>OGNW01000011.1_pt1 | contig 212457 bp, 180 predicted proteins | sample 1573591 | NCBI WGS metagenome assembly OGNW01 (sample SAMEA2581894, study PRJEB24529) | metagenome | biome: Human gut stool | place: China | collected 2011
GTGTATTGGTAATAATACCTATAATACAGTAAATAAATGCGATAGTTCTCCATGCAGCTGCACCGCCACCAAACATTTCTACTGCACCAACAGTAACAGACTGGATGACTAGATTTGTACCAAATGAGAACATGAAACGGAAAGAACCCATCTGAACACGCTCTTTACTGTTTTTTGTTACCAGTGATGTCAACGCTGCATACGCAATATTATTAGCAGTATAAAATACAGCATTAAGCAATGTATATGCTATAAAAAACCATGCATACTGAGCTGTTTTTCCAAGACTTGTCGGAATTGCAAATACACCAAACAACGTGACGGCACAACCAAAGAATCCATAGAACATCCACGGTCTTGCCTTCCCCATCTTACTCTTTGTATGGTCTATCATTGTACCGAAAAATATATCCGTAACTCCATCAAATAATTTTGATACTGCTATCAATGTACCTACTATGCCTGAATTTAACCCAACTGTATTTGTCAGGTAAATCATGACAAATGATGATAGAAAAGCATATACTACATTTCCTGCAATATCTCCCGTTCCGTAACCTACTTTGTTATACCATTTCAGGTATGTTTTTTCTTCCATGAGAATTTCTCCTTTCACAAATACCTATTCTTTTGCCTCGTTTTGTTCCACAACTTTATTATGATTAGTATATAAAAAATAAGCCAAAAATGACATATCATAAATTGGACAAAATATACACAAAATGATAAAATTAATGAACATAAGTATTATATTGGATAGATTTTTGGTCATTTTTAACATATGTTTTTTTATATTTCAATACAAGGAGGCACACATGTACACAAATAATGCATATCTCAATCACTCAACGATTGATAAAAAAGATAAATCCAAGCCGCTTGTTGTAACTATGTGTGGAACATATAAGCTCTACACACGCCCTAAACTACCTACCTGGAGGCCTCGAGGCAGACTTGATTTCCAGTTGATTTATATTGCTGCCGGAAAAGCCCATTTTCATTTTGGTCGTAATAGTGAAGAAGAAACTATTGTTCATGCCGGACATATGGTTTTATATCGTCCAAAGGAGGCTCAAAAATATGAATATTATGCCGAAGATCAGACAGAAGTCTACTGGGTTCATTTTACAGGTAGCGATGTAACAAATATATTACGCTCTTATGGATTGACCGATAGCAAAAAGGTATTTTACTGTGGTTCTGGTCCCTCCTATCAGAATCTTTTTCGTGCAATGATAAATGAATTACAGATGTGTAATGATAGTTATCAGGAAATGCTTGAAATGTATTTAAGACAAATTTTTATAAAACTGCAGCGATACTTTAATAACAGCATAAGAATAGATAATTCCCATGCTACAGAAGCTATTGACATGGCTATTGCCTATTTCAATGAACATTACAGTGAATCAATCAGCATTGAAGAATACGCTAAAAAAACACATGTAAGTACAAGCTGGTTTATACGCAATTTCAAACTTTATGTTGGTTCTACACCAATGCAATTCATTTTACAAAAACGCATTTGCAATGCAGAAGCCCTGCTCTTGAATACTGAATATAACATAAACGAAATTGCACAAATTGTTGGCTATGATAATTCTTTATATTTCAGCCGCATGTTCAAAAAGATAAAAGGCATATCTCCCTCAGAATACCGCAAAAATATATAATAAACTACAACGGACAGAGAATATTTACATACTCTCTGCCCGTTGCAATTTTTGTCTATTTATTTTTTTATTTTGGCAAGTAATATCCCCCTTTGTGTTTTATAATGACAGCGTAAACAGAAAGGAGATGAACTTCCATGAGAAATAAACTTCACAACTTTATCGAAAATATACTTAGCTTTTATGCAACTTTCTTCACAAGAGGATTTTATCGTTTTTAAATATCATTCCATACTTTCCTCGATTCGCCCATCCTGTTTGTTGTAAAATAAAAATGTAGGTGATTGCAAAGCTGATTAATCTATGGAACGGAATATAAAAAAGCAACAGAAAATATGCAGCGTAGTTACTCAAAGAAAGCGTTTCCGTGGGATAATGCATGCATTGAATCCTTCCATTCAATTATCAAACGTGAATGGCTCAACCGCTTTAAAATTCGCGATTACAAGCAGGCATACCGTTTGATTTTCGAATATCTGGAAGCTTTCTACAATACGAAACGAATTCATAGCCATTGTAACTATATGTCACCAAATGAATTCGAACGAGTATATGAAAGAACACACACTGAGGCTGAGCTTCTGGCGGGTTAAAATGGGGAAAAATTTCTCATTTTAACTTGTACTAAATCTTGACATAGAACCACTTTTATGAACATTTCTTGGAACAATAATCTCATCGCCTGCCTTACAGACTGAAAGTACCATATTCTGTACTGCCTGCGTTGTTCCACCAACCATGAAAAAAGCATGCTCTGCACCAAACGCATCTGCCGTCAGCTCTTCTGCCTCTTTTATTACCGAAACCGGATGACAAAGGTTATCAAGCGGTTTCATTGAATTTACATCAATTCCCACACATCGTTCACCAAGTAAATCGACAAGTTCGGGATTGCCTCTGCCACGTTTATGTCCCGGAACATCAAACGGCACTATTCTTTTTTCCTGAATCTTTCGATAGCCTCATACAATGGAGCTGATGCCTGTCTTTTTAAATCCATTTCCTCTCTCCCTGCCATTATATTATCGCAACGGTTGCCAGATTTCCGTATAATACAAATTCTAAATTTTCGTAAAATACGGACTTTGGCTTGCTGCCAACGTAAAATGTGTGCTGTAAGGCACAAAAAGGCGTGATTAATTTTAAATTAATCACGCCTGTGGTATATTCAATCATTCTTTTATTAATCCCTGTACATGTACGTATACATATTACTTCATACATACAAAGCACTGAGATTCTGACCTTTCAGAGTTTATCCAAGTAAGTCACTGTTACCGCTCTTATTGACCGTTTCACAAGATGATATGCACCTTCGCATGATAATTTTAAAAATCAACTTATAAAACTTGGGCTTCTAACCCAATCAATAATGTGTGTCCTTGTCACACTCGGCAACCGACCCGCCCGTCCGCAAGGCTTAACATGTAATATAACCATGTGGTCTGCATGTTGGATAACTCTTATCCAAATCTTTTTTTACTATAATATATCATTTTTTAATGTCAACAGAAAAATAAAATTTTACTCAGATTTCACTTTATTTTTGCATTATTATACATTATCTCAAAAGATATTCTATAATTGCAGCTGTAACTTTATCATTAAGTTTCATAGACATAATGTTTGATATAATAACATTTTTGTTCTCACCGGATGTAAATAATCTGTAAATACTTCTCTTGTCATTATTATCCATCTGTGCCTGCAGAAGAAAATCATATATTTTATCATTAACATTTTCACCGTTGTATACAAGATTGTTTTCTTCATTATCAGCAAATATTTCAAGCTCTGACGCACCATCACAGTTACATGTAACTGTCCATGTATTTGTTTTTATATCGTATTTGGCATTATCTGCATTTTCAAATCTTATACCACGTGCAAATCCTCTTAATATAAAACGGTACTTTCTGTTTCGTGGAATTACCGATAAGTCACCGCTTACATCTATGCTTATTTTTGCCTTATCTTCATTCCAGTCGAGCACAAACTCTGTCAAAGCATATTCGCCTTTTTCGTAGTCAAATCCATCTCCAGAATCTTCGTACATAACAAATGTATTTGATGCACCTGGACATATAACCACATCAACTTTTTTCGGATTAATAATATCATTACTGCCACATTCCGAAGCAAGCGGTATTATTGCACCTGCACGTCCAAGCACAGGAATACTTTGAAGATTTCTACATAAAATCTGACTTTTTCCATTTTTACCGCCATTGTATACATCACCGGTAAATATATCTGTCCATATTCCGGCTGGTATAAAACATTCCTCACCGCTTTTTTGTGAATCTTCATCAATCTTTGTTGTAACAGGACACACAAGCATTTCACTACCAAGAAAATATTGATTTTTATAACTATATGCTTTCTCCTCAAATGGATAATAATAATACATTGGTATTATTACAGGAATATGCTCGCAATGACATCTGTAATTAAGTGTGTACATATATGGAATAAGTGCATGCCTGAATCTTAAAATCTTTTCCATATCACTGCAGTATGGCTCAGGATAATTCCATGGTTCTTTTCCACAGAACGGATTAGAGCTGCTGTGAAGCCTGTTTATCGGTGAAAACACACCAAACTGATACCATCTTAATGCAAGCTCGTTGTCTTTATATCCGTTCATATGACCGCCTATATCATGACTCCACCACGTATATCCCACATTTGATGCCGTTGCTGTAAAATAAGGCTGAAATTCAAGCGATTTCCATGTAACTATCGTATCTCCAGAAAATCCTATCGGATACCTATGGCTTCCAAGTCCGCCATACCTCGAAAGAATAAGTCCTCTTCTGCCTCTTTTTTCCATATCTTTAAAATGAAAATAATTAAGCATCCATAATGGGTCAATTCCGCTTGCTCCTCCGTTGTTGCCCTGTTGCCAGTCTATCCACCAGAAATCAACTCCAGCATTTTCATGTGGATGATGTACAAACTTAAAATACGCCTCAACAAACTCTTTGTTAGTCATATCAAACTCTATAGTTTTTTTACTGTCAGGATTAATTCCTAGATACTCTGCCATATCTTTATACATTTTTTCAAAATTCCGGATACCTGATGCCGGATGGACATTAAGTGTTACATGATAATTATGTTCATGCAGCCATGACAAAAATCTTTCCGGATTCGGAAATAAATCATTATTCCATGTATATCCTGTCCATCCGCCGCCAGATTCCATCGGCACATCGACTATATGCCAGTCCATATCCATAACAGCAACGGAAAATGGTATATTTCTTTTTTCAAATTCCGTCAGCAGCTCAATGTAACTTTCTTCACTGTATTTCCAATACCTGCTCCACCAGTTTCCAAGAGCGTATCTTGGAAGAAGCGGAACAGCCCCCGATAATTTATAAAAATCACGCAGACACGCAAAATAATCACGCCCATATGCAAGATAATAAACATCAATCTCTTCATGTTTCCTTTTTGATGGCATATTTTCTTCATCAAACACAAACGATTTGCTGTCATCAAAAAACGTCCTTCCACTCTTATCCATAAGCCCGTATTCAAGTTCAACTTCCCCGTCAGCCCTGTCAAGAGTTCTCATTGTGCCTTTGAGATTATGCTCCCGAGGCGGAAAACTATACGTCTTTGCACCAAAATACCACCTTCCACCGTAATTGGTAAAATCATATTTTACATCTATAAAAAGTCCTTCTTCACTAAATTTCTTTTTATCGTATATCATATGAAATGCTTCTGTCTCTATCTCAAGGCGGTCGTCACTTTGTGTCACTGAATATTCCGGTACCGGAAATTCCCTGTTAAGCACAGTCTGCGTCTGTAAATCTTCAAACACACCAGTCTCTGAATATTCCATTCTCATCATAAACGGCGTAAGCACCGAAAAACGATATTTTTCCCCCTGAACAATACATGCTTTGTTACAACAACTTTTAGCCATTTTTTTCCTCCGTTATTAAAATAATCTTTACTTGAAGATTAACACCGTCAGTTATCTTTGTCTACGTAAATAAAAATCAAAAATGCAAATAATACAGAAAAAAAGCTCCAAAACCCTATCAATTTTAAAATCATTTCGGGGTTCTGGAACTCTCTTCTATAAATTATTTGTATTCTACATAGTCAACAGTAACATATCCTGCTTCTGTTTTTATGCTGTTATCATGGCATGCAAACATACCGCTCTTTACACCAACCCAGCGTCCTGCTTTTGCCTCTGTGGATTGTCAACACTTTTTCTATTTCCGTAAAAGTGAATCTCGCCCGCTCGTCCTTATCATTCTGCAGGCTGTACCCCTGATAACAATCCCAGTACACATTCATCTTCGTTCTCTCTGCGTCAATATGCTCACTATTTTCTACATCAAATCTGCTGTCATTGTGCTTTGCGTCATAGGTTCCATGCTTGCCTGACCGTCCATTGTGCCTAGTTGCTTTCATGCTAATCTTTCCTTTCTTTCCATAAAAAAAGACCAAGTAAATCTCTCTACTCAGTCTGTTTATCGTAACAATATTTAGTTCTTTTCCCGAAAGGAATTGCAACGAAGTTGCTTAATCTTGTGAAGCTTTGCTACAAGCAATACCCAGTACTTAGTGGCGAAACGCCACTAACTGGGCAATGGTTGCACCCTTGACCGGCTAAGGCGCTTCGCCCTTAACCCGAGCGGAGTCTTTCTCCTGCACCTTGCGTAAGGCTCTGCCTTTACAATCCGACAACCTGAAATTTGTGGGTTCTTTACATAGATAAAATTTCAATTTTCAAAGCTATCCCCATTGAGAGAATAAACTAAAATTTATTCCACTATCCCACTCCAATTGTTTACAATAATATCTGCGTTACTTTCAAGGTCCGTAGCACCGTCCAATTCAATTTTTACACACGACATATTTGTCATCCATTCTTTCTGTTCTCTCATATTTGGTGATCCATCTTCTTCATAACTTCGATTATCTTTCAAAAATTTCATATGGGATTCATACATATCTCCACCTTCAAGTACTCTTCTTCCAAATCGCTCTATTGCTCTTTTATGAACTCGTTGTATTCGAATATCTGGTTCAACATAAAGAAATACCATCATTTTAAACATATCATCAAATGCATAATGAAAGGAACTCATCGAACCAGCCATAACAAAATGTTCATATGGAGCAATATCAGTGTTCAGTCTGCTAATCTTTTCTTCCCTCGTATACATTTGTGTATATGGACTATCTGTATTCTGTTTCCAAATATAATCATCCACATCAAAATATAGATATCCCAGTTTCTGTGCAACTATTTTTCCAAGTGTTGTCTTTCCACTTCCAGATGGACCAATTATCATAATTCCAGTTGACATATTTACACCTCACTAAATAGCAATAAAGATTTATTATTGTTCTGAAAATCGGAATTTATTACTTATTCATTTCATCAACTAAGCTTGCTGCTTTTACCGTCATTTCCACCCATCCAGGCACAAAACCACTGCGCAATGCATTTTTTACCGATTTAAGATTTGACCACGCACAGCAGTAAAATGGTACTTTGCCTCTTTCAATTATTTCAATTGCAAGATTACTTGTTAGTGATGAAGCAATTCCCATTCTTCGATATTCAGGCAAAACATCGACACCTATCTGCCACATATTATCACAATCCGCTGAACACGCTGCGAGACCTACAAGCTTCTCACCATCATATGCTCCAACTCCCAAAACATCTAACTCTTTTCTATCTGCACACAATGCATTCCCCCACATTGGAAGATACAAATCTGCAAAATCTTTTTGTTCTAACACTTTAAGGACATAATTGCACTCTAATCTTTTCAATCGTTCCATATCCGGCAAAAAATACTCTGCCATAAAACATACTCTATATCCTTTTTCTTTCATCCGTTCATCAAGCCAGTGCATGTTAGGCGTCTCAAAACAATGATAAAATTCAAACTTACTCAGATATGTTTCAACTATTTCTTTAAATTCATCTTTCACAGATGCAACTACATTGCTTCCATAAGACACAAAATTACAAGCGATAGGTTCTTTATAATATTTTCTTGCCAAAGGTCCAACTCCAGATTTAACAAATACATTTGTATCCTGAAGGAAGTCAGAAACCTTTGCATTTGTGTCATATGCAGATTGCTGCATTGCTATATCCATTATTTCTTTATTCGTCATAACTTACTTCCTTTTTTATTCTTTATCCAATACTAAATTATAAATTGTTATCATTCACTAAATATGAAGTTGTCAATAGCGTTTAACAGAATTAAGATTCTTTTTATTCCTTTATTCTGCCTTATTAAGATGCCACAAATCAAGAATACTTCTCAATTTGTGGCACTAATTCATTAAACAAAATGTGCTATAATCGAATGTCTTTCTTCAACTATATCAAACCTAAATGTTTTTCGACACAAGTTAATGTACTCTCAACTGTACTATCCACAGTTCTCTCTATCCAAAAGAAAGAACTGCTTTTAATCTCCTCTATGCGATTTACATTGAGTTCATATAAGGTAATATTCACAGTTTGTTTGGCTTTTTCTATATCAGTCGCTGAATTTAAGTACTGAAAAAAGTCCCTGATGATCTGGTCGATTACCATATTCATCAACAAGATTAGATGGGTCTTTTATGAGAAAAACAACTCTCGCTGGTTCAGAAAAAGCGAGGCCTGAGCAACTGTAAGATGACAATCGCACAAAACTTTCTTATTTTCTGATAAACGAATCAAATCAAGAAGAACAAACTCTAACTGTTCACGAGTATTATTCAACAGCCAATTCTTATATTCTTCAACTGTTCTTCCAAAAAATTCATCTGCACTGTTAAAATACGTATTCATCGCAGGCTGAAATAATGGGTTCGACATTTTTTTGTGCTCGTCGAATCTCTCATCAACATCAAATAGTTCAAATCCATACTTTTCCGCCAACGCACGTGAAACGGTTGTCTTTCCTCCACAAGGTGTTCCCGTTATAAAATAAACATTTTTTAAGTACTCTTTGATTACATTATCTTGAAATATCATTGCACAATCTCCTTTATTAAATAGTTTTTCGGGTTCTGCCTATACATAAAACTATTTAACATAGTTCTATGAACTCAGATATTTCTTAATTTTAAGAACATCATCATATTCATTTCACCTCCACAACTTCCGATTTGTTAAATTCATATCCACATTATAGCATAAAAATAACGACACTGTATATCACTCTATTAACATACAATGCCGTTGCTTTTATCTCAAAAGACACCTTACAAACTTTCGTTTACAAGTGTCTTTTTCGTGTCATAAGGTATCCTCCCACTCTTCGAGCGGGTCCCTCCTTATGACTAGGAGTGGACTAGACGGGAGTCGAACCCGTGTCCAAAAACCTTTCCCCTGTTCTTCTACTATCATAGTCAGTTGTTTGAATTTCCCTCAAGTTATCGAAAACTAACATCCTATAACTCTTGGTAGCTTCATAGTACTCCTAAATACGCAAAGCTTAATATTTAGGGTTCCCTACTAAAGTCGATGCCAATGTCCGGACCGTAGGCCTTCCGGGATTGACAGCTGCCTTTAATTAGGCAGCGTAAGCTAAATTATCTTCAGCGTTTAATTTTAAGTTGTGATTTAACGCATCTCCCTGCGGATAGCTTCACCAGATTCCAAGCCCCTGTCGAAACCAGTACTAGCCCTTACTGGATTATTTGTATAATAATTGTTTATTATCTTTATAATTATGAAGTATCTTTCTCCTTATGTCAAGTCCTATTCGTAAACTATTTTAACTATTCTAATTTAAATATCATACTTTTTTATAACATATTTTTTCTCCAGCCATATTGTGCATTATTATTTATAACATAATTCTTTTTCACATATATATCTTCCTATTATTTAAATACATTCCTCTTCCCTGCATATTTTTCCATTTTCTGCATATGATTATTAAGAAGATTAAAAATATTATATGATTAGATTGGAGTTTTTATGTACAGGCGTTTAAATATTTTTCTTATTATTGGTGCTGTTTTCACTATTATTACAGGCACTCTGTTGCACTTTGTTTATGAATGGTCAGGGGAAAGTCTGTTTGTTGGAATTTTTTCTCCCATTAACGAAAGTGTATGGGAGCATTTGAAGTTATTGTTTTTCCCTATGTCTGTTTGGATTCTTATTGGGTATTTTATTTTTGGAAAAAAATTCAAAACTTACATTCCTTCTGCAGTTATTGGCATTCTTTCAGGCATGATTCTTATTCCAATGTGGTTTTACACTTATACTGTGTTTACCGGCAAGCCGATTCTTTTTCTTGATATTTTATCTTTTATTATTAGTGTTTGTGTTGCCTTTTTTATAACAGCACATTTAATTGAAAATTATAATACCCCATACCTTACTCCAAAACTTGGATTTCTGATATGGGATATTATCTTTGCTTTATTTATTATTTTTACACTTTATCAGCCTGATTTTCCGCTGTTTATAAGTTATTAGTCCTGCTTGCGATAGTATGAGAACCAATATGCAATACCTGTTGCGCAACCACCGATAATATTACCGATTGTTACAACTAAAAGGTTCTTTACAATAAAATTAAGCCATGTAAGTCCCGCTGTTTCCAAGCCAAGGTTTCCATATGCCATCTTTGCAAAAAGACCACCTGAAATGTAACTCATATTGGCTACACTATGCTCAAATCCGCAGATTACGAATACCATAATTGGAAGGAATAGACCTATAATCTTTCCTCCTACTGTCTTGGATGTTGCTGCCATCATTACTGCAACGCATACAAGTATGTTACACAAAATCGCCCTAAAAAACATTTCCTGAATACTTAAATTACACTTTGTTGTTGCAATTGAAATTACGCTTTTTGCAACACTGCTATTAAACATTGAATAAATGTTTCCTAATGTGAAAAATCCTGTAACAAAAATTGAACCTACAAAGTTTCCAATGTAAACGACTATCCAGTTCTTTAACATCTGTCCTACTGTAATGTTCTTAGACAATACAGACATAATCAATAAGTTATTTCCTGTAAATAATTCTGTTCCATTAATAATTACCATGGCAAGTCCTGCCGGGAATACTAATGATGTTATAACTTTTGCAACTGATGAATTAGTGACCGTTGATGAAGCTATTGTTGCTGCTGTTCCGGCTAAAGCAATAAACATACCTGCCAAAAATGCTAATACAAACATTCTTCCAAGTGGCATTGTTGTTTTTCCTTTTCCGCCATTAATGTAGTTTTTTGTTGCTTCTTTTACTGATATCATTCTTCCGTACCTTTCAAAATTATTTTTACCCGAAGAATAATGATACTACTTTTTCAGTTGCCCGTAAACTGTTATTTTTATGAATCTAATTCCATTTTTTCACTAATTATTATTTAGTATTTTTAGTGCCTAATTCACTATCAATATATTCACAGGCACCTATTGCTGCAACTGCTCCATCACTGGCTGCCGTAGTAAGCTGACGGACGTTCTTTGTTCTACAATCACCCGCCGTAAAAATTCCTCTTGATTCTGTTTTGCAATCCTCACCTGCAACAACATAGCCTTTGTCGTCAAGTTCCACAACTTCTTCAAAATCATAATTGTCAGGTTCCTGACCTACTGCAATAAAAAGACCTGAAACCTGAATATCTTTTTCTGAACCATCAACTGAATTTTTTACAGTGATTCCTTCAACCTTATCGTCGCCTATTAATTTTACAACATTGCTGTTCCAAACCATTTCAATATTATCTTTTTCAGATATTGCTTTTGCAATTTTTTCTTCACCACGAAGCTTGTCCCTTCTGTGAATAATATATACCTTCTTGCAATAGTTTGAGAGAAACATTGCATCTTCCAATGCTGTATTCCCACCACCTACTACTGCAACATCTCTGCCTCTAAAAAACATACCATCGCAAGTTGCACAATATGAAACACCTGAACCAATAAGTTCTTTTTCTTTATCAAGTTTTAATGATCTGTTTTTTGCACCTGTGGCAATAATTATAGCTTTTGTTTCGTAAGTTTCTTTATTTGTAATAACTTCTTTCAAAACTCCATTATTTTTAATTTCCACAGCTTTTTCATACTTAATTTCGGCACCAAGACTTTTTGCCTGATTAAAAAGATTTGTGGCAAACTCAAAACCTGATGTCTTAATTATTCCCGGATAATTCTCAACTTCAGGAGTGTTCACAATCTGACCACCATAATTCTTCTCTTCCAAAAGCAAAACCTTCTTGCCTGAACGCACACCGTAAATCGCTGCTGACATTCCGGCTGTACCTGCTCCTATAATTACAATATCATACATAAGCATAATGAAATCCTTCCTTACTAAATCGTTATCAAATTATTTTAATAAATCTAAAATTTCATCCTTTGTGCAGGCACCAATAGTCTTGTTTGCTATCTCACCATTTTCAAAAACAATTAATGTTGGAATAGACATAATATTATACTGAATAGAAATTTCAGGTTCCTTGTCTACATCAACCTTGCAAACCTTAACATCAGTTAATTCCTCTCCTAACTCTTCAATAATAGGAGAAACCATCTGACATGGTCCACACCAAGTTGCCCAAAAATCAACCAAAACTTTTTTATCAGATTTTAAAACTTCGCTTTCAAAGTTTTCTTTTGTTAAATGTAATACTGCCATAAAATGACCTCCTTTCAAATCATGCCTTCCTACTTGCGGAAAAACTTTTGTTGCAAACACGTTGATTCATCTCATTTTGCTCCGTCGTCTATTGCAAAGCGAAAACCTAAACTCGCCTACGGCTCAAACAGTAGGTTTATCGCTTTACACTATACTCGCAAAATTTCGAGAATCCGCCTATTGTTTGCGTCCAAAAGTTTTTCTGCAAGATCTGAAAAGACATACCTTTTGTACCAATAATAGTATACCCTTTTTTCTCTACTTAACCAATAGGATTTTAACTCTTTTTTTGCACTATTGTATTTCACTCCACGGCTGAAAATTCTAATAGAATGATTATTATTTTATATTATGCCTTTATTTATCGCAATCCCTTATTTTAAAGGGTTTGAAATTCTACAAAAACATCTTTTTACCTTTATTTTTCGTGTCTGTTTCATATGTTGGTACGGAAGTGGTACGCCTAAAAGTTTGCTATTTCCTGCAGCAGCTTTTTACGTTCCAGCCTTTGAAGTGCTACCCTTTCCGTTGAACTTGTCCACGTTACCTTGAATCTTCCCACACCGTTACCCTTTAAGGCTTCGCCCCTTATGTTGTCAATATATGGGCGTAACTGTTTGACTGTTCGGGCGTCCTCTCTCATTTTTCTAAACGCTTCTATTTTTCGCTGTGTTACTCGCTGGTAGCTTATTTCTAAGTCTTCCGCAATGTCCTTGTACTGTTCTTGGTTCTTGTAGTGCCTTATAATTACCTCGGCGTGTTTCTCTGGCAAACGTTCGACACACTCCCATATATCTCTTTTTAGTTCTTCTTTTTCCATTGCGTCTAAAACAGTACTTTCCACGTTTTGGCTTTTGTCCGCCTGCGTGTCTAACAATGCTATGCCCTCTTGGATTTCCTTATCGGTGCTTATGTTTACCCTGCTTTTCTGCAATTTAGCCAATTCCTGCACCTTTTCAACGCTAACGCCCATTTTATGGGCTATGCGTGTATCTGTCGGAATTTCGCCCAGTTCTTCAAGTTCTGTAATGGTTCTATTGTATTTATTGATTAAATCATTGGTATTAATACCGACACCACTATAAGAATACACATACCTTTTTAGGTGTTCATGCAGATACCAACCAAACCAGGTTAAAAACTTCCCTTTGTTTTCGTCATAGCTTTTAATAGCCTTGATCATAGGAAAATAACTTTCCTGCATTAAGTCCTCCACTTCCTCACACGGAAAGAAACGTTTTATATATTTATATAAAAATCCCCTATTCTTTATATACAACAGTTCAAGCCTTGCGGTGTCCTCCGGGTGTTCTTTCAGATATACGGCTAGTTGTTCGTTACTCATAAGGCGTCAACTCCTTTTCTGATTTTCTCCATAATCTATGTAAATAACGTTCATTAACACCCAACTTCTCCGCTATGGCTCTTTTAGTCATTCCCTTAATATAAAAAAGGTAATACATAACCCTATAACGTTCGTTAGATATGCTCTTGATGTAGTCCGCTATCTGCTGGCGTTCCTGCTCCCATTTCTCAATGCGCTTATAACTCTGTTGCTGGTACTCTGTTGTGTCGGCGAACACTTCCCAGCTTTTGAGCTGTTCAATGAATTTATATTCATCTGCTATGAAGTGACAAAGTAACCTGTATCTTTTCAACTTATCCATATAAAACACCTCTTTCTATTACAGAAACACCCCCGAGATTGCTCCCGAGGGCTTTCCAATACATATATTTAAAGGAGTACAAAAAAGAAAATGAAAAACCATTCTTTTTTCTGCCTGATGGCAACTTTTGTTATTTCTTGCCTGCTGTTTCGTCAACAGTATCAACAGTATTAACATTGACAGCCTGATAATAAATAGCACACGCCTTGTTATCTAATACAAAGGCATCATAACAAACACGACCTTCTACAAGTTCCCCGCTTATTCCTGGCGGATCCTGATGTACTCTATAGTCTTCTAACTTTGTTGGTGCTACTGTTGCCACTGGGTGTGCAATCATAAAGCCGAACCCTTTAGGCAATCTATTAGCCGGTACCTTGATTACTGTTAAGCCGTCAAGGTTTGCAACAACGCCTTTTATTCTCATATCTGCCCCAATGTCAGTATTTAATATGATCTCTTTGTTTTTCTTCATAATGCGGTAAACGTCAGGCGTAACAACAAGACGTCTGTCTGTTTCGGGTACTTCGTCATTATCAAGAACGGCGTTACCTTTTACAATTTCGTCATATATGTTTGTTTCGTCCAATACTACCGCTGTTGGCTTATGTCCTGCCTTTTCCGTCATAACGCCATATGTGTAGTTATCAATTTCAGGCACTGTTACCTGTCTAAGCTGTCGGGCTAACGCACTAGCACCGTTTAATACCTGCCCTGTTTCGTCCTTGTCTAACTTATCAACAACAAAGGTAAAAGAACGGTCTTTTGTTAACGTCATTTCTTCGGTTATGGCTTCTAAATCGCCAATAGCACCAAAACGTGACGAATAACCCGCCTTGTTTGCGTTCTTTCCCTCTCTGTCATAGTCGTTCATTTCTGCCGTGCCTACCTTGTAAGCCTTTATAGTGTGCGCCCCTGTCCAATCGAAATCGTTGTTTGTCAATAATGACTTTTTACTTTCATTTTTAAAAATCTCGTCTACATAGGGCTTGAATTGTGTTACTAAATCTATGTTTCTAGCCATTTACTTATCCTTTCTTTTATATGCCCTTACCTAGCCCCATAGCTTCCCTTATTGGGTCGGTTTTTACCTCTCCTTTTACCGGGTTATATTCTGCCTTGCTGTGTGCCGGCTGGCTCTCTATATATTTCTTTAAAATTTCTATTTTTTCTATTGCTTCGTCTTCGTCCTGTGCAGAAATCACACCCGCAAGTTCATTAGGAAGCCCCGCACTGCTTAACTGTTCTCTTATGGTCAAGTTCATTTCTCGCTTATTCAATTCTGCTTCTCTCTTTGCGAGTTCGTCGGGTTCCTTGCTCTTGGCTCTCTCCAATCTCTGCTGCACTATCTTGTTAACCTCTTCCTGAGTGAATGTCTTACCGCTTTCAGGCTCATTTTCGCCCTGCTGTGTGTTTTTATTTTCTTCTGCCATTTAACTGTCCTTTCTCCTATCTTTACCGCTGATAGTGTGCGTTTCCGTGTTAGCATGGGGACGTCCGAACAACCAAAACGCCCCCAGTACCTCACAGAAGACAAATAATGAAATGATAATAACGGCAATAAAAAAAGCGCAGAAAAGTATAATTAAATACTTTCCCACGCTCAACGCTTCGAATCCGTTAAAGCTTCCAACAGTCAGCCACAAAACATCTATGGACCAAAAAGGCTAATTGTTGGGGTACTATTACCGTTATATATCAAGAAAACATTATGCAAATACCACTTTGCACCCTTTTATTATACCAAATCTGACGGCAACAGGCAACAGAAAAGGCGCAAAACTTTTACATTCTACGCCCCTGCCTGCTGGTTTATACGCTGTGTACGTTCTCCAGCTCTATGTAAGCCTTTTTATACTCGCCTTTTTGGATTTTCGGGACTTTTACCCGCTTAACCATAGGCGCAAGCCTTGTAGTTACCTTGTGTAACTCATAATCGTTTTTGTACGATACCTTTATTTTTACCACGTTCTCACTTCCTTTCTTTTCCTTAACAATTCTTAACAAAAGGGTGTCGCTTTTGCTACTCCCCTAACTTGCTAGAACCTTAACATTTCTTAACATTTTTCGTTTTTCACACTCTCCCCCGGTCTCGGGTTGGTTAATCGTTCACACCCTTATAGCCTAACGCTCTTATCACATTTTCTAACTGTTTACTCATTCCAATGAGAATATAGTCAACAGCCTTTTCACTTGGTATACAACTTTCATCTGTGATATAAGACTTTAGCGCCCACATATTGGCTTGTACGCTTTCCAAATCATCTATAACCTGCGTTTCGACTAAATGTTCAATTTGCCAATGTCCTCGGTCAATTCCCTTAACATATGCGTTTTTAACAGCAATCACACCTGCTGTATCTAGTGTTTTGCCTGCGTTTTCAAGTAAGTCTTTAAGTTCTTTTTCTTGGTATTTTGTATCTGTTATATTAATCATTGTTGTACTCCTTTCTACTTTGCCACGTTCTCGGCTATGATTTGCAATAGTTCATTGTTTCGTTCCAGCTTATCGCCTAAAAGTCCTATTTCTGCGCTTATTATTTCGTTCTGGTTATCTATGGTTCTGTTTAGTTCCTTTAATGCTTCGGCTATGACTTCAATAGGTGTCAATGCTTTAACTTTCTTTGTTTCTTCCTGCTGTTTATGTTCTTCCTCAAAAAACCAATGTATAGGCTTTTCTAATACTTCCGCTAATTGTTCTATTTTGTCAAAGCGTGGTGCTTTTTTTTCGTTGCACCAATCAGAAATAGCAGTCCGAGATACTTTTATCTTTTTAGCAACTTCGGTAGCTGTTATTTTCTTATCCTTTAAACATTGATTAAGATTTTTAGAAAAAATTTCTTTTACTTTGTTCATTCTTTTAGTCCTTTCTGGTATAATTACCGTCAAAGATATATACATCAATGCAAAACTTTTATATTTTAATAATATAAATAAAACCTTGGTGGGGTTCGTTCTGCTGGTGCGTATATCTTTTTTTTATTTAATTTTTTTTATTCTTCTATTCTTATATTCTTTTATTCTTCTATTGTTGCCCTTGCAGTTGCCTTGTGGGTTGCCTTGGTGTGGCTTTTTGGTTGCATTGTAGCCTTGCCCTTTGTTTTTGCAGAAATCACATAAAACACCGATAACTAAAGGGGTTTAGCCTTGCCCTTGCCTTGTCCTTTTGTGGCTTTTTCGTCAATCCAATGCCTTGCCCTTGCGGTTGCCTTGTGGGTTGCCCGATTTTCCAATGCCTTGCCCTTTATGAATATATAATGTTGCACACTCCCCATAAATAAAGGGATTGTACTTTGCCAATGCCTTGCCCTTGTGCAATAAATAAATGTAACTTTTTAACGCTCTTCTATATGATTTTTCAAAAATAAATGTTGCAATAAAGTTAGTTATTGTTACAGAAAACCTATTTTTTGTAACAAAAACTTGCTTTATGTATGCAGAAATTAGAAAAATGTATACAGAAATCTTTTTTTTGTTACAGAAATTCGGGTTAATCTCCGTTATTCTGATATAAATCGTAATTAACAACTATAATTAAACGCCCACATATAATACTTTTACTTTCAATTTCTCCAGTAAGCTCTAAATGATTAATAGCTGTTCTTACCTGCTTTATTGTCAAACCTGTTTCATTGGCTAGTTTCTGCAAGCTGGTTATAAACTCGCCACGGTTCACCACTACACCTTTAAAATTGCCCTCTTTCCAGTTTGCTTTCAGTAGGCAATGAATAAATAACGTTTTGGTGTGTTCGTCCGTGTACCATTGCCAATCTAATATTTTACGGCTTAGCTTAATAAAATTATTGTTAACGTATGGGACACGTTCGCCCGTTGAAACCTTTTTTTGCTTATTCTTCGGCTTTTCTGTGTCTTCACCAGAACACCACCTAGCAAGCGCTTCTTGTTCTTCTTTCGAGCGAAATTCTCGCAAGTAATAATCGTTAAACATAGCGGGAAAATCTACGCCACGGCATGCATATGCTTCTTTAACTTTATCTAAGAACTTAAAGTCGTACTTTAAATTCTTATTATGTGAAAGCTCATATACTTGTTTAAATGCTCCCACGGTTTCAATATCGTTCATATCCGCTGTTTTTATCTGCTCCAGTAGTTTTTCTTTATTAGTCACTCGCTACCACCTCATTTACTGCCATTCTTTCTAATAAATAGGCCTTTGGTGTTTTACCTCTTACAGTAATAAAGCCTTTTTTAGTAAGTTCCTCATTGCATTTCTTAATAATTCGATATGCCATACTTTCAGACACTCCCATAAGCTCCACCACTTCCGGTGCAGAAATCAAATAATTTTTCATTGTTACAATCTCCTTTCTTAATCTTCCAATAGTTCTGTTACGTCTACGCCTAAAGCCTTTGCAATCTTGCCCGCTGTTACTGGTAAGCACTTACGTCTATTTAATACATTTTGTAATGTTCCCAGTGGCAACCCTGCCTTTTCGCTTAACTGCAAATTGTTCAATCCTTGGCGTGCCTTTTCACATTCGATTGTTTTTTTGTTAATTTTCATTTAATTGTTTTCTCCTTTCTAGTTCTCATTTTGTGAACTAACTTTAGTATAATCTCAGTTTGTGAACCTGTCAACGTTTTTTATCTCGTTTTGTGATTTTTTTAATTGACAAGTACACATTTTGAGATTAATATATAATTACGCTAGCATAAAAAAGGAGATAATAAATGAGCTCATTCTCTGAAAGATTAAAACAATTAAGAAAAGAAAAAAAAGTAACCCAAAGTGAAATTGCTGAAAAAATAGGCGTTGCGAAATCTACATATTCACAATATGAGAACGGACACCGAGAACCTAATTTTGAAACATTGTTAAAATTAAGTTTATTTTTTAATGTTGACGTTGATTTTCTCTTGTCTGGTAAAAATAGCATACAGTCCCTAACTGATGCTCTTAACAAAACAGGAAAGTTTAATACAATAGCAGCGCACTTTGACGGTGATGAATTTACAGAAGCGGAACTTGAAGAAATAAAGCAATTCGCCGAGTTTGTAAAGAACCGCAGAAAATAAAAAAAGCCGACCTAAGCCGACTTTTAAATAAAACAGTATGTAATTAATGCCCCTGCGGGCCACGTACTTATATTATATCAGAAAAATTAAAAAGTTCCAGCGCTACCAACACTGGAACTTTAAAATTAAATAATACACAGATACGGTTGTCTGCTGAGTAAATACCAATAGATATTATAACAGATAACCTTTTCTTTGTATACTCAAAAATAGAAAGTGAGGTTATTTTTTTATGTCAGTAAACAAAATGAGCAATGGCAAGTGGTACTGTAGTTTCTACTACACCGACTGGCAAGGCAACAGAAAAAGAAAAAAGAAAGAGGGATTTACCACCCAAAGGGAAGCCAAAGCATACGAAAGCAATTTTTTGAATAAAATGTCGCTTAACTGCTCCATGACGTTCGGTAACTTGGTAAAATTATACTTGGAAGACTGCGAAACAAGGCTAAAGCCTACTACACTAATAAATAAAACAAATATTATAAACTATAGAATTGCCCCATATTTTAACGATATACCGATATCTGATATAACCCCTGCAATGGTAAGAAAATGGCAAAATGAAATAATAAACAGTGGTCTAGCGCCTACAACACAAAGATACATAAATTGTATTTTATCCGCAATTTTAACTTTTGCAGTTAAATATTATAACTTGCCTTTTAACCCGGTTTCAAGGGTTGGAAGTATTGGGAAACTTAAGGCTGAAAATATAAATTTTTGGACGCTGGAAGAATATAAGCAGTTTATCGGCTATGTTGATAAACCAATGTATAAAATGATGTTTGAATTATTCTTTTTTACCGGCTTAAGGTGTGGAGAACTGCTCGCCCTGACTTACAACGATATAGACACAGAAAACGGCATTTTGTCCGTAAATAAGAGTTTGGCAACTGTAAATGGTAAAACTATCATACAGACACCAAAGACGGCGAAAAGCAAGCGAAAAATAGCACTACCGCCGTTTATTATTAAGCACCTGCAAGAATATGTTAAACACTTATATGGATATGAACCGGGGGCGCGTCTGTTCCAAATAAAAAGAATGGGCGTAACTAACGCATTAAAAAAAGCGTGTGAATTGTCAGGCGTCAAGAAAATAAGAATACACGACCTGCGACACTCCCACGCTTCATTGCTTATCAATTTAAACTTTTCTCCAACGTTGATAGCTGACAGACTGGGACACGAAAACGTAACAACAACCCTGAACATATACGGTCATTTGTACCCCAGCAAACAAGCGGAAGTTGTAGAAAAATTGGAGAAATTACAATAAAACTGGTACGTTTTTGGTACGCAGAGCAACAAAAAAGCACTAAAAAGCCTTTATATATTGGCTGTTCGGTGCTTTTTGTTTTATTTCTAATAGAAAGTGCTCTGAAGCCGTCGGTCCTTAGAAGGTAGGGTAGCGAAGCTGCCATAGCTTCTTAGTACCGCTACGAGCTGAAGGCAGCGGGAGCGTGCTTTCGTTAGAATTTTCAGCCGTGGGGTGGGAAGTACAACTCTGCCAATAGCCTAAATTTCCTTCACTATTTGGATTATCAGTGTCGGCACAAACGCAAGCCCCAGTATTTCCAATATGTTTACTGCCGTAAAGTCTGCTATTTCAAATAACCCGTGTAATTGTGGTACAAACAATACTATTGATATGAATGCTATTCCTGCCACAAATGCCATTATTTGATATGGATTTGTTTTCAGTTTTAATTTTCTTATGCTTTCTTTTCCTCTGCAGTTAAATCCGTGGAATAGTCTGGCTATAGTTAGTGTTGCAAATGCCATTGTGGTAGCAAGGGCTGTATTTGTTTTCAATCCAATGTAGTATGCTGACATTGTTGCTATTCCTATCAGTGCTCCCTGCAACATTATTTTTATTATAAAGTATTTTGTTAGGATTCCTTCTTTTGGATTACGTGGTTTTTCTTTTAATAACGAATCATCTGAAGGCTCCATTCCTATTGCTATTGCCGGAAGTGAGTCTGTTAGAAGATTTATAAACAAAAGGTGTATTGCTGTAAATGGCATTGACAGTCCTACAATTGATGCATATAAAACACACAATATTCCTGCCATATTTCCTGATAATAAAAACATTATGGCATTTTTTATGTTTCTATATACATTTCTTCCGTTTGCCACTGCTTTTATTATTGTTGCAAAATTATCATCTGCTAATATCATTGATGAGGCGTCTTTTGAAACTTCCGTTCCGGTTATACCCATTGCCACACCTATGTCTGCTTTCTTCAGTGCCGGTGCATCGTTTACACCGTCTCCCGTCATTGAAACTACATTGCCGTGTTTCTGCCAGGCTTCAACTATTCGTATTTTATTTTCAGGAGAGACTCTGGCATAAACTGATATTCTATTAATTTTTTCATATAATTCCTCATTTGACATTTCATCAAGTTCCAAACCTGTTACTGCCAAATCTCCATCATTATAAATTCCTATTTTCTTTGCTATTGCTATGGCTGTGATTTTGTGGTCGCCTGTTATCATAACTGTTTTTATACCTGCTTCTTTTGCCTTTTGTACAGCTTCAACTGACTCCTCTCTTGGTGGATCAATCATCGCAATTAAGCCTAAGAAAATAAAATCTTTCTCATTTTCAATTGTTAAATCCTCATCTGCTTCTTTGTAAGCAAAAGAAAGAACTCTTAATCCCTGATTTGAAAATTTCTCATTAACTTTTAAGATTTCTTCTATGTCGCTTTGAGAAATTTCTCTAACCTGATTGTTTTTTCTTATTTTTATGCATCTATTAAGCAAAACATCCAAAGCACCTTTTGTAAGAACTGTTTCCTTGCCGTGTAATTTACATTTTACACTCATTAATTTTCTATCTGAGTCAAAAGGAATCTCCTGCAATCTTGGAATTGCTCTTCTTACATCTTCTTCATTTAACATTTTTTCGTTAAAATCGTTATTTTCAACTGTACTATCTTCAAATTTCTTACATCCACCATTTCCAATTCTAAAATTTTCGACTTTTATATTTCTGAACATTTCAAGTAAAGCATATTCTGTAGGATCACCTATTCCTTTTCCATCCACTATTGATGAATCATTACTTAATATTGCATTATATACAAGGTCTCTGTGTAATTGATTTTTCAAATCAAGCTGGTTAGGACTTATAATATCTCCGTCCACATAAACCTTTTCAACTGTCATTTTGTTCTGTGTTAATGTACCTGTTTTATCCGAGCAAATAACAGATACACAGCCCAGACTTTCAACTGCTTTCAGGTCCTTTATTATGGCATTTTCAGAAGCCATCCTGCCTGTTCCTATAGCCTGCACTATTGTTACTATTGAGCCTAATGCCTCCGGTATTGCTGCAACTGCAAGTGCCACTGCAAACATTAATGAATCTATAAGGCTAACATTTCTAATTAAGCATAAAACAAAAACTACCGCAGATATAATCATAATTCCAATTGCCAGTCTTCCGCTAAACTGATCAAGGCTTTTTTGAAGCGGTGTTTTTCTTTCTTTAGCTTTATTCATTAAGCCGGCTATTTTTCCTATTTCTGTATTCATTCCTGTTTCTGTAACAAGAACTTCCGCCCTGCCATAAACTACAAGACTTCCTGAATAAACCATGTTAACTCTGTCTGCCAGTGGAATATCACCTTCTAATGCTTTGTCTGTTTTCTCCACATTGGTTGATTCCCCTGTAAGTGAGCTTTCATTAACTTGCAAAGAATAATTATTGATTATTCTTCCATCTGCAACTATTAAATCTCCTGCTTCCAACACTAAAATGTCACCCGGCACAACTTCCTTAGAAGGTATTTGAATTTTAATACCATTTCTCATTATCTTTGCGCTTGGAGAAGATAATTGTTTAAGACTTTCTAAAGACTTCTCAGCTTTAATATGCTGTACTGTTCCAAGAATGCTATTCATTATAAGCACTGCAATTATTACAATTGTACTTTCAGGGTTTTCAGAAAATGCAGATATAACAGCCGCAATAATAAGAATAATAACAAGTAAATCACAGAACTGGCTTAAAAATACCTGTAGCACACTTTTCTTCTTTGCTTCCTCTAATAAGTTTTCTCCAACCTTTTCTCTTATTTGTAAAACCTGCTCATCGCTTAATCCTTTCTCTGTAACGTTCATTTTTTTCATAAGTTCGTTAGAATCAACCTTCCAACTTTCAATCATTTTGACACCTCCATTTTTCATTTTGAACCTATTTTTTCTTTGGTGCTATTTTTACACAATTTTTAATATCGTATAATTATCTCAAATGCTTTTCACTTTTTTGATAAGCAAAAAAAGAACGAGACTTTTTTCGCACCAAAATAATGCGATAAAAGTCTCGTTCCTATTTCAATATACTTCCCGGTTGTTAAACGTGATGACGAAAAGTATAACAACTGCTTAAGTTGTGAACTACTCCCTAATATCTTGTGACTATGCTAACATATTGTATTCTACATTTCAACCTTTATTTCTGATTTATTACTGATTTATTACTGATTATCTTCTATTTCTGAATCCTTAGCATTTTCTTTACTCTCTAAGTATTCTGAAGTTTCATCAGGAATTTCATCTAAGTCACTTCCTACATCAATTTCCTTTGGTTGTTTTCTGTAGAGAATGTCATACATTACAGGAACTATGAACAATGTCATAAGTGTTGCATATAGAAGACCGAAGGCTACAACTATTGCCATACTCTTCTGCATTGCATTTCCCGCATCCTGTGAAAATACCATAACACTCATTGAAAGAATTGTTGTTAATGCTGTCATAAGAATTGGACGCATTCTTGTTTTTCCTGTTACAATAAGTGCTGTTCTCTTATCAAGTCCCTGGATACGAAGCTTATTAGTGTAGTCAACGAATACAATACCGTTGTTTACTACAGTTCCCATAAGGATCATAAATCCCATTAATGCCATGGCTGAAATAGTCCGGCCAAAGATTATTAATCCTATCATTCCTCCTGTAAATGCCAAAGGAATTGTAAAGAATATAATAAACGGTGACAATAAGCTTTGAAACTGTGCAACCATAATAAGGTAAACTAAAATAGCTCCTAAAAGTATAGCCTGTAGCATCTGCCAAATCATATCCATAACCTGATCTGATTCACCTCCGATTTCAATTGTGTAACCGTCAGGTATATTGTATTCATTTATTTTCTTTTCAAGTTCTCTGGACATTAATGTTGCATTATATCCATCCTCAACTTCTGCAGTTACTGATAAATACTGTGTAAGATTTTTTCTCTTGATTGTATTTACACTGTCTTCAATATTCATAGTTGCAAAATCAGATAACTTGTAATTCTTCTTTACTTCTTTTCCGGTATCATCATAAGTTGTTGCTGTAATCTTTGACTTCATAAGATTTTCGTAAGTAAGCTTATCTGTTTCATCAACTACTTTTACTGCCACATCATCATCGCCTACATTAAGTGTTATGGAATCTTTGTCAGTTGTTGTACGTGCTACAAGTTGCTGATATATCTGTGCAACTGTAAGTCCCTTGGCTGCTGCCCTGTTCTTGTCAATCTGAAGATGTATCTGCTTATCCTTCTCGTCAATACCGTTAGTAACTTCTTTTGCTCCCTTAATGCTCTTAACCATATCCATTACGTCTTCACTAATGGAAATTAATTTGTCCTGGTCTTTTCCATAAATATTTACTGCAAGACCACCTGATAGCATACTTGACATATCCCCCATTGCAGAAGAACTTACCTTAAATTCCTTGCACTTTATGTCTTTAGTATTAGTTTCAATCTCTTTTATAATCTTTCTAAACTGCTTAGTTGTTTTAATACTATCATCTGTTAAAACACTGAATGTGAAGTTTGTGTAGTTATTAGATGAACTTCCCATGGACATTACTGCCGCCCCTGTGTTTCCATCCATTGCACCTACTTTTGATACTCCGTCTACTTTTTGGATTTTTTCCATAACCTGACTTGCAGTATCATAAGCTGTATCTTTATCAATTGTCTTGTCAAAAGTTAATGTTGCGGAAATCTGATTACTTTCCATATCATCCATTAATACAAGTCCTGTACTAAACACTTTTGCAACACAGATTGCCAACAATACAATTGAAATTCCAATCGGCACTATCTTGTGATTTAAGCAAAATTCCAATGCCACTTCATACTTCTCTTTAACCTTGTCAAAGAATCTATGGTTCTGTTCCTTAGTCTTTCTAAGTACTACTGAAGAAATTGTCGGTACAACTGTAAGTGCTACTATTAATGATGCAATAAGTGCATATGAAATAGTAAATGCAAAAGGTATCATTAACTGGCTAACTGTTCCTGATGTATAAACCATTGGAAGGAATACACAGATTGTTGTAAGCGTTGATGCAATAATTGCTCCTGCAACCTGTTTAGCTCCCTGAACTGCTGCTCTAGGTGCTGAAATTCCCCTGTTTCTAAGTCTATAAACGTTCTCTATAACAACAATGGAGTTATCTACCAACATACCTATGCCAAGACAAAGTCCTGCCAATGACATTACATTTAATGTTATATTTGTAAAATACATTATGATAATTGCAAAAAGTACACTAAAAGGAATACTGAAAGCAACTACCAATGTAGGCTTAACATCTTTTAAGAATAATGCAAGAACTATAATTGCAAGAATTGCTCCCAAAAGAATACTTGATAAAATACTCTTAACTATAATGTCTATGTATTCACCCTGATCCATTAATGGAGTAATTGTAAGTCCATCATACTGTTTTTCTAACTCTTTAAATGAGCTTTTCAAATTAGTTGAAACAGTACTTGTGCTTGCTGTACTTGCCTTAAATGCTGATAACAATAAAGCGTCCTCACCATTTAACTTAGCATATGACTCGCCTTCATTATCAATTGTAACAATGTCTGCAACATCACTTAATTTGATTTTTCCAATGCCTTTTACGCTTGTAAGAACCATCTTTTTAAGCTGTTTTGCATTGGTATAATTTTCACCTACTTTTACAAGCCACTGATCGTCTTTCTTATCATCAATATAACCTGCAGGCATTGAGAAATTCTGTGCAGTAATTAACTGTGATAATGTATCAAGTGTTAAAAGTGAATCAATATTTGAATTTTCAATTGCTGCCTTTCTTGAATTTTCTAAATCCTGTTCTGATTTTTCAAGTTCTTCTTTTGCAGAATCAATCTTTGACTGTCCTGCTTCCATCTGGGCATCACCTGAGCCAAATCCTGCTGCAGCTTCAAGACTTCCTTCCTGAACACTAACATAATTCTTGTCAATGTCCTTCATCTTACTATTGATAGTCTCTACCATCTTTTCTGCTGCTAAAATTTTAGTTTTAAGATTGGCAAGTTCTGTATCAATCTGAGGTATTCTAACTTCAACAATGTTGTAAATCTGTTTTAAGTTATCCAATGTAATAAGTTCAGCTTTATCTTTCTGTCCCATATTTGTAAGCCATTTCTTAAAGCCTTCCAATTCATCAGGATTATCAATTGCATCCTTAACGCTTTTTGGAATTGTAACATTCATAGTCTTTGCTACACTTCCATATTGCTTGTTAAGATTGGCAAGTGTGTTGTTAATCTCTTTATAATTCTTTTCTATTTTGTTATCTTCATATATTTTCTTTTCGGCTTCTAAGGCACTCTGACTTGCTTTCATACTGTTAAGAGATGATTCATATGCAATCTTTGTTGCCTTTGCATCTGTTAACTTAGAATCGGCCTCAGCAAGCTGTTTGTTAGTGCTTGACTGCTTATCTTTTAAAGCTTTCTTCTGGTCAGCAAGTTCACTTTCTGCCTTATTTAATTTAGACTTGGCAGAACTAATCTTCTTGTCTGCATCTGCTAATTTGCTGTTAGTCTTTTCAAGAATCTTGTTATTAATCTTGTCTATTTTATTCTGATTAAGTCTTACTTCAACTGTATCCTCAACTCCACCAACTACTGAAACACTGGCAACTCCGTCCTGTCTTTCAATATATGGTTCTACAACCTCTTTTGAAAATGTAGTAAGGTCTTTAATATTCTTTCCGTCGTAATTTACGCTGGCATACATTGTTGCCATCATATCCATACTTAATTCCATGGTGTTAGGTTTTCCACATCCGTCAGGAAAATCTACACTGTCAAGTGCATTTGATACTTTTACAAGAGCTGAATCCATATCTGTATCGTCTGCAAATTCAAGCATTACAATACCATAATTCTCTGATGATGTACTTGTTACATTCTTTACGCCACTAATTACACCAAGAGCATTTTCCATTGGCTTAGTTACATCTGTTTCTACTTTTTCAGGTGACGCACCGGGTTCTGTTGTAACAACAATCAAATATGGTACTTCCATATCCGGCAAAAGGTCTGTCTGCATTTTGCTTAAGCTGACTCCACCTATTATTAAAACTACGATTACAGCCACTAATACGAAAAATGGCTTTTTAACACAAAACTTACTCATTTGTCTTATCCTTTTCTGTATTTAACTTGCAACACACTACTGACCTAATTATTTTAGTGATTACATATTATGATAATTTATTCTAATTGTAAACATTTAATGAACAACCTAATTAATAATCTAATTTATATTTCTTATTTTTTCCTGCAATATTCTTCCAACTGTATCTGAAAACTGATGAATGGTCTCAATTTTCACAAAATCTTTTCCAAAAATTTCTTTGGCTGCAATTGTCCCCCTCTCACTTCCCATAAAAATTCCTATAACCTGAATGTTATTACTTTTTAGATTATGAATTTCCTTTTCCGTGTCCTTTATTGCCAATTCATCTGTGTATTCATTGTTCTTGTAAAAAGCACCTTCCGTTGCACTTTGGTCATCCTGGGGGCTTGCGTCCGTAAGAACTACAAGTATTCTTTTTCCCTTAGGTGAATGTTCCATTAAATGACCTGCTCCCTTTAAAGCCAAACCATCTCTGTTATTTCCTGCGGCAACATACTTAAATATTTCCTTGCCTGCTTTCTGTTCACTATAATCTTTGAAAATTCTTAGCACAGTATAGCCTCTAATACTACAATAAGAATATATCTGACAAGGTATATTGCATCTTTCAAGACTTTTTGCAAGAACGTAAACCTGTGCGGCAATAAATTCCTGACTATTCTTTCTTGATGATGAACCGTCAATCATTATATCAACGGAAAAACCTGACTTATCCTCTTGCTCTTTTTTCTCAAAAACTCTTGGATTATCAACATACAATGCCTGCCAAATTTTGCCACCGTTAATCTTTCCGTGATTAGACATTGAAGGAAAAATCTCTCTTTCGCTGTCTAAAGTTATCCTTAACTTTTCTGAAAGTCTATTAATGCTATTCTTATATACAGGTCTGTTTTTTTCAAAATATTCTTTGTTCTTTTCGTACTGATTCTTGCATTCTCTTCTAAATTCCAAAATTTCTTTTATTTCTTTTTTAGGTAATTCTCTGCTTTGTTCTTTTAAATTATATTTTTCGCCCTTTGTAAACAAGAGATGGCTTTCTTTGTGCTTTCCTGTACATAATTTTTCTTCAATTCTTTGATTTTCAAAATCATTATACATATTTTTACCAAAAGTTGACTGAACATATTCCAAGGCATATTTAGGATTTCCATTTAATGAAAACTGTAAAAGATAGCTTTTCCCTTTTTTCAGAACTCCTGTTTTTCCTTCGTTAAAGCCGGTTGGGTCATCGTACTTCTTTGTTCTTACATATGTGGCACTTACTTTTCCAACTGACCGAAATGGTGACAACACTTTTTGAAGAAAATATACTCCTTCCTTATTTTTCTTTAGTGACGGTGTATAAGAGAATTTCTCAGACAATATCTTTTTAGTTTTACCTATTATCTGCTCTGTTGTCATATCGTTTGAAAAATCAAATTCACTTAACAACTCTTCCTCTTCAGCCGACAAATTGGATTCTTTTCCTAAAACCTGTCTGCAATAACCGTATCTTATTTTTTCAATTAGTGAATTATCAGTATATTTCTTAAATCGCCTAACAGTTTCTTTTGCATATTCAACACGCAAATCTGTTAATGCCATACGATAGTCTTTTTCTTTCTTAAACAGTACCTTTTCAAGTCCAATCCAAAATAAACCCTCAAAAAGCTCCTTGTCCTTTCCACCAAGCATATTGAAAAATTCTTCTAATTGAGCGCCATCGTACCATTTATAGCTTAACCCAATTATGATATTTAAATATGTATCCGCCTTGCCATCAGGTGAAAAAGCTAAATATAACGGATTAAGTTCGTAATCTTCTGCCGATGCCCATATGAAGTTTTTTGCACGTTTTATTTCTCTTATATCTGCTTCCATTTTCGTTCAAATCTTCTCTCTAAGTAAACTTTCTTTAATAAACTTATTTTTTTAATAAATCTACTTTTAAATAGATTTCAGTTAATTATTCTTTTAATGAATCTTTTTTATAATTTACTTTTTAAACAAATCCTCTGTTTTAATCTTCTTTGAAATTCTTGCCCCTATAGTGTCCTTTATAAGTGTCTGTTCGTACATATCAAAAGACTTATTAGTTATTCCCATATCAAGTGCTGTATGAACTTCAAGTCCTTTTTCCATTAATGCTATGGAATCAAGCAATCCTCTAATATCCAATGCCTTAGATGATATCTCTGAATTTTCACACTTCTTCTGTAAATCAAGAAAAACATTGGCAAATTCTTCTGCCGCCTGCTCACTTATCGTTTCAAATTTGTCCTGTATAAGTTTTATAAGATTATCTTTAGAAATCATTGGCATTTTTATAACTGCAAATCTTGAAACCAACGCTTCATTTAATTCTTTTGTTCCTGAATATCCATAGTTCATAGTTGCAATAAACCTTGTTGCCGGATGCAAATCTATTCTGTCATATCCTGGAACATCAATAGTTCTTCTAAAATCAAGAGTTGCATGTAGTACCGCCATTGCTTCACTTTTCGCCATGTTTATTTCATCAAGAATGGCAAAACCGCCTGACTTAGCTGCACTGTAAACAGGTCCCGGTCTGAAAGTTACCTCTCCATTTCTAAAAGTATCCATACCTATTAAAGATGCTGCATCCATATTTACGTGAAAAGAAATATCCCACTTAGGTCTTCCAAAAGCTGCTGCCAGATTTTCCGCAAAAATATTTTTTCCTGTAGCCTTATGCCCCACAAGCAAAATATTCTCCCCGCAAAGTAATGCCGTAACCGCCTGATTCCAAATTTCATCTCCGTAATAAAGATTATCTGGCTTAGGGATTCTGTACAATAACTCATGACTAACAGGATAATTCTCCCTGTATGAATTTATTTCTTTTTTTAGGTTTTCGTTAATGTTAAGTTTCTGTAAATAATTGTCCATTTTGTTCACTTCTTTCTTAGTGTAAATAAGCTTCATTTTTTTGCAATTTTAATTTGTTCACTACGTTTCTTTGATTTTACGGTAATAATTCAGTCTTATCACATACTTGATTAATAAGTGTTTCCTTAAACTCCCCTATTGGTTTAGCTGTAAAATCAATCCAGGCATTTGATTTATAAGATCTAAAATTTTTTAAACTAAATTCATATATCATAGTTTGAACTCTCTCAATTTATTCTTACTATATTATATAACACATTTTTTCTCCTTTACTCAATATGTTGTGAGAAAAAATCTCGCGTCAGTCGTTAAATATATTTTTTCACACCAAACTATCCCTTAAACACAGCGCTCCCCACCCTGCCTGTTTATTAGGCCACTGCTCATACCCCGGCAGATGCTTTGCACCACGTATCAGATACGCTTTTATTTTTTCTCCATAAAGATAGGGATCATTGCCTCTTACTATTCCCCATTCCATCATTAAAGCAGCACTGCCTGTTACAAAAGGTGTTGCCATTGATGTTCCGCTTAAAACTGTTGTTCCACCACCTGTAGCCGCCGACCTTATGTTTACCCCCGGTGCAACTATGTCAGGTTTTATCTGGTTGTTCTCTCTTGTAAAACCTCTTCCTGAGAAACTTGCCACCTTGTCTGTACTTGTATCATAGGCTCCTACACTAATTGCCTTGTCAGTTGCCGATGGTATTGTCAAAGTAATTTCCGGATCAGGTTTTAAAAATCCCGTAAAAGTATTAATGGACTGATTTCCCGGCAACCACATATCATACCTTCCCACAACACTTACTTCAGGAATAATTCTTATAATCCATATTCCTGAATCTATGTATTGATTGACAGGTATTAAATCCATATAAATTTCCTGATACCTAGTATATGGTTTCGGTGAGCCGTACAATATGAAAACATTAGTATTTCCTAATGTGTAACTGCTAATTGAATTACCCATTCTATTTTCTACATTATCTGATATACTTCTTCCTATTTCATTACTTGTTTCATCACTTATTCCATTATTTAGCCTATTACTTTCTCTATTGTTCTCCCTTATCACCGGTGTTCTCTCTCCTGTAGGTGCCTCAATCTGAATTGCAAATGTATCCACATAATCTTTCCACAACTGTATGCTTATGGATTTCTGATATGCCGAAACCTGTAGTTCCACATCCTCATTAGAAAAAGCATAACCTGATGTATGTCCAATGCCGTCTCCCTCATTTCCCGTTCCAATCTGTACTGAAATTCGGTTTCCGTCTATAACCGAATTAATATATGAAGATACTAATGTTGTTCCATCATGAGAGCCATATGTGTTGCCAAAACTAATGTTAAGTGATAATGGCATTTTATATTCGTTTGCTGTTTTTACAATAAAGTCTATTGCCTCCATTAGCCGCGTTGTTCTTGGAAAAGAATTTTCTGTTGCTGTTGCCATTTTTACAATTACCAATTTGCTTTTTGTTGCAATTCCAAGATTATTATTTTTATTGTCTGCAAAATTTCCAGCAGCAATTCCGGCAACATGAGTTCCATGTCCTGTTAAATCCCTTGAATTAACTTTCGTATAAGAATTTTCAAGCATCAAAGCCTGATTAATATCCGATTCACTATAAACCGTATCCGTTACCTGATCCCACAATCTTAAAATTCTCGTACTTCCGTCCTGATTTCTAAAAACCGAATTGGTGTAATCAATTCCACTGTCAGCAATGCCAACAATAACGCCTTCTCCAAACAAACCCATTCCATTATTTAAAAAATTGTCCTGTTGCACCTGATTAATACAAGACTCTCTCTTTCCATTTAGTACGCTATATTCTAATCTCTTAGGTTTTTCAATAAAAATAATTTGCTCTAAATTGCTAATTGCATCAATTAAATTTTTAGGTGTTGTTATAACTGCATATCCATTAGATAATTCTCTTACGTTAACATTAGGTAATCTCCTTAGTTCATCCAAATTCCCCTGATATCTTATAATTAACTCCCAAATATCATTTTCTATTCCCACAGATAATTCCTGAGACTTTTCCAAATCTTCTTCCGGCAGATTCAATGCAATATTTAATGTATTATCTATTTTTTCATTCATAAAAAAGACCTCAAACATATTTCCTTCCGAAATCTTTAACTAAACTTAATCTAACTCTAATTGCTTTTTGCAATACTTATTAAATTTAATTAAATAATCTCTATCACTGAAATATATTTAAGGTCTTTAAATATTATTCTTTGAAATTAAAGTGCTATGTCGTTAAGTTCGCCAAACCAAAATGTGTAATTCCATTATCAAAAGCTGTGAAGCATAAATTACATTCTCCTTATTTTAAGAAACCGTTAACAATTTGTTCTTCGGCTTCCGCTTCTGTCAGACCTAAAGTTTGTAACTTAATAAGCTGTTCCCCTGCAATTTTTCCTATAGCTGCCTCATGAATAAGTGAAGCATCTAAATCATTAGCTGTAATTTCCGGTATGGCACTAATCTTTGCATTATCCATAATAATGGCATCACACTCTGAATGACCATTACATCTTGCATTACCGTTAATTACAGAATAAAAAATCTGTTTTGAATTATCCCTTGCCACAGAACGGGAAATAACATTGGCACTTGAACCGTCACCATCCATGTCAACTTCAAAACGTGTTGTTGCTGTCTGGTTTCCGTGAGTCATAATTCTCTCAGTAATTACAATCTTGGCATCCTTGTCAAGTTTTCCCTTTGTAACTCGGTTAGTGGAATCTATCCCCTTGATCTGAACAGTTTCCATTTCCATATATCCACCCTCTTCTATATTTACAATAGTTGTAGGGTTCATAACATTTTCACCATTCCCATCGCCTTTGCCATAATGCTTTTCAACATATTTTACTCTGGCATTCTTACCAATGTAAAATGTATGAATTCCATCGTGTCTGGAAAGCTTGTCCCCACTATTGTGAATTCCGCATCCTGCTACTATAAGCACATCTGCACCTTCACCAATATGGAAATCATTATATACACATTCCTCCAAACCTGTCTTGCTGATTACAACAGGGATGTGCACACTTTCATTTTTTGTTCCCGGCTTAACATAAATATCAATGCCGTCTTTGTCTTCTTTAGTTACAATATCTATATTTGCAGTTGTATTTCTGCTATCCTTTTTGCTATTTGCTCTGATATTATAAGCACCGGCAGGAATCTCATGTAATCCTGTAAGTTGCTCAAATAATTCCATCTGTATTTTATCCATAACAATTCTCCTTACACAATTCCATCTATGCTTTTAATTTCTTACATATGCCATCGCTATTAGTACCAAGTACCATTGGAAGAATCTCTTCCTTGTTACCGTGAGCCTTAATCAACCCATCTGCCAACAAGACAATGTCATCTGCTATGTTTAATATTCTTTCCTGATGTGAAATAATAAGAATAGAATTATTATTTTCAAGCTGCATCTTTTCAAACACTTTAATCAAACTATTAAAACTCCAAAGGTCAATTCCCGCTTCCGGTTCATCAAATACGGAAAGCTCTGTTCCCCTTGCAATAATAGTTGCTATTTCAATTCGTTTTAGTTCTCCACCTGAAAGACTTGCATCCACTTCTCTGTTAATGTAATCTCTTGCGCAAAGTCCAACCTCTGACAAATATTCACAGGCTTCACTAATAGTAAGCTGCTTTCCTGCTGCAATTCTTAAAAGGTCTAACACTTTAATTCCCTTAAAACGTACAGGCTGCTGAAATGCAAAACTTATTCCAAGCTTTGCTCTGTCTGTAATTGACATTTCCGTAATGTCCTGCCCATTATATAAAATCTGGCCTGATGTTGGTTTTATTATACCAACAATTAATTTTGCAAGTGTGGACTTACCTGAACCGTTTGGTCCTGTTATTGCAACAAATTTTCCTTCATCTATTTTAAGATTTATGCCATTAATTATATTCTTTAGCTGTCCCTTTTCATCAGTCACGCTAAATCTAACATCTTTTAACTCAAGCATATTCTAAAACTCCTTTTCCATTTTTGCTTGTAACTTTAGCCTTAGCTCCCATTATAACAGAAAACTGAGGTCCTTTGTGTCCTATATCACTATCAAAAATAATAGGCACGTTTAAATCCCCAAGTACAGACATAACTGCATCCTTATATGGTTGCTCTATCCATGTATTATACATTAATGGGCGACCAAAAACAAACCCTGTTGCATTTTTAAAGTAACCTTTTTCCTTCATTTGCCATAAATGAGTTATAAGAACCACGTCTTCCATGTTAAAACTTTCAAGAACCCATACAATTCCGTCATCTTTATACTTTTCAATAAACTGTTCTGTTCCATCATATTTTGTTCCAATTAAGAAAGCCAATACATCAAGACAGCCTCCAACAAGTCTTCCTGAAATTTCAATTTTTTCCTCACCCCTGCCATTAACCCAGTTGACTTTCTCATCATTACAATATCCTTCAAAACCTGTTACATATTCGTGTCTGTCTGATTCATAAAAATCAAAAGATTCCTGTTTCTTTACAGTTCCTTCCAGAACACCTAACGCATTTTCAACAGGTTTCTGCCATGGTTTCATTCCAAAATCACTTATATGACAACCATAAACTGCTGCCATGTCACATTTTGTAACAATTGGATAAATCAATGTTGTGTTATCTGAAAATCCCTGAAACCATTTAGGATTATTCTTAATACTTTCAAAATCCACATATTCAAGCATCTCCATTAAATAATCCCCACCTGCTACTGAAAATATACAGGAAACATCTTTATTTTTTATAAGTTCATTAAACTGCTCTCCTCTTTCTTTTCCTGTCGAGCTACAACCTCTCCAGTCAGACGTATATACATTGTCAGTAACCTTAACATTGTATCCTCTGTTTTCAAAATTCTTAATTGCATTCTTTATTCTTTTTTGTTTCAATTCATTTACAATACCGCTTGAAGTTGCAGTAACTCCAATGGTATCACCTTTTTTAATGTATTTAGGAAAAATCATATTGTACTCTCCATTATTTTATAGTTATCTGCTGACCAAGATGAACTGAATAAATAATCATTTCAGAAACCTTATTAACTCCCGGCTCACTGCCAAGTATCTGCTCAATTGCAAGTTTGTAGCATTCTAACTGAACATGATATCTTTCAACAAGTTCCTCCATTGTGTCAACTTTGTCTGTCTTATAGTCTACAATAACATATTTATCATTTTCTACAAAGCATAAATCAATTATCCCCTGAATAATCATTGTTTCTTTTGATGTGGTATTGCTGTTAATTTCACAGGCCGGAACTCCCATTAAGAAATTCTGTTCCCTATATAGCTGATTATTAGCATATGCCTTCTTCATTCTTCTAAACAAATCAGACTTTGTAAAATCAATTATATCCTTTCGCATAACAGATGCTGCACCCATTCTGTCTATTAAACCTGCATCAACAAAACCGTCAATCATCTTCTTCACTGTTTCCTGATTATATTCTTCAAGTTCCATATCGAGAAGTTCAAAAATTCTGTGGTACGCTGTACCTCTCATTGCACCTGTAAGATATTGTGGCTCATCAATATCTTCTTTTTCAAAATCAGGTATAATTTCCGGTAATTCCACTTCTTCTCCAAAAGCCTGAAATGCATCCTGTTCTTCTTCCTGCTCCATACCTTGGCTTTGCTTCTTAATTTCCGTAACGCTTGCCTTTGAATGTAGAGTAATATCTTCAATATATGGATACTGAAACTGAAACCTTTGGAAAAGTTTTTCAATTGATGCATTTTCTTTGTTTGCCAACTGCTTCATTTCCATAAGCATAGTTTCTTTTTTAATACTGTCTGTTATATCTTCTGCTGCAAGTCCTAATATAACATCCGGCTGTTCTTCCACTTTCACTTTAATAAAACTATCCTTATCATATAAAGGATTACCACATTCAGTTGCATCTTTATCTGTTCTTACACAGTCAAAAGCCTTATTTCTGCCAATTGTTTTTCCAATTAGCTCCATTATGGTTTTTGCACCAATAACATCATTATAAAGCATTAATTCACTATTATCATATATCTGACTTTCAAATTCTCCAATCTGCTTTTCAGCATTCTTAACAAGCCCTGTAATATATAATTTCTCTTTTGCTCTTGTTAATGCAACATAAAGAATTCTCAATGTTTCTGCCACATCCTCTTCCTTATTAGACATTCTGATATATGTTTTTAAAAGAGGTGTCTGTTTAGTCTTTAATTTATTATTAATGCAGTCTATTCCTATGTTTCCATCTGCCCCTGACACAAGCTGATTTGCCTCATTCTTGCTTGTTCCATTAGTATTGCACAAGAATACTACAGGGAACTGTAATCCTTTACTTTTATGAATGGACATTATTCTTACTATATTGTCATTCTCATTAACTGTTGATGCCTCGCCGTCATCTTTTGCAAGATACTGAATCTTCTCAATATATCTTAAGAAGTTAAACAGACCCTTGTAACTTGTCTCATCATATGCCACAGCTTTCTCTTTTAATGCCTGAATATTTAAAAGACGTTTCTTTCCACCGGGCATTGATCTTATATAAAAAGCATAACCTGTTTCATCTAACAATGTATTAATTAAATCATATACAGTTGTATACGGAACCATATTTCTAAATTTTGTAAGTGTATTCAGAAACTCTGTCAGTCTTGTTCTAAGTTCCACATCACTTCCTGATAAAGAATATTGTTCTACACAATCATAAAAACTTTCACAAACATTTTCTGTTTTTATAATTGCTAACTGATTTGAATCAAAACCAAACATTGGAGAAGTAAGTACTGCTGCCAAAGGTATGTCCTGTCTTGGATTATCTATAATTGACAACATATTTGTAATAGTCATAACTTCCATTGTTTTATAATATCCTGTCTTTGATTCTGCAAAAACAGGTATTCCATTATTCTCCAACTGCTCTCTGTAAATATCACTATTATCCTTCATACTTCTTAAAAGAATAACTATATCTCCATATCTTACAGGTCGCATGTCTTTACCTTTTTCAGTTATCTTTAACCCGGTTTCAGGATTAGTAATCTCTTTTATTTTTCTTGCAACATAAGCTGCCTCATCACTTTTATCTCCACCTTCAACCATTACAAATTCTGTTGAATTATCCTGTTCTGCAGGTGGCTCATCATAATCTGCTCCAAGTACAAGGCCATTGCCATTTTTGTAATCAATGCCTCCTACTTCTTTATGCATTACAAAGTCAAATAAAAAGTTTACACTTTCAATTACTTCCCTACGGCTTCTAAAATTCTTGTCAAGAACAATCTTCACACTGTCTGCACTGGGATCATCTGAAAAACTATTATATTTTTCAAGGAAAAGTTTAGGTTCTGCATTACGGAATCTGTAAATGCTCTGCTTCACATCGCCTACCATAAACATATTATTTATGCCAAAACCTTTAGTTATGGCTGACAAAATAGCTTCCTGAATAATATTACTGTCCTGATATTCGTCAATCATTATTTCCTTAAACTGAGTTGCCATATTTTTTGCTGTTTCAGATGGTACAAGATTTCCATCCTTATCATAGTTATTTAAAATATGTAAAGCAAAAAACGCCTGGTCGTTAAAATCCATTATGCCCTTTTCTTCTTTCTGCTCCTTAAGTCGCTTCATAAATTCAAGGGTTAATTTTCCAATATATTCAACACTTGATTTTGTTTCACATATGCTTTCAAAAACCTGATTCAACGTTAGATTAAACTGTTTAGTTGTTAAATCTTTTATTGCCTTTGTGGCATCGTTTTTTATTGCCTTAACCTGCTCCTTCTTTCTCTCATTACAATCCTTCTTACCGGACACTCTTGTTGATGGAATATTCTGAAGTTCACTTTGCATTGCGCTATAAGTTCTGCTTTCAGTTATCTCCTGTAACTTGTCAATAATAGGCGTAAGAGCCTTGGCGCACTTTGGTCCATCCTCGCTTTCAGATATTGTAAGAGCTATGTTAAGCTGGCTTAATATTCCCTCTAACCTGTTTTTCTGCAATTCCAAATATCCCTGCATCCACTTGGACTGCTCCATTTCTTCTTTAGATGAAACATCATATACACTTATGGCTTCTTTAATCCATTTCTCAGGCTCAATCTGACCTGAGGCAAACTTATACATTCTAAGAATCAGTTCACCTATACTGTCGCTGGTCTTTCCTGTTGAATATTTTTCGGCCAATTCCATAAACTCATCATCAGCCGCCAAATAATACTCTTCCAACATTTCTTCCACAATATCAGATTGAAGCATTTCTATTTCGTTCTCGTCGGCAATTCTAAAATTAGGATCTAAGTCTATCTTATCAAAATTATCCTTTACAACTCTTGCACAAAAACTGTCAATTGTAGAAATATTGGCATTATGAATTAAGGATAACTGCTTCTGAACATTTAAGTCATTGGGATTATCCTCTTCCATCTTCTCCAATGCTTCGCGAATTCTCTCCTTCATTTCAGAAGCGGCTGCCCTTGTAAATGTAACAACCAAAAGCTGATTCACATCAGTAGGATTTTCTTCATCTGTTATCATCTTTATTATTCGTTCTACTAAAACTGCTGTTTTGCCTGAACCTGCTGCTGCTGAAACAAGTATGTTTCTATCTCTTGTATCAATAACTTTTTGCTGTTTATCTGTCCACTTCATTACACTTCTCCTCAATATCACTTAGTGATACTTTTTCAACCTGACGGTATCTGCTTCCAAGTTTTCTGTCAAAATTACATATTCCACCAAAAGGACAATAATCACATGCACCTTCTACCGGATTAATGCTAATGTCTCCTTTTATAATCTTGTCCTGCATTTCTCCTGCCATATTTGAAACATGATTAATAAATTTAGAATAAGTTTTTGTTTCAATGGCTGTACTTCTTGCATCAACACCGCTTTTTGTAATATTAACCGGCAATATTGCTGAAGAACCTGTTTTTGTAATAGTGTTATGGTCCATTGCATTTACAATTTCAATCTCTTTTGCCACAAGACCTGACATTCTATATGCCTTAAAACGCTCCTTTTCTATAGCCATCTTTTTCAATTCTTCATCACTTAACTCACTGTCCGGATTATTTTTTCTAAAATCACTCACAGCTTTCTCACAATCAATTTCCGAAACATATGGATCATAAACATGAAAATACAAACCTGCTGCCGGATAAACATTCTTATCCGGATTATTTTTCTTAATGTAATCCACAGTGTCCTTTAAATAAACCATTAACTGCATCTGCAATCCCAAGAAAGTTTCCGTAACATTAAAAACTTTGTTTCCTGATTTATAGTCAATTACCTTAACATATATATTGTTGCCATCTTCAAAAGTGTCCACTCTGTCTACTCTTCCGTGGGCAATTCGCAGCTCGTATTCTCTTGGCAGGAAATTTCCTGATCTGATATGTTTAACCAATGCATTTACAGTTTCTGTTGATGTATCTTTAACCTGTTTCTTTATAAATGCAGACCTTGCAATATCATTTAAAGCATCATTTTCATATTGCTCCATTACTTTTTCAATGCTGTCATTTATAATATTTTCACTTTTTTTATCATCCAAGTCTGCCCATTTAATATTATTCGTATTAATGGTATCAAAAAAGTCCTTAATTGCTGAATGATATAAATTACCTATGTCAAATGCGGCAAGTTCAAATTTCTTTCGCTCTCCTAATTTCAAGCCATTATTTAAAAACTGAGAATATGCACAGGCTGCAAAACGTTCCAATCTTGTAATTCCAATATTTTCTTTATTTCCGTACAACTGTCTTGCAACATTTTCATCCAAAATTGGATTCTTTGCTGAATAAAAAGCTCCGTCAAACATTAAGTTTATTACCTTGCTATATTCCTTATTCTTCATAACTGTTGCCATCAACTCTTTAAAGATTCCACTGTCACCTTCCTTCGAATATTCATATATATTCTGAGAAAGGTAATCCAAAGCTTTACTCCTTGTAGTAACCTGGTTTAAAGTTATTTCACTTTCATCCTCATCTATAATCTTAAGATTTTCAAAAAGATTCATTAAAGTACTTATTATATAAGACTTTCTTCTTGTTGCCCCGTCTGAACCCGACTTACTGAAAGTAATGCACATCTTCTCCGTAGGCTTGGCAAATATTGTGTACAAATAAAATTTCTGTTTAAAAACATTGTCCGTTGCCGTAGGAGCCAGAATATAATTATTCTTTTCTAAAAACTCTCTATCTGTATCCGTAATTATTCCCCCTGCCTGACCTGCTTTTGGAATAATTCCGTCATTAACTCCCATAAAGAAAATAATTCTCTTAGTATCTTTCAATCTTGTTCTTTCAATATCACCTACCATAACTGTATCAAGTCCCGGAGGTATAATTCCCACTTTCACACTTTCAAAACCTGCCTGAAGAATCTGCTTATATTCCTTAATTGTTAAAACTTCATCTCCCATTAATTCAACTATTCTGTCTAAAAGAGTTATGATTGTCACATAAACCTGCTCATACTCTTTGGCTCTGCTAATCTCACCCTGATTCTGAAATTCAATTCTATAATCGTCAATCTGTCTTTGCATATTATTAGCCTGTACAAACTGATATACCGCCTTAGTATACTCTCTTACAGTAGCCTTTTTCTTTTTTAATTCTTCTCTTAAAGGTCTGATAATCTCAACTAGCTTCTCCCTTGCCTGATTAACCATATCAAGTTCTTCAGCAGTCATTCCCTTGTAAGCCTTCTCCCAAAGTCTGCCATAACTTTTGAAACCACGTCTTCCTGACTGCAAAACATAATTCTCCATTAGGTCTGCTGCCTCCCTGTCAATTGGAAGAAAACCTAATCTAATAAGATGGAATACTGTTTCATAAGAAAAATCCTTTTCAACAATCTCAATTGCCGCCTTTATTCCGTCAACAAAAGGATTTGAAGCAATATTATGCTTGTGGTCAATAAATGCAGGTATATTATTCTTGGAAAACTCTTCCTCAATATATCTGTAATAACCGTCCATATCACCTGTAATTACAGCAATATCATTATATCTATATCCTTTGTCCACAATAAGCTCCGAAATTCTGCCTGCAACATAAGCTGCCTCTTCTCTTGGATTGGACATACTGTGAACTTCCAACGCTTTACAGTTCTCTCTATATTTAGATGAATTATTTCTAAACAGATTCTTTTCCAAAAAAGTTAACTCTTTATTATCTCTTATTCTATACGGAGCCTGTCCTTCTCCAACAATTACAGTTTCCTGTTGCTCAACATTGTTTCTGTTGATTATATCTTTAAGCTTCCATAAAGTATCCTTGCTTAGATTAAATAATTCATATTTGCTAATTGCATTATTTCCTTTGCTATACGCATTTCTCAATGACTGAAATTCATCTTCCGGTAATGTAATTGCAATCTTTACCCCTGCGCAATGTTTAATCAAAAGTTCAAGAACCTGATACTGAATAGGTGTAAATCCTGTAAATCCATCTATGTAAAAATAAGTATTTTTTATAAAATCAGAACCAGAAATATATTTGCAAAAAATAGTTAAAACGTCCTCTGTTGTTATAACCTTCTCTTTAATATACTCATTAAAAGCATCACTTATAATTTCCACATCATTAAGCTTATGTCTGAGCAGTGGCTTAGAATCGCATTCTGCCTTCATATTATTTAAAACGTCATCAGTAATCCCGTACTGCTTAAATTCCGATACAATAGTCTTCATCTTCTCAGCAAATCCGGGCATTGATGTCTTAGACTTATAGATTGTAAGTTTATCCTTACACTGTTCCATAACCTTTCTCATAATAAGAGTCTTGCCTAAGTCATCCATAACTTTGTATTCATTAAACCCCTGCTCCTCAAAAACCGTATAGGCAAGTCTTGTCATGCTTGTAACTTCAATGTTAAAACTTCCCTTATTAGGATGCATTGTAAGAATCTGCTTCTGTGTTTCCATAGAAAACTGCTCCGGTACAATTGCAATAAAATTCTTATTTCTATATTTCAAAGACTTCTCTATTAACTTTTCATATAAATAATGGGACTTTCCGGCTCCCGCTCTGCCAACAATAAATTGTACTGCCATTTATTCCTCTTTTCTTAAATCTTATTTACTATTATCCTGCTAACTCTTTACCAATGCTACTAGTATATCAACTTTACTAATATAATATCAATATTCATAGGGCAAAAATGTCCCATATATTTTTCTTTCATATTTTTTAATCTTTAATAATAAATTAGAATATAAGAAATAAAATTTTTGAAGGAGTTTGTATGGCAAAAAGTCCAAAATTTATGGTATTTCATCTAAGGGAGCTTATTTATACCTTAGTCTTCATACTCCTTGGTATAATCCTGATTATATCACTTGTAATAATGTTTTATAATAGAGGAAACAAGCAGGAAAAAGAGGAAAATACCGGGGTATACGAACCTGGAGTTTACACATCATGTGTCACACTTAACGGCAATCCCATGGATGTAAAAGTAACACTTGATGATAATCACATTAACTCCATAACGGTTGATAATGTTAGCGACACAATCACAACAATGTATCCTTTAGTAGAACCTGCTTTCAACGATATAGCAAATCAAATAGTTACAAACCAATCACTTGAAAACATTAAGTTTGATGACAATAGCAAATATACATATACAATATTATATAATGCTATACAAGATACAATTGAGAAAGGGAAAGTTGGGGAATAGAAAGAATTTTTATAATCAATATTGGTTATTCTTATTTTTGCTTCGTATGAATTAATGTTTTTGCGTGATTATTCACCCTAAAACAGTATGATGAATTGTTCATTTGGATTTACGTGTCATATGAATTGTTTTTTGTATGACACGTAATTTATTTTGGGAATTACGGTCTATATGAAATTTTTGTCGTATGACACGTAATTTTTCTTTTTTATTTTACAATTTACGTGTCATATTGAACTTTTCTTCATTTCACACGTAATCTGGTTCTTCAATTACGGTCTGTATGATTTTTTTGCTATATGACACGTAATCACTTCAGGATATGATACTGAATTGTCTCAGGATATGCTAATTCCTTTTCTATGTGGCAACTCCTTCCAACTGATGTGTGATAAACTCATAACAATTCATCTTATCTTTCATTTTGGTTATATAAAAATTGAAGCAACAAGTTCTATGCAAGTCTAAAATCATAACTTACTCATTGACAAGACATAAAAGTTATGAAAAACTTCATCTCTCCGCCCACATTGCAAATATTTCAAATGAAAAATCCCCCGTTAGACCAGCTTATGTCCAACGGGGGATTTTTAGCTTCATTTATTTCAACAATTCTTATACTAAGCTTTGTATATGATTAATCTTCATTCTATAATTCTTCAACTACTCTATGTTTTCCAACTGGTTCATCCATTCTCTTACACAGCCATCGCTTGGCATTCGCAAGTCTCCTCTTGGTGAAACTGCTACTGTTCCTACTTTTGGTCCGTCAGGAAGGCAGCTTCGTTTAAACTGCTGTGAGAAGAATCTTCTGTAGAATGTTTTTAACCACTTTAATATTGTTTCTTTGTGGTATATTCCTTTAAATGCCATTTTTGCAAGAAAATATATTTTTGTTGGTGTGTATCCAAATCTCAAAATATAGTAAAGGAAGAAATCGTGTAGCTCATAAGGGCCAACTAAATCTTCTGTTTTCTGAGCAATCTTGCCGTCTTTAGGTGGCAATAATTCAGGGCTTACAGGTGTATCCAAAACATCATTTAAAACATCTGAAAGTTCCTTGTCTTCACATGTATCTGAAAAATATTTTACAAGGTGTCTTACAAGTGTTTTTGGAACGCCTGCATTAACACCGTACATTGACATATGATCGCCATTATATGTTGCCCATCCAAGTGCAAGTTCTGACATATCTCCTGTACCAATTACCATTCCATTGTGTTCATTTGCAAAATCCATTAGCAAATATGTTCTCTGCCTTGCCTGTGCGTTTTCGTATGTTACATCGTGAATGTTAATATCATGTTCAATCTGGTTCATATGAAGAACTGTTGCTTCACTAATGTTTACTTCCTTAAAAGTACATCCCAACTTTTCAATCATTGAAACTGCGTTAGTATATGTTCTGTCAGTTGTTCCAAAACCGGGCATTGTAACTGCAATAATTCCCTTTCTGTCAAGATTTAACTTATCAAAAGCTCTTGCTGTAACCAACAATGCCAATGTTGAATCAAGGCCTCCTGAAATTCCCACAACTGCATTTTTGCAATTAGTATGCTCCAATCTTTTCTTAAGTCCCATTGTCTGAATTGAAAGAATTTCCTCGCATCTTTTCTCTCTTTCATTAGTATTTGATGGGACGAAAGGTGCATTATCTATCACTCTTTCCACTTCAAAATCTATTGGCTCCAATTCCACTTCAACTTCCTCATAAGACAATTCTTCATCAGGAATAAAAGTAGTCATTTTTGCTCTCTCTGCTGCTAATCTGTCAAGGTCAATATCTGCGTAAATAGTCTGATTTTCAAATCTCTTAGACTGTGACAAAATATTACCGTTTTCAGCTATAATATTGTGCCCCGCAAAAACCAAGTCCGTTGTAGATTCACCCTCTCCTGCATCTGCATAAATATATGCGCTAAGAGTTCTTGCTGACTGACCGCTTACCAAACCGGTTCTGTAAATATCTTTTCCTGTTGTTTCGTCACTTGCTGAAAGGTTTGCAATAACTGTGGCTCCTGCAAGAGCATGGCTTGTACTTGGTGGATTAGGAACCCACAAATCCTCGCAAATTTCGATTGCAAAACTAAAGTTTTCAAAATTAACACAATTAAACAAAATCTCTGTTCCAAAAGGTACTTCTTCTTCGCCAATCATTACATATCCGTCTTTATTTTTGCCACTTGTAAAATGACGTGCCTCATAAAATTCAGAATAATTAGGTATATAAGTCTTTGGCACAAGACCTAAAATCTCTCCATCATAAATAACTGCTGCCACGTTATAAAGCTTACTTCTATAAATCATTGGCAATCCAACAATTGCCACAATCTCCTTATCTTCACAATGCTCTGCAATAAACTGCAAATGAGTTTTTGCCATATCAAGCATTGATTTCTGCCAAAATAAATCACTACAAGTGTACCCTGTAATACACAACTCAGGAAAAACCACAAGCTGAGCTCCATTATCATACACTTCATCTATAATCTTGCAAATCTGTGCTCCGTTATAACCACAGTCACCTACTTTTATTTTTGGTGTTGCCGCAGCAACCTTTACGAATCCATTGTTCATTTTATCTTTAATCCTTTCCGATTTGATATATACCGATATATACTGTTATGCCCTATTTTGTACACATTAGCATATTTCTATCTCATATGTATCTTTACTTTTCAACTTATATTCTAGATTTATTCTATATTAAAATATTACATCTTCTTATTGTATCAACTTTGTTAAATCATTTCCACCTTCATAGTTAATTTTTTTCATAAAATAAAAGATAGTGTAATTATCGGTTTTCAACCATCCGAAAGTTACACTATCTTTTTCTGTATTTTTATTCCTAATGTATTTTTCAATAATAAAATATTTCAACTACAAAATATTCCAGCAACAGAGTACTCTTAATTATAATTCAAGCTTCAACTTACCACAAAAGTATTATATCCAAGCAACCTTAGTTTCAATTCCATTGCCACCGCATTATCCAGTGTCCTGAAATCTCCAACTCTTACTTTAAATAGATTGTCTTCCTTTACAACTCTTGACGGGAATCCCTGTCTTCTAAGCTGCAGGTTAAGGCTTTCAGCCAATTGTCTGTTTCTAAAAGCCCCCACCTGAACCGAATAGCTCTGACTATTGTTAGGTTTACAGTCATTTGTATGAATGCCTCTGTCATATAAAGTATCAATTATTGCATCGGCAATAGCCTGGGCAATTTCGTTTTGTTTATTATCAAAGATTTCATTATCCACAGCCGAATTAATAAAACCTGCCTCAATCAAAACAGCGGGCATTTTTGTTCTTTTTAAAACTACAAGATTAGGTCTTTCCACTACTCCTTTGTCAGCAAAACCAAGTGCCACAAGGTTCTCGTTAATATTTCTGGCAAGTTCAGCCTTTAATCCCTGGTCATTGTACACCAGTGTTTGCACTCCGTTGTACATGTCTGCGTTAGGTGCAGAATTTCTATGGAATGAAACAAATAAATCTCCCCTCATATTGTTGGCAATTGTTGCTTTTTCAAAAGGTGTATTATAAACATCTGTAGTTCTTGTATATGCAACATCAAAGCCTGCGTTTTCCAAAAGTTTTCCCACAGACATAGCAAGACCCAGGGCTTCATCCTTCTCCTGTCTTCCATTAAAAGTCGCTCCTGGGTCTGATCCGCCGTGTCCCGGATCTAAAATTATTTTATAAGCCATAACAACCTACGATTATCATTATCATAATATGATATGCTAAAAGTCTAAAAATAGTACCAATTACGGCCGTTTTCGTTTGAAACTATATAATCTACTTCTTTGTTGTAGTTGTCTTATTGTTGTTCTTTGTCTGATTCTGATTCTTTGTTGTATCAGTTGTATTTTCATCATTGCCATCCCCAACAATATCATCTACACCATCTTCTATATCGTCACCAATATCTCCTATAACACCATCATTCTTGTTGTCAACTTTTCCTGAATTTCCACCCTTCGTAGTATTTTCAGAAGATGACTCCTGATTTGTTGCTGTAGTTGTTTCGTTGTCTGTTGTGGTATTATTTCCACAAGCCACAAAACAAACTGACATTAATGCCATAGTAAATACAAGTAAGTAATTTCTTAAAGTGTTCATACTATAAATCCTCCAACTTAATTTTAAATTTTGTTCGGTATAGGATTATTTTTTGCACTTTCAAAAAAAATATACATTTTTAAAATTTTTCCTCAAAAAAGAAAATGCACAGAGAATACAAAAAGCATTTTCTGTGCATAAAAAAATTCAAATTTAAAATAATTTCCATATAAAATTCTAAAAAAACTTTCTATATTAATCTTATCCGATTACATCTGCCATATTGTACATTCCGGCTTCTTTTCCTGCAATGTATTTTGCAGCATCAATAGCACCCTTAGCAAAAATTGCCTTTGAGTATGCTGTATGTGAAATCTGGATTACTTCATCTGTTCCTGCAAAGATAACATCATGTTCACCAACAATTGTACCACCACGAACTGCTGAAATACCTATTTCATTATGTTTTCTCTTCTGTCTTACTGTACTTCTGTCATAAGTATAATCATATTCATTATCTAATACCTGATTCATACAATCTGCAAGAGCCAAAGCTGTTCCACTTGGAGCATCAAGCTTCTGATTATGATGTTTTTCAACTATTTCAATATCAAAACCTCTGTTAGCAAGAATATCTGCTGCTGTTCTAAGAAGCTTCATTAAAGTGTTAATTCCAAGTGACATATTAGCTGACTTAAGAATTGCTACCTTTTTGCTTGCCTGATTAACTTTTTCAAGCTGTTCCGCACTAAGTCCCGTTGTACAAAGAACAACAGGTGTACATGTTTCTACAGCATATTCAAGTAATCCGTCAACTGCCTGTGCCACTGCAAAATCTATAATAACATCAGCCTTAACTGTGCATTCCTTAATTGATGGAAATACAGGATACTCATTCTGAACGCCTGTGTAAGCATCAATACCTGCTACTATCTGAACATTCTCATCTTTTTCAATAAGTTCTGTTACAACTCTTCCCATATGGCCATTGCAGCCGTGCATTATTACATTTACCATTTTAACCTCCGTAAGTCTTTATTACACAGCGTGTCCTAAAGTCATTATCCCACCATTGTGCATGCACCGGTGGGATATGACTTTTTCACACTGTAATTTATAAAATTCCGTATTCTTTCATAGCTTTCTTAAGACCTTCTTTATGTTCATCTGAACATTCTGTTAAAGGTGCTCTCATAGGACCTGCCTTGTAGCCTAAAATGCTCATTGCAGCCTTAACAGGAATTGGGTTAACTTCGCTAAATAATGCACCAATTAAATCAATTGCTTCTAACTGCATCTTTGTTGCCTTTGCAATATCTCCATCCATAAATGACTGAACTGTGTCATGAACCTGCTTTGGTGCAACGTTAGACCATACTGAAATAACACCCTTACCACCTAATGATAAGATAGGTAATACCTGATCATCGTTTCCTGAATAAATATCAATGCATCCGTCAGCTAAAGCTGCTAACTTAGCAACCTGTGAAATATTACCTGATGCTTCCTTAATTGCAACTACGTTCTTAACTTCCTTTGCAATCTTAACAGCTGTTTCAGGAAGGATGTTTGTACCTGTTCTTGAAGGAACATTGTACATAATAATAGGAATATTTACAGCATCAGAAATAGCCTTGTAATATTCGTATAAACCTGCCTGAGTTGCTTTATTATAATAAGGTGTTACACAAAGTAATCCGTCAACACCGATTTCTTCTGCTTTCTTAGATAAATTAATTGATTCTCTTGTACAGTTAGAACCTGTTCCTGCAATAACAGGAATTCTTCCTGCTACCTTTTCTACACAATATTTGATAGTTGCAAGATGTTCATCATCATCCATAGTTGATGATTCACCTGTTGTACCACATACGATAATTGCATCTGTATGTCCTGCAATCTGATCTTCAATAATCTTTCCAAATTCTTCAAAGTTAATTGATCCATCTTCATTAAATGGTGTAATAATTGCTACACCTGCGCCTGTAAAAATTGACATTTACAAAACCTCCTAAATTATATGTATTTCATTAAACTTTAGTATGCTATTTTAAGCCTGTGTGGTATTTTGAATTTCCATTAACCGGAGCATATTTTGTAACTTTTTACAAAACAAAAGGAGCTTTCATAGCTCCTTATAAGTACCGCACTGAATGCTTATAAGTAGCTCTCCATCAATGTGATTGTCGATAATGGCTCTCCATCAAATGATGACAGTCATACGGTTCTTAACCGTATGCCCAGGATAAATCTTCCGGTGGATTCTCCTTCGGCGCTACATCCTTTCCAACATAATCATCTGCCTCCGGGGCATCTTATAATGTACTAATAGGTAGCGCAACCTCTACTATTATTTAACTAAAGTAATAATATCATTCATAGGCTTTAGTGTCAACACGCCTTTATATATTTTATTCTGAAATGCCATAAATGATACTATATATTAATATTTTAACTAAGTTAATCAATGCCTGATTATTTGTAATAATTTTCTTATTTAACATCTAATATGTCTGATTATTTTACTGTAATATAATACTTCTTTATTACATCTTCCTTCGGATTAGCTTTAGCCTTAACAGGATTGTTTCTATCATATCCTTTAGGCATTCCTAATTTCTGATATAAATATCCTAAATCAGTGATTTTGCCTTCATAATGATTAAGCAAACCTGAACCGCCGTTTTTGTAATCCGTTGGACTAAACGAGAACCACGCGTAACGTTCCACATAATCTCTTTTATCAAGTCCGGCAATAACTTTTTTCATATATCGCATTACTACTTTTCTCTGGAATTTAGTTTTACCCGGATCTCCACTAATAGCAAATTCAGTAATCCAAATAGGCTTATGGTACATTTTCCATGTTTCATCAACAAGGTCGAGAAATGCCTGTGCCCCTTCATCTGCATACCAGTTCCAATAATGATGTATTGGTATAAAATCCACATCCATGTTCTGTTCTTCCATCTTCTTCATAAAAGGCACAAACCAATTGTCTGACCATGGCGGACACAAAGATGTTGCAGGTGCTCCAACACGTATTCCTTTGTTCTGAAAAGCTTTCATTCCCTCAACTGCCGTATCAACATCCAAGTTTGCCTGATCCTCTCTGTCAGGCTCGTTGAAAGCTAACACTGACTTATACCCCATCTTTGGAAATACTGCAATCTGGTCTTTATCTCCCGGGAATGACGACCACATCATAGGTACAAATTCCATCTCCTGAAATGAGTCATAACTAAAAGGTGTCATGTCCCAATTATAATACCAAGATGTACCCCAATCTGTTGCTGTTACATTCATAGACATATCTTTATTAAGACAAAAGCCTTTCTTATTTACAAAGAAAGTGTAAATATCAGAATAAACAACTGATCCATACTGCATATCAGCTTCCACATATATTTCATGGGATTGTATCTTCGTTGTGTAATATTCAAAAGATGTAGTCTTTGAATCTGTTTCTGCCACTTTTTCATTATCTATATATAACTTATAGCCTTCAACCTTTCCCATATTCTTGGCTGATTTCCATTCAATTGTTATATATCCTGCTGCTTTAAGTGAACCTGATGTCGGTGTAATGAAAGTATCACTTTTCCACTTATCCTTTTCTTTTACAATCTTCTCTGCTGCAGAGATTCTGGCTTTCTGCTCCCTTTTTGCAGCCTCTACATTTTGATACTTTATTACTGCAACAATACACGCTGCAAGAACAGAGGCTCCCAAAATCAATATTAATATAATTTGAAATATTCCTTTTAATGATATTCTTTTATTTTTAGAAGTCATAATCTATCCTCTCTACATTTGCTAATGACACAATTTCAGATTTTTATTTTAATGTCACATACGTAAATAATATCAAAAAGAAGAGGCTATTAAAACCCCTTCTTTTAATATGCTGCCATTTTAGGCTACTTAATCTAATTACTTTTTAACTGTAATTGATTTTACTTTGCTGTAAGAACCATACAACTTCTTGTTTCCATTTATTACATAAGCTCTTACTTTAAAGTAATATTTAGTCTTCTTATCTAATTTCTTAACTGTATATGTATTCTTCTTTGAATTCTTCTGCCAGTATCCGTTAAACTTCTTGCTGTCAGAATATTTAATCTGATATCCCTTAACATTCTTGATTTTCTTAATAGATACTTTTACTTTTCTGCCTTTTACATTTTTAAGTTTAGAAATCTTTGCTCTTGCAGGTTTTTTAACCTGTGGCTGGTTATTGGTATTGTTATTGCTACTATTGTTTGAGCCATTGTCTGATGAAGGCTGATACTTATTAACTGCACTTCCCTGAACTGCAAGCTCTGTTGGGTTACCGTTATTTACATAAATATTGCCTAAATCTGTAAGCTTACCTGTTGAATTAGTCCATAATGCTGATGCACCGTTTCTATTGTCTGTAGTGTCAAATGAGAACCATGAATATCTTTCAACATAACTTCTCTTATTTAAACCTTCAATAGCTGTTTTTAGGAATGCTTCAACCTGTTTTCTATTTGAAGCATTGCTATATCCCCAACCACTTACTGCAAACTCAGTAATCCAAATAGGTTTGTGATACATATTATAAGTCGCGTCTACCACTTCTTTAAGGAATGTATTTGCTCCTGCTGCACCACCATATGTTCCGTAATAGCAATGTAATGGAATAAAATCAATAGTACTCTTGTCAACCAAATCACTATCCATAAATGTTCTAAACCACGTTCCGCTATCCCATGCCGGACAAAGAGCCGGTGCCGGTGCGCCTAAATGATAACTTTTACCTGCAAACTTATACCAATGACTAATCGCTGTATTAACGTCTACATTACTTCCACCTACAAAGTTTCCATTAGCATCATACATTGGCATATCCGGTTCATTATATGCCAACAAGTATTTATAGCCACTGCTTGCTATTCTTGAAATTGCATTTTCTGAACCTGTTCCCCAAATCATAGGTACAAATTCCACTGAACCATATGTTGTATATAAGAACGGGGTCGTTCCCCAAGTATAATACCAGCCCATATTCATTGCTACAGGATCAAGTCTTCTACCCATATTATCATTAACTGCTAAACCTTTTTTAGATACTCCGAATTTTACTGTCTTGGTATATTCCTTTGCTCCATTAGAAAGTTCTGCTTCAATCCATGCTGTATGATATGCAACACTTGTTGTGTAATATTCATATGTTGTTGATGTAGTTGAATTAACATAATTACCATCTACATAAACGTTATACTTTGACGCAGTTCCACCTATCGGATTATTCCATTTAATGTCAATGTATCCTGCTGCAACAAGACCATTATCACTTGGACTTGTTATCTGAAATTCTGTAGCTGCCTTGACACTTTCAGTGAATGTACCTGTTACATTCACTGAAAATGCCATAGCTACTACCAAAACTAAAGTTGTTATTTTTTTTAATACCTTCATATTTATGTCCTCTTCTATCTAGTCTTAACTTTAACTTTATCTTTGCTGCTCCAAGCGCAATATAATCTCTTTCCATCAAGAGTCTTATATGCTCTTACACGTACATAATATGTAATTCTCTTAAGTTTTTTCTTCTTAATCTTTTTTTTCTGTTTCTTTGTGAACTTAATCTTAATTGTTCCGTTTAATTTCTTAACATATTTGCTCTTTGAGCCTTTCATGTTCTTCTTAACACCATACTGTACCTGGTATCCTGCTGCTCTTGAAACAGCTTTAATCTGATACTTGAAAGCTTTCTTTTTAGCTTTTGCACTATATAATGTTGTTGGCATGGCTACTGCACAAGCTGCTGGTGATGTATTAGTTGAAATGTAAGAACTTACACCATACGTTTTTGCATTATATCCTGAAGGATTTCCAATCTGTGCATAAATCTTTCCTAATGTTGTTAATTCACCAGTCTTGTAATTAAAGATACTTGATGAGCTTGCTGCATCTTCTTCTATATTTGGACAGAACCATGAATATCTTTCAACATAGCTTCTTTCATTAAGACCTTTAATAACGATCTTCATAAATTCCTGTACTTTTGCACATCCTGCTACATCGTTAATGCTGAATTTCCAGAAAGCAAATTCTGTAATCCAGATTGGCTTATGATAAGTTTCCCAGCATTCATCAATTGCCTGAAGGTACTGAAGTGCTGACTTAGCTCCATCATAGCTCTTCTGGTATGAATGAACCGCTATAAATGACATAGCATTCTTCTTGTCTGCTGCCATTGAGTTCCAGAATGGTGTCCACCAATCGTTTGACCATGTAGGGAAAACTGAAACTGCCGGTGAACCAAGTCTTACATTACCTTTGTTATTTACACAGTCATTCCATCTATACTGCATAACATCAGGTCTTACATTTGATTCCCATTTTAAATCAGGTTCATTGTAAGCTAATAAATACTTATAACCTTTGCTCTTAACATTATCAAAAATCTCGCTTGTTTCTGTCATGCTGTCGCCCCAAATCATTGGTACAAATTCCAAATCATCAAACTTCTTGTTTGAAAAGTTCATATCTTTAAATGATTTCCAATCCCAGTTGTAATACCAACCAACATTCATTGAGGCTGGATCTACTGCTGTACCCATATCTTTAGTGTTTACACAAACACCTTTCTTTGTTACATAAAAACGTCTGTTAGCTGTCTGAACGTTTGAACCGTTCTTTAATGTTGCAACTACATATACATTATGTTCACTTACCTGTGTTGTATAGAACTCTGTACTCATAGTCTTGTCTGATGAAGGTGATACTGTTGCTCTTAAATCACCATCAACATAAACTTTATACTGTGATACGTCTGTTAATGTGTTATCCCATTTAACATCAATGTATCCTGCGCCAATTAACTTGTCCTGTTTAGGACTTACAATACCATTAGCTTTCCAATTGTCTGTTGCATTGTCAGCCTTTACAGTAACAGGTCCACTTATCGTAATACTTGTCACAACCATAGCTAATGCCAAAACAATTGAAGTGATTCTTTTAAATCCTTTCATATTGTAATCTCCTTCCTATAAAAGGTACCCTCTTTATTATATTAATTTTACAATTTATATTTGATAATAAATTGTTTGTTTTTAATTTTATTATTTTCTTTTTAAAAGAAAATAAAAGGGCGAAAAATACTGCATACACCATACAATATCTTTTCACCCTTTCACCTGCTCTAAGATTAATATTATGTTATCTAAAAATTAATTACTTTATGAATACTTTCTTCTTAGCTGAGAACTTACCGTATACCTTCTGTCCTGTAGAATCTTTTGCAAAAGCTCTAACCTGAACATATGTGAACTTTCTTGATTTAAGTTTCTTAATAGTATACTTAACCTTAGTAGTTGTCTTAGTCTTAGCACCCTTCATGTTTTTCTTTGCAGAATACTTAATCTGGTAACCTGCTGCATTCTTAACCTTCTTATATCTAACTGTTGCTTTCTTCTTAGCACCTTTAACCTTAATTGATGGTTTTCCAGGCTTAGCTGTCTTATTAAATACAGCAACAAGTTCTAAATCACTGTTAACTGCTGAACCAAAGTTGTACATAGCACCTGTAGCTTTGTTCTTGAATCCTGCTAATGTGTAGCCTTTCTTTGAAAAGCTTGCTGGTGTAACCTGGCTTCCTGCATTAACATACTTAGCCTGTGACTGGCTTCCGTTAGTAAACTTAACTGTATACTGATTACCTGCAATAACCTTTAAATCCTTAACATAAACTGTTCCCTTCATGTTAACTTCTTCTGGGAATGTTTTGATGAATGCACCTAAAGCGAACTTAAGTCCCATAACATCTCCGCCATATGCCTTTCTTGTATCAGGAATCTTAACTGTAGCTGTTACTGTCTTATAATCATCACCATTCTTTACTGTGATATAACCACCACTAGTAGCACCTGAAATTGATGTGAAGTTTACACTTGGTTCACCTTTAGATTTCTGATCATATGCTTTGAATAAGATATGTTTTGAATCTACTGTCTTTTCTTCCTTTGTTTCTTCGTTTGTAACAGTACCCTTTAATGTACTTTTAATCTTGAAAGAAATTGTATAATTACGACCTAATTCAACCGGAATGTCACTAACTGTCATTGTTAATCCCCATGGATTATCTCCAACTAAAGCGTTTGTGAACTTGTTGTACTCTCCATCCCATCCTGTGTTCTTAACAAACATTTCCATATTAGATGTTGATATTTTACCATTCTGATCTGTAAGCCATCCTTCTGTTACGAAATCTTTTCCAGCAACCTGTCCATTAGGATATTTGTCTGATCTGATATTTTCTAATGCTTTCTTCCAAACTCCACCATCTTCTTCTGTTAAGATAGAAAATGAACTAACCTTAGCATTTGTTGCAACATCTGCTCCATTAGAAGCATGTGCTGCTGAAACAACTCCTGTCATTCCAACAACCATTGTTAATGACATTGCTACTGCTGTAGCTTTCTTTAAAATACTCTTTCTCACTTTAAGTCCTCCCGACTAACATAAACTCTTCTTATTGTTACAGTTACCCAATGCATACGCATTGGGTAACCTAATAGTTTATAAATTTTATGTATTATTTTTTAATTTTAACTTTTACAGTCTTGCTCCATGCACCTGTTTTGAATCCTGTTGCTTTAGCACGAACTTTAATCTTGTATGTCTTGCCCTTCTTTAACTTCTTAACTGTTAAAGTAGCTTTCTTTGCTGTATAAGTTTTATTTCCAACCTTAACTTCGTACTTCTTAGCGCTTGCCACTTTTCTCCAAGTAACCTTAACTGTTTTAGCCTTGTTATTCTTAGCCTTAACTTTAGCTACTCTTGCAAGTTTTTTAGCTACTGGCTTAGTTACAGCTGGCTGATTATTTCCACCATTATTGTTTCCAGGAGTAACTGCTGGCTTTGATGGCTGTGATGGCTGTGATGGCTGTGATGGCTGTGTTGGCTTAGGTGGTTCTACAACAAATTCCGGATTTAATCCTTTATCTGTAATTGTGAAATCACTTACAACAACTGTACCATTCCAGTTTGCCTCTTTTTCAGTAATAATATCACTAACACTATTTCCAGCGTAATCATACTGTGCATTAAACGCACCTAACATAATACTTGTTTTAATTTCCTTAGCTGATACCCAGTTAGTAAATGTAAATGTATATGTTTTATCTGTTGTTCCTAATGTAATAATCTGATTTGTTGCATCATCACTCATTTCAATTGGTGCCTGGTCATATGGTGTTAATGTTGCACCTGTTGCTTGATCAGTTACAATATCTGTTCCAAAGGCTACATATCCATATTTCTTCTTTGATGCTTTAGCCTTAAATGATACTTTGTAAATATGTCCTGCCTTAGCTTCAATAGTGTTTGATGCTTCTACAGCCCATGGGTTAATATTAACCGGGTTATTCTTCCAGCCTGCATCCCAACCTGTATTTTCAATATCCAATGTAAATCCTGTTGTTGCTTTGCTTGCTGTCTGTGTCTGCTTTTCATTCTTGTCTCTTCCCCAGTTAGAAAATACATCATTACCTACATTTACTGATTTAATATATCCAGTATTGGCTGGTTCATCTGGATTATACTGTCCACCCTGTGTAAATGACCATACTGTGTCTACTGTTGTTGCTCCATCTGCTTTAACTGTGCTTGTGAAATTAACTCCCAATGCAAGTGTTGCGATTAAAGTTGCAGATGTTACACCTGCTAATGCCTTATTGAAAACTTTTCTCATCTTTTCAATTCCTCCTTTAAATAAAACTTAAATTTACACTTGAAATCTTTCACTCTCATTTCAATTAACGTCATTATATCATAAACGTTTTTATTTCTCAACCATTTAATGTTAATTTTAACGAATAAAACTGTTTTTATTCGTTATGAAATGTGTAATATTGCATAATTTGTTTTACAGTGAAACATTTTTAGATATATTGTTTATTAGTTTTACCTGTTTTTACAACTGTTTAAAAGTATTTTTCACCAATATTGTAAATATATTATATTATTCTTACTTTTTGTATCAAATTTTACAATTACTTTCATTTAATTTATCCTGTTAAATAAATTAAGTAAAAAAAGAGAGCCAATTTTTAATCAACTCTCTTCATCACTATATTAATCAGTTTATTTCTTAATTGTTACTTTCTTTGTCTTTGACCATTTTCCGTTAATACCATTCGAAACAGCTCTGACTCTAAAGTAATACTTTTTATTTTTCCGTAATTTTTTAACTGTATAAGTTAATTTCTTTGTTTTCTTAATCTTTGCTTTCTTTGTAAACTTATTGTTCATTGCATACTGAATCTGATAAGATTTCGCTTTGGCAACTTTCTTCCAAGTAACTTTTACAGATTTCTTTTTAATATTTTTTGCACCTGTCACTTTTACCTGCTGTAAAGTCTCAGCCTTTGTTGTTGTTTCTGCCTGTTTTTTTGCTGTAGGTGCTTGTGTTGTTGGTGCTTGTGTTGTTGTTTCCACAGTTGTAGGTGCCTGTGTTGTTGTTTCCTCCGGAACATATACAAACATTTCATCATCTGAAATTGTTTGTGCATTATACCCTTCCGGATTTCCCTTTGATGAATACATTCTTCCAAGTTCAGTATATGCACCTGATGAATAGTCAAACATTGCTGTTCCACCAGAACCATTAAAAGAATCTATGTCATTTGTACTATCAATATCATATGGGAACCAGCAATATCTTTCTACATGTGGATTTGCATCTAATGCTTCCATTGCCCCTTCAAGATATTCCTGAATTTCAGCTCTCTTTTCAGGTAGCTCATAACTAAAGTCACTTCTTGTTCCTTTGACACCAAATAATGACATTTCAGTTATCCAAATAGGTTTATGATATGAATTCCAAAGTGTTTCCACTGCATCAAGCAATCCTTTCAAGTTAATTGTGTTTCTATAATAGTGCAACACTACAGAATCAACACTGTCTGATTCTCCTTCAACAAATTTTTTTGTAGCTTCATCTTCGTAGTCATAGAACAATCCCCAGCTTCCATCCCATGGATTCTTACAAATATAATCGCCATTCATAAATCTTTTAAGCCAAAGTGAGTCTCCACCCGGAGCTGCAGGTGCAGGCGAAACTTTTCTCATATTAAGTGGTTTAATATATTCATCCCACACACTTGAAGCCTCAAAGAATTCAATATTAGCCTGTGTTCCAATATCAGGTTCATTAAATCCTAAAATATAGTTAGATGTTGTTACCAATTTCTTCATTGCTTCTTTGTTATCATCACCGCTTCCCCACATCATAGGAATATGCTGAACGCCTTTATCCAACGGTTTATTAAAAGCTTCTGTTGACCAGTTATAGTACCATGAACAGTTAAGCTTACTTAACTTAATCTTATCGCTCATGTCTCCGCCTAAAGCAAGTCCTTTCTTTGAAACATAAAAATTTCTTACAGATGTTAATTCAACATTATCTTTCTTAGCTTTTACAGTGATTTCATGTTTACTTACTGTTGTTGCATAAACTTCTGTTTTTCCTTCATCACTTGAAGTAAATGTCTTTGTAACAGAATCATCTGTCTTTTTCTCACCCAATTCTTCTCTTACAATATCATTGCCATTCCAATAAACAGGCTTACCATCAAGATATACAGTGTATGTGTATCCTTCCATTGAATTATCGAATTCAACATCAATATATCCTGCTCCAACAAGTTGTCCTTCACTGGGAACCTTAACTGCGTCAGTTTTCCATGAGCCTTCGCTTTCGTCAGCTTTTGCTACAGTTGAATATGTAATTCCACTAATTGTCAGTGCCATAGCAATAACTAAAGAGATAATTTTTTTAATACTCTTTTTCATATTTCCTCCTTTTGAATATAACCTTTTTATACAATATTACTTCATACATATGTAAAAGTCAAAACGTTTTTATTTATTATTTACAAACATAGAAAAAAGTTGTTTTCGAAATTTAATTCAAAAACAACCTTTTTTAACTCTTCAGTATTATATTTTATTCATCAATATATTCAAGTTTGCTTACAGAAACTTCGTAAGCAACATGCTTTTCGCTTTCCTCTTCGTTTATTTTTTTCACATACTCGCGACTCTGTACTCTTCCCCAGATTTGAATATGACCACCCACTTCAAAAGTTGATGCATATCTTGCATTTCGTCCCCATGCAATACAAGGTATGTAATCTGACTTGCCATAAGGTCGATTAACTGCAACTAATAAATCTGCTATTTCCCTTCCAAGAGGTGTTTTTCTATAAATAGGTGCTTTGCAGATATAACCATCTAAGAATATCTGATTAGTTTTGCCTGATTCCAGGTTTTCTTCTACTTCTTCCCATTCCCTTACAAAAATCGATAGAACTAACTTGTTTTTTGCTCCTTCATGACGATTATAAGATCTGAACTGACCTGATACTTCAACAAGCCTTCCCTGATAGTCTTCACTAACATCAACAAGTCTTTCTGACACCATTAACGGAATTACATCTGTTAATTCACTTAATCTGTCCACCGACACGTCAACTGTGTAGAAACCTTCGCCAAAAACTTCATGACTGAATTTAAACTCAGAAACTATCTCTCCTATAATACTTACTCTGTTGTTTTCAATAACTTTGTCAATCATTGTATTTCCCCCTTTACCATACTTTGGTTTATTATTTTTTTATCATTACTATTATATGTAAAAAAATACCAAATATGTAAAAAATCGTTCGACTTATAACGACTTTCTACTTAGAAACGTTTTTTGATTGATTAAAAGAAACCCCTCATATCAAAGGATATGAGGGATAACAAAATTATTCTTTATTATTTAACCTTAACAGCTTTCTTCTTGCTCCAATCGCCGTAAGCTTTCTTACCTTTGTTGTAAGCTCTAACTCTTACATAATATTTTTTACCTTTTTTAAGTTTTGAAATTGTGTAAGTAGCCTTTTTTGTTGTTTTGCTCTTAGCTGACTTCATGTTGCTCTTTAATGAGTACTGAATCTGATATCCTGCAGCTCCGGCAACTTTCTTATATTTAACTTTAACTTTACCCTTTTTAGCTGCCTTAACGCTCTTTAAGTTAACCCTTGCAGGCTTAGCAGCTCCTAAATAGAAATTAGTAAGCTTAACTGTTGTTGAGAATGTTGGATCAACATCTTTAAGCTGTGAAAGAGCACCCTTTGTTGATGTGAATACACCATATCTGATTGCTGCATCCTTATCTGTGTCAACGCCCTGTCTGTCACCAAATTCTCCACCAATACCGAAGTATACTGATTTAGCATTAGCCTTAGCTGTAAATGTTGTTGAATACTTAGTTGTGCTACCTTTCTTTAACTGAACCCAATCTGAGAAAGCTAATGTTTCATCTGTTGAAACCTTAACGTATACCCACTTATCACATGTTGATGACTGTGCATCAAATGAAAGTGTATACTGCTGTCCCTTCTTAACACTGATTCCGTTCTTATAAACCTGAGCACCCCAAACTCCACCGTATCCGATAGATGCCATCTGTGCTGTCCAAGCCTTATCTGTGTTAGATGTTAAAGTTCCTTCAGCTCCTTCATACCATCCTTGTGAGCCTCCAAAATAGCTACCCCAGTTTGCAGCAAAACACTGTGTTCCCATAGTAAATACGAGAGAAAGTGCTAAAGCAGATGCTGCAATCTTCTTTGTCAATCTTCTCATGACTGTTCCTCCTTAAAAAAAATTAATCTGCTGAGAACATAATAATTTCAATCACTGTTCCCGCCCCTTTTTTAGATTAGATTAACATTAATCCGTTCTAAACACCTTTCGTAATGCTATTCTATAACATTTATAGGGGTTCCTGCAACCCATTTTTGCAAATTTTTTGAAACAATTTTAATAAGTCGTGTTCTAGCCTCGATTGGAGCCCACGCAATATGTGGTGTAATAATAATGTTCTTAGCCTTAAGTAATACATTATCCTTTTCCATAGGTTCTTTTGAAACTACGTCTACTGCTGCATGAGCAATAATGTCATTGTTAAGTGCCCAAGCCAAAGCTTCTTCATCTACTACGTTTCCTCGTGATGTGTTAATGAATAAGGCATCTTTTTTCATTTTCTTAAAGAACTCTTTATTGCACATATATTTTGAATCTTCATTAAGAGGACAATGCATTGTTACAATATCTGAATTAGCAAGAATATCATCAATTGATGCATATTCTAATATTCTAAAGTTAGGATCTTTCTTTTCCTGGCTTCTACTATATGCCATAACCTTCATTCCAAAAACTCTTGCTACGTCGGCAACTTTTCTTCCGATTGATCCATAACCGATAACCCCAATAGTCTTCCCCTGTAATTCTCTCATGGCAAAGAATGGAGAAAATGTTTCAGCATTAACCCAACCTTCATTCTTAACGAATGTATTATACTTGTCTACTGTGTTATATTCATGCAAAATAAATGCAAATACATGCTGGGCAACTGCTTCTGTTGAATAATCGCCTGCATTACATACAGTTATGCTATGAGCTCTTGTATAATCAATGTCAATATTGTTATATCCTGTTGCGAATAATCCGATATATTTTAAATTAGGTGCCTTGCTTAACTTATCTGCGTTCAAAACCGTCTTGTTACACAAAACAACTTCTGCATCTTTAATTCTTTCCCCTACTTCTTCATCAGTGCTTGACTGATATATCGTTACATCCCCATACTGGTTAAACACTGAAAAATCAATGTCGTTATCTAATGTTAGTGTGTTGGCATCTAAAATAACTATATTCATATGTCCATCCTCCTTATATCCCTTTTATTTTGTTAATTTTTTAACAAAATAATATAAAAAAAGAATTTCTTTCCACTTATGCATTTCTGTAAAAAGATTCTATATTATATAAAAAGCTGCGCATTAGCGCAGCTTTTTATCAGCTTACTATGCATTAAACACGCTTTGAATATTCTCCTGTACGTGTATCAATAACAATTGTTTCACCCTGTTCAACAAACAATGGAACATATACTGTTGCTCCTGTTTCAACAATTGCAGGCTTAGTAGCATTAGTTGCTGTGTTACCCTTGAATCCAGGTTCTGTTTCTGTAATCTGAAGTTCAACTGTAATAGGTGGTTCAATTGCAAAAATATCACCCTTACATGAACAAATCTTAACTGTTTCATTCTCTTTTACAAACTTAAGTGAATCGCCTACCTTTTCAGCACTTACTGCTATCTGGTCATATGTCTCACCATCCATAAAGTAGTATAAATCACCATCGTTATATAAATACTGCATATCCTTTCTATCGATATGTGCATTTTCGAATTTTTCTGTTGGTCTGAATGTTGTTTCTACAACACCGCCACTCTTGATATCTTTTAATTTTGTTCTAACGAACGCTGCGCCTTTTCCCGGTTTAACATGCTGGAATTCAATAATCTGACAAATCTTTCCATCATATTCAATAGTAATACCATTCTTGAAATCGCCTGCTGTTACCATAATTATTCCTCCTAAAGTTCGTCTGTGACTAAGTCACGCTAAAAAATATTATAAATTATATTTATATTTATTTCAACCACTTTTTATTCTACACTAAAATGACCTGTTTTTTCAAGTTCTTTAAGTATGTAATAACAAGTTTCTACCCTGTCTCCCTTATCAACATTAACCTGTATGTCCGCAACTGAATTATATCTTGGTTCTCTCTGATTCATTAATTCAGTAATGTGTCTTACACTCATGTCATTATTTAAAATAGGTCTGTGTGTATGGTCTTTTACTCTTTCAAATACTGTTTCAGGTGTAGCCTTAAGCTGTACAATAACACTTCCCGTATTGAGTATTTCCACATTTTCATCTCTTAAAACAGCTCCTCCGCCACAGGAAATAATTGTTTCTTTTTCTTCCTGTAAATCTCTTAAAGCCTGAGTTTCCAAATCTCTAAAATATTGCTCGCCATTTTCTGCAAAAATATCTTTTATTGCCATGCCTTCTTTTTCAACAATATACTGATCCACATCTACTTCCTTAAAACCTGTTATTCTTGATAAAGCATTGGATATTGTTGTTTTTCCTGTTCCCATAAAACCTATTAAAGCCACGTTGCAATCTATCTTTCCACTTTCTGAAGCTTTCAAAAGGAATCTAACCATTTCACATGGTGGCTGTCCCGGTGCAGATGCATTAACTCCTGCCCCAAATGTAACGACTGATCCTGTCATTCTTGTACAAATTCTTGTTACCGCTCCAAGCTCTCCCATTGACATTGTTATAATCGGCGCATTTAATTCTTTATTAGCTTTCTTTGAAGCATTTATTAATGTTTTAACATCAACTTTTTCTTTAGGCATTACTGCAATCTTGCAAATATCTGCCCCTGCTTCTTCCATTGTTTTCAATACATTGAATATATCTTTTTCTGATGGTGTGCCCTCAAAATGATGATTAGAACCAATAACCTTAACTCCGGTGCTTTTAATATCTAAAAGCAACTTGCCAATGTCTTTCCGGTCTTTATTTTCATATAACTCCACATCAATCATTGCCACATTATATTTCTCAGATATTTCTGAAACATACTTGCAAAGTCTGCAATAATCATCAACATCAATACTCTTTTCTCCACCTTCATTTGATGTTCTATATGTATAAATAATTGGGATTTTTTTTAGATTATCATTGATAGCCTTAAGACACTGTTCAAACTCAGTTTCGTCATTGTCCTTTACATCATAGAAATCTGCTCTCCATTCCACAACGTCAGGATTCATATTAGCAATCTTCTCTGCCTGTTCTTTTATTTCTTCTAAATCAGTTCCTGTTATCGGAACGCAAATCTTAGTTTGCTTATCACTTAATGTGATTCCTCTACACTCTAAAGTCTTCATTGGTACAAAGTCCTCCCTTTTTCGCATATACAGAGTATAAATTAGCAAAAGTTCTAAGTCAACCTTAAGGCCTTGGCTAATTTGTTTTATTGAGAAATTTTTCCTTATTATTTCAAAAAATTTTGACCATATTATATTTGTGTTGTATTATTTAAACAGATATGATTACAGTAGGTTGTGAAAGTGAAAAACGAAACACAATCCGTATAATCAAAATGTCGACTTTTTTTACGTGTCGGCTTTATTTTTACATATTAGGAAAGGCGGATACAATTATGGGTTGTATATCAGAAATTACAGGACAGACTAGACTTACCGGACTTCTCGGAAGCCCTGTTTCACACAGCAAATCTCCTTTAATGCATAACGAGGCCTATAGACTTTTAGGTCTTGATTACGTTTATTTATGTTTTGATGTACCTGAAAATAATCTTCAGGTTGCTTTTGAAGGTCTTAAGAAATTAAATGTTGCAGGTTTTAACTGCACTATGCCTGACAAAACATTAATGAGCAAATTAGTTGATGAATTATCACCTGCCGCAAAAATAATCGGCGCAGTTAACACTGTTGTAAATGATAATGGTAAATTCGTCGGTCACAACACTGACGGAACAGGCTATATCCGTTCACTTCAGGATTGCGGTCACAATATTGTTGGCAAAAAAATGACACTTTTAGGTTCAGGCGGTGCTGCTTCATCTATTTGTGTTCAGGCAGCTTTAGACGGTGCCCGTGAAATTGATGTTTTAAGCATAAAAGATAACTTCTGGAGCAAAGCAGAAAAACTTGTAAGCGACATCAACGACAACACAGACTGTAAAGTAAACTTAATTGAAATGAACGACGATTCAATTGGAGAATCAGTTTTTTCAAGCGATATTCTTACAAATGCCACACCAATCGGAATGGCACCAAATACAGACGGATGCCTAGTAAAGGATTCTTCAATCTTAAGACCTGAATTAATAGTTTCAGACATAATCTATAATCCTTTAGAAACAAAACTATACAAGATGGCAAAAGAAAAAGGCTGTTCAGTATTCAACGGATTATATATGTTACTCTACCAAGGTGCAGAAGCATTCTATCTTTGGACAGGCAAGAAAATGCCTACTGAAGAAATCAAAGCAAAGTACTTTGATTAGTGCAATAAAACTTACTAAAAGTTTTTCAAAAAAGAACAACCAGCTCAACGAAAGCACGCTACCGTTGCCCTCAGCTCGTAGTGGTACTAAGAATCTGTGACAGCTACACTGCCCCATCTTCTAAGGGCCGACGGCTTCAGAGCACTTTCTTTAGAGTTGGTTGTTCTTTTTTATATACTATTTCCAAGTTTTTACTGTGTTTTTTGAAGTTTCTTTCGCCATCTCCACAAAACAAATTTTTCCGGGATTCGTTTTAAGACTATCTGTATTTCTTCTTTTTTATCTATTTTTTTGAGCATTACTGTTTGCACTCCTGCTCTATTGGCTCCCCATATGTCTGTGAAGATTTGATCGCCTAAAAATAGCGTATTCTTAGGTGTTGTTCCCATAAGTTCCATTGCTTTCCTGTAGTTTTTTGTGCTTGGCTTATGAGCATCAAATATGTATTTTGACTTTACTGCATATGCAAATGGCTCAACTCTTGGCTCTTGATTATTTGATATAAGACATGTATCTATTCCTAATTTATGTATTTTGTCAAACAATGCCACTATTTCTTCTGTGGCAGGTGCTCCGTGAGGAACCAATGTGTTGTCTATGTCAGAGATTATTCCTCTGATTCCCTGTTTGTAATACATTTCAAAATCAATATCATAAACTGAATCCAGATACTCATTTGGGTAAAATCTTTCCAGCATTTTGTCTCCTTAAGTTTTATTTTAGTAATTTTTTTAATTCATCCATAAAGGTATTTACGTCCTTAAATTCCCTATATACAGATGCAAAGCGCACATAGGCTACCTGATCAAGCTGTTTTAGTCTCTCCATTACAATCTCGCCAATAACCTGACTTGGAATTTCTTTCTTTTCCATGTTAAAAATAGTATTTTCAACATCTTCCACAGCCTGCACTATCTGGTCATATGATACCGGTCTTTTATGGCATGATCGAAGTATTCCTGCCTCTATTTTTCCTCTGTCATATGGCTCTCTTATGTTTTCTTTTTTGATTACTATTAAAGGTATTGTTTCTACTTTTTCATATGTTGTAAAACGCTTGTTGCATTTCTCGCACTGACGTCTTCTTCTAATGGCATTGTTCTCTTCTGCCGGTCTTGAGTCTATAACTTTTGTATCATCTGCTCCACAATATGGACACTTCATTTAAATCCTCCGTACTTGTTAGTTCTTATAAGTTTTTGCATATTTTCTTTTTAACTATTACATTCTTCTAAATAAAATGTTTTTACTACTAGATTATATGGAACTTTTATCCATAGGTCAAGAAATTTACACTTTTATTTTGTTTCTCACTTCTTTTTCATCAACTTTTACAAGAATTATGTCAGGTCCCACCTGAACAATACATTTAAATGGAATTACATATTCAAAATCACTGCACACAAGACCACACCATTTTCCCGGTCCCGGAACTATTATTGCCTCAATACAGCCTGTACAAATATCAAACTCTATGTCATCTGCACAACCTAATATTTTGCAGTTGCAAGTATTTATAACTTCTTTTTGTTTCAATTCTTCTATACGCATTATGATTGAACAATTTCACCCTTTTCTTTAGTATATACAGATTCTTATAATTGGTTCCTGATTTTATTACTCCATATATTTCTTCATTGCCTTCAGTGCGTTCTTTTCAAGTCTGCTAACCTGTGCCTGGCTTATGCCAATTTCATCTGCTATTTCCATTTGTGTTTTTCCATTAAAGAATCTCATATCTATTATTTTTCGTTCTCTTTCACTTAAGCCTTTTAATGCCTCATTTAAAACTATATTCTCTACCCATTTTTCTTCTTTATTCTTTTTGTCACTTATCTGGTCCATTACATATAAGGTATCCCCACCCTGGTCGTATACAGGATCATATAGAGACACCGGGCTTTGGATTGCGTCAAGGGCATACACCACATCTTCAGGTTCCACTCCTATCTCTTTTGCAATTTCTACCACAGTAGGCTCCCTGTGAGTAGTTTTTATTATATTTTCTTTACAATATATTGCTTTGTAGGCAATGTCCTTTATGGAACGACTTACCCTGATTGCTGCATTATCTCTTAAATATCTTTTTAATTCGCCCGAAATCATCGGTACGGCGTAAGTAGAAAATTTCACATTTAATGTATCGTCAAAATTGTCTACTGCCTTAATCAAACCTATGCAGCCTATCTGAAACAGGTCATCCACATTCTCATTGCTATTAGAAAATCTTTGCAAAATGCTTAAAACCAGTCTTAAATTTCCTCTTATATATTTTTCTCTCGCAACTTCATTTCCTTTCTTTATTTCTTTAAATAATTCCTTCTTCTCGTCCTCTGTTAACAAAGGTAATTTTGATGTATTTACTCCGCATATTTCTACTTTAAAAAGAGCCATATATTCCCCCGCAATTACAAATCTATAGATATTTATTTTTTATTAAAAACCCGATTATTTTCATTTTTAAAAATAATCCACTTTTCAAAAATCTAATAAATATATTTATATCTATCTTTTATAATTGCCTAAAATATGGCTCTTTATTCAAAAACTTCTATTCGAATTTTAAAATTTCTCTTTTCAAACGTTTTATTATTTTCTTTTCAAGTCGTGAAATATATGATTGAGATATACCTAGGGAGTCTGCAACTTCTTTTTGTGTCATTTCTTCCCCATCTTTGTTGTTTAACCCATAACGCATTTCAACTATGACTTTTTCCCTATGGTTTAGCTTTTCTATGGCTTTGTATAAAAGTTTCTTTTCCACTTCACTTTCAATCCCTTTAGAAATCACATCTTCGTCTGTTCCCAAAATATCTGAAAGCAGTAATTCATTGCCGTCCCAGTCCACATTTAAAGGCTCATCAATTGATACTTCAAGCTTTGTTTTGTTGTTTTTTCGTAAATACATTAATATTTCATTTTCAATACATCTTGAAGCATAAGTTGCAAGTTTTATGTTTTTGTCCGGCTTAAAAGTGTTTATTCCCTTAATCAAACCTATTGTACCTATGGAGATTAAATCTTCCACTCCAACTCCTGTATTGTCGAATTTCTTTGCTATGTACACTACAAGTCTTAGATTATGTTCAATAAGCATAGACTTGGCTTCCTCATCATTGTTTTCTATTAAATTCTTTATGCACTCTCCCTCTTTGTCCGTGCTAAGTGGTGCAGGAAGAATATCATTACCTCCTATATAATGTATTCCACCCTCCCTTTTTATAATCATTCCCTGCAAAAAGGAAAATTTCATTTCATTTGTTTTCATTTCACGATTAATTAACATACCTTACTCCCCTTTTAATATTTTAGGATGCAATATTAACTGATACCGGTTATTTCCACCAAAACTTCCTTTATGGATTCCTATTATGGGCTTTTCCACCGTTCTGCCATTTACAATCATATTATCTGCCACAAAAGCCCTCATTAGTCCTCTCTCTTTTCCAACAGAATTATAAGGTACAAGCAAAATTTTATCCGGAATCTTTTTCAATTCTTCTGCCTGTATAACTGACACCGGTTTTCCTGTTATGGGTTCCGTAAGACTGTTCCCAGTGTCTGCCAGACCTATTACATTAATTCTGTTTCCATCAACCAATAGTGTTACCTGATAAAGAGATGTAATTGATACATCTTTCTGACTTCTTTTAACCAAAACAACTAAAAATATTTCTATAAAAAACACAAGCAAAATAGTTTTTGTTACATTTATACCATCTACCCTGTTTTCACAGTAGTATGCATTGACAGCACCGCTTAAAATAAAGGTAATTATGTATATAATAATCATGTTTCTTGTCATTGTAACTGCATTGTATTTTCCATATGCAATTAGCTCCATAACATAAACTATCACAACATAAGTTAAAACTATTTTTAACGGTTTTGTAAGGTCTTCCCCTATACCTTTTTGAAATATTCCTATACTTTTTTGATATATTTCTATGCCTTCCGTAATCATAACTATTGTTGCATATGTTGCCCCAATTATGGCCGATACAATGGTTCTATATATTTTTTTGTTGTTTTTTATAATTATTCCTGTCAAAAAAAGCACAAAAAAATCCATAAGGAAATTAAAGCTGAAATAAACATCTAAATAAATGTCTTGTTCCATTGCTTACTCCTTATGGATTTTATTATAGTTATTCTGTTATAAAAAGTCCGTCGAAGTATGTTTAGAATACTTCAAAATTGTTCGACAGCCTATTACTTTTTCTGTAAAAATTCAGGAATCTTAATAGGTCTTTCTTCAACTGTACCATGAGGTGCTGTTGCTACATTTCTTGTGTAGTCAGTCATTGGTGTTGTTGATGTTTTAGGCTTTGCTACTGTTGATGCAAATGGGTTTGTCTTCATCTTTGTTGAGAATGAAGTCTTTTCTGTAGCAGGTTCACCTATACCTGTAGCCATAACTGTAATAGAACATTCATCAGGATATGTATCCTCATATCTAACACCGAAGATAATATTTGCATCTTCACCTGCAAGTTCCTGTACATAGCTTGCTGCTTCATTAGCTTCAAATAAGCTTACATCACCTGTAATGTTAATGATAACGTTCTTAGCTCCGTTAATTGTTGTTTCAAGAAGTGGAGATGTAACAGCCTGCTGAACTGCTTCTGCTGCCTTCTCGTCACCGCTTGCTTCACCAATACCAATATGAGCGATTCCTGCATCTCTCATTACTGTCTGAACGTCAGCAAAGTCAAGGTTAATTAATGCTGGTACGTTAATTAAGTCTGTAATACCCTGAACTGACTGCTGTAAAACTTCATCAGCCTTCTTTAAAGCTTCCGGCATAGTTGTTCTCTTATCTACGATTTCAAGTAACTTATCGTTTGGAATTACAATAAGTGTATCTACGTTTTCTTTTAATCTTTCAATACCTGAAATGGCATTGTTCATACGTGTCTTTGCTTCAAATCTGAAAGGCTTAGTAACAACACCTACTGTAAGAGCTCCCTGTTCCTTAGCAACACGTGCTACTACAGGAGCTGCACCTGTTCCTGTTCCGCCTCCCATACCGCAAGTTACGAATACCATGTCAGCACCCTTTAATAACTGTGCGATTTCTTCTACGTTCTCTTCTGCTGCAGCTTCACCAACTTCAGGCTTAGCTCCTGCTCCAAGACCTTTAGTAATCTTTTCACCAATCTGTAATGTTGATGGTGCTTTACTTCTCTTAAGCACCTGAGCATCTGAGTTAACTGAAATAAATTCAACTCCTCCGATATTCTCATCTATCATTCTATTAACGGCATTATTTCCTGCTCCACCTACACCTACAACTATAATCTTTGCAACTGCTTCACTTTCGTTTGTAGTAATCTCTAACAAGGTTTTATCCTCCTTTGTCCATATTCTTTCTTAATTTATTTTACATATTTTCATACTGAGATATAGTATTACTTATTTACATATAGTAATATAATATAATTCTTTGAGAAAAATATCAACAGTAAATTTTTATTTTTTATTATTTTTTGTTTTAGTATTTTTAGATTTTGTAGTTTCCTGCTCTTTTTTCAGTGTATAACTTCCATCTGTACTAACCCATTTCATATTAAGTGTTCCCTTATATTTGGAAGCATTCTTATACAAATCATTAAAGTCGCTCAATTTTTTATCAAGATTGTTATTTTTTCCCAATTGAACTTTAAGGTCTTTGATATACATTGTTATTTCGCAGTTCCTGTTAATGTCTATTTTCTTAGGCTTTAACTTATATGCATCTAATTCCTTAAATATATTAGTAAGTGCCGGTATGTCACCTTTGTTTCCAGTTTCAAGTACATTGTACATTGAAGCTTTCCTAATATCCAAACCTGTTATTATGGGAATGTCTTTAGGTTTTACGGCTGTTATCTTTAGAACTTTTCCATCTTCGTCAACCTGATAGAAGCTATTATATATCTTAATGTATCCTTTTAGTTTCTTTTCGTAAGAAATTATTTTAACTTTCATTGGATTTTGCATTTTTACGGAGTATTCTTCAAACAAGTCAATATTTTCACTTTTTCCTATTTTGTTTTTTATCCAAAACAAAAGTGTATTATCTATTTTTTTTGCATTAAGATATGCCTTTACTTCTTCTGCCGAATATTGTTGTAAATCAGAAGAATAGCTTACATCTTTTAATGCAAAGCCATAAACACATACGATAGCTATCACCGCTATAATCGGAATCAATATTAGAAGTTTTTTAACACTTTTTTTCAGTTTTCTCTTCTTTTTTCTTTTCATATAATTTCTCCTTTGATAATACATTTTTTATATTATCGGATTTTCTTTACACTTTTTGAAACCGAAAAAACCAATCCCATTTCTGCCATCAGAAATACAAGGGACGTACCTCCGTAACTTATAAACGGCAATGACACACCTGTGTTAGGCATACTGTTTGTTACAACTGCAATGTTTAAAACTACCTGCATTGAAATCTGAGCCATAACCCCAATTACAATCATTGAACCGAAAAAGTTAGGTGCATTACACGCTACCACTCTCATTCTTCTAATCATAAATATAAACAGAAGAATGATACATATTGCTCCAAAAATTCCTAACTCTTCACATATAATTGAAAAAATCATATCGTTAGTTGCTTCCGGAACAAATCCAAGCTTCTGTGCACTATTTCCAAGTCCCTTTCCAAAAAGTCCACCTGAACCTATGGCATACAAGCCCTGCATTACCTGATATCCGCCGGAATCTGCATATTCTTCAGGATTAAGCCATACCATAATACGGGAAAATCTAAAGCCTTTTCCCATCGCGGCTCCCGCAATCAGAATAACCATAAGAAAAAGTCCTCCAAGTGCCACAAGGGATAAAGCAAACTTCTTATCTGCTCCGGCAATAATTATCATTATAGCTCCGATGCCAAAAATAATAATTGCAGAACTTAGGTTAGAAGTTATTCCCACAATCAAAACACCGCCTATAATTGCAGGTGCATAAATTTGATAACATATTTTCACATTTCTAAGAGCATGAGCGCCACATTTAGAAAGCATATATGCAGTCATAAGAATAACTCCAATTTTGACTACTTCTGCCGGCTGGAACTGTAACGGTCCAACACCTACCCATCTTTTGGCGCCATGATTTTCAATTCCAATAGGTGACAAAACCAAAAATACTGTAATCAATGAGCCCATATATGCGTATTTTGCAAAGTTTCTCCAACGTCTGTAATCTATAATTGTACAAAATCCCATTGGAAGTAAACCTACGGCTGTGGAAAATACCTGTTTTCTCAGAAAATAAAATGAGTTTCCATAAGAAGTTAATGCCACATACGAGCTTGCGCTATAAAGTAAAACATATCCCAACAGCATAATAAAAATCCATACAAACAACAGGCTATAATCAAAATAACCTCTTGCTCTTCTTACCGGCTTTTTTTCAGGTTCAGTTTTTGTTGTTTCCAATTCTTCCATTGTTGCCACAGCAAAATCTCCTTTCTTTTTATGTCAGGATATATTCTAAATTCATTATTTTTCACACATTGCTCTTACATATTCCTTGAACATATCTCCACGCTGTTCATAATTGTCAAACATTCCCCAGCTTGCACATGCAGGTGACAATAATACTGCATCTCCCGGTTTTGCATTCTTAGCACATTCATCAACTGCTTCTTTAAGTGATTCAGTAAATATAATGTTAGTAAATCCGTGTTTTTTAACTGTATCCGCAATCTGTTCTGCCGTTTGACCTAGTAAAACAAGGCACTTAACCTTATCTCCAAAAGCTTCTGCCCAATCATCAAATGAAACCTTCTTGTCATATCCTCCTGCAATAAGAATTGTAGGTCTTGACATAGCTTCAATAGCCTTAATTGACGCATCTGTGTTTGTACCCTTTGAGTCATTATAATAAATTACATCATTTATTGTTTCCACATATTCTATTCTATGTGGTACAGCCTTAAACTTTCTAATTGTTTCTCTTATAATATCAACAGGTACATCCATATTAATAGAAATAGCAATTGCTGCCATAATATTTTCAACATTATGAATTCCAACAAGTGTAGTATCTTCTGTTGTTGTTACAAATGTTTCTTTTTTTCCATCTGCATAAATTATGTTCTTTCCTTCAAGATAAACACCAGGATTAACTTTCTGCTTACTGCTAAACCAAATAATTCTGTTAGTAAGTTTTCCTGCATATTCTCTCAAAATAGGATCTTCATAGTTTAAAACTATAGGCTGATTGCTGTCCTGATTCTTTGCAATACTCATTTTTACATCTGTATAACATTCCATTGTATAATGTCTGTTAAGATGATCAGGTGTAATATTTAAAACAGCACTTACATCAGGCTTAAATGTATGTATTGTTTCTAACTGGAAGCTACTGATTTCGGCAACTGTAACTGTATCATCAGTTGAATCAAATGCTGTTGTTGTATATGGATTTCCAATGTTTCCAACAACATCAACCTTATCATAATAATTAGCCATAATCTCGCCAACTAAAGCTGTTGTAGTTGTCTTTCCGTTAGTTCCTGTAATTGCTGCAAGCTTTCCTTTTCCAATTACATAAGCAAGTTCAATTTCACCCCAAATTGGAACTCCTGCCTCTTTTACTCTTAAAACAAAAGGTGCATCAATAGCTATTCCCGGGCTTAAAACCATCATATCTATTTCATTAATAACGCTATCTTCAAGTTCTCCTAAAATAACTTTTACATCTTCTTTATTTTCAAGTTTGTTTAAAACATCCTCTTCTTTAAGCTTATCGTTACCATCATAAATAATAACTTCTGCTCCAACTTTCTTTAATAAATCAGTTGCTCCTATTCCGCTTTTTCCTGAACCTGCAACTAAAACCTTTTGTGTTTTCCAATCCATGACTTGTTCGACCTTTCTTTTATAATCCTAAATATCCAATTAAACACAATATTGCTGTTATAACAGCAAATGCTGCAACAACCTGTGTTTCTGTGTAACCACTTTCCTGGAAGTGATGATGAAGAGGTGCCATCTTAAATATTCTTCTTCCCTCTCCGTATTTTTTCTTTGTATATTTAAACCATGTTACCTGCATCATAACTGAAATAACTTCAATTAAATAAATGAATGCCACAATAACAATAAATATAGGCATTTTTAATACAAATGCAATGGCTGCAACATATCCACCCAGTGCTAATGAACCTGTATCTCCCATAAATACTCTCGCCGGATATACATTATATAAGAAAAATCCCATTAACGCCCCTACAAAAGCCGCTGAAATAGGTTCTAACCCGGTTCCAATTGAAACCATTGTAAAGAATACTGCAATAATAATTGTTACGCTTGTTGCAAGTCCATCAAGTCCGTCTGTAAAGTTTGCTCCGTTAACAGTTCCAATAACTGCAATAAATAAGAATATTACAAATAACCATGTTGGCATTGTAATTTCATATCCGCCTGTAAACGGAATTATTGTTGATGTACCAATATATTTTATCATATATACACAAAAAACTGCTGTTACAACAACCTGCAATGAAAATTTTTGTATTTCCGTAAGTCCAAGATTTCTCTTTTTTACGACTTTTATATAATCATCTATAAAACCAATAAGACCAAATCCAACTGTCATAAAAAGAACAGGTGCTATCTTAGTATTCTTTTCCACTATCATAAAAATCAAAGATGTTACAATAACTCCTGCCAATATAATCATTCCACCCATTGTAGGTGTTCCTGTTTTGCTCTGGTGAGATTTTGGTCCTACCTCTCTAATATACTGTCCAAATTTCATTTTTTTCAAAATTGGAATTACTATCGGACATAATATTACGCTTACTGCAAATGAAATAATAATTGCCATAATAATTGTTGTACTTGTACTCATTTTATTCTCCTTGTTTCTCTCCTTCCAATAAATAAGGAAGTATATTTTTGTATAACTGACTGATAAGTGGCGCTGCCACCTGTCCGCCATAATAAATACCTTTTGGTTCATCAATAATAGCCATTGCTATTACTTTCGGCTTATCTGCCGGAGCAAAACTCATATATGAAGCTATGTATCTGCCTGAACCTCTTGGTAATTTTTGTGATGTTGCTGTTTTTCCACCAACCTTAAAACCGGGAACCTGACCTTTACTTCCGGTTCCTTCTGAAACAACTTTTTCAAGTATAAACTTCATTGTTTCTGATGTGTTTTTGGAAATAACATTACTCTGACTTTTATATTGAAACTTTTCAACTAATTTATTGTCAGCATTTTCAGCCTTTACGGCAAAATGAGGTGTTACCAATGTTCCTCCATTTACCACCGCACTTGCAGCAACTAAATACTGCATTGGTGTTATCTGAAAAGACTGTCCAAAAGACATTGTGGCAAGTTCCACTTCTCCCACATTCTGAATCTTGTGGATTATTGTGGATGCCTCACCCGGAATATCTATTCCTGTTCTATTTAAAAGCCCTAGTTTTCCAAGATATTTGTAGAAGTTCTTTGCTCCTACTTTTAAGCCAACCTCTATGAAAACCGGATTACAGGAGTTCATTGTTCCATGTAAAAAATCCTCACTTCCATGACCTGTGATTTTGTGGCATCTAATCTTTCTGTCCTCTACTATCTTGAATCCCGGGCAGTTAAACTTTGAGTCTATTGTTACGGCTCCTTCTTCCAAAGCTGCTGTTGCGGTTACAACTTTAAAAGTTGAACCTGGTTCATAAGTGTCATTGATGCACTGATTTCTCCACATCTTATTTAACAGCTTCTGCTTTTCTTTAGCCGATATATTATTATCTGTTTCATAATTTAACTTATATGGATTATTCAAATCAAATTCCGGAACATTAACCATTGCCAAAATCTCTCCATTGTTAGGATTCATTACAATTATTGATACATAATTGGCCTGCTTGGCTTTTAAGGCATTGTAAGCTATCTGCTCTGAATACTTTTGAATATTTACATCTATGCTTGTTGTCAGACTGTTTCCGCTTACAGGTTCAACTCTTTGTTCCAAAGCCTTCTCCTGTTCAACACCTCTGGAATCTGTTGGTGTAAGAATCAGTCCGTCTGTTCCCTTTAAGTATTTGTCATATTTAATTTCAAGTCCAATTATACCTTGATTATCGGCTCCTGTAAAACCCAAAACTTTAGATGCCAGACTTGAATAAGGATAATACCTTTTATAATCTTCGTCAACCTTTACCCCGGAAAGATTATAATTTCTTATGGCATCGCCTTTTTCTTTAGGCACATTGGATTTTATTTTTTCCCTTGAACTTCTTTTTGTGACTTTCTTACGCACCTCTTTGTCGGTCATTTCCAGCTCTTTTGCAAGAATTTCAATAACCTTTTCAGTTTCCTTAACCTGATTATATATAACGGATATTGTGCAAACAGTCTTGTTACTTGCTATAACCTTTCCGTTTCTATCAAGTATCTCTCCACGTGGTGCTTTAATCTTTCTTTCTCTTTCCTGAATTTCAAGAGCCTTAGCTCCGTAATATTCTGACTTGTATACCATTAAATATATTAGCTTTCCTATTACAATAATGCAAATAGAAATTATAAAAGCCATATATATCATAAGCATTTTTCGGTTTATTGTTTTAACTGTATGCACTTGTGGGCCTCTATAAAGACATTTATTATAACTTATTCTTTATAGCTGCCCACAATTACACTTTAAATATATTAACTTAATTAATCTTCTTTGCTCTTCTTTACTAATGAACCATCATCGCCTTCTATTATTCCATCTGAATAAAATTCTGTTTCAAGGTTCTGTTTCTTAGCTTTCTTTTCTATCTTTTCAGTTTTTTCAACACCTAAGTATGGTAAAACCTGTTTCATTACGTCAGTCCACAATTCCGTGTTATAGGCTGTTGCCTGTGGATCTTTTTTAGGTGTATCCATAAGTGTATAACATACTACCTGTGGATCTTCACAAGGTACACAACCTAAGAACGACAAAATATATTGGTTCTTTAATCTTCCTTTACCTTTTCCCGATGTATCAACCTTTTCGGCAGTTCCTGTTTTACCACCGACTGTATATCCATTTATTGCGGCTGTTGAACCTGTACCATCAGTTACAACAGATCTTAAACATTCTTTTATATAATCAGATGTTTCTTTTGTAATTGTCTGCTTAACCAAAGTCTTTGAGTAGTTCTTTACAAGCTGATCGTCTGATGTTACAACCTGCTTTACAACTCTTGGTTCGTAGTAATAACCACCATTAATTAATGATGAAAATCCTGAAACCATCTGAATCATATTTACTGTAAAGTTCTGTCCAAATGAGTTAGTTGCAAGTGTTGACGAACCCATATCTGTTCCATATACCAGTCCTCTTGTTTCATTTGGAAGATCAATTCCTGTCTTTGTGCCAAAGCCAAATCTTTCCTGATATTGGACAAATTTCTTTGCACCAAGTAATTTTCCTATATGCATCATATAGTCATTACATGATTCTGCAATGGCTTCCTTAACTGTTATTGTTCCGTGCCCGTCAACTTTATGGCATTTAATTGTAAAGCCACCAACTTTTTCCTGACCATCACAGGTAAATGTTGATTTTCTGTTTATTTTTCCTTCCTCAAAAGCTGCCGCCACTGTAAAAGGCTTAGCAGTTGAACCAGGTTCGTAAGAGTCTGTTATACAGTAGTTATTCCATATGCTGTTTAATTTTTCCGACTGTTTCTTTTGTGACATTGCCGAAATCTGTGCTTCTGTATAATAATCTTCTAAATTATATGGATCATTCAAATCAAAAGTAGTATCATCTGCCATTGCCAAAATTTCCCCATTGTTAGGATTTGCAATAACAACTGAAATTCTCTTTGGACTGTATTTTTTCATATATTTCTTTATAGATTTCTGAACAATACGCTGAATGTTCATATCTATCGAAGAAACAATATTGTCTCCATCTTTTGCATCCTTAATTACTGTTTCCATATTATTATCGGAATCCATATAACCGTACTCTCTTCCATCTGTCCCCTGAAGAAAGCTGTTATAGCTGCTTTCAATTCCGATTGTGGCACTATTATCACTGTTTGCAAAACCTAATAGTGAACATGCCAGATCATTATACGGATACATTCTCTTGTATTTCTTTTCAAACCAAATACCTTTGGTATTCTGAACTGTGGTTTCCTCTTCTTTTGTATCTGCATATTCGTAATTAAGATAACTTTCAAACTTTTGAATATCCTTATACTCAAGGTTCTTCTTTGCAACCCAATAGCTGTTATTTTTTCTTTCTTTGATTGCTGTTCGAAGGTCATCTTCATTAAAATCAAAATACTTTACCAATGCATTAACTGTTGGCGTAAGGTATTTTTCATTGCTCATTACTACTTTAGAGTCTATTATAAGGTTGTATACCATAACGCTTGTTGCCAATACATTGCCGTTTCTGTCCTTTATGTCTCCTCTTTTATAAGGAATGGTCTTGCTTGTAAAACTTTGTTGTTCTAAAACTTTTATTGAATAGTTATCTCCCTTTGCCACATTAAGGTAAGCTATTCTTGTACACAATGCAAATAAAGCTAGTACTACAATCCAAAATAGTATTCCTAGCTTTTTGTACATTTGCTTATCAAATTTTAACCTTGGTTTTCTTCTTCTAACTCTTCTCTCACTCATAATTATTTATTAGGTATATCCCCATACTGAACTGTATAACCTCCATCACTTAATTCGTACTTGGAGATTTGGTCATCTGTAGCCTGCTTCATTCCTAACTTATTTGTAGCCATCTTGTAAATATTGTCAGTGTCTATGTAGCTGTTAATTGAGTAATTTAAAGCATCATTCTGTGACTGAACTGTACTAATCTGACCTTTTAATGTCGCTATGTTTGTTCTTGTTTCTGATATGTCTGACTGAATATTTAAGTAACATACACACATTATAAGGCAAACTGCTGATACGATTGCAAGGAATGCTACATATGGTGCATTCATTATTTTTGCGTATTCTCTTGCTCTTATCTGTCTTTCATTTTCCTGTACTCTTTTTCCGTCAACATATACTCTTCTATCTCTATCCGGATTAAGTTTTCTTACGGTATTTCCGTCCACATATTCTCTTCCGTAATTACTTCTTCTTACCTGATTCATTTTTTAACGCCTTTCAAAAATTCTTAATTTTGAACTCTTTGATCTCTTATTCTCTGTCATTTCTTCTTCTGAAGGAATAATTGGTTTTCTTGTTATTACTTTTCCTTTTGAAACTTTTCCACATACACAAACCGGAAAATCAGGTGGACATGTACAAGGATTCTCATTCTCCCTGAATTTAATCTTTGTAATCCTATCCTCTAATGAGTGGAATGTTATCACACAGATTCTTCCACCCGGATTCAAATGATCAATCATTGTATCCAAAGATTCTTTTAAAACTGTAAGTTCCTGATTTACTTCTATTCTGATAGCCTGAAAAGTCTTCTTTGCAGGATGTCCGCCTTTAGCCTGAAACTTCATTGGTATTGAAGCCTTTATAATCTCGCTTAGTTCTGCTGTTGTCTCCAATGGTTTTTCTTTTCTTGCCATAACTATGTGCTTAGCTATATTCTTTGCAAACTTATCCTCGCCATAATCTCTTATTATTCTAAAAAGTTCGTTTTCGCTATAATTATTAACAACATCTGCTGCTGTTTTGTTCTGTCTCTGATCCATTCTCATATCAAGAGGAGCGTCTGACTTGTATGAAAAGCCTCTCTCCAAATTGTCTAACTGATATGAAGAAACTCCTAAATCTAATACGATTCCATCGACTTTCTCTATTCCCAAATCCTTTAGGATTGTGTCAATCTCACAATAGTTACTTCTAACTAATGTGATCTTGTCCTCAAATTCCTTTAAGCGTTCTCTGGCAGCTTCTAATGCTTCTCCGTCCTGATCTATTCCGATTAATCTGCCCTTGTCTGACAATCTCTTACATATTTCGTAAGAATGTCCGCCACCGCCTAATGTTCCGTCTACATATATTCCATCAGGATTTATATTTAAGCCATCAATGGTTTCGTTTAATAATACTGATACATGTTTGAAATCCATGTTTGACCTTCTTTCTGTTTTATTATTCTTAACTCTCGCGCCTTTATGCTGTTACATTTCTAATTCAGCCTCAAGACTAAATGTTATCTTAAATGCAATTTTAAAATGCTATTTTTAAGTTTATCTTCTTTTTATTCTTTATTGGTCTTTAAATTCCCAACTCTGCCATATAAGATGCAAGGTCTTCTATCTTCTCTTCTACGTCGTCTCCTTCAAGGTATGACATCATCTGTTCATTCCACTTATCACTGTTCCAAATTTCAAGTCTGTCGCCAACACCAACCCAAACAACTTCTTTGTCTAAGTTTCCAAACTTTCTTAAAACTGCCGGCATAAGCACTCGTCCCAACTTATCTGTCTCTAATTCTGATGCTCCTGCAAGAAAGAAACGGTTAAAATCTCTAACTTTTCTGTCTGCAAATGGTAAACTGCTAAGTTTCTCTTCCAAAGCATGCCAAGCTTCTTTTGAGTACGCAAAAAGACAGCCATCGAGTCCCCTGGTTACAACTACGCTTGTACCAAGTTCTTCTCTGAACTTTGCAGGGACGATTGTTCTTCCCTTAGTATCCATTTTTTGTGTGTACTCTCCTGTAAACAAAAAACTCACCTACTTTTTTCCGAAAAGCAGTAATTTTTACCACTTTTTACCACTAATTGACATCAATTTACCACTCATAAGGAAATTTTATACTATTTCAGGGATTATTGCAACCCCTTTTTTGATGGTTTTACACTGTTCTTTTCCTTGTTTTATGGGAGTATTGGGATTTTCTTGATATTTGGTGGTAAAAGGTGGTAATGATGTGGTCGGATTGTGGCGGATGTGGAAATTAAGAAATGTTTTATGGATGGGATTAGGTGGTGATGTGGAAAATGGAAGAATGTGGTGCCCTTCTGAACTTGTTGCCATAATTCAAGCTTTTACTTGTCTACCCCACACGGACAACTTTCAGCGAAGTATGAGGTAATAACTAAGTTTGTTGCTATTCAAGTTTTTACATATTTGCCCCATACGAACAGTTTGCGGCGGAATATGGGGTATTTTCTAAGCTTGTTACCATTCAAGCTTTTACATATCTGCCCCATACGGACTGCATTCGTCTGGGTATGGGGTATTTTTTCAGGCTTTGTACCATATACTCTTATTTTTCTCCATATGGTACAAGCTTTCAATGATTTGAGAATGACAATTCTAGAATCTGTACCATATACGTAAAAAAATTCTTATATGGTACAGATTTAAAGCACTTCAAGAACTATAATCTTGCGATTTGTACCATATTAATCAAATTCCCTACATATGGTACAAATAGAAACAACTTCAGCGAGCCAAAAAGCAATATTTGTACCATACAAGCAAAAAATTTATTATATGGTACAGATTAAAGAATATTTGTTTGTTACAAGCCTAATATCTGTACCATATGTTCAAAAATGTTCCTATATGGTACAAATTCAATATTCCGGCAGTTTTCTATCGAAGAAATAATATATTTCACTACCTCTAAACTTATATTTCTTCCCATTTATGCCAGAATATAAACAATGTTCTACCACACAACCACTTGTTTCCTGTCTTACCGCCAAAAGAAAAAGAACCCCGATTATTCTTCTGAACAATCAAGGTTCTAATTCTTTAAATCTTTACTTTTCCCTTTATACCCTCTTTTTCTATACTCTCTTCTCTTTTTTATCTCTCTTCTTTTAGCTTTTTTCCCCTTCTACGCCATCTTTTCTTGTTTTCTTATCTTTACTCTTTTAACTACAACTACTACTGCTGCAACCACTGCCAACACAAGTGACAATGCCTGAGATACCGGCCAGCCTGTTACCGGCATTATAAGTTGGTCTGTTCTAAAGCCTTCTATTACAAATCTGCCGATTCCGTATCCAAAGAGATACCAGAGAAAGACTTCTCCATCAAATTTTTTCTTTTTTCTGAATATTAGCATTAATATTAATACCATCAGGTTCCACACTGATTCGTAAAGAAATGTTGGCTGTACCTGAATATAGCCAATCTCTGACAAATCCATTCCCTTAAGGTTTTCCATTCCAATTCTTACAGCATCAGGTACCTGATTTATGCTATAATTATCGTCAAAAAATATCCTCATCATAAAAGGATTCTTGCTTGTGGCAACCTGACCGAACGCTTCTCTGTTAAAGAAGTTTCCCCATCTTCCAATTATCTGACCAAGAATCAATCCTAAAACTACTGAGTCAGCCACCTTGAAAAATGAGATTTTTTTAATCTTTGTATAAATAATACATGTAATTATTCCGGCTATTACTCCGCCATAGATTGCAAGTCCACCTTCTCTAATGTTAATAATCTCTAAAGGATGTGCACTGTAATAATCCCAACTAAAAACTACGTAGTATAATCTTGCACCAATCACGCTTAAAATAATTGCATACATTGCAAAATCTATATACAAATTATAATCCTGACCTGATGACTTGGCATCATAACATACAAGTGCAATTCCTGCTAACATTCCAAATGCAATAATAACTCCATAAAAAGCTATATCAACGCCAAATAAACTAAATGACTTTGGAAGGTTATTTAATGAAATATGCAAATTAGGAAATTCAATTGATGTTGTTGCTAACAAATTTAAATTCATTATTGTGTCCTCTCTTTATACGCTCATTTACTTTAACTATGAAATTATACCACATTTATTTTTATAATAATACAGCCTTATGAGATACTTATTGAATTTATTTTATTTTTTATAATTTTCTTCGCAATGCTTTTTTGATTTTAATTTTTGTAACATATTACTTTTTACGGAAATACTTTGTTAGAAATACTTCTTTATTTTATTGAGGGTTTTTCAAAAATATGTTAAACTATCATTTGGTATTTACAATTGATTTATGTATAGCCAATAATAATTTTATATATATAACTAAAGATTGGAGGATTCTAATTATGAAATTAGGTATTGTTGGACTACCAAATGTAGGAAAAAGTACTTTATTTAATTCACTAACTAAAGCAGGTGCTGAATCTGCTAACTATCCATTCTGTACAATTGATCCTAACGTAGGCGTTGTTGCAGTTCCGGATGAAAGAATCGATAAGCTCACAGCTTTATATAATTCCAAAAAAACTATCCCTGCTGTTATCGAATTTGTTGACATTGCAGGTTTGGTCAAGGGTGCATCTAAGGGTGAAGGTTTAGGAAACCAGTTTCTTGCCAACATTCGTGAAGTTGATGCAATTGTACATGTTGTAAGATGTTTTGAGGACACTAATGTTATCCACGTTGATGGAAGCATTGATCCTATTAGAGATATTGAAACAATTAACTATGAATTAATTTTCTCTGATGTTGAAATTCTTGAAAGACGTATTGCAAAAACAACACGTGGTGCAAGAAACGACAAAGCTTTGGCTAAAGAATTAGATTTCCAACAGAGAATGAAGGCTTTCCTTGAAGAAGGAAACCTTGCGATCAAATATGAAACAGAAGATGAAGACGAATTAGCTTGGCTTGCTGAATACAATCTTTTAACATACAAGCCTGTTATTTTTGCAGCTAATGTTTCAGAAGATGATTTGGCTGACGATGGCAATTCTAACCCACACGTTGAAGCAGTTAGAAAGTTTGCTGCTGAAAACGGAAGTGAAGTTTTTGTTATCAGTGCTGAAATTGAACAGGAAATTTCTGAATTAGACGATGATGAAAAGCAGATGTTCTTAGAAGACTTAGGTATCAGCGAATCAGGTCTTGATAAATTAATCAAGGCTAGCTACTCTCTTCTTGGTTTAATCAGCTACCTTACATCAGGTGAAGATGAAACAAGAGCTTGGACAATTAAGAAAGGTACTAAGGCTCCACAGGCTGCCGGAAAGATTCACACAGACTTTGAACGTGGATTTATCTGTGCCGAAGTTGTTGCTTACAAAGACTTAATTGAATGTGGTTCTTTAGCAAAGGCTAAAGAAAAAGGTCTTGTTGGATTACAGGGTAAGGACTATGTTGTTCAGGACGGAGATGTAATTACATTTAGATTTAATGTTTAAATTAATAATATCATTTTTCTAAAATAAATATTAAATATTTTTAGTAACAAAAAAAAGGTGTCCCGGCAGTTTTGTCAGGATACCTTTTTATATCATGTATAATTCTTCTCATTTTTTCAATTATCAGTCTTCAAAATTCTGAAACTGTTCTTTAAAGTTTTTAACATTTTCTTCCACATTTCCGCCAAATACTGCTGAGCCTGCAACAATTACATTAGCTCCGGCATCTAAAGGAATGCATACGTTATCCACTTTAATTCCACCATCAACTTCTATCAATGTTTTAAGATTGTATTCATGTACAATTGCATTTACAATCTCAATCTTTTCTGTACACTCGTCAATATATGACTGTCCGCCAAATCCCGGATGAACTGTCATTATCAAAATCATTTCAACCTTATCAATAAAAGGAACTATATCTTCTACCGGTGTTTCAGGATTGCAAGCCAGACCTGCATCCATTCCCTCTGCGTGAATTGCATCAATCGTAGCCTGAACATCTTCACATGCTTCCACATGTACTGTAAGCATATCTGCTCCTACTGCCTTGAATTCCTTTACATAACGAATTGGTTCCTGAATCATTAAATGTACATCAAAGTATTTTTTTGTGTATGCTCTTGCAGCTTTTGTTACAGGCATTCCAAATGAGATGTTTGGAACGAACATTCCGTCCATTATGTCTACATGTATCCAGTCACAGCCTGCCTGGTCTATTCTTTTGATGTCGTTGCCAAGATTGGCAAAGTCTGCTGATAAAATTGAAGGTGCTAGTTTAATCATTTTCTTTCTCCTTTAAATGTTCTTTTACTTTTTCCACGTAGAATTTTCTATTGCAAACACGTTGTCTTTCTTATTTTGCTCCGCCGTCTATTGTTTGCTGAATAGAAAATTTTATGTGGCAAATATAGGTATTACTTTTTTATTATATTTTTATATTTAGTATTTATTTTTTTCTAATTGTTCTAGTTCTTTGTATAACAGTACGTAGTTTTCGTACCTTTCCCGGGCTATTTTGCCTTGTTCTAAGGCGTTTTTGATGCCGCAGTCCGGTTCGTTTATGTGGGCGCAGCCTGTAAAACGACATTCCGGTTCGTATTGTGGCATTTCAGGAAAGCAGTACTGTAATTTTTCTTTGGTCATTCCCGGTACGAATAGTGAGCTAAAGCCGGGTGTGTCAAAAACGTATGAGTTGCTGTCTATGTTGAATATTTCTGAGTGTCTTGTTGTATGTTTTCCACGACCGATTTTTTCGCTTATTGCACCTGTTTCCATTTTGTAGTCTTTGGTTAGTGCATTAAGCATTGATGATTTTCCAACTCCTGAAGGTCCGGCAAACACGGTACTTTTGCCTTTTAGCATTTTTTTGATTTCATCTACCCCTTGTTCTTCTGTGGCACTGGCAAACATTACTTTGTAGCCTGCCTTTTGATAGATGGTCTGCAATTGGTTCATGTAGTCATCATCGCCTATGTCTGTTTTGTTGAAGCATATTACTGTTTCTATATTTTGAAACTCCATCATTACAAGAAATCTATCTAAAAGATTCAAATTTGGATTTGGTTTTTTCACGGCAAACACTATCATTGCCTGATCTACATTTGCCACAGCCGGTCTTATAAGCTGGTTCTTTCTCTCCAAAATTTCTGATATGTTTCCTTTTTTCTTTTCTTCATCAATAATGTCCACCATTACATTGTCCCCAACTAATGGTTTTATGCTTTTGTTTCTAAATTTTCCTTTTGCCTTGCATTCATATATGCCTTTGTTTTCAACATAAACATAATAAAATCCGGCAATTCCTTTTATTATTTTTCCCTGCATACCTTCTTATTCCACTTAATTTCATTAAAGGTGCCGTAGCATTTACCACGGCACCTGATTTTATTTTAGTTTAACCTTATCTGTTTTTACAACTTTTCCGTCTATTAACAGTTCAATTGTTGCCTTGCCCTTTGTATCACTTGTAAGTGTCATTGTATAATCTCCCGGCCACTTTGATACATCTGAATATTCAGGATCAATTCCCTGTGATGAGCCGTTTAATAAAACAACTACTGTTCCACTTTTAATAGGATTGCCCTCTTCATCCATTAGGTCCTCTTTTGCAAAAGTATATGTTCCCTTATACTTCTTGTCAGCATCTTTTGAGCCTTTACTTACAACAAGGCTTATTGTTGTTCCCTTTGGTGCATAGCCTGACTTTATTGTCTGTCTGATTACAATACCCTTTTCTATTTCTTCATCGTAAACTTCCTTTGTGTCACCAACAGAATATCCTGCATTACTAATAAGCTGCTGTGCCTTATCAAGCTTCTTTCCTTCAACATTTGGTATTGTACCAACATTGCTGTTTTCAACTGTCTTCTGCCCCCTGCTTACAGTAAGCTTAATTGTATCTCCCTTGGAAACCAAAGCCTGTTCTATTGGATAACATGAAATAACTCTGTTAATTTCACTACTACTGTATTCATAAACCAATTCCCATTTAAGGTCTTTATCTTCAAGCTTTGAAATTGCAGTGTCAAGGTCTGAGCCCTTTATTCCTGATGGAACTTCGATCTTTTCTGCTCCCTTACTTACAGTAAGTAAAATAGTTTCATTCTTATCAATTACTTTTCCTTTTGCAACTGACTGTTTAATAATATAACCACTCTGATAGTGATCATTGTATTCATAAGCTTCATATTTTACACCTAATTCTTTTTTATGAAGTGTTTTTTCTGCTTCATCTTCACTCATTCCAACTACGTTAGGAACTTCTGTCTTCTTAGGATCAATAGTTGTTTCCACATCACTGCCTGTAACTGTATTCTGCAACTTAATCTTGTTGCTGTTAACCATTGAAAATACAAAACTTGTAACTATTGCAGCCACAATAATTAACGCCACAATGCCTGCAACAACACTACCAATTGTCACTGCATTGCCTACTTTAGGTGGTAAATAATCAATGTCATCGTCAGGTTTGCCATTATCATCCTTTACTTTCTTATTACTTCCACTTCTAAGCTGGTTAATTTCATCATCTGTAATCATTACTGTTGAGCCATTGTCTACTCTCTGTTCAAGCTGAACAAAATCAACATTTGGTTCAGACAAAGCTCTCTTTAAATCAGATATAAGCAATGAAATTTTTGGATATCTTCTGTCTGCTCTGTTCTGTGTACATTTCAGAATTATTTTTTCAATGCTTACAGGTACGTTAGGCAAATATTCCCTAACACTAGGTACATTGCTTTTAATATGCTTTAAGGCTATTGTTACTGTTGATTCACCGTCAAAAGGAACTCTGCCTGTAAGCATTTCAAACATTGTAATGCCAAGTGAATATATGTCACTTTTCTCGTCAACATACTGTCCACCTGCCTGTTCAGGTGAAATATAATGAACGGACCCCATTGCACTGCCGTTAATAGTATTGGCTGATGCAGCCCTTGCAATACCAAAGTCTGTAACCTTGACTTTTCCTTCTCTTGAAATCATAATGTTCTGAGGCTTTATGTCTCTATGAACAATCTGATTATTGTGGGCACATTCAATACCATTGGCAATCTGGATTGCTATACTTATTGTTTCTTTAACAGAAAGCTTGCCTTTCTTGTCAATATAGCTTTTTAATGTGATTCCCTCTATCAATTCCATAACAATATAATAAAGACCCGCATCCTCACCTACATCATATACGTTTACAATATTAGGATGAATAAGACTTGCCGCTGACTGTGCTTCAACCCTAAATTTGGACACAAAATTTTTATCCTTGCTAAATTCATTTTTTAGCACCTTAATTGCTACGTTTCTATTTAATTTATGATCCTTAGCTTTATAAACATCAGACATTCCGCCTGCCCCTACTCTGCTAAGAATTTCATAACGGTTATTAATAAAAAATCCTCTTTCCAACATAAACTTTCTCACTCCTATTGTTCAGATAGCAGACTATCCTGATTTTCCGTATATTCTGCACTAATAAGAATTGCTGATATATTATCTTTCCCGCCATTTTCGTTTGCAGTATTAATTAAAGTTCTCACTGCATCCTCAATTGACTCACTTTTCCTGATAATCTTATTAATGTCATAGTCAATTACCATGTTAGTTAATCCGTCTGAACACAATAATAATTTGTCCCCATTATCTATTTCTATCTCAAATATATCAGGTGTTGCTGTTTTGTCCTCAGCAACGCCAATGGCTTTTGTAATTACATTTTTCTTGTAATGAGTTCTTGCCTCTTCTTTCTCCAAAAGTCCCATTCTAACCATATCCTCAACCAAGGAATGATCCCTTGTTATTTGTTGTATGTCTTTTCCAATATAATATAATCTGCTGTCTCCAACATTGGCAATATAAACATGACCTTCTGCAATAACAGCGGCAACAAAAGTTGTTCCCATTCCGCTATAATCCCTGTTGGAATTAGCCATATCGTATATTTCCTTATTAATGGACATAATACCGGCATCCAATATGTTAGCCGGATCTGTCATATGTGTTGTGCAGGCATATTTAACAAACTTCTCGATTGCTACTCTTGATGCCACATCTCCAGCTTTATGTCCCCCCATTCCATCGGCTACAATGAAAAGGTTTGGGAGTTTGCCCACCGGCTTAGTGGAAACAAAAATGCTATCCTGATTAATGGTTCTCATTAACCCTACATCAGTTTTCCCAAATGCATTTATTTTGTAATTATTCACCTGATTCCTCCCTTTCTTCCCGCATAGCGTCATTTCTAAGCTGTCCGCAGGCACCATTAATGTCTCGTCCCATTTCTCTTCTTATAGTAACATTTATCCTATTTTTTTCAAGTACCCTTTTAAATCGTTCAACAGCCTTCTTTCCCGTCTGAACGAAATCTCTTTCTTTAATAGGATTAACCGGTATAAGATTTACGTGACAGTTAAGATTCCTAACCAGTGCTGAAAGCTTCTCTGCTTCTTCCACTGTGTCATTTACCCCTGCCACAAGACTGTATTCAAAAGTTATACGTCTGCCCGTCTTGTCGAAATAATACTTGCAGGCATCCAAAACTTCAGCTATGGTATATTTTCTTGCTATAGGTAAAAGTTCCCTTCTTGTATCATCATCTGAAGCGTGAAGTGACAATGCCAACGTAATCTGAGGATGCATATTTGCCAATTCCTTCATTCTTGGAACCAATCCACAGGTTGACAACGTTATATTTCTCTGGCTTATGTTTAACCCATTTTCATCGCTTATTAATTCAAGAAACTTTGTCACATTTTCAAAATTATCAAGAGGCTCTCCACTTCCCATTAAAACAATGTTGGAAACTTTCTCTCCTATGTTCTTTTCTATTTCATATATCTGTTCTAACAATTCAGAAGGTCTTAAGTTTCTATCCAGTCCGTTAAGAGTTGAGGCACAAAATCTACAGCCCATTCGACATCCTGATTGTGTTGAAATACATACGGAATTACCGTGATGGTATCTCATAAGTACACTTTCGATTACTGCTCCACCTTTTATTCTAAACAAATACTTTCTTGTTCCGTCAATCTTTGAAATCAACACCCTTACAGGCTCTAATGTGACAATTTCAAACTGCTCATCTAATGTTTCTCTTAGGTTTTTTGAAATATTAGTCATTTCATCAAAAGACTGAACCTTTTCAATATGTAACCATTTATATATTTGTCCTGCTCTAAAAGGCTTTTCGCCCATATTAGCTAATTCCTGTTTTAATTCATCTAAATTATATGATTTAATATCCTTCTTTTCTGTCATAACCATAACCTTTATTCTCTTATAAATAATGACACGAAAAATCCATCCATGCCATATTGTCCCGGATAAATCTGAAGACAACCCTTTTCACATTTAAGCTGCTCCGGCACAATTCCATTTAATGATTGTAATTTAAAAGGAAGATTGTCCTGTATCCATTTAACATTACTATCATTTTCCTGTCTGTTTACCGTGCAGGTACTATATAAAAGCTTTCCACCTTGCTTAACATATTTGCTTACCTGCTTTAGTATCTTTCTTTGTAATTCTACTAATTCATCGATCTGATTCTGTGTTACATTATACTTTATATCACTTTTATTGCCAATAACTCCAAGTCCTGAGCATGGAAGATCAGCAATAACAATATCCGCTTTCTCAATTGCTTCTTTATCTAATACTGTGGCATCACTTACTTTTGTTATTATGTTTTCATTACCTACTCTGGCAATATTTTCTTCTATAAGCCCTATCTTATACTCTGTTAAATCTCTCGCCTCAACAGTTCCTGTTCCATTAAGAAGTTCTGAAACGTGAAGACTCTTTCCTCCCGGTGCAGCACACACATCAATTATATAGTCTTTTTCTTTAGGATTTGCTGCAATTCCTACCATCATTGAGCTTTCATCCTGAACGGTAACCATTCCTGCCTTAAAAACATCAAGATTTTCTAACTTGTCATAGCCTGATATTTTAAGTGCCTTATCATAAAGTTTAGATTTTTCAACTGTTGTTCCCTGATATTCAAGGCTTTTAACAATTTCTTCTACAGTTGCCTTTGATGTATTACATCTAACAGAAGTTGCTTTCGGCTTATATAACCCTTCAAGCATCTCTTCTGTTTTTGAAATTCCATACTCTTTTGTCCATTTTTCAATTATCCACTTAGGAACAGAATAAATAACCGACAGTCTTTCTTTCTGTTCCTTTGGATATTCTATTTTTTCAATATTTCGTGCCACATTTCTTAAAACTCCATTTACAAATCCCTTAAGATTTCTAAATTTTCTTTTTTCAGCCAGCTTCACCCCTTCGTTGCAAACTGCCGAAACAGGTACATTATCCATATACTTAATTTGATAAACACCCATTCTCAAAATCTCCCTTATTACAGGTTTCATCTTATTAACCGGAGTTTTTGAAAACTGATTTATAATAAAGTCAAGCTCAATTCTTCTCTCTAATGTTCCCTGAAAAAGTCTTGTAATAAAAGATCGTTGATGTTTGTCAAGGCTAACATTTTTGTCTAATGTGCTTTTTAATGCAACGTGACTTTTTTCTCCTTTATTAACCTTCAAAAGCATTTCCAAAACTATATTTCTTAAATTTACCTGATTTACCGGCTTACTGGTCGTCATTTCTTCCTCCAAAAAGAATTACCAATCTTAATAACTGTAAAATCGATGAAGCTGCTGCTGCAACATAAGTTAAAGCTGCTGCTCCCAAAACTTTTTTAGTATACTTTAATTCAGTATTTCCAAATATTCCTGTGCTTTCCAAAACTCTAATCGCTCTTCCTGATGCATTAAATTCTACAGGCAATGTTACTAACTGGAACAATACTGCCAATGAAAAAGCAATAATACCAAGGTCAAGCAATGTCTGTCCTGTTCCATTACCATAAAATAATATTCCTACAATAATCAAAATCCATGATAATCTTGAGCCCCAGTTTGCAAAAGGAACAAGGGCGTTTCTAACACTTATAGGTGCATATCCTTTTGCATGCTGCATTGCGTGACCGCATTCGTGAGCCGCAACACCAATTGCCGCAACATTAGTCTGATTATATGTTGCATCTGAAAGGCTTAAAACCTTGTTTGAAGGATTATAGTTATCTGTTAAATCTCCACCTATATGCTGAATTGTAACATCATAAATACCCTGTGATTCAAGAATCATCTTAGCCGCCTGGGCACCTGTTAATCCTGAATTGCTTCTGTATTTAGAATATTTTCTAAAAGTAGAATTTACATGGGCTGATGCAGCTATGCAAATAACCATACCAATTACAATAAGTACATAGGTTGGATCAAAATAATATCCGTAAAGCATAATATCGTCTCCTTTCTTTTTTACATATGTGGGAAAATTCCCATAACAAACACGTTACTTTTTTTATTTTGCTCCGCCGCCTATTGTAAAACAAAAATCAAAACTCGCCTTACGGCTCAAACAGTTGATTTTTGCTTTACGCTATGCTCGCAAAATTGCAAAAAGTTGCCTATTGTTTGTTTTATGGAAATTTTCCCACATATAAATAACGAAATGATTGTTTTTATGTCGAATGCTGTTCGTGTATTTTTTACGGTTACTTCATTCTTTAACTACTATTTCGTTTATATGATAGATGAAAACTATATTAGCAAGTGCTCTGAAGCCGTCGGTCCTTAGAAGGTAGGGTAGCGAAGCTACCATAGCTTCTTAGTACCGCTACGAGCTGAAGGCAGCGGGAGCGTGCTTGCGTTATAGTTTTTAGCTATCATATTATACCCCCAAAATATTTTCTTTAATAGAGTATCCGTTTAAGAACGCATCCATTGGCATTCGCTTTTTGCCTGCAAGTTGAATTTCGTTTATCTTTAAATAATTCTCTCCTGTGGCTACTTTTATATAGTGTTTTGCAATTTCTACGATTTCGCCGGGTTGTTCTGTTACGTTTCCTTCCTCTACTGTTGCATCCCATACTTTCATGGCTTTGCCATCTAGTGTTGTGTATGCACTTGGCCAAGGGTTTAGTCCTCTAATTAATCTTTCTATTGTAACTGCCGGTTTTGTAAAATCGATTTGCCCTAATTCTTTTGTTATCTTTCCTGCATATGATGATTTTTCATCATCCTGTGGGGTTCTTGTAGCTGTTCCATTTTCAAGTTTTGATAATGTTTCAACTATTAATTTTCCACCTTCTATTGCAAGCTTATCGAAAAGACTTCCACCTGTTTCTTTTTCGTCTAATTTTATGACTGCTGTGTCTATTACGTCTCCTGTGTCAAGTCCTTCTGCCATGTACATTGTTGTAACGCCTGTTTCTTCTTCGCCATCTATTACAGCCCACTGAATTGGTGCTGCTCCTCTATATTTAGGTAATAATGAAGCGTGAACGTTGATACAGCCGTACTTTGGAAGGTCTAATATTTCTTTTGAAAGTATCTGGCCAAAAGCTATTACAACTATAACATCAGGATTTATCTCTCTTAGTATATCCACAAACTCAGGATTTTTTACTTTTTCAGGCTGATAAACAGGAATATTCAATTCTAATGCTTTCTCCTTAACAGGTGTATACTGCATCTTGTGACCTCTGCCTTTTGGTCTATCCTGCTGTGTTACAACTGCTGCCACCTGATGTACTTTTGCAAGTTCTTCTAATGCCGGAACTGAAAAATCAGGTGTTCCCATAAATACTATTTTCATTCTTACTGTTCCTCCTCAGGATACAATTCTGAATTATCATAAAGTTTTCCTTCAACTTTGTCTACATAAACAATTCCATCTAAGTGGTCATTTTCGTGAAGAATACATCTTGCAAGTAAACCTTCTGCTTCCATTTCGAATTCTTCCATATTTTCATTAAAAGCCTTAACCTTTACTTTCTGTGCTCTTGGAACCATACCTGACTTGCCCGGTACGCTAAGACATCCTTCGTATCCTGTCTGAACACCTTCTCTATCAATAATTTCAGGATTGATAAATACATATGGTACTGAATTACCTTCTTCATCTCCACAGTCAACTACAAATATTCTTTTTAAGATTCCCACCTGGGGTGCTGCAAGTCCTACTCCGTTGGCCTCATACATTGTATCAAACATATCCCCAATTAAGATTTTCGTTCTTAGATTAACTTCCTTAACAGGTTTACAAATCTTTCTTAAACATGGTTCTCCTAATTCTCTAATATTTCTTATTGCCATTTTATCTTCCTTTCTGCATATCTATGCTTTAAAATCAAATTGTACATTAATATTTTTGAAATTCTGTGAACTATTTATTACATATTCTAAATAATCCTTTAATCTTATAAGATGTACTCTATTATCACTTTTTAAATATATGATTTTTCTATATATGTCATTTATTTTTGAAACAGGCGGATCAGCCGGTCCGATTACGAACAGTTCATTATATTTCTGCTCTTTTACTTTTCTGATTAATTTAACCACTGATTCTGTGGCCATTTCAAGCTCTGATTCCCCGGAACATTGTAACAAAACCGATACCATGTTTGCAACCGGCGGATATCCCATAAGCTTTCTATAAACTATTTCCTGCTCAAAAAACTCATCATAATCCTGATGACTTGCAGCTATTATGCTGTAATTATCCGGTGCATAAGTCTGTATTACTACCTCTCCCGGATTTTTACCACGGCCTGCCCTTCCTGCTGCCTGACATAAAAGCTGAAATGTTTTTTCTGCCGCAGTATAATCTGATGCATACAAAGACATATCTGCTGCAAGCACTCCAACTAAAGTAACATCAGGAAAATCATGCCCTTTTACTATCATCTGCGTTCCAACCAAAATATCTGCCTGATGGTTGGCAAAGGCTGACAGGATTTCATCGTGACTACCCTTAGTTGATGTTGTATCCGCATCCATTCTGAGAACTCTTGCTGTAGGGCATAACTGTTTTATAAGCATTTCTATTTTTTGAGTTCCTATTCCAAATCCTCCTAAATATGTTGAACCACATTCAGGACATTTGGTTGGAAGCTTTGTTGTGTAGCCACAATAATGGCACACTAGCTTCTTGTTATTATGAAGTTTCAGTGTAACATCACAATGAGGACATTTTATTGCTTTTCCACAATCCCTGCAGGAAACAAATCCCGCAAATCCTCTTCTATTAATAAAAAGCATTGTCTGCTCTTTTTTCTCTAATCTGTCATTAATTAATGTTTGAAGTTTATTACTGAAAATAGATTTATTTCCCTGCTGTAACTCTTCCCTTAAATCTACAATTGATACTGATGGAAGATTGCCTTTCTCTCTTGTTGTTAACTTATGAAGAATATAGGTTCCATTCTTAGCCTTATAATATGATTCAAGAGATGGCGTTGCCGAGCCTAAAACCACTGTTGCACCTGTGTCATATGCTCTCTTCTGCGCCACTTCAATAGCATGATATTTAGGAACCGATTCACTTTTGTAAGCACTTTCGTGTTCTTCGTCTATTACTATTAATCCCAAATTGGAAAAAGGCGTAAACAAAGCTGATCTTGGACCTATCATTATGTTTACGTCACCATTTTTCGCTCTTTCAAACTGGTCGTAACGCTCTCCTGATGACAGCCTTGAATTTATTATTGATACCTTTTCTTTAAATCTTCTTGTAAATCTCATTACAGTCTGATATGTAAGGGCAATTTCAGGAATCAGAACAATTACTGATTTGCCTTTTTTAATAGTATAATCTATTAAATCCATATAAACTTCTGTTTTTCCACTTCCTGTAATTCCATGAATAAGATGCACATTCACTTTGTCTTTTTTCTTAAAATCCATTGTTTCCTTAATTGCTTCTGAAACTTTTCTCTGATTTTCATTAAGAACTATGTCATATTCAGGCTGTTCTTTTAATTCAATAGGATTTCTGTAATTAATTGTTTTCTCAATTACAATGTCCCCTAACTGTTCCATTGACTTAAGAGTACTTGGTGAAACATTTAATTTATCTACCACAAGCTCTCTTGCCATTCTGTTGTTTATCTTTAATTCTTCTAACAACCTAAGTCTTGCTTTTGCATTTTTCTTTTTATATTGTTTTATTTTTTCTTCCAGTTGTTCACTGTTCAAATTTAATACTATTGTCTTTTTTTCAATATTTCTAATCTTATTCTTTACCGGTATTACAGTTTTTAATGCCTGATTCATTGTGGAGCCGTAATTTTCTTTAATCCAATAAGCCAAATTAATTAACTGACTTTCAACCTTGGCTGCTCCCTCTTCAACTGCCATAATCTCTTTCATTTTTGATATGTCAAAAGATGGCTGGTCTGTTATTTCAATTACATAGCCTTTTATCTGCCTGTTGCCTTTACCAAATGGTATGATAACAGCGGTTCCTACCGTAATCTCTTTTTCCAATTCATCAGGTATAATATATCCAAAGGGACGGTCTAACTTTTCGTGTGAAATGTCTACAATGACATTGGCAAACTTCATATTCTCATTAAACCTCCCTTCAAATATTTTTAATCTTGTATAAGCTATTTGAGCCTATCATATTCGACAGGCTCAAAAATTTTATTTGTTTAGTTCAACGCTTCTTAAGCAGTTTACCAAAAGCATTGTTACTGTCATTGGTCCTACGCCACCAGGTACAGGTGTAATGGCTGATGCCACTTTTGAAACTGATTCAAAATCAACATCACCACATAACTTACCATTTTCATCTCTGTCCATTCCAACATCGATTACAACAGCGCCTTCTTTCACGTAATCTGCTGTTACAAACTTAGCTTTTCCTATTGCTGCCACAATAATGTCTGCTCTCTTTGTAACCTCTTTTAAATCTTTAGTTCTTGAATGTGCAATAGTAACTGTTGCATTTTCCTTAAGCATTAACATAGCCATTGGTTTTCCAACAATATTGCTTCTTCCAATAACCACACATTCCTTACCTTCAATATCAATGTCTGTTCTTTTAATCATTTCAATAATTCCAGCAGGTGTACAAGGTAAAAATGTATCTTCACCTATTACCATCTTTCCAACATTTACAGGATGAAAACCATCCACATCTTTTGTGCTGTCAATTGTAAGAAGAACCTTGCTTTCATCAATATGTTTAGGAAGTGGTAACTGAACTAAAATACCGTTAACATTTTTGTCTTCATTTAATTCCTTAACAACATTTAAAAGCTCTTCTTCTGTTGTTTCTTCAGGTAATGCCAAAGTCTTTGAGTTTATGCCAACATATTCACAAGCTTTCTCTTTGTTTCTAACATAAACTGCTGATGCAGGATCATTTCCTACTTTTACTACTGCAAGAGTAATCTCAATTCCCTGCTCTTTGTATTTTGCAACCTTTTCTTTTAATTCATTCTTAATGTCTAATGAAATCTGTTTTCCGTCTATAATTTTTGCCATTTCTTTATTGCCTAAAAGGCTCCTCCACTTTTGTATCCTTTAGAATAATCCTGTGATTTTTCCATCGTCTGTTAAGTCTATTCCAAATGCTGCAGGAGATTTTGATAAACCAGGCATTGTCATAATGTTACCTGTCAATGCAACTACAAATCCTGCACCTGCTGAAACATAAACGTCACGAATATTAATCTTAAATCCTGTAGGTCTTCCTAGCTTAGTCTTATCATCTGAGAATGAGAACTGGTTCTTTGCCATACATACAGGATATTCTTTGTATCCCATTTTTTCAATATTTGCAATAGCTTTCTCGGCTTCAGGAGAATATGTAACACCATCTGCTCCGTAAATCTTTGTTGCTATTGTTTCAATCTTTTCTTTGATTGACATATCATCAGGGTAAAGAGGTGCATAGTTAGATGGCTTGTTTTCAATAGTTTCAATAACTTTTTCTGCTAATGCCTTTCCACCTTCTCCACCTTTAGCCCAAACTTCTGCTAATGCAAATTCACATCCTCTTTCTTCACAGAAATTCTTAATATATTCATATTCTGCTTCTGTATCTGTAATAAACTGATTTAATGTTACAACTACAGGAACTCCGAATAACTGAAGATTTTCAATATGTTTTTCAAGGTTTACAATACCTTTCTTTAATGCGTCAAGATTTTCTTCTGATAACTGGTCTTTTGGAACTCCACCGTTATATTTTAATGCTCTAACTGTTGCTACTAATACAACACAGTCAGGCTTAAGACCTGCTTTTCTGCACTTAATGTCCATAAACTTTTCAGCACCGAGGTCAGCACCAAAACCTGCTTCTGTTATAACATAATCAGCCATCTTTAATGCTGTCTTTGTAGCCTTAACCGAGTTACATCCGTGAGCAATATTTGCAAAAGGTCCACCGTGAACTAATGCCGGTGTATGCTCTAATGTCTGAATAATGTTAGGCTTCATTGCATCTTTAAGAAGTGCTGCCATTGCGCCAACTGCCTTAACGTCTTTTGCTGTAACAGGCTGTCCGTCATATGTGTATGCAACAATAATCTTTCCTAATCTTTCTTTTAAATCTGCATAGCTTGTTGCAAGACAAAGAATTGCCATAATTTCTGACGCAACAGTAATTACAAAATGGTCTTCTCTTACTGTTCCGTCTACTTTTCTGCCTAGACCAACAACAACGTTTCTTAAAACTCTGTCGTTCATGTCAACGCATCTCTTCCAAACAACCTGATTAGGATCAATGTTTAATACGTTGCCCTGCTGAATTGAGTTATCAAGCATTGCAGCCAATAAGTTATTAGCTGATGTGATAGCATGAAAGTCACCTGTAAAATGAAGGTTCATATCTTCCATTGGTACAACCTGTGCATATCCGCCACCTGCTGCTCCACCTTTAATACCAAAACATGGTCCAAGTGATGGTTCTCTAAGCGCGATAACTGCTTTCTTATTTAACTGACCAAAAGCTTCTCCAAGTCCAACTGTTACAGTTGTTTTTCCTTCACCGGCAGGAGTTGGGTTAATTGCTGTTACAAGAATCAGTTTTCCATCTTCATTGTCTTTGATCTTTTCATAGTATTCATTGGAAATTTTTGCCTTATACTTTCCGTATAATTCAATGTCATCTTCTGTAATTCCTAACTGTTCTGCCACGTTCTTAATTGGCATCATTTCAGCTTCCTGTGCGATTTCAATATCAGTCTTCATCTTTTTTCCTCTCTTTCACAACATCATTTTTGCTTACTGACCACCGTTAACCATTTGCTCAAAGGCTTCAATGGACATAATAACCTTTCTTGGTTTGTTTGATTCTTCCTGTCCTACAACTCCTGCATCATAAAGCTGTTCCATAATTCTTGCAGCCCTGTTGAAACCAACTTTAAACTGTCTTTGAATCATACTTGTAGAACCTTTTTGCTTCTCAATACATAATCTTCCTGCTTGGGCAAAATAAGGATCTAACTCTCCTCCGTTTGCCATTGCTTCCTGATCCGTTGTAAGTTTTGCATCAATGGTATCGTCATATTCTGCCTCACCACTATGCTCTTTTATATAATTAACGGTATCTGAAATTTCTTTTTCTGAAACGTAAGCTCCCTGTATTCTTACAGGTTTAACATAACCTGCAGGATAAAACAGCATGTCACCGTTTCCTAAAAGCTTTTCTGCACCGTTCATATCAATAATAGTACGTGAATCCGTACCTGATGCAACTGTTAATGCTACTCTTGATGGAATGTTAGCCTTAATCAGACCTGTAATAACATCAACAGAAGGTCTTTGAGTTGCAATAACCATATGGATTCCCGCTGCTCTTGCAAGCTGTGCGAGACGACATATTGCCTCTTCAACTTCTTTTGCAGCAACCATCATAAGGTCAGCCAACTCATCTATTATAATAAGAATCTGAGGCATTTTTTCAACCTGTTCATCTTCTGAATAGTCTCCACTTTCCACTTTGGCATTATAGCTTGAAATGTCTCTTGCTCCAATATTGGCAAATTTCTTGTATCTTGTTGTCATTTCAGCAACTGCCCAATTTAAAATTCCAGCAGCCTTCTTTGGATCTGTAACAACATCGTACAACAAATGTGGAATCTTATTATATACCTGAAATTCTACCACCTTAGGATCAATTACAATAATTCGTACTTCCTCGGGTGTTGTTCTATATAGAATACTCATTAAAATTGAGTTTGTAAATACTGATTTACCTGAGCCTGTTGTTCCTGCTATAAGCATATGTGGCATCTTTGCAATATCTGCCACAACAACTCGTCCTGCAATATCCTTACCTGCCGGAAAAGCAAGTTTAGATTTATGCTCTTTAAGTTCCTTAGACATAAGCAACTCTTTCAGATACACTGTATCTCTGCTGTCATTAGGTATTTCAATTCCCACTGCTGCCTTGCCCGGAATTGGCGCTTCAATACGAATATCTGCTGCTGCCATATTAAGCTTAATATCATCAGCCAAACCTGTTATTCTGCTAACCTTTGTTCCCATTTCAGGCTGCAATTCATATCTTGTAACTGAAGGTCCCTTGCTTACATTAGTAACTTCAACTTTTACACCAAAATTAGTCAAAACTTCTTTAAGCTTGTTAGCTGTCTGCATTAATACAGCCTTTGTTGTTCCATTAGAACTTCCAGGATTGTCCGCCAATAACTTGTATGGTGGTTTCTTGTAGCTCATTTTTTTCTTCTTTGGTGCTATTATTTTTCCTTCGGAAGAATTTTTCTTTACCTCAGTCTGCGCTGTTACACCTGACTGCTGCATATTCTCAGCCTCTAAATCAATTACTGCATCACTCTGTCCGGCTGTAGCATTTGCATATGATGAAACACTTGTTCCTGATGTTCCCCCTGTTCCTGATGCAGCCTGTGCCATTCCATATGGCTTGCGTTTCATTGCATCCTTTGCAGACTGGCTTACAATAATTCTCTCTTTTGGAACAAATTCTCCATTTAAAACAGATTCATCATTCAAACTTTCTTCACCTGAATTGTAACTTTCTTCCGGCTCATATGCCATAGGTTCAGGCTCATCCAATCCTTCAATCTTAATCTGCTTGTTTCCTGCCATTTCTTCATATGTATATGTAACAGGATCCTGTTCCATCTCTTTAAGTGGCTGCTCATCAATACCTTCTATATGTATCTCATGAACATCCTGATTCTTATCCTCAGCTTTGCCACTTTCAGCAGCTTCAGGCTCAATTGTTATGTCTTTGAAATTAACTCCAACAACCTTCTGTTTTTTCTTTTCAAGACGTCTCTGTTCCCTAATAAGATTGTTCTCTTCTCTTCTATTGTTGGCTTCTTCTTTGGCACTCTTATAAGCTTTCTCGCCATTCTTCTTAATAACAGACATAATTGACTTCTCTGTTAAAATCACAACTGAAATCATAAGCAATACCACTGCAATAATATAAGCGCCTGTTAATCCTAATAATGAATGTAATGTCTTCCCTAGGACACTTCCTATAAAGCCTCCACCAAACTCATTAGCTGCACCAACTTTGTAATAATGTGAATATTTATCGTTATCACTACCATACGCTATTAGGTGGAACAATAATGTTCCATCCATAAAAAATAATAAAAATCCTGTTATTTTTGAAACAACTAAAATGTTAGCTTCATTATACGCCATTAGTCCTACTACTATTACAAGTATAATTGGAAAAACGTATCCCATTGAGCCAAAAAACCCAAGCATTACACCTCTAAGAGTATTTCCCACAATTCCACAAATTCCAAAATTGCTTAAAAAGAGTAAAAGTGAAACTGCCACAAAAATCCAGAGATACACTTCCTTAACGATTTTTTCATTTTTCTTTGCCAGTTCAGCTTTTCTCTTTCTTTCGGCTGCATTTTGTCTTCTTGTTTCTGCTGCTTTTTTAGCACTGGTTGAACTACTATTTCTTGTATTTGTAGTCTTTTTTTTAGCTGTAGCCTTTTTAGTATTTGATTTTTTGCCATTACTCTTTGATGTTGTATTGGCCACTTTTCACACCTCGTTTTTAATTTCTACTTATTCCTCTTATTCTCTTCTTATTGTAATTTTATTGTAATTTAAATCTAATTATTTAATTACAAATGATGCAATAATGGCTACCAAACCTACTACTGCACAATAATATGAGAAATACTTAAATTTCTTATTTCTAACTACTACTAACATAGTCTTAATACATATGTAACCTACAACTGCTGCAACAATCATTCCCACTACATATGATGCCACACCTGTTGTTGCCATATCTTTTCCCATATCAGGAATTTCTAAAACTGCTGCACCAAGTATAGCCGGAATAGACATTATAAATGAATATTTTACTACAAAATCTCTTCTTAATCCACATAAAAGTCCTGCAACAATTGTTGTTCCTGAACGTGATAATCCCGGCAATGTTGCTATTCCCTGACAGATTCCCATAAATACTGCATTAAAATAACTTGTATTCTTTGGTGTCTTCTGTCCGTCAGGCATCTGATCTGATATAAAAAGTAAAACTGCTGTAACAAGCAAGCATATGCCCGGAATAATAAGCGTATCACTTGCGTTGCTTACTAATTCCTTTCCAAGATATCCAATAATTCCTGTTGGTATAGTTGACACAATTACAAGAAGTGCGAACTTTCTATATGCTGTTCTTATAACCCTTATGTATTCTACAGGTTCTTTTTTATTCTTGCTTCTAAAAAATCTGTAAACATTAACACATGAATCTGCTACAATTCCTACTCCGTCTACAAAAAGTCTTAAAATATCTTTCCAGAAAACTATAAAAACTGCAATCAATGTTCCTATATGAAGAAAAACATCAAATGATATACCTACTTGATCCATTCCAAACAATTTCTGAAAGATTGCTAAATGTCCTGAGCTACTAATTGGCAGGAACTCTGCTATCCCCTGAATAATTCCTAATAGTATTGCTTCTAATATTCCCATAATAATCTCCTAAACTCTTTTGTAACCATAGTCTTTATTATTGTACTATTAAATCGATTTCAATTCAAGAAGATAAAAAAAGCTGTGAACACAATGCCTTAAAACAAGCACTATGCCACAGCTTATATTTATCTTCTTATATTCATTACATTCCTAAGAATTTCTTTACGATATCCTTCATTCCTGCTACTTCACATAAGTTGTTATGTCTGATTTCTGCATTTCTGATTTCTTCAATAGCATTAGGAACTTTTACATTTCCAATCTTAGATAATTCATCAACTAATTCAAAGTCACCCATTGAGTCATATTTTGGATCAATAGCATTCATTACGCTTCTTGTGAATTTGAATGGACTTGCTGTTGAAGCAATTACAGTTACATTGTCATCCTTTGTTTCTTTCTTGTATTTTTCATATACAGATGCTGCAACTGCTGTATGAGTATCCATAACATATCCTGTTTCTTCATAAATCTTCTTAATGATTGCTGCTGTTTCTTCTTCTGAAGCATAATTGCCATAGAAGTCAGCTAATTTAGCTTTCATTTCAGGTGTAATAGAATACTTTCCGTCTTTTGAAAGTTCTTCCATCATCTTCTTGTTAGCTTCCGCATCATCTCCTGCAATTCTATAAATCAATCTTTCGAGGTTACTTGAAATAAGAATATCCATTGATGGTGAGTTTGTAAGAATAAATTCTCTGTTCTTGTCGTATTCACCTGTTGTAAAGAAATCATATAATACTCTGTTTTCGTTTGATGCACAGATTAACTTATCAATTGGAAGTCCCATGTTCTTAGCATAATAAGCTGCTAAGATATTTCCAAAATTTCCTGTAGGAACTACAACATTAATCTTCTGGTCTTTGCTTACTTTTCCTTCTGCAAATAATTTTGCGTAAGCATATACATAATATGCCACCTGTGGAATAAGACGTCCAATGTTAATTGAGTTAGCTGATGAGAACTGAAATCCCTTTTCATCCATTTTTTTTGCAAGCTCTTTATCACCGAAAATAGCCTTAACCGCACTCTGTGCCTGGTCAAAGTTTCCTTCAATTGCAACAACGTATGTATTGTCACCCTTCTGTGTTACCATCTGTTTTTCCTGAATTGGACTAACACCACCGTTAGGATAGAAAACAATTATTCTTGTTCCCGGTACATCTGCAAAACCTGCCATAGCAGCTTTTCCTGTATCTCCTGATGTAGCTGTTAAAATTACTATTTCATTCTTTACACCATTCTTCTTAGCTGATGTTGTAAGAAGATGTGGTAAAATTGATAAAGCCATATCCTTGAAAGCAATAGTCTTGCCATGGAATAATTCAAGGAAATATGTTCCTTCAACTTCTGCCAAAGGTGCAATTTCTTCTGTATCAAATTTTGAATCATATGCATTGTTGATACAATTCTTTAATTCTTCTTCCGTAAAATCTGTGAAGTATAATTTCATTACTTCATATGCAACCTGCTGATATGTCATCTTAGATAATTCTTCAACTGTTACATCAAGTGCCGGTATTTCCAAAGGAACAAAAAGTCCGCCGTCATCTGCCAATCCCTTTAAGATTGCTTCTGATGCCTTTAAAGTTCCTTCTGTGCTTCTAGTACTCTTATAAAGTATTTCTTTCATCATTGTCTCCTTTTACATTCATTGCCACAAAATAGTTGCGTATTACTTAGCATTATTTATGTAATTAATTAATCCACCGCTTGAAATAATCTTCTGCATAAACTCAGGGAAAGCCTGTCCTTTGTACTCTGTTCCCTTAGTTTTGTTATAAATCATTCCACTGTCAAAATCAACTTCAACCTGGTCTCCTTCTTCGATACCCTTTGCTGCTTCAGGGCATTCAATAATAGGTAAACCAATGTTAATGGCATTACGATAAAAAATTCTTGCAAATGTTTCTGCAATAACACAACTTACTCCTGCTGCCTTAATAGCGATAGGTGCATGTTCTCTTGATGAACCACATCCAAAGTTCTTATCTGCCACAATAATATCTCCCTTAGATACTTTGTTAACAAATTCTTTATCTATATCTTCCATACAATGCTTTGCAAGCTCTGATGGATCCGGAACATTTAAATATCTTGCCGGAATAATAACGTCTGTATCTACGTTGCTTCCAAATTTAAAAACTCTTCCTTCTGCTTTCATAATATGAACCCAGCCTTTCTATAAAATATCTATTATAATCCAAGTTCTTCCGGACCCGAAATCTTTCCTGTAATTGCACTTGCTGCAGCAACAGCAGGGCTTGCAAGATAAACTTCAGATTCAGGATCACCCATACGTCCTACAAAGTTTCTGTTAGTTGTAGCAACTGCTCTTTCACCCTTTGCAAGAATACCCATATGACCACCAAGACAAGGTCCGCAAGTTGGTGTACTTACAGCACATCCTGCCTTAATAAATGTTGTCATAATGCCTTCTTCAATACACTGTAAATAAATAGCCTGTGTTGCAGGGAAAACAATACATCTTACTCCCTTGGCTACTTCTCTGCCTTCTAAAATCTTAGCGGCTGTTCTCATATCTTCAATTCTACCATTAGTACATGAACCGATAACAACCTGATCAATCTTCACATCGCCAACTTCATCAATTGTACGTGTATTTTCAGGAAGATGTGGAAATGCTACTGTTGGTCTTAATGTACTTAAGTCAATAGTATATTCTTCATCATATTCTGCATCTTCATCTGCTTCATATACTGTATATTCTTTTGTTGAATGTTCTTTCATATATTCAATAGTCAAATCATCAACAGGGAAAATACCATTCTTTCCACCTGCTTCAATAGCCATGTTAGTCATGGCAAATCTGTCATCCATTGAAAGGTACTTAATACCGTCTCCAACAAATTCCATTGAACGGTATAAAGCTCCGTCCACACCGATTAAACCGATAATGTGAAGGATAACGTCTTTTCCGCTAACCCACTTAGCAGGCTTTCCTATTAAATTAAACTTAATAGCTGATGGTACTTTAAACCAAGCCTTTCCTGTTGCCATACCGGCAGCCATGTCTGTACTACCTACACCTGTTGAAAATGCACCAAGTGCACCATATGTACATGTATGTGAATCTGCACCAATAACAACGTCACCAGCAACAACCAGACCTTTCTCAGGTAGTAAAGCATGTTCAATACCTACCCTTCCTGTTTCAAAATAATTAGTAATCTGATTTTCTTCTGCAAAATCTTTAACACACTTGTAAAGTTCTGCTGACTTGATGTCTTTATTTGGTGTAAAGTGGTCAGGTACTAATGCAATCTTATCTTTGCAAAAAACACAATCCACATTCATTTTTTTCATTTCACCAATAGCAACCGGAGCTGTAACGTCATTTCCAAGTACTAAATCTAAGTTAGCTTCAATTAACTGACCGGCTTTAACTTCATCAAGACCTGCATGTTTTGCAAGAATCTTCTGTGTCATTGTCATTCCCATAATGCTTTCCTCCTAGTTTATATTTAAGTTGCCACAAAACCTAAGGTTACAGCAAACCTAATTTTTATTATAATCCCTACTATTCTAAAACAAAAACATTTCTTAGTCAATGATGTAAAGCCACCATATCTTGATTTTAATTAATTATATTGTTTGATACATTTTTTAATATTAGTGACATTATGCCTATAAATATTAACATTACAATAAAAAAAACAGACTACTATAACATAGAAGTCTGCATTTCTTATACCTTTTTGTAAAATTTTATTTTATAATAGTCTGTAAGTTTCTAAATAGCGGAGACGGTGGGATTCGAACCCACGTGCCCGGGTGGACAACTTGATTTCGAGTCAAGCTCGTTACGACCACTTCGATACGTCTCCATGTTTTTACAACATTTATTTTATACCATATTTTGACTTTTGTTACAAGGAGAGATTACAATGAGGTACAATTCCCTTAATTCATATTTAAAAGAAAAATTCGGATGCAAAATATATAAGCTTGCCCTTTCAGGCGGTCTGTCCTGCCCTAATCGTGACGGAACCATTAGTACAGGAGGCTGTATTTTTTGCAGTAATGGTGGTTCAGGAGATTTTGCTGCGGACAAGATGTTGTCTATTACTGAGCAGATTGAAAGTGCCAAGAACAGAGTTTCAGCCAAAATCAAAAATGGAAAGTATATAGCTTATTTCCAGTCTTTCACTAATACTTATGGGGATATTGATTATCTTAGAAGTATCTTCACGGAAGCTATTAATCACCCGGATATTGTGGCTCTTTCCATTGGCACCAGACCTGATTGCCTTCCTGATGAAGTTTTAAACCTTCTAGGTGAATTAAACAAATTTAAGCCTGTATGGGTTGAGCTTGGGCTTCAGACCATTCACGAAAATACTGCCAAGTATATTAACCGTGGTTACACTTTGGACGTTTTTAATACAGCCGTTAATAACCTGAACAAAATTAACGTTGATGTTATTGTTCATTTAATTATCGGTCTTCCTTTTGAATCCAAAGAGGATATTCTTGAAAGTGTTAAGTATGTTTCGTCTATGAATATTTCAGGCATAAAGCTTCAACTTTTACATGTATTAAAAAATACCCCTTTAGAAAAGGAGTATTTTTTAAATAAATTTGAAGTTCTATCCATGGAAGAATATGTAGACATTATTGCTGAATGTTTACGTTATATTCCCAAAAGCATAGTTATCCATCGCCTAACCGGTGATGGTCCTAAATCAATTCTCGTTGCCCCTCTGTGGAGCGGTAACAAGAAAGCTGTTCTTAATTATATGAACAAGCGCTTCAATGAACTTAATGTTATCCAGGGAAGTCTTTGTTCTTAAGGTTGACTATTCTGTACTGTTTCCGGAATAGTTTCATTCTCATTAACATTCTCTGAAACAGGTGAAGTCTCCTCACCTGTTTCAGTTTCCATATTTTCTGTAGATGATTCGCTTTCAATCTCTGTTGTTTCCTCAATTATTGCTGATTCCGTTTCTCCTGTAGGTTCTTCCGGAACAACATTTATTTCATCATCAATTTCAATATCCGGCTCAACATCTATCTTTGTTTTTTCAACCTGTTTAATAAGTATAAATATGCTCTTCTTGCACATCTTCTTAATACTTACTTTTTCTTTTTCAGCAATCTTTATACAAAGAGCTGCCTTACCTTCTGAAACCTTATTCTTCTTAGCTACTTTCTTTATTTTTTCATTGCTAACACAATTCTGATAAATTGTTGCACATTTTACTTTTTTATCTTTCTTTACCTTTTTTGTGTAATCTTTTACTTCTTTAAGCTTTTCTTCTCCGGCTTTTTTGTCATCAGTAACTACTGAAACAAGCATTGCGCTGTTGTCTTTCTTAAGATATCCTTTCTTTTTTAAGCCTGACACAACCATTTCGACAGCTTCGCCATAAGTTGTATCATCTTTTAATTTTTTCTTAACCTTTTTAACTACTTTCTTTGCATCCTTGTTTGATGCTTTAATACTTTCAACCGTATTATCTTTCTTTACTTTCATTGTAATGCTTGGATTTACGTCTATTGTAATTGTAAAAGCTGTAGCCATCTTTGGATCCGGTGCCGTTGGTGTAACGTTAGGCTTAAACCACATTGATGACAATACTGCTACAAGCACTAAGCAGGCTACTACTGCAATAACCTGTGGAATCCATAAGTATTTGCCCTTGTCCTTTTTTTCTTCAAATAAAAGTTCGTTGTTAAACAAATCCTCTTCTGATTCTATTGGTTCAATCGGTTTTGCTAAAACCTTTTCTAAAATATCAGGAGCCATTTTGTCAAGTTCCTGATTTAATTGTTCTTTAATATCTTTTTCCTGCATAATGACCTCCTATTCTTTAATAAATTCCCTTAGTTTCTTTAATGACCTGTTATACTTTGAAAGAACCGTCGATAATGGTATTCCTGTTATTTTTGATATTTCCCTGTGTTTCAAACCATCAATCATATGTAATACTACAATTGTCCTTTCCTGTTTATTTAGGATTTCAAATGCCTTTTCTAAAACCATTTCATTCTCTACATCCTTATGTTGCTTAACTCCGGTTCCAAGTCCCTCTGAAACGTATTTTTCAACTTCATCAAAATCAACGCTTACGCCTTTAGATTTCTTTCTTACAAAATCCAAGAACTGATTCTTCGCCACCGCACACATCCAGGTCATAGGTGTGCCCTGTTTCCTGTACAAATGACTTCCATTTCTTATTCTTATATATGTGTTCTGTAACAAATCTTCAGCATCTTCCTTATTCTTAGTCAGTGCCAAGAGGAAACCATATATTTGTCTGTATGATGCATAATACAATTCGGTAAAAGCGGCATCATCCCCATTTGCTATTTTTTCAAATAGTCCTTCATCAATGATATTAGTCTGTTCTTTCTCCATAATTAACCCTACTCTTCATTGGTCTGTTATATATAATACGTATGTAATTGCATTTTTATTGCAAACCTTTTTTAATTAATAATCTACTTGTGCCATATAAAGATTATAATACATTCTTCTTTTTTCTAAAAGCTGTTTATGGCTTACTTCTTCCATTATTTTTTCAAAAAAAGCGGGTAAGCTAAAAAGCAGCCTACCCGCGTATGATTCAACTTCTAATCTAATAAGAATTATATACCAAACATATCCACTAAAGAGGGCTACGATTAGACTTATGTACCATTCTTATTATTAATAAAAATATTAGTTGTTGATTAACTTATCACCTTCATTGTTCCAGCTGTAAAGTTTTCTGATCTGTTCACCAACTTTTTCTGATGGATGTTCAGATGCTAACTTTCTCATAGCCTTGAAGTGTACCTGACGTCCTGCTGGTGACATATCAAGTAAGAATTCCTTAGCAAATGTTCCATCCTGGATATCTGTAAGAATCTTCTTCATAGCTTTCTTTGTTTCAGCAGTAACAATCTTTGGTCCTGTAATATAATCACCATATTCTGCTGTGTTTGAGATTGAATATCTCATTCCTGCAAAACCTGACTGATAAATTAAGTCAACGATTAATTTCATTTCATGAATACATTCGAAGTATGCATTTCTTGGATCATATCCAGCTTCGCATAATGTTTCGAAACCAGCCTGCATAAGTGCACAAACACCACCACAAAGTACTGCCTGTTCACCGAATAAGTCTGTTTCTGTTTCTGTTCTGAAAGTTGTTTCAAGAACTCCTGCTCTTGCTCCACCAATACCTAAAGCATAAGCTAATGCCATATCTAAAGCCTTACCTGTAGCATCCTGTTCAACAGCTACTAAACAAGGTGTTCCCTTACCTGCCTGATATTCTGAACGTACTGTATGACCTGGAGCCTTAGGAGCGATCATTGTTACATCAACATCCTTAGGTGGCTTAATACAACCAAAGTGAATATTGAAACCATGAGCGAACATTAACATATTACCTGCTTCAAGGTTTGGTTCGATATCTTTCTTATACATATCTGCCTGAAGTTCATCGTTAATAAGAATCATAATAATATCTGCTTTTTTAGCAGCTTCTGCAGCTGTATATACTTTAAATCCCTGCTTTTCAGCCTTAGGCCATGACTTACTTCCTTCATATAAACCAATGATAACATCACATCCTGATTCCTTTAAGTTTAATGCATGTGCATGTCCCTGGCTACCATAACCGATAATCGCGATTTTCTTTCCATCTAATAATGAAAGGTTACAGTCTTCCTGATAATAAATTTTTGCTTCTGACATAATTATTGCCTCCATCTGTAAAAATAATTTATTATAATCTGTTAAAAACAGATATAAAACTACTTTTCTCCTCTTGCAAGACCTGTAATACCTGTTCTTACAAGTTCAAGGATTTCATAATCCTCTACTAAACTTAAAAATGCTTTAAGCTTAGACTGGCTACCTGTAATCTCAATCATAAGACTATCCTTAGCCACATCAACTATATTAGCTCTGAAGATTTCTGTAATAGATATTACCTGCTGTCTCTGTGCAGGCTCTGCCTTAATCTTTACAAGAATTAACTCTCTTGTAACTGAATCTGATGGCTCTAAAACGTCTACTCTACGAACATCTTCTAACTTTGTAATCTGTTTAACAATCTGTTCAAGGATATCATCATCACCTGTAACCACTATTGTCATTCTTGAATACTTCGGATTTTCTGTTTCACCAACAGTAAGACTGTCAATGTTGTAACCTCTTCTGCTGAATAATCCTGCTACTCTATTCAATACACCTGATGTATTGTCTACTAAAACTGATAATACTTTTTTGTTCATATGTATATCCTCTTTCCTTAGCGTTGTGCTCCTATAATCTTATCACATATGTATTTTTTGTCAATAAGTTAGGCACTGATGTACCTTGATTATTTTTAACCTTTTGTATGACAATTTTTAATCTGTAAAATACTTAAAATCGCTACATTCGTGTTTATAGTTCAAACTCGACTATTGATTTTAATTCGTGTTCTTTTCGTTTTCAAAAGCATTGTGGTGTGCGAAAATCTTTTGTTGACTGCCTTTTATTGGCATTCTTCAATACATAACATTTAAATGAACGAACCGGACCAGCTAATGCTGGTCCGGTTCATCTCAACACAATATCACATTGATTAAAAAATCATATATTTCTTATTTCATTCTTAAAGCTGTCTAGGGGACTTGAACCCCCGACCTCCGCCTTACCAAGGCGACGCTCTACCGACTGAGCCAAGACAGCTTATCTACAAAAGACTTAGAAAGTATATCATAATAGTTATTTCTTAACAAGTCATTTTTCTTCTACTTTCCCATTCTCTGGCGTACTATTTCGTAAGCCAAAACTCCTGTTGCAACTGAAGCATTAAGGGAATCGATATCTCCAAACATTGGAATTGAAGCAACAAAGTCACACTTTTCTTTTACAAGTCTGCTGACTCCTTTGCCTTCGTTTCCGATTACAAGTCCAATTGAGCCTTTAAGGTCAAGGTCATACATTGTTGTTCCGCCCATGTCGGCGCAGACGAACCACATTCCCTCTTTCTTTAATTCTTCGATTGTCTTTGAAATGTTTGTTACTTTGGCAACAGGTGTATAGTTTAATGCGCCTGCTGATGTTTTTGCAACTGTTGCAGTAAGTCCTGAAGCACGATGTTTTGGAATAATTACGCCATGTGCTCCTGCAAGGTTTGCTGTTCTTATAATCGCACCAAGATTGTGAGGATCTTCAATATCATCAAGTAAGATTACAAAAGGTGATTCGCCTTTTTCTCTTGCCTTATCTAAGATTTCATCAACTGTAGCATACTCGTAAGCAGCAAGATAGCCGATTACTCCCTGATGCTTTCCTGTTTCTGACATTTGATCAAGACGTTCTTTTTTAACATAGTTAATTACTGTGTCATGTTTTTTTGCTTCACGAAGCACTGTGTTCATTGAACCTTCTTTGCAATGTTCCAAAACAAAAAGCTTATCTATTGTTTTTCCGGCACGATATGCTTCTATTACTGCATTACGTCCTTCTAACGTAAATTCCTCGTATCTCATTTGCTATCTTCTTCCTTTTCTATAATACTTAAGCCTTCTTTAATTAAAAGCATCATTCTTTCAGACTTATTTGTTAAATACAGCCATCCCATTAAAGCTTCAAATCCTGTAGCTGTTCTGTAGTCAGACATTGACGCATTCTTTGCACGGGTTACTGCCTTGGCATTTCTGCCACGCTTATAAATGGCAAGTTCCTGTTCAGTAAGCTTATCCATTATTGCAAAAATCATTTCTGCCTGAGTGTGTGCCTTTACAAGATTTGATGCTGCCTTATGAATTTTGTTAACCTGTCTGTTTGCCTGGTCAACAATTATGGTTCTAATTACGATTTCATAAATTCCATCGCCTATATATGCCAGAGTCAAAGGTGAATAATTCATTATGTCAATATCCTTTAACTCCATTGTATCTTTTATAATTTGGAACAAATCACTATGTTCCCCTAAAATTTTATTTTCTTCCATATTACCACTAATTAAGCTCTTGACCACTTTGTTCCTTCTCTTGTATCTTTTAATACAATTCCTTTTGCTGCCAATTCATCACGAATCTGATCAGCCATTGCAAAATCTCTATCTTTCTTTGCCTGAGCTCTCTTCGCAATCATTTCTTCAATGTAATCTTCATCGCCTACTTTTTCTTCTTCCTTTTCAAGAATAATTCCAAGTACATTGCAAAGCTTATCTAAAATTTCATATACACCTGCAGCAAATTCTTTTGTGCTTCCTTCATTTAAGTTACTGTTAGCAAACTTAACTAATTCAAATACTGCTGAAATTGCATTTGCTGTGTTGCAATCATCATCCATAGCTTCTTCAAACTTAGTAATATATTCTTTTGCTTCATCTAATAACTTAGCTTCTGCATCTGTAACTTTTCCGTCTTTGCCATTAGAAATAATATCTCTAATTTTTGCTCCTGATGTGATTATTCTTTCAAGTCCGTTCTTTGCTGATTCCATAAGGTCATCGCTAAAGTTAAGCGGGCTTCTGTAGTGTGCACTAAGCATAAAGAATCTTAAAACCTGAAGGTCATATTTTTCTGAAATATCTCTTACTGTAAAGAAATTGCCTAATGATTTTGACATCTTCTTATTGTTAATATTTAAGAAGCCATTATGCATCCAATATTTAGAGAATTCACATCCGTTTGCAGCTTCGCTCTGTGCAATTTCATTCTCATGGTGTGGGAATATTAAATCCTCTCCACCTGCGTGAATGTCAATTTCATCTCCTAAATATTTCTTTGACATAACTGAACATTCAATATGCCATCCCGGTCTTCCGTCACTCCATGGTGATGGCCATGAAGGTTCTCCTTCTTTCTTAGGTTTCCAAAGCACGAAATCAAGAGGATCTTCCTTTGATTCTTCTCCTGCAACCTTTATATCTCTATGACCTGCTTCCAAATCATCAATATTCTTCTTTGAAAGTTTTCCATAATCCTTAAACTTTCTTGTTCTGTAATATACTGTTCCGTCAGCATCATAAGCATAACCCTTATCAATTAATGTTTTAATCATTTCAATCATTCCATCAATTTCCTGAGTTGCAAGTGGATGAGTTGTTGCAGGTTCAATATTTAAATCATGCATATCTTTCTTGCACTCTTTAATATATCTCTGTGAAATTTCTTCTGCTGTTGTTCCCTCTTCAATCGCTTTCTTGATAATCTTGTCATCTACATCAGTAAAGTTTGATACATAGTTAACATCGTATCCCTTATATTCCAGATATCTTCTGAAAGTGTCAAATATAATCATTGGTCTGGCATTTCCAATGTGAATAAGGTTATAAACTGTAGGTCCACAAACATACATTTTTACCTTTCCCTCTTCAAGAGGTACAAATTCTTCTTTTTTCTTTGTTAACGTATTGTATATTTTCATAGCTTTACTCCTTAATTTTGTTGTTAATTTGGTCTATCATTTCTCTAAGTTTTGTATTTTCGTCACTTAATCTCTTTAATTCATTCTGTACAGGATGTGGAATGTGAACCTGATCAAGATCATAACAAGGAACTGCCTCGTCATTTCTCTTAACTACAATTCCCGGAACTCCTACAACTGTAGAATAAGGTGGCACTTCTTCAAGTACAACAGAACCTGCTGCAATCTTTGAATTTCTGCCTATTGTAAAGGAACCAAGAACTTTTGCTCCTGCACCAACCATAACATTGTCTTCAAGCGTAGGATGACGCTTACCCTGTTCCTTTCCTGTTCCTCCAAGAGTAACTCCCTGATACAAAGTAATATTGTCACCTAAAATAGCTGTTTCACCAATAACAACGCCATGCCCATGGTCGATAAAAAGTCCCTTGCCAATCTTGGCACCCGGATGTATTTCTATTCCTGTCTTTCTGGCTGTTCTCTGAGAAATCCTTCTTGCCTTAAAAATCTTTCCCTGTTCATAAAGTTTGTGAGCCTTTCTATAATTATATATCGCCCAAAAACTAGGATAAAGTATAGCTTCAATGTCCTTCTTAATGGCCGGATCCCTATCCCTTATAACTTTAACTTCTTCTTTGTAATAACTCCAAAATCCCACTTTATACACACTTTCACTTTTATATATATATATATATGTTAATATCTTACAAATAGTCATTAATAAAAAAGCTGTCCTTCTTACATACCAAAGGTAAACCTTCTATTATTTTGTAACCAAAAATATGAGCTGTCAACTCTCCAATAGTCAAATCAAACTCAATATCTTCCATTAACTGTTCTTCTTTTACTTTATCCAATTTTACATTACCGTGTCCATATGTCAATATAAAGCAACCGTTATTTTCCTCAAGAACCGGATCTGTAATCTTTAAAATCTTTCTTCCTTCTCCCTGAAATCCTAAAAGTCTTACTGTCTTTCTGATGTTTATGATTCTTGCCATAACATAAGGCTTTCCTGTGCTTTCAAGCCAGTTAAGACTCTGTATTGACGGATCAAGAACTTCTTCAAGGATTTCACCATCTATCCATATTCTATAACCTACAATAACCTTATTTTCAACATAAATATCAATGTCGCCACCTTCGATTTTTATAAGTTCATTAATCTTCTTAAAATAATCGCTGTCTTTTGCAAGGCTTACGCTATAATTTTTTTCCATTGATGCCTGAGCAAATATGGCAAGTCTGATTAAGTCTGACTTTTCAGCTTTTCTGTAAATAAGGGAATGAGTAGCTTTCTTTCTTTGATCAACAGGTTTTAAATTCTGCTTATCCATAACATATTCAAACCCCAATCCGCTATAAACCTTTGCCTTACCTTCATCTGAAGGTATCAGATATGTGAAAGCCTCCATATCCATAAACATATCTTTCAGCAAATGTTTAAATGTTTCTGACATAATCCCCTGTTTTCTATACTCTTCATAAGTACCAACACCATATATATAAATAATGTTTGTCTTTAGTTTTCCAAGTATAACTGTCTTTGGGATAAGATGAACACAATTCACTATCTTGTTATCTCTTTCATTTACAATAACATGATTGCCCGGCAATCTATTTTGAAAATAGTAATCAGTGTACTCTTTTGTATCATCAAAACAGTGCTCATATAATGGTCTGATATTTTGTTTTTCATTATTTTCAAGATATCTAATCATAACGTTTCCTAAGCCCTTTATTTTTGAATTATAGTATATTTTTCCACCATATAAATCGGATTATATGATAATTTTGATTTTCTAAGTCCTTCTAATCCCATATCATCTTCCCTGTTTTCTTTTCCTGCTTCAGGAAAAGCTTCTATCAGAAACTGGCTGCAAATATATGGATAAAGCCCTCTGATTTCAGGATTCGCCTTCTCAACCGGAATATAAACCATATCTTCCTTACTTTCGTAATTACCGATTGTAAAAGCTTCCAGCTTATTATCCACATAAACTGCGCCTATTTTGTAATCAAACACTTCTTCATGTTCAAGAATATATTTAATTCCAACAGCTTCACTGTCAATAAATTCATGCTCCTCCGTATCACTCTTGTGCTTCTTCCAATCTTCTAAAAAAGCCAATATTTCAGGTTCATCTTTTTTGCTTAAAAATTTAAACTCATATCTGCCTTCATATTCCCTCTTAAAAGCATTTAAGTGATTCTTCTTTTTGTGGTATTTTTTCCCGCTAAATGTACGTAATTTTTCGGCATCATAAACATAATCTGCATATGTCCTGTCAGAAACTACAACATATTCATCTTCCGGAAGTTGTAACAAGTCAACTGCTGCCTTGTCCACCACATACATAACAAGCTTCTTTTGAAGTACTTCATTAAAATACTTCTGAGTTTCAAGAAAACATTCTTTTAAATCTTCATCTTTGCAACATGGTATTGAAGAATAATATTGTCCATCTTCACTTTTTGCTACCCACATCAATCCTTTATCATTAGTAAAATACCATGTTGGATAACAGTTAAGCCAAATATATAAATCAAGTATATTGCTGTCTGCCGTCTCCGGCCTTCTCATCTGATAATATTCTTTTATACTATTATAATCCTCTATTCTTATTTCCTGTAAATTATATTCTTCCATTTTAATTTTCCAATAAGGCTATGGCCTGTGATGAAATACCAAGCCCTTCTCCTGTAAATCCAAGTCCTTCTTCTGTTGTTGCTTTAATACAAACCTTTGATGTATCTGTGTTTAATGCCTTAGCAACATTTTTTATCATCTGTTCTCTGTATGGTGCAAGCTTTGGTCTCTGACAAATAATTGTTGCATCTATATTTCCAATTCTGTAATTGTTCTCATCTAAAAGTTTTCCAACATGCTTAAGTAATTCAATGCTTGATATATCCTTATATTTAGGATCAGTGTCTGGAAAATGTTTTCCTATATCTCCAAGTGCAGCTGCTCCAAGTAATGCGTCCATAATGGCATGTACTACAACATCCGCATCTGAATGACCAAGCAATCCCTTCTCATAAGGAATTTCCACTCCACCAAGTATTAATTTTCTATCTTCAACAAGCTTATGAACATCATAGCCCATTCCTATTCTCATATTACATTCACCTCGCTCAACGCACATTCTGTTTTAGTATACCACATTTTTCGATAAATGTATCAATAGAATAAAAAATGAAATAATTTTAGATAAAAAAAGGAATGTAAAAGTGATTCTGCCATTTTTACATTCCATATTTGCATAAAAAAAGTAGCGAGAGGGGGATTCGAACCCTCGACACCGCGGGTATGAACCGCGTGCTCTAGCCAACTGAGCTATCTCGCCGAAAAGTTGCTTATTTAAAAATGTAATGGGACCTACAGGGCTCGAACCTGTGACCCCCTGCTTGTAAGGCAGATGCTCTCCCAGCTGAGCTAAGATCCCTTACAGATTTAAACTGCTCTATTAATATATACGTTTAGGCAACATTTGTCAACAACTTTTTTTATTTTTTCAAACTTTTTTTAATTATCTTCTTTCACTTGATAATCTCCATCTTTTAGGAAAAAGAAATCCTCCAATCTATGTTTTTTATCAAATAAACCATTATACTGAACTTTTGAGTATTCATTTATATATTTAGTATATTTTGACTTTTCATCTATATTTCTAAATTCTCCATCATCTCCCTGGTAGAACAATCCGGTAAGAACAGGTATCTTCTTCTGTAAGTCTAAAAGATACTTGTTATATCCTGTCATATCCGCTCCAATAAGGTTTAAAAGATATGAAGATAAATAGTTTGTACTCATATCCTCATTCTGCTTTTCTTCTATGTCATAGTTAGCCCAGATTACGTATGGTGTTGAATACCACGTTGCAGTATCCTTAGCTGTAAAATTATCTATTTTCTTTCCGAAAATATTACTGTAAAAATCTGTGCTAAGAGGTGGCTGGTGATCTCCAAACATTACAATAATAGTTGGCTCATCCACTTTTTCAAAATATTTTATCAACTCCTCGAAAGCTTCATCTGACTTCTTTGCCAATGTAACATACTGTTCTACTTCATCTGAGCTTAACATACTGTTTGTTACCTGAATGTCAGTATCTACAAAACCTCTATTTCCAACATAACCGCCGTGGTTCTGAACTGTAACATTAAACAAATAAAACGGATCAGATGACTTGCTTCTTGCCTTTTCATAATCTTTTGTAATCTGTTCCATATCTGTTTTGTCAGAAATAAAGTTTCTTATAAACTCAGGTTTTTTGTAATATTCCATTGAATAGAAATGATTAAATCCTAAGCTGTTATATACATTCTCTCTGTTCCATCCACTTCTCTTATATGGATGATATGAATTATTGCCCATATATCCCTGAGATACAAGAGTTCTTGTTAATGAAGGAACAACGCCCTTAACATAGTTGTTATATGGTACTGCTCTTGGTGCAAAAAACGCCAATGAATTTCCTGTTAAGAATTCAAATTCTGAGTTAGCAGTATTTGCCCCTTCAATCGACACATAAAGTTTACCCTTAATTGTATTTTTTGTAAGACTATGAATAAATGGCAAATAATCCTCTGATGTCTCAAAAGGTCCATCCACATTTAAATCTGCCAATGATTCATTCATGATTGCAATTACATTAGGCATTTTCTTTGTTTTTGCAGAATTTTTGTCTGTTGAATCTGACTTAAAATTCTTTGCTATTTTTTCAACGTCGTCTGTTGAGTATTCATCAGGTTTATTATTCTTAATATATTTCCATGATGTTGTAAATGACAACACACTGCCATTCTGAGCATATGTTAACTGTGGTTTCCACTGACTGTCAATAATGCCAGCATTTACTACCCCACTTGAATTAATATAGAAATTATATCCACCGATAACAATAGCAATAATAACTGCTACTGATACCAAACGTTTCTTTAATTTTAATCCTTTATAGCTCTTTAAGCTAAACATTGCTCCTGAGAATGCCACTAAAAAGCTTACTGCCCAAAGAACATATATATCAAATGTATACTCAAAACTATCTGCCACATTTAAAGCTGTTCCAATTGATAAAACATCTGCCGCAAGCACAGGTATTCCTCTAAAGCCAAATACAAAATAGTTAGTTAACGCAAGAACAAACATTGCTATGCACATTAAAATAGCTGAATACTGTGTCTTGTTCGTAATTGCAAAAAATACAAATAGCACAATATAATAAATAATAATATTTAACAATCCTCTTACTGTAAACAAAGACTCTAAAATAGGTCCTACAGTAAAAGATGACAGACTTTCAACCATAAAGTAGGCAACTATAGGAGATACCCAGAATAAAATTCTCGAAAGAATCTTATCAAGTGATATGTTCTTGTTAAACTTCTTATTAAACTTTTCTTCTATTACTCCAAAAGGTACTAAAACAAAAATAAGCGAAAGAATAAGCATTCCAAACATTATTCTTAAAGCACCTGTGTTATAAAACTGAAATTCCATGGAAATGGCTATTTTTTCTCCATCAGCCAACTTCTGCCCATCAATTGTTCCACTCTTTAAGTAACTGTTATTTTTGTCTGTTGTATATACACCGAATTTCTGTGGATTATAAGCATCTTCACACTGAATTATAAGTGTATAATATTCATTTCTTTTTAGTTTAGCAGGCTTCTCAAAAGTAAAATGAGTATACTTTCTTGTTTTCATTCCTGTTAACGGTTTTGAAGTAGTTGCAAGTTCATTTCCATCCTTGTCAACTACAGTAAGAATCATTGAACCCTTTGAACTTTCTCTTCCCTGATTGTCTATATAAATAGACATATCTTCCAAGGTTCCGTCATAACCTTTAAATTCCTGTGTACATTTACTATCTGATTTTAAATAATAAACCTTGGCATCTTCGTACTTCTTGTGTCCTGTTCTAACAGTACTATATGCCAATCCGTTGTTTACTCCTACAAAAATAATGCCAGCCAATAAAAGAATTATGGAAATAATCCACTTAGTTCTGTCCCATTTTACTTTGTTATTCTTCTTTTTATTAAGATATGACTGAGTCTCTTGTTTTTCCTGCTCATTGTTTTTCAACGCAGATTCAATTTCTTTACGAGTTGTGTCTACATCGCTTTTAATATTAAACTTCATCTTAACTTCTCCGTTCATTTTATCTTTTTGTCTATCAACTACTCTGCTTAAAAAAAGATAGATGGTCTTAATTTCGGCCATCTATCTTTTACAAAAACGTCCTGCCAAACATTAAAGTTTTTTTCTAACTAATTACGTATTAAATATTTAAGCAACGTTTTTATATTAACACAATATTTTTATATTTTAAAGTTTTTTATTTAAATTCATCAAACCATTTAAAATCGTACCTTTAAAAGAACAGGTCTTTAGAACCTTAGTTATTGCCTGGGATGAAAACACTTCACTTAGCAAACAGGCAATTAATTTTCTTCAGTTTACAAAAAACTGGTTTGAAAATATTTAATTTTTATTTCTTCATGGAGAGTTGTATACGTTTTCTTTCTTTGTCTACACTAAGAACTCTTACGTCTACAACGTCTCCTACAGAAACAACATCCAACGGATGTTTTATAAATTTGTTACTCATTTCTGATATGTGTACAAGTCCGTCCTGATGTACACCAATATCCACAAAAGCACCAAAGTCTATTACATTTCTTACTGTGCCTTTTAATTCCATTCCTTCTTTTAGGTCATCAAAATCTAAAACATCACTTTTCAAAATAGGCTTTGGCATTTCTTCTCTCGGATCTCTTCCCGGCTTTTCCAATTCTTTAATCATATCTCTTAATGTTATGGGATCAGTGCCTATTTCTTCGGCAACTTCCTTAACATCTTTTATTTCGTCAGTTAAATGAATATTTCCACCAAGAATATCCTTAGTTGAAAATCCGTATTTTTTTAAAAGTTTCTTTGCTGATGAATAACTTTCAGGATGAACACTTGTATAGTCAAGTGGTTCTTTTCCTTCTCTTATTCTCATAAATCCGGCACACTGTTCAAAAGCTTTAGGTCCAAGCTTTGCTACTGAAAGCAAATCTTTTCTGCTTTGAAACTGTCCGTTTTCTTCTCTATACTCAACTATGTTTTTTGCAATAGTCTTACTAATACCTGAAACATATTCAAGTAACGGTGCTGAGGCTGTATTCAAGTCAACGCCTACATTGTTAACGCAGTCTTCAACAATGTTAGATAATGCTTCATCCAGTTTCTTCTGGTTCATATCGTGCTGATACTGACCAACCCCTATTGCTTTCGGTTCTATTTTTACAAGTTCAGCCAATGGGTCCTGTAATCTTCTTGCCATTGATGTGGCACTTCTTTGTCCAACATCAAAATTAGGAAATTCTTCTGTTGCAAGCTTACTTGCTGAATATACGGAAGCTCCCGCTTCATTTACAATAATATATTCTACCTTTGTAGGGCATTCTTTTATAATGTCAACAATTACTGCTTCTGATTCCCTTGAAGCTGTACCATTTCCAAGGGAAATAAGACTAACATTGTATTTCTTAATTATGTCAAGAACAATCTTCTTTGATTCAGCCACCTTATTCTGCGGTGCTGTAGGAAAAATTACCGTTGTATACAATACTTTTCCTGTGTTGTCTACAACTGCAAGCTTACATCCTGTTCTAAACGCCGGATCCCAGCCCAAAACACTTCTTCCGGCAATAGGAGGCTGCATAAGTAATTGTTTAAGATTCTGTCCAAATACAATTATTGCTCCATCTTCAGCTTTTTCCGTAAGCTGACTTCTTATTTCTCTTTCAATTGCCGGTTTTATAAGACGTTTAAAGCCATCTTCAATCGCCTCTTTTAACAGCGGTTTAAATTGAGATTCGCCTTTTATAATAACTTTGTCTAAGGATGCAATTATATTTTCTTCCGGCATTTCTATTTTTACATTTAATACTTTCTCTTTCTCACCTCTGTTAATGGCAAGAATTCTATGCCCCGGAATTTTATTTACCCCTTCGCTATAATCATAATAGTTTTCATATGGTGTTTTTTCCTCAGGATTTTTAGTATTAGAAACAATTAAACCATGTTTAACAACTGTATTTCTAATAGCCTTACGAAACTCATCATTATCTGATACTATTTCTGCAATTATGTCTTTTGCTCCCTGAATTGCTTCTGCAACATTGGCTACACCTTTTTCCTCGTTAACAAAAGCTTTCGCCTCTTCTTCCGGATTTTTGTTTTTTTCCTGTTTTAAGAAAATATCAGCTAAAGGTTCAAGTCCTTTAGCCTTTGCCTCTGTGGCTCTTGTTTTTCTTTTAGGTCTGAAAGGTCTGTAAATATCATCCACTGCAACAATTGTTTCTGCCATGGCAATTTTAGACATTATTTCGTCTGTCATCTTGCCCTGCTCTGTTATGGAATCCACAACTGTTTTCTTCTTTTCTTCCAAATTTCTAAGATATTTCAAACGCTCATCAAGTGTTCTTAACTGCTCATCATTTAATTCACCTGTTACCGGTTTTCTATATCTTGCAATAAACGGAATGGTGTTTCCTTCATCTATAAGTTTTATTGCTGCATCAACTTGCCAAAGCTTAACTGAAAGCTCATTTGCAATAATATGATTAATGTTCATTACTAATTTCTCCTTTTTCATTTTTGATGTTTTGTATCATTTCTTTTCTTATACGATTTATGTATCAAAACACTCAATTTTGATTTTTTTATATTCATTGTAAATGTCTGCTTGTATTTTTTCACAAGGATGTTATACTTTTTTTTATGTGTTTCTAAAGATATGTATATGTTTTTTTCAAATTCTTTAGTATTATAACAGATTTTTAATAATTTGTTTTTATTTTATGATATTTTTCTATGTAAAATATTGTGGCAGTTACTCATTTAGTTTCTGCTATTTTCATACAATTTTAGAAGGTGAGTTATGAATAGAGTAAAAAAAGAACTTCCAAAGTACAAACACGCCTGGCCTTTATTGTATTTTTTTATATATTTGCCATGGTTTTTAATATTAGAGCAAAAAATAACTCCGGATTATGCCGGATTACATATTATACATTGTCCCCTTGATGACATGATTCCATTCTGTGAATGGTTTGTAATACCATATCTGATTTGGTTTCTGTACATACCTGCTGTTTTTCTTTTTTTGTTTTACCATTCAAAGAAAGAATTCTATAGAATGTGTGCCTATGAGTTTACAGGAATGACAATTGCACTTATTGTATACACAGTATTTCCTAACGGACTTAATTTAAGATTGACAGATATTGGTCGCAACAACATTCTAGTAACTATCGTTCAGTTCCTTTACGCTAGCGATACACCTACTAATGTTTGCCCAAGCATTCACGTTTTTGCCACAATTTCTGCTCATCTTTGTTTGGTTAAAAGTAAGCATATGCAGAAACTTAATTCAAGAAAACGCATTAAGAAAGTTTCATGGGTTCTTACGGTTCTCATTTGCCTTTCAACTGTTTTCCTGAAACAGCACTCAGTCATTGATTTAATCTGCGGAGCCATACTTTCAATCGGATTATATTTTGTAGTATTTAAGTGGTGGTTCGGCAAGGTTAAATTCCCTGCACCAAATGTAAAAGACCCACGAAAACATGAAGTATTGTACTTCTTGAATAAGAAAAAATAGATAAAAAATTACAAGGGACCAAGAGACAATGTCTTTAAGTTAATTTGTAAAAACTACCTATTACTTGCAGACATTCTATCTCTTGGCCCCTTTTTTGCGCCCTGTACCCAGATATAATTATTTTCTTGATTTTTGAGGTACATAATCATCATTTTTTAAAAAACCTGCATCAGCAAAGCCAATGCAGGTTAATATTTTTAATGTATTTATTTCAAGTAAGTTCTTACTGAGCATCCTTAATTGAGAAGCTGATTCTTCCCATCTTATCTTTTCCAAGACACTTACATTTAACCTTGTCACCAAGTGTAAGGTAATCTTCTACATGCTCAACCCTTTCCTTAGCAATCTTAGAAATGTGAACCATTCCTTCCTTGCCAGGAGCAAATTCGATGAAAGCTCCAAATTCCTTAATGCTTACAACCGTTCCTTCAAGAATCATTCCTTCTTCGAAATCAGTTACAATTGTCTTAATGTACTTAAGAGCCTTATCAATCATATCCTTGTCAACGCCACATACTGAAACCATTCCTTCATCAGAAATGTCAATCTTTACGCCTGTTTCTTCGATAATGGCATTGATAACCTTACCACTCTTACCTACAACATCACCAATCTTATCAGGATTAATCTGGATTGTTTCAATCTTTGGTGCATATGCGTTAACTTCTTTACGAGGTTCAGCAATTGCAGGTTTCATACATGTATCCATAATGAATAATCTTGCTTCTCTTGTTCTTGCAATGGCACCTTCAACGATGTCTCTTGTAAGACCGTGAATCTTAATATCCATCTGAATAGCTGTGATACCTTCTGTTGTACCTGTTACCTTAAAGTCCATATCGCCGAAGAAATCTTCAAGTCCCTGAATATCTGTAAGTAAAACATAATCATCATCTGTTTCGCCTGTAACAAGACCACATGAAATACCTGCAACCATTGACTTAATTGGAACACCTGCTGCCATTAATGACATACATGATGAACATGTACTTGCCATAGATGTTGAACCGTTTGATTCAAATGTTTCAGAAACAGTTCTGATAGCATATGGAAACTCTTCTTCTGAAGGAAGAACCGGCATTAATGCCTTTTCTGCCAAAGCTCCGTGTCCGATTTCTCTACGTCCCGGTCCTCTTGATGGCTTTGTTTCACCAACTGAGTATGATGGGAAGTTATAATGATGCATATATCTCTTTGTCTTAACATTTTCGTCAAGTCCGTCAATCTTCTGTGCTTCTGATAATGGTGCTAAAGTACATACGTTACAAATCTGTGTCTGTCCTCTTGTAAACATAGCTGAACCGTGAACTCTAGGTACAATGTCAACTTCTGCTGCAAGTGGTCTAATCTGGTCTAATGCTCTTCCGTCAGGACGCTTGTGATCTTTAAGAATCATCTTACGAACTGTCTTCTTCTGATACTGATAAATTGCTTCACCAAGTACTGCAAGCCATTCTTCATTGTCAGCAAAAGCTTCTTCTAACTTTTCTGTAATTTCCTTAATATTTGCTTCTCTTGTCTGCTTATCGTCTGTAAATACAGCAACTTCCATTTCTGCTGGAGGAACAATTTCCTTAATTGCTGCAAATAATTCTTCAGGAATTGCACAACTTTCATATGTGTGTTTTTCTTTTCCAACTTCTGCAACGATTTTTTCAATAAATTCAATAATTGTCTGGTTGATATCGTGTGCCATATAAATAGCTTCAATCATCTTTGCTTCAGGGATAATGTTTGCACCTGCTTCAATCATAATAACTTTCTGTTTTGTTGAAGCAACTGTAAGCTGCAAATCACCATTGTCCCAAACTGCCTGACTTGGGTTAACAACAAATTCTCCATCTACCATTCCAACCTGTGTCATTGCACATGGGCCATCAAATGGAATGTCTGAAATACATGTTGAAATTGCTGAACCAAGCATTGCAACTAATTCAGGTCTGCACTCAGGATCAACTGACATTACTAAGTTGTTAAGTGAAACATCATTTCTGTAATCCTTAGGGAATAAAGGTCTCATAGGACGGTCAATAACACGTGCTGTAAGAACTGAATTTTCTGATGCTTTTCCTTCTCTTTTATTAAATCCACCAGGGATTTTTCCTACTGAATACATCTTTTCTTCAAACTCTACTGAAAGTGGGAAGAAATCAACACCTTCTCTAGGCTTATCTGATGCTGTTGCTGTTGATAATACTGTTGTATCACCGTAGTGCATAAATGCTGCACCGTTAGCCTGCTTTGCTACACGTCCTACATCAACTGTAAGTGTTCTGCCTGCAAGCTCCATACTAAAACTCTTATACATAACTCTCTTTCGTTACTTTCTATAGTAACTTCTCCTTTTTATTTTCTCTCTGCAGAAGAATCCGAAACTACTGTAAAAATCACTATGTAACTAATAATTACAATAACTAGCTTAAATCATAATAGTCTTTACAGTGGCTTCGGCTAGGTTCTTCTGCAAAATGTGTATTGCTTTCATAAAGTATATTTTCATAAATATACGCAATCCTTTACATTATAAACAAAACAATAATAAAAAGCAAGTACGCATAACTGTACTTGCCTTCATTTTTTAGTATTTTTCTATATTTTTATTGTTTTATTTTTATCTTTTACTCTATCTTCCAAACAAAGAAAACTTCTTCTTATATTCTTCTACATTAACTGATGTTAAAGTATAACCTGTTTCTTCTATTACTTCTTTTAACTTATTCTTGTCCAACAACTCTTCTGATATAATCTCTGTCTGACCATTGTTTTTAGATGAATTAACCTTTTTAACTTTAAAATTATTTCTTATGGCGTTGTTAATATGACTTTCGCACATTCCACACATCATACCTTCTATACCTAAAGTTGTCTTAATCATAGTCCTAACCTCCTAAAAAACTTTTTGTTTCAATATGAATTGTATACCCCTATAGGGTATATGTCAATTAAAAAATATATAAACAACAGTTATTGAGTTTTTTTATCATTTGCAGTAACCCACCAAATTCAATCCCAAATAAAAGAAAAACAGAATATGTATTTCTACACATTCTGTTTCTTTGTTCATAAAAACTCTCAAATAAAATTTATTATTATTTACGAATTCCTAATTTTTCAATTAAAGCACGGTATTCTTCAACATCGTTTTCTTTAATGTAGTCAAGTAAACCTCTTCTCTTACCTACCATCTTAAGAAGACCTCTTCTTGAATGATGATCTTTGTGGTTTGTCTTTAAATGTTCAGTTAAATCTTTGATTCTGTATGTTAAGATTGCAACCTGAACTGCTGGTGAACCTGTATCTGTAGGTGTCTTACCATATTCTGCTGTTAACTGAGCTTTTACTTCTTTTGAAATCATTTATATTTCCTCCTAAATTTTAAAATATCCCCATACACTGAAGTATCGGATGGAGTATCCAAGTACTGCGTGTAGGTTAAACATACTCGTTTATACTAACAAAGGTAATTGCAAATGTCAATAATTTTTATATAATTTTACAATATTTAATTATTTTAATTTTGTTTGCCATTTTTATTAATATAGTTAATTTTTTGTCTTATTTCTTCCCAACAATTCTTCTGCAGGTTTCTATATCTGCCTCGATTTGCTGTTTCAATTTCTCTAAGCTGTCAAATGTTCGCTCCGGTCTTATGAAATCATAAAACTGTACCTGAACGATTTCATTGTATATATAGTTCTTATAGTCAATTATGTGGGTTTCAACTTTTATCTTTGTACCTGTTTCAACTGTAGGATTTACGCCTACGTTGCTTATGGCATTAAAAGTCTGACCTTCAACTACCACAACTGTTCTATAGACACCATTAGGAGGCAATAACTTAGTTTCATCAGGAATGATATTAGCTGTTGGAAGTCCGATTGTTCGTCCCAAGTGCTTGCCCTGCTCAACCTTACCGATTATCCTGTAAGGATGTCCAAGCATTTCATTTACATCCTGCATCTTACCTTCTGTTATTTTTTTTCTAATACTAGTACTGCTTATATCTTTGTTGTGATACTGTTCCTTCTCTACAACTATAAGATTATAACCATATTTTTTCTGATTGTCCTTCAAAAACTTAACATTTCCGGAAGCCTTTGTTCCAAAATGGAAATCCGGTCCACATACAATTGTTGTGGCACCTATTTTATCTTTTAAAATTTTTGATACAAATTCATCCGGAGAAAGTGCAAGAAACTCTTTCTTCATAGGCATTTTCATATACACATCAACGCCCTGCTGTTCACAAAGAATCTGCTTCTCCTCTTCTGTCACAATTGTTTTGTTGGCATTATTTTTAAGGAATGCTGAAGGTGTAGTTTCAAAAGTAAGAACTACTTTCTGTCTACCATTAGCATTGTTAACTATAACTTCAAGAAGCTTTTCGTGTCCCTTATGTATTCCATCAAACTTTCCAATTGTTACAATTGTATTTTTTAATTTTATATTATCATCTAAAGAAATGCGTTGCATAATTTCTCCATTTCTATAAGAAAATCTTAATTGGTTTGTATATCTGTTTTTCTGCAATATACATATATAAACCAATGAATTTGCCATCGTGAGTATATACTCTTACTGTCTGACCATCCTGATGATTCATCTTTAACAATGTGTTTCTCGAAGTAAAAATATTACCGTTATAAAGTAACTTTTCAGCTTCCTCTGAAACCATACATTTTGAATACATATCCAAAATCTCGTCAACAGGAGTAATATACTGTTCCAAAACTCCCTGGTCCCTAATTTCTTCTATCTGAGATAGAGAAATACTGTCCTTTATATCAAATCTTTCAACTCGTGTACGTGTAAGTTTTTCCATACATGCCCCAACACCTAAATCCTTTCCTATGTCGTAGCAAAGGGTTCTTACGTATGTACCCTTAGAACATGTTACGTGAAAACTTACTCTTGGCAAATCAATTTTTGTTATTGTAATGTCTATAATTTTGCAATGTCTTGGAGGTCTTTCTATTTCTTCTCCCTTTCTTGCAAGATTATATAATTTCTGACCATTTATTTTTATTGCTGAAAACATTGGTGGAATCTGGTCATATTCGCCTATATAGCTTTTAATCACATCAAAAACCTTTTCTTCGGAAAGCTTCATAACTTCCTCTTCAGGTGTCTGATTAGTAATCTGACCTGTTGTATCCTGAGTATCTGTCTCCGTTCCAAGCAACATTGTAGCTGTATAAGTTTTGTCCTTTTCAGACAATAAATTGCAAAGCTTCGTTGCTTTTCCAAGACAAACCGGCAACACTCCTACAGCATTGGGATCAAGGGTTCCCATATGGCCTATTTTTTTCTGTTTTAGGATTCCTCTTAACTTTGCCACTACATCGTGAGATGTATAGCCGGGTTCCTTATAAACATTAATGACTCCATTAATCATTTATACCATCAACTCCTTCAACAGTTTCATTTTAAATGTCCTGTTTTATTCTGTTAAGCAGTTTGTTTATTATATCGTTAAGTTCGCCGTGTATCTCTGCTCCCGCAGCCCTTACGTGACCGCCACCACCGTTTTCAACGGCAATCTTGCTTACATCCACGTAATTTTTTGAACGTAGACTGACTTTGTATGAATCCTCACTTAACTGGTACAAAAACATAGCCACTTCAACACCGTCAACATTTCTTATTGATGCCACAACTGCATCTAAATCCTTAGTTGTAACACCGTACTCTTCCATCATTTCTGATGTGCAGTAACCATAAATACATTTTCCATCTAATGCCAACACTGCTTCGCTTTGAATCTTCGCAGTAACCATCATCTGGTTATATGTTTTTCTAAAAAATGTTTCTTCAAGAATCATATTCACATTAACACCTTTTTCAATCATGTTAGCAGCGATTCTCATAGTTTTTGGTGTTGTACTTTGAAATCTGAATACGCCTGAATCATGTGCGATTCCCATATACATTGGTTCTGCAATTGATTTATCAATTAAGTCTTCATCTAACAAATCATATAATACTTCACTTGCTGAACTTGCCTTTGGCAAAATATAATTATAATCTGCATATCCGTCATTACTTGCATGATGATCAATGCAGGCTGTTCTTTTGGCATTCTCATAGAAAGGCAAATTAAGTCCTAATCTGTCAAGACTTGCCGTATCGAGTGATATAAACAAATCAAATTTAGTACCATCATATCCTGTTGTGATAATCTGATCTGTATTTTCAATAATATTGAACTTTTTGTCCACAAACTCTAAAAATACCCTTACATCTAAATCCGGTCTGTTCTTTTTAAGATAATTATACAAAGACATACATGAACCCATGCAATCTCCGTCAGGTCGCAAGTGACCTGCTATACCAATAGTCTTTGCATCTCCAATAATATCGTTAATCTTCTTCATCATTCAAATTAATTCCTTTATGCTTATTCGTTATCCTCTGATTCTTCTTTATTATTTCCATTAACTTCGTCTATTAATTTTGACATCTTCATACCGTATTCAATAGACTGGTCCATAACGAATTTTAATTCTGGTGTATTTCTAAGGTTAACTGTTCTTGCTAATTCACGGCGGATAAAACCGGCAGCACTTTTAAGTCCTGCCATTGTTTCTGCCTTTGCTTCATCGTCACCTAATACACTAATATATACCTTACAGAACTTAAGATCAGGTGTAACTTCAACACCTGTTACACTTGTCATTATTCCAATTCTTGGATCTTTAAGTTCTCTGATAATTACACTTAACTCTCTCTGAACTTCCCCGTTAATACGAGTGTTCTTTATACTGTTTTTTCTCAATTTTTAATCCTTTCCGGACTAGGTTAAAGTTCCTATCTTGGCACTTCTACCATAATATATGCTTCAACCTGATCGCCTTCTGCAATGTCATTGAATTTTTCAAATACAAGACCACATTCGTAACCGGCTTTAACTTCCTTAACATCATCCTTAAATCTCTTAAGTGATGCAACCGGTCCTTCATAAATTTGTTCTCCATCTCTTGTAACTCTTGCTGAACATCCTCTCTGCATAGCACCATCTAAAACATATGAACCGGCAATGTTTCCAACACCTGAAGCCTTGAAAATCTGACGGATTTCTGCATGACCGATAACCTTTTCTTCGTAAACAGGTTCAAGCATACCCTTCATAGCTCTTTCAATGTCATCAATAGCGTTGTAGATTACAGAATAAAGTCTTAAGTCAACTCCTTCTGTCTTAGCTGTTTCTTCAGCCTGTGCATCAGGTTTTACATTAAATCCGATAATAATTGCGTTAGATGCTGATGCTAAGATAACGTCAGATTCGTTAATTGCACCTACACCACCGTGGATAACCTTAACTTCAACTTCTTCATTTGAAAGCTTAACAAGACTCTGTCTTACAGCTTCAACTGAACCCTGAACATCAGCCTTGATAATAAGGTTAAGTTCCTTAAGTTCTCCTGCTTCAATCTGTGAATTAAGATCATCAAGAGAAATTCTAAATTTATTTGATTCCATAAGCTTAGCCTTGCTGTCTTCAACGAATGTGTTCGCAAAGTCTTTTGCTTCATTAGCTGTTGCAGTTGATACAAATACTTCACCTGCGTTTGGAACACCACTAAGGCCTAAAATTTCTACAGGTGTTGATGGGCCTGCTGTCTTAATTCTGTTTCCTCTGTCATCAGACATAGCTCTCACTTTACCGTGGTTAGCTCCTGCTGCAATATTTGCTCCAACCTTTAATGTACCTTTCTGTACAAGAACTGTAGCAACAGGTCCTTTACCCTTATCAAGCTTAGCTTCAATAATAATACCTCTTGCCTGACGATTAGGATTAGCCTTTAATTCTAATACATCTGCCTGTAAAAGAACCATTTCAAGAAGATCATCAATACCTTCCTTAGTGTGAGCTGATACAGGAACCATTTCAACGTTTCCGCCCCAGTCTGAAGCTAATAATCCATGTTCTGCAAGTCCCTGCTTAACACGGTCAATGTTTGCTCCCGGTTTATCAATTTTGTTAATTGCTACGATAATTTCAATTCCTGCTGCCTTAGCATGGTTAATAGCTTCTACAGTCTGTGGCATAACACCATCATCTGCTGCTACAACAAGGATTGCAATATCTGTTGACTGGGCACCACGCATACGCATTGATGTAAATGCTTCATGTCCAGGTGTATCTAAGAATGTAATAGTCTGGTCATTAATTTTAACAACTGAAGCACCGATATGCTGTGTAATACCGCCTGCTTCTCCTGAAATTACGTTTGTTTCTCTAATTGCATCAAGAAGTGATGTTTTACCATGATCAACGTGACCCATAACACATACTACAGGTGGACGCTTAACCATTAAGCTTTCATCTTCTTCATCTTCCTTTAAAAGTTCTTCAATAATATCTACCTTTTCTTCTTTTTCACACATAATGTCATAGCCTAAAGCTATTTCTTCTGCGCTGTCAAAGTCGATTTCAGTATTAACAGTAACCATCTTGCCTTCAAGGAAAAGTTTCTTAATAACTGCTGATGGTTGCATTTTCATTCTTTCAGCGAGCTGACCTATTGTAATAAAATCCGGAACCTCAATTACCTTGATTTCTTCCTTCTTTTCTTCTTTCTTCTTAGGTTTTTCCATTACAGGCTTAGAGAAATCTTTCTTTCTGCCATTCTTGCCCTGTCTGTTATCGTCATAATTCTTCTTATTTCTTTCCTGACGGTCCTGACGAAGTTTATTCTCTCTTGACTTTCTATCCTTATTCTGAATTGGTTCAGCAGGTGCCATACCGCCTCTTGAATTATCATTTCTTCTAAAGTCATTTCTTCTGTCGTCATTTCTGCCCTGACCGTTGTTGTTTCTGTCTCTGAAATTTCCGTTGTTATTTCTGTCACGATAATTTCCGTTATTGCCATTATTATTTCTATCTCTGTTATAACCTCTATTATCGTTTCTGTCATTTCTACGGTCATTTCTCTGACCATCATTTCTACGATCGTTTCTCTGACCGTCATTTCTGCCCTGGCCGTTGTTGTTTCTGTCTCTGAAATTTCCGTTGTTATTCCTGTTGTTACGGTTATCTCTGTTATATCCGCCTTTGTTGTCTCCTCTGTCGTTTCTGCGGTCATTTCTCTGACCATCATTTCTACGATCATTATTGTCTCTGTTAAAAGGCTTATTCTGTCTGTTGTTATTCTGTTCTGTTTTCTTTTCTACCTTTGTATCCTTCTGCATATCTTTTGGCTTTACCTCTTCCTTCTTTGGTTCAACCTTTGGTGCTTCAACCTTTGGTGTTTCTGTTTTTTCAGGTTCTGTTTTTGCTACCGGCTTAACTTCTTCTTTCTTAACCGGTTCAGCCTTAACTGCTTCCTTAGGCTGTTCTTTTTTTACTTCCGGTTCAGCTTTAACCGGTGCCTTTGGTTCAACTTTCGCTTCTACCTTAGGCTCAGCCTTCTTTTCAGTAGTAACCTTTGCTTCCGCACTCTTTTCCTTCTTATCTGATGAATGATGATGTTCACCATCACCGTGTCTTCTGCGTCTCTTTTCTCCATCACCCTTAGAATGTCTTTCGCCTCTCCTAATTACACCTTTGCTTGTAATTATAACTCTTGGCTTTGACTTTTCTTTCTTTTCATCTCCAGTAGCTTCTCCACTGCTTTCCTTCTGACTGTTCTTGAATTTTGTTTTTACAAATTCAATATTGTCATCGTCAATGGAACTTGCTGCCTTTACATCTATGCCCTTTTCTCCAAGTACCTTTACTATGTCAGCACTTTTTATATCTAACTCTTTGGCTAATTCATGTACTCTCATCTTTGCCATTTAACTACCTCCGCTTATTCATTTTCTGTTAACATCTTCACAATCGACTTGCTAAATCCGGGATCCAACACTGCTATGGATGCTCTTTCTTTATTACCTGTTGCCATGCCTAACTCAGCCTTAGTACCATAAATAAATACAGGAATCTTATAAAACTTGCATTTATTTTCAAATAGTTTTTTTGTATTGTCTGAGCTTTCTGTTGAAACAATAACAACCTTGGCTTTATTATCCTTAACAGCCTTTTCAACTGAAAATTCACCTGCCACGGTTTTCCCTGCTCTTGTTGCAAGTCCTATCATAGAAAATACCTTATTCATTTATCTCTCCTAATTCTTTTTCAAGCTGACTATAAATTTCTTCGCCAATACCTGAAATCTTAAGTGTTTTTTCCAAACCTTTATTCTTAATTGCTTTCTTCAGGCATTCTTTATCCGGACATATGTAAGCTCCACGACCGTTTAATTTTCCGGTTGCATCAACACTAACATTTCCCTCTTTGTCACGAACAACTCGAATCAAATCCTTTTTGTTTTTTGCCTGTCTGCAACCTGTACAGGTTCTTACAGGCATCTTTTTTGTCTGTCCCATAGCATCATCTCCTAATCCCTGATTTGGTCTGTTATTCTTCTGTCTCTTCAGTTGTAGCTTCGGATGTTTCTTCTGTTACCTCTTCAGATGCTTCTGAATCAGCCTCTGACTCTGAATCATATTCATCATCATAATACTCGTCATCATATTCTGCATCGTATTCATCATCGTAGTATTCGTCATCATAATATTCATCATCATCGAATACATACTGGATTCCTTCTTCTTTTGCCTGTGACTCACTCTTAATATCAATCTTAAATCCTGTAAGTTTTGCAGCAAGTCTTGCATTCTGACCTTCTTTACCAATTGCAAGTGAAAGCTGGAAATCAGGTACTACTACTAATGCTTCCTTGTTATCAGGATCAGCAAGAACTGCAACAACCTTTGATGGACTTAATGCATTTTCAATTAAGATTGCAGGATTTTCGCTCCAGTTTACAATATCAATCTTTTCATCACGTAATTCATCAACTACTGCATTTACTCTTGCACCGTTAACACCTACACATGCACCTACGGCATCAACGTCTTCGTTATTTGACCATACAGCCATCTTTGTTCTTGAACCTGCTTCTCTTGCAATGCTTTTAATTTCTACTGTACCATCCTGGATTTCTGTAACTTCCTGTTCAAAAAGTCTCTTAACTAATCCCGGATGAGTTCTTGAAACAACGATTCTTGGTCCTCTACCATTGTCTTTTACTTCTGTAATGTAAAGTTTTATTCTTTCAGTTGGTCTGAAATGTTCTCCCTTAGCCTGTTCTTTTTCCATAAGAACTGTGTCAACCTTACCAAGGTTTACGCTAATATTCTTACCATTGATTCTCTGAACAATACCTGTAACAATGTCATCCTGCTTTTCAAAATACTGTTCGTAAAGGCTCTTTCTTTCTTCTTCTCTAATCTTCTGAAGGATACCATTCTTTGCACTCTGTGTTGCAATACGTCCAAAGTCCTTTGACTGGATTTCAATATTTACAATATCGCCAAGTTCATATGTTCCCTTAATGCTTCTTGCATCTTCAAGAGAAATCTCTGTTACAGGATCCATTACTTCTTCAACAACTTCCTTCTGTGAATAAATGTGGAAATCTCCTGTTTCTCTGTCCATTGTAACTGTTACATTGTCTGCTTTGTTAAAGTTATTTTTGTACGCTACTACTAAGTTATTTTCGATAGCTTCAAATAATGACTCTTTGCTAATATCTTTTTCCTTTTCTAAGATATTCAATGCTTCAATTAATTCTTTGTTCATTTGTTTTTATCCTCCTAAAAAATTAAAAATCAATTGTTGGTCTGACAAGTGATACATTCACTCTGTCTATATCTGTTTCACTACCATCTTCATTTTCAATGGTAATTGTGTCTGCATTATATGCTTTTAAAAGTCCTACAAGCTGTTTCTGTCTGTCAACAGCTCTGTATAAATGAACTTCAATTTCATTTCCCATATTTCTGTCAAAGTCCTTATCCTTCTTTAACGGACGGCCAAGCCCCGGTGAACTTACTTCCAAAATATAAGCATCACTGATAAAATCTTCTTCATCTAATTTGTCACTTAAGATTCTGCTAACAGATTCAAGGTCGTTAATAGTTATACCACCTTCCTTGTCAACATATGCTCTTAAATACCAGTTGCTGCCTTCTTTTACATATTCAACATCAACTAATTCAAAGCCCTTTTCATCAACTATAGGTGTAATCAGAGCTTCTGTCTTCATTTCATATTCTTCTCTTCTTGACACTTTATTCTCCTTTAAACTTTCTATTAGACTTTCTTTGTCTATTCTATACCTACAACAAAAGAGTGGGCCTTTGTGGTCCACTCCTTTGCTATCTAGTCAATATTTACGTTTAATAGTATACGGCTATTTTTTTTGTGTGTCAACCCCGTATTACCTATATTAATGTTATATTTGAGTTATATTTTTGTTAAATTATTGATTTTACACAATTATCAACAAGATTATTTTTTAATTCTAATCTTTTTAACCTTACTCCATTCACCGTAGTATTTTGTCTTGCCAACTACCTTTACAGCTCTGGCTTTAACATAATATTTTTTGTTCTTCTTAAGTTTCTTAAATTTAAATACATTTCTCTTAAATGTCTTTGTAATTGTCTTCTTGCCTTTAAACCTCTTTGATGTAGAAACCTTAACAACATATCCTGTTGCGCTCTTAACTTTCTTCAAAGAAATCTTTGCCTTAACTGCTTTGTTACGTTTAACAGCCTTTTTAACTTTTGTTCTTCCAAGTCTAATGCTTGTACTTGAAACCTTATCAGTTGTAGTTTCTTTCATAACATTATTTGATGTTACCTTAGGTGTTGTAGTTTCAGGTTTTGTTGTAACACTTGTTTCCTTTTCACTTGTAGGTGCAACTGTTGTCGGTTTTGCAGTTGTTGTTACTTCTCCACTTGTTGTCGATTCAGTTGTTGGAGTTGCTGCTGTTGTTGTTTCTGTTCCACCTGTCGTTGGCTGTGTAGTAGTTGGCGCTACAGTTGTTGTTTCCTTCTCTGTTGTAGGTGCTTCTGTTGTTGGCTCAGGAGCGCTATCTCCTTTCTTTAATGCTATCTTTACTGTATTGCCATTAATGTCCGCATCAATTGTATAATAGCCATCTTCCTTAAGCTCGCTTGCTTTAAGTGGAATCTCTGCACCCGGACAATTCTTTGTTATTACAGTACTTGAATCAGGTCCTGTAATTGTTGCATTAAATCCACCCTGATTAAATATGAAATAGAATGGATTTCCGTCTGCTTCATTAATTCTTGCAAATATATCTTTTCCTTCAATTACACTATATGAAATTCCTGTACTTCCAATTTCTGTCCAAGCAGTAATGTCAGACCAATCAATCTTTGTTACTGCAGGTGTTGTTGATTCAGGTTCATCTGTGTCATTTCTTAATCTGTAATATACTTTTAAAACAAGACTATTATCTTCTGTAACTGTGCCTGAAATTTTTGTTTCTTCAACAGTTTTATCTAAAATATATCCTGTAAATGATTTAGTAGGTGCTGTTACCTGACTTCCAGCTGAAGCAGTTTTTGTATCTGTACTATTAAGTGAATATGTCAAATCTGCATTTTGTAAATAGTATTCTACTTTATATGTTGCCCCTGCACTTTGTTCTTCTGACTGTGCCTTTGGTGCAACCTTAATAACTTTTCCATCTGAGAAAGTTACTGTTTTTTCTTCATTAGTAGGATTGTATGCAACATATGTAGTTATTCCGTCTTTATTTTCAAATACAAGACTTAATGGATCATCACTTGTAATGTCTAGTTTAGGACTTCCAACTTTCTCCAGTGACTTAATAAAGTGGTAAGCATGAGCTTTTGAATCTCCTGCCTCTGGTGCACATGTTGAACTAAAATACTCCTGAGCTTTGTCTGTATCAGCCAATGCCAAATAAGAACTCCATAATTCATTCCATCTGTCTGTTGGTGTAGATAATTTATCATTTCCCGTAAATGCTTTTTCATTGGCCTGAGCTGATTCAAAGTTTGCTTTTACGAAATCTGTACTCTTTCCCAAATAATATGATGCAGATGTAATAGGTAATAAATTAATCCCCTGAATCTGTAATGGTTCTGCTGTCCACCATGCTGCGTAATCATATTTGCCTCCCCAAACAATTGAAGCTACATTATGCTTGTTAGCTGATGTTGTGCTTGCAGTATAATTGCTATCCAAAATATCTCCATCAATATCAAACCAATAGTTATTAACTGAATTAACTTCTGTTGTGTACAAATATACACCTAAATCTGTTAATTCTTCATTTCCTGTAGCCTGACCATACAAAATCAACGCTGCCCATGCATTTATTGACTCTGAACTTGATTCCTGATTGTTACCATCAGCAAAGTTAGCATGACCACTTGCCCATGAATGTCCTTCATATGTTGAAAATACTCTTAAGTATGGATATTTTGATGAAGAATCTTTCTTATCATAAGCAATATCCCCTATAACTTCATTAATTATATCTGAATACTGTGCAATAAAATCAGGATCTCTAAATGCAACCTGAGCTGCTGCCTGAATAAAATATCCATAGTGGAAATGATGGTCTGTCATTCCGTCTACTGTATAATAAGCCTGTGGGAAACCAAATAAGCTGCCTATATTTTCATCATAATAAAAATACTTATCTTGTGCATTATTGTCATTATCCGCTGTAAACCAGTCTGCCAATTCATTTTCCAATGCTTTTAATAAAGTATTAGCATCTTCTGTGTCACCACATGCCTCTGCTGCTTCCATAACCTGAACAGCTCTGTTCATTCTTTTTCCTGAATCATATGTATTAACCTGAACATTAGCTTCCTTAGTTAATTCTCCGTTTTCAGGACCATAATCTTTCATAAAGCTATCTACATATTCCTGTAACTTGGCTTTATCGGAATTTTCAACTGATGGACTTGACTGAAGGATTCCTGAATAAGTTAATTGGGTAATAAATGAATCGCCAATCAAAAACTTCATCTGTCCACGAATTGTTCTTGCCTCATTTTCAAGATAACTATAACCTGTCATATTCTTATACTGGCTTGGAAGGATCCCCATAACTACTCCGTCAGGTTTTGATGAATCCATCTTACCAACTTTATAATTATATGTTGTAGTTACCTTTCCTGTACTTCTGTTATAGTCATAATTAACCCCTGTATCTTCTGCGTAGTTAAATGCATAAGGTTCATAAATTTTAGCAATCTTTTCAGCTTCTGAATCATTTGTTCCTGTGCTTTCACATAACCATGCCAATGTGAAATACGCTTTATTCTCACTAGGGAATGTCATTGATATTTCACCAATGTTTGTTTCTCCTAATGTTGGATTCCAAGTTGTTCCCTTTGGAACATATAGTGCATAATAATCATAATTGCTATACTTGCTAACATCATCATGATTATCATAAACTCTTAACACAAGCATTGTTGAATTCTCAGGTGTATCACCATTATATCCCACAACTGCTGAAGGCAATGTATTTCTTAATCTTAACAATGATGCTGTCTTTGTTCCATTCATTCTAAACAATGCCATTGGACTTCCCTGTGTCATTGTTGTCTTCATATATTGTGATGAATCAGACACATTCTCTAATACCACATCTGTAGACCAGTCTGTTTCCCTGTCAACTTTTACCTCATTTGAGCCAAATCCTGTCTTAACTTCAAAATCTGATAAAGTTCCATTCTCCGGTGCACTTGCATTAAATGTATCTCTAACAACCATAGTTGATGGCTTTGTAACGTACATTCCATCGCTTACAGCTTTAAATGCTAATGGAATTGCGTATGTTGTGTTACCAAAATTATCACTACAACTATACTTCCATCCCATTGATGTTGACCAGCCATTAGTCTTAAAGGCTTTGTTTTCTGAATCATAATTATCTGTTGTAAAACGTGTATTACCTTTGTTAGCTAAAGTTGGCAGATTGGCAAACAATGATTCATTAGTCTGGGTATGAATAGCATTGTCAGCTTCATATGACCAAGTTCCTGTAACCTTAGTAGCCAGACTTCCTTTCTGCGTGGCAGCCTTTACATCGCTTACAAAAAAACCATGTTGAAACGCCGGCATAGCCGTCATTATTAAGGCTAAGCCTATGGCTATTCCTTTCTTTGTCTTTCTCATTAGTAAGTCCTCCTTCTTAATTCAAAAACATTATTAAAAATGTTTTTGGTTCACTTTTTACTTTTTTAGTCTTTTAAAAATAGTATATTTTGTTTATTTTTCCCTAACATACAGCACGTATATTACTACATATTGCACAACTATTCAATAAAAAAACATTTTTATGCGTTTTCTTAACAAAAGTATTTTTATTAGTTTTTTATAATATTTAAATTATTTTTATTAATCTTTGAACTATATTTTTTATTATGAAAATAAAAGAAATTAAAGAATTTATGACATGTTGTCAACAGGGACCTTCCATCAACGAAAAGTGTAGGAAAATGCGCATAGATAAAGTAAATTTTATTGTAACTACAACAAAAGCTATGGGTTAAAATTGTCCCATAGCTTATAGTTTTATTATGCACTTTTTTTCAAAATTTCAATCAATTTCCACCAATCATAAATATGTAAATAGTCAAAATCAATTTCGCATTCTTTATTTCCACTCTTAAACCTTGGAATATCTTCATCAGTCTTTCCTTCATATAGAACCGGAAACATTCCTGTATTATATGCTCCATAAACATTTTAGAACCCCAAAATGTACGCAAATCAACATTTTGTAAAGGAAAAAGTGTATGTTCATCAACATTTTGTAGTATTTTTCATCCCATCCTTCTTATAATTCCCCCTCCTTCTTTCTTTAACCATCCAACTGAATCTTTATAGTTTGGAAGTATTTTCTCCACTTCTTTCCAGAAAGCTTTTGAGTGGTTCATTTGCTTTCGATGACATAACTCGTGAACCACAACGTAGTCTATTACTTCAGGTGGCATCAGCATAAGAAGGCAATTAAAATTAAGATTTCCTTTGCTGCTGCAGCTTCCCCATCTGGTCTTTTGATTTCGTATTGTTATTTTTCCGTATGTAACACCTATAATATCCGCATAATATTTCACTCTTCCCGGAATGTAATTCAATGCCTTATCTGCCAGCTTGCTAATTTCTTCTGCTGTAAAATAATCAATTTTAGATAACTCTTCATTTTCTCTTTTTATCTGTTCAATACATTTAGAAATCCACTTTTCTTTTGACTTTAAAATTTCTCCGATTTCTTTATCAGAAGTAAAAATAGGTGCTCTTACTGTAACTGTCAAATCATTATTTACCTTAATTGATATTGTTTTTCTTTTTGTTCGTATTACTGTAATATTATTCATTACTTTATGCAATTTTCTCCGTCATAATTTTCAATTTGATATAAAAGTTTCTTCATATATTCCTTTAACTCTTCATTATCTTCACTTGCATACCAAACATTTGCTCGTCCAAAGCCAAACTTCCATCCATTTGCTTTTCTTGGCACCTGCCATTTAATCTTTCTTGACCTTTCACCTATTGGAAGCAAAACGCAATCTTTAGCCTTTGCAATTGCGTTATAACTTTGCACATAACTACCATTAAACTCCACATTCTGATATTTTTTACAAAATCCATTATAAATTTGTACTTCTCATGCTAATTACTCAGCAAAACAAATGTTCACAAATAATAAAAAGTATAGCATATATGTGTACAATATTCTATAAAGATTGTAAAAGTACAACGCGCTGAATTTTACCAATCTCCATCCTCATAGTCATCCAAAGCGTCATCTACTCCATCTGCATAATCCGAATCACTATTATATCTGTCATCGTCGTAATCATCATCCATATAAACATCTTCATATCCATCATCATAAGACTTATATGGGTTGCTGTACTTCTTCTTTGAAGAACTACCTGAAGAATTACTTTTATATGAATTACTACTTGATGAACTGTTACTATATGTACCATTTGATGAACTACTGTTTGAGTAACTACCTGAATAACTGTTGCTATTTTCTGATGAACTATTATCATAACTGCTGTTTGAATCATTCGAATCATCTTCGGAATAACTATCTGTTGTTGCCTCCTCTAAAACAGTAGTCTCATTCTCCTGACTGTCTGTTTCGGTTTCATAATTTTCATCATTAACCCTATGCTGATAGCAATAATCGCTACCATAAATCGGTTGGTCCTTACATCCCGGTGCCGCACAAGTTCTTTTCTGTTCACTGTTAAGCTCATAAATAAACATTATTAGGAATAAGCCTCCTAAAACTATTGCCATAAATTTTATAAATGGTTTCAATGAATTACTGCTCATAACTTTCTCCTCCTAAAAATTTAAATATATCTGTCCCGCTTTTTTGTATTTTTGTTTCTAAATATTGTCTTTTTTCTTGCCTTTTTTCTTATTGTTAAGTAGATCCTACTTTTTTAGCTGTCCCAAAAACACCCCTTGCAACGCTAATCTTGCAATTTTTTTGAGTTTTTTCAACATTTTTCTCGTTTTTTTGATTTTGTACTCCAATAAAAAAGCCAATCTTTATATGCCAGACTAATTTCCAACATTTAAAGATTGACTTGTTTTTCTTCATAAATTATTATTTTATGCTATTCGAATATTAATTTTCTATTTTGTGCTTTTCTAATTAATTGGAGTGCCAACTTCAATCAGGTTTCCATCTAAATCGTAAAACCTAACCATTTTCTGTCCCCAACTATGTTCCATCAATTCATTCACATACTGAATTTCATATCTGCTATTATTAAGCTTTTCAACAAAATCCTCAATGTTCTTTTCTTCAAAATACAACTCAGTCATATTATTTTGTGGAACAACATCTTTCTCAAGAAAATCTTTCCAAATATTCTTGTCCTGAAGTACCAAACCTTCTGTCATTATTACGTTTCCATCATTGTTAAGTACAACTTGAAGTCCAAACAAATCTCTATAAAAATTAATAGATTCTTCTATATCAGAAACCACAATAAGTACATTTCTAAGTTTCATTTTTTTATATTCCTCTCACTAAATCTACTTTCATTATAGCAAATCTGTCCGGTGTTTAAAATATGAATTATTCTATTCTGCTTCAATACACTCTGCATTTGCTCGCATTTCTGCTGCCATATCAATTGCCTCGCCTGCATTCATACCTTCCTTTGTCAACTTCATAGCTGTGTTAAGCTCATAAATATCGCCCATTGTTGCATTATCTCTTTCTAATTCACTTTCAATCTTTCTAATTCTGTGGTCTGCTACTGCATTTTCAATAAATTTAAACATATAAAATCCTCCTAATAATACTGCTTTCTATAAAATTTCAATGATTCAATACAAGACAACTTCTTAGCATCTGCGGGATTTGGTTAATTCCTGCGTTATCTTGTAATTCCAATATATCAGGAGAAAATGACATTATTTGTCATTTTGAAATGAAAGTTTGAAAATTTTTGAAATTTGTACCATATATGATGTTTTTCACTTGTATGGTTCAGATTTGTTCTTCCCCGAGCTGGAACAAGCTCTCATTTGTACCATATGTGAATTTTTTCTCTTGTATGGTACAAATTTCTTCTACTCTGAGTCGGAACAAGCTTTCATTTGTACCATATGCAAATTTTTTCTCTTGTATGGTACAGATTTGTTCTTCCCCGAGCTGGAACAAGCTTTCATATGTACCATATACGAATTTTTTCTCTTGTATGGTACAGATTTGTTCTTCCCCGAGCTGGAACAAGCTCTCATTTGTACCATATATGAAATTTTTCGCGTATATGGTACAGATTTCTTCTAGTTTCAATTGGAGAATAAACTCAAACTTATAATCTGCCCCATAACAAACAATTCTTTAGTTCCATGGAGTAATTATCATTTAATTTCAATAGATTCAATCTTGTAATCTGCTCCATAACAAACAATTCTTCAATCTTATGGGGTAGTTCTGCGTCAGATTAGCTGGAACAAACTTTATAACTTATAACAAAAAAACTGTTGCATTAATCTCTCACTAACACAACAGTTTTATTTATTCCGTAACTCCCTATGTAATTATATTTTAAGTTTCATTATTTGTAATTTCCCTATTTATTTTCCTGTTTCTTTTTTTCAAAGTGTTCTTTTGTTTCTTTTGCAACTACACCACTTAATGTAAATAATGCAATAATATTTGGTATTGCCATTAATCCGTTAAAGATATCGGCAATTGTCCATACTGCCTTTACAGTCATATATGGTCCGATAAATACTGCTAAGATGTATAACCATCTGTAAACGTTAACTGCAACTTCGCTCTTGTTTGATAAATATTCCAAACATCTTTCTCCATAATAATTCCAACCAAGGATTGTTGTGAATGCGAAGAATACTAAACATACCATTAAGATAAATGATGAAACTTCAGCAGGTAAGAAACTTAAACCATTCTGGAATGCATGTGTTGTTACCTGAACACCTTCAAGTCCCACTACTTTATATGAGTCCATCATTACAATTGAAAGACCTGTTAATGTACAAACAATGATTGTATCAATAAATGTACCTGTCATTGTTACAAGTCCCTGACGAACAGGTTCTTTTGTTTTTGCTGCTGCAGCTGCAATAGGTGCTGAACCAAGTCCGGCTTCGTTAGAGAAAATACCTCTTGCAATACCTTTCTGCATTGATATTGCTATTGAAGACAATACACCACCTGCCACTGCTTTAACACCAAAAGCATATTCAACAATTGTTGCTAAGGCTCCCGGAAGTTTTTCAATATTAGTTACAATCAAAACTAATACTGCAACGATATATAATATAGCCATAAATGGTACTATAACCTGAGAAACACTTGCTATTCTCTTAATACCACCAATTACAACTAAACCTACACAAATAGCTAATGCAAAAGCTGTAATAACTATTGCAATTGAATAATCATTTCCTAAAATACTAACTGTATCTTCTTTGTTAGGATCAAAAAAAGACTGAACTGCCGATGCTATTCCGTTAACCTGTGTAAATGTTCCGATACCGAATAAACCTACACAAGCTCCAAAAAACGCAAAAACTTTTGCAAGCCATTTCCACTTATGTCCCATACCATTTTCTATGTAATAGAACGGTCCACCAAGAACATGACCTTCCTCATCAATAGTTCTGTAACGAACTGCCAAAAATCCTTCTGCATACTTAGTAGCCATTCCAAAGAATGCTGCTACCCACATCCAAAATAACGCTCCCGGTCCACCTACTGCAGTACCAAGTGCTGTACATCCTATGGCTGTTGCTACACCTACAATGTTACCTGTACCGATTGTTGCTGATAATGCTGTACATAGTGCTCCAAAACTACTAACTTCCCCATGTCCGTCTTCTTCGTTCTTAAACATATACTTAAGTGCCTTAGGCAAATGCACTATCTGTAATAGTCTTAAACGAAAAGTAAGGTAGATGCCTGCTGCAAGAATCAACACAATAAGTGGTATTCCCCAAACTAAATCATCTACCTTAACTAAAAAATCTGTAAACTCGCTCATAATATTCCTCCTGTCCTTTTGCCTGAGAGATTAGTGATTCTTCTAAAAATTTAAATATCACCTTACACCTTCGGCGCCTGAGTTAACATTCACATTCATATATTATATTTTCACATATATCGAAAAGCTCCTACCTTTCTTTTCGTAATATTATGAATATAACATTAGAAAGCTCCATGTCATCAGACCTCTCCAGTGGTTGTCTATTCTACTTTTTTTGACAACGCAACTATTATTGTAAGACCATATGGAAAATTATGCAATATATTTTTAGCAATTCTTTAGCATATTAAAGTTTTATAACATTACATTGCTATTTTGACTGCTATTTAATACTTAAACTTAATTTTTTAAAGTTTATTTTGTAAATTTTAACGTTTTTATTATTTTTATAGTTTATAATTTAAATTTTTAAGCACCCCTTCACATTAAAATTCTACTGTAATTCTTAACCTCTTTCCATCATCACTTATAGTCAAAGAACAAAGGCTGGCTTCATCAAAGGCGTTAAACGAATTACACTCTTTATTCCTTAAATAAGAAAACTCCTTCCAATATTACACATAATAATGCAATACCTAACCCAAAGAAATTACACGTATGTACATTATATATACCAATAAAATTTCCCAATATTTCACTTAATGCAAAAGAAGTAACAATAACACATTCAAAAACAAAATGATTACATTTTCCTAATTCATTCTGCTTTCTTTATTAGCCGACAGTGTTGTTAGTTCTTCCGGTAACTCCACATTATTGCACTATTTATTTATATTACTGTTAATTTTGGGAATAGGATTGATTGTACATGGGCTAATGCACATTGAAGATAAATAAATTTAAGGGAGCATACTACAGCTGCTTGTAAATCGCTAATGTAGTATACTCCCTTTTTTAATTATAGTGTCTCATCGTAAATTGTTTTTTTACCTTTATAGCCAATTACTTTTACCTCTTTTGTAACTGACAATTTCTTTAGATTCTTGTACTTTTTCAAATTAACTTTTTTAATCTGTGTATTGCATATTTTTAGAGTTTTTAATGTTTTTGGATTAAAATTACATTTTTCATAATTGCTAATAAATGTGCAATTTAGATTAGCATTTTTTATTTTGTTATTTTTTCCCAGTGTAATTTTTTTAACTCCGCTTCCGTATAAATTAATCTTTTCTAAATTTTTGTTTTTCGTAAGATTAATTTTTTTCAGCAAAGGATTATATGCAAGCTTCAGATTTTTCAATTTGACGTTCTTAGATAAATTCAGTTTTTTAAGTTTTGTACTTTTTATACATAACCTCTCTAAATTATTTAATTTTGTGAAATCATAATTACTGTTATTAACACCACTAATTTCCAGGTTCTTTATCTTCGTCAGTTTTGTTAAAACTTTGATATTTTTTATGTTGCCATACTCACTTACATAAGTATCACAATATGTTGTAAGTTTTACTTTTTCAACATTTGTAAAAATTTCTAAGCCTTTGCAGTCTATTATTTCATAATCTTCTTTTGGCTTCTCTTTATTCTCCCAATACAAATTATTCTTATCAATAATGATTGTTTTCACTGCTGATATTTCTTTTTTGCTAAGGTAACCGTCATTATTTTTGTCGATTTTTTCTGACACATATTCTCTTACTATTGTATCTGGAAAATTCTTTGCGTTAATTTTTACATTTCCGCTTTCCTTTGCCTGGCATGGAAATGTAGTTAACATTATACCTGCACAAAGTGCTGCAATTGTAATTGTTCTTTTCATAGTCCTTCCTCCACCATCAATGTAAATAGACACCTAATGCCATCAACGTTCCCATTTGTTCACTCATAAAGTAATTTGAAGAATATGGTGCTGATGTTTTAATACATTTTTTCATTATATTTTCTATAACTTTCTTTGCTGCATCAATCTTCTTTGTAACTACATTTTCATTAAAAATAAGTGATAAAAATAACATGCCTACCATAACCCAACTTAAAGTTTTCTTTAACATGTTACTACCTCCATTATCAGATACATAACATATTCCTAATAGTTACAAATATTTTAGTTTTTATATCATCCTCCTTCCACTGCTATTTCATTTTCTAACCGAACTATATCTATATTTTTATAATATCATACTTTTTATTTAATATTAATTATTTTATATGATTTTACATAATTTTTTCCGATTTCATACTTTCTTTTTTTATTTATCCTAAATAAAAAAAATGAACTTTAAAGTTTGCATAGTTTTTTGAGAACTTTTTGTGTTTTATTTTGGATTTTTTATTACCAATTAATTGCGTCGATTACTTTTTTCTGCTATCATATTAAAGTATTTGCGTTTACAAAATCCGACACGCATTTTAGAGAGGTTAATATGTTAGAAACAATTGAAAAAATCAACTCTGCCGTCAACAACTTTATTTGGGGTGTTCCGGCAATGATTTGTATTATTGGCGTTGGTTTATATTTAAGTATAAGAACTAACTTTTTACAAATCAGAAAATTTCCATATGCCATCAAAACTACAATTGGGCGTATGTTTAAAAAGAAGGAAGCAAGTGATGGTTCCATTACACCATTTCAGGCTGTTTGTACTGCTCTTGCGGCAACTGTAGGTACGGGTAATATTGCAGGTGTTGCAGGTGCTATTGCCATTGGTGGTCCGGGTGCTGTTTTCTGGATGTGGATTTCAGCGCTTCTTGGTATGTGTACTAAGTTTACAGAAGTTACTCTTGCTGTTCATTTTCGTGAAAAAAATGCAGAAGGCGACTATGTTGGTGGTCCTATGTATTACATCAAAAACGGGCTTGGCAAGAATTGGCAGTTCCTTGCTGTTTTGTTTTCAGCTTTTGGTGTTTTAACTGTTTTCGGTACAGGTAATGCCACACAGGTTAACACTATTACTACCGCCATTGATTCTGCTCTTTTAAATTATAATGTTATTTCACAAAATGGTGTTTCTACACTTAATTTAATTATGGGTATTGCAATTACTGTTCTTGTTGGACTTGTTTTATTAGGTGGTATTAAAAGAATCGGTAAGGTTGCCGAAAAGCTTGTTCCTTTTATGGCTTTGTTTTATGTAATTCTTGCCATCGGAGTAATTATTTTAAATTACAGACATGTTCCTACTGTTTTTGCTTCTATTTTTGAAGGAGCTTTTAAACCTTCATCTGTTACAGGTGGAGTTGTTGGCAGCATCTTTATTTGTATGAAAAAAGGTGTTTCACGAGGTATCTTTTCTAATGAAGCTGGTCTTGGTACAGGTTCAATTGCTCATGCATGTGCCGACACAAGAAAGCCTGTAAAGCAGGGATTCTTTGGAATCTTTGAAGTTTTTGCAGATACTATTGTTATTTGTACTTTAACTGCCCTTGTTATTCTTTGCAGCGGCGTTAACATTGATTTCGGTAAAGCCGCCGGAGCAGAACTTACAATTCAGGGATTTACTTCAACTTATGGTAACTGGGTTTCACTCTTCACTGCTGTTGCAATGTGCTGTTTCGCATTTTCAACAATTATCGGTTGGGGATTGTATGGTGCAAGATGTATTGAATTTCTTTTCTCATCTAAGGTCATCAAACCTTTTATGGTTGTTTACTCATTGGTTGCCATTCTTGGTGCAACAGTAGACCTGGGACTTATCTGGAGCATAGCTGACACATTTAACGGACTTATGGCAATTCCAAACTTGATTGCCTTGTTCTTATTGTCAGGTACAGTAGTTAAACTTATAAAAGAATATACTGAATTTTAAGGATTTAAGATTTAATAAAAAGTCGGCTTCTCGCCGACTTTTTATCACTGCATCATTCCATTAAAAATGCCTAACAATATTATCACTAAAAATATAACAAGTGTAATTCTTGCTGCCCATACATAGGTTCTATCTATCTTTGTTGTGTTTTTCTTCTTTTCGAAGCCATTCTCTTTCGCTATGCTTAGTGCTCTGCTCCAATCTTCATCTCTAACTACAACTCGTTTGAAAATATTAAAATCTGCACCTTGGACTCTAAGATATCCACCTGCTCCATCTGCATGTACCTGTGCCAAAATCCCCTGACTTTCCAAAAGACCTACAAGCATCTGAATCTCAACTTCGTTGTTTGTTGCGTATACTTCTTTCATATGTTTTTCACCTCATTAATTATGTACATTCCACTACTTTCAATTAGTAGTTGATTGTTAAAGCTTAAGCAAATTTGAATCCCTTTAATTTGCTTTTACTTTATTTACTTGTTGTTTTGTTCATTATACAATTCCTGTATTTTTTTGTCTACGACAAAATATAATTAGTAAAAACACATGCCAAAGTCAAAACAGTTGATAATCAATCAAAACTTGTTGGCATTTTAGGATTTTCATATGCTTCAAAGCACATCAGCACTTGCTCTCTTGTACATTTTTCCACAGCAAGATTTTCAGGTATTTCATCTTTTCCGAAGAATCCTATCTCTGTTGTTTCGATGTTTTTCTCAAACTCACCGCATACATATTTACACTGAACAAAAATCTTGATTACACCATAAGCATAATTTGTTACATTGTGCTTTCGCCAATCCTGAACAGCAATAAGCCTTTCTGATTTTACAGTTAGTCCCGACTCTTCCTTAACTTCCTTCTCCGTATTAGAAGCCACCGACTGATCAACGTCACACCATCCTCCCGGCAATGACCATGTGCCATTATTTTCGTGAACAAGAAGAATCTTTCCGTCAACGAATACTGCTGCTCTTGTGTCAACTTTCGGTGTTTGATAACCTGTTTCATTGCAAAACAGATTGTAAACTTTTTCTGCCGAAATGTTTGTTTTAGCTGAAATCATTTCTGCTGCAATACGTCTTATTTCTTCATAGCGTTCTATGTCATATTTGTCTTTTCCATATTGCAATCCTGCTTGTGCTATACTTTGAAGGCGAATTGCAAAATCAATCCACTTGTCGTTCATTGTTGTCACCTCCTGATTTAAATTATTTCCCTTGTTTTTTTTTAACAGTTTAACATGATTTTTTTACTTAATCAATCCCATTACAAGTGTCGCAATTCCCACAGCTCCGTTTCTAATTCCAATTGGATTTTCCATAAAAGAAAAAACGAGTAGCAAAAACTGGATTTACGCTAGTTCGCTACTCGTTCAGTAGTTTATTATATTTATCATTTTCAAAAAAGTCAAACGAATTTTTTATTCATTATCATATGAATGAAAGAACTTTGACAGATTATTCAGGCTTTTTAGAAGTACCTTTACTTCATCTTCGCTCATTTCACTAATAGCTGCCTGTGCCATTTTCTCATGAAACTCTTCATGATGTTTATAAGCCTTTATACCTTTTTCTGTTAAAGTTATATTAACAATTCTTCTGTCTTCCTCGCTTCTGTTTCGCTCAACATAGTGCTTCTTTACAAGACTGTTCATAGAAGTTGTAAGCGAGCCCACCGTTATCTTCATCTTCTTGGCAATTGTTGTCATATTGTTGCCTTCGCCAAGTCCTACGGCCTCAATAATATGCATATCATTGTTTGTTATATCTTTAAATTCTTCAGTTATAATCGCCTTTTCTTCCAGTTCCCATATTTCCTGGAACAAATGCACTAATACATCATTAATTTTTTCAAATGTTGTCATCAATCTCTCCATTAAATTTATCTACGGTTTTGCATCTACTTTTAATATTAACATTATTTAAGCCTATTTTCAAATAAGAATTTAAAATAAAACAATTCAAAATGCAAACTTCCAAATAAAACTTTCAAAATAATTTCATTAAAATAATTCGGTATACAAAAATAAATCAATTTAAACTTCTTTTTCTTCCAGCAGTTCTTTAAATACCTTCTTTACAGTTGTAATTTTATTAACTTTGTACGCATCTGCTCCGCAAAATAGTAACGCCTCATCTGTTTTTCCCTTTGCTGCATATATTAATCTTTCCGTTATGCAATAAGGAATTTCTTTAGGATTACATCTTGCAAGGCAACCTAAACATTTCTTTGGTGTAAATTTTTCACCATTTATTACTTTTTCCATAAATTTATTTTTTATGGCTCGGCCTGGCATTCCAACAGGACTTTTTACTATTACTATATCTTCTTTTTTGGCCTTGATATATTCTTTTTTGTAATTTTCATCTGCATCACATTCTTTAGTTGGCACAAATCTTGTTGCTACCTGAACTCCTTGTGCCCCCAAGTCAAAAGCATGTTTCACCTTATTTTTGTCACTTATTCCACCGGCAACAACTACAGGAATGTCTTTGTTGTATTTTTTTTCATATTCTTTTACAACATCTATTATTCCTTGTATTTCATTGTCATAATCAAGTTCACTTTCAAGTTCTTCCACCGAAAAACCTAAATGCCCTCCGGCTTTTGGTCCCTCAATTATAATCATATCTGCTGTTACGTTATGTCTTCTGTCCCAATATTTTAAAATAACTTTTGCCGACTTTACACTTGAAACAATTGGAGCCATCTTCGTTTTAAAACCTTTAAGATATTCTGGAAGTTCTGTTGGAAGACCTGCCCCTGACACTATAATATCTGCCCCTGCTTTTGCAGCTTCAATAACATGCTCCCTGTAATCTTTCAGGGCAACCATTATATTAAATCCTATAATTCCATTTGGTGAAATTCGTCTTGCTTTTTCATATTCTTTCTTTATTGCTTTTTTGTTGGCAAGTCTTGGATTATTTTCAAAATCCTCTTCCTTAAACCCAATTTGTGCAGAAGAAATAATTCCCACTCCACCTTCTTTTGCCACGGCTCCTGCAAGATTTCCAAGGCTGATTCCTACCCCCATTCCACCTTGTACTATGGGCCTTTCTGCTATTAAATCTCCAATCTGTAAAGGTTTATAATTCATCCATAACTCCTTATTTAAACTGCATTCTAATATCCATTGCTAAAAAAGTTGTATCTTTCATCTACTAATTGTTCCTTAGTAATTTTTGTTTTTTCAGCAAGGAATTTCACAATTTCTTTATCCATTTTTTCCGTAATTTTAGGTAACGTATCCGTTGTATATTTTTCAGGTTCAAAGAAAACCTTCTTAACTATTCCCATTTCTTTTAAATCTTTTGCAGTCATTTTCATTGCTCCTGCAGCTTCCTTAGCCCTCTTGCTGTCCTTCCAGAGAATACTGGCATAACCTTCCGGAGACAAAATTGAATAAACTGCATTTTCCATCATCCACACTTCATCTGCAACAGCCAAAGCCAACGCACCGCCACTTCCACCTTCTCCAATTACTATTGAAAGAATCGGTGTTCTAAGTGATGACATTTCAAAAAGATTTCTTGCAATTGCCTCTCCCTGACCGCGCTCCTCTGCTTCCAAGCCACAGAATGCTCCCGGTGTGTCCACAAAACAAATTACCGGTCGGTTAAATTTCTCTGCCTGTTTCATCAATCGTAAAGCCTTTCTGTATCCGTCAGGTGATGGCATTCCAAAATTATGTTCAAGATTCTCTTTTGTGTTATGACCTTTTTCCTGTGCAATTACCGTAACCGGCATTCCATGAAAAGATGCAATGCCACCGATTATTGCCTGATCATCCTTAAAATATCTGTCTCCATGAAATTCTACAAAATCATCAAAAAGCAAATCTATATAGTCGCTGGCAATAGGTCTATCATTCATTCTTGACGCCAAAACCCTATCCCAAGCTGACTTTTTAACTGACTCAGTAATCATTTTAATCGATTCTCTTTTCTTCTGAGCCATTGTTGATTTTTCTTTTTTTATGTTAAAATTATCTGTGTAAGACTTATCATCTTTTTTATGCAAAGTAAGAATTGTTATTAACCTATTTCTTAAATCTTTTCGCTCTACTATCCCGTCAATAAAACCGTGTTCCAAAAGAAACTCTGACCTTTGAAAACCTTTAGGCAATTTCTGTCCAATAGTCTGCTCAATTACCCTTGGCCCCGCAAAACCGATTAACGCTTTAGGCTCCGCCAAAATAATATCACCAAGCATTGCAAAGCTTGCAGTAACGCCTCCTGTAGTTGGATCAGTCAAAACTGAAATATATAAATTCCCTGATTCACTATGTCTTTTCAACGCTGCTGAAGTCTTTGCCATCTGCATAAGAGAAACCATTCCCTCCTGCATTCTTGCTCCACCTGAGCAGGCAAAAATAATAACCGGAATATTTTCTTTTGTTGCATACTCCACAGTTTTTGCAATCTTCTCCCCTACAACTTCACCCATACTTGCCATAAGGAAACGCCCGTCACAAACGACAATAGCCACCGAATTGCCACCAATTGTGGCTCTTCCTGTTGTAACAGCCTCATCAAGCCCAGTCTTATCCCTTAACGCCTGAACTTTTGCTTCATATCCTTTCATCTTCAATGGATTTCTTGTATTAAGTCCTTCAAACATAGGCTCAAAACTATCCTTATCCACAACCATCTCAATTCTCCTGTAAGCATGAACCCTGAAATAACCGCCACACTTAGGACAAATATAATTATTATTCTTCACATCTTCAGCCAAAACAATAGAGCTACACTTCTTGCACTTTCTGAGAAGACCGTCTGGCACATTGGAAGTGTTGACCTTAATTGTAACGTAATCTTTATTTTTTCTATCAAATAACTTTTTAAATTTCATAAACCTCTCCATCTGCTACTTTTTTATTCCTTCTCGCGGAAGAATTTTTCTGACGCAAACACGTTGAATTTCTTATTTTGCTCCGCCGCCTATTGTACAGTGAAAACTTAAACTCGCCTTCGGCTCAAACAGTAAGTTTATCACTGTACGCTATGCTCGCAAAATTGCAAAATTCTGCCTATTGTTTGCTTGTCAGGAAAATTCTTCCGCGAGAAATAGCAAAATAATAGCTCCATCAATTTTTATGCTATGTTTTCAATGTTTTTGTTGAAATTTTCTATAAAGTTTACATCAAAGTGTCCGCTTTGGAAAACTGAATCATTGAGAATACCATACAAGTAGTCCACGTTTGTGTCGATTCCTTCTACGATTACTTCTCCCAGTGCGCTTATCATTTTCTTTATGGCTTCTTCTCTGTTTTCTCCATGTACTATTAGTTTGGCCAGCATTGAGTCGTAGTATGGTGTTACTTCATAGCCGTTGTATACTGCTGAGTCTATTCTGACTCCGTTACCTCCCGGTAGGTACAGGTCGGTTATGACTCCCGGTGATGGTCTAAAGTTTAGTAGTGGATTTTCTGCATTTATTCTGCATTCTATGGCATGACCATTTATTTTTATATCTTTTTGTTTGTATGATAGTGGTTGCCCATCTGCTATTTTTATTTGTTCTTTTATTAGGTCTATTCCTGTTACTGTTTCTGTTACAGGATGTTCAACCTGTATTCTTGTATTCATTTCCATAAAATAGAATTTGTCTTTATCCAAAAGGAACTCTATTGTTCCTGCGTTTTCGTATTTTGCTGCTTTCGCGGCACGTACTGCTGTATCGCCCATTTTTTTTCTTAATTCATCTGACAGAATTACACTTGGAGATTCTTCTATCATTTTCTGATGATTTCGCTGAATTGAACAGTCACGCTCTCCTAAATGGATTACATTGCCAAATTTGTCTGCTAATATTTGAAATTCTATATGTCTTGGATTTTCCACAAAATGTTCTATATACATTGTTCCATCATCAAAAGCTGCTTCGCTTTCTTTTTTGGCTGCGTTAAATGCCTGTTCAAATTCTTCAGGGCCATACGCCACACGCATTCCTTTTCCACCGCCACCTAAAGCTGCTTTTATGATTACCGGATATCCAACCTGGTCTGCTATTTTCTTTCCTGTTTTGCTATCATATATCTGTTCTTCACTTCCTGGAATTACAGGTACATTGGCCTCTATCATTGTTTTTCTTGCAACTGACTTGTTTCCCAGATTATACATTACATCTGATTTTGGTCCAATAAAAATAATATTGCACTGCTCGCATAATCTGGCAAATTTGCTATTTTCTGATAAAAAACCAAATCCTGGATGAATTGCATCTGCACCTGTTGCAATTGTTGCGCTAATTATACTTTCCATATTTAAATAACTTTCACTTGCCTTTGTTTCCCCTATACAAATAGCTTCATCTGCCAATTGTGTGTGAAGTGCATCTTTGTCTGCCTTTGAATATACAGCTACAGTCTCAATACCCATTTCTCTACATGCTCTTATTATCCTTACTGCTATTTCACCTCTGTTTGCAATTAAAAGTTTCTGAATCATATCATTCTCCAATTCCAGGCGGGTTAAAGTTGTTACCCAACCATAAATGTAAGTTCTGCTTTTGCCACAACTTTTCCGTCTACGCTTGCTATTGCCTGGCCTATTCCCATAGGTCCTTTCTGCTTAATAATTTTTGTTTCAAGTTTTAATTTGTCCCCTGGCACTACTTTTCCTTTAAATCTACATTTATTTATTCCACCAAAGAATGCTGTCTTTCCCTTAAAACCTTCCTGACTAAGTATTGCCACCGCTCCAACCTGCGCAAGGGCCTCTATAGTAAGTACTCCCGGCATAACCGGCTCCTGTGGAAAATGCCCCCTAAAAAAATCTTCTCTAAAGGTTACGCATTTGTAACCAACGGCATACTCCCCCGGCTTATAGTCTTCAATATAATCTATTAAAAGAAAAGGATGTCTATGGGGAATAATTTCTTCTATTTCTTTAATTCCTAACATTTTTTAATTCCTCTTTTTCTACTCTACTTCAAATAATGGCTGACCATATTCTACTGTCTGCTCATTTTCAACTAAAATTTTTGTTACAACGCCATCAAATTCACTTTCGATTTCATTCATCAGCTTCATTGCCTCTACTATTGCAACTACCTGACCTTTTCTCACTGTGTCTCCTACCTGAACAAACGGCTTTGCCCCTTCTTCCGGTGCAAGATATACAGTTCCAACCAATGGAGAATTAATTACATTGCCTGTTAAAACTTCTTTCTGTTCGATACTTTCTTCTGTATTTTCCTGTTTAACTAAAACATCTTGTGCTACAGGTTTTGGTGAAGCAATAACTTCGACTTCTGTCTTTTTTTCCAAATGCAGTTTTGCTCCATTTTCTTCATAATCAAATATGTCAATTTTAGAATTTGAAATAGCATTAATTAAATCTTTTATTTCACTTATATCCATTTTCATCACCTATTTTTCATATTTTTTAACTGCTAATGTTCCATTATGTCCGCCAAAACCTAATGAATTGCTTAAAGCTACCTTCACAGTGCATTTTTCCCCTGAACCTTTCATATAATTAAGGTCGCATTCTTCACCTTCGTTTTCAAGACCTATTGTCTGATGTATGTAATTGTCCTGAATTGACTTAACACATGTGATAAATTCAACTCCACCTGCTGCACCTAAAAGATGTCCAATCATGGATTTTGTAGAATTAATTTTCACAGACTTAGCTGCTTCTCCCAATGCCAACTTTATTGCTCTTGTTTCAAATAAGTCATTATGATGTGTGCTTGTTCCGTGAGCGTTAATATAATCTACTTCCTCAGGTTTAACTCCTGCCTCTTCCATTGCAAGGGTCATCGCCTTAGCTGCACCACTTCCATCTTCTGCCGGAGATGTAATGTGATAAGCATCACATGTTGCACCGTATCCCACAACTTCTGCAAATATGTTTGCACCTCTGTTTATTGCATGTTGTAATTCTTCTAACACAACAATTCCGGCACCTTCACCCATTACAAAACCGCTTCTATCTTTGTCGAAAGGTCGTGAAGCTTTTGTTTTATCTGTTTCTTTCGTAAGTGCGGTAAGACTTGAAAAACCTGCCACGCCAATAGGTGTTATGGCACTTTCTGTTCCACCTGCTACCATTACATCAGCCTCGCCATATTTTATTGTTCTAAAAGCTTCTCCAATACAATGAGTTCCTGTAGCACAGGCTGTTACAATGTTTACGCATTTTCCTTTAAGACCTAAGTCTATAGCCACATTTCCTGCTGCCATATTTGTAATCATCATTGGCACAAGCAAAGGTTTTACCCTTGAAGGTCCTTTTTCAAGAAGCTTAGCATGTTCCTCTTCCATATCTCCCAGGCCTCCAATTCCCGAGCCCACACTTACACCTACTCTGTATGGATCTTCCTTTTCCATATCTATACCTGACTGAGCAAAAGCTTCTTTTGCAGCAGCTACTGCATATTGTGAAAAAGGTGAAAGTCTTTTCGCCTGTTTAAATCCTAATACTTCTTTTGCATTAAAATCCTTAACTTCCGCTGCAAGTTTTGCACTATAATCTGTTGTGTCAAACTTAGTTATTTCGTCTATTCCAAGAACTCCTGCCTTAACGTTGTTCCAGAAAGTTTCTACATTATTTCCAATAGGTGTAATTGCACCCATTCCTGTTACTACAACTCTTCTCTCCATTACCTATCTCCTATAATTACATTACCATTCCGCCATCTATGTTAATAACCTGACCTGTTATATAATCGCTTTTCTCTGAACTAAGAAAAAGTGCCAATTCTGCTACTTCCTCAGGTTTGCCAAATCTTCCAAGTGGTATTTGTCCTTTAGCTCCTTCTTTAACTTTGTCTGATAATGTAATTGTCATATCAGTATCAACAAAGCCCGGTGCAATTGCATTAACATTAATATTCCTTGAAGCCAATTCTCTTGCTGCCGACTTTGTAAGCCCAATAATACCTGCCTTTGATGCTGAATAATTAGCCTGTCCTGCATTTCCCGTAACTCCTGATACAGAAGAAATATTAATAATTTTTCCTTTTCTCTGCTTTACCATTGTTCTTGAGGCAAATCTTATAGTATTAAATGTTCCTTTTAAGTTAACATTAATAACACTGTCAAAATCTTCTTCTTTCATTCCCATCAAAAGTCCGTCTCTTGTTATTCCCGCATTATTTACAAGAATATCGATTCTTCCATATTCTTTAACAACATCTCCAATAAACTTTTCACACTTGTCAAAGTCTGAAACATCGCATTTATATGTAACTGCTTTACCACCCTTTTCTCTAATCTCTGCTTCCAAAGCTTGTGCCGCCTGAACTGAGCCCTGATAATTGATGATTACAGTTGCACCATTTTCTGCCATTTTCTTTGCTATGGCTGCGCCAATGCCTCTTGACGCTCCCGTAATTACAGCTATTTTTTCATTTAACATAAAACTCTCCATACTGTTTTTATTTTAATATGCTCTCTCCATATGATTTACAAACTTTTCGTCATAGTTTTTTATCATAATATTTATAAACTGATTTCCTTTAGTTTATCTAAATCATCTACCGTGCTAATATTGATGCATTTAACATTTCTGTCTATTTTTCTAATAAATCCTGCTAAAGTTTTACCAGGGCCTATCTCAACAAAAGTTTCAACACCATTATTAATCATATTTCTTACACTTTGCTCCCATTTAACAGGTGAAGAAATTTGTTTAACCAAAAGTTCTTTTGTTTTTGAAATATCGCTCACATATTCCCCTGTTACATTTGTAACATATGGAATTTCTAATTCTGTTAAATTAATTTTTTCCAACTCCACAGACATTTTTTCTCCGGCAGTTTTCAAAAATTTTGAATGAAACGGGCCGCTAACATTAAGTTCTATTACTCTTTTTGCTCCACTTTCATTTAAAACTTTTGCTGCTTTTTCAACTGCAGGTTTTAAACCTGTAATAACAATCTGCCCCGGGCAATTGTAATTAGCTATGTCCACATCTTCTATGTCTAAAATTAATTCTTCTATCTTAGATGTTTCCATTCCTAATACTGCTGCCATAGCTCCTGCTTTTTTAGGATTGTCCGTTGGAACCGCTTCATCCATAAAAATTCCTCTTTTTCTAACAGCCACAATCGCCTCTTTTTCTGTCATTCCATGGGCTGCTACAATTGCCGCGTATTCTCCAAGGCTTAAGCCCGCTGCTACATCAGGCTTTATACCAAGATTTTCAACTTCTTTTGTAATTGCAAGACAGGTTGTAACCAAAGCCGCCTGTGTATATTTTGTATTATTTATAAGTTCATTTTCTTCAAAACAAATATTTTTTATGTCAAAATCCAAAACTTTATCAGCTTCATCAAAAATTCTTCTTGCATTAGGTTTTGTTTCATAAAAATCTTTTCCCATGCCAATTTTTTGAGCACCCTGTCCCGGATAAATAAATGCTATCTTTCCCATTTTATGCCTTTCTTAAAATCTTGTTTTAAACATTTTTTCAAATCAATATTTAATTACAATCTTCGTTATATTGTAATTGCTTTGTATTTCAACTTCTTTTTATTGAATTAGAATTTTAATCAAATCCTTTGCTTAAAAGTTGTTCTCCTTGTGTCATAACTTTTGTAATCAAATCTTTACAGGAACATATTTCTTTAACAAGCCCTGCGCTTTGACCTGCCATTACACTACCATTATCTACATCTCCGTCCACAACTGCTTTTCGCAAACCGCCAAGCGTAAGTTTTTCAAGCTGTTCCAGACCTGCACCCTCTGCCTCAAGTTTAAGGTATGTATTAGTCTGTTTGTTTCTAAGATTTCTTACGGGATGTCCTGTGCTTCTGCCTGTAACCTTTGTGTCAATATCCTTAGCTTTTACGATTTTGGCTTTATAATTGTCATGAACTGTTGATTCTTTTGTTGCCACAAAAGAAGTTCCCATTTGAACACCACTGGCTCCCAGCATAAATGCCGCTGCAAAACCTCTTCCATCTGCAATTCCTCCTGCCGCAACAACAGGAATGTTTACTGCATCTACAACCTGTGGCACAAGAACCATTGTTGTTATTTCACCAATATGTCCTCCGGCTTCTGTTCCTTCTGCAATTACCGCATCTGCACCGCACCTTTCCATCATTCTTGCCATGGCTACTGAGGCAACAACAGGCATTACTTTTATTCCTGCATTTTTCCACATTTCCATATATTTTCCCGGATTTCCTGCTCCTGTAGTAACAACCTTCACATTATGTTTTGCTACTACTTTCGCAATTTCATCAGCTTGTGGATTCATAAGCATTATATTCACGCCAAAAGGCTTATCTGTTAATGTTTTTGCTTTAATAATCTGATCTTCAACCCACTTAGCATCTGCGCCACCGGCTCCTATAATTCCAAGCCCGCCTGCATTAGATACTGCCGCTGCAAGATTGGCTTCAGCAACCCAAGCCATGCCTCCCTGAATAATGGGATATTCAATTTCTAAAATTTCTGTTAAAGCTGTTTTCATAATCGCCTCGTTTTGTTTTCTGATTTTTTAAACTATTTTCTAATTATTTTTAGTTATCTTCTATTTTTTACTAGCTTTTAACTATCTTTCTGACTATTTTATTTGTTCTTTTCAATGTAATCACAAACATCTCCAACTGTCTTAATATTTTCAAGTTCTTCTGTTGGAATCTTTACTTCAAATTCATCTTCAAACTTCATTACTAAGTCAAATAAGTCTAATGAATCAGCTCCTAAGTCTTCATCAAAAGTTGTTTCCTTTGTAATTGTTGCTGCGTCTGCTCCTAATTCTTCTGCTATTAATTCTTTAATCTTTTCAAACATTTTATTTTTTCCTTTCATTTTTCATTTTTATTTTGTATGTAATCCGGCTAACCGGTAATTACCTATGGTTTATAATTTTCTAAAACTCCAAATAAACTGCTGACCATGTAAGCCCTGCGCCAAAACCTGCCATTATTATTTTGTTTCCTTTTTGAATCTTTCCATCCCTTACCATTTCGTCAAGTAAAATTGGAATGCTTGCCGATGATGTATTTCCATACTCGCTAACATTTTCAGGAATTAAATCCATTGAAACTTTTAATCGTTTTCCAATACTTTCAAGTATTCTTTTGTTAGCCTGATGTAACAAAAACAAATCAATTTCTGATTTTTCAATTTTCATCTTTGAAATCAGTTCTTCAATACACTCAGGGACTTTTCTTACTGCAAATCTAAAAACTTCCTGCCCATTCATAGATACGAATGTTTTTTTAGAATCATTTATTCCCCTGTACTGTATTGAATTCTCACATGTTAATGCACCTCCCATTGAACCATCCGAATGCATTACTGTTTCAAATCTTGCTTTTTCATCTTTTTTAATAATTGCAGCTCCTGCTCCATCTCCAAAAAGAATTGCTGTTGTTCTGTCTGTCCAATCAACTATTTGTGACAAGCCTTCAGCTCCAATGACTAATGCCGTTTCAACCAAGCCTGCGTTTATGTAACTTTGTGCAATGTTATATGCTGTAATAAAACCTGTACATGCCACATTTATGTCAAAGCACATGGCATTCGTTGCCTTTAACTGATCCTGTACAATACAGGCTGTACTTGGCAAAATAGTGTCCGACGATACAGTTGATACAATTATCAAATCAATTTTTTCACAACTTATTCCGGAATTCTCTATTGCCTTTTCTGCCGCCCTGCACGCCATATAACTTGTACTCTCATCGGTCATAATATGTCTTCTCTTTATTCCTGTCCGCTCTCTTATCCACTGGTCATCTGTTTCAAAGAACTCTTTTAAGTCATTATTACAAACAACATTATCCGGCGCATAAGAACCTGTTCCTATAATCTTTCCAAACATAAACTCAAAAATCAGATTGAATTCCCAAAGTAATTCATTATCCTTTCAAAAATTATTCAAAACACTTTAATCAAAATAGGTTAAGCAATCACATTTATTTTTATTTAAAATTATTTTGTTTTAAAATTTTTTGATTATAAAGTGTTTTGACTTTCAAAGTATATTATTAAAAAAATAATTTGTCAACACCTTTTTTAAGATTTCTCTCCTCCTTTTCTGTACAAAGTCGCCCAGGGCGTTGTCTACGCTCATTGGATACAATAAATCTGCCCTTCTAGTGTCATTACGTGTCATATGATAAAAATGTTGTAGCTTTCGTAATCCCCAAGTTTCACAAAAAAAGCCGGGCTACGCATTTGTACCGACCTCCAATCGTTAGATTTTTAGGTCTAACTTTTGGGGGGCGGTACAATTTTCAATGCGTCTCCCGGCTTTTTATTCTATCTGGTTTATGACTATTCCCTGCCATCTCTCCAGACTTATATTCTAATAGCCATAAGGTGTTCCCTTACCGTTTCCTTCCTTTAATCTTGCCATTGCTCTTGCTAATGATGCCTTTGAAATATGATATTCAGCAATACTTTGCTTCTGACGAAGCTGTTCTTCTGCTCTTTCTTTGGCTTCCTCAGCTCTTCTTAAGTCGATTTCTTCAGGATATTCACAAGTGTCAACTATAACTGTAGCTCGATTGTTTACCATCTGGGCAAAACCAGTCCCTGTTACACCTACAATAGTGCTACCGTCTTCCTTTGTGATTTTTATTTCTCCTACCTCAACAGAAAATACCATATTTTCATGATGAGCCTGAATGGCTTTTGAGCCATCACGAAGAGGTAAAACTAACTGAGTGCATCTTCCACTATAGAATATCTTATCGCAAGCAATAACTTTTATACCAAATGAATTACTCATAGCTCATTCCTCCTAGTTTGCGGAACTTTCTCCTGCCATTGTCTTTGCCTTTTCAATAACATCATCAATTGTTCCAACATTGAAAAATGCAGCTTCCGGATAATCATCCATTTCACCATCAATTATAGCCTTAAATCCACGTACTGTTTCTTTAAGTGGTACATACTTTCCTGGTACACCTGTAAAGTTTTCAGCTACATGGAATGGCTGTGAAAGGAACTTCTGAATCTTTCTAGCTCTATATACAACAAGTTTATCTTCATCTGATAATTCTTCCATACCAAGAATAGAGATAATATCCTGTAATTCTGTATATTTCTGAAGAATTTCCTGAACTCTTCTTGCTGTTTCATAATGTTCTTTTCCTACAACATCTTCCTCAAGAATACGTGAATTAGATTCCAAAGGATCTACTGCAGGATAAATACCCTGTTCTACAATCTTTCTTGAAAGAACTGTTGTTGCATCAAGATGGGCAAATGTTGTTGCCGGAGCAGGGTCTGTTAAGTCATCGGCAGGCACATATACGGCCTGAACTGACGTTACAGAACCATTCTTTGTTGATGCGATTCTTTCCTGTAATTCACCCATTTCTGTTGCTAATGTTGGCTGATAACCAACGGCTGATGGCATACGTCCAAGTAATGCTGAAACTTCTGAACCAGCCTGTGTAAAACGGAAAATATTATCAATGAATAACAATACGTTCTGATGTTCTTCATCTCTAAAATATTCAGCCATTGTAAGACCTGTTTCAGCAACCCTCATACGTGCTCCAGGTGGCTCATTCATCTGTCCAAACACTAGGGCAGTTTTATCTAAAACACCTGATTCTTTCATTTCTGTCCATAAATCATTACCTTCACGGGAACGTTCACCAACACCTGTGAATATTGAATATCCACCATGCTGTGTTGCAATGTTTGTAATCAATTCCTGAATAAGTACTGTTTTACCTACACCGGCACCACCGAAAAGACCGATTTTACCACCTTTTGCATAAGGTGCCAAAAGGTCAATAACCTTAATACCTGTTTCAAGAACTTCTACAACAGGGCTCTGGTCTTCAAATGATGGTGGATCTCTGTGTATACACCAATGCTGTTCACCATCTAATTTTTCTCCATTATCTAAAGTATCTCCAAGAACATTAAATAATCTTCCAAGAGTCTTTTCACCTACAGGAACAGATATACCACTTCCTGTTGCAACAACTTCCATACCTTTATGAAGACCTTCACTTGCTGCAAGCATGATACATCTTACTGTATTATTTCCTATGTGTTGCGCAACCTCCATTACACAACGCTTTCCATTGTTATCTACTTCAAGCGCATCTTTAATATATGGAAGGTTGTTGTCTGCAAATTCTACATCCACTACAGGTCCCATAACCTGTACAATCTTTCCTTTTAACATATGGTTTCGATTCCTTCCTATTTCTTCTTCTGTGCCTTAGCACCACCAATAATCTCAGTAATCTGCTGAGTAATGGCTGACTGACGCACACGATTATATTCAATCGACAACTGTTGCAACATATCTTTTGCACTATCTGTTGCCGCCTGCATTGCCATCATACGTGAGCTATGTTCACTTGCAAATGATTCAACTAATGCTCCGTAAATGAAACCTGTTACACAGTTTGGAACAATATGCTCCAGAACTTCCTTTACTGATGTATCTGTCTTGATTTCTTCCTGATACATATCTATAGGAGGTCTGTTCTTTTCAAACTGTTCTCTGTAACATGGAAGCAAACGCATTTTTTCCGTAACCATAGATACAGAATTTTCCATTTTTGTGTATATAACATAGATTTCATCTAATTCTCTTTTGTTATATAACTCCAAAACTCTCTCTGCAATTACACGGGCTCTATGAAGTGATGGATTCTGAACTGTATATTTAAATTCTGAATCAACCTCCATACCCTCTTTTGCAAAAAACTGACGACCAAGCTCTCCAACTACAAAGAGCTTATTATTTTTTCCCTGCTTAAAAAGTTCATTAGCCATCTTAATAACATTGTGGTTATATGCTCCGGCTAAACCTTTATCAGCAGTAATAACTATATAACCTCTCTTCTTTTCCTCATCAGGAATATTGGAATGAGGGTCAAAATACTTACTTCTTGCATCAGGCAAATGTCGAAGAAGTCTCGCAATTGCCGACTGTAATTCATAGAAGTAAGGCTCTGTGTCTTCAAGTTTCTGTTTTGCACTTCTAAGCTTTGCAGAAGAAATCATATACATGGCATTTGTAATCTTCATCGTATCCTGGATACTTTTCATTCGTTTCTGAATTTCCTTAGTATTTGCCATTATCTATCACCTGCTTCTAAATTCTGCTCTTATATTCTTTAGCTGCTTCAACTATTCTTTCTGTAAGTGCATCATCAAGAACTTTCTTTTCATTAATTTCATCAACAATATCCTCATGTTCTGCCTTAAAGAAGTCTAACATTCCCAGCTGTACTTCCTTAGTTTTCTTGACATCTACATCTAAGAATATACGGTTTGTTGCTGCAACCAATGTGATAACCTGTTCAGCAAGACTCATCGGATTACAAAGTGGCTGCTTTAATAATTCCATAAGTCCTTTACCATACTGTAACTGTTCCTTAGTTGTATCATCTAAGTCAGAACTAAACTGTGTGAACACTTCCATTTCACGGTACTGTGCCAAATCAATACGAATAGTTCCTGCCGCTTTTTTCATAGCCTTAGTCTGTGCCGCACCACCTACACGGGATACAGAAATACCAACGTTAATAGCCGGACGCATACCTGAGAAGAATAAGTCACTTTCAAGGAAAATCTGACCATCTGTAATAGAAATAACGTTAGTCGGAATATAGGCAGATACATCACCATCCTGCGTTTCAATAATAGGAAGTGCTGTAATTGAACCTCCACCTAATTCATCACTTAACTTACTTGAACGCTCTAACAATCTTGAATGTAAATAGAATACGTCACCAGGATAAGCTTCACGTCCAGGAGAACGCTCTAACAAAAGTGAAAGCGCTCTATAAGCTACTGCGTGTTTTGAAAGATCATCATATACAATAAGTACATCTTTGCCTTTGTACATAAAATATTCAGCTAATGCTGTACCTGCATATGGTGCTATATACTGCAATGATGCTGATTCACTTGCTGTTGATGATAAAACAATTGAATAATCCATTGCACCATGTTTCTTTAATGTGTTTACTAATTTGGCAACTGTAGATGCTTTCTGACCTATGGCTACATAAATACAAATAACATCTTTACCTTTCTGGTTAAGAATTGTATCAATTGCTATTGAAGTCTTACCTGTCTGTCTATCGCCGATAATTAATTCTCTCTGTCCTCTACCAATAGGAAGCATTGAGTCTATTGCCAAAATACCTGTTTCCATAGGCTGATTTACTGACTGTCTGTCAACAATACCCGGGGCTTCCTGTTCAATGGCTCTATAGTCATCTGCCTTAATTTCACCCTTTCCATCAATAGGTGCTCCCAATGCATTAACTATTCTTCCAAGAAAAGCATCACCTACAGGAATTCCTGCTTTTTTCTTTGTTCTTGTTACTTTTGTACCTTCTTTTATTTCAGTGTCTTTACCGAAAATAATACATCCAACCTGGTCACGCTTAATGTCCTGTACCATTCCCTTAACACCATTTTCAAAAATAACGATTTCTCCATACATAGCATGTTCAATACCATAAACTGTTGCTATTCCGTCACCAACCCAGATGACTGTTCCAACTTCCTGGTCTTTACATACTGTATCGTAGTTTTCTATCTCTGTTTTAAGGATAGAAATAATTTCTTCCGAATTAATGGAACCCACGTTATCACCTCCATGTTAGTTTTTTCTCTAACCTGTTAAGTCTTCCTCTAATGCTGTTGTCCTCTTCAATATCTCCAACTTTCAAAACAAAGCCTCCAATAAGTTCAGGCTGCTCAATCATTGTAATTTCAACCGTCTCTTTATTGTACTTCTTTGCAAGATAATTTTTAATCTGACTTAACTGATTATCATTTGGCTCTACTACGTAAGATAATGTAGCTGTTAAAATGTTGTTTGCTTCATTATATTTCTTATAGTAAGCTTCTATAATCTCATCTATATAAGACATTTTTTCATGGTCGCATACAACCTTTAAAAAATTCTCTATTTCTTTTGGAAAAACTTTTTCTATAATAGAATATTTTTCATTCTTTGAAATAATGGGACTTTCCAAAGTTCTATGCAACTGCTCTGTCAAAGAAAAAATTCTTTTACTCTCTTCAACTGTATCTTTCTTTATGCCTAATTCAAAAAGAACTTCTCCATAATTATTCGCTGTCTGTGTCATTTACACCACCTGCTTTAGCCAAAAACTGATCATACATTAACTGGTTGCTTTCCTTTGTACCGGATTCACCCAATACTTTTTCTGCTGCTGCAACAGCAAGTCCTGCAATCTCTGACTGTAAATCCTGTACTGTCTTTTCTCTATCCAGTTCTACAGCTTTATGTGCATCCTTTATAATTCTGTCTGCCTCTGCACTTGCCACAGAAACCTTGTTATTATATTCAGTCTGCGCACTCTTTCTAGCTTTCTCGATGATTTCTGAAGATTCCTTATGTGCCTGTGTAAGCTTATCTTCATACTGGGCTTTCAAGTCATACGCTTTATCCTTTTCTTTTCGGGCATCAGCAATCTCTCCTTCAATCATCTGCTTACGCTGTTCCATAATATTAGTTACCGGTTTGATTAAAAACTTTCTAAGTGCAAGGTAAAGTACAATTAGATTGATGATGGTAAATACAACGTTCCAATCTATTCTTAATAACTGCATTCTCTACCAAATCCTTTCTTATCCTAAGAATAAAATAATTAAAATAGCTACAACCATACCGAAAATTGCAGTACCTTCTGCAAGGGCACAACCAAGTAATAATGCCTTAGTAATCTTTCCTTCTGCTTCCGGCTGTCTTGCGATTGCATCTGTTGCCTTTGATGTTGCAATACCAATACCTACACCTGCTCCAATACCTGTTAATGCTGCTAAACCTGCTCCAATTGCTACTAATGATGTCATAATATTTATCTCCTTTTACTCTATACTTTCTTTAATAAATAGTGATGTTAAAAATACAAACACATATGCCTGTATAAAACCATCAAATAAATCAAAATACAAACTTAATGGAACCGGAACCAAAACCGGCGCTACGATTTTAATAAGTTCCATAATAACGAATGCGCCTAAAATATTACCAAATAAACGCATACACAACGACAGTGGTCTGATAAACACTTCCAATATGTTCATAGGAAGCATTATTATTATCGGCTCTGCAAAGCTTTTCAAAAATCCCTTTACACCTTTCTGATGTATTCCTGCATATTCTACAAGAATAATACTCATCAGTGCCAATGCTCCTGTTACACCTACATCTTTAGTTGGTGATTTCAGTCCAAACAGACCAATCATGTTTGAGATTGCAATATAAATTCCAACTGTCATCATATAAGGAATGTATCTCTTTCCTGCCTCTCCTAACATATCGTAGAAGAAATTGTGTAATCCTCCGATAACAGTTTCCACAACCAGTTGTCTTTTTCCAACGTTTTCTACCTTTAGATTTCTTCCAAGGAAGAACGCTGCCACAATTAATACTGCCATAATAATCCACGTGACCACGACAGATTCGGCAACCGGAATTCCTCCAAAAATCGGAATTGTAAATGCTGTCTCACAATTTAATTCTGCCATTAATTCCTCTGACAGATTTCCCATTTTTGAACCTCCTCTCTTAGTATTGAACATATTTACGTGTCTGACTTATTTATCGGATATCAAACATCCAAGTTTTAATCGCACGAATTACTTCGCATCTTACACTTAAACATGTTACCTTGAAAATTGATTTCTCAGTGTAGAACCTTTGGCTGTTAATTGCCTGCACTAACATATATTATGTACAAATACCATACTTTTTTTATTATATTTACTATAATATTTTTTCTCATATAGTATAAAAGAGCAGATGTCACAGCCCTTCATCCGACCGTAACTCCACTCCCTTGTGTATATGTCATTGCCTATGCAATTATTGTCAAATATCTCTCACAATTCGCAATTATACTACTTTCTCCAAATAATGGTAGTCTTTTTTTTACTAATTATGATTTTTTGTCAATTTGTCAATTATGTATATTGGCTATATTTCACATTTTTAAGATTATAAAGATACTTTTTTTAGTGTATTTTGTATATTTTGTACACATTTTCATTATACATATGTCTAATTCTTATTCTTGTGATTATGCTTTTTTCGTCTATACTTTGTGAATTTTTTACAAAAAAATTAATGGTTTTTTATGTTAAATTACTGCTAATGTTTGCCATCATAATAAAAACATTGAACTCTCCATTGGTATGGTCTACTTCCATTCTGCCATCATATTTTTCAACTACGGCACTAACCGAAGACAGACCTATTCCTGTATCTTTAAACTCCCGTTTTCTCGAATAATAACCCGAATGACCTTTCTTAATTTCGCCATTGTACAAGTTCGAAACTAACATACATATATACTCATTACTTCTGTTTATTCTTAATTTTATTCTTTTATTTTCTTCTTTTTTGCTTGCTTCAATGGCATTTTCCAGAAGATTTCCTATTACAATACATAAGTCTGTATCACGTATCTTTAATTCTTCCGGTAATGCCACATTTAAATGTACCTCTATTCCATTATCTTTTGCCAGCAAAATATAATGATTCAAAATTGCATCAACTGTACTGTTATTACAATAAACCATTGGCTCTTTTGTAGAATCAATCTTATTATATTCTTCCAAATATTCTATTAACTGCTCTATTTTATTTTCCTTTGCTAACTGATAAACAACATTAATATGATGATGTATGTCATGTCTGCTTTTTCTGGTTTTTTCTATTTTTTCAGTAATCATATTATATTGCTCTGCCTGCATTTCAATTAACATTCTGCTGCGCTTAGCCTTTTCTTCTGCTCTTACAAAGCTTTCTTCTGTTCTCACGGCCCTAAACTGCATCACACTAACAATTACAACACCTATACTTAACGTAAGCCTTGCAAGAACCTGATGAAGATGCATATAAGTTATTTCAAAATTGTTCTCACAATAAGACAGACTTACTATTGAAAAAATCATTGGAATTATCCAACCATATTTCCACTGTCGCTTATTATCTGTTTTTACCACAGGCACAATATATTTCTTCCACAATATATACATAAAAGGAAAGCATACACATGATATTATTATTCTTAAAACTGCTGTATCCAGATACGTTGCTGACTGCTTAATTGTTATATAGTTATTTGTGTGACTTGCCCATACCAAAACAAAAACACTTATTGGTAATAGTTGGCCAAACACAAACAAAACTTTCTGTATAAAATCATTTATAAAATAGATACATAATATCAAAACAACAAATATCTGCACCATACGATATGCCAGCATAATATCAAGATTGTAAAAATCTTCTCCGATTATTCTTTTGAATGAAATATAATAAAGTGTTAGCACCACAAAATTTGCAAGTACTGTTGTAATCCGGGAAAATCTCAACCTGTCCTTAAAAGGCATATATAAAAGGAAAATCCACGGAAAAGCATCTAAAATAACATTTATTATTAACCAAAAATCACTCATTTTCCCCCCTATCTTCGTTACTGTAACCTTGCTTTTATTTCATCACTTATTTCTAAGAAACACTCAACCAGGATAGGATTAAACTTTCCGCATTCCCTATCCTTTATCATATTAACTGCCTGTTCATGGCTTACTGACTTCTTATTAGGTCTGCCCATAACCAATCTGTCATATTCATCTGCCAGTGCAACAACCTGTGCACCTATAGATATATCATCTCCTTTAAGTCCGTCAGGATATCCTTTGCCATCATATCTTTCATGATGTCCCCTACATATTCCATAGGCAATTTGCATAAGCTCCTCATCCTTATACTCATCAAGATTTTCTATCATGCCTGCACCAATTAATGTGTGCATTTTCATTTCATTGCTTTCTTCTTCTGTTAGCTTCTCCGTTTTGTTTATTATTTTTTCTTCAATTCCTACCTTTCCTATGTCATGAAGAGCAGAGGATGTTATAATCATCATTCTCTGTGACCAGCTAAGATTATACTTGTCCGTTTTCTGCATTAGCTTGTCCAATAACATTTCAGTTAAAATTTTAATGTGTGATACATGAATTCCACTTTCACCATTTCTATATTCAATAACCTGTTCCAGCACGCCTATTAACATTCTGTTATTTTTCTCTTTTTCAACCATATTCCTGGCAACAAGCTTTTCCAAACGGCGTTGTTTTGCATAAAGCTTAATAGTATTAAGAACTCTTGTATATACTGTTTGAAAATCAAAAGGTCTTCCAATATAATCAACTGCTCCAAGATCATAAGCCCTTCTAATAAATGACTCTGACTTTTCATCTGAAATCATTATTACCGGAATATTTTCTGTAATCCCACTATGCTTCATATAAGTTAAAACCTCAAATCCGCTCATTCCACAAATTTTAACTTCAAGAAGCAGCAATGCAATATCCTCTCCGTATTTATTAATCATTTCTATCCCCTGCTTTGCATCAGAAGCATTAATCACATCGAATTCTCTCTTCAGCATTTCTGTTAATTCTCCGCGATTTTTCTCAGAATCGTCAATAATTAAAATTTTAAATCTTTTGACCTCACTGGTATTATTATTGCCTTCATTAATATCGTTTTCCGTAACAACCATATTTTTTCTGATTTTCGCCTTATACATCAGCTTATCAGCCTTATCTATTGCATATTCAATAGGTCGTCCGTCTGACACTACACCACCAATACTTACTGATAATTTAAGTTCCGGATATCCGGACACCTTAGTATTATCTATTTTCTCTCTTATATGTCTTATTTTCTTTACAAAGCTGTTTTCCTCTATTCCAGGCATAACAATAAGAAATTCATCACCACCATATCTGATTATTAAATCTATCTTTCTTATTTCTTCTTTTATAACTCCTACAACAGTTTCCAATGCCACGTCTCCGGCCATATGACCGAAAGTATCATTATATAATTTAAAATCATCAATATCTAACATTGCAATGCCTGACACTCTTGTTGACATCTTAACATTATCTTCATAATACTTTCTGTTATATGCGCCTGTTAACACATCCAAATATATTTCTTTATCAAAGCCTGCAATCTTTCCAATTAGCTCTTTTCTTCCATCCGAATCTATTAATGTATCACTGTCTAAGCAGTTAATCATTTCAATAATATGAGGCACATTGTCTATTTCAATATATCTTGAAATAACCTGGTACATATCTGAATCTATAAACTCAATCTTTGTTCTCTGCTTCTTATCTGCTAATACTCTGGCAGATATACAATTCTCACAACGTGTATCTCTATTCCAAAAAGAATAGCACTGGCATGGATGATCCGGCATCTTACCTTTATTAAAAGAATTAGCTGTTTCAAGTCCTTCTACATCCAAAATTCTTACTATTGAAAAAACTTTTTCAAGCTGTTTCATCATTTCTTCTGTTTCCTGTTTAGTCATACTTTTTTCTTTTTCCATGACATTCCTCATTTCCGATTTTCCTTTTAGAATACAAAAGAGCCGGCATTTTTTTAGCTCTTTTAATCTAAAAACAATAACTGGCTCTATTATAATAAATTATTCAACTTTTTGAAATGCTTTTATATAATGTTTCCATCTTTTATTATGGATTTTATATTTAAATCCTTATCTAAAAGTACAATATTGGCTACTTTGCCAGGGGCAATACTTCCGAATCTGTCATATATACCTATAGCCTTTGCCGGATTAACCGCTGCACATTTAATGGCACTTTCAAGTGGTATTTCCATTTTTTTAACGGCTGTTCTTACACAGTTCATCAGATTGGTAACTGAACCTGCTATATTTCCTTCTCCCGTAAGTGTAGCCACATTGCCCTTTACCGTAACGTCTAATCCGCCAAGAGTATACTGACCATCGTCAAGTCCACATGCCATCATGCTATCACTTATCATAATTATTCTATCATCGCCAAACATCTTAAATGTAGTTCTTACTGTAGAAGGATGGCTGTGAACACCGTCCACTATTAACTCTACTGTTACATTCTCATTATCACAGGCTGCACCAATTACTCCCGGATTTCTATGGTGAAATGCATTCATTCCATTATATAAGTGGGTAACATGCTTTGCTCCGTTATCAAAAGCTTCTTTGGCCTGGTCGTATGTTGCGGCAGTATGTGCAACTGATACTCTTACATCATCCTTTATTTTTTTGATACAGTCAATAGCACCATCAACCTCCGGTGCAATATCAACAAGCTTAATTAACCCTCCTGCTTTTTCCTGTAATCTATAAAACATTTCAGCATCAGGTTTGTGAATGAATTCAGGATTTTGGGCTCCCTTTTTCTCCATTGAAATAAAAGGTCCCTCCATATTAATGCCAACAAGCTCTGCTCCGTCCTTTCCGTCATATTCCTTAGCTGTTTCGAAAATCTGCCCAAGCTTTTCCTCAGAAAAAGTCATAGACGCAGGACAAATTGTAGTAATTCCGTTTTCCAATTCATAGCGTGCCATTTTTGAAATAGCTTCCTGGGTTCCATCACAAAAGTCATAGCCTACACATGCATGGAAGTGAATATCTGTTAATCCCGGTATAACATACAAGCCCTTGGCATCAATGACCTCACCTGTAGCTTCTGTAGAAATTCTATCACCATCTATGAATACATCTTTTTCCTCAAATCTTCCTTCTTCGTTAAATACTAATCCGTTCTTAATAATCATCTTTATTACCTCAATATATGTGTTTCTGTAAGCAATGCCCTACGCATTACACAGCTAAACTACTTTTTCGAATTTCAATCTCTATAATATTTCACACAATGCATCTCTGTCTCCAACTAATGTAACATCATTATGAAGCTGTAATACTGAAGCCGGAACCTCCGGTGTAACCGGTCCAAAAAATGCTTTCTTTACTATGTCAGCCTTTCCCTTTCCTGAAACAACTATCAAAATCTTCTTTGCCTGCATTATTGATTTTATTCCCATTGTGTATGCCTGCTTTGGAACATCCTCTTCTCTTTCAAAAAACCTTTTATTTGCTTCAATAGTACTCTTTGTCAGATTAACACAATGTGTTTCCTTTTCAAAAGCCTCACCCGGTTCATTAAATCCTATATGACCATTATGTCCAAGTCCCAAAAGCTGCATATCAATTCCGCCTGACTTTTCAATAATATTATTATACTGCTGACATGCCTTATAAGAATCCTGTTCAAGACCATCCGGTACATATGTTTTATTCTTATCAATGTTAATTCTGTCAAACAAATGCTTATTCATAAAATATCTATAGCTTTGATCATTGTCTCCTGATAAACCTTTATATTCATCCAGATTAATTGAAACTACATTCGAAAAATCCAAATCACCCTTTTCGTACCATTTTACAAGTTGATCATATATGCCAATGGGTGTTGAGCCTGTTGCAAGGCCAATTACACTATCCGGTTTTAAAATAATCTGGGCTGACATAATATTTGCCGCCTTTCTGCTCATCTCTTTATAATCTTCACCAACATAAATCTTCATATCTAACACCTCTTATGAATTTTTATAATCCACTTTCCATTACCGTTATTTTTATATTAACTATATTATTTTTCATCATTAAACAAATCTGATATAGTCATATTTCTTGCCATTAAAGTATCACTAATATATCTCTGATTCCAAAGGTCATCCTTCTTGCATCCGGACGCATCAATATAGACCTGTTTTCCTTCAAAATCCACATTTACTAATGTATAGCTTCCTGAATATTTCCAACTTCCAATAGTCATATGAGCAGAAATTCCGGCCTTATTACACAACCTGGTTAATACCTTTGAATATCCTGTAGCTACAGCCTTACCATCTACTACACATGAAGTGCAGCCTTCAAAATAATTTTTTTCGAAAACCTCTGTCATATTTGAAAGTTTATCCGTGTTTTCCATTGTATCACTATCTAAAATCAGATTCTTATCCATCCAATCCAGAAAATAATCGATTGCCTGTTTTTTCCCATATTCCTTAGGCATATCACTAACTACCTTATTAAGTATTTCTTCTGACGCCTGCTGCATTTCCAAAACCGTCGACTTTTTATCTTCATTCATGGTTGCCAATGGATTTTTTAAATCTTCCAGATTTTTTACGTATCCCTGATCGTCTATATCACCCTGTTCATTGATTCCCTCTGCAGGATACAATAAAATAATGCATTTTACTATTGTCTGTTCTTTTATATCCGTAATATTTTTTGTTACTGAGCTTACGCTTTGATTATTTTCTGTCATTGGCACATTTACAATTGCGTAAAACAAATCATCCTCACCACAATACAATGCCTGAGTAACTCTTGAGTATTCTTTTCCATTCAATGGACTGTCAAATGTAAGTTCTCCACCTTTAAAATTAACTATTGCATCCTTTATTTTTTCATATGCTTTTTTTTCATTATCAGTAAGCTTTTCATAATAAAAGTTATCATCAAATACTTTATTTTCTCTCGGAGGATTTCCTATCTGCTTTTCATACGGATTAGCCTTATATTTCTGTTTCTCATAAACAGACAGTATGCTTACCACGATTATTATAATTATTACTGCCCAAAAAACCTTTGGATGCTCTCTTACTACTTTAAACATTTCATCCTCCCTGTGTCTATCTTATAAGTTTTATTTTTGTTAAAAAATTGTCTTATTAAAGTCAAAGGGATGCCTAAATGACACCCCTTAAACTTTAATTATTTACTTTTATTTGCAAAGTTTCTTAAATTCATCAGCTACAAACTGTACTTTTGTTCCAATAATAACCTGAACATTATTCTTGCCCGGTCTGAGAACCCCTGCTACGCCTGCTGATTTAATCTTCTTTTCATCTACGATTGTATTATCTTTTACTTCGAGACGAAGTCTTGTAATGCAGTTATCAATTTCAACTACATTTTCTTTTCCACCGATACCTTCTAATATAATAGAAGCAACCTGTGTATAATCATTATTTCCAAGTTCTGCCTGCTTTTCAGCTTCAACATCGTCATCTTCACGACCTGGTGTCTTAAGGTCAAACTTTGTAATTGCGAATCTGAATACTACATAGAATACTATAAATGCTGCAATTCCCAAAGGAATGATTAACCATGTCTTTGATGCTGCAGGAAGTGTTGATGAGAATACTAAGTCTGTACAACCTGCTGAGAATGAGAATCCTGCTCTAAATCCTACATAATATGTAATTACTGTAAAGATACCGTAAAGGATAGCATAAATTAAGTAAAGTACAGGTGCTAAGAACATAAAACCAAATTCAAATGGTTCTGTAACACCACATACGAATGCACAAATTGCTGCTGAAAGTAAAAGACCTGCTGCTACTTTCTTCTTATTATCCTTTGCACAGTGAAGCATTGCTAAAGCTGCACCCGGAACACCAAACATCATACATGGGAAGAAACCTGACATATACATACCAAGTGACCAGCTTACATCTGCTGAAGTCTTACCACCCCAGAAGTTTGTTAAATCACCAAGTCCGATTGTATCGAACCAGAATACATTGTTAAGTGCGTGATGTAATCCTGTTGGAATTAACAATCTGTTAAAGAATGCATATAAACCTGCTCCAACACCACCTAATTTAACGATTCCTTCACCTAAAGCAATAAGTACACCGAATACTAATGGCCATACAAATAATAATACTACTGATACAAGAATTGAAACAACTCCTGCAACAATTGCTACACATCTCTTACCACTGAAGAATGATAACCAATCAGGTAATTTAGTATCTTTAAACTTGTTATAGCATGTTGAACCAATAATACCTGCCAAGATACCGATAAATGGGTTTACAATCTTGTCAAATGCCAATGTCTTATTAGCATTTTCAGCAATTGCCGGCATAATAGTTGTAACAAATCCTGTGTTTAATAATGTTGTTATCATTAGCCATGATGCTAATGCTGCAACACCACCTGTACCATCATTATCCTTGGATAAACCAACACCAACACCGATTACAAATAAAAGTGCCATATTATCAATTAAAGCAGCACCGGCCTTAACCAAAAATAAACCAATCAAAGGAATAAGTCCTTTGATATCACCACCCTGCATTGCTGCAGGACATAATGCGTAGCCAATACCCATTAAAAGCCCACATATTGGAAGTACGGCTACTGGAAGCATTAATGCTTTACCTAATTTTTGAAGATATTTCATCATAAAAACATCCTCCTTTCTCATTATTATAATATTATTTTTAAAATCCCGTCTTTTAGGACTTTATTTACTTTATTTTGTAAGTTCAATTATTGTGTCACCCACATTAACTTCTTGACCAACATTTGTTTTCACTTCTTTATAGATGTCCGAATTGCAGATTATAATAGGGGTAATTACATCAAATCCTTCACCTTTAAGTGCATCAATATCAAACTCTAAAATCAAATCTCCTTTTTTAACCTTGTCTCCTACACTAACTTTAGGTGTAAAATACTTTCCTTTTAATTTTACAGTATCAAGGCCTACATGCATTAATATTTCTGCTCCATTATCTGAAACAATACTTAGAGCATGCTTTGTATCAATAACTACTGCCACGCTTCCGTCTATTGGGGAATATAGTTTCCCTTCACTAGGCTCAATTGCCATTCCTTTTCCCAACATTTCCTGACCAAATGTTGGATCGTTAATACTTGAACTTGGAACAGCCATTCCTTTTATTGGTGCTACCAAAACATCATCAGGCGCTACCACTTTTTTTTTCAAAAAATCAAACATTTAATAATCCTCCTATCGCTTATATTTCAATATGTGGCTGAATACGTTTAATGTAAACTGCCAAATATACTTTTTCCTCTTTAGGAATATCATATCCATATTTACTTTGTACAAACTGACTTATTTTCTCACTTATATCATATTCCTTAGGATACTTATTAATAATCATATCTAAAAATTCCTGATCCTGATTGTCCAACAATTCTCCGGCAAACATACGTTGTGCAAAGAATTTCAAATGTGTTATAAACCTTGAGTAATGTAAACCTAATTCATCAAGTTTTATACCTAATTCTTTTTCAACAATACTAATACATTCCCTAATCATTGTTGTAGCATTAACTGTATCACTCATTCCCATATTGTACTCTGCAATTACAAAATGAAGTGCTATAGATGCAGCTTCATCTTGTGGCAATTTTATTCCTGCCTCACTCTCAATAAGTTCCAGTGCCTTTTCACCAACCAAATATTCACTAGGATAAAAGCTCTTAATCTCATTAAATAAAGGATTTTCAAATAATTCTCCTTTGGTTGACCGTTCAAGTAAGAAATTAATATGATCCGTCAATGAAATATATATACTTGGACTTAATCTTTTAGACATAACCTGCTGTGCATATGAAATAATGTCTACAGAAAGATTCAAATAATTATGTGGAATCATTTCAATCAATTCACTAAACTTACCAACTTCATCTTCACTATCCAAAACGAATTTCTTTTCAATCTTATCCTCAGCTACTTCGTCTCCAACCTTCTTTTGAAATCCTATTCCTTTCCCCATAAGAACAATCTCCCTATTGTTTTCGTCATGGGTACTTAACACATTATTGTTTATTACTTTATTTATTATCATAATTTTTCCTATTTTATTATCTATATCATATAATAGCTTTACTAAATCATTTGCCTTTTTTCATAAAATTGTTTTTGTAAAAAAAATAGACCTAACCCCGCAAAAAAACTTGATCTGCGAAATCCAGTCTTGCCTAACGAAATAGTAACAATCCATAATAACGTTCTCTCAACTGTTAAAACTAGTTTAGCATTTATTTCCAAATATGTCAACAAATTTTCAAATTTTATTCACACTTTTGCACAATCATTCAAAAAAAGGGTCTGACATTGCCAGACCCTCAAAAATTCAATTCTTCCTAATTTAATTTTTCTATTATTTTTACTATTTTCTTACTTTAACTTTCTTAATTTTACTCCAATCACCTGTTACTTTCACATTGCCTGACTTAACTACATATGCACGTACCTGAATATAATAAGTTTTCTTCTTAAGCTTCTTCAAAGTCTTTTTTACAGATTTTGTTGTTACTGTTTTAGCCTTTTTCAACTTTTTGTTTATTGAATATTTTATCTGATAGCCTGTAACACCTTTTACCTTCTTAATATTTATCTTAATATTTCTGTTGTTCTTTGAACGTACTACCTTTTTTACGCTTACTTTTCCCGGTCTACTTACTACAACCTTAGATGTAGTTGTCACTCCATTACCCGTTGTTGTCACTCCATTGTTAGTTGTTGTCACTCCATTATTAGTTGTTGTCTTTTCTTCACTTGGTAGTGTTGTTTTATTTGTTGTGCTTTCTCCGTTATTATAATTAGGATCAGGAATCTGTGTTGTTGTCTTAAATGATACATTAGATAAAGTAATGTTTGCTGCTGAATTAGTTGCTGCTGCATCACCATCACACTTTCCCATTCCAAAGTATAAGTCAAGAACGCCTTCCATATCTTTAGCCAAAGTTACTTGTCTTGAGAAGTTATAAGGCACTCCGGCTTTTAAGTCAATATATTCACCAAATATTTCTTCGTCGCCATCTCCAGCTACTTTTACAAAAACCCTCTTATTCACATCAGATTTCATTGTAAAACTATAGTTATATGTTCTGCCCGGATAGTAATGTAATCCTTTTAAGTACTGCTGAACTCCCCACTGTGAATTACCTATTGATGTAATGTTCATTGTTGCGCCTGTTACTGCTTTGTCTGTAGATTTTAATGTACCTGAAGCTCCTGCCCAGTCAGAGCCAAAATAAGAACCCCATTTTCCACTACATGTTTCAACAGCATCTTCTGTTACAGTAATCATAGGTCCCGTATACTTAGTTGTTGTTTCTTCAACTTTCTTATATGCTCTAACCCAGTCAACTTCCATTGTTGCCGGGAAAGCTGTTTCATCAATGTTATATCCCGGCCACTGACCGCCAATTGCCATATTAAAGATAACAAAGTATTCCTTTCTTACCTCGCTAAATGAGTCGTTTGAAACATCCATCGTTCTATAAACTTTACCATCCACATACCATCTTAACTTGTCTGCTGTCCATTCAACTCCATATACGTGATATTCTGTTCTATCAGCCACTGCTACTGAACTTCCTGAATCTGCGTTATTATTTCCCGGATCATTAAACCAATGCAATGTTCCATATACAAGATTTTCATCATTGATTGCTTCCATAATGTCTATTTCACCACATTTAGGCCAACCTACAGAATCCTGATTTGCTCCAAGCATCCAAAACGCAGGCCAAACACCTTTAAACTTTGGCATTTTAATTCTCGCTTCAATCTTTCCATATTTGAAGTTCTTCTTATTCTTTGTTGTAATTCTTGAAGATGTATATTTCATTCTGCCATAGTCTTCACGCTTGGCTGTAATCTTCATAGTACCATTACTTACCTTAATATTTCTGTCAGTATAATACTGCTGTTCGTTATTACCCCAGCCCCAGCTTCCTGTTCCTATTTCATAGTTCCATGTGTTAGTGTCAAGAGAATTACCATTAAACTCATCTGACCAAACCAATTCATAATTGTCTGCTGCTTTAACAGTATTACTAAAAGCAAATACCATTCCAATGACAGAAAATGTCAATAAAGCCTTTGTCAATAAACTCTTCTTCATATCATTCTCCTTAATTTTAATTATACGTTCCAAGGTCTTCGTCCACCATTATTCAAACATATGTAGTACAATACCCTTTGATACCATAATATATCTAAACAAATAAAAACGTTTTTTGCAAGAGTTTATTGTTATTTTGCACAAAAAAATAACACGCAGGTAATTTCCACGTGCTATTTTACTTAATATGTAATTATTTTAATATTATTCTATGATAAATCTATGTAAATAAATATATATATGAATAAATCTATATAAACAAATCTTTGTAAATAAATCAATATGAAAATTAATCTACTGAATTAATAATCCACTGACCATTCTTAGTTGTAGCAGATACTGTAAAACCATCATAATAGAAGAAGCCATCATACTCACCTTCTTCAAGACAGCTCTTATCCTTATCCATACTCTTATACTTTCCAATTGCAGCTACTAACTCATCCATATTCTTTCCAATATACTTTTTAGCAGTACTCTTACCATTGCTATTTGACTTAGCCTTAGTTGCCTTTTCAGAACTCTTCTTTACAACCTTCTTAGCCTTCTTAGTTGTGGTTTCAACCTTTTTAGTTACCTTTTCAGTAGCCATCTCTGTTACCTTCTCCGTTGTTTCTTCTTTATTTTTTTTCATAATGGCTGTTTCACCCTTATCAGCCTTCTTCTTTGTTTTCTGTTTTGCCTTTGTAGTAGCCTCTTCCACAGCTGTAGTTTCAGCAACAGTAGTTGTTTCCTCCACAGTAGTCTCCTGCACAGTTGTTTCTGCAACTGTAGTTGCCTCTTCCTTCTTGCCATTTCCACAACCTACTGTTAAAACCATGGCTGCCATAACAGTTCCAATCATAAAATACTTTCTCATTCTCTATTATCTCCTTAACTTTCAATATTTAACAACTTAATATACGTTATTCCATATTACAAAACATTTTTTAACATTCCAAAACATTTTTTAACGCAAACACGTTGATTTTCTTATTTTGCTCCGTCGCCTATTGTACAGCGAAAACTTAAACTCGCCTACGGCTCAGACAGTAAGTTTATCGCTGTACGCTATGCTCGCAAAATTGCGAAAATCTGCCTATCGTTTGCTTATATAAAATGTTTTGAAATATACCGACGTATATTAAGTTTTTTATTCTTCTAGTTCTAATGATGTTTTTACACCGGAAGAATAGTATTTGTTATCCTTTTGGGTTATTACATCTATGTCGTATGTTCCTGCTTCTACTTGGGATGTGTCTAAGTACATGCCGTAGTCATATCCTTCGTTTTTTGACGTTACGTCTATTGGTGCCGGAAATGCTTCATATGTGTATTCATTGTCTTTACTTTTTAGGCGTACATAGATTTTGCTATCGTCATCTATGTATTTTGAATCCACTTTTCCACCTATTGGTACATATTCTTCATCGTCGCCAATTTCTGCAGTTGTGTTGCTGTTTACTTCCATTGTGTTTAAGTTACCTGCTCTTAATGGGGCTGCCATATATGGTGCCTCTTCTATAAGTGAATGTATGTGTCTTTCTACAAGTTCAATTACTACTTTGTCTGCTTTTTTTTCATTTTGCAGATTCCAGTTGTATGGAACTGCCTTTGTAAAATAGCCATTGTGAAATTCATCTGCCACAAACGGTATTAACGCATTTCCAAATGAGTCACGATACATTACAATTGATTCTTTTTTGTCTTTGCTTTCTGTTTCAATTGATATATCTGTAACTTTTTTGTTGTTTGAAGTTACTTTGTACGAACTTTTTTTATTGTAGATTACATTTGTATCTTTTTTGTTTCCTTTTGGAAATAACATTCCATACAAGTCCCCTGAAAAGTTTTTCTTTATGGTGTGCCTTTCATTAGTATAATCGTAGTGGTCTTTTCCTAAATAGTTAAGTATGGCATTACAGCCCATTGCCGCTCCCTGATTATTCCAATGGCTATCAAGCTTGTGATATACTTCTTTTCCGGAATCAATGAACATTTTCTTTAAATCAACTGTGTTTATATTTTCTTTTTTCATTTCTGCCTGCAATAAGCTGTAATTATTCTGCTCACTTGTTTTTATGTATCGCTTTGGCATATATTCAGGATAAAGCGAGTTCTTATTTGGTGCTATTACAAACAGAAACTGTCTGTTGTTCTGTTCCACATTTTCCTGCAATAAAGATAAAACTCTTCCACAGGAATAGATTTCTCTTTTTGACAAGGTATTTTGTCCAAGATAATCATCTAATGTTTCACTGAAAAACAAATAGCCTTTACTGCCAACTATAACTTTCTCATTTCCTGATTGTCTGAAAACATTCTTCTTTATTATAGCATCTGCTTCAATTAAATTCTGCCTAAAAGCAAAATTGTCTGAAAAATAGTCGTTTAACTGATCAAAAAACTTTACATTTAACTTTCCGCCTGTCTTAATTGACGGGAAAATCTGTACCTGTCTCTGCTCCACACTTACATCTGTTTTAAAAAATAACATTCCAAGAGATGGTAGACACAGTAAACAGAAAAATATTATTATAAATATTTTTTTCTTCATTTCGGTCACCTCTTAAAATCTAAAATAAATAAACGGATTATAGGTTGCTGTTGCAAGACTTATAATGCATACAAGTAGTAATCCTATATCTGCTATGTGAATTATTGTTTCATTTATGTTGCTGCCAATCTTTTTAGAAATGGTATTTTCCAACTTCTGTCTTAACGGATATGCAAAAATAATTGCCATTATTATAACAAATATATAATATGGACTAAGAAGTCCTGCCACAAAGCTGATTGACTTTACTTCCATATTAAAACCGGTAAACATTGTTTTTAACATCGTAAGACCAAGTCCTACTGAATCTGCCCTGAACATTACAAATCCGCAAGCCACAACTATCCATGTAATAATATTTTTTATAATGTTATTTTTTATTTTAATTATACTGCCCAATGTGTCTTCTATTACATTGGCAACTCCGTGGATTAATCCCCATATTACAAACGTCCAGTTGGCTCCGTGCCATATTCCTGTCAGAAGAAATACTATCATCTTGTTAAATTCACATCTAAACTTTCCTTTTCGATTTCCACCTAAAGGTATGTAAACATATTCTCTAAACCAAAGTGATAGGGAAATATGCCATCTTCGCCAAAAATCCTTTATTCCTTTTGCGCTGTATGGGTGGTTAAAGTTTTCATTAAACTCAAAGCCAAATATTTTTGCCATTCCTATTGCCATATCAGAATATCCACTAAAATCATAATAAATCTGAAGTGTATAAGCTATTGCTCCAACCCATGCCACAAGAAAATTATAATCGGTAATCTTTAATGCAAATATTGAATCCGCCATATATCCTGTGGCATTTGCAATAATAAGCTTCTTTGTAAGGCCTCTTATAAATCTGCTAATTCCTTCAGTTGTTTTTTCAATACTGCTTGTTCTGTTGTTAATCTGTTTTGCTATTTCATTGTATCTGATAATAGGTCCGGCAATAAGTTGCGGAAAGAATGATACATAAAGCATCAGGTTAAATAGATTCTTCTGAACCATTTCAGGATTTCTGTACACATCAATTACATATGACAATGCCTGAAATGTAAAAAATGAAATTCCTATTGGCAGGGCAATTCCCGGAATCTTTATATTAAGTCTTCCTGCATAATTAATATTTTCCAAGATAAATGCTGTGTATTTAAACACACACAGCACACCTATATTACAAATAACTGCTATTATTAAGACAATCTTTTTTCCTGCTATATTATTAGCCTTACTAAATCTTCCCTCCATCAAACCAAATATGTAATTAGCTATTATTGAACCAATCATTAATAATACATATATTGGCTCTCCAAATGCATAAAATATTAGGCTTGCGATAATCAATAATGTATTCTTCCCCTTTATTCCCGGCACTATAAAATATAATGCGCAGACAATAGGCAAAAACACAAAAAGGAATATTGCCGAACTAAAAACCATAATCTGCTCCTCGTAAACGTTGTCTGTATTTCTTAACGTCTTATCTATGTTTTTATTAGATTTTTCTCTTGTCTACCGGATGACAATTGTAATTCTTATACGATAAATTATAGTACTTGTTATAATCCTTTGCTCTTGCAAATAAAGCGTCATATACTTTTCCGTTTAATTCAACCCATGCATGTTCTGAATCATGTGCTACATAAACAGTCTTATATCCTGCCTCATGAACAAGGAAAGCAAGTGCTGCTGATTCTGAAACACAACAACCATCTCCGTGGATAAAAATATCATCTGCGAAAGTTGACTCCCAACCTTTCTGTTTATAAATCTTTTTAAGAAATCTATATCTCTTATATGGACGTTTTGCAATCCAGTCAAAACATTTTCTTAGTTTCTGCTGCTTTGTATCTGTATATTTGCATAATTCATTTAACTGCTTTCTTGCTCTCATCATTGTTTTGATTTTGGCAACGCTAAGGTCAGTCTGCTTAGCCTTTCCGGCTTTGTCAAGTTTAATGCCGTCAACAGTACATTTCTTAGCCATCTTTCCATTAGTACGTCCGAAATAATAATAGTCCTTTTTGTACTTAGCCCAACCTGTAACCATTACTCCTTTTTTATCAAAAAGGTATGTTTTATTCTTTACTGTAACTAACTGGTTCTTTATTTTTTTGCCTGATATCTTGCAATAAGTCTTGCCCTTTTTAGTTTTAAATTTTGCAACAGGGGTTTTCTGTTTCTTACTTTTTGCTTTTATTGTTTTATTATTTGAATCTGTGTTATTTTTGTTTACAGTTTCTTTATTGTTTAAATCTGTATTGTTTTTGTTTACAGTTGTTTTCGTTACGTTACTTTTGTTTTCCGCCTGATTTGTTGTAGTTGGTGTTTTGTCATTTGTTACTGCTGTCGTCGTTACTGCGCTTATCATTCCTACGCAAATCATTACTACCAGAAAAATCATTATTTTCTGTGTCATCTTTTTCGTTCTTCTGTTCTTCTCTTTCATCTTTCTGTGCTCCCTTCATTTTCCATAACCTTAGTTATCCCGTTATGTCAATCGTAAAATATCAGATAACCTTCCCCATATTTTAATAAAGTAATATCATGTGATGTCATTGTGATATTTGCTATGTACATAATAGCACTAAAAGTTTTATTTTCAAGCTGTTTTTTCCGTAATTTTGTAATATTTTTATATTGTTTCTTAATGTCATATTTTAACTACATTTAGGCTACATTTTGGAATAATCTTATTACATTTTCGTTACATTTTTAACAAAGAAAAAACTATTTTCATAACATTTATTTAATCTGACTTCGATGTTCCAAAAGAACAATCTATGTAATCAGATTTACCTTATGAAAATAGTTTTTCTATAATCATTTAAATTATATTTTTACGATATGTTTTACGGACGCTGTCCAAGTCCACCTTCCAATGTTATTGTTTCGCCTGTCATAAATTTAAAATCCGGTGAAGCAAGCTGAACGCAAACACGACCGATTTCTTTTTCTACATCGCCATAATGTCCCATAGGTGGCATTTTAACGTTAGCCTTAAATGCTTCCGGATAAGCTTTTTCAAAGTTTTCAAGTTGTGCTGTCCATGCTAGTGGGCAAACAATGTTAACATTAATTCCATCCGGTCCCCATTCTGTTGCTGCAACTCTTGTCAAACCTCTGATTCCTTCCTTAGCCGCCGCATATGCGCACTGGCCGTAATTTCCAAACAAACCTGCGCCTGATGCAAAGTTGATAACTGACCCCTTAGTTTCTTTCAAATATGGATAGCATGCCTTCATATAATGAAATGTTGCATATAATCCTGAGTAAACTGCTAAATCAAACTGTTCAGTTGTATGGTCTGCCAATGTTACACCTGAGGCAGATGCCTGTGCATTATTAATTAACACATCAATTCTTCCAAAGGCTTCCATTGCCTGCTTTGCAACACTTTCAGCTAATGCTTCATTATCAGCACATGCACTTATGTCTGCCTGGACCGGAAGAACCCTAATTCCATATTTTTCTTCTAATTCTTCCTTGGCATCAGTAAGCTTTTTAACATTTCTACCTGTAATTACAAGATTGGCACCTTCCTTGGCATATGCTGTAGCTATACCATATCCTATAGATCCACAACTTCCGTCGCTTAAGACTGCTCTTCCTCCGCCTGTAATAATTGCTGTTTTCCCTTTCAATGTACCCATATCATTACCTCCTATAAAATACGTTACTATTACTTTATATTAATTTTTTTGTAAGAACTCCAGTCACCATAATAATTCTTATTGTCTGACTTATAATATGCTCTTACCCTTACAAAATAATTCTTTCTATTTTTTATCTTTGATAAAGTTCCTGTACTCTTTCTTGCAGAAATTCTTCTATATTTGGCTCTGGATGTTGACTTTCTTCGACCATATTGAAGCTGATATCCGGATGCATTATAAACATTGTACCAGCTTACTTTAATTTTCTTCCTGCCTGTACGTTTAATTTTTAAATTTGAGACTTTTGATGGTTTAATTATAACAGTAAAAGTTGCTTTTACACCACTTCCGTCTGTTGCCTTAGCTATTGCATTGACTTTTCCCGGTTTATAAGCTCTTAAAATTCCTGTGTTTGTATCAATAACAGCACTTCCCGTATTACTTACTTCCCACTCAATATCTTTTGCAGTTGCATTGTCAGGTTTTACAATAGCCTTCAATCTTATTGTTTTGTTAACTGAAACCGTCTTATTTCCTGTAACGGTTATGCTTTTCACGTAATTATTAAATGAATAAGATATTGAATATATTCTCTTATACTTTCCTGTGCTCTCCTCATCTTCAGTTAATACTTTTATGTAATACACACCAGGCTTTAAAGTAATCTCTTCGCTATACTTAACTGATTTTCGATATCTTCCGCCTTTAACTTTTTCTTCTTTTATAAGAGACAATTCGTTGTCATATAACTGAAAAGTGGACTGTCCTGCATTGGATTTATAATTGATAATAACTTTGCTCTCTTCGTCTATAATTATCTTATAATATTCGCACCCATGTTTCTCTGAAAGTGTTGTAGTTACACTTTCATCTTTCTGCAACTCTCCTGCATTCCTAATAGTCTGACTTATATCGTTATTATCTGAATTATCCAAATCTGATTCTGCTGCATTGGTCTGTATCATCAAGGCAAACACTACACAAAATACTAATATAATTCCTGTCAATGTACTCTTAACTATATCCTTCACTTTGTCTCTCCTTCATACCCCTGATTATAACACATTTATGGTACGTTTTCTTTATTTTTGTTGCATATTTTTTATCATTTGCAGTAGCGCCATATCCTCAGCCTGTACCTTAATATTAGCCTTTAATGGTTCACCGTCAGGTGGGGTAACAGTTAGTTCGATTACACTGCCTTCTTTTACTTCCGGCTGGATTCTTGCAAAAAATTTTGGAAGCATTGGATGGCGTGTGACAAACTTTTCAAACATGCCTTTAAATTTCATCATATCTAATGGATTCATTGTTTTTCTCCTTTTCGCTAACTTTTCCAAATAAGTTCAGATTTTTTTATGCAAACACGTTAATTTACTTATTGTTTGCTAATAAAAAATTTCTGACCTTATTATAAAAGCCATATACTTTGGTATATCTTAACAGTAAAGTTAGTTATGTGTCAACGATATTCAATCTAGGCTATGTAATATGAATAAGATTTGATGGTATGATAGTTTTGCGAATGTACCTAAAAAAACGGGCAACTTGAAATAGCGGGGTACGAGCAGTCAAAAATGTCACTCATAACTTGCTTGTGACATATAAAAATGCCAAATTCGTACCCAGAAAATCAAGCTTTTTAAAATAGCGGGGTACAAGCAGTCAAAAATGTCACACATAGCTTGCATATGACATACAAAAATGCTAAATTCGTACCCAGAAAATCAAACTTTTTAAAATAGCGGGGTACATAACGCAAAAAGGGCTCCAATGCTGATTAGCGTATTGCAATAAACTAATTAGCATCGTGCCCTTTTAATTCGGATTGATTATTATACAATATTTATTCTTAATTTTGGTAGTGTTTTGCCTGTGTATTGTACATATTATAATAGAAGCCTTTTTGGTTTTCCATTAGTTTGTCATGGCTTCCGTCTTCTATTATTGTACCGCCATCAAATACTATTATTCTGTCACAGAATCGGCATGATGATAGTCTATGTGATATGTAGACTGCAGTTTTGCCTCCTACCAGTTTATCAAAGTTGTTATATACTTCAAATTCAGCAATCGGATCTAGTGCTGCTGTTGGTTCATCAAGTACTACTATTGGTGAGTCTTTGTACAGGGCTCGAACTATTGCAAGTTTTTGTGCCTGCCCGCCTGACGGCTCTATTCCCGATTCATCAAACATCTTGTATAGATTTGTATTTTGTTTGTCTTTCAATGAGTTAATCCAACTGTCTATTTCTACTATTTCACATAGTTCATTTATCTTATTCTCAACATCTGGATATTTGTTTTGTCCCATATCTATGTTGTCTTTTATGGAAAATGCCATAAGTTTGTAATCCTGAAATACTACTGAAAGCAAATCAAGATATTTGGAGTATTCTATGTCGTTTATATTCACTCCATTTACAAGTATTTCTCCTTCCGTTACTTCGTACAGTCTGCAAAGTAATTTTATGAAGGTTGTTTTTCCTGCACCGTTTTTTCCTACTATTGATAAGTGCTCTCCTGAATGAATTATTGTATTTATGTTTTTTAGAATATAAACATCTGTATTAGGATATTTAAAACTTACATTTTTAAATTCAATTGAAACACCATTATTAATATTAGGAACTACTGCATTTTTGCTTTCTTCGTATTTTCTGTCGATTGCTGCCTGTTCTATGTAATCAATATAATATTTCAAAACTGATGCCGTATATTTTAATTCCAACAAGCCTCTTGAAATACCGTTAAGTGCTTCCGTAAACTTAAGTATAGCCTGTACCAAACTGCTGAAATCACCTACTGTAATCTTTTCTGTCAAAGTATTTATGCCAAGAATAATATAAACTACAATATCGCAGACTTCTGTTGTCGTTACTGCGGCTTTATCCTTATTCCATATTTTCATTTCACTTTTCTTTGACAGATTATAAATGCCGTTGCTCTGCTTTTTCTGGTTGTCTATAATCATATCGTCTGAATGATATATTCTAATGTCCTTAGCATATTCACCTGTTGTAAGTTCATCAATATAATAATCAACAACACGGTCCATTTCCATAGCTTCTGAAAAATACTGTTCCTTTATTTTTGTTGTTTTCATTGTTATATATGTGTTAACTACGAAGCTTAACAATACAGGAATTATCAGCCACACAGAGCATTTAACTACTATGTAAATAACACCTGCAAGGACTAAAATATTACTTAAAAGTCCTACTATACCATCTGTAAGTCCCTGAATTAAATTTGTCTGCTCAAATGCACGTCCTGCCTTATTTATACTGTCTAACATTTCTGAATTTTCCGTGTATTCAAACTTCATTTTCATAGTGTTAGAACTAATTTCCATATGAAGCATCCTGTCAAACTGGTCGTTACAATAATTCTGCTTCTCATTGGCAAACTTGTTTCCTACTACGTGAATGTATGTACCAATACATATGAACGCAACCCAGAATATTATCATATTCATGTTTCTGTTCTGCTCATATACAATCTCATTAATTAAATACTTTGAGCCAATAATTGAAACAAAAGGTCCTGCCGTACTGATTATGACTGACATTAATATGTATAAATAATATATAGAAAGATGTTTCCAGGCAAACTTTGCAAAATATTTTGTGCAAAACCAAATATCTTTTATTCCGCCAAAAAATTTGTTTAACATACCTCACCCTCCTTATCTTTGTAATATTGAGCCTGAACCTGGAACATATTTCTGTATTTTCCATTGGCATTAATTAGCTGTTCATGAGTGCCCTCTTCAATAATTCTGCCATCTTCAAACATAACTATTTTGTCACAAAATCTTGTACTTGAAAGTCTGTGTGAAATAAAAATAGCAGTCTTTCCCTTTACCATTTGATTAAATTCCTGATACATTCTGTCTTCTGCCAATGCGTCAAGTGCCGCTGTTGGCTCATCCAAAACAAGAACTTCTCTGTTCTGATAAAGCGCCCTTGCCATAGCAAGTCTTTGTCTTTCTCCACCTGACAAATCAACACCGTTAGGGTCAAATATTCTAAGAAGCATAGTGTCTATTTTGTTTTCATATTTGTTAATCTTTTCATCCAAACCACTTCTTTCCAAAGCCTCCATTGTTCTGTTTTTGTCCGTCTCATTTTCAGGCTTCATTGAAATATTCTGCCATACCGGAAAAGCAAAAATTTCAATGTTTTGGAACACAGGCGCAAATATTTTAAAATATGTATCTCTGTCATACTTCTTTACATCAACTCCATTAAGAAGAATCCTTCCCTCTGTTGGCTCATAAAGTCTCATAAGAAGCTTTGTTAAAGTTGTTTTTCCTGCGCCGTTAATACCAACTACCGCCAACTTGCTTCCCGCTTCAATAGTCAGATTAATATTCTTTAGAACATATTTTTCGTGTCCCGGATATTTAAAAGATACGTTTTCAAATTTAAACTCAAATTGCTTCAAGCCTATATTCTTACTTACGCCCTGGCCTTTTTCAATGTCAGGCTTGTCCTCATTCCAGTCCATAAATGTTCTAAAATCGTCAAGTTCCATTCGGTTCATATTCATCCAAACCATATTGCAGAACATATCTGTCATAGCTGTGGAAAATGATGCAACCAAACCTATGTATAAAACAAAATCAGAAATGCTCATTCCCTTATTTAAAACCATATAAATCAATACTACGTATAGTAATAAATTCTGAAAAAGGCGAAGAAAACTCATCTTTGCCTCGCACATTACCCATTTTCTGTGATTTTTCTTGCAGGCTGCATAATAAACTGTATTTATGTCTTTCCACGTCTGTTCAATAAAATCCTGCATTTTAAATAATCTTATGTCTTTGGCATATTTAAAATCTCTTGCTGTTGAAGAAAAATAATAATTTTTTCTAAAATTAGATGACATTGCATCTCTAAAATTTACTTTCGTCCACTCCATTGTTGAATCAAGGATTTTATATATAAAATATGAAATAACTACCAGCACCAAAATTATCAAAGGATTAATTACTGCTATTGCCGCACCTGCTATAACTACAAGTACAATATTTGAAAGAATATTACTTCCTCTTCTACAGTAACCACTAATTCCCTGATAGTTATACATTGCATGTTTTGATCTTTCAATCAAATCAAGGAAATCCGGATTTTCCATATTTTTAAAATCTGTTGTAAATGATTTTCTAAGATATTTTGAAACTAACCCCTTATATACCTTGTCCCAGGCATACTCGCCTACATATTGAGCCTTTGTGTTGATAAGCTTTACTACAAGAATTATAATTCCCACTGCTACCAACACTTTAATCATTGTGTCTGTTGTAACTTTATTTTCTACTAATGCCAATACAATCTTTGGAATATAAATTCCAATAAGCATATACAATGCCGACAATACTCCCACTACAATCATTGCTATAATAAACTGATTGTTTAACTGCCATGTCAGCTTTACTGCATATACAAAATTGTTAAACATTCCATGCTTAGTCGCCTGTATTCCTTTTCGCTCCCTTTCGTGAGATGCAGAAAAGAAATTCTTAATTGCCTCCAATATTTTCCTCATATACATTCCCTCTTTTACTTTCATTGTGGGGTTCCTATGGTAACCATTGCAACTCTTTTAATTTTCGCAACTCTATGCAACTTTTTTGCAACTCTTACAACTCTTTTTGCAACCAACTTTTCGGGGATAAATAATAGATTTTAACAAATTTAGAATTTGATTAGAATAAATTATTGATTTTTCAATACTCCCTCTTTTCTACACTAAAAACAGTATAACATAATATCTATGATTTCGGGAAACTATTTAAACTTATAAGTTGCGCGTTCCTACAAGCGATGCGCATTAAGGACGAAATACAGACATGGAGAGCTTGCTCACCAACGGTTGTATTTCGTCCTAAATGCATAGCGCGACAGCGCGTCATGAGCATGTAGCGTAAGCGAAATGCGAATGACACTCTGTCACGCCATGCTTATATTTTACTATCCTATGTATCTTTCTATAAACGCCAAAAAAGAGCTATATTTCAATACTTTTAGTACCAAAATATAGCCCTTTATTATCCTTATTTACTACTCTCAAAAAAATTTGTTTCTATAATGCTTCCTTGATTGCAGCCATTAATTCATCATATGTTTCAAAAGCAGGAAGTTCAGGATATTCTTTCTTGATTTCATCTGTGCTTCTGAATAAAAATCCTGCCTTACTTGCCTTAATCATTCCAAGGTCATTGTGGCTGTCGCCGCTGGCAATTGTGTCATATCCGATTGACTGCAATGCCTTTACTGTAGTAAGTTTTGAGTTTTCAATTCTCATCTTAAATCCTGTGATTTCTCCATCTTCTGCTACTTCCAATGAGTTACAGAAAATTGTAGGATAACCTAACTTCTTCATTAAAGGTCCTGCAAACTGTGTAAATGTATCACTAATAATAATTACCTGAGTAATCTCTCTTAATTCATCTAAAAATTCTTTTGCACCAGGCATAGGATCAATCTTTGCAATTGTTTCCTGAATTTCCTTAAGTCCTAATCCATGCTCTTTTAAGATGTTAATTCTATAATTCATAAGCTTATCGTAATCAGGCTCATCTCTTGTTGTTCTCTTAAGTTCAGGGATTCCTGTTTCTTCTGCAAATGCAATCCATATTTCAGGAACTAATACTCCCTCTAAATCTAAACAAACAATATTCATTTTCTCGTTTCTCCTTTAGTCCATTAAAAGTCGTACATTCACACTGTACAGTTCAACATTGTAGCATACTTTTTTTGATTTGTCTAAAAGTTATATTTCTCTTTATAGCACTTGAAAGTTATTAATGTATTTACAGATTATTTTTTATGTATTCTTTTACTAATTCTGATGCATTATCTTCATTATAACCATTTATTACAATAGTTATTTTTTGACCATATCTTGCTCCAAAAGATATAACCTCTGTAATGTTTTCAACATTTGTTATTTTTTCTTCTTTAAGAATAAATATCTGTATTCCGAGTTTTTTTGCAATGTCAGCCAATTCTGCTATTGGTCTTGCATGCAATCCATCCACATCATTTATTATATGGTCTATTTGAATCATAACTATGTCTCCTTACACTTATAATTTCCGTAATTACATTAATTCATACTTTCTTAATCTTATAATTCCTTTAATGCTTCATCAAGAACTTTCTTTGCATTCATCATTCCAAAGTCCTGAGCTGCAATTGCCATTACAGGAATCCCTTCTGCCTGTTTTTTTATGTCATCTAATGCGAATCTAATCTGAGGTCCTAACAAAATAATGCTTGTTTCTTTAAGATTATCGCCTAACTCTACCATAGGGATGGCATCAACACTTGCTTCTAAACCTCTTGCCTTAGCTTCCTGCTCAAGTTTCATTTTCATAATACCTGTACTCATTCCTGCATTGCAAACTAATAATATCTTCATACCTTGCTCCTTTCCACATAATTAAATGTATTTATGCCTGAACACTTTCTTCCATCTGTTCTTCTTTAATTTTCTGTTTCTCATAAATTTTAAAGAATGGTAAGTATATAATCATATCTATAATAATTAATACGCAAACCAATATCAACGCCTTAATGTCCATTGTATCAATTAGACCACCTATTGGACAGAACATATTCCAGCTTGCATTTGCAAATGTTTTTGCTACAATTCCTGTACTCATGGCGATGTATGTAATTACACCATTTAAAGGCATTACTACTATAAATGGCAACATCATTGTTGAATTATACATAAGTGGCAATCCGAATATTAACGGTTCATTAATATTGAATAATGATGGGATAATTGCAAGCTTACCAATTGTTTTAATCTGTTTTGACTTACTGAATAATGTAAGAATTGCAAGTCCTAATGTTGCACCACTACCACCGATAGCCATAAATGTCCACCAGAAAGGTTCTGTAACAATATATGGAAGTGCTATTGCTGCTGTTCCTGCTGCAAATGCTGCCTGGTTTGCCGTAAAATTGTTCATTAAGAATGTATCCAATGGTCCTGTGATAACAGTATCATGAATACCGAACCACCAGAAAATCATTACAATTACTGCTAATATAACAACTCCCCAAATACTGTCTACCATCTTAACAACAGGTGTCATAATAAGCTGCATAATTGCCGGAATCCCTGCACCTGTAAAGTTTAATAATATTGCGTTAACTGTTCCAACTGCTACCAAAACAATTACGATTGGCACAAGGTTTCCTATTGATTCAGCTAATGCAGGAGGTACTCCGCCACCTTCCAAGTTAATATATCCGATTTTTCTATCAGATAAAAATCTATATAATTCAAATGATACAATAGTTACCAAAATCGCTGCAAACAATCCTTTTCCATCTAAATAGTCAAAAGATAATGCTCCATCTTTATTCATAGTTGCTGCAATCATAAAAGATGCAACTGAGACAGCAATAGTTACCCATGACTTTTCCATTTTATAATGTTTGCTTAAATTAATTGCCAATCCTATTGATGACCAAAGTGCAATTAACGACATTGTTACCAAATAAACATAACTTAAAGCCGGTCCTGTAAATGCTGCAACATTTGCCCATCCGTGCATAATTGCTTTAAGCACACCTGAATCCATGGTTGTATAATCCATTGGTGGTGATATAATAATAAGAGCAAAACTTCCTATAGTGAATAGTGGAATTAAAGCTAGGAATGTGTTTTGCAAAGCTTGAAGATATTTCTGTCTTGCCAATTTATTTGCAAGTGGAGATATCTTCTTTTCAATCCAGTTACTAAATTTTTCCATTGTAACTTCCTCCTTTTTCTTTTATAAATTCTTTATACCAATGATAACTGTCTTTTGGAATCCTCTTACAATTATCATCAAAGTCTATGTATACTAAGCCGTAACGCTTTTTGTACCCGTTTATCCAACTATACACATCCATTGTTGACCATACAAAATATCCTCTGCAATCACAACCATTGTCTATAGCCTTTTTAATCCAATCTACATATCCCTGTAAAAAGTCAATTCTATATTGATCATGGATTTCTCCGTTTTCTACCTTATCATATTCACCTAAACCATTTTCTGTAATTATAATAGGCGTGTCAGAATATAATTCTTTAAACTCCATAAGCATATCATATACTGACTTAGGATAAATTTCAGTTCCCCAAGGAGTTTTTTCTGTATTTGGATCATCATCTAAAGCACACCAATCCTTGATTTCCATTTCTTCATTTTTAGATGAATCACCTGTGTTATTTGCTTCCATTTTTGTTTCTCCACCTGAACAAGGTTTAACTAAAAATCTGCAATAGGCATTAACTCCAAGGTAATCAACTGTACCTTCTTTAAATACTTCCTTATCTTTCTCTAGCATATATGATAAATCATATCCTAACTTTGTAAGATGGGACACGTATTCATCAGGATAATATCCCTTTATGCAAGTATCATTAACAGATGTATTAAAGAAAATATCAGCTAATCTTTTAGCTTCTCTATAATCTTCATTATCTTTTAAAATCTCAATAGGATAGCTGTCACTTACAAGTCCAATCATTCCTTTAAAGCCCATATTTTTATATGCCTTAACTGCTCTTGCACTTGCTAACATTAAGTGATACATTGCTTTCCAACGCCTCTCTAAATTTTTAACATTAGGAGGGTAGTTTCCAAAACCATAACAGCAAAGTGTTTCATAATTTGGTTCATTAATTGTTGCCCAGTAATTAACTTTATCTCCAAACTCTTTAAAACATACTTTTACATATTCTTCATATGCATCAACTGTCGCTCTGTTTTCCCAGCCACCCTGTTCATACATTGGTTGTGGTAGATCGTAATGATATAAGGTAACTAAGGGTTCAACATTATATTTTCTACATGTATCAATTACTCTGTTGTAAAAATCTATTCCCTCTCTGCTTACCTCGCCTACACCATTTGGAATAATTCTTGTCCAGGCTATTGAAAATCTGTAAGCATTCTGATTACCTTCCGCTAACATTCTAATGTCTTCTTCGTATCTGTGATAATGATCATTTGCCACATCACCGGTAACAGGATTAACATTGTTTTTTTCACTGTGGCAAAAAGTGTCCCAGTTAGACATTCCCTTGCCGCCTTCTTTCCATGCACCTTCACATTGATATGCTGCAGTAGCACTGCCCCATAAAAACTTTTTGTCCATTAACTTAATTTCTCCTTATACAATGTTATAAACTCTTTTGCCACACGTTCATACATTATTGTTGTCATTAAATGGTCTTGTGCGTGAACTAACATTATGCTATACTCAATATTTTTTCCCTGAGCTTCCTTTGCCAACAATTCTGTCTGTGCATTGTGAGCTTTTGTTAATTCACTTTCTCCTTTTTTGATTAACTCATCAGCTTCATCAAACTCACCATTTCTAGCTTTTTCAACTGCTTTAAAGAATGATGAAAATGCATCTCCTGCATAACTTATAAGCTGAAAAGCAACCATCTGTGCTTCTTCTCTATTCATTGATTTCTCCTTTCGTTTTTTGTTTATGCCATTATTATATTTTATAAATTTTTCATTTACAAATCATCTTTTGCGGTGTACACCGCACCTATATATTTGCCTGTATTTTTCTAATATTGTATAATTTAATTACTTTAATAATTTATGATTACATTTTATATTTTTAAGGAGATATTTGTATGAATAGATTTACTGATCGTCAGAAAAAAATAATTAAGGAAATACATAATTCCAATACTTTCATTACGGGTAAATCTCTAAGTCTGATTCTTAATGTTTCACTTAGAACTATTCAATCTGAAGTTTCTGCCATTAACAAAGTATTACCTTTAATACTTTCCACTAACAGAGGCTATAAGATTGATGATAAGTTGTATAAAACACTGGATTTTACCGCCATTGAAAAAGAGCAAAATTTAGAACATATTATCGTTAAAAAAGTATTTTTCCACAATCCACATTATAATATTGATGATTTGGCAGACGTTCTTTACATAAGTACTGCAACCTTAGAAAAATACTTTAAAAAAATTAATGAAACTCTTTCTGATTTTGATTTAAAAATAATTAGAACCAATAATACTGTTTTTGTTTCAGGAAATGAACTAAATAAAAGAAAATATTTAAACAAAATTATTTTTGATGAAATCAATCCTGCCTTTAATAGTATTGATAATTTGAATAATTATTTCGAAGGAATTGACGTTGACAAAATTAAAATTATTATTCTCAATTCAATAAATAAGTATCACTATTACGTTGACAATGCTTACTACAACAACATAATTGTAAATATAACCATTGCTCTTTACCGTATGCGTACCGATCACTATGTTTCAGAACCTTTAAGAAATATTAGCGACAAGGCTGAAACTATAGAGTCAAAAATTGCTACGGAAATATGTACACAGTATTCAGCTCATTGCAATATTAATCCTTCTGAAGATGATATTTTTTATATTTCATCACTTCTTGAAGGCATAATTAAACCTATAAGCAAGGATACACAATCTATTTCACAAGATATTTTGACATCTGATTTTATTGAAGAAATCCGTGAAATTTTATTAAATGTGTTTTCTTATTATATGTTGGAAATTAACTTTGATGAATATCTTTATAGTTTTGCCTTACATATATATGGTTTAATTAAGAGAGCAAACAGTATACAATCTTCAGGCAATGACTTTTTAAATAACATAAAAAAGAATTGTCCTTTTATATACGATGTTTCTGTTAGTATTGCTCAGAAATTAAATAAAAAATATAATATTAGCATTGCTGACTCTGAGATTGGATATATTAGTATACACATAGGCTACTTAATTGAATCTTCCAACAGTGATTCAGATAAAGTTTCCGTACTGCTTTTATGCCATGATTACCATGACATTAATTCGAATATTGAAAAGAAATTATTAGACAATTATCAGAATTTTATTACTTTAAAATTATTCACAACCGATAATAGTTCCGCTTTGATTAATGCTTATTCAGATTTAATTGTAACAACAAAACCGTTAAATCTCATTGGCAAGGAAGTTATCGTTGTTTCTCCATTTTTTACAATTATGGATCAAATAAATGTTGATAATGCTATTCACAAATGTTTAGAAAATAAGCAAAAAATTAAACGCAACAATATGTTGTCCTCATTTTTTGATGAAAAACTTTTTTTCAAGTCTAATAATTTTAAAAATAAAGAAGATGTCATTAGATTTTTAGGACAAAATGTTATTGATTATGGATTATGTGAAGAAGGTTTTGTTGAATCTGTTTTGGAACGTGAACAACTTTCGTCAACTTGCTTTTTTGATACTTTCGCAATTCCTCATGCCCTTGATATGAATGCTACCCATACAATGATTTGTGTTCTCACAAGTGAATCGGGTATACAATGGGATGACCATGTTCTACATATTGTTCTTATGCTGGCTGTTCAGCAAAATGACAGGAAAAAATTTATGGAACTTTATAATGGTATTGTTCAAACTCTTGAAAAGCCTGAAAAAGTAAATAAATTAGTATTGGCTGATAATTTAATGGATTTTTTGAATCAGCTTCTTGAAAAATAAATTTTTATAAAATGACAGTGTCCTAAAGGTAATTATTCAACCTGTGCTTACACAATGGTGGAATAATTACCTTTGGGCACAACAGTTAGCTTTCATATATTGGCTCAAAATCATCTGCTCCATGACCGCATAACGGACAAGCATAATCTTCCGGCAACTTACTTCCCTCATAAACATAATTGCAAATCTTACATCTCCAACCAACAATTTTTTTGCCATCTTCTTTTGCAGATGCTGCATTGTTTTTCGGCTTTATTTCATTTTGATATTTTGCATAAGTTATAGGTTCTTTATCGCTTAATACCTTTGCATCAACAACTTCTGCAATAAATAATGTGTGTGTTCCAAGATCATGTTGCTCAACAACTTTTCCACTAATAACTGCGCAGGATTGCCAGCCAAGATATGGTACATCATTACAATCTGTAGGTGGTGTAATGTTTTCAAACTTGTCCACATCTCTTCCTGACTGAAAGCCAAAATGCTTTATTGTTTCAAATGTACAATCATTGTCCAAAATGCTTACTGCAAAAATACCACTTTCTTTAATCAAATCGCAAGTGTAGTTACTGTTCAATACCGAAATTGCTATTCTTACAGGATTGCTTGCTACCTGAATACAAGTGTTTGTAATACAACCGTTAGCCACTTCACCTGCCTTAGTTGATACCATAAATACTCCGTAACTTAAATTATATATTGCTTTTTTGTCCATATCTAATCCTCCATTTCACTATATTGATTATTTTCCGTTTAGCTTTTTATTTATAATATCATAACATTTTTATGGTTCCAACATAAATACTTTGGAAAGCAATTTTTTATTTATAATTATCTATTGACTATTGTATTATACCAGATTTATTATATTTGAGAAGAAAAAGAAAGGATTTTTTATTTATTATGGACCAAGAAAAGTACAAAACGGAGAACAAAATTTTAAGGCTGTCACTGGGAGGCACCATTACTTTTACAGTATTTGAAATCATCGCTTCCTTTGTCTTAGGTTCAAAAACCGTAATGACTGACGGCATATTTGACTTGTTTGACTTATTACTATTGCTTCCAATGTTTATTTTGGTTCCTTTTCTATACAAACCTGTTTCTGAAAAGAAACCTTATGGTTTTTCTCAAATTGAATCATTACTTGTTCTTGTAAAATATATTGTTTTACTTATTGTAGTTATCAATATGATTACAAACAACATTACAGTTTTACTTCACGGTGGACACACAGTTAATGCCACAAACGTTCTTATATATGAAGCTTCTCTTTGCGTGTGCTGCATAATTATGTACCTTGTCCTTCATTATCTTAGCCGTAACTATTCCTCAATGATAATCAAATCAGAACTTTATTTGTGGAAGGTTGACATTGTAAGTACTCTTGGAATTTCAGTTGCATTTTTATTCCAGATTTTCCTTACACACAGCCCAATTAATTTTATTATTCCTTACATAGATTCTTCTGTGGCAATTATTGTTGCACTATTCCTTGTAAAAGAGCCGATTGTGCAGATTATCAAAAACTTAAAGGAATTGGTTTTATTCTCGCCTGACCAACAGATTATGGATGAAATCAGAGAAGTTGTAAATAAGGATATTAGCAATTATGAATATAGTCTTGATTTCTTAGATGTTACACAAACAGGGCGTAAAACATGGATTGAAGTCTACGTTAAAAGCAAAAATGACACTATAAAAATCAAGGATTTCAAGAAAATACAGGAACATATTACAAAAGATTTGATAGACAAATTTGACCAGATTTATGTTGAAATAGTTCCTGCTCTATAGCTTGTAACTATAATTTACGATTAAATTTCAAAAATACTTTTCACAAAGGAGATTTTAAATGAACCTTATAAAAGAAAAATACAAAGGCTTATTAGTTTGCCTTGCAATCGCAATTCCTGCCTGTATACTTGGCAAAATCTTTCCTATTATTGGAAGTGCCGTTATTGCTATCATTGCCGGTATGGTTATTGCTTTATTCTGGCAACCGGGAAAAACTTTCAAACCGGGAATTACTTTTACATCAAAAAAGATACTTCAGTATGCAGTTATTTTATTGGGCTTCGGTCTTAATCTTAACGTAATATTTAGTACCGGAAAGCAATCACTTCCAATAATTATTTGTACAATTTCCACATCTTTGATTATAGCATTCGCACTTCACAAAGCTATGCACATTGATTCAAATATCAGTACTTTAATCGGTGTAGGATCTTCTATTTGCGGTGGTTCTGCCATTGCTGCAACAGCACCTATTATTGATGCAGATGATGACGAAGTGGCTCAGGCTATTTCTGTTATTTTCTTTTTCAATGTTTTAGCTGCTTTATTGTTTCCAATGTTTGGACATTTCTTAGGCTTTGATACAACATCCGGTGAAGCCTTTGGTATATTTGCCGGCACTGCTGTTAATGATACTTCATCAGTTACAGCTACTGCTTCTACTTGGGACAGTATGTGGAACCTTGGAACTCAGACACTTGATAAAGCCGTTACAGTTAAACTTACAAGAACTCTTGCAATAATTCCTATTACTTTGGTTCTCGCTTTATTTAGGGCAAAACAGTCAGGTAGCAATTCAAATGAAGGTGGATTTAGTTTTAAGAAAGCTTTTCCTATGTTTATTTTGTGGTTTATTGTTGCTTCTCTTATTACAACAATTGCCATAAGTCTTGGTGTTCCATCATCAGTATTTGCACCACTTAAAGAGCTTAGCAAATTCTTTATTACTCTTGCCATGGCTGCCATCGGTCTTGGCTGTAATGTTGTCAAGCTTATCAAAAATGGTGGCAAACCTATTTTGCTTGGCGGCTGTTGCTGGATTGGTATAACTTGCGTAAGCCTTTTACTTCAGCACGTTTTAAGCATTTGGTAAATATAGAATTTAGTGAGCATATAATTTGGTAAATAACGACACTTATTCCAATGACCTCCTATTGCTTAAATATTACAAAATTGTTACAATTCTTTTTGTAATTGGCCAGTACAAATCTTAAAATAAGGAGGAGGAAACTATGTGTTTTAAATTCAATAGTTGCGACCAGTTATTTAACGCTATTTGCAAATTCTTTAACTTTGGTTGTTAATTAGTTATTTTTATAAAATAATATTCATATATGCTTTTACACAAAAAAACAGAGGACGATGTTTTGTTTGCTTGTTAGATGTTTAATCTAATGAAAGCAAGACGCACCTCTGTTTTTTATATACTTATTTAAAAATATTTTCTATTATTTCTTCACTATTTTTTATTAATTTTATTATCCATCACGCCATCGTAAATTGATTTTGCTATATCCATTAACTCATTTTCAGCTTCTATATCACTTGTATAAGGATATTTTTCTGACATAATATTAAACAATGTTCTTAGTTTCTCAGCCTGTTTACTATCCTTGTTATGGAGCAATTCATATGTATATTTCGTTCTAAGGATAGCCGGAAATTTCTTCATACTTTTCATAAATTTTTGCAAATCTTTAGTATAAAACTCCTCTGCCTCAATAATATTTCCGTCAATAAGTTCACAATAAATGTAATCGCAAATCAGAAGATATCTGTACACTCCAACTAATACCATATTGCTTTCCAGCACTTTTTTGATTTCTTCTTTTGTCTGCTCAAACTTATGCATCGCCATTAATCTGTTACAATAAAAAACTTTTATGCTTGTAATCATTGGATTATCATTTTTCCCATCTATACTTTCGAACCATTCTTCCGGCATTTCCCTGATTCCGATACCTTCAGCTAATGCTCCGTTCATTTTTAGTTGAACCCATAAAGCCTTTAACGCATCCTTGTCACTGCCTAATTGTACTGCATTATATCCGTCATTATTAATATCTCCTACTTTCATCGGAATACCATTAACAACTGCTGAAGCAAATCCCATTATTGCAGACATTATCATTGCCAATGACAATAACTTCCATAGACTAATCAAATATATAACAATAAAAATAAGGGATGTAATCACATTTAAAATAACTCCACCTAAATTATAAAGAACATATGGCATCTTACCATCTATAAGTTCCGGTGGTGACATTAAACATTGACCGCCTGTTCCAGCCAACGAAATGTTTTTGATTTTTAATTTTCCGTTTTGTTTAATAAGTATCACACTGAAAATTCGAAATGAATTAAATTTATATCCTGTCATCAATCCAAAGATTAAATGCCCACCTTCATGGATAATAACATTTACCATATAGACTATGTACATTAAAAGAATTAATTCTAAAAATTTCATCAATTCATTCCATACACTTATATCTTCACCTAGCGTTTCATCCATTGTAACCATATAAGAGCCAATTGCAGCTCCACATAAGGCTCCTGCAATTACAAATGTAACCACAACAAGCCATTTCATATCTAATTTTTTCATACTTCTTTCTTTCTAGTTTTTTATTAATATTAAAATTCAAGTCTTATTTTATACTTTATTAATTTTTTTTGCTATCAACCTTAAAGCAATTTCATTAATTTACAGTTCTCAATGCCTGCGTCCCAGAATTTTTCCAAAGGAATATTTTGCACCTGACACACAATGCTTGAATCCATTGCTCCATGTCCCACAATAATAACATCCTTACCTGCATCTAACTGTGGCTGAACTACTTCTTTAAGAAAACTTCCTGTTCTGGCAAACAAATCATCAAAAGTTTCTCCATCTTCCACACCCGGATAATTAGCCGGATCCTTAAACAACTTTCTAATAGGGCTTCCCTCTATCTGAGACGGATGTGTTACACCTTCATACACGCCAAAACACATTTCCATAAGCCTGTCGTCATATACAATAGGAATGTTTCTTCCTTCCAAAACAATTTCGGCTGTCTGCTTTGCCCTGACAAGCGGTGAGCAATAGCATATGTCAAAATTAACATCTTTATATTTTTCTTTGGCTTGCTCTGCCATCTGAATGCCTTCTTCATTTAATGGAATATCTGTACGACCTTGAAGCTTATGCTTGGCATTCCAATCTGTTTTTCCGTGTCTCATAATATATAACATAACTTTTCTCCATATCTTTTGCTAATCTAATATAATTTATACGGATATAAGCTTAACTCATTCAGGTTATTTTCGCAACTGTGACTTCATTGGAACAAATTCAATTTTCAGCTGCATTCCCATACCTGTTACAAGTCTTCCTAATAATATGGTAAAAATACCATATTGTCAATTACTAACATTCTCTTTTTTATTTTTATAAATTGTATTTTTTCTTACTATATGTTATGCTTTCTAAATACACCTAAAAAGGTAATAAGAAAGGTAAAAATATTATGAAAAAACACAATGACAAAAGAAGCTCTTTCTCCGGAAAGCTAGGCTTCGTTCTTTCAGCTGCAGGGGCTTCTGTAGGACTGGGAAATATTTGGAGATTTCCTTATCTTGCTGCAAAATACGGTGGTGGTATTTTCCTATTGGTATATATTATTCTGGCCCTTACTTTCGGATATACAATGATTGTAGCTGAAACTTCTATTGGTCGTATGACTAAGAAAAGCCCTGTTGGTGCTTTTAAATCATTTAGTAACTCTAAGTTTGTATCTTTAGGCGGATGGATTAATGCCATCATTCCTATACTTATTGTTCCGTACTATTCTGTTATCGGTGGCTGGGTTATTAAATATCTTGCCGAATATATTATTGGTGACAGCAAACTTTTGGCCGGAGATGATTATTTCACCGGTTTTATTTCAGGTGGTTTTTCCGCTGAAGTTTGTTTTATTATATTTACTTTTATAACTTTAGCAATTATTTATGCCGGAGTTAGAAATGGTATTGAACGTGTTTCAAAATTTATGATGCCTATCCTTGTAGTTCTTTCTTTTATTATTATGATTTATTCGGTAACAAGACCGGGCGCTTTGGCCGGTGTAAAATATTTTCTTGTTCCTAATGTTAAGAACTTCTCATGGATGACTGTAGTTGCAGCTATGGGACAGATGTTCTATTCACTGTCTATTGCAATGGGTATTTTGATTACATTTGGCTCATATATGAAAAAAGATATATCTATAGAAGAGTCTACCAGAAATGTAGAAATCTTTGACACTGCCATTGCTATTATGGCCGGACTTATGATAATTCCTGCAGTTTTCGCCTTCTCAGGTGGCGACCCTGAAGCCTTAAAGGCAGGTCCTTCACTTATGTTTATTACAATTCCTAAGATGTTCGAAAGCATGGGACTTAGCATGGTTGTTGGTATTCTTTTCTTCACATTAGTACTATTTGCTGCACTTACAAGCTCAATTGCATTAACAGAAAGTGCTGTTTCAACATTTGAGGACCAATTCGGATGGAACAGAAAGAAGTCAACAATCATTCTTGGTGGAATTATGCTTGTTCTTGGAAGTCTTTCATCATTAGGCTATGGTCCTTTAGGCTGCGTTAAGATTATTGGAATGCAATTCTTAGATTTCTTCGATTTCTTAACTAATTCTGTAATGATGCCAATTGCTGCATTTGCTACATGCTTACTTGTTTCAAAAGTAATTGGACTTAGGAAGATTGAAGAAGAAGTACTTCATGGGGAAGGTACATTCCGCAGAAAGAAGATTTTCAATTTCATGATTAAATATCTCTGCCCATTATTTGCGGCAATAATACTATTAAGTTCAATCGCAAATGCATTTGGATGGATAACAATATAAAATTGAAATTTGTTAAATAATAGAGGATGTTGTGATAGCATCCTCTATTATTTTTTTACTTTTATGATGGATTTAATTGATAATGTGGTTTAAACTGGGCTGTTTCTTTGATGTGTTATCAAAAAGATGCCACATTTCTCTTAAATGTAGCATCTTTCACTCTTATTATTTAATTTTAACTGTTTTACTCAAACCTTTTTTGGTAAGCATCTTTTTGTAAGATTTCTTCTTACTCTTTGGTACGCTTATCTTGGCTTTCTTATTAATCTTCTTAAAAGCAGATTTTCCAATCTTCTTTAAAGTTAACTTCTTTGATTTAATTTTAATCTTTTTAAGTTTTTTGCAGTTGTAGAATGCTTTATTTCCTATCTTACTTATATTATTACCTATTGTAATGCTTGAAAGATTTTTGCACCTCTTAAATGCATTATTACCAATCGAAGTAACCTTGTAAGTAACATTTCCTATCCTAATCTGTGATGGTATTGTTGCTTTCTTAAGCTTCTTATCAATTGGGCAAACATATTCAACCTGCTTATTAATTACAGTTATGCGATAAATAGCGTTAGTTGAAATGTCCTGATAGGTACTTCCAACTGTATATTCCATATTTCTTTTTGGAATAACTTCAGTTTTTGTTGCGCCACAAGCTGTACAAGTATAAGTTTTCACTCCTTCTTCTGCATAAGTTGGCTCTGTTGTAACTTTGCCATTATTCCATTTATGGCCTTTAGCTTCTGTTTTTACTGTTGTTCTGCTTAGTTCCTTGTTGCAGACTGTACAGTATATTACTTCGTCATAGCTTCCACCTTTTTCGCATGTGGATTCCGTGGCATTTTCAATCTTTACTTCGCCTTTAACATGTCCCTTGGCTGGAATTGTTTCTTTTTGTACATCAGTTATTTTTTGGTCATTGTATATTCCGGTTGCTGTGTGTGTTATGTTTCCATCCTCCTCGCATGTTGCTTCCGTTCTGGTTGTTTCCACATCACAGTCCACTTTAATAACATGCTCTCTATTATATTCGCATGTGTACACAGCCTTACATGTACTATAATCATCTGACCACTGAAAATCCGGTCCTATGTAATTATGAATACAGATTTTGTTTACTTTAGTTGTTAAATCTGCAATATTGTATTCCTGTTTTGTAGCGTTTGAATCTGTAAGTTCATCTACAACAAGCTGGAACTTGCCTGATACATTCTCATTCTTTATAGCCTTAAAGGTCAATTTAATAACCTGTCCGTCAGCCTTTATATCGTCTGTTGACATAAAAGCAAATTTAACTTTTCCTTTAGTTGAAGTTGAAACATTAGTAAATGAATTTTTCAAAATTCCATCAGAAAATGACGCATCCTGTATTTCAAATATATCTTTGTCATATTCAAGATAAGCTGTCATTGAAGCTATTCCTGAATTGCCTGCCAGATTAATTGTAACGTCAAATGTTTCCTGTGAATCTATTGAATCAAGACCATTTACCGTAAACAAATTATCTGACTGCTGCTCTGACGTTGATATTGTTGCTTCATAACTTCCATCAAAAGTGCATTCCTGCAACTGCTCGTTTGTTATTGTTACATCTGATAATGAAATGTTACTAGATGTTGATTTCTCTAAAGGTATAAACTCCATATTCAGAAAATTCATCGTTGTTGTAGAACATTTATTAAAAGCATAGGCTACCTTAACAGTTCCTTCTTCAACCTTATTATATGAAACAATTAAGCCTTCAACATTTTTGTTAGCTGTGACTTTCTGAAATCTTACCTGCTCCTCATTATAATGTAAAATAAAGCTTCCGGACATTACTCCTGCATTGTGACTAAAGCCAAACCTGCACTGTACTGTATCATTAGCATTAGCATCTGTAGTTCCTTCTAGGTTAACCTGATAATTATCACTAAGTGGGTTATCAACATTTATGGTTAATTGTGAATCAATATTAAAGTCTATGTTAGAAAGATTTCTGTCATATGCTTCATTTATATTCGTATTAAATACACACTGTTCACTTCCTACGAAGTCAGCTGTATATGTAATTGCAAACAATTCTTTATCAGTTACCGACAAACCATTGCCATTAATTAATGCTATTTTAACTGTACCCTGACTCTCTTTGGCTGATGTTATTGTTGATCCAAGCTCACTGCTAAACTTGCATTCTTTATAACTAAGCTTCTCATTGTCATATTTAATTAACATTTGATAACTGCTTAGATTAGTTATTCCTGTTCCATAATAATGTATTGTAACAACACCATTGCTCTGTTCATAGGATGTCCATATTGTTGGATTGTTATCATCTGCCTTTACTATTGTATTAGCAGGGACTATTGTCCCTGCTAACAATGAAACTACAAGAATGATGCTTACAATAAAATTATAAAATTTATTCTTTATTTTCATCTAAACACCTTCCTTATTTAAACTGCGTTATTTCTCCTGTAGCATATTGTAATATTCTCATAGCATCTACTGCTGTTATCTTTCCGTCTCCGTTAACATCAGCAAGTCCTGTTATTGCATCTGTAGGATTGTCAATTAATGCTAATTTCAAAGTAAGCATAGCATCTACTGCCGTTACTTTTCCATCCATATTAACGTCACCTAATTCATAGCTTGTATCACTTGAATTAACAAGAACTATAATGCTTGCCTTCTGGCTGCTCTTTTCAAGTGATGCTGAAATAACTGTATAACCATTACCTACGGCTGTAATAGTTCCATCTGAATTAACTGTTGCAACTGCCGTATTACTTGATGTCCACTGAATATTTCTCTTCTGGTTACTTGTTTCGTTTCTAATCTGTGCATCGGCTGTATATGTTTCATCAGCATACATTGTTACAATATCCTGACTTAATTCTACATATGCTTCATCCTTAAATATTTCAATTGGGATTTCACACTTAGCATTGTTATAATATGCTGTTACTGTAGTAGAACCAGTTTTAGTTAATTCAAATACACAAGTTCTACCATTGTCTGTTGACTGAACAAGTTTAACTGAATCGTTATAAGACCAGTTAATAGTTGCTATTGACTCTATTGGCTTAGCCTGTAGCTTGATAGTAACAATATTGCCTACAGTTCCTGAATACTTGTTTTGTTCAGAAGTAATCTCTTTAACAGGAAGTTCGTTAACCTGAACATCAATATATGTTGTTTTTCCATCACAACTAACCGTAACTGTAGTACTTCCACTCTGAATTGCCGTAAATGAACCATCATCATTCTGTTTAAGTACACTTGAATCATAGCTATAATCTGCATAATCATGATATGTGGCATTAGCCGGTGATACTGTTACCTCCGGTGTAAAGGAATCTCCTATATCTAAAGTAGCACTTGATTTTTTAACTTTAATATCATTTACAGGAACGTATTCACTCTGTTCAATAAATGATATTCTTTCAGAATCATAATCTAAGTTTTCTACTTCCACACCATTAATCTTAACACTGATTACTTCAGGTCGAACTTCGGTAGATTCGTTATAATATTCAAAATATCCCAGTTTTCCACCATTTATACTCTGATTATTAAATTTATATTTATAAGTATTTCCTGAACTATTTCCACTTATATAACTTAATGATGAAGAAAAATATTTGTCACCGTCTTTTAAAGTCACCTCTAAACTATTAATTTTTCCATTAAAGTTAGTCTTTAAATATGAGTTCTGTGATTTTGCTAATTCTTTAGTTATAATAGTATCCTCATTATAAACTTTCACATTAGAATCCGTTACATCAAATGCATCATCAATACTTGCCACAACTACCTGATTTTCTGTTAACTCTACCTTCTTCTTGCCCATATATTCAGGTTTGAAAGTAAACTTAAGTTCCTTGGCAGATACATATTCTGTATCAACTTCTTTATCATCTATTACAACCCTGTCTGACTCATTAAAGTTTACACCTTTGACTATACCTGTCATGCTCTTGCCAACTTCTCCGTTATCAGCTTTAACTGATGACACAAACGCCTTAGACTCTACCGGTGTAACATTTGGTTCAGTTGCACTTCCGTTGTATGCATAATTAATTCCATCTGTGGCTTCAATATAGTACTGAAGATTTCCAACAGTTATATCTTCTGCATTAATATGAGCATTATAATAATTACCAGTAGTATTGTTCATTGGAACTGATTTAAAATTATCTTCTCCTTCCATTCGATAAAACAATGTAACGCCTTCAACACCTATGTTATCCTTAACTGTTGCTGTAATAGTTGCACCAACTCCGTTAGTTATAGATTTTAGTGCTGTATGTTTAATTACCGGTGGCTTATCATCTACTGCTGTATTAGAAGTAATATTAGAAGGTCTTGACTCAGACATTGCCGTATCTACTACTGTAAAGTAATAATAATACTTCTTTCCTGCCTCGACTTTTTTGTCTTCGTATTCTTTCTCTTCTGATGACAAAATAGATGAATTAATCTTCTTAAAACTTCCTTCCTCCCCTGTTTCACTTCTATAAATATTAAAGCCTGCCATAGTGTCATATTCATCCTGTGTCCAGTTAAGGTAAATACTTCCAACTCTACCTTCTGACTGCAATGTTAATGCTTCTGCTCCACTGGCAGTAACATCGAATTCAAATCTTCCCCAGTCAGTTCCTGTAGTAAGCCAATGGTCATCTGCTGCAGCAGCATCCTTAACCCTGAAGTACTGATGTCCCTGATTAATAAGAACCTTAATCGGCATCTTACCAACCCATTCTCTGCTGCTATTCCACTGTCCTTTCAATGTATAATCAGTATATAGAGCATCCGGTCCGTAAGAAACCATAGGATCTGTGTTCTTATCCATATCTCTGTTAAATAATACATGAACATCATATGTTCCGTTACCAACAGTGTCTACCTTATCACCATTCTTATCTGTAATGTAAATATCAGAAACACAAGGATAAGTTTCCTCTGATGGCTTATCTAAATATGGGCTTGTAATAATATCTCCACAATTTGTATTCGTATCAAAATCAATAATCTGCTTGTTTATCAGTCTTTCATCGTTTGTTCCCCAATAATTATTTTGTGCTGAATATACAAAGTCTCTAGAATTACTGTTAAACATTTTCATCCATTCAGATGTATCTGTACAAATTAATCTATTTAGCACTGTATTTCCCATAAAGCTTGTGTTATCTAGCTCACCTAAATATTCAGGATCTGTATTTATTTTTTTAATTTTTGAATCGTCTATATCTGCTGGATACTCTGCCAAAACATATCTTGTAATATTATCAACTGCATCATTTAAGATATGTGGTAAATATACATATTCTTTTTCATTAGTTTCTGTATTTATTTTTTCTGATTTTCTAAGATATACGCGATACACAGCAAGTGGATTTGACACTGATGCATTGATTTCAGCACCTGGTTTTTCCCCATTAACAGATGCTGTATCTCCACTTTTTGTATCAAAATAATAACCATTTATCAATTTCAAATATTCATTAACATCATTACCATAAATGTCCTTAAACATATCTCCCAATAAATTTGTGATTTCTTCATCTAAACCTACGGTTGACAAATGACCTCCATTCATACTTATTGCTTTTTCTATAGCATTATAGTTGAACATATTTGAGCCAACATAATTATACTCATAAAAATATTGATCCAAATTATATATCACATATTTTTTTCCATTTAACGTTCCTATTCTACTCGCTACTTCCATATACGGTCTTCTGTATTGAAAACTATTTACTGACATTTGAGATGGAAACATTTTAATCCCAGCAGAAGTATTTTTTTTTGCTTCATTAATTAAAAAAGTACAATTATTTGCCTTAATGTTACTATAATAATTTTCGCAATTATCAAATAATACATTGTTAAATTCTCCACTAACAATAGATTTCGTTCCAACCCATTCATTTCTTGTTGCGCGCAAATTCGATATTTTAGATTTTTCAAGATAGGTCGCATTTATTTTAGGACTATCTTCTTCTTCTTCAACTGTACCACCACCATTACTATAAGCACGTTTTTTTACATAGTCGTAATTTTGTGTAAAATTCAAATGTGAACCACTACTTATATCAATATAGGGATTTTCAATATTTACATAATTCATATCTATAGTTCCCGGAACCACCTTCTCAACCTGAACCCTATAATCTTCAAAATTTTTTCCAGTGAACAATTCAATTGGTTTACTTTCTGTTCCATTAAAATTCATTCTTCCTTGTACAGATATATATGCTATATCGTTATCTCCATACACTGAATACTGATCTGATTCCCAGAACTGTATTTTTGTTCCCTCTTCTACATTTACAGTTACTCCTTTAGGAATAAAAAGAGAATTTTGAACTATATAATAATTGTCTTCCGTTAATGTAACATCGTTCTTTATTTCTCCTGAAAGAATTATTCCCTTTACTATATGTATGGTATATGCTGTATCTTTTAATTGGGTATAAACAGTACCGTCTTTTTCATCTAATCCATTCTTTGCCCTATAATTTAAGAAAAAATTATATATATCTTTTTAACTATCTTTTTATATCTTCTTAAATGTCCGCAAAGCCTTATTTTATCGGCTCTACGGGCATTTTGCTTTTGTGGTAAACCTCACATATCTAGGTCTATCTTCTTATATTTTCGCTATCAAGCGTGG
>OGNW01000015.1_pt1 | contig 197222 bp, 207 predicted proteins | sample 1573591 | NCBI WGS metagenome assembly OGNW01 (sample SAMEA2581894, study PRJEB24529) | metagenome | biome: Human gut stool | place: China | collected 2011
AGACAGAAGACAGAAGACAGAAGACAGAAGACAGAAGACAGAAGACAGAAGACAGAAGACAGTGTAAAACAGATGTGGTTTAAAAGTAGCAAGCTTAGCAAAAGTCTAGACGAAAAAAATAAATAAAAAGCGATGTAAAAACATCGCTCTAATTTAACCAAATAAAATCATATAATCACATATCATTTAAAATTTTAACGAAATCTTCCCTACAAACAGCCGAATTAAACTTCTGTCTCAAACTAGCACTGCCATACAAGCCATGAGTATACCACGTAGCATGCTTTCTCATCTCACGAGGACCAATATAATCGCCCTTCCATTTTAAAAGCATATCCAAATGTTCTAAAATAACCTGTTTTCTTTCATCAATGCTAGGTTCACCAGGATCAACACCAGTAAATAAAAATTCTTTAAAACGGCGGAAAATCCAAGGATTACCCTGAGCTCCACGACCAATCATGACAGCATCACAACCAGTACGTTCAAAAATATTTTTTAAATCCTGGCAAGTTCTAACATCGCCATTACCGATAACAGGAATATCAACAGCCTGTTTAACTTCGCGAATAATATCCCAATCAGCATGACCACGATAAAATTCTTCTCTAGTTCTGCCATGAACAGCAATAGCATCAAGCCCAGCCTTTTGAGCAAGCCCAGCCATTTCAACGACATTACAGTGTTCACTATCCCAGCCCTTACGCATTTTCACAGTAACAGGCATATCTTTTACAGCTTCACGCGTAGCACACATTATTTCATATGCTAAAACAGGATCTTTCATCAAAGCTGAACCCTCATTATTGCGTACAATTTTCGGTGCAGGGCAACCCATATTTATGTCAATCATATCACAACAATTCAAAGAAGCTACAAAACTAGCTGCTTTATACATACGTTCAGGATTGCCACTGAATAATTGAATAGCTAAAGGTCTTTGTTCAGGAACAGTCTTTAACATTTCTAAAGTTCGTTCATTGCGAAAATTAATACCTTGGTCGCTGACCATTTCAGAATAAACGAGACCACAGCCCATACGTTGAGCTAAAATACAATAAGCAGTATCAGTTACACCAGCCATAGGTGCTAAAAATACGGGAGTAGTTATTTCTAAGTTTCCTATTTTCATAAATTATTTGAAGGCTTATTTTTTAACCTTTCTAAGTACCCCTTTCTTGAAGCAGCATTACGTTCATAGAGAACGCGAAGACCAGTCAAAGTTAAGAAATGATCTGTTTTATCAATAGTGCTAGACTCTTCCGCAATCATACGAGCAAGTCCACCAGTTGCGATTACAGTCATATCTTTACCATATTCTTTTTTTATACGATTTACAATACCATCTATTTGCCCTACAGCACCATAGATAATACCAGATTGCATATTTGTAATAGTATTATGGCAAATTACATTTTTAGGAGTAACAAGTTCTATACGAGGCAAATTAGCAGCCTTTTGGAATAAAGCATCTGCTGACATACCGATACCAGGAGCTATTACGCCACCTAAAAAATCACCTTTATCATTTACTACATCAAAAGTAGTAGCAGTACCGATATCAATTACAATCAAAGGACCACCATATTGTTCAAAAGCACCAACAACATTTACAATACGGTCAGCACCTAAAAGGCGTGGATTTTCATAAACTAAGCGAATGCCAGTTTTTATACCAGGACCTACAAGTAATGGTTTTATTTTAAAATAACGTTCACACATTTTACTAATAGGAATAACAAGAGGTGGAACAACAGATGAGATAATAATATCATCAATATCGTTCATATCCATACCTTGGAAACGGAACAGTTCGTTTATGAGCATACCATACTCATCGCCAGTTTTTTGTCGGTCGGTGGAAATTCGCCAATGACGATAAAGTTTTTTACCATCATAAGCCCCCATAACGATATTACTGTTACCAATGTCAAAAACTAAAAGCATTTTATCCTCCATCTGTGAGTTTAGCGGTTTTGTACTGGTCGAATAGAAACATCGCCTGCTAACACACGTTTTATTTGTCCATCAATATTTACAAGAAGAGCACCATCGTCATCAATATCCACAGCAATTCCTTCTAAGACTTCATTTGTGCCGATTACACGGATATGTTGATTTAAAGTAATGGAATATTTACGCCATTCATCAAGAATAGGTGCAAAACCTTCCTCTTGACAGATTATATACAAATGTTCTAAGTAATACAAGATTTTATTTAAAAGTTTTAAACGAGAAATTTTTTTACCTGTAATTTGACTCAAAGAAGTAGCGATATTTTGAATTTCTTCAGGCATTTCTTCTTTATCAATATTAACATTAATTCCCATACCAATAATGATGTAATTTATGCAATCCATTTCAGCATTCATTTCTGTCAAAATACCTACTAATTTTTTTCCTTCATATAAAACATCATTAGGCCATTTAATACCAACTTTTGCACCAGTAACATCTTCGATAGCTTTGGTGATAGCAGTAGCAGCCATCAATGTGCATTTTGGTGCTTCTTGAGGTAAAAATTTTGGTTTTAAAATGACAGAAAACCAAATCCCTTTATATTTAGGAGAAAAGAAAGAGCGAGATAATCTGCCTCTACCACCACCTTGTTCTTCACTGATGATGATAGTACCATCTTTAACACCTTGAAGTGCTACTTTTTTAGCTTGAGTATTTGTGGAGTCTACAGTTTCAAAATATAAAATTTCAGAACCTAATATTTTAGTAGTGAGAGAAGATTTTATTTCTTCACTTGATAATAAGTCTGGAGAGTCAATCAAACGATAACCACTTCTAGGAACACTTTCAATATTATAGCCATTATCACGTAATGCTTTTATATGTTTCCAGATAGCAGTTCGAGATACTTTTAGCGTATCAGCTAAGTATTCACCAGATAAAAATTTGTTGCCATTTTGTTTTAATAAATTTAAGATTTGAGAACGCATAATAAAAATTGTTATAAAATAACAATAGCTACCCTCTTTTCTTTAAGATTTTGATAGGTGATATAAATATAATAAATAGATTAATAAAAATCTTGATTGTTAAAATATATAATAGCCTAACAAAGTCATATTCGCAATAAAGTTAGATAATAAATTTTAGAAGAAAAAAGGATTTTTACAAATTTTAGTAAAATATAATATATATATCTTTAAATATCTTTAAGAATTAGATTATATTTTATAAATTGGAGGTAGATTATGATGATGGCATTAAACTTTCAGGCAAAAAAACATGAAGAATTGATTATGTCACGCAAAAAAAATTGTACTGTTCGCTTAGGAGATGTTCGCAGTCAATATCCAGAAAGTTCTATAGTGTGGATTACTACTGGTAAAAAATATGAAGTGAAAAAAAGATTATATACAGCAATCATTGATAAAGTTCGCGTAAAAAAATTCGCTGAATTAACTTCAAGAGATTTAGGTCATCAAAATCCAGAAATTGATTCATTAGAAGGATTACGTTTAGATTTTGAAAATATTTATCAGCGTCGAATTACTTTAGATGATACTGTAACAGTAATATATTTTTCTGAAGTTCTTTAAGAAATTTTGAATAATAAGCTATTTTTTCATTTCTATATAATGGGAAAATAGCTTATTTATTGGGCTTTTGAAGGCATTGAAAAATTTTTTAAATTTTTTTCAAAAAAGTTGTTGACAAAATACTCTGTTATGCATATAATAATACATGTCGCTGATACAGCGGCAGACAAAAAACGTCAAATGCGGAAGTAGCTCAGTGGTAGAGCATCACCTTGCCAAGGTGAGGGTCGCGAGTTCGAGCCTCGTTTTCCGCTCCAGACGGCGGCATAGCCAAGTGGTAAGGCAGAGGTCTGCAAAACCTTTATTCCCCAGTTCAAATCTGGGTGCCGCCTCCAAATGAATTTATTATGCACTGTGTGATTGCACAGTGCATTTTTTGTTATATAATAAAATATTGAGCTGTGAAAAATATTGAATATAATTTTTAAGGAGTTGTTTTTTTGCGTAATCGTGGTTTTGAAATAGTGAGTGATTTTAAAGATAAACATATAAATTTACCAACTCGAAAAACAAGTAAATCAGCAGGTTATGATATCGAAGCTGCTGAAGATAAAGTCATAAAAGCTGGGCAAATGGCAGTAATTGCAACAGGATTAAAAGCTTATATGCAAGATGATGAATATTTAGGTATACATATTCGTTCTAGTTTAGCTTTTAAAAAGCATTTGAATTTAGTAAATTCTCAAGGTGTTATTGATGCAGATTATTATAACAATGAAGATAATGAAGGTCATATAATGATTGGTCTGATAAACTTTGGTGATGAAGATGTAGAAATTACTAAAGGTATGAGAATAGCTCAAGCCATTTTTTATAAATTTTTAACTATAGATGATGAAAAAAATGTTGATACTATAAGAAGTGGCGGTTTTGGTTCAACAGGAGAATAATATGCAAGATTTAGACTTATTTTCAGCAATGTCTAGTGAAAATAATGAAAATATAAGCGAAAATACCATAGAAATGGATGAAGACTATCGTCCATTAGCTGAAAGAATGAGACCACGTAATTTTGATGAATATATAGGACAGGAAAAAATACTAGGTAAAAAATCATTTTTACGGAGAATGGTACAAGAAGATAAAATACCTTCGATGATTTTATATGGGCCTCCAGGTACAGGAAAGACAACGCTTGCGAAAATGATTGCAGGTATGACAAAAAGTGAATTTTCTCGATTAAACGCGGTGTCTGCTGGTATCTCTGATGTGCGTAAAATCATTGAAAAAGCTGATGAAAATAGAAGATATTATCATAAACGTACAATTATATTTTTAGATGAAATACATCGTTTTAACAAGGCTCAACAAGATGTATTATTGCCTTATGTTGAAGATGGTAGAATTATCTTGATTGGTGCTACTACAGAAAATCCGTATTTTGAAGTAAATCATGCCTTATTATCTAGAGTTCGTGTAGTAAAATTAGAATTATTAGATGAACAAAATTTAATTGATATCTTAAAAGTAGCTTTAGAAGATAAAGTTCGCGGTTTGGGTAAATATGAATTTAAATATGATGATGAAATATTATCGATAATAGCTCAATATGCTGGTGGCGATGCTAGAGTGGCTTTGAATATATTAGAGCAAGCTGGCGATGTGGCATTAGAGCAAAATCATAATATAAATAAAGAAATTATTGAGAGTATTATCAGTGAAAAAATTCAAACATATGATAAAAATGGTGATAATCACTATGATATAGTATCGGCATTTATCAAAAGTATGAGGGGAAGCGACCCTGATGCGGCGTTGCACTATTTAGCAAGAATGTTGGTAGCAGGTGAAGATATTAATTTTATTGCTCGAAGAATTGCTATTTGTGCCTCTGAAGATGTGGGAAATGCAGACCCACAAGCTTTAGTTTTGGCTATGGCTACAGTGCAAGCTGTTCAATTTTTGGGTATGCCTGAAGCTCGTATACCACTTGCACAAGCAGTAACATATATAGCATCTGCGCCTAAAAGTAATGCTAGTTATTTAGCGATTGATAAAGCTATAGAGCAAGTAAAAAGTCAAGATTGTGGGCAAGTACCAATACATTTAAGAGATTGTCATTATAAAGGTGCTAAAAAGCTTGGTCATGGTGTAGATTATAAATATGCTCATGATTATCCATATCATATAGTGAAACAACAGTATTTGCCTGATAAAATAAAAAATGTTAAATATTATATGCCAACATCAAATGGATATGAGGAAAAAATCGGTAAATATATGCAGTTTTGTGAAAAAATAAATTCTTAATTTTGACAAAGAAGCATTAGTTTGTTAGTATATGAATATATCTTAGTTATTTACTAGGAAATATAGGTCTGTTATTTGTAGATAGATTTTTAGAGGGGAAAAGAAGATGAAAAAAAAGGTAGCAGTAGCTATGAGTGGTGGCGTAGATAGCTCGCTTACAGCTGCTTTATTGATAGAACAAGGTTATGATGTCATTGGTGTAACGATGACTTTAAGTGATGAAAGTAGAGAAGCAGGCGGTTCAACTGCTGTCAGTGATGCTAAAAAAGTAGCAGATGCGTTGAACATTCCACATTATGTAGTTAATTATCATAAGAAATTTAAAGATGATGTAATAAAATATTTTATCAGTGAATATGCAAAGGGTAGAACACCTAATCCTTGTGTGAGATGTAATAATACTGTAAAATTTGGTAGCTTATTAAAAGATTGCTTAGAATTAGGTGCAGATTGTGTAGCTACTGGTCATTATGCACGTATTGAACAAGATGAAAAAACAGGTAGATATTTATTAAAAAAAGGTTTAGATGTAAGAAAAGACCAATCATATGTTTTATATACTTTGACACAAGATGTATTAAAGCATTTTATGTTGCCACTTGGAAATTATAGCAAGGAAAAAACTCGCGAATTAGCTGGAAAAATGAATTTACCAGTAGCTAATAAGCCTGAAAGTCAGGAGATTTGTTTTATTCCAAATGATGATTATAAAGCTTATTTAAAAGCAAAAGCACCACATATTTTAAAACCTGGTGATATTGTTGATGTCAATGGTAATAAATTGGGTCGACATGAAGGCGTACCATTATATACTGTGGGGCAAAGAAAAGGATTAGGTATAGCTGCTGCTCATCCATTATACGTAGTCGGTTTAGATGTGAAACGTAATCGTGTAATTGTTGGTGAAAATAAAGATGTTTTTGCTAAAGGATTAGTAGCTAAAGATTTAAACTTTATCACAAGAGATGATTTCACTGAAAAATTCGTTACTACTGCTAAAATTCGTTATGGCGCTAAAGAATGTGAATGTACTGTGGAACCATTAGATAATGGCAATTTGGCTAAAATTTTATTTAGTGAACCACAAAGAGCAATTACAGCAGGGCAATCTGTAGTATTTTACGAAGATGAAATTGTTGGCGGTGGCGGTGTAATTAAAAATATAATAAGATAATATATTAACTATAGAAGCAAGGGTAGAAGGTACTCTTGCTTTTTATTTTATTGAGAATAAATATAATTATACAGATAATGTTTATCATTTTTATTGACATAGATTATCATTTGCTATATAATGCAGTTGTTAACAGAAATAATAATTATTATCAAAATCAAAAACAAATATAAAAAGAGATTTTAAAATAGAAGGAGGAACATTATGACTTTAAAGGAAGCAAAACCAGGAATGGTAGTAAAAGTTGAGTCTATAGAGGCTTCAGAATTGAAAGAGCGTCTTATGAGTATGGGAATGGTAAAAGGTACAAAAGTAAAGGTATTGCGTTCAGCGCCACTTGGAGACCCGATTGCGATATCTATTCGTTCTTTTAATATGTCTATTCGTTTATCTGATGCGGCAAAAATTGCAGTTACTCAAATTGCTTAATAATTAATGGGAGGGAGATAATAGTGGCAACATTATCCGTAGCGTTGACAGGAAATCCCAATACTGGGAAATCAACAATATTCAATGAATTAACTGGTATTAGACAAAAAATTGGTAACTGGCCAGGAGTTACAGTAGATAAAAAAGTAGGTTATACAAAACATAAAGATAGAGCTATATCTGTAATGGATTTACCTGGTACATATAGCATAAACGGACGTTCTCCAGAAGAAATTATCGTAGAAAACTATTTAAGTGGAGAAAAACCTGATATTATTGTAGATGTCATTGATTCTTCTAATATTGAACGTAATTTATTTTTATGTTTACAATTGTTAGAGCGTCGTATTCCTGTATTAGTTGACCTTAATATGATGGACGAAGCGAATAGAAAAGGAATTAAAATTTCTACAGCTAAGTTAGAAAAATTATTAGGAATGCCTGTAGTAGAAACTGTAGGTCGCAGTAAGAAATCCACTAATAAATTATTAGATATTTTCACTTCTACAGTGATGGACAGTTATAAAAATTCTCAACAAGTGGAAGAACATATTGCTAATATTGAAAAGTTAAAAGCTACTATTAGTGATAAAGAAAAATTAGAAGAAGCAATTATAGAAGCACGTTATGCTTTTATTGATAAAATTGTAGAGCAAGTTGTCGTTAAGGAAAATGTAGGTAATAATCTCACTGAAAAGATTGATAAAGTATTAGCTAATGGCTTTATGGCATTACCTATTTTAGTATTAATGTTATATCTTGTATTCCAGATTACTTTTACATGGATTGGTCAACCGATTGCTGATGAATTAGATGTACTTATAAATGAAGATTTTTATGGTTGGGCAGATGAAGCGTTGACTGGATTAGGTGTAGCTGATTGGTTACATTCTTTAGTATGTGATGGTATTATAGCTGGTGTAGGTGGAGTGCTTACTTTTGTGCCACTTATTTTCACGTTATTTTTCTGTTTGAGTTTCTTAGACGGTACAGGATATATGGCTCGTGTGGCTTTTGTCATGGACCCAATTATGCGCCGTGCTGGTCTTAGTGGTAAAGCATTGATGCCTATTATTTGTGGTTTCGGTTGTGCTGTTCCAGGTATTATGGGAGCTAGAGCGTTAGATTCAGAAAAAGACCGTATGATAACTATTTTAGTAACACCGTTTTTAACTTGTGGTGCTAAACTTCCAGTAATGGCGTTATTTGGAGCTATTTTCTTTGGTGAAAATGCAGGCGATGTTGTATTTGCTATGTATCTTATCGGTATAATTGGTGCAATTTTAGCTTCTAGTATATTGAGTAGAACTGTATTTGAAAAGGATAATACAAGCTTTGTTTTAGAATTACCACCATATCGTATTCCGGATATGAAAACAGTATTGTTAGAAACATGGGATAAAGGTAAAGGTTATCTCATAAAAGCAGGTACAATAATCTTTGCTATGTCTGTAATTTTATGGTTCTTAAGCAGTTATAATTTTGCAGGTCAAGTAGAAGATATGTCTGAATCTTTATTGGCTAGTCTTGGTGGTATTATGTCCACATTGTTTGTATTCCATGGTTTTGATACATGGGAAGCTGGTTCTGCTGTTATTACTGGTATTATGGCGAAAGAAGCTGTTATTTCTACAATGGGTATTTTATATGGTTTACCTGATTTAAGCCCTGATACTGAAACTGTTGAAGCTGTAGGTATGGTAGCTAATACTGGATTACAGATGGCATTTACGACAATGTCTGCGTTAGCATTTATGGTGTTTAGCCAGTTATATACACCATGTATGACAGCACTTGGTACAATAAAGAAAGAAGCTGGTGGTTGGAAATGGATGTTCTTATCTGCTATTGGTAATTTTGTTGTAGCATGGGTTGTATCTTTATTAGTTTATCAAGTGGGCACATTATTAGGTTTTTGATAAATTTTGATATTTAGTATAAAAATAAAAGGAGGCTTTTAAATGACGACAGGTGATATTGCTACTTGGATTATAGCTTTGATAATATTTATAGCTTTTGTTTTTGGTATGAAACGCATATATCATAATTTTTCCTCAGGAAAATGTGATTCATGTGGTAGTGGAAGTAGTTGTTCTGGTAGTTGTCATTGCAGTGGATGTCATATAAGTCAAACAAATAAAAGTAGTAAATAAAAATTTATAAATATGTAAAAATAGCTATTAGTTAGAATGCTGATAGCTATTTTTTTATTTGACATATAAGAGGCGATTGAAATACTATATTATAAGGATGATGTTAGAATAAGAATAAAAAGAGGAAGAAATTATGACACTAGAAGAATTAGTTGATAACAAATTAGATAAGTTAAATCCTACAGATTTAATAGTATGGCGTTATATTTATGCACATAAAAAAGAATGTTGTTACATTTCTATTTATGATATAGCTGATAATTGTAATGTTTCACGAACAACAGTGCTTCGTTTTGCTAAAAAATTAGGTCTTGATGGTTTTAGTGATTTGAAAATGATGTTGAAAATGGAAATAAGTCAAGCGAGAGAAAAGCCATCAATGGATATTGCTGAAGCAACAGTAAATTTATGCAAAAATGTAGGGGAAGAAATAGCAAAACAAGATTTCACAAGATTAAATAAATTATTACATAATGCTAAAAGAATATTTGTCTATGCTTCAGGTCATGTACAGAAAAATGTTGCTAGTGAAATATCACGTTTATTTGTTAATTGTAATGTTTTAGTTTATGAGATAAAAGGTCCTGATGAAATAGGAATTATTTTAAAAAATATAACAGAAAATGATTTATTTATTATTATTTCTTTAAGTGGTGAGTCTAAAAAAGTAGTAGATGTAGCACAAAAATTATATTTACAAAAAATTCCTATTATTTCTTTGACAAAATTAAAAAGTAATACATTAGCAACACTCAGCATAGAAAATATATATGTTACGCCTATAGATTTGCCAGCTACTGTAGATTTTGAATATAAGTCTATGCTAGGTTTTTTCTTGGCAGTAGAAATGTGGTTTGTTAGTTATAGCCAATATTGTGCAGAACAAATAGAGTAATGAACTTTAAACAGTATTTTATATTTTTAAAATACTGTTTTTATTGTATTTAGAAGATTTGGAAATATTTTATAAAATAAACATTTTCAAGATATATTGACATGTTAAATCATAAAGTTTATATTAAATATTGTCTTATAATTAACTAGTTAATTATAAATATAACTTATTAGTTAACTAGTTAATTAATGAGGATTATTGAAAGGAAGGGTAAAATGTCAAATATAAAATTATGGATAAGAAATTTTATAACTTTAGTTGGTGCTAATGGATTATTATTTGCAGGTTTTCATTTTTTATTACCTACTTTACCACTATATGCTGCGTCAATTGGAGCTAGTGGTGCAGAAATTGGAATTATAACAGGAGTTTTTGGTTTTTCTGCAATATTTATTCGTTTATTCACAGATGCAGGTGTGCGTAAATTTGGTAAGAAGAAATGTTTATATTTAGGTTTGCTTTGTTCTTTTTTGGCTACTTTAAGCTATGATATGTTTACATCAGTTTATTCTTTAATAGCAGCACGTATTTTACATGGTATAGGTTTTGGTCTTAGTACGACTTTTGCAGCTGCTTTGGTTGCTGATGTAATTCCAGCTCAAAGACGTGGAGAAGGCATTGGTTATTTTGGTCTTGGCAGTACAGTGGCTATGGCTGTAGCTCCTGCTTTAGGTGTTATGTTATTGACTGATTTTAGTGCAAATATGTTATTTTTTACTTCAATGATAGTTACCTTTTTGGCTGCTGTTAGTGCAAAATTATGTAATGCGAAAGAAGCTCCTTTACCAGCTGAGAAAAAGCATATGTCTATCCGTCATAAGTTGTGTGAATATGGTACAGGAATACCTTCAATATTGACAATTTTATTTGGTGCAGCATATGGCAGTGTAAATACTTTTATTGCAATGATGGCTAGTGAAGTAGGTATTGAAAATGCAGGTTTATTCTTTATAGTTGGTACTATATTTGTATTTATCTCTAGACCTTTTGGCGGACGTATTTTTGATAGTAAAGGTGGCTTTTGGGTAATTTTACCAGGTGGTATTTTGTATTTGATTGGATTAGGAATATTAGTTTCAGCACAATCTTTAACTGTATTATTAGTGGCTTCTGTATTCTATGGCTTTGGAGGCGGTTTATTATTACCTTCTCTTATGACATGGATGCTTAATGTTGTTACTCCAGACCGCCGTAGTGGTGCTAGTGCTACTTTTTATAATATGTTAGATATTGGTACAAGTAGTGGTATTATTTTATTAGGCAGTGTAGCTGGTTCAATTGGTTATGTTAATATGTATTATTATGTAATCGGTGTTATGGTAATATTTATAGCATTCTTCATGTTTAATCATTTCGTTTTACAAAAGAAAGTAAAAAAGCAAAATCAACAGGAAGAACTCGCTTAAATAAAAATATGAGTTGTCATATAAGAGATTTTCTGCTATAACGAAGAATATAGTTAGCAGAAAGGAATTAGTATGATATGGATAGGATAAAAGAAGTGGATAGTGAAAAATATCCTCAAATAGATGATAGATTAGATGATTTATTAATTCATCAACTTTATCAAACGATGAGAGCTTTTTCAAAAACGCTTAATAGTGAGATTTATACAGCAGATGTATATAGTTCTGAGTGGTCTATTTTGAAAATGGTCAAAGAACATGATAATATATCACAATTAGAATTGGCTAATTGTTTGAATGTAGAACCAGCAGCTATATCTAAAACAATAAAAAAGATGGAAGAAAAAAACCTTGTTAAGCGTCAACGCATTCAAGGAAAAAGAGAAAAATATATATTTCTTACTGAACATGCGATAGAGCTTTATGATTTTTTAGAAAAACGAGTAACAAAACATCGTGTAAAAGCATTGAAGGGCTTAACGGCAGAAGAAAGATATGCATTATTTAAATTATTACATCGCATTTGTCAAAATACGTTGACAGTAGATGAATAGAAAAAATATAATATATTATCAGCTGAGAATATTGTTAAAGATATTCAAGGCTGATTTTTTTATGTGATAAAGTAATTTGGTAAATATTTATATCAATTTTGGGAAATAATAAAAGCATTAGTATTTATAATATATATAGTGTTTTAATAGTGATGTGATATATCACATGGGCTGTGATAAAGTGCAAGTGAAGGTAACAAAACCCTAAAACCCTTGAAACTATTGAATTTATGAGTGTATTAGATTATTATATAGCCATGAGGTTGATAAAAAACAAAAACTAATACATAAATGAAATTTATGATTAAAGAAAAGGGGTTTTAATTATGAAAAAATCTTCAATTGTAATTGCAGGTGGCGGAAGTACTTTTACACCAGGTATTGTAATGATGCTTTTAGATCATGCAGATCGTTTTCCACTTCGTCAGATTAAATTTTATGATAATGATGCAGAACGTCAGGAAAAAATTGCTAAAGCATGTGAAATCTTATTAAAAGAACGTGCACCTGAAATTGCATTTTCTTATACAACAGATCCAAAAGAAGCATTCACTGATATAGATTTTGTAATGGCTCACATTCGCGTTGGTAAATATGCAATGCGTGAAAAAGATGAAAAAATTCCAATGAAACATGGTGTATTTGGTCAAGAAACTTGTGGCCCTGGTGGAATTGCTTATGGTATGCGTTCTATTGGTGGAGTTATTGAAATCTTAGATTATATGGAAAAATATTCTCCAAATGCTTGGATGCTCAACTACTCTAACCCAGCAGCTATCGTAGCTGAAGCAACTAGAAGACTTCGTCCAAATTCTAAAATCATCAACATCTGCGATATGCCAGTAGGTATTGAAGACAGAATGGCTGAAATTTTAGGTCTTCCAGGTGGCAGAAAAGATATGACTGTTCGCTATTATGGACTTAATCATTTTGGTTGGTGGTGTGATATTCGCGATAAAGATGGTAATGATTTAATGCCACGTATCAAAGAACATGTTGCTAAATATGGTTATATTGTAAATCCAGAAACTCATAATGATGAAGCTAGTTGGAATGATACTTTTGGCAAAGCTAAAGATGTTTATGCTGTTGACCCAGATACATTACCAAACACATATTTAAAATATTACTTATTCTCTGATTATGTATTTAATCATGACAATCAACATCCAGACCATACTCGTGCAAATGAAGTTATGGAACATCGTGAAAAAAATGTATTTGCAGCAGCTAAAGAAATTGTAGAAAAAGGTACAGCTGTTGATTGTAAATTCCAAAGTGATGACCATGCAAGCTATATCGTAGACCTTGCAGAAGCTATTGCTTTCAACAAAAAAGCTCGTATGCTTTTAATCGTACCAAATGATGGTGCTATTTCTAACTTTGACCCAACAGCTATGGTAGAAATTCCTTGTATCGTTGGTTCTAATGGTTATGAAAAAGTTTGTATCGGTAAAATTCCTCAATTCCAAAAAGGTTTGATGGAACAGCAAGTATCTGTAGAAAAACTTGTTGTAGAAGCATGGATTACAGGTAGCTATCAGAAATTATGGCAAGCACTCACTTTATCTAAAACAGTACCAAGTGCATCTGTAGCAAAAGCTATTTTAGATGATTTAATTGAAGCAAATAAAGATTATTGGCCTGAATTAAAATAATAAAGAGAAGTATATATTAAGAGAATTGTATTACTAAAATTTCAAGGCACAGAGCATATTACTTTGTGCCTTGATTTTTGAATAAAGTATTCAGAAGGTTTACATAAATAATAATATTATTCAAATAAGAGAGCACGGAAAGGCTGGCGAGAGAAATGGCATTTAATAAAGATGTTGTAATGCAAAAAGTTCAACGTTTTGGCGGTGCGATGTTTACACCTGTATTGATGTTTGGAGTTTTTGGTATCATTGTAGCATTGTCAATTTTGTGTAAAAATCCAATGATATTAGGTTCTATAGCTGAAAAAGGTACAGGATGGTATGATTTTTGGTATATTGTTGAACAAGGTGCATGGACAGTATTCAATCAATTACCATTGTTATTTGTAATTGGTTTACCTATTGGTTTGGCTAAAAAAGAGAATGCTAGAGCTGTAATGGAAGCATTTTTGATATATCTTATTTTTAATTATTTCATATCTGCTATGCTTAATTTGTGGGGACCAAGTTTTGGTGTAGATTTTACACAAGAAGCTGTTCCAGGCAGTGGTCTTACAACAATTGCTAATATTAAAACACTTGATACAAGTATGGTTGGTGCCATTTTAATTTCCTCATTAGCTGTATGGTTACATAATAAATTATTTGACGTTGATGTACCCGAATGGCTCGGTTTGTTTAAAGGTTCTTCTTTAGTTGTAGTTGCTGGTTTTGCATTGATGTTCCCTGTAGCACTTTTATTTTGCTTGATTTGGCCACATTTCCAAGCATTGATCGCATCTTTACAAGGTTTCTTAACTGGTGCAGGTGTACTTGGTGTTTGGGTATATACATTCCTTGAACGTATTTTAATACCAACAGGCCTTCATCATTTTATCTATATTCCATTTATCTATGGCCCAGCAGTTGTAGATGGCGGTATACAGGCTTATTGGCTTCAACATATTCAAGAATTTGCTCAATCTACAAAGCCTCTTATTGAATTATTCCCTCAAGGTGGTTTTGCACTTCATGGTATGAGTAAAATGTTTGGGTGTCCAGGTATCGCACTTGCTATTTATTTTTCTGCTAAGAAAGAAAATCGTAAAAGAGTTGGTTCTTTGTTATTTCCAGCGGCAATTGTAGCAGTATTATGCGGTATTACTGAACCACTTGAATTTACATTCTTATTTGTTGCACCAGTATTATTCTTAATTCATGCTATTTTAGCTGGTACTTTAGCAGCTACACTTTATTTCTTTGGTGTAACTGGTAATTTTGGCGGTGGCTTACTTGATACAGACTTATTCCAAAACTGGATACCGCTTTTTAATAATCATTGGGACACATATCTCACACAAATTATTATTGGTTTAATATTTACTGGTATTTGGTTCGTTGTATTTAGATTTTTAATTGTAAAACTTAATTTGAAAACTCCTGGTCGTGGTGATGATGAGGAAATCAAACTTTATAGAAAAGCTGATTATAAACAAAAAGTAGCAGGCGATGAACGTGATAGAAAAGCTGCTGCATTTTTAGAAGCTTTAGGTGGTAAAAATAATATCGTAGATGTTACAAACTGTGCTACTCGTCTTCGTGTAACAGTAAAAGATGATAGCTTAGTAAAAGATACAAATGTATTTATGGCAGCAGGTGCTCATGGATTAGTTCATAATGGTTGTGCTATTCAAGTAATTGTAGGTCTTTCTGTACCGCAAGTTCGTGAACGTTTTGAAGCTTTACTTCAAGGTCCAGATGTACTTCAAAAAGAAGAATTAATTTCTAATACTGATAAATCTCCAAGCTTGAAAGCTTTTGCAACTGGTGATTTAGTATCTATTGAAAATGTACCTGATGAAGCATTTGCTTCTCGTGCTATGGGTGATGGTGTAGCAATTATTCCAACTGAAAAATATATTACAGCACCAGCTAATGGTTCTGTTATGATGGTAATGGAAGAAACAGGACACGCTCTTGGTCTTAAACTTGATACAGATATGGAAATTTTAATTCATATAGGTATTGATACAGTCAATATGAAAGGCGATGGCTTCAAAGTTTTAGTTAAAGCTGGCGACGAAGTAAAAGTTGGCGATAAATTAGTAGAAATTGATATTGAAAAAATCAAAAAAGCTGGATATAATCCAATCACTATTATGATAGCTACTAATTTTGACCAATATAGCTTATTAAAATTTGAAAAAGAACAAAAAGTAATTGCAGGCAAAACAACTGTAGGCACATATTAATAAAATTAAGGCAAAATATAATGGTAAAATATTATATTTTGCCTTTTTGCTATAATTTTTATAATATAATGGAAAGAGTGATGTAAATATAATTAAATTTTAAGATATAAGGTGAAGATATGAAAAGTATAAGAGTTGTAGCAGCGATAATTAAAGATAATGATAAAATTTTGGCAACTAAAAGAAGTTATGGGGAGTTTAAAGGTGGTTGGGAATTCCCTGGTGGAAAGATAGAAGAAGGAGAAGATAAAAAAACAGCATTAATTAGAGAAATAAAAGAAGAATTAAATGCTAATATTGAAATTGATAGCTACTTTGCTACGATAGATTATACGTATCCTAATTTTCATATGATTATGGATTGCTATATTTGTAGTATAGATGATTTTGTAATCAATGAAGAAATACATGATGAGGCAAAATGGCTGACAAAAGATGAATTAGATAGTGTAAATTGGCTTGCAGCTGATGAAAAAATCGTAAATAAATTAAAAATATATTTAAGTTCAAAGATTGCAGTAAGTGCTTGTCTTTTAGGTGATAATTGTAAATATAATGGCAAAAATAATTATAATGAAGAAATAGAGCACTTATTAAAAGATAAAGAAGTATATAAAATTTGCCCAGAATTATTGACAGGACTTAGTATTCCTAGAAAGCCTGTAGAAATAAAAGATAATAAAGTCATAACGCAGGATAATGAGGATATGACGGAGATTTTTCTTCATGGTGTAGATATGGCATGGGAAAAATTAAAAGATAAAAATATAGATTTGGCTATATTGAAGGCGAATAGTCCAACATGTGGCAGTAAAACAATTTATGATGGAACTTTTTCACATACATTAGTAGAAGGAAATGGATTGTTTGCTAAATTATTAAAAGATAATAAAATCATGGTAATCAGTGAAAAAGATATAGAATAAAAAAATACCTAATGAGTTTATGTGATAAATTTTGCTTTATACATAGCTCATTAGGTATTTTTTATAGAATTAAATTATTAAGTTTGTTTAGACTTATTTGTCTAAATGCCAAATATCATTATTATATTCAGCGATTGTGCGGTCACTGGAGAAGTAACCAGCGTTAGTGATATTGATTAAAGATTTTTTAGCCCAAGCTAAGCGGTCTTCGTAATCATTATATGCTTGGTCTTTTGTTTGAATATAAGCTTTTAAATCTAATAAACTCATGAACCAATCTTTAGAAATTAATTCGTGATGTAAACGATGGAGATTTTCTGCTTGCCCAATAGAAGTCATTTCTTCAGAAATTAAGAAGTCTACTGCATTTTTAATGATTTCATCATTATTATAGTATTTTCCTGCATCATAATCATTGTTGTTGTAATGAGCGATAACATCATCACTGCTTTCGCCGAAGATATAGATATTGTCATCGCCAACAAGTTCATGAATTTCTACATTAGCACCGTCTTCAGTACCGATTGTAATAGCACCATTGAGCATGAATTTCATATTACCAGTACCACTAGCTTCTTTACTTGCAAGAGAGATCTGTTCGGAGAAATCGCAAGCAGGAATGAGTTTTTCAGCATTAGTTACGTTGTAGTTTTCTACCATTACTACTTGAATGTATTTGGAAGCTACAGGGTCTTTAGCGATAATATCTTGAAGACATAAGATAGCATGAATTATGTCTTTAGCAATGATATAAGCTGGTGCAGCTTTAGCGCCAAAAATGAAAGTAATAGGTGTAGAAGGAACATAACCACTGCGGATTTTTTGAAGAAGTTGAATGATATAGAGTAAATTCATTTGTTGACGTTTATATTCATGTAAACGTTTAATTTGAATATCAAAAATGCTATTTGGATTTAAAGTCAAATGCATTGTTTTATTTAAATAGTTGCATAAATCCTGTTTACGATTTTGTTTGATAGTTAAGAGTTTATTTAAAACAGTTTCATCATCAACAAATTTCAATAAATCTTTTAATTTTGTAGCATCAGTTTTGTATTCATCGCCAATTAAAGATGTGATATATTGACTTAATTCATGGTTGCAGTGCAATAACCAACGGCGGAAAGTGATACCATTTGTTTTGTTATTGAATTTTTCTGGATATAATTCATAGAAAGCTTTTAATTCGCTATTTTTGAGAATTTCAGTATGCAAGGAAGCAACACCATTAATGCTATAGCCAAAATGAATATCCATATGAGCCATATGCACGAGGTTATGCTCATCAATGATTTGTACAGCTTTATTATCACTGCGAGATTTAGCAATAGCATTTAATTCTTGAATAGTAGGAATGAGTTGAGGTACTACTTGTTTTAAATCTTCAAGATGCCATTTTTCAAGTGCTTCAGCTAAGATAGTGTGGTTTGTGTATGCACATGTTTTGGATACGATATCAATAGCTTCATGTAAATCGATACCTTCTAAAACTAAGCGATTGATTAATTCAGGAATTACCATAGATGGATGAGTATCATTGATTTGGATACATACATATTTATAAAGTTCATGTAAATCATGTCCTTTAGCTTTTTCTTCCATCAAGATTAATTGTGCAGCATTGCTTACCATGAAATACTGTTGATAGATACGAAGCATTTGACCTTCTTTGGTGCTATCATCAGGATAGAGGAATAAAGTTAAATTTTTACGTATGTCTTTTTGGTCAAAAGAAATACCATCATTAACGATAGTTTCGTCAATAGTATCAATATCGAAAAGATGTAATTTATTTAAGCCTTTTTGATAGCCTAATACATCAATATCGTATAATTTAGAATGAACAGTGAAACCATTAAATTCAACATCAAAACCAATATTAGTATCATTTAACCAAGATTTATCTGTAATCCATGGATTTTTTTCTTCTTTTTGAAGATGATTTTCAAATTTTTGTTTGAATAAACCAAAATGGTAATTTAAACCTACACCATCGCCAGATAAATTTAAAGTTGCAATAGAGTCTAAGAAGCAAGCTGCAAGTCTTCCAAGACCACCATTACCTAAAGATGGTTCGAGTTCAATTTCTTCTATATCACTTAAATTTTTGCCATTATCAGCAAGTAATGTTTTTATTTCATCATAAATACCTAAATTTATTAGGTTGTTAGATAATAATTTACCTATTAAAAATTCAGCAGAAATATAATAAAGTTTACGAGGGGTTGAAGTTGGTTTTCTGTCATTGCTTAAATTTTTTACTAGTATTAATAATCCAGTATACAATTCTTCATTTGTACAATCTTCAATTGTTTTATTAAATTGAGTTTGTAAAATATTAGTTAATTTAGTTTGCATATTTTCTACTCCTTTAATATTAAACTTTGATTATGCACCACTATATTTAGATTAGAGAATAAGCAATATTTTGTAAAGGTTATTCTCTAGTTCTATATTATAATATATAGTGTCAATACTTAAGGTTTTTTCTAAAGAGTAAGAAAAAAGAATTAATTACATATATTAAATACATAGATATTAAAAGTTTAAATTTCTTTAGAGTAGATAATAAAAACTGCATTTCTAAAATTATGTTAGGTTAATTTTAAAAATGCAGTTTCTAGTTTATAAATTTAATTTTATCTGGAATTTTTATTATTTTAATTGCAAATATTCTTCATCAGTTACAGGTTCAAGCCATTCATTAGAGCCACCAACAGCAGGAACTTCAATAGCTAAATGAGAAAAGAAACTATCTTTTGTAGCACCATGCCAATGTTTTACTTCTGCAGGAATATTGACAACATCACCAGTTTTTAATTTTTGAGCAGGTTTTCCCTATTCTTGATAATAACCTTCACCAGCTGTTACTAATAATATTTGACCGCCTTTATGATGAATATGCCAATTGTTGCGACAAGCAGGTTCAAAAGTAACGTTACCAATAGAAACACCTGTAGTAGTGAGCATATTCAAATGAGCTTGACCAATAAAAAATTTACTGAATTGTTCTGGTAATTTATCTCCTAATGGAAAAATTAAAGAATCACTAAATTCTTTTAATGTAGACATATTATTACCTCCAAATAAATATTTTTCTATATATTGTTATACTACTTGGAGTGAACTTCAAGTCAAGGTTTTAAATAAAATATTGTGCATATTAAAATAGATTTCTCATTTGAAAAAGTATTTTATCTATGATAAAATATCTATAAAGTTCAGTTTTCCGAACTAATGGCTTTAATATTTAAAGGTATGGTGATATTATGGCAAATTTGAATAATTTCATGTTTAAGGTAAAAGATTATAATAAAAATAAATCAAATAATATTGTAAATAGTAATATTACTTTTAATGAATATGCAGATAAATGGTTAAAAGAATATCGTTTACAAATAAGAAAATTAGATTTGCCTATAGTTATTAATAATATAAATATTGGTAAATATTATTTTGGTCAAAAGAGATTAAAAGATATTACTTCTTTGGATTATCAACAATTTTTGATGAATTACTCTTTAGGGAGAAAGAAATCTTCTGTAGAACAGGCGAATTCAATTATTCAAAGTTTATTAAAATCGGCATTAAATATTGAACAATATAAATTTTTATTGAGAATTTAAAAGATGAATTTAGAAATAAAAAAAGACTGCTTTGATTGCATCTTAAAATCATTTAACGAATTAAAATGCAATACAATAGCAGTCTTTTTTGGAGTGTAAAATTTATAATAAAGTCGCATAGAATGAAACAGCAATTACAGTAACAATACCAGCTACGGCAATAGTTAAGCTACTGATAGCAGCTTCAATAGGACCCATTTCAATTGCTTTTGCAGTTCCCATAGCATGAGCAGATGAACCGATTGCTACACCTTTGGCTACAGGTTCATAAATTTTAAATACTTTGCAGATATATTCAGCAGTCATATTGCCGAATACACCAGTGATGATGATAACAGCAATAGTGATAGTAACTATACCACCTAATTCTTCAGATATACCAATACCTATGGCAGTTGTGATGGATTTTGGTAAAAGTGTTACATATTCTGTATGACTAAAGCTAAATAAAATAGATAAAGCTAAGATACAACTCATACTAGTGATTACACCAGAGACGATACCAGCCATGATAGCTTTTACGTTCTTTTTCAATTCTTCTAGTTGCTCATATAAAGGAACAGCAAGACAGATTGTAGCTGGTGTTAATAAATAACCTAAATATTTAGCGCCTCGATTATATTCTTCATAATCAATATCGAAGGTTACTAAAAAAGTGATTATAAGACCTATTGCTATTAACAAAGGATTGAAAATGGCAATTTTTAATTTACGTTTTATGCGCAAACCTATTTCATAGGCTAATAAGCTAATAATCAAACCAAATAAAGCTGAATTAAAGATAAGATCCTGTAACATCTAATTAGCAAGCTCCTTTTTTCTTCTTACTAGATACAATAATAAATTGTGTTATATGACCAGAAATAACCATTACAATAACAGTAGTTAAGCTTACTACTAATGTCAAAGGAATTAATAAATCACGAATTACATTCCATGCATTTAAAAGTCCAACAGCAGCAGGAATGAACATGATAGGCATAGTTTCGATTAATAATTTACTAGCATCTTTGATAGCAGAGATATTTAGAATTTTGAATTTTAAAAGTAAAAGCATTAAAACTAAGCCATAAACACTAGCGGGAACAGGTAATGGAACGAGTTCCTTAAAAGTTTCAACGATAAAAGTTAAAGTTAAAATAATACCAAATTGTTCAAGTAATTTCACTTAAAGAACCGCCTTCCATTTTAATATTTCTTTATCAACTAAATCGTAATGGTGATTAATAGCTGCATAACCAGCTAATTCATTGCGATTGATGATGCAATTTAGAATTTCTTTGTGTGAATTGATAATTGTATTTTTTGTTTCAGCTGTAGCGCTGGAAAAAATATTATCAATTAATGTACAACATACATTAGAAAGTGCATTCATCATGCTAATCATTAATTTGTTTTGAGAGATATGTAAAATAATATCATGAAATAATTTGTCATAGTGGCTTTCACGATGACATTGCTCCATTTTTGTTACTACTTTTTGTAGCAATTTTATTTCTCTATCAGTGCATTTTGTAAAAACATGGCGAAAACATTCTAAGGCAATAGCACGTCTGATTTGATTGATTTCAGTAAAATTAGATTGCTCTAAAAGTAACATGAAATTTATAGTGGCGGAGATATTGCCACTGATTTTATTAGATAAATAATTGCCAGAACCTTGACGGCTTTCAATAAAACCCATGCTTCCCATAATACGAATTGCATCACGGATAGTATTGCGACTTAGAGAAAGTGTTTCAGATAATTTACGTTCAGTAGGGAGTTTATCACCAACACTGAGATTACCAGAAATGATTAATTCCTTGATATATTCTAAAACTAAGATATAACCTCTATCTTCCAAATGTGTACCCCTATCTATTTAAATAATTGGTAGTACCAATTATTATACATTAAATTATGTTGAAGTCAAGAGAAAAAATCGATAAAATCTGCATAAAAAAAGAAGTAACATATAGTTACTTCTTGCAAACTTATTATTTATTTGATTATATATTTAGTTTTTAATTTTTTAGTTAAGATTTTTGTTGAAGCTTGTTGATTTCATCGAAAAGTGTATTATATTTTTGTGGAGATAGGCGTTTATTAAGTTTTTCTAGAAATATGTCTAATTTATATTTATATTGAGCAAAATTTCTTAAATTATTTTCATCTATAGATTTTATGGTGTTGTGTGTTAATTTATAAATATTAATAAAAGCTGTTTGAATATCTGGGCTTAGATGCTTGAATAAATCATGGCTTTTATCATTGATTAGAAAATCTATATCTTGTTGAAATCTCAATAATTCATGGCGAGCGCCTATCATTAAAATTTCATTGCATTTGAACATATTCTTTTTGAATAAACCGATATAAGTTTGAAAATCTCTATTTTTAGTGATGCCAGCTTGAAGAAGTGACATAGATGAGATTTTTTGATGATAATCTTGCATTCGTGCTATATAAAAAAGCACTTCTTCCATTTGATAATCGCTTAAACTTTGTTTTTGCTGATAATAAGCAAAGTCTTTTTTAGTAGCATAGATGATTATTTGATAATGTTTTTTTAGATTTTGGAAATTTTTTCTAAATTTTATAAGCCAACGTAAAGATTTAAACATGTGATTACTCCTAAATTTTAATCATTTAATAAAAATTATAATAAAGTAAAATTATTTTTGTGATAAGTAATTAGTTTATCTTTTTGCATGCGTGATAATTCAGCAGACATAGCACTTCTTTCAACAGAAAGAAAATCTGCAAGTTCTTGTCTATTGAAGGGAATGGTAAAGGAATTACTATTGTTTTTTAAAGCTTCGCTAGATAGATAGGATAAGATTTTTTCACGAGTTGTTTTTTTGCTTAAATGGTCTATCTTTGTTGTTAATTGTATATTTTTTTTAGCTATGAGTAAAAGCATATTTTGAATAATTTTTGAATGAAAATTGCATGCAAATTGACAAGGTGAAGTTATTTTTTGATAGTTTAAAAACATAATTTCAGCTTTTTCAGCAGTTACAATGCTAAAACAATTATTGTTAATATTTGTGCAAACAAAACTTTCACCAAATAAATCGCCTGTTGAAAGCGTAGTGAGAATTGTTCGATTGCCCCAATAATCTTCTTTAATAATATTTACTCTACCTTTTAAAATTATACCTACTTCAACGAGTGGTTCAGAGGCTTTGAGTATATAAGAATTTTTCTCATAAGTTTTTATGTTCATCAAAAGGCATTTGAACATATTGATTAAATCCTTTGTATCAATACCAGAAAATAAAGCTGAGTTTTTGAGTATATCTAAATATTTTTGCATAAAACTACTCCTTTGTTGGAAAAACAACGTATATAATATTATACTAAATTATAAAATATTGTAAATAATTGTTTAATAGTTGATAATAAAGATGGTATAAGGTAAAATTATAATAATCAAAGTTTTAAGGAGCGATTGTGCATGTTTAATGAAGATTTTAAACAATACAAAGGTCACATTGTAAGAGTTATTTGTAATGATGGTAGAGAATATGTAGGAGAACCTACAATTTTTAGAGATCATGACGCTACATCTTTGCCTGGTTCTGATTGTATTTCTTTTTATGAAAGCAATACATATCGTGTAGCAGACTTTTTCCGTGCTGAAATAAAAGATATTGTTGTTATTTGCAAACAAGAAGCGCAAGAAGCATAATTTAGTGAAATAAAAACCCGAAGAATTCTATTAATTTTATGTATATATTTTAATAGTAATCTTCGGGTCTTTGTCTAATTAAAGGAGATTTTTTATGAAAACTTTAGGTTATTATAATGAAAAATATGATGAAATTGATAAAATAATGATACCTATGTCAGATCGTTCCCATTGGTTTGGCGATGGTGTATATGATGCCACTTGCGCTAGAAATTATAAAATCATGGCTATTGATGAACATGTTGATAGATTTTTTAATAGCGCTAGATTATTAAATATCAATTTAGGATTTACTAAAGAGTATTTAAGAGATTTATTGAATGAATTAGTACAAAAATTAGATGATGATGAACTGTTTGTATATTGGCAAGCTACTCGTGGCGGTAATGGGCTTAGAAGTCATAATTATGATAAAGAACAAAAAGCTAATTTATGGATAACAATTTGCCCAGAAAAAATAACTGATAAAGATAAAGAATATAAATTGACTTCTATGGAAGATACAAGATTTTTACATTGTAATATTAAGACTTTAAATTTAATCCCTAATGTAGTAGCTTATCAATATGCTAAGGAAAATAATTGTGATGAAACTGTATTTCATCGCGGTGATATAGTTACAGAATGTGCTCATAGTAATGTGCATATAATCAAAGATAAAAAATTTATCACTCATCCTGCTGATGAATATATTTTACCTGGTATTGCTAGGGCACATTTATTAAAAGCATGTAAAGCATTGAATATTGAAGTAGAAGAAAGACCTTTTACAGTAGATGAATTAATCAATGCTGATGAAGTAATTGTAAGTAGTTCTGGTGATTTGTGTATTCGTGCTACAGAATTTGAAGGAAAAGCTGTAGGTAAAAAAGATAGTGATACTTTCAATAGATTGAAAGAGTATATTTATCAAGAATGGTTAGAATGTACTAAAAAATAAAATTGAATAGATTTAAAAATTGTTCATAAAACATTTGACAATGATAATTGTTTTCAATATAATTGTTTATGTAATTTTTAAAAGAGAGTCTAGAACTCCATAGAATATATTTTTAAATAAAAATTTTTATGTGTATTTATCTTTATTTAGAGCATAGGAAAATTTTATTTTAGATTTATTCTATGGAGTTTTATCTTTTTAATGAAGATTATTATTTAGAGAAAGGTGCGTTTAAATTGGATTTTATTATTAGTGCATTAGAATTATTTCATCATGGTGGTTGGGTGATGTATCCACTTTTAGCTTGTTCTATTTTAGTTGTTGCTATTGGTATTGAGCGTTTTATCTATTATAAGAGGACTTGTGGCGATAATAAAGATATGGCTCAACAAATTTTAGCTTTAGCTAAAGAGCGTAATTGGCAAGAAACAGAAAAAGTATGTGCTAATAATCGTTGCTTTGTCAGTGATGTATTGGCGATAGGCTTAAAATATCGTGAGTGTCCAATGTCAATGAAGGAAAGTTTTGAAGAATATATTTCTGTTAGGGCAAATGGTTTAAAACGAAATTTAAATTATTTAGATACTATTGTTACAATGGCTCCGCTGTTAGGTTTATTAGGCACAGTGGTGGGGATGATTAGTTCTTTTAAAGTATTAGATGTTGCTGGTGATAATCCTGCATTAATCACTGGTGGTGTAGGTGAGGCGTTAATCGCAACTGCTACTGGTCTTTGTGTAGCCGTGCTAGCCTTGATTGTGCATAGCTATTTTAGCAATCGCTTAGATAGTGTTTTAACTGATGTAGAAAATGTTTGTACTGTAGTGATTAGTAAGGCAAGAGGTAAATAATAATGAATATACGTAGTAATCGCGTGGCAAGACCACCACGATTGATGATTATACCGATGATTGATATTATATTTTTCTTGATGGTGTTTTTCTTATTTAGTACTTTGCAAATGGTTTATCAAAAATCCATGCCTGTGAATTTGCCAGTAGCATCTTCTAGTCATCAAGAAGCACCAAAGCCAGTGGCTATCACACTAATGAAAGATGGCACAATCAGTATAGGTGATACTGTGGTAAGTATTGAAGAAATAAAACCACGAGTGGAACAATTAGCTGATAAAGCAGATACTCCTGTGATTTTAAGAGCTGATGAGAATGTAGAACATGGAAAAGTAATCAAAGTGATGGATGAAATCAAGAGTGCAGGTGTAACAAAATTATCCATAGCTACTCAGGAGAAATAGTCAATGAAAAAACATATTTGGAAAAAATCTTTTTCAATATCATTTGTTTTTCATTTTATAGTAGTCATAACTATTGGTGCTATGGTAGCAGGTTTTCATCAGGAGATACAAAGACCAAAAGAAGAATTGATTACAGTCAATCTAGCGGACACACCAGAACAGATAGCAAAAGCTCAAGAAAAATCATCATTTAATTCATTTAGTAGAGATATAGAAAATATTTTTAAACATAATAGTGATAATGATAATCAAAATATTGAAAATAAAAATAATGAAGTAAATGAAAATAAAGATATAAAACAAATAAATAATGTAGAAAATAAACAGATTGAAAAAGATGAAATTAGTGCAGAAGATGGAATTTTACCAGCTTCCAATAATATGACAAATACAATATCAGAAAATGATACGCAAGCAATCAGTGGCGGTATTGGTCAGGGAGATGGTGAGGATTTTTCTGGTAGCGAAAATAAAGACAGTGGCAGTGGAAGTGGTGGTACAGCAGAAGGTATAACTGGTGGCGATAATGAAAAAGCTAATGGCAGAGCAAATGTTACCGAAGATAGATATAGTGTAGCAAGTAGATTTGCTCAAGCTGTGGAAAATCATAAATCTTATCCGTATGCAGCTGTTAGATTAAATCAGCAAGGCACAGTAATTATTAATGTAACTATTGATGCAAATGGAAATTTAATCAGTGCAGGTGTAGTTTCTAGCGTTAATGGGAATTTAGATAAGGCTGCCTTAAATGCAGTATATAGTGCATGTCCATTTAGTCATGGTTTAGGCGAAAGTATTAGTATGAATGTTCCTGTTAATTTTTATTTGAATTGATATTGAGAAAAGAGCTGTTTTTGATGCAAGAAGTTATATTAAAACAAGAAGAAATCGAAAATATTATTATAGATGATGAAAAAAAAGACGAAAAGAAAACGTTAACTAAATTACCAGAACATAGATGTAAGCGATGTAATAGATTGCTTTTTTATGGAAATGTTAAATATGTAGAAATAAAATGTCCTAAATGTAGTTGTATAAGTAAAATTGGCAAAGATGTAAATAAAATTTGTATAAAAAGTTGATTGAAAAATAAAGAGGTGAAAATATGAGTGGCTATTTGAGAAAAGTAATCTTTGGAATTATTTGTTTGATAGCTATTGGCGGATTGTTTTTAGGCTTTCGCTCACATGAAGAAGATACAAATAATATCAGCTCAACAAGAGTCGTTACAGATAGCACAGGTAGAGAGGTAACAATACCAACACATCCTAAACGTGTAGTATTATTAAATGCTTCTCATTTAGATTTATATTATTATGCTGGCGGTAAAGAGACTGATACAATAGTGGGAAAACCTACTTCAGAAGCTTTGAGTGATGAAGTCAAAGAAGGAACAAAAAATATAGAGCAAATCGGTGTAATTCACAATCCTAGTGTAGAAACTATTTTGAAATTACAACCTGATTTAGTAATTGGTGTAAATGTACCTTTTCATCAGCAATTAATTCTTACTTTAGAAAAAGCAAATATTCCTGTGTTGATTAAATCTTTAGACACATATGAAGATGTGATATCCACTTTAGGTTTTTATGGAGAATTAACAGGAGAAGAAGAAATTGCTCAAGCAAAAATCAAAGAAATAGAAGCTGATTATGAAAAAGCGATTGCTAGAGCAGAAAATAAAACAGCTCCAAGAAGTTTGATAATTTGGGGAACGACAGATAGCTTTAGCATGGCAACAAGTAAATCATTTACAGGAGATTTATTAAAACGATTAGGTGGTAATAATATAGCAGATAATGTGGATTCTGTAGCAAAAGACAGTGGCTATATTCCATTAGGAATGGAATATATTGCTACACAAGATCCAGAGGCGATATTTGTAGTAACTCATGGTGATGTGGACGCAGTAAAAAATAGTATAGATGAAAATTTAGGGCAAAATCCTTTGTGGCAAGATATATCTGCTGTGAAAAATAATAGAGTATATGTATTACCATATCAGTTATTTGCTGTAAATCCTGGTACTAATATAGCTAAAGCGATAAATATATTGGCAGATGATTTATATTTACAAGAATAAAAAATATGAGGTATGGTAATGGCTATTGCTAGTATAAGTGAAAAGATAAAAGATCCTAGAAGTAAAAAACGCAATTTAGTGATGTTTTTGGGACTGATTTTGTTGGTAGTAATTTTATTTATCAGCATGATTATAGGTACAGCAAATACATCATTTAGCGATTTATATAATGTGTTTATAGGTGTTCAAAATACAGAAAGCTATAGAATTTTATATCACATCCGCATTCCTAGAGTGCTTACAGCGATGTTTGCTGGTATAAATTTGGCTATTGCAGGCTGTATATTACAAGGTGTATTGAAAAATCCATTGGCAGATCCAGGTATTATTGGAGTGTCAGCAGGGGCTGGTCTTGCTGCCATGGTAGTCATGATTGTTTTACCTGAATATACGAATATGGTGCCAATTGTAGCTTTTGTAGGAGCGATGGTAGCGACTTTAATTTTATTTGCACTGGCATGGGAAGATGGTATTCAGCCACTTAAATTGATTTTAGCTGGTGTCGCAGTTTCAGCATTTTTTGCTGGCGGTATGACATGCTTGATGGTATTTTTCTCCGATAAAATTCAAGGTACAGTGAATTGGATGGCAGGTGGTTTTTCAGGTGCTTCATGGAAGCATGTAACTATGATTTTGCCATATACTATCATTGGTTTAGTAGGTGTGAGTATCAGTAGTAAATTGTTAAACGCTTTGCAATTAGGTGATGATGTAGCAAAAAGTTTGGGAACACGAGTGGAAGCTACAAGATTTTTCCTCGTTACGCTGGCGGCTTTATTAGCTGCTTCTGCTGTAAGTGTAGCAGGTATGCTCACATTTGTTGGTCTTATAGTGCCACATATGATGCGTTTAGTAGTGGGTTCTGATTTTAACTATTTATTGCCAAGTTCAGCTATTTTTGGTGGGATTTTACTTATTGTAGCGGATACAGTGGCAAGGACTGCTTTTAGTCCGATAGAGGTGCCTGTAGGTGTATTTATGTCATTTATTGGTGCACCGTTTTTCCTTTATTTATTGAAAAGGGGAATGCAAAAGAGATGATTTTACAAGCAGATAAACTTACATTGCAATATGGGCAAAAAATCATTGCTGATAAACTGAATTTCAAGGTAGATAAATCGGAGATAATAAGTATTATTGGGCCAAATGGTTCAGGAAAATCCACATTATTAAAATCTTTAGGTAGATTATTAAAGCCTACACATGGGACTGTTTTATTAGAAGGAAAAGACATTCAAAAAATGAAACCTGGTGATATAGCACGCAAGATGTCGATATTGCCACAATCTTCAACGGCTCCAATGGATATGACTGTTTATGATTTAGTCTGTTATGGTAGAATGCCACATCAAGGATTATTTTCTTCGCCAAATAAAATTGATGAAGAAAAAATCGAAGAGGCATTGACGCAGACAAATACATCACATATGCGATATCGAAGATTAGATACTTTATCTGGTGGCGAACGTCAAAGAGCATGGCTGGCAATGGCAATAGCTCAAAATCCAGAGATTTTATTATTAGATGAACCGACTACGTATTTAGATGTAAAACATCAATTGGATTTGATGAATTTAGTATATAAATTATATGAAACAAGAAAAATCACAGTGATTATGGTCTTGCATGATTTAAACCATGCTGCTAGATATAGTCATCGCTTAGTGGCGGTGAAAAAAGGCAAGATTTTTGCTGAAGGTTTGGTGCAAGATGTATTTACAGAAAAAATACTTTGTGATTTATATGATGTAGAAACGTCAGTCATGTCTTTAGAACAAAATGGACAAAAACATTTAGTTTGTTTCCCTTATGATGTAAAACAAGGGGAGAAAAATTAGTGCAGGTTTTAAGTTTAAATAAGATAAATAAACAAATTAAGGATAAAATTATTTTAAAAGATATAAGTTTCACACTTGAAGAAGGCGAGATATTGGGGCTTTTGGGTCCTAATGGTGCTGGTAAAACGAGTATGATGAAGATAATATCTGGTTTAAGCAGAGTAAATTCAGGTAAGCTTGAGATTTTAGGGATTGATGCTGATAAAGAAAGAGCAAAGATAAAGTCTCAGCTAGGTTTTGTCATGCAGGATAATAATATGGAAAGAGAATTTTCTGTTAAAGAAGCTTTGCTATATTATGCTCGTTTGTATAAGGTGAAAAATTATAAATATGAAGTGGAAAGAATAATATCTCAATTTGAAATGAATACTTGGCAAGATAGAAAGATTGAGAAATTATCCGGTGGTATGGCTAGAAAAGCAATGATTGCTAGAGCTTTATTAGTAAAGCCTAAAATCTTATTGTTAGATGAACCAAGTGTGGGATTAGATCCTGATGTGAGATATGATATTTGGCAAGAAATAAAAAAATTAAAAAATATGGGGATAAGTGTAATTATCACCACTCATTATATGGAAGAAGCTGAATATCTTTGTGATAAAATCGCTATTTTAAAACAAGGAGAATTATTGGCGATAGATGAAGTAGAAAAAATAAAGCAGATAATGCAAAAAGATGAAAATGAAGATATAACTTTGGAAAAGGCTTTTTTACGATTTATTGGTAAGGAGGCTTATTGATTTTGAATTTTTTAGCAGTATATATGCGTGAAATGGCACTTTTGCAAAAAAAGATGGGAAAATTAGGATATATTTTCTCAGCGGTGATGTTTCCGATAATCTATTTATTTGCCTTTGGCATGGGGATTGGACCTGTAATGAATAACATCCATGGTGGTTATTTACCTTTTTTGGCAAAGGGAATGCTATCTATAACAGTCATGATGAATGCTTTTCAACAGACAGCATTATCAGTGAGTGTGGGAAGATTTTATTTTAAAACATTCCAGACATTATTATTGAGTCCGATTTCGGCTTTTCAAGTTATATTAGGCATCACTTTGGCTGGAGTTACTCGTGGCTTTATAGCTGGAGGTATTATCTATATCATAGCTATGATGTTTTTTGATGTGCCAATGTTGAGCCTTTGGGGATTTTTAGGGATTTTATTATCTGCCTTTTGCTTTGGTATTTTAGGGATTGCCATAGGTCTTTGGATAAAAAATCCAGATGCGTTATCTTCAGTGATAAATTTTATAATTACACCAATGACGTTTTTCTGTGGTACATTTTTTCCGTTGTATAATTTGCCGGATTGGTTGCAGATTGTAGTGGGAATTTTGCCATTGACTTTAGCGAATAATTTATTGCGTACAGAAGTATTTAGTATGTATAGTTTGTTAGATATGATTTATTTAATAATTATCACATTAATCTTGTTGGTAATTAGTAGACATCAATTAAAAAATTATAATGAATAATCTAATTGATATAAAATAAAAGTTTTAAATTTTAGTGTGTTTAAGATAAATTTAGACTATAATTTGAGTAAAGATATATTTTTTATAGAAAAGAAGGAGATAAAAAATGAAATCAATAGTAGTTTATTCTAGTTTAACAGGTAATACAAAAATGGTAGGAGAAGCTATTGCCGAAGTTTTAGCTCCGAATTGTGATATTTATAAAGTAGAAGATAATCCTGATATTACAGGTTATGATTTAGTTGTTGTAGGTTTTTGGGTGGACAAAGGAACAGCTGATGCAAAAGCTAGTAAATTTTTGAAATCCATTCGCAATAGTAAAGTGGCTGTATATGCTACGCTAGGAGCTGAACCAGATTCAAAACATGCAAAAACTAGTTTGCAAAATGGTATAGATATGTTAGATAGTTCTAATGAGGTTATGGGGAGATTTATCTGCCAAGGAAAGATTGATCCTAAATTATTAGAGGCAATGAAAAAAATGTTTGGCACGAAAGTTTCTAAAGAAAATTTTCATGCAGTAGATGAAAAGCGTTTGGAACGTCATCGCAAAGCTAGTACACACCCTGATGAGCAAGATTTGGCTAATGCAAAGAAAGTATTTAGTGAGATTAAAGCAAAAATGAGTGGTGAAATGAACTTATGAGCAAAATAAGAGAAATATTAGATAATCTATCAACTGAACAATATAAGATGATGATAGGGGAAAAATCTTGTCAGCCTTTGACGGAGACTTTTAGTAAAAAAAGAGTAGTTCATCCCGGGGCAAATGGACAGATGGTACCACCTGTAAAACAGCAAGAAATTTGGCTTGAATATATGCAAAGAAAAGGAGATAAAAGTAAAAAGAAAGCAGTATATATACACATTCCTTTTTGCAGTCAAATTTGTCTATACTGTGGTTTTTTCCAGAATTATTCTAATGAAGAACGCGAAACCATGTATGTAGATAGATTAATCAAGCAATTATCAATGGCAAAAGAATATAAATATGTACAAGATAGTGTGATTAATGCTGTATTTTTTGGTGGAGGAACACCATCTACATTATCGCCATATAATGCAGATAGATTATTAAAAACTATGAATGAAGTATTGCCACTTGCTAATGATTGCGAAATAACTATGGAAGCTCGTGTACATGATTTAGTTGATGAAAAATTGCAAGTATGGTTTAAACATGGTGTAAATCGCATATCTGTGGGTGTACAATCTTTTGATACAGCTATTCGTCAAAGTATGGGACGCAAAGATGATAAAGAAACTGTTATTGAAAATCTCAAACGAGCTGCAAGTTATAATCAAGCCGTATTAATCATAGATTTGATTTATGGTTTACCTGCTCAAGATGTGGATAACTTTGTAAATGATTTAAAAATAGCAGATAGTTTGCCAATTGATGGTATGGATTTGTATCAATTAAATGTGTTTGAACAATCTGCATTAAAAAAAGCGATAGATAATGGCAAAATACCACCTGCGGCAACGACAAAACAGCAGGCAAAATATTTAGAAGCAGCTATTTCATATTTAGATGAATTAGCTTATAAGCGATTGAGTGTCTGTCATTGGGCAAAAACAAACCGTGAACGCAGTATGTATAATACTTTGGCAAAATCAGGAGCTGATGTGATACCATTTGGTTCAGGGGCTGGCGGTTTTGTAGGAGATATTTCTATGTTTTTAAATAGAGATTTACAGCGTTATATGAATGCTATTGATGAAGGAAAATGGCCATTGATGGTTTTAACCAAAGAAGCAGAAGGCAAAGTTTTATTTAAGGATATTCAAGCACAGACTGAAAATTGTATGGTAAATATACAAAAATTAGCTCAAGTATATAGTGAAGAACTTTTACAATTAGAAGAAGTATTCAATATTTGGGTGGAATATGGTTTATTTGAAAAATGTGGTCATACTTATAAAATGACGATTGCTGGTCAATTTTGGCAAAATAATATCACACAGACAATAATAGAACTTACACAACAATTATTGATGGGCAAAAAATCTTTTGAAGTTCAGCCAATAGCAGCACAAGGTTAAATGTATAAATAAAATAAGGCAGTTATGATTAATTTTGATAACTGCCTTATTTTTTAAAGTTTGAATGATAATGATTATTATTAATAGAAATTGATTTTATAATGAAGGAGACGAGTAATGCTAACAAAAAAACGTAAATCTACACTTTTAACTTTATCTATATTGATGGGATTGACAAGTTGTACGCAAGCTAGTGAAGTAATCCAAACACCAGATGTAGTGGTAACAGCTACGAAAACTCAACAAGAAGTGAAAGCTGTACCTAATGCAGTAGAAGTCATCACAAGTGAAGATATTGAACAATTAGGAGCAACAGATATTTATTCTGCTTTAAAATTGGCAACAAATGTTGATGTTTCTCAAATCGGTGCAGGTCATAGATTGATGGTTCGTGGGAAAAATGCAGGTGCTTTAGTATTATTAGATGGCAGAAGAATGTCAAATGAATATTCATCAATGACTAGAGGAGCTTTTGATTTAGATAAGATAAATTTATCTAGTGTAGAACGCATTGAGATTGTTAGAGGTGCAGCCTCCGCTCAATATGGTGCAGATGCTGAAAGTGGAGTAATCAATATTATTACGAAAAAATCTAAAGAACAATCTGTAACTGTAGGAGTAAATACAGGAACTGATGTCATGAATAATTATTATCGTTTTGATTTAGGTCAGCAAGGTAAATTCAATGGTGTAGTGAATGCTAATTTTGCTAAATATCGTAAACGTGAATTTGTCGGTGGCACAGGGACAAATTATTTTGGCCCTAGAACGAATTATGATTTTAGTGGAACGTATACATTTGATGATAATAATAATTTAGATTTTTATATAGGTTATTATGATGAAAAATCAAAGAAAATAACAGATTATTCTTCTATGGGAATGGGCAAAAGTTCCACAAATTATGATAAGACAAATCAAGATTATAGTATAGCTTATAATGGAAAAGGCGATAATAGTAATTATATGATTAGAGCTTATTATAATCGATATGATAAGGAAGAATATAAGGGCAGTAAAAATAATAGTTATAAGCAAAATACATTTGATACTTTAGGTATTGAAGCTAAAAATACAGTACAAGCAGGAGATGAGCATTTATTAACTTATGGTGTTGAATATAAAAATATAGGTGTAGAAGGCCCAATATTAGCTTTAGGTGAAGGTAATAGTAAAGATAATTCTGCTTATGCTGGATATATTCAAGATGAATGGTTTATAAATGATAAAATTTTATTTATTCCAGCAGTAAGATATGACCATGATGAACAATTTGGCGGAAAAACGACACCAAAATTAGGTGCAACTTATTTTCTAAGTGATAATAGTCGCATAAAAGCGAATTGGGGTAAATCATGGAGAGCTCCGAATTTAGTGGAATTATATGCTGGGCAAGATCATGGTTTTACTACGATATATGGAAATCCAGATTTGAAACCAGAAGAAGCTACTACATGGGAACTAGGTTTTGAAGCTGAAAAAGATAATAATTGGTTGAAATTAAATTATTTTAATAGTAAATATGATAATTTAATAACATATGATAAGGTAAATGGAAAAAATACATTTATCAATGCTCAAGATGCCAAAACTGATGGCGTAGAATTTGAAGTAGGTCGCCAATTCAATGATAATTGGTCTATTAGAGCGACTAGTAATTGGCTCAATGCTAAAGACAGTGATGGGGAAAAAGTATCTGCGGCAGCTGATAATATTTCCACTTTAGAATTGAATTATGATGATAATAATATTAATGGATATAGTGCTAAGCTTTGGAATTCTTGGGTAAGTAATTATCATTATGCTAATGAAAATTATGATTATAATACTTTAAATTTTGTAGTAAATAAAAAATTCGCTTTTGATGATGGTCGAAGTGGACGAGTTTATGCAGGTGTAGATAATATTGGAGATAAAAAAATAGGAGATATTTATTTAGAAGGCAGAATTTGGCGTGTAGGAGCAGAGATTACTTTTTAAATAAAAAATATTCATAGCTAAAGAAAAGCAAATAATACGTTTAATCTGTTTATATTAATGATAATGATTATTGTTAATATAAACAATTACATATAAAGGAGTTAATATAATGAGATTATCTACAAAAAAACAACAAACTTTATTGACTTTATCAGTGTTATTAGGTTTATCAAGTCCAGTATATGCACAAGATATACAAAATAATAACGTGATAGTTACACCAGATGTAGTAGTTACAGCGACACGAACTCAAGAGGAAGTAAAAGCTGTACCGCAAACTGTAGAAGTAATTACTAAAGAAGATATTGAACAATTAGGAGCAACAGATGTTTATTCTGCACTTCGTTTGGCAGCTAATGTAGATGTAACTTCAGCAGGTATGGCAGGTCATAATGTGATGATTCGTGGAATGAGTACAAATCATACTTTAATTTTAATAGATGGTAAAAGATTTGCTGGAGAAGATACAAGTGCCACACAAAATGTTTATGCCTTAGGTCGCTTGAGTCTGTCAAATATTGAACGTATTGAAATTGTGCGTGGAAGTGCTTCAGCACAATATGGTTCAGATGCTTTAGGTGGAGTAATTAATATCATCACTAAAAAATCAAAAGAGCCATCAGTTATGGTAGGTCTTTCTACAGGATCAGAAGCTATAAATAATTATTATCATATAGATTTTGGAAAACAAGGAAATTTTAGTTCTACTTTTGATATGCGTTTTAGTGATGTACGAAAAAATATGCAATCTGGAGACGAAGGCAGTAATTATTATGGGCCTATTCAAGATTTCAATTTTAGTGGAACATGGGATTTAGGCAATGATAAAGAAATTGATTTGACGCTTGGCTATTATAATGAACATACAAAGGCAGATTATGCTGATAAATATACATCAACAGGCGTTTTTCAAACTAGTAAGGATAAAAAAGAATGGTATGATTATAGAAGATATGATTATAGTTTAGGTTATAGTGGCAAAACTGATAATAGTGATTATATGATTAGGACTTTTTATAGTAGATTGGATAAAGAGAATAATTTATATAATTATCGCAATAATTTCCCGGGACCAATGGAAAATATTTTGGGTTCAATGTATCCAAAATATGATTGGGATAAATCCACTTATACGCTTTGGGGCATAGAAGGTAAGAATACTGTGCAATTAAGTGATAATCATCTTTTGACATTTGGCGGCGAATATCGTCAAAATAAAGTCGAAGGTACTCGTTTGAGTGATGGAGGTGATAATGTACATCAAGTAAGTCAATCAGGAAATGGAATAGTGAGTAATAAATATTATTCAGATAAAGAAATAAATACTTGGGCAGGATATATCCAAGATGAATGGCAAGTGAATGATAAATTATTAGTAATTCCATCTGTGCGTTATGACCATGATAGTTCTTTTGGTGGGGAAGTTACACCAAAAATAGGTGCGACATATTTTATCAGTGATAATAGTCGCATTAAAGCTAATTGGGGTAAAGGCTTTAAAGCTCCAACTATTAGTGAATTGTATATGGCAATGCATCGTGCAATGGGCGGGCAAACTGTCAATGTTTATGGCAATCCAGATTTAAAACCAGAAAAATCTACTTCATGGGATATCAGTTTTGAAGCTGAAAAAGATAATAATTTTGGTAAATTAACATATTTCAATAATGATGTTAAAAATTTAATCACTACAAAACAAATAGGTAGTAGTTATTATGATCAAAGATATATAAATGTAGATGAAGCTGAAATTGATGGTGTGGAAATGGAAATTGGTCGCAATTTAGACGATAAATGGACAATAAAAGCAACAAGTAACTGGCTTGATGCAACAGATAAAGTAAGTGGTGATCGCTTAGATAATCGATCAAAAAATATGACTACATTGCAATTATTATATGATGATCATGATGATTGGGGATATAGTGCGATTTTATGGCAACAATGGGCTAATAAATACCATTATGATGATAATGATTATAATTTTACTACAACTAATTTTGTACTCAATAAAAAATTTGGTGAAGGAAATAGAGTTTATGCAGGTATAGATAATATTTTTGACAAAAAGATTAATGATATTGGTTTAGATGGTATGATTTGGCGTTTGGGTGCAGAATGGACTTTCTAAGATAATAAGATAAATTAAATAAAGTAGCAGGGTAAAATCTTGCTACTTTGTTTTAATTAATAAATAAATTTTTACTAAAAGGAGATGGTGTTTTGAAAAAGTTTTGGCAGATAATTGCTTGTAGTGGGCTAGTATTGACTAGTTGTTTGGGAGGTATGGCTCAAGCACAAGATGGAAAATCTGACGTAGAGTATTATTATCAAGGAGAAAAAATTAATTTAGATAAAGCGGTAAGCATTTTTCAAAATTATGATGTAGTATTTTTTGATGAATATCACGACCAAAAATCTATTCATGAAGCAGAATTATCATTTTTCCAAGAGATGTATAAACAAAATAAAGATATGATATTATCTATGGAAATGTTTGAAAGAGATGTTCAGCCTGTAATGGATAAATATTTGAATGATGAAATAACAGAAACAGAATTTATAAATAATTCTCGTCCATGGGAAAATTACCAAACAGATTATAAACCATTAGTAGAATTTGCTAAAGAAAAAGATATGTATGTTTTAGCATCGAATATTCCACGAAGAATAGCTAATCAATATACAAAAGTAGGTGATTTAGCTTTAATTGAAGATAAAGATAAAATTTATTTGCCGAAAAAACATTTAGTAGAATATGAAAGATATTATGATAAATTCAAAAATTATATGTCTATGGGTGATGGTCAAGGTCATATGATGATGACACCAGAAAGAATAGAAGCTTTCTATAAAGCTCAATGCTTAAAAGACGATACCATGGCAGAAAGTATTGTTGAATTTTTAAAGGAACATAAAAATAAAAAAGTTCTCCATGTACAAGGAAGTTTTCACGGTGATGAACATTTAGGCGTAGTGGAAAAAGTAAATAAACTAAATCCTAACTTAAAGACTGTAGTTATAACACCTATTGAGGTTAAAAACTATGAGAAAATGAAGCATAATTATGGTGAAAATACTATAATTATGACTTTTGTGAGAAAATAATATTCGTATATTTATTTATAAAAGTGCCTGTTTTATGCAGGTACTTTTTTATTGTTGCCGTTTTTATTTGATTTTTAGGATGTAGTTTATCATAAATATTTATTTGCACAATAACAAGCTTTGTATTGCAAAATCTATGTAATATATTATACTAAGTATAGACGAAATCAAACTCATGATGACGCACAAAAGCCTTAGGAATGGTCAGTTCCTAAGGCTTTTTCATCGTTACTTGTTAAAGTTAAATTAGGGTAGAATTTTTAGAAAGAGAAAATCTTACAACATTCAAATACAACTCTTGTTAAAGTTAAATTAGTGTTTTTATCTGTTCCATTTTCTACAAAAGGCAGTATTCAAATACAACTCTTGTTAAAGTTAAATCGATTATGAATACCAATTTTATAGATTAATCAAGATATTCAAATACAACTCTTGTTAAAGTTAAATGTACAAATTTGAGCAATCTAAAACTTATTCAACAAAATTCAAATACAACTCTTGTTAAAGTTAAATTTTTACAAGTATTATTCCTGAAGGTGCAATGCTTGAATTCAAATACAACTCTTGTTAAAGTTAAATACACTTTAGAAATAATATCTTTTGCATGATTAGCAGATAAATTCAAATACAACTCTTGTTAAAGTTAAATTGCAGACTTTTAATCTTTAGAAATTTAGAAAGAAGGGTTCAAATACAACTCTTGTTAAAGTTAAATCTTTGTGGAAAATCAAGAAGAGCTATAGCTGCCTAGTTCAAATACAACTCTTGTTAAAGTTAAATACAAATTTCTCTAACCAACCGCGCCCGATACCGGGTATTCAAATACAACTCTTGTTAAAGTTAAATTATAGCCAATATAGGTAGAAATAATACTTCTTCTAAACGATTCAAATACAACTCTTGTTAAAGTTAAATGCTAGAAAAATTAATCTTTATGATTTTATTGTACTATTAAAAGTATTGATAAACAAGGATTTTAGTTATTTTTTACCAGCAATAATGAGATTTGAAGGGATTTAGTGAAAAAGTTTATTTATCAATGATTAGCGGGATTTTTCTTGATTTTGGCTGGTAAATTTTAGATAAAAAAGTATCATCTTAATTTTAGTTTTGAACTATTTAAATCAAGATGATACTTTTTATTTATTGAGAGTTTTGGAGGGCTTTGTCTAGGATTGTTTCCATAGTATGCCAGCTGAGTACGGCACATTTTACACGAGCTGGCATTTTGGATATATTTTTAAAGGTAAGAGCTTCATCTAAAGGGGCAAGCTCTTTTTCATCAGTGATTGTACCTTGAACCATGCCAATGAATAAACGACATAATTCTTTAGCTTTGTCGATTGGTTGATCGAGCATTAAATCAATCATGATATCTGTGGAAGCTTGGGAAATAGCACAACCTGAACCTTGGAAACTAGCATCTTCAATAATATTGTTATTGAGTTTTAAGGAGAGCGTGATTTCATCACCGCAATTAGGATTGATACCGTGTTGGTGATGTGTAGCATCTGCTAGTGAACATTTATTATTAGGGTGAAGGTTGTGTTCAGTTAAGATTTCATTATAGAGATTAAACATCGTATCCTAAATAACTCCTTACTTTTTTTATTTGTTCAATGAATTGATAAACATCTTCTTTTGTATTATAGAAATAAAAGCTTATGCGATTTGTTGATTGTGCATTTAGATATTTTAATAATGGATGAGCACAATGATTGCCTGCACGAAGGGCTATATTTCCATGATAATCGACAAGTGAAGATACGTCATGAGGGTGAATATCTTGAATATTAAAGCTCAATACACCTTTATGCTTTTTATAATCTGGTGAGCCATAAATGGTGATATAAGGCAATTTAGATAATTCTTCCATGGCGATTTTCATTAATTTTTCTTCTTGTTGTTCAATATAGGAAAATCCTACTTGCTTTATATATTCGATAGCGGCTTTTAATGCTATTGCTCCAGATACGTTAGGTGTACCAGCTTCAAATTTTTCTGGAAGTGGGGCAAATGTAGCATCTTGTTCGGATACTGTTTCGATCATTTCGCCACCGCGTAAGAATGGAGGCATTTGTTCAAGTATGGATTTTTTTCCATATAAGACGCCAATTCCCATAGGTGCTAACATTTTATGACCGGAGAATGCGTAAAAATCGCAATCTAAATCTTGGATGTCTGTTGCCATATGAGGAGCACCTTGAGCACCATCAACAATGGCGATAGCACCTACTTCATGAGCTTTTTTTATTATAGCTTTTAAAGGAGTGGCAACGCCTAAGACATTTGAAACTTGAGTGATAGAAACTATCTTTGTTTTAGGTGTGATTTTTGTTTGAATTTCTTCATCAGAAATAATACCTTCATCATTTATATACATATATTTTAATGTAGCTTTTTTTAATTTTGCTATCATTTGCCATGGTAGTATATTGCTATGATGTTCAAGAATGGAGATTACGATTTCATCGCCTTCCTGGATATTTTCCATGCCGTAAGTGTAGGCAATGAGGTTTAAGGATTCAGTAGTATTTCTAGTGAAAATAATCTCACAATCTTCATTAGTATTGATGAATTGTGCTACGCTGTGGCGAGCTTGTTCGTATTCACTTGTAGCAGTAGCACTCAATTTATAAAGACCACGAAGGGGATTTGCGTTTTGAGATGTGTAATAATTTTCTAGAGATTTTATCACACTTAGTGGTTTTTGCGTAGTAGCAGCACTATCTAAATAAACGACAGGGTTTGCTTCATCATTTAATATAGGGAAATCTTGGCGAAAATTAGTTTTCATGATAGAAAGCCTCCTGTTGATAAGTGGAAATATAAGCGTGAAGTTCTTCAGGTAAATTTGTTGTGATTAATTGAAGTTTGGAGTCAATTTGCATTTGGCGAATTTGTCTTTCATTTAAGCCACGAGTTTGCAGGTAAAATAATTGCTCCTTATCCATTTCACCGATAGCAGCGGAGTGATTGCCTTCGATATCATCTTCACCGCAGAGAATTAGAGGAATTGATTTATTGTGGATATCTTCATCAAGTAATAATACATTTTCTGCTTCTGTACCTATAGAACCTTTGCAACCTTGTTTAAAATCTAAAGTTGCACGATGTGTTTTTTGAGCGTTATGCATTAAGATACCATTTGTCGTTAAATTAGTTTTGGTCTTTTGACCTTGAATATTGACAATATAGTTCATATCGAGCATTTGATTTTTAGTAGTTAAATAATCTGTTTGGAAATCTAGTTGTGCATTATTTTGTAGTAAATCAATATTTGCACCTAGATAATTTTTATTTGCACCTAAAGCAATTTGTTGAATGGATATACGAGCATTTTCTTGAGCAAGTGTTCCGATATCATCAAAATTAAAATAGTCTTTGCCGAGTGTTTGCAGTTGAATTATTTTAACTTGAGCATTTTTTTCAGCGAAAATCTTTGTACTGCTCGCATGAAAACCTTGATTATGATAAGGAGAGTTGTAAACGATAATTATAGTAGCTTGGCTATTTTCTTGAGCGTAAATATAATTATCATCAATTAAATCAAGATTATCGGTTAAATCATAAATAAAGATTAAAGGTTTTTGAGTAATCGTATTTGCTTTGATAGTGAAATAGTTTTTGTTACTAGCGTTATTTACTACAAAATCATCAGCATTTGAGCCGATACCAGTAGTGATATGAGGAAAGTCGGTAAAAGCTATATCTTTTTGTGAAGATAGGAAAATATTTTCCGTGAAATTAATGATTTGAGGTTTGAGAGGAGTTAATTTATCTATATTATCATAAGATATAGTTGTATCATTTAATTTTAACCAACGCCATGTTGGCATTGGTAAACTATTTGCATGTTCAATTTTTATATTCATAGTCATATCTCCTTTTAGCCAATGGCGCCTTCCATTTCTAATTGAATTAAATGATTCATTTCTACAGCATATTCTACTGGTAATTCTTTGGATATTGGATTAGCAAATCCGTTTACAATCATAGCACGAGCAGCGGCTTCACTTAGACCTCTACTCATGAGATAAAATACAGCTTGATCACTAATGCGACCGATTTTGGCTTCGTGTCCGACACTGGCTTTATTTGTACGCACGTCCATTGCTGGAATTGTATCTGAACGAGAAATATTATCGAGCATTAAAGATTGGCAAGAAACTAGGGCTTTACTGTGCTGTGCTTGTTTTGCTACAACAACAGAACTTCTAAATGTACTAGCACCACCATCTTTAGAAATGGATTTTGTGTTGATTAAAGAAGATGTATGAGGGGCATTATGCACCATCTTAGCTCCTGTGTCGAGGTTTTGTCCTTTACCTGCAAATGTAATTCCTGTAAATTCTGCTTTGGCATTTTCACCTGCAAGAATTGTCATTGGATAAAGGTAAGAGATATGAGAGCCAAATGAGCCAGAAATCCATTCCATAGTAGCATTTTTACCTACTTTTGCTCTTTTTGTATTGAGGTTATACATATTTTTTGACCAGTTTTCGATTGTGGAGTAACGCAATTTTGCATCATCAGCGACGAATAATTCTACACAGCCAGCATGCAGATTAGCTACATTATATTTAGGAGCAGAACAGCCTTCGATGAAGTGAAGGTCAGCTCCTTTATCTACGATAATCAAAGTATGTTCAAATTGCCCTGCACCTGCTGCATTTAGGCGAAAATAAGATTGAAGTGGAATATCCACTTTTACTCCAGGTGGTACATATACGAAAGAACCACCAGACCAGACTGCACCATGTAAGGCTGCAAATTTATGATCGCGAGGTGTTACAAGTTTCATAAAATGTTCACGTATCATAGGTTCATAAGGGCCTTTGAGAGCAGTTTCGATATCTGTATAAATTACACCTAGTTTGGCAACTTCTTCTTTGAGATTGTGATAAACGACTTCAGAGTCGTATTGGGCACCGACACCAGCTAGGGATTTTTGTTCAGCTTGAGGAATACCTAATTTATCGAAAGTATCTTTGATATCTTCAGGTACATTGTTCCATGAACCATGCATATCAGTATTTGGTTTTACATAAGTTACGATATTGTCGATATTTAAATCATCAATAGATGGCCCCCATGGTGGTACATCTAAGCTGTGGTAGATTTCTAAAGAACGTAAGCGAAATTCACGCATCCATTCAGGATCATTTTTTTTAGCAGATAATTCTTCTACGATTTCAGGAGTGAGACCTTTTTTGAGACGATAAGCATCTTTTTCTGCTTTTTTAAAATCATAACGATTTTCTACACGTTCAGCAGTTTGATTTATATATTCATTTTGTCTTTTTTCTGCTTCATTCATGATTTTATTCTCCTTGTCCAGTGATAAAAGGTTCATAGCCTTGTTCGTTGATGATTTTTATTAAAGAAGCATCTCCTGTTTTGATGATTTTTCCATTGATTAAGATATGAACATAATCGATATGGAGATATTCAAGGATTTTGCTGTTGTGAGTGATGATTAATAAAGATTTTTGGTCATCTTGTTGGAATGTCTGTATACCGCGAGAAACAGTTTTTACAGCATCAACATCAAGACCAGAGTCTGTTTCATCTAAGATAGCTAATTTAGGATTTAGCATTAATAATTGAAGCATTTCAATTTTTTTGCGTTCGCCACCAGAAAATCCTACATTTAATTCACGATTGATCCATTGTTCATTGATACCGAGTGTCTTAGTAACAGTTTTTAATTTATCACGAAAAGCTTTTAGGCGGATTTTTTCTTTTGTTTCCATAGCAGTGCGGATAAATTGAGAGATAGAAACACCAGGGATTTCTATAGGGCTTTGGAAAGATAAGAATAATCCTTTTTGAGCACGTTCATCAGTTCTAGCAGAAGTGATATCTTCATCTTTGAAAAATATACTTCCACGGTCTACTTTATATTGAGAATTACCCATAATGACATTGCCTAATGTAGATTTTCCTGCACCATTAGGGCCCATTAAAATATGAGTTTCACCTTTATTTATATTTAAATTTAAATTTTGTAAAATTGTTTTATCTTCAGCACTAGCGTATAAGTCCGTAATATTTAAAAGAGATTTAGTCATGAAATATATCCTCCTATCCTACTTTTATAGTAGGTTTAAAGTTTATAAAAAATAATAGAGATAATTATTAATTTGTTTATTTATATAGTATTATAAGATTTATCTTTACTTAATTTACTATTATTTTAGTATGAATAATATGCAATGTCAAGCAAAATAATCGTTTAATCATATATTTTTGGTAGGATAATTTTAAGATATAATTGTTTATAAATTTAACTAGCTTAGATTTATATCAGTTAGATTGTATTATTATTATTTTAAATCTAGTTTATATATAGGAATATGATTTTGAAGGATTTTAGATTAAAAATGTATAATATATATTTTAATTAGTAAGTAAGGAAAGGAATGAAGGATAATGAAGTTTGTAAATTTTAAAATAGAAGATAAGAAATTGATAGGTGTTTTAGCAAATGATGAAGATAAGATAATAGTACTTAATGATTTATATGCAGATAAAACTTTTTGTTGTATGCAAGATGTGATTGAACAATTAAATGAAGATGATATAAAAGATATACAAACAAAATTAGATGATGAAAATAATGATTTTAAGAGCTATAAATTGAGTGAAGTTAAATTATTATCACCAATAGAGAGACCAATACATGATATTTTATGTGTGGGTGTAAATTATCAAGCTCATTTAGAAGAAGCTAGTGAACGTGCAAAAAATTTTAAGAAAACAAGTAATGATGCAGTTTATTTTGGCAAGCGTGCGATTAAAATAATCGGTACAAATGAAGATGTACAGGCTTGTTTGGATATAGATAATGCTTTAGATTATGAAGTGGAATTGGCGGTAATCATAGGAAAAACTGGCAAAAATATATCTGTGGATAAAGTAGAAGATTATATTTTTGGTTATAGTATTTTCAATGATTTTTCTTCACGTAGATTGCAATTAAAACATATGCAATGGTTTAAGGGAAAATCTTTAGATACTTATAGTGCTATGGGCCCTGTTATTTTGCATAAATCAGCTTTGTCATTTCCAGTAGAAGTAGATATAAAATGCAGTGTAAATGGGGAACTTCGCCAAAATTCAAATACAAAATTATTTTTAAATGATATACCAAAAGTAGTATCAGAATTATCACAAGGAATGACTTTAGAAGCAGGAGATATCATTGCTACAGGTACACCATCAGGTGTGGGCATGGGATATAAACCAGGAAAATGGCTAAAATCTGGAGATGAAGTAGTTTGTGAAATTCCTCCAATCGGTAAATTAATAAATAAAATCAAATGATTTTGGGAAAAAGAGTAGATTTTAAAATCTACTCTTTTAATTTTGTGTTTATTGTGTAAAAAAGAAAAGACATTTAGCAATGTTTTTAATATATGAAAGCATAGTATTTATAAAAAAAAATATATATAATAGTAAACGTTTAACGAGTTAAATTACTTATTATTACTAATAATAAGTACAGGGAATATAAATAAAAAAATAGTAAAGGAGATCATAACATTATGTTTAATATCAGAGTAATCATGTTGATTATGCTTAGTTTTGTATTGGGTACTTGTGAATATGTGGTTATTGGTATTTTGCCGAATATTGCAGAAGATTTGAATGTATCAATCACGCAAACAGGTTTATTGATTTCTGCATTTGCCATAGTTTATTCAGTGGGCGCACCTTTAATTACGGCATATCTATCAAGATTTCCTAGATATCGTACGGTTTTAAGCTTAATGTTTTTATTTACACTAGGTAATGTGGCTTGTATGTTAGCACCTAATTATCCAGTTATGTTAGCTTCAAGAATATTTTTGGCAGCCGTATCTAGTGCTTTAATTTCAATGTCAATGACATTTGCTCCAGATGTTGCACCAAGAAAATACACGTCTTCAGTAATATCTTGGATTTTTGCTGGCTTTAATATTGCTTCAGTATTTGGTGTTCCATTTAGTATGTTTATCGTACAATTTGCAAGTTGGCGTGTAGCATTTGCCTTTATCGTTGTTGTTAGTATTCTATTGTTATTATTGATGGTTAAATTTTTACCAACGAAAAACTTACCACCAACTAATAATATTATGGAACAATTAGTATTATTAAAAGATAGACGTATTATTATGGCAGTAAATGCAATGATTTTAAGTGGTTCTTCTGCATATTGTTTCTATACTTATTTATCCCCGATTTTATTAGATAAAATGGGCTTATCTGCTAATTTGTTGACTTTAGCATTTGTTATCTTTGGTGTAGCGGCAATGATTAGTAATTTGTTATCTCCTATGCTCAATTATTGGGGCGGTATGCGTATTTTATGGATGATATTTGCAGGACAAGCAATATTTTCTATTTTATTAGCATTTACTATGGAATCATTTATTTTAGGCAGTGTGGTTATTTGCTGTTTAGGTGTATTGATGTATTTATTAAACACACCAACACAGATGTATTATTTACAAGTGTCCAAGAAATTCTATCCAGGAACTTTAGCATTAGCAGGTTCACTTACATCATCTTCATATAATGTAGGTATTGCTGTAGGTTCCTTTGCTGGTTCGTTATCTGTTGATTTAGCAGGATTAAACAGCGTAGGTATCACAGGTGGGGTATTTGCTATTTTGGCTACAATCATAAGTTATTTATTAGCAAGTAGAATAAAAAGAGAGTATAAAGAAGTAATTGTAAGAGCAATGCGTATGTTAAATAAATAAAAAAGAAGGCTTTTCTTAGTAGTAGTGAAAATGATACTAAGAAAAGCCTTTTGTCATTTATTTAGATTTTTAATGATATTAATAGCGATTTCTTTGGCCGTGGAACTTAATGCTTGAGGATTTTTAGGGTCATCTAAACGTACAGAATAATATGTTCGTTGATTATTGATCTCATAAAAACCAGTGAACCAAGCATCAGTATTTTCACCGTTTACTTTACCAAAACCAGTTTTGCCGTAAATTTTTAGACCAGTGTTATTATCTTCATAAACTAACATTAATTCTTTTAGTTTAGCTAAAGCCATAGGATTTTCATTGGCAGAAAATAGGCGATTTAATAATTGTACTTGTTCTAATGGTGAAATCTTCAAAGAAGTTTCCAACCAAAATCCTTTTAAATCTCTAGGGTCATCATCTAAATCTGTTTTTCCGTCCCAATCAGAAATATCTTTATTGCCATAATCGAATTTATCGATATATTTTTGCATAGTATCTTGTCCAATTTCATCAATGACTTGGCGATAATACCAAACACAAGATGTTTTAAATGCTGTATCTAAATCAATATCTTTATTCCATGCATCATACCAGTAAATAGTGCCATTCCATTTTCGAAGAGAATTATTAATGTCAATAGTCTTATTGTCTAAAGCTACATAAGTGGAGAAAATTTTGAAGGTGGAGCAAGGAGAAGATTGCTTGGTGCTTAATTCATCGTTATAAATATTATATGTATTTGTATCAGGTGTATAAAATACAGCCGTACCATTAATATTTTCAAAATAAGAAGATAAATCAATGGAATTTTTTGTTGTTTGAGTTGTTGGCATGGAAGTGTTTTGATTGCTTGATGAAGTTGAATTTTCAGCAGAGGTACAATTTGTAGTGAATAAACAAATTGTTACAACGCAGATGATTTTTACAAGTGTTTTAAACATAAAAAAATCCTTTCTATAAAATATGACTTTTAAGATTATAACATAGACTTAAAAATTTTCAATAGATTATAGAAAGGATTTTTAATTATTTTATATTATTTATTTTATAGCAGTAACTTCATAGCCTGCTTCAACAATGGCATTAGTTATTTGCTCATCTGTAACATTTTGATTTACATGAATAACAGCATTTTTATCTTCAAGACTTACTTTTACATCACTGACACCATCTATTTTTTCCAGTGCTTCTGTGGCATGTTTTACACAGTGTTGGCACATCATACCTTCAATAGATATAATTTTTTCAGTTTGTTTTTCACTATTTTTGTGGAATAAATTATTTAATAATCCCATATTATCGTCTCCTTTTGATGTATTTAAATCTATTGCTTGAATATTTATGGCAGTAGATGAATTATCTTTATTTATGGATAAAGTTTGATAATTATTTTGGAAAAAACGCAAACAAAGAGCATTAGTTACGACAAAAACGGAGCTAAAACTCATGGCTAGAGCACCAATCATAGGATTTAGTTTTAAACCAAAAGCAGTATAAAATAAGCCCATGGCAATAGGAATACCTATGATATTATAGATAAATGCCCAGAAGAGATTTTCACGGATATTTTTGATAACGGCTTTACTTAATTTTATAGCAGTTACTACATCTAGTAAATTGTTTTTCATCAAAATAATATCAGCGGAGTCAATAGCAATATCTGTACCGGCACCGATAGCAATACCAACATTAGCACGAGCAAGTGCAGGAGCGTCATTTATGCCATCACCTACCATAGCTACTTTTTGCCCTTGATTTTGGAGTTGACGAATTTTAGCTTCTTTATCTTGAGGTAATACATCAGAAATTATATTATTTTCTTCAAGATTTATTTGCTTAGCTATCTGTTTTGCTGTGATTTGATTATCACCAGTCAACATATAGATATTGATACCGAGATTTTTTAATTCTTGAATGGCTTGAGGACTTGTTGCTTTAATTGTATCAGCGATAGCTATTAAGCCAAGGATTTTATCATCTTTAGTGAAGTATAAAGGTGTTTTTCCTTGCTGGGCTAATTTATTACCTAGGGAAAATAGCTGTTCATTTTTAATATCATGAGCGATTAATAATTTTTGATTACCTGCAAGACAAATGGAATTGTCAATAATACCAGATAATCCTTGCCCTGTTATTTGTTTAAAATTTTCTACAGCTAAAGTTGATATATTGTGCTTGTCTGCTACTTGAAGAATGGCTTCACCTAAAGGGTGTTCAGATAATTTTTCTAATGAAGAGGCAACGGTCAACAATTGTTGAAGTGTTATTTCTTTTGAAGTATAAATATCTGTTACTTGAGGTTTGCCTTGAGTTATTGTGCCTGTCTTATCGAGAACAACTGTATTGATATTGTGAAGAGTTTCTAATGCTTGGGCTGATTTGGATAAAATACCTAAACTTGCACCTTTACCTGTGCCTACCATAATAGCTGTAGGTGTAGCAAGTCCTAAAGCACAAGGACAAGAAATAACCAATACACAGATACCAATAGATAAAGCAAATTCTAAACTTTCGCCTTTAAATAGCCAGATGATAGTGGCAATAATAGCGAGTGTTATTACAATAGGAACAAAGATAGCACTGATTTTATCAGCGATTTTGGCAATAGGTGCTTTGGAACTAGTGGCATCATCTACTAAATTTATGATTTGAGCTAAAGTAGTATTTTCGCCAATTTTAGTAACACGCATTTTAAAATAGCCTGATTTATTGATTGTACCACCGATTACAGTTTGGTCAATGGTTTTATCACAAGGAATAGGTTCACCAGTGAGTGAAGATTCATCAATAACGCCATGACCTTCAATAATAATACCATCTGTAGGAATACTTGCACCTGCTTTGACGATTAGAATGTCATTTAGTTTTACATCATCAATAGAAATTTCTTGTTCTTGATTATTTTCTAAGCGAAGAGCTGTTTTCGGTGCTAAATTCATCAATTTGGTGATAGCATCAGATGTTTTGTTTTTAGCTCTACTTTCGAGAAATTTCCCTAAAGTAATCAAGGTCAAAATCATACCTGCTGATTCAAAATATAAATCCATGCTGAAATGATGAGCTGTAGATAAATCTCCATGACCTAAGGCAAAGCTTATTTTATAAATGGCATAAATACCATAGATAATGGCAGCACTTGAGCCAAGAGCAATCAAAGAATCCATATTAGGTGAAAGTTGAAACAATGTTTTGAAGCCTACACTATAATATTTGAAATTGACGAATACTATAGGAATTAATAATAAAAATTGAGTAAAAGCAAACGAAAGAGCATTTTCTGTACCTAGAAGTAAAGAGGGCATAGGTAAGGAAAACATATGTCCCATAGAAATATAAAATAGAGGTAACATGAAAATAATAGAGATAAATAAACGTTTTTTCATTTGTGTATGAATATCTTCTGCTTTATTTTCAATTTTTGTAGGACTTTGTTTGCTCAAAGATTGATTATGATGCAATGAAGCACCATAACCAGCTTTTTCTACAGCTTGAATGATTTCATTTGTGGATAATAATTTTTCATCAAATTCCACAACCATAGAATTTTTTAGCAAATTCACCGAGTGATTGATTATACCAGGTAATTTACCGACAGCTTTTTCTACTCTACTAGAGCAAGCCGAACATGTCATACCTGTGATATCAAAATGTTCTTTTTGCAAGAATATCACTTCTTTTCTTTAGGATATATAATTTATATATCAAGTATAATAAAAATGATAATTAATTTCAATATATTTTGGAATATATAATTGGTAAAATGAAATTTACATATATAGATTTAATAAAATTTTTTATGAGAATATGGTATACTTATTAGGATTTTTATTATTGTTTGGTAATTGGAATAATAAAATGATTATTAAAAAGAAAGGATTATATGATGATATATTATTTTTCAGGAACTGGAAATTCGTATCAAGTAGCGAAATTATTGGCATATTTAACACAAGATAAAATGCAAGATATCAGCACTGTAAAAGATTATAAGCATGATGATAGTGTAATGGGATTTGTTTTTCCTGTACATTGTTATGATGTTTTAGATTTAATGCAGGATTTTATAAAAAAATTAGAGATAAAAAGCGATAAGAAAATATATTGTTATGCTGTAGTTACTTGTGGCGGTAAAGTAGGAAATACTTTTATAACAATGCAAGATTTATTAAAAGCTAAAAATATAGATTTAGCATATAGAAATGAGGTATATTTACCAGATAATATCTTAAGTTTTTGGGGTAAAAAATACAATTATAACTCATTGAATACGTATAAAGATAAAGTATTGCAAATTGCAGAAGAATTAAATAAACGCAAGACTGATAATAATGTTTTAGTGAAAAAATCATGGTGGTATGTAATAAAGAAATATTTTTCATGGTTATTTATAAAGAAATGTTTACAAAAGAAGACAGTCAAAAAGAATTGTATTCATTGCAAGCGATGTGTAAAACTTTGCCCTACAAACAATATCATTGAAGAAGCAGGAAAAATAAAGTTTAAGTCAAATAATAATTGTATATACTGTTTAGCATGTATTCAGTGGTGTCCAATGCAGGCGATTAATTTTGGCAGTTATAATTTAAAGGATAAACAATATCATCATCCAGAAGTAGTAGAAAATGAATTGTTTAAACGTTGGTGAGGTGTAATTATGTTTAAATATGTGAAGTATATATTAGTAGTTATGGTATTAGGTATGGGTTTAATAGCTTTTAATCAAATAGCAAAAGCTGATAATGAAGTTGTAGATGTAGGTGAAAATATCAGCTTTCGACAAATTGATCCTGAACAAGCAAAACAGTTTATGGACAGTGAAGAAAATTATGTGATTTTAGATGTAAGAACTAAACCGGAATATGAAGATGGTCATATTAAAAATGCTATATCTTTGCCAAATGAAGAAATTAGCCCTGATAATAAACTATTACAAGAATTATTATCTGATAAAGAACAAATGATATTAGTTTATTGTAGAAGTGGTAGAAGAGCTACAGACGCTTCAATTAAATTAGCTAAGATGGGTTATGTGAATATTTATAATTTTGGTGGCATTGTAAATTGGCCATATGAAATTGTGAAATAGATATAAAACTATTGATGAAGAGAGGAGTTATATATAATGAATAATAGAGCTGAAGCATTTAAAAAATTTTTAGAGGAAAAAAATATTAATAGTTTTCAGGTAAATGAATTTGAAAATAATGAATTTAATACAGTAGTTTTTCGTTCAAATCTTGATATTAAAGGACAAAAATTGCCTGTACTTGTTATTTTAGATGATAGTATTTATGGCATGATAAGGGTTTTTGTAGCAGCTAAGGCTTTAAACAAAGATAATGAAACAGAGCTAAGAATAGGAATAAATGAATTAAATAAAATATATAAGTCATTTAAATATTATTTTGACAATGAAGATAATTTGATTTTAGATTGCTGTATTCTTCTCAATGAAATAGAAAAAGAAGGTAACTTGATTTATACTATGTTTGATGTGATTATTAAACATTTGAATAATGAGTATAAAAATTTGATGCAGTTAATTTGGAAATAAGAGATACAATGCTTAAGTATTTATTATGAATTAATAAATATTTAAGCATTTTTTTATTGACATGAAGTTTACTCTAAGGTTTATAGTATAAATAACAAAAGAAATGTATTATTTAGAGGAGAGATTATAATGAAAAAGAATGTTGTTATATTGTCAGCTAGTCCAAGAAGAAATGGAAATTCTGATATTTTATGTGATGAATTTATAAAAGGTGCTACTGAAGCTGGTCATGGTGTAGAAAAAATTTTTTTAGCAGATAAAAATATTAAATATTGTACAGGTTGTGGTGTTTGCAATACTACACATGAATGTGTGCAAAAAGATGATATGAAAGAGATTTTAGTTAAATTACTCAAAGCTGATGTTATCGTCATGGCTAGTCCTGTTTATTTTTATACAATTAATGCTCAGATGAAGACTTTAATTGATAGAATTGTGCCTCAATATACAAGTTTAAGCAATAAAGAATTTTATTTTATAATCACAGCAGCAGAGACTGATTTAAATATGATGGAAAGAAGTATTGAATGCTTTAGAGGCTTATTAGATTGTTTAGAAAATCCAACTGAAAAAGGTGTTATTTATGGTGTGGGTGCTTGGCAAAAAGGAGAAATAAAAGGCACTAAAGCTATGAAAGAAGCATATGAAATGGGGAAAAATGTTTGATAAAAGAATATGAGGTGATTTAATGAAAAAAAGAATAATTATTAGTGTATTGTTATTAATAATTATCTGTACAGTAGGAATAATGTCATATTCACCACTTAGAAATAAAATAGAACAGATATTTTTTGCTACAAAAGTATATAATTTACTAAATAGTGAAGAATATATGAATTTACATCAAGTAATTACAAAAGATAGTGTTAATAGTAGAACTATTATGTGGCAATCTTTGAATGATAGAGAAGACTTTATTTTAGAGTATAAGCAAGAAAATGAAGATGAAATTTTACAAGCTAAACCACAGAAAAGTGTTTTAGATATTGATAATAAGAAGATTTATATTTATGCTGTAACTTTAGAAAATTTAAAAGATGATATGGTCTATGATTATAGATTAGGCTTTGAAAATAATCGCAGTAATTGGTATAAATTAAAAACAGCAAAAGAAAATAATAATAAATTCAAAGCTTTAATTTTCCCTGACTCTCAATCAAATGATTATACTGAATGGAAATCGCTGGCAATGACTGCATGGCAAAATAATCAAGATAGTGATTTCTTTATAAATATGGGCGATTTAGTAGATAATGGATATGATTTAGTGCAGTGGAATGGCTGGTTTGATGGCGTAGAACCAATGGTAAATAATATACCAGTAGCACCAGTGCAGGGAAATCATGAAACTTATACTACTGATTGGCAAGTAGCTATGCCAAATGTGTATTTAGAAATGTTTAAATTACCAACAAATGGCAATGATAAATATCAAAATCAATATTATTCATTTGATTATGGTGATGTTCATTTTACTGTGATTAATACTCAAGATGATGAAATGGCAGAATTTGAGCCAGATTTATTGAATGAACAGCTTAAATGGTTAGAAAATGATTTAGCTACTACAGATAAAAAATGGAAAGTTGTATTAATGCATAGAGATATTTTAAATTATGGCAGAGATGCAAAACCATTAGGTGATGAAATAAGCTTTTCCAGACATGGTGAAATCTATATGCCGATATTTGATAAATATGATGTTGATGCAGTATTAACAGCACATTTACACACTTATAGACGTAGAGCTTTAATCAGAGATTTTGCACAAAATGAGCAGGGAACGTTGTATATACTCACAGGCGTGGCAGGTAATGTACGTTATCCAAGTTTATGGCATAAAAATCCACTTGATGAATATGTACCACCACAGCCAGAAACTAATAATTATTTAGTTTTAGAAGCTGATGAAAATAGTTTAACTTTTAATTGTTATTTGCCAGATAATACACAGATAGATACAGTTACTTTGACAAAATAATAATATATTAACAATAGAATTTATGGTATAATGAAAAACATTGATATTTAGTATAATACATAAATAGCGAGGTTTTAAAATGTTACCATTAAATTCTCAAAAGGCTTTATTTTCTGGAGAAGAAGCAAATGTAATAAGATTTGCTTTAAGTATTTTTTTACAGACTGACTTTACTGGATTGACTTCTAAAAAAGAAGAAGAAAAAGCAAAAGATTTAGCACATTTATCTTTAGATAAATTTACTAATCATGTAAATGATTTTACATTTAAAGAACTTTGTGTAATGGCTGGTGCTGTGGATAATTTAATCGCTTTGATTGAAGATGGCGAAACTTTTGGTATCAGTGAAACACAGATGAGAAATTGTAAATTCTTTTTACCAGCAGTAAAACAAAAATTAATAGAGCTTGTAAAATAAAAAAGGGCTTTCTACAAGATTTTTTATCTATGTAGAAAGCTTTTTTCTTATAAATAATTTTTTATTTTTAGATAATATTGACTAATTGAAAAAATGATTGTATTATAATTATAGTTTTTAAAAATCAAGTAAAACGTTTTATTAAAATAGATAAAAATAAAGGAGAAGTTATTTATGAAGATTTTAAATTTCGGTTCGTTAAATATTGATAAGGTTTATGCTGTTGAAGAAATTGTAAAAGGTGGAGAAACTATCGACTCTGTAAGTTTTAGTGAAAGTGTAGGCGGTAAAGGTTTAAATCAGTCAATTGCCGTAGCTAAAGCTGGCGGAAATATCATGCATGCTGGTTGTGTTGGTAAAGATGGAGAGATTTTATTACAGGCTTTAAAAGATAATAATGTAGATATATCTTTGATTAAAACAGTAGAAACAGCAAGTGGACAGGCTATTATTCAAGTTGATAAACATGGACAAAATTGCATTATTTTATTCCATGGAGCTAATTATGAAGTGGACAAAGCTTATATTGATGAAGTGATGCAAGATTTTGCACAAGGTGATATTTTAATTTTACAAAATGAAATTTCCAATATTGATTATATTATTGAAGTAGCAAAAGCTAAACAAATGAAAATTTATCTAAATCCTTCACCAATCAATGAAAACCTTAATAAATATAATATGCAGGCAATAGATGGAATTTTTGTTAATGAACATGAAGGGGCATATTTAGCTGATAAAGAAAAAGTTGAAGATATATTAGATAGTTTAGCTAGCAAATATCCTGAATTAGAAATTATTTTAACTTTTGGTGATAAAGGTGCATATTATCGCCATAAAGATATAAATATTTTCCAACCTGCATATAAAGTTGATGCTGTAGATACAACAGCTGCTGGAGATACTTTTACAGGGTATTTCATTGCTTTAAGACAACAAGGTAAATCCATTGAAGAAAGTTTACAAAAAGCAAGCAAAGCGTCTTCAATTACAGTATCAAGAAAAGGAGCAAGTATTTCTATTCCTAAAATTGCAGAAGTGGATTGAACTGAAAAAACATTTTTTCTATAATATTTATAAATAAATAATAAAGGTTTGAATAAATATGAAGTCACGTGTTACTATCAAGGATATAGCACAAAAAACAGGTTTTTCAGTTACAACAATTTCTTTGGTATTAAATGATAAAGCAAATCATATTCCTCGAGAAACAAAATTAATCATTGCTAAAGCTGTAAAAGAAATGGGATATAGACCAAATAAGATGGCTGTAGGCTTGGTAAAAAAGCAAAGCAATATCATTGGTTTTGTATTACCGGATATTAGAAATCAGTTTTTTTCATATACAGCTAAAGTTTTAGAAGATGAATGTCATAAATATGACTGGAATTTATTGATTTGTAATTCAGATAATAATCATAAACAAGAATTAAAACATTTAAAAATGCTCTGTGATTATATGGTCGATGGTATCTTTTTAAGTATGGCAGCTAATAGCACGGAAAAAGAAGTTGAAGAAAGCATAAATTTTTTAGAGGATAATAAGATACCATATTGTCTAATTGACCGTGATATGTTTGATATCGGTAAATATAAAATCAGTGTTGACCATTTGCAAGGTGCATATTTAGCGACAGAACATTTGATAAAATTAGGGCATAAAAAAATAGGCTGTATAACTGGACCTTTAATTTTAGATGATGCACGACAAAGATTAGCAGGCTATAAACAAGCATTGAAGGATAATGGTATAAAAATAGATGAAAATTTAATCTTTGAAGGCGATTATTCTTTTGAAAAAGGGAAAATAGGCTGTGATAATTTATTAGCGAAAAATATAACAGCAATATTTGCAGCAAATGATTTCTCGGCTATGGGGGCGTTAGCTAGTATCAAAGAACATAATTTAATAGTACCTAGAGATATTTCTATCGTGGGTTATGATGATATTGCGTTTGCCTCATTATTAGAAGTTCCTTTGACAACAGTTCGTCAGCCGATAGATGCAATTGGGCAAAAGGCAACAGAAGTAATTAATCAATTAGTAAATAGTGAGGAAAATATAGATAGTAAAATTATTATTTTAGAACCTAAATTGATTGTTAGAAGTAGTACAAAAACTATAAGTTAAAAAATTAAGTATATCTAAAGATACTTAACTAATATATAATTTTCCTGAATAGATATGCATGAATTTTTGATTTAAATTTAATATAGATTTAATAAATCTTACCTATTCTACTATAAAATAGTATGATATAATAAAAAGAAAGAATTTATGTATGTTTAAGGAGAGGATTTTAATGGCAAATCCAGCTATGAAAATAATAGGCAAGGCGTCTACGGAATATGTAGATTCTCCTGCCACATTGAAAGGCACGATTACAAAGGCATTTGGCTTGACACTTGTTACTATTGCATCAGCAATTGCTTCAGGTGTATTTTTAGCCAATAGCCCAGCTGCTTATGGTGTATTGATATTAGGTATGATTGTGGGTGTAGTTTTAACACTTGTTACTTGCTTTAAACCACATTTAGCACCAATGACAACACCTGGATATGCAGTTTTTGAAGGTGCAGTACTTGGTATTATTTCTGCTCAATTTGAAAGAATGTATTTTGGTATTTCTGCTATTGCAGTAGGAATTACTTTGGCTACAATGATTTTAATGCTTGTTTTATGGAAAACACGTATTATAAAAGTTACAGAAACAGTACGTTCTGTGATTATTTCCATGACAGGTGCTGTAGCGATTTTCTATTTCGTGAATATCATTGCAAGTTTATTCGGTTTCCATATGATGCCAACAAGTGGTATTTTTGGTATAGCTATTGGCTTTATTATCGCAGGTGTAGCAGCATTTAACTTGCTTTTAGACTTTGATAATATTGAACAAGCTGTAGCTTATGGGGCTCCGAAGTACTACGAATACTTCTGTGCTTTTGGTTTACTCTTAACTCTTGTATGGCTCTATATCGAGATTTTAAGACTTTTACAGATGATCATGGCTATGTTTGGCAATGATGATTAATAAGTTATAAAATAAAAGGTTACTTCTTTGAGAAGTAACCTTTTTTTATACATTTTATTTTAATTTTATACGTATTTGAATAATCATAGAATATTATTCTTTAAATATATTTTTTTAATTTGTTGCCATTTTGTTGCCATTTTTTGACATGTATTTTTCAAAGGTTATAGCTGCGTTTATTTTTGATTTTTTTGTAATGTGAAGATAGATTTTTTGTGTTGTATTATTATCTTTATGTCCAAGTCTATTTTGTATTATTTCTAAAGAGATACCAGCTTCTGATAGAAGAGATACATGAGTATGTCTAAATATATGAGAATGTAATTTAGGTATATTAAATTTAATTCTCATTCTAGTAAAAGTAGATTTGATAGAAGTTGGCAAAATGGGAAGCTCTTTATTTTCTTTGGCGTAATATTTTGTAAAGACAAAATCGTCTTTAGGATAGTTATTCATTGTTTTATTTAATAGTCGATTTGACAATTGATAGACGTGCCATTCTTTTAATACAGAAATTGTATCATCTCCGATAGAAATAGTTCTAATACTAGATAAAGTTTTTGGTGTATCTTGACGAAGCCATATATTTTTATTTTTTGAGTACATAGTAGAATTTATAATAATTGTTTTATTTTTGTAATCAATATCACTCCATCGTAGAGCAGATAATTCACCTAAACGCATACCTGTATATGACATTAAAAAACAAATATAATACATATATGGTGAGCTTTTATATGATTTTACAATTTTTAAAATATGAGATAGTTCTTCTTGATTAAAGTATAAATCTTCAGTAGAAACTATTTTTTTTATAGAAGATTTGGGCAAGGCAATATCTTTTGTAGGATTTGTGGAGATAAGTTTTAATTTATAAGCTGTTTTTAAAATATGTTTAGGATAGAAGCTATTATTTATAATGCTTTTTTGAGGTTGGGTTTGGGCCAAGAATAATAAAAATTTTTGCCAATAGAAAGGTGTAATATCTTTTAATTTTATATTACCAAAGAATTTTTTAGCAAATCGTAATCTATTAGATATTGTTTCAATTGATGTTGGTTTTAGGTGTGCAGTATGCGTAGAAAACCATTTATCAATATATTCGGAAAAAGTAATATTAGATTCGATAATATTTTGGCCAAGTAGAAGTTTATTCAGTATAGGTTGAGCAGCTTGACGAGCTTCTTTGGCGGTTTTAAATCCACTTTTAGATATTCTTTTTCTTTTTCCTGTTATAGGATCTAAGCCTGCTTCTATACTATAAGCATAAGTAGTACGCTTTTTTCCTTCTCGTTTAAAAATTCGTATTTTTCCTTGTGTTGCCATTGTATAATTCTCTCTTTCCAATGGCGGGAAAGTTTTTTGATAATCCATATCATGTGATATATAATTATCTAGTCCAGTTTATTGATTCTCATAGAGTAGTACCAAGAAACGTACTTAATAATATTTCTTGGTACTATTTTTTATTATATATAAATTTTAATGAAATAGTAATTATTTTGGAGATTTTTCTTTAAGTAATTTTGAAATAAAATCTTTCTTTTTTTCATAAATTATCCAATATATACAAAGGTATGGTTTTCCAGAATTTTTCTACACACGTAAATTTTTTTGATGATAAATAGGAGGGAAATATTATGTTAGTTGATAAAGTTAAAGAGTGTTTGAATATTAATAAATCTCTATATGGTAAATCAATGCTTTCAACAAGTAATATAGAAAAAATGGAAAAAAAGGGACTATTAAAAAAGCCACAATATAATATTGTTAATAATCATTATTTTTATTTTAATAAATAGTTATATACTTATAGTTTTAATTTAATTATAAAAGCACTAGATATATTATTTAGTGCTTTTTCTTATGATATAAATGTGTCAAATTTAATGAAATAATATATAAAGTGATATATCTACTTGGTGATTTAGATGCCACTTTTCTATCATAGGTTTAATAAAATTTGAACCTATTGATAGAACACTTTTGATTAAATTATATTCTTGAATAATAAACACTCCTTTTTGTATAAATATCTTATGAAAATCATATAAGTGTTATATGTAATTAAGACACTATTGTTATATAGTGCCTTTTTTATTGTAGATATGAGTTAATATGGAATATATGGCGGATTTTTAGATTATAATCCAGGATATTTCTCGGAAAGAATAGCTAGTCCTTGTATAATTGGTGCTGACATAGATTCGATTTCTTGCCAATACGTAGGAATTTGACTTTGTTCAATGACTTTTTTTGTTTTTTTATCAAGAACAGCATATTGTTCCATTCTGTATAACCAAATATCATTATCACTTAGTCGAACATTCATTTTGGCTACTGTATAAAAATCATTAGTATCTATAGCCATATTAAATACTATTGTTTTGGGATCAGGTTCAAGGATATTATTACGATTAATATCAATATAATATATTGTATTATTACTACTAGCTATATACTCCCATTTAGGAATAATGTCATTATTAATTTCTGCATAAGAAACAGTTGGAAAAAATATAGATAATGCAAAAAAGAATAAAATAAAAAATTTTTTAATCATAGAATCATCTTCATTCATATAAAATTAATATAAATTACCAATTATGATTTGACATACTCCCCATGCCTAAATGCAGGGGATTCTTGGATACAAACGATACTTGCCTACTAAAATAGCAGGTCTTACTATATCTCTCCAAAGAAGGTTGATGCCCCAACCTTCCATATATTTATAGCAGCATTTCTATCTCTATCGTGGCTGGTTTTGCACTTTGCGCAAATCCACTCACGAACTGCCAAATTTTTAGTTTCAGGATTTTTTGTACCACAAACTATGATAATGAATGAATATCATTTTGAGAGGTTCTAATTTTTTCTGATAAAGTAGCTGTAGTATCTTGTAAAGATTTTATTTGTTGCTGTTGATTATAGATGATACCGCCTAAAATAATAATAAGTATTAAGAATACTATATTAACTTTGTTAGTATTCAAAATATCACTTCCTTCTTGATACGTTTATATACTTTAATTAGTTTCTTTTACAATATCTCTAATAAATTTATTTAATATTCTTTGACCTGTTCCATCAGCACTAGCAACTTTAAACCTACTAGAGTTTGCTATACGATATTCTTGTCGTTCTACCATTATAGGAGATGAAGGATTTTTTAGATTTATTAATTTCATATTAAATAATACAATGGCGGAGCTATTTACTCGAGTAAATGCACCAATATCAATAATTAACATAGCATCAATATTTGAATTCATTATGTAATTAATCATAGCTTGTTGTTTTTGTTCACTAGTAGCATTTGGTAATGTTTGAATAATTAAGGATTGAATATTGCTTGCTTTTTCGACATTAAACTTATTATCTAATAGTGCTTTATAGCCTAAATTTTCAACAATTAAATTTGTATTTTGATAACCAATATAATCAATACTATTAGGATTTATAGTTGTTAATACTAAAACTTTTTTTATATTTTTTAACTGATTTTTTTGAGATTCGTCCCAATATTCTTGTACATCGTGATCACCACTTAATGCTTTTAGATTTGTACCGATTTTATATCCTAAAGAATAATCATCAGATATATCATATGCAAATGATGTAGTAGGAATCATAAAATAAAATAATAAAAATGAAATAAGACCTAAAATAAAATTTTTGCTCATAATAATAACCTTCTTTTTGGTTGATAAAATTTAATTCTTATTAGTATTTTCTTTAACTTTTTTTAGTAAGCTATTAATTCCCATTCCTGTAAATGCAGTTGCTCCAAATACAAGATTTATAATTATATCTGTTATACCTAAAAAAATTCTTAACATTAAATATTGTAAACTAGGTACATACCAAGTATTAGCCATGATGAATCCATAAATTAAAGTGATAAGAATACTTAAAAGAAATGGTAATCTAAAGACATAACTTATAACAAAGATTATCATAGCAAATGTACTATTGATAAATAGAAATTTTAATGATGGGAAATTAGATATAAAAAAATCTGATACAAAATAAAAACCTAATAATAATAAAACTATATAAGCTATAAATAAAATAAAAAATATAATCATAATAACACCTCTTTACAAATTTATTTTCAAGACATAATAGTAATTTATTACATCTTTTTTTGTTATCTAAGATTTTAAGTATTTTAAAAATCATTTAACTTTTTGATGAAGAAATTATTTTTTTCAATTCAGCTATTTCTTGAGATTTTTTTTTACACTCATTTTGCCAATATTCTACAAGCTTTGAATTAAGTTGGATATTTTTGGAGTTATTGATTTCATTAACATATTGTAAATATTTGTTTTTCCAAAACGTCACCTCATTTTTAGAAGATACAGATAGTTTTTTTTCGAGTAATGCTGATTTTGAGTTTTCTTTATCATAAGCACGTCTAAAATAAATTGCTTCATCATTTGCTCGTTTATATTTTTTATTAATTTCATCATATTTATTTTTCCAAAATTCTACATTATTATTTTTATCTATAGTATTTAATTTATATTCATTTAATTGTGAAATAATAATGTTTCTTTTAGTTATTTCATTTTTATATTTTGGAATATCACTTTTTAATTTGTTGTATTGCAATTCTATTTGTTGCAGTCGATTGAGTTCTATTTGATTATCGTTTTGTTTATCTCTTAAATATGATATGTATATACATAAAATGATTAATCCAAAAAAACTACATATACCAGAAAAAAGAGCAAAAATGTATGAATGAAATTCTTCCATAAAAATATCATAAACTGAAAAAGCTATATGAAAATTTAACACAAAAGCGTATATTGATCCTACAACAAATAAACAGCTAAAAATTTCTTTATAAATAGTTTTCATCGTATCACTTCTTTGGAATTTTATTTTTAAGACATAATAGTAATCTATTATGTCTTTTTGTTTTGCCAAAAATCTTTAGTAGTAATTATGAGATTTCCTTCATATCTAACTTAGGTTTTGTTTCTTCTAACATATCAAAATATTCATTATCTAAATTTCTTAATACCCTTTTTTTTGCATCGTTATTTAGTTTACGAAATTTATCTATTATATCTTTTTCAATAGTTGAGTATTTTTCATTACTTGGTTTATTGATACATTCATCATAACCCATTAAGTATGCTGGTGAAACTTCTAAATAATCAGCCATTTTTTCTAATATCTCATTTGATGGCTGATGATTTTTTAATTCATATTTTCCAATCATAGTACGGTCAACTCCAAGTATTTCTGCCAATTTGAGTTGACTTATTTTTTTTCTTTTTCTGAGTTCTTTTAATCTATCGCCTCTCATATAGATTCCTCCTTTCTATAAGTATAGGTGAATTTTTTTCTCTAGTAAACGAGAGAAAATTTCTCTAAAATATTGACAAAGAGAAATAAACTCTCTATAATCATAATAAAGAGAAAAACATTCTCGTTTTAGAAGGTGGTGAGAAAAATGCTCTCATTTAAAGAGATGCGATTAAAAGCAGGATTTAGTCAAAGTAAATTAGCTAAACTAGTAGGTGTAGATAGAACATCTGTTTCAAAATGGGATTTAGGTTTATCTACACCAAAACTTAAAACATTATTGAAATTAACAAAAATTTTCCAATGTAGTTTTGATGAACTATTAAACTCTTTTAACTATAAAATCAAATAAAATTTTTGTTCATTAAGGAGATATATCGATTTTTTCGTTAATTATGTATTAATGTACACCAATAAAACTAATGTATAGCAAGAGCCACGACAGATATGCACTCTAAAAGTAAAAAATAAATGCAAATTCTTTATAATCGTTAAATCATCTTAATAATTTTCCATTGGTATATATATGTATTTGTTGTGGTTCTTGGTGTGCATTAAGGAATAGGAAGTGAGGATTTGTGTTTAATAAAGCATGGTTTTTAAATCGAATAGTATCAAAGTTAAGAACTAAAGAAAAAAAGCCAGTAATTTATAACAGTAATGAACTTATTAGTAAAGAAATTAGTGAATATTATGCGAAGAAAAAGAAAGATCCTAATATAACGCTTGAAGAACTTTTAATGATAGGTGTTATGGAATCATGGGATAAATCTTATAAAAAAGTAAAGCAACAAGTAGAAGAAATAAAACAAGTAAATAGAATTTTTGATTGGATAATAATTTTATACTTTTTCGCTTCAATATTAATAGGACTGATTGTTCATTCTTTAATTGGATTCGTAATGATTGTTTATCTAGGTGTACTTTTACTCTTAAACCATTAACATAAGTGGTAATTTCATCTAATTGTTCTCTGTTTATACCATTTGCATATTTCTTTATAAAGTATTCACGCATTTGAAGATATTGAAGAAGATAATTTTTTAATTCTAACTCATAACTAAAAAATCTTATACAAAGTTCTGTATCAAATTTTATTTGTAGTGGTTGCAAGATAAATGGTGTTATTTCTAGATTTTTTCGCTTCATACTTTGTAAAAAAAATAGATCTGTTTCGAGAGTCTTTTCAAATAATTCTAAAGTAGAGAATAAAATTTTATTTTTTTCAGTACAAGATGATGTATATCTTATATAAAGATTAATTAAAAATGTTATAAAAATAGGGATAAATAATTTAAACATATCATACCAATCTATCATTTTATGAACTCCTTCATTAGTTTTAATATATAACCTACATTATAACTTAAATTTTGATAAAAGGAGCGATTTTATTTTGACGATTTTGTATAAAAAATATGAAGAATTATTAGAAAAAAATAAGGTAACAACATACCAAGTTTGTAAAAAAGAAAATATTAGTAGGGCTGTTATAAGTGCTTGGAAAGCAGGTAGAACAAATCCTAGCATTAATAATCTTATGAAGATTGCTAAGTATTTTGGTGTATCAATAACTTATTTTATTGATGAAAATTAAATAGTATGTAGCATAAGTCCAGCAACAAAAAAGACAATTGAATATAGTGATGATGTTATTAATGACTGTGAAAAGACCTGAATATTTTAGTTTTGATAAACCTTATCGTTGCTGGACGTATGGTGCATATTATAAAGCACCATATCTAATTAAATAGATAATCCATATTAAATTATCGTAAATTCCAGTTTATTGATGAAAAATTTAAATAAATGGCGGTATGTATTTAATTAGATAAAAGTTAATGAAGTAATAATCGATCGAAAGAAGGTGAATTTATGTTAAGTGCAAATGCAGTTATTTATGAATTGCAAAATGCTTTAAACATGGCTACAGAGTATATCAAGAAACAAGATGCAGAAATAAAAGCATTGAAGGAAGTCGGCAGTATACGAGATATGGCTAAGAGTAAGAATGTGAAAATATCTGAAGCTGGTTTAGTCAGTGTAAATGGAACAGCTTCATTATTAGGAATATCTCCTAGTACAGTAAGAGCTATGTTAGAAGCACACGAATTGCCAGATGTGAAAACAAGAGGTAGAAGACAGGTGCATATTGATGATATTGAGCAATATATCAATAATCAAAGACGTAAGGCAATTTAATTATAAGTGAATATGAGGTGGTATATGTGAGTGATGATAAATTATATCAAGATACTGTAAAAACCATCATTATAACACCATACCAAAAATTGAGAGAACGAAAAGGTTGGACACTTCAGGTAGCAGCAGATTTTTTACAAATTGGTGCTACAACACTAAATCGCTATGAAACAAAAAAAGCCCCTATACCAAAGAAAATCATCAAACAAATGGACGATTTGTATGGTTGTAAGGGCAAGTTGATAGAATATTGGTGGAAAAGTGAATTGTCTAGTTCTAAGAAATTTAAGTTAAAATTGAAAACCATAATAAGAAAGATGGTGAGTATATAAATGTTGAAAAGATGGTATAGATATCGTAGGATTTTAGGAATTTTGGCGGTAGGAAGTATCGGTCTTATCGGTTTAGGAGCGGTAGATGAAAATAAGCCTATAGAAGAAATTTATATAGTTCAACCAGGAGATACTCTATGGTCGGTAGCTAGTAAGAATATTACTGATGAAGAAAATATTTTGGCTTATATAAATGAAATGAAAAAAGCCAATCCACATATCAAATCAGATTTGCAGATTGGCGAAAAATTGATCATTAAGAAATATGAATAAATAATTAACCGTATAAATAATATAACATAAATATAAAAATAATCAACCGAGAAAATCCGAGTAAATCCGAATAAATACGGGTTAGTCCGAGAAATTCCGAACAAATCCGAGTATTTCCGAGCTAATCCGTATATTTACGAATAAATCCGAGAAAATCCGAGGAAAAAATGAGTAGATTACAAGTATTTATTTTGGCTGAATTGAATGTAGCACAAGCATTTAAGAAAGTACGTGGAATAACAGTCAAAGAACTTGCTGATAGAATACCGATAAAAAGCCCTGTAGATACTGTGTATAGAAATATAAAGATTTTGATTGATGAAGGTTTTGTAGAGAAAGGTATTAAAGTTGGAAAATCTGACAGTTATTACATTACTGAAGCTGGTATAGTTGCATTAAAAAAAGAAAAAAATTAGGGCTGGTTAGATATATAACCAGCCTTTTTACAAACAAAGGAGAATTTTTATGAGTATAAAAGATAAGGTTTTTTATATTGGCATAGGTCAAGGTGGTGGCAATTTAGCTCAAGGATTGGAAAATAAGGGGTATCCTACACTAGCTATTAATACAAGTAAAGAAGATTTGAATACACTGACTATCAAGCATAAATATCATATTGTTGGTGGTGAAGGCTGCAGCAAAGATAGAAGCATTGGTCGTGATTTGATAAGAAAAGACTTTCCTAATATAAGTACACAGATAAAAAACCATGCAGGTGATGCAGAAATAATATTTGTAGGATATACAAGTGGTGGCGGTACTGGTAGCAGTCAAGGCCCAGTATTGGTGGATATACTTACTATGCACCCAGATTATAAAGACAAAATCATTTGTAGTGTGGTTATTTTGCCATCAAATAAAGAAAGTATACAAGCAAATTCTAATGCTTATTGTTGTTTTAAAGAAATTAGCAATATTCAAAGAGGTGGAGCTTGTTTCGTACTAGATAATGAGGAGTTTAAAGATAAATATATGATAAATAAAGAATTTGTCGCTTATTTAGATGAATTTTTGCATATACCAGCTACAGATAAGTCTATAAAAGGGAATATTGATTTTTCAGAAATAAAGAAAGTATTATCTGCACATAATATGGCGGTGATGATAGCTGTTCCTGAAGGTGAAAATACAGTGGCTAGATTATTAGATAGTCTACAGAATAATAGTATCTTTGCTAAAAGGGAACAAGATAATATTTTACAATATACAGCTCTTTCACTTGCAGATGAACGATTAAACCCTGAAGAAGTAAATCAAGATTTGCAAAAAGCCATTGGCACTCCTATAGATAATTTCACTACATTTAATAAACGTAGTCGTAATTTCATATGTATTAGTGGTCTTACTTATCCAAAGACAAGATTAAAAGATATTGAAGAATTGATTTCTAACAGTAAAGACGCTGTGATGAAAAGCAAGGAAACATCTCTTGAATTAAATGCAGATATGAGTTTTTTACAAACTTCATCAAAAAAAGAAGAAAAAGAATATAAAGAAGAAAGTCTAGAATCTATTTGGGACAAATATATGCTCTGACAATCCGAGAAAATCCGAGAAAATCCGAACAAGTCCGAGCATTTCCGAATATTTCCGAGTAAATCCGAACAAATCCGAATTACTCCGAGAAAATCCGAGTATTTCCGAATAAATCCGAGCAAGACTTCATAAGGTGAAAAGTACTCTTAGTGGGTACTTTTTGCCTTATCTAAATAAAAAAACAGCCTGCTAAAAGAGCAGACTGCATCTACATAAAAATGCCACTATTAAGCTAAGAAAAGTATATCTTCTATGTGGCATAAAGTCAATTTATGAAAATTTTAAAAGGTTCGTTTGAGCCTTTTACTAGCTCGTTAAAGGTATTATTTAGATGAACAAAATAAAAATGTAATGGTGATTTTATGTCTTATGTGCAGATGAAAGTATATATGAAAAATAACATAGAGGTATACAAATATTATTCGGGTAAGTTGGGCAAGAAAATATATAATGCTCCAGCTCAAAGAAAGACTCCGATAAATCAATTAAAATATCAAGACCAAAAGGCAAGCCGTATTTGTGGTTGGAAAATAGCAGAGAATTTCACTAAAGATGATTTGTGGCTTACTTTGACTTATCCAGCAAGACAACCTATTGAACCAGAAAAAGCAAGAAAGGATATCAGTCTTTTTTTAGCATATCTAAGGCGAGCATACAAAAAAGAAAATATTGAGCTGAAATATATTTATACAGCAGGAAGAACAAAAAGAGGTATGGTTCACTTTCATATGTTAGTAAATAAATTTGATACAGCTATTATTGCTAATCTTTGGCGGAAAATATCAGGTGGTGGTATGAGCTTTAAACATTTATTTCTTAATGAATATGGTTATGTGAATTATAAAAAAATAGCAGACTATCTCATTAAAAATAGTCAGGAGACTTTTTATCGTAAAGATAGAATTCATAAAAAGCGTTTTTGTGCATCGTTAAATCTCGTTATGCCAGAGATAAGAAAACAATTGATTAAAGCAAAAGAATGGAAATTAAATCCAAGCTCAATAAAGGGATATTTGGTAGATAAAAATAGTATCTACAATGGTTATGGCTGGTTAGACAATGGTGAGCATTGGGATTGCTGTCGAGTCCAACGATATACATTAATTCATATTGGGGTAATTTGTAATAGGAGAAGGACGAAAAAACATTCATTGCCTAGTATGCCTGAAATATTTAGTGAAGATAATTGGTGGGAAGAAAGAGGAGATGATATTTAGATATGTTAGATAAATCTTATCGTGGATTGATGAATAATAAGCAAGGTAGTTTTTTTGAAAATAGAATTATTGGCGGTTGTATTGGCTATGATTTATTCAATAGGGCTTTCATCGAAAAGACACCTGAACCATTTAAAATATCTAAGCCAATTGGTCAAGGTAAGTTTCAAGGAAGTTTCACGAAGAAAGCTCAACCAGATTTTAAAGGTACATTAAAATTTGGTAAGGCAATAGTCTTTGAAGCAAAATACACTTCACAAGACAAAATGAATGCAAGTGTATTAAGCGATGAACAAATAAAATGTTTGAAAAAGCATTATGATTTGGGTGCTATAACAGGTGTTGTTATAGGCATTAAAGAGAGAGCATTCTTTGTGCCATGGCGATTATGGTCAGTGATGAAAGAAGAATATAATCGAGCTTATTTAAAAATAGAAGATATAAAAGCCTATGAAGTAAAACAAGATTTAAATTGCATAAAATTTTTAGATTTAAAAAGTGGCCAAAAAATAGAAAATATGGAGTTTTATTCTAGGCCCATATCTTGTATTGAGGAGTGATGGCATTGTCAATGATTTTGATAAAGAAGATAACATATGATGGCTTAAAAGGAAAAATAAGCATTAGTTATACAAATGGCTATAAAAAAGTGGATATAAGTGATTGTGAACCCCCTCGACCAGAATTTATAAAAGCACTAAAAAAATTATCTGAAATAGGTGTAAGTATATTATCATATCCTTTTTCAATCAAGGATAGATTGATGATAACAGGAGCAAAATTCACTTATGAAAATGATATTGTTGATTCTGTAGTATTTTTAGGTCAATATGTATTGCCTACAAGAGAAGTATTAAAACAAAATTTCCCTAAAAGATATTGTAGACCAGCTAAAAAGAAGATTAATTTATCTGAAGCTGAACAGCAAGATATAGATAAATTTGTTGAAGAATGTAAATTATATGTATTAGGTGAGAGGGCCCAAACAAAATTATAGGCAAATGAAAATAAGTGATGATGTGCTCCATCAGTATCAGCAACTAGGAAATGAACATGAATAATGAAGAACATGCTAAAAAAGTAAGAATGATAATTATAAAACGTATGCATAGTAAAGATATATCTATAGCAAAGTTGGCTCAATTATCGCATATGAGTTATAAATCTTTGTATCATTACATCAAAGGCGATAAAGATATACGTTCAGGAGATTTACTGGCGGTACTTTGGGCATTGAAAGCAAAGATATTGATAAAATCGAATGGCGGTGAATAGATGTTTTTTGAATTTAATAATGACATTGATTTATCTATCAAGGTAAATGCAACAAATAATAGATTACCTAGAAGAAAAATACATTATATAAATCTTCAGAGGGCTTATAAATTAAAAAAGAATGTATCAGATATAGTGAGATGTAGAAAATTTATCATGGCAAGTAGAAAGATTGAGTTAAAGATATGGAGAAATAAGGGAAGAATTTTTTATTAAGGTGTGATGAAGATGATAAGAAATTGTATGAAAGAAGTAGCAAATATGTTTGGTCTTGAATTAGGAGATAAATTTAATTTAAGAATAGTTGCTTATGATAAAGACTATGAGCATAATCCTTGTTATTTCAGTGAAGAAGGTTTGATGTCTTGTGAAGATAAAAATGTGCATCTTATTTTATTGCATTGTATTTTAACTGGTGAAGTAGAAGTAAATAAACTTAAGTAACAAAAAAACTCAATAAACTGGAATATTTATTGAGGTGATAAAAATGAGTGAACTTGTTTGCTATGAAGCTTTGAAACTAATTGAAAAAAGATTAAGCCAATATGAACTTATAAAAAAAGCTGTGGCGGATTGTAGAGCAGACCATAATTATAATGGTAAATCTGGTGGTAAAGGTAAAGCCTTTATTTCTGATCCAACAGCGAATGAAGCCGTGAGTAATATTACACCATTAAATTCAGTAGTAATTGAAATTGATAATAAGATAATTAAAATTAAAAAGCCAGAAAAATGGCTAGAATTGGCAAGAGCTGTATTTGAACATTTTGCAAAACACTGCTCCTGTTCCAGCAAAAGTATCAAGATGATATTATATTATAAATTTATAAGACATAAGAATTATAATTTTATATGTACTAAACTAGAGATAAGTAAAAATAAATATTATAAAGAATTAGATAAGATACTGTGGTTTGCCTTGTCTTATGCATGTCAAATAGGACTTATAAAAGTACGTTGAAAATTTATTATGCAAATGAGAAATATTGATATATAATATTAATAAGAGGGGGCGTCTATTATGTGGCACAAAATGAGAAAAATCGTTATTATGGTTAATAAAGGTTTAATTAGTATACAATTAGATAATAAACAAGATTATAAAAAATTTGTCCCTAAAAATGCAAATGAATTATCTCGAAAAAACTGGACTAATTTAGGCTTTAGATTGCGAAAAGCAATGGGAGAAGTAACTAAATAGATGGCAAATAAAAGTAATCAAAGAAATAAACTTGTAACAAGAGAACATAAGGTAGGTGTAAATTGTAATTCTGAAAATGAATTACATGTATTACAAGCTAAACAGTATGAAGGCCCTATACCTGCAGCTGAAGAACTTCAAAGATATAAAGAAATAAGTCCTGATTTACCTAATAGAATTTTAACTGTATTTGAAGAAGATTCTAAACATACACGAGATATGGGAAAAAGAGCATTAGAGGGAAGTATTAATTTTGATAAAAGAAGTCAACTTATGGCTTTTACTATTATTATTGTAGGTTTATTAGGTACATTTTTTTTAGCTTATTTAGATAAAGATATTGCATCTATTATAACTGGTCTTGGTACAATAGCTTTAATTTTTAAAGGTGTTTTTTCAAAAAACAATAATGGTAAATAATTTTTTTATTTGAAAATTATTAAGGCATATGACCTATAATTAGTCATATGCCTTTTTTATATTCATTTAATGTAAAAAGGTTGATATTGTTATGTTGTAGCTCTTTTTTTATTAAATTTAAAATAGCTTATTATGCAACTAATGTACTTGTAGGAACATTTTATATTGTCATTTTAGGATAATAATGTTATAGTAAATATGAGTTAATAACCCATAATAAAAAAGCAAGAGACTGGGAATCTCTTGCTTTTAGAAAATAGATAATAAGCATAATATAATTTTTAAAATTATATTGTTAATGGATTTTTTTATAAATGGATACTAGCTCATTTGCAATTTTTGTGATCAACAAAATTAAAATCAAATAATCCATAATAACCACCTCTTTTCTTAGTAAGAGTGTGCTTATTATCTAAAAGTCAGATTTAATACTGCCAATATTAAATTTGACCAAGGAACCAACATTGCCATGTTGGTTCTTTTTTATTATATATAATTATAGTAATATATGCAATTAATCTTTTTTTACAAAAGACATAGAGTCTTTTTTTATTTATCAATTTATTTTATTATATTACTAAAGTTTTAATAATTTTTAGTAAAATATTGTATATGGTTTAAAATTTTTTGTATAGATAAAAATAAAAAAATTTTTTTCTGGGAAAAAATTACCGATTTTTATGATATAATGATATCAAGGTTTTTTATATCCATTTGAAAGTTATTAAGGCATATGACTAAGATATAGGTCATGTGCCTTTTTTAATGCTCATTTTTAATCAAGGAAGGTGGTGAAATGCCAAATGAAGTAAAAAAATATGAGTTGGCGGAAAAAGATTATAAGAAAGGCATGAAATATGCTGAAATAGCCACTAAATACGAGGTTAGTTTATCTACTGTAAAGTCATGGAAAAAACGATACTGGTCTGATAATGCAACCATGGTAAAAGCAACTACAAAAAAGTTGCAAAAAAATAAAAAGGTTGCAACCTCTAAAACAATAGATATTTCTCCTAATTTAACAGAAGCTGAACAAGTGTTTTGTGCTTATTATGTGGAAAAGTGGAATGGTACTCAAGCTATATTAAAATCAGGCTTAGCCACTAATAAAAAGAGTGCAGCTAAAAAGGCAAATATACTGTTAAAACGTGATGATATTCGTGCTGAAATAAAACATCTTAAAAATGTAATTTGCGAGGGAATAAAAGTAGACATAAATGATTTGCTAAAATATTGTCTGAAAATTATCGGTGCAGATATTGGCGATTATGTGAAATGGGGACAGCGTGAAGAACAAGTAATAGGACAATTTGGGCCTGTGAAAGTAGATGGAAAACCATTAAAAAAGCTGATAAATTATGTTGATTTGATTGATAGTGATTTAGTAGATACATCAGTAATAAATGAAGTGAAAATGGGTAAAGATGGGCCTTCAATAAAAATGATGGATAAAAAATGGGCATGGGAAATCGTGATGAGGTATTTTGATTTGGTACCTAATCTATACCAGCGTGAAATGGATAAACAACGTCTGGTAATTGAACAAGAAAAATTAAATATCACTAAGATAAAATCTACTCCACCGCAACCGCCAGCAGAACCGTTGATTTTACAACCATTTTATGGCAAACCACCTGATGAAGAAGGTAGTGAGGTGCAAGAAGATGGCGGAAACTAGAGTTTATTTCAATCCAATATTTAAACAAGCAAATGAAACAAGATGTCGATATCGTTGTATGAGAGGTAGTGCTGGTAGTGGTAAAAGTGTGAATATAGCACAAGACTATATCTTAAAATTAATGAACCCTAAATACAAAGGTGCTAACTTATTAGTTATTCGTAAAATAGGGGATTGGAACCGTCAAAGTACATATAGCGAATTAGTGTCTGCGATTAATCGTATATGTGGTAGTATGGCGGATTTTTATTGGGATATAGGTAAATCACCATTAGCACTGCGATGTAAAACAACAGGAAATGAAGTATTATTCCGTGGTATGAAAGATGATAAACAACGTGAAGGTGTTAAGTCTGTTACTTTTACACGTGGTAAATTAACTTGGATTTGGGCTGAAGAAGCAACAGAATTAGAAGAAAATGATATAGATATACTAGATGACCGCTTGCGTGGAAAACTGATTAATGAAAATCTATATTATCAAATAACATTATCTTTTAATCCTGTATCTGCAACTCATTGGATAAAAGCAAAATATTTTGATACACCACGAGCATCGATATTTACACATAAATCTACTTATCAAGATAACTTATTTATTGATCCAGCGTATAGTGAACGTATGATGATGAGAAAAGAGCAAGATCCTGAAGGGTATCGTGTATATGGTCTTGGCGAATGGGGCTTACTTGGCGGACAGTTTTTTTCTAATTTCTCTGAAAAACGACATGTCGTAAAACCTTTTAAAATACCAGATAATTGGGTGAGATTTCGGAGTATGGACTGGGGAAGTGCAAAGCCTTATGCTGTAGGTTGGTATGCAGTAGATTATGATGGTAATCTTTGGAAATATCGTGAATTATATGGCTATGGTGGTAAAGCAAATGTAGGGACAAAAGAAACAGCTGCACAAGTAGCTCAAAAAATAGTCGATAGGGAATGTGATGAAAAAATAGCTTATGGAGTATTAGATAGTGCATGTTGGGCCAATATAAATACAGGTGTTCCTACTGTAGCTGAAGAAATAAATAAAGTATTAATAAAAAATGGTCATACTACATTTAGAGAATGTGGTAAAGGAAGAATGGCTATGGCGGAAGAAATAAAATTAAGATTAGAAGGATATAAGCGTAAAGACGGAGTACAAATACCAGCTTTACGCTTTTTTAGTACATGTTTTCATAATTTGAGAACATTTCCTTTAGTTACTCATGATAAACGTCAGCCTGAAAAAATCGATACGAATGGTGAAGACCATTGTGTTGATGAAACAGGATATGCATGTTTATCTAGACCATATAAGCCAACAAGATCTGAAAAAGATGGTTGGAAGTTTAAGAAAAATGATTATGAAAATATAAGCCATGGACCTAGTGCATGGGCTTATTAAAAGGAGAATGTATGGTTTATTTTACAAAAATAAGTTCACCTGCAAATGAAAATATCATTGGTCTTTTAGTTCGTGGACATGCAAATTATGCTAAAAAAGACAAAGAGGATATTGTTTGCAGTGCTGTTTCTGCTATTGCACAAACAGCATTATATGGTTGCAATGAATATAGTAAATGTAATGTAAATAAAATACAAAAAGGATATGTATCTTTTACTTGTGATAGAACAATACAGACAGAAGCAATAATAAAATCTGCTATATTGGGTTTAAAAGCAATAAAAGAGACATATCCAAAATGTTTTAAAGAGGAATAATAAATGTTTGATGAAGTAAATAATGATGTAAGAGCTGCACCAGAAGAAAATAAAATTGGGCTAGGAAAGATAAGAGAATGGTTTCAAGATGCTGTAGATAAATCAAGAGATTGGCGGAAAGATGCTAAAGAAGATTATAGATTTGTATCTGGTAAGCAATGGAAAAATGCAGATAAAGAACAGCTTGAAAAATTTGGTAGACCTGCAATTACTATTAATAAAATAAAACCACTTATGAATGTATTATCAGGATATCAAAGGCTTAATCGTTATGATATTTCCTTTTTGCCTAGGACAAATGATGATATGGAGCTTTGTAAAGTCCGTGAAGGTGTTACAAAGTATATCTTTGATGATTGTGATTATGAATATCAAGAGTCTCAAGTTTTTATGGATGGTGCTATTGGCGGTATTGGTTGGTTTTGGGTTTATTACAAATTTGATGAAGAGATGGGCGATGGAGAAATAAAAATTGCTCGTGAAAGCCCTTTCAATATGTATATAGATCCAGAAGCAAAAGAAATAGATTATTCTGATGCTAATTATATTATTCGTGCTAAATGGGTTAATAAGGCTGATTTAATAAATGTATATCCAGAAAAAGCAGAAGAAATAAAAAATCAACAGCAAGAATATGACTCTATGGAACCAGTAGATGAACAATATGACCATCTATATTACAAAAGAGATTTGCAAAAATTACGTTTAGTTGAATGCTGGTATAAGGTAAAAGTTAAAGAAAAAATTTATATAATGCCTGGTGGAAAAATAATTAATGAACAAGATATGCAAAATATATCTGAAGAACAATTAATGCAAATGTATTTGTCAGGGCAAATACCGATAGAACAAACAATTACTGTAGACAAGATAAGGGTTTGTTCTTTTTTTGGCGGTGTTTTGCTAGAAGATATCGAAAGTCCTTATGAACATGGACAAATACCATTTATTCCCTTTGTAGTATTTAAATTTTTTGATGAAGATGAGCCTGCTGGTATTGTCAGAGACTTAAAAGATCCACAGCGAGAAGTTAATAAACGCAGAAGTCAATCACTTCACATATTAAATACTTCTTCATATAATAACTGGATTCGTGAAGCAGATGCACAATCTGATGAACAAAAAGCCAATATGAAAAAATTGGCTAGTCTTCCAGGTGGTGTAATAGAAGTTCAGCCAGGGACATTATCTCGTGGAGCTATGCAAAGATTAGAAGCACCACAGCCACCATTATCATTATTTCAAGCAGGACAAGAAGCTGCTGCTGATTTGCCTTCTATTTCTGGTATAAACGAAGCTTTAATGGGTGTAGATATGCCTGCTAATGCAAGTGGTAGAGCAATAGAATTAAAGCAAAAGCAAGCTATAACTCATATTGCACCAATGTTTGATAATCTTCGTAAATGTAAAAAACGTTTAGCATCGTTGTTATGGGGAAAACATGGTCGTAAAGGTTTAGTACAACAATTTTATACAGAAAAAAAGGTTTTTCGTATTGAAGGTGTTGGCGGAAAACCAGATTTTATCACAATAAATCAACAAGTTACACAAATAGGGCCTTTTGGGCAAGCTGTAACAACGACTCTAAATGATATAACTCAAGGTGATTTTGATATTATTGTGGCGGATACACAGGCTAGTGCTTCACAAAGACAAGCACAGATGTATTCACTTATTGACGCTGTTAAAACATTGGGTGTTCCAGGTGATGCTGTATTTGACTTAATCTTAGATTTATCAGATATCCCTAATAAAGAAGATATAAAACAGAGATTACAACAAAGACAGCAAGCACAACAAAAGGCACAAGAAGCTCAAGCTGCTGCTGAACAAGCAAAACAAATTCGTATGAGTAATTCTATTGCCTTTAAAGACGCACCACCTGCTATTCAGCTCGCTATGGCGGCAAAAGCAGGACTTATTGACCAAAAAATTGCTGATGAAGCTATTAAGCAGTTTGTTGCTTATAATTATCCACAATTATTACAACAGCAAGCAAATAAACAACAAGTGAATAATCAGCAAATTACAAATCAAATAATGCAAGCTATAAATCAAGGTATACCGACTAATCAGATTTTATCGCAATTAATTAATTTAGGTATACCAGCACAGACAGCTCAAATATTATTACAGCAAGTAAAAAATCAGGCAGAAATTAATAGTCAACCAATAAATCAAAATCAAGCACCACAACAAAATAATAGCAATATGACTTTAGCAGCTTTAAATTCGTTGAGGTCAGGAAATATTCCAGCTATGTAATATGTAAAAGGAGAAAATATTGATGAAATATCGTAGAAGAGTAAATGAAGTAGAAGCTATAAAATTAAGTTTTAACAATGTAGAAGATTTAAAAAATATTCAAGATGTATTAGGCGAACCATTTTTAAATGTAGATTTTTCTGATGTTAAAAATCCAAGACTTCTGGTCGAAGATATTTATAAAAATAGAAAATTTACAGCTAGATTTAATAAAGATTATCTTGTAAAAAGTATTGATGGAAAAGTATATCCTGTACCAAATGAAGTGTTTGAAAAAGTCTTTGAGCCTATTTGTCAGATTGATTATCAAAATAATGAAGATAAGGAGTAATTTGTAATGGCGGTAAAAAAAATAACAAAAGCAATTAGTAAAGAAGTGGAAGATAAAAATATCGAAGAGCAACAATCTACCAGTGAAGTAAAAGAGCAAGTAGATGAAAAAATTAAATCAGTAGGTAAGTTAGAAGAGCTACAAAAATCGGTAGAAGATTTATGTGGTAAAATTCTAGATTTTAGTATTGAACGTATGGATAAATTCAAGAATAATCCGGGTTATCAATTAACTGAAGATGAAAGAGAAACTATAAATACTTTTATGAATGTAGCCGAACGTATGGATAATCTATTAAATAAGAAGACTGGTCTGAACTTTGCAGATAAATTACTTAATAAAATTTGAGTTAGGAGATATATTATGGACGTATTAAGAATTTTTAATTTGCAATTATTTGCTGAAGATGATTTTGAAGATAATCAAATTGATTCTGATGTTGTAGCTGATGAAACAGTAGATGATGTAGATAATAATGAGAATGATGAAATAAGTATTCCTGAAGAGTTTGAAGGATTAGATCCAGAGATTGCTAGAGAATTTACTAATAAATTTAGAGAGCAACAAAAAGCTGAAGATGAAAAACTTGAAAGTAAAAAAGATGAGCAAGAAGAACAGCAATCTAAACAAGATGATGATGAAAAAATAGAAGATAAACCTACCGAAGGCATTGAAGAGCAGCTTGCTAAATTACGCAAAGAAAATGAGCAATTAAGAAAACAACAAGAGCAAATTCCTAAACAACAGGAATTTAGACCTGCACCTTTTAAACCTATTAAATTAGAGCAAGTTCCAATTGAATTTGCACGTACTGTAATAAGTGAAGCAAAAAAAATAGCTTTAAAATCAGTCAATTTGACAGAAGAACAATTAAATGATTTAGAATTTGAAGATAATGGTGCTCAAAAGAAAGCGGATTATGAAGCAGCTTTTGAAATTGCTAAAGATAATATTATGAGCAATGTTAATAGTGAATTAGCATTGAGAAATCAAAGAAAAGAAGCATTTATGCAGGCACATAGAGAAAATATGGCGGCATTTAAAGCCTTTGAAAATGAACAAAAGAAAGATACACATTTTAAAGAGATACAAGATTTTGCTATAAATGGATATTTTGAAAAGCAATCTGTGGTTAATCAAAATATAATTCGTGATGCTTATGCAAGATTAGAACGAGGAGTAGCTTCACCATCAGACCGATATACTATTGAAGCTTATTTTGAAAATGCTAAACGTGAATATTATAAAGATATAAATGCAAAACAAAAAGAAAAACAAGATAGAGTAGTAAATAAATATAAACAAGCTAAAAAAATGCCACGAGCAGATAAACTATCAGGTGGCGGAGATACTTCAGGCAAAAGTGATGTAGATATTGCTATTGAAATGATGAATAACCGACCATGGGAAAAAATACCAGAGAAGTATCAAAAAATTTTATTAGGTGAATAAATAAAGAAAGAAGGTATTATATATGTGTTTAAGTAATTTTAAATTTAATGAAGACGAATTGAAAAGAGCATTTCCAAAATACTTTAAAAATATGGGTTTTGAAGGACGAGGAATGCAGATATCTTTACCAGCAAATATGGATTTAAGACTATTTACAGAAACAACTGTTCCTGAAGAACTTGTAAAAAAAGCATGGGCAAAACAAACATGGACTACAGCTATGAAGGATTTATTCTTTGGCAAATTCATGGGTGAAGGTGTTAATAATATTATTCAAGTTCTGAATGATTTAGAGAAAGAATCTGGAGATAGAATAACACAATCACTAGTACTTAAATTGAAAGGTGATGGTGTTACAGGAGATGATATCTTAGAAGGCAATGAAGAAAAAATGGAATACAGAAGCTTTGACTTCACTATTAATCAGCTCAGAAATGCTGTACGCATAAAAGGTAAATTTGAAGAAAAGAAAAGTAAAGAAAATATGCGTAAAAATGCAAAAGATGGTTTATCTATTTGGTTGAGAGAAAGAATTGATGATGATTTATTTAAAGTACTGACAGCTAATCCAACAGCAGATAAAGTTATTTATGGCGGTACTAGTATTTCAGCTGAAGCTAATATTACAAGTAGTGCTAAAATGAATACTACTGTTTTAGGTAAAGCAAAACGTTTGGCACAGATGTCTAATCCAAAAATCAGACCTGTTCGTGTTAATGGTGGAGAATATTATGTAATGGTATTGCATCCTTATCAAATTCGCGATTTAAAAGAAGATGAAAAATGGATTAATGCACAGCAATATGCTAATATTCGTGGCATGAAAAATCCTATTTTTACAGGTGCTACTGGTTTATATAATGGTGTAGTCGTACATGAAAATGAAAATGTTCCAATTGGTCAAACTGGTGATAGTTCTACATGGGTAGGACATGGATTATTGTTGGGTGCTCAAGCAGGTGTAATGGCAAATGGTATTGATTTATCATGGAAAGAAAAATTATTTGACTATGATAATCAATATGGTGTGGCTATCTCTCGTACTTATGGTGTGGCCAAGTCTGTATTTAAAATTGATGGAAGTACACCTACAGATTTTGCTACAGTAAATATTTTAACTTCAGCTGTACCAGATTGATGAGGTATTAAGATGTTAGCTGTAGAAGAATTAATAAAACGTATACGAATACTTGCACATGATGAAGTGGAAACTGGATATGATGACAGCACAATATTATTTAATATAAATGCTGGAATTAGATTTATTAATAGAATAATTAAGGCTACTAAACCTGAACTTTTAATGTCTTTTCCTGCTACTGGTACATTAAATGCAGGCGAAAGTGTTATTTGTGTAAATGATAAAATATTATCCGTTTTGGCGGTAAAAGCAAATGGGCGAAGTTTAAAAGTAACTTCGCCCATTGCTATTGATTTAACAAAAGAAGCAAAAGAACCTATAGCATATTATCTATGTGGTTTTGAAAATATTGCACTGTGGCCAACACCTTTAGAAGATGTTGAGTATAGTATTTTTTATGTAAAAGATACAAGAGAATTGAGTGTAGATGATAATTCACCATTTCCAAACGATTTTGATGATGCATTAACTGAATATGCTGTTATTAGACTGTCTATGGGAAATGAATTTGAAATGAGCCAAGAAATGACTGTAATGCAAACGGTAGTTAATCAAATAACAGAAATTATAAATGCTTATCCTAATGCACAATATAATATAGATGGTTATTGGGATAATAATTGTAATGATGATTATGGAAATATAAAAAGTTGGTGGTGATATGTTGTGAGATTATCAACCAAACATGCTAATCAACAAACAATTACCATGTATGATTTTACTGGTGGATTAAATAGTTCTATTTCACCTGAAAATATTGGTGAAAATCAATTATTTCGTGTTGTAAATATGGAGCCAGACGGAGCTAGTGGATTGTTAAAAACTGTAGCAGGTACAAAAGAAGTATTGACTGTTCCATTCAAAATATATAGTGCCTATTATGATAGAATTAATAAAAAATTTATTTTAATATCTATAGAAGATGAAGGTAAAAAAATATATGCAGTAAATAGCAAAAATCCAACAAGAGAAGGATTAACTTCACTTGCTACATTATCTGGAGATTTAAAACCAATTTATACTTTGTGGGAAGATGGTGTTTTGATTGCTAGTGGTGGAAAACTTCAATATTATGATGGTGAAGCAGTACAAACACTATCTACTTCACCAGATAAATGCAGTGGTGTATATGTTAGAAATGGTCGTGTACTTGTTTCTGATACCGAACAAAATAAAATAGTATATTCTGCTGTAGGTGATGAAGAAAATTGGGAGGAAAATACTAATGATGATTCTAGCTCTAAATGGGTAGAAACAGGATATAAAGATGGTGGTAAGTTTATAGGTATGGTTAACTTATCTGACGCTATTATTATATTTAAGGACAATGGATATGTATATCGACTTACTGGAAATTTTCCTGATTGGAATATGCAAGAAATATCCAGACAATTAGATTGTGGCGGTAGATTATCCTTTTGTTCTCTTACTAATACTGTACTTGTGTTAGGTCAGTATAATCTTCAAATGCTTGATACAACACAAGACTATTCAGACATAAAAGCTGGTAGTATATCAACACAAATTACAAACCAACTTCAACAAATGCCATTAGATGCACAAATAGTTTTTATTCCACCATTAAATCAAGTATGGATTATTGGCGAAAATGGTTTTGTTTTAATTTATAGCACAACATATAAATCATTTTTTACAAGGCAGTTTAACTCTAATGTTATAACTGCTTTTTCTTACGAAAATAATGTTTTTGTAGTAAAAGAAAATGGTATATACGTTTTAGATGATAGCTCATTTGTAGATTCAATAGAAGATGGTTCATTTGCTAATTTATCATGGAGTTTTACATCTAGACGTATAGTTAGTGCTCATGAGTATTTGCTTAAAAAATTTCAAATAAATGTTTCACCTGCTTTTTTAGATGCAGAAAAAGACTCTATAAATGTTGGCAGAATAAAGCTTATTATACCAACATCAACAAAATATGCTGATGATAGCGAACTAATTTATGACAATGATACTTTGATATATAACAATACAATGAAAATATATCCAGAAGTTGCTATGTCTAGTACTATTAAATGTGTACAAAGAAGTAGAGCTATAACAGTAAAAGGAAATGGCAGACATGGCAGACTTGTTATAAATTCTATAAAGTTAGATATAGTGGAGGTTTGAATAAATGTCTAAATGGATAATTGACCCAGTAGTTATATATAGTCCTTCTTCTGGTGAAACAATAGCTACAGCATGGCAAAAACAAATAAAAATTGATGATGATTTATTGGCTATGATTAATCGCCTTAGAACGATGGACGCAAGTGCAGGAGCTAATGTATCTGACGCAGAAGCGTTCCAGTTGAAAATTAATACTACAGATAAAACATTATTGATTAGAAATACTACTAATACAGAATGGATTGTATGTGGTTATATAGATAAAGAATTTTTGGGCATAACTCCTGAAACAATACATGCTATAAAAAATAATGGCGGTGTAAACAGTATTAAGACAGTACAAGATGTTCCCTCTGGTGGTAATAATGGTGATTTAGCTTTAGATATAAACAATAAAAAACTTTATCAAAAAAAAGATGGTATATGGTCGTTGCTTTTATCTTTATCAGCCATAGATTTATTAGATTACAATAATTTAATAAAAAATAATAATGGTGATATAGGTAAAATGTCTATTGTTAACTCACTACCATATGGCGGAGAAAATGGCGATATTGCTATCGATATTACAAATAAGAAAATGTATTATAAGCAAAATAATAATTGGAATATTGCACTTTCGCTTCATGCAAGTGATTTAGTTGATTATAGCGATATTATACTTGAAGAAGATGTATCACCGACAGCAGAAGCAAATAAAATACCACGAGCTGATGATAGTGGTAAACTACCTAATGATATTGCTGGTAGTCCAGATAAATTAGCAAATAAAACTATAATTGCTAATGGATTAAAAGATGGTATGGTTTTTGTATATCGTAGTAGTGCTAATGATGGAGATGGCGGATTTGTTCCTGAAGGTGTTACACCATCATCATTTATTGATGATGGTGAGATTAGTTTGTCTAAAACTTATTCAAGTTCAAAAATAGAAAATTCAATAAATGAATTATTAAAAACAACAAATGATAGTTTATTTAATTATACAAGAACAAGAAAAAATAGTTTTATGTACAAAGTTGGTGATATAGTTTATTTACCTAATTTATTTAGTTATATGAGATTGGAATGTTTTCAAGAGGGAACTACAGCAGAAAGTGTACCTGAAGAATTTAACACAGTAAAAGTAGGACAATATATTACTGATGGAACTGTTAAGTGGATTATATGTGATGTTAAAGATGGTCTATCTTTAGGTGATGTAACCTATAGACCTATATTAAAAGAAGGATATGTTAAACTTAATGGAGCAACTGTACAAAGAGCAGATTATCCTAGATTAGTGCAGTATGCCACAGATAATAACCTATGGACAAGCTCGCCTATGACCGAAGTATGGAAATTTGGAAATGGAGATGGTTCATCAACCTTTGTACTGCCTGATTACAGAAATAGAATAATACAAGGTAGCGATACACCTTCTAAAATTGAAGCTGGTTTGCCTGATATACAAGGTAGTTTTTATGCTAATGATCTTTCATCACTTTTTTGGACTGGTGCAAAACAAGCTGCTGGTGCTTTTTCTTTAAATACTACACAAAAAAATGTATTTAGTGGTGGAACGATAACTTTATTACCTACAACATCAGCTATATTGTTTAATGCTTCTAATTATAATGCTATTTATGGTAATTCTACTACTGTTCAGCCACCTGCTATAAAGCTTATTCCACAAATAAAATATTGAGAGGTGTTATAAATGGGGACTAAAAAAGTGTATATTTACGCGGATAACAATAACGAGTATACAGGAAGTTTAATTCTCGATGACAGCGATAAAAGTCCTAGTGGAAAATGGAATATACCTGGATTTTGTACAGAAATAGAACCACCTGTAGAAAAAGTAGGATTTTTACGAGTGTGGAATGGCACAGCTTGGGAATACAAAGAAATACCAAAAGAACCTGCAGAGCCAGAACCAACGCTTGAGGAATTAAAAGAAAACAAGCTATTAGAAGCGAAACAGGTATTTGCACAAAAAAGAGATGCCATTCGTTGGGTACAAGTTGATGATATTAATACTTATGGTTTTGACTGTGATAGTGAAGATATAACAAATTTTCTAGCTGCATATACAGCATTAACAAATAATGTAACAAAATCTAGTACAAATACAACTATGTATAAAGTATGGTTAAATGAAACAGATAAGGGCATAGTAGAATTAAATCTTGAACAAATGAATAAAGTATTTGATACAGTTAGAAATTCTCAATTTGAAGCCTATGCTTGGCTTGAGCAGATACAGACAAAAATAGACGTTTGTCAATCTAAAGAAGATTTAGATGCTATTGTTTTAGAGTAGGTGTTTTTATGATAGAGGTTAGCGGTACAGATATTGAATTATCAAAAGGTGATACTTTTGATGTTGTTTTTCAAATTGAAAATTATGTAATAAATAAAACAGATAAAATAATTTTTACAGTAAAACAATCATGTCTTAAAAATTCATCAGCACTTATAAAGCAAGAATTTGAAAATATTACAGATAATACAATTCATGTACTAATTTCTGCTGAAGATATAGAAAAAATAGGGAGCGGAACTAAACTATATGATTTAGTTGTAGAAACTGTAGAGGGAAGAAGGACAACATTAACTAAACCTTCAAAATTACATCTTTGTGAGGTGGTGCATGATTTATGAGTGCGATTGTAAAAATTATAGTAAATACTCCAACGGCTTCACCTCTTACTGAAGGTAGTTTAGAAGAAGTAAAAAAATATGTAGAAGAAGCTAAAAATGTTTTATCTCAAACAGAAATAGTAGCTAATAAAGCTAATGAAAGTGCGGATAAATCTGCTAAAAGTGCTAATTCTGCCGCAGAAAGTGCTAGTTCGGCTTTTGCTGCTGCTGCTCCGCTTTGGGTAGATGATAAAATGTATAATCCACCTGATGTAGTGGCAGGAACAGATGGCAATAGTTATCGTGCTATAAAGACAAGTATGAGTATAAATCCAGTAAATGATGATGGTACAAATTGGAAACAAATTACTTATAATGCTAATGGTATTATAACTATAGATGAAGATAATAACATATCGCCTCTTACAGATACTACAGGTAATATTGTGCCTAATGATTTAGGTGGAAATTTAGGGACTAATAATAAACGTTGGAATGCTGTTTATACTAACAATATTATAGCCACAAATATTACAGTAAATGGTCAAAATATTGAAACTTTAGCTAATGGTGGTAGAACAATATTACAAAGGAATACAACATATAGTATAGGTGAAATAGTATATTCACCATATTTTACTAGCTGGATGTACGCAGAATGTATTCAAGGTGGTGTAACAGGAGATATAAGACCTTCTAGTATATATCCAACAACAGAAATAGGAGTAGAAGTGGAAGATGGTTCAAGTAAATGGATAACTCGTCATATACATGATGGTCATGTTAAGGGAGAAGTTTTTCCTTTAAGTGGTGCTAGTTTTGATAGTGAAGGATTTTTAATTCACCCAACACTTAATATTTCTATGAAAGATACTCATATTTGTGATGGTACGAATAATACGCCTGATTTAAGAGGGCGTTTTATTTTAGGTTCAAGTGATAATTATAAAGAAGGAAATATAGGCGGAGAAGAAACTCACACTTTGAGTTTGAATGAAATAGCGTATCATACACATGCAGGAAATACAACATATTCTGGTGGACATATACATGGTTTATATAATCATGCTCTTACAAATGGTGCTTACAATGAAATTCAATATTATAAAATAAGTTATCCTTTAACTAAAGCTGAAGGTGAACTTTCAGCTTTTGGAAGACCTACAAAGTCAGTATATAGAATTACAGAATATCTTGATTTTATGACAAACGAAGGTAATCATAATCATGCATTAAATATTAATGCGACAGGTGGGAGCAAACCACATAATAATATGCCACCATATTACACATTAGTATATGTAAAAAAAATAAAATAGTGAGGTGATTAAAATGCAGGAGTTTTTGGCGGATATGGTTTCGTTTTGCAAGACGATTATACCAGTCCGATTAGAGATTGAATGGGGAGCGTGTTTCGCTACTGTGGGGACGATATGTAGTCATTTATTCGGCAGTTGGTCAAACTTGTGGGAAGCCATTCTTTTATTGATGGTATTAGATTATATAACAGGTCTTTTATCAGCCTGGATAAATCCAAACAAAAAACTTGATAGCAGAAAAGGTTGGCGAGGATTAGCAAAAAAAGCTGTCATCGTAATTATTATTATGGTGGCACATACGGCAGATATTGTTTTCAATCAGGGAACGATAACACGAGATATTGCTATAATGTTTTACATCGCAAATGAAGGCTTGAGCATATTAGAAAATGCTACAAACTGTGGTGTACCAGTTCCAACTAAATTAAAAAATAACTTAGCTCAATATGCCATGCAAAAAGAAAAGATTAGAAAATAAAAAGAAAGAAGGATTAATAATGCAAGAACAAGCAAGAAAAATTGTAATGGAATATTTTAATTCTCATGTAGATAAAACAGATAATAAACAAATTACATTAGATGATGTTTATGTAGTTTGGTTTAGTAAAACATTGCAAAATTGGAAAGCTCTTGTAAGCACTACAGTTAGCGATGGAATGTACTATGAGATTACTCATAATGGCGATAAAAACGAAACTTATGTAGATGTTTATAAGAAATGGGAAAATTATACTGTTAAAGGGTAAATAACATGGACGTATTAGCGATGAAGCAATTAATATTTAATTGCATTTGTGGTGGATTCTTTTTATTTGGTTTTGCAGTAGGATATATTTTTGGAAGTGATAAATAATCATGGAGTTAAAAGATACAATAAATCTAATGACCAGTAAAAACTATAAAGAAAGATTATTAGCGGAATATTTTCAAGCGGATATTAGAGCTAATAAACTGCATAAAGTTTTAGAAAAATATAAGCAATGTTCTTTAGATTTTAAGCCCAATTGTAGCTATGAGCTATTAAATAAAAGGTTTATTCATCTTAAAGAATATTTAGGAACTTTAAAAGAAGAAGCAAATATTCTAGGTATTAATTTGGCGGTGATTAATGATGAAAGTAATTGACGTTTCGGCTTGGCAAGAATGGATCGATTGGCAGGCAGTAAAAGACGCTGGGATTGAAGGAGTTATTCTAAAAATAGGAGAACATTATAAACTTGATGAAAAGTTTATAGAACATGTAAATAACGCTGTAGCGTATGGATTACGCTATGGCGTTTATTATTATAGCCATGCGACATTTATTCATGAAGCTGTAGCAGAAGCTAATTGGGTTGATAAACAGATTAAGACATATCTTAATGGGAAAAATCCTGAACTTGGTATCTGGTATGATGCTGAAGATAAAGATATGTTAGAAGGATATTTAAATGTAGTTTATCCTATTGCTAATTTTATCAGTACATTATTGGATAAAGGGTATAACTATGTAGGCTTATATAGTTCTTATAATTGGCTCACAAATATTATAGACTTAAAAGCATTGCCTGATTATGTACCTATTTGGTCAGCTCAATATAATTATCCTCAAAATAGTTTTGCCATAGAAAATCCTCATCGTATTTGTCGAATGTGGCAATATACCGATTGTGAACGAATTGGGAATATGAGGCTTGACTGCAATATCTACTATGAATAATTACCATGATTGCAGAAATTACAAAATAAAGGAGTTTTTATAATGATTAAAACTATTAAACTTGTAAGTAAAGAACCAATTGAAGGTATTACAAAAGCAAAGATTAAAGACATTTTTGAAACATCTAAAAATCCTAACCAAGTGCTATTAGATAATGTACCTGAATTTTGCTTTATGCAAGGCGATGTACTTTATTTTACAGGACTTAGGACATTACACCCACATATAGAAGAAATGGAAGTGAACACACTTGAATGATGTGCTTAGTAAGATTAAAAAATATAAATATATTATTATTGGCGGTATTATTATTGTGGTCTTGTATGTGTGCAGTCTGTGGAGCGACAGAAAAGACTTATACGATAACGGAGAGTCAGTTAACAACATTAGAAATGAACTTGACCGAGCTGAAAAATCAAAACAAGATATTGCAGGAACAGCTTCAGATATCGAAGGAACAAGTACAAAACTTGAAAGCTCAATCGGAACAGCTACAGAAGCAAGTTCAAACTTTGAATCAATCCTTAACGAATGCCAATCAATTATTGACGCGATACGAAAAACAAATTAATGAAGAAAAAAATTGTGCTATTGGTCTAGGTATTGGAAATAATGGTATCGCCATAGCTGGGGATATAAAAAATACCTGGATAGTTGCTGATGAAAAGACAGTTATTCTAGGTTATAAATTCAAGTTTTAATGCCATTTTTCCCACATTGAGATAATTATATTTATTTGGGAATTTTAAAATAAGTTTATTTATAAGCTTTTTAGTTACATTTTTCCCATGAGGGAAAAATGGTTTATTTATGGGATTTTTTATATGAATAATACATTAGATGAATATATAAAAAAATATGAGCAAAAAACAAAAGATAAGTTTAAACCAAAAGAAGGGTTTAAACTTTTTTATTTGCCTTCTCGTGGCTTTTGTGAAATTGGCACTACTCAAGATAATAGTATGCTAATGATTTATCAAATGGCTGGTGATGGCAAATTTTGGCGAGATTTTGCCACAGTATTTGCTCAAATGCTAGGGATAAAAAAACTAGGTACAATATGCATACGAGAAAATATAAAAGCTTATATTCGTTTTTGGGGATATAAGATAACTAAAAAAGAGCCGCTTCATGACGGCTCTTTTATCTATTATGCAGAAAACAAAGAAGGTAAGAAGGCTCGTATATCACCTGTACATATGCATGATGATATAACAAGGATTTCTTATTATGTAACATGGGATATTTAGATATAGAAAGTAGGTGAGGCTATGCATGCATACAAACCTAAAATTTATTATATAGATTTGCAATTATTTAAGGGTGGCTCAACTGTAGTTAACAATCAGACTTATACACCAACTGAATATGAGCTACAGTTACAAAAAGTTCAAGCAGATTTAGCTAAACAATATGCACCTAATGCATCATGGTTAAATGATACTGCTAAAAATTTATTACAGAATTCATTAGGAGCTGTTCAGGTTGATTTTGGAAAATTGAACGATCAAGCTCAAGCTCAAATAAATCAAGCTAATCAATCCAATCAAGCTTTGGCTAATGGTCAATTACCTGAAGAAGTAATGAATAATATAACACAAAATGCTCAAAATATGGCACAAAATAGTATGGGAAATTTATTAAATGGACTTGCTAATAATGGAGTATTAAATAGTTCGGTAACAACCACAGGAATGAATGATATTTCTAAAAATGTTTCAAATACTATTTCTCAACAACAACAAAGCTATATGAATACATTAAATAATATTAATAATAATAATATCAATAATGCTACAGCTGGTATAACTACAGCAGCAGGAGCACAAGAAGCAGCTCAACAACCTGCACTTAATTTATGGAATGCTTCAACAGGATTAGCAGGTTCTGGAAATTCAACATTAAATGCAATTGCTGGTAAAGGTACAACCACATCTACACAAACTACCAGTGGTAGTGGTGGATTACTTGGTGGATTATTTGGCGGATTATTTTAAAAGATAAAGGAGAATGATTTTTATGGAACAAGGAATAAATGCATATCAAAATCAAGACCAGTGGGATAAAATGTATAACTTAAAAAGAGGATTAGCTGTGGCTAGTATGCCATGGGAATCTGCCTTAGGTTTTGCTTTAGGTTCATATATAAAAGATTATATTGATAGAGGGAATGAAAATAAAATAACAAATGCATCAAAAGAACCTCAAACAGATTTTTTAAAAGGTTTAACACCTGAAAACTTATCGAATTATAGTATAGACTCTACAAATGCAATAACTTCTGGTGGTGATTTAAATTTAAATAATAATTTAGAGTATAAGGGTAATGCGATAACATCAGATAACATAGCTGATAAAACAACAGAAAATAATATTTCAAATAATATGTCTCCTGTAGCTCAAACTGTAAGCTTATTAGGAGCAGTAAGTAATTTAAAACCCAAAGGAGAAATCATATCTTCATCAAATTTACCAAATTATGGAGATTTATCATCTAGACAAAATCAACAGCAACAAATGGTACAAAATGCTATAAATGAAGAAAATCAAAAACAGCAAAATGAAATGAATTTAATAATGAAATTTTTACCAATGTCTTTTAATAATGCCGTCGCTTCTAGTAATGAAGTGGCGGCTAATTCTTTACCTGAATATTTAAAACCACGAATTGATTATTATGTAAATATTATCAATAGTGCAAAGGCAGATTATATGAAAGCTCAAGCTAATAATGATACTGAAGGAATGCAGTCTGCTAATGCACAGGCAAATGCTGCTAGAGAAGAATTAAATAAATTAGGTGTAGATAGTAGTTATTTTGGTGCAGACAAAACACAGGAACAATCTCAAAAATCTATGGCGGATTTAAATTATTATAAATTGCCTATAGCACAAAATGTATCACCATTTCAGCAACAAATAGCTGATAAAGTACACAGTGAAATTATAGCTGCTAAATTTAATTATGATAATGCTACTAATGAAAATGAGAGATTACTTGCTCAATTACAAGCTAAAAAAGCTAGAGAATTAGCTAATCAATATGGATTAGATATGAGTTCTTATGGAGCAGATACTACAGCTGAAAGATCATTACTAGCTAGTTTAAATGAAAATCCTAAATTTAATATGCAAGATGCAAGTAGTGTATATACAGCCAATCCAGTAAGTACTCAAGAATATTGGCAACAATTATATGAAGAAGCTCGTGCTAAAGGTGTAGGCAGAACAGCAGCAGAACGATATGCAACACAAAAATCAGCTGCATATCAGTCAAGAAAAATGAATGATTTATCATCGCAGTTTATACAATATGGAATAAATCCAGATGGAAGTGTTGGGGATTTAGGAATGGGTATTTTGGCTCAATTAAGAAATGAAAATCCTGATGCATATACTCAATTATTATCAGCATATGGTATGCCAAAAGATGTATTTGCATTTAATCAACAGATTCAAAGGGATAATAATAACGCTCAAAATCAATTAATAGCAATGAATAATCAAGGAAGAATTAATTCAGAATTGCAAAATCAACAATATGAAGAAACTGCTAACTTACAAGCTCTACAAGCACAACAACAAGCAACACTTTATCAGATAAAAGCTCAAATAGACAGGGAATATCAAAATGCAAGCTTAGTAGATAGAATGGATATTATGCGTAACAAGCTTATAGAATATGGTGTAAATCCACAAGAAGCAGGACTTATGGCAGCTGGATTATATTCAGTTTCTAAAAAGGGAAAATCTACTACTTCAAATAAAGAAGAACAAAAATTAGCTAGTGATTTAAGTGGATTAACATTTGATTTGCTCAATTCTGCTAGAAATGATGATGCTATGACTAGTGAAGAAACATTACAAAATTATCAAAAGGAATTAGCGAAATTAGCCCCACAAATGGAAGACGATGTATATAATTTTTACAGTAATACTCTAATATATGTATTTAATTTCTTGAGAGAAAAGAAAGCGGGTAATGAAAATCAAGCTCGAGAGTATTGGAAATATATACCAGAAGATGTACGAAAAGAATATTTACCAGAATATAGTGATTAAGGAGAAATAAATCATGTCTGAACAATTAGATAAACTAAGAAAATTAACATCAAGAACATGGTTAAATAGTGGAAACTCTTCGGCTATTGTTAATGAATCAAAAGATGATGAACCAGGATTTTTGGAAAGTGCATGGGGAAACTTTAAAGGTGGTGCAGAAGGTGCTATAAGTGGTATTGCTAATTTTGCTGGGGCTAATTTAAAAGCATTGGCGGATAATCCATATTTGAATAAATGGTTATCTGCAAAAGGATTAGAAGCACAAGGACAAGCTATAACAAATAATGGATATAATGGCCCTAATCTATACCAACCTGTAACAGAAAGTAATCCAACACCATATAAAGAAACAATACAGAAAAATGCTGATGCATTATTGAATGAAGGTGCATATTTAGATACATTAGCACAAGATAATATACGTAAATATGGTTCTCGTGATTCTTATGGTGGTTTATGGGATAGAGTTTCAAATTTTGATTATTGGACAGATCCAAGAGGTGCTATAGCAGATATATCACAAGGTGTAGGAAGTACGTTACCTTCATTAGCAGCTTCAGTAGTTATACCAGGAGCAGGAGCTGCTAAAATAGGTGGAACAGTAACAAAAGGCATTGATTTATTAAGTGGAATAACTGGTAAAAAATTAGCTTCAGCAGCAATTGGAAAAGGTGCAGAAAGTGTAGCTAATCATATGATTAAATGGGGTGTTGGTGGCGGTCTTACAGAAGCAGTGTCGGATGCAGGTTCTATTTATAATGATTTAAAAGAACAAGGTTATAGTGATGTAGATATTGCAAATACTATTAATAAATTAGCCATTAATGAAGCACCTTATTTAATGGCTTCTGATGCATTAACAGGTGCTTTGATTACAGGTAAAATGGGCTTAGCCTTGAAGAAAAATAAATATTTAGGTGGTAATGATTGGTATAAAAAAATAGCTAGAAATATAATGACAGGTGTTCCATTAAATATGGCTGGTGAATATATTACAGAAATGAAACAGCAACAGCTACAAAAGGAATATACTAATAAACCATATGGAACACTTTTTAATCCTATGCTTGATGAAGAGAAAGCTGGTGCAATGGGGGCTATAGGTGCTTTAGGATTTGCTGGCATTGGTGGTATACGAGGTGGTATTAATAGAACATATAATGCATTAGTAAAAAATAAAGTTAATAATACAAATACTAACAATATATCTATTCCAAAAGGTATAGAAAATGCTGATGCATGGAAAGCTGCTACTATTGCAGCTAATGATGTAGGAAGACCAGATTTAGCAAAAGCTATTTATTCACAATGGGCTTTAGAAAGTGGTAGATTTTCTGCGGATAATGCAGTTAGAACTAATAATTTTGGCGGATTGAAAGATCCTAATACTTCTGAAAATAGATTACAAAGATTTGATTCAATCGAAGAATTTGCCCATGAATATGCTAGACAAACATTAAAAAATTATGATTTAAATAAAATTCGTGAAGGAAATATAGGAGATTTTTCACATGTACTTAAAGAAAATGGATATTATGGTGCATCAGAAGAAAAATATACTAGCGATTTAGAAAGTATTGCAAGTGAGATAGAAGATAGTACGAATAGCATTTCTTTGCCTGATAAGAAATATTATAATATCTTAGGAGAAGTTAGTGATACAGGGCTTACTACATTAACAGAACAAAAATTAAATTTATTGGCAAGAGATTTCTATAATAAATTTGGTTATAATTTAGATGTAACTAGCATGAAAAGAAATGGAGATGGTTCTTCTTGGCATGATAGTGGGCAAGCGATTGATGTGGCTAATGACTTATTAGCAAGTGATCCTGAAGCTAGAGCATGGCTTATAAAACAAGGCGAAAAATATGGTTTAACATCACTTGATGAATATACTAATCCATCAGCAAATGCTACTGGCGGACATATACATTTTTCAGACCATGGAGAGCCTATACCTGGTGTATCAACTCAAGTAGATAGTGCACCAAACATTGATAATTCAACTGCTAACGACTTTTACAATAACGATAGTTATGTATTAAATAATGATTATTCTAATATGAAAGCAGATGATATATCACTTTATGAACCTGCACAAGCAGAGTATAAAACAGAAAAAAATGATAATAGTGATTTAGATACTTTATCTGAAGATGAAAAATGGGATATTGTTGATGAGGAAATAGCAAAAGCTCAAACAGATGGAAATATTTTATATTTAGATAAATTAACTAAAATAAAGCGTAATAATGATATATATGCTTTAGATAATTTAATTGATAATATAAAGAAAACAGATAAAAAATTTCTAACAAAATTGCAGGCAAAAAGAGCTGAAGAAATAGAGCATATGAAAAAAGGCTTTATGGCGGATAATGCTTTTAAAGTTAATAAAAATAAAGATAATAAACCCCAATTTGATACAAACAAACTAAAAATTTTAGGAAATAATTTATTAAAACAATTAGAAAAAAGTAATAATGAATTACAAAATACTAATCCTATAGTAAATTATGATAAGATAAAAGCTTCATTAGATAGTAGTGATATAAATAGACAAAGAGATGCTATTACTGCAATACAATATTTATTAAATTCATTAAATAGTGATGAAAAAGTAATTAAAGCAACTTTATTAAATGGATTAAATGATCCTAATAATCATCTTGCTGATGAAATAGCTGAAGCTAGAAATAATAGTAAACAAGAACAATACCAATCTTTTAGTAATGTATTAGATAAAATTATTAGAGATAAGAGAAAAATTGATTATCAAAAAAATGCATCAATGATAAAAAGTCCATTTAATATAAATAATAATCAAATAGCTGCTGTGCCAGTTGTTCAATATAGAAATAATCAAGATAAAATAAAAGGAATTATTGATAGATTAGACCATTTTTCAACACTTCCTTCTAATTATAGTGATTTAGGCCCAACAGTAATATCAAAAAATGAAGGAAAAGATTTATCCAGTGATGGATTATTAGGTGATATTTTAAAACGAAATATGCCTAAATATGAAGAGGAGCAATCTAAGCAAAAAAATAATAAAATATATGAAGCTTTATATAATGGTAATCAAGGTGGATATTCTTCTGATGATATGACTAATCCTATAAATTGGAGTAATGAATTAATGTTACCTCTTGATGAATATGGTGATTGGAAAGCAAAAAGAGAGCCTATTTATAAAACTAAATCTGAAGAAAAATCGTCAAAAGATAAGACAAATGAGTTATATTATAGAATAAAAAACAATTTGATGGCGGAAAATTATAATCAAGATTATCAATATGATTACTCTATAGAACAATTAGCTAAATCTATAGAAAGAGCAAAAAAATATAAAGAATTTATAAATAGCTTATCTGAAGAAGAAGCATTAGCAATGGACTATTTAGATTACACTTTTAAAGATACTGGAAAATCTTTTGTTGATGTATTAAACTTACTGAAAAATGAGCAAGAACAAGATATACAAAACTATATGGAAATACTTCGTTCTCAAATGAAAAAAGGAGTAGTAGCCCGTAGTGTATATTATAATGAAAAAACAGATGAATATATTAATAGTCCTGGATTTTCCAATAATTATCAATGGTATAGAGATATAATGAAAGCAAGAGATTATCGACCTCTTGGAAAAAATGATATTGAAGGATATTTAAGAGATACAGCTATAGAGCATTTGTCATATGGATATGAAGATCCTCAATATGGTATGCAGGTACCACCAGAAGTAGCAAATGAATTTAGAAGAAGGGAAGATGCTATAAATGGACTTGAAACAATTGCAGACAAAGCAAAACAATATGAACAAGGACGACAATTACCAAAAGAAAATCAAACAAGCAGCAGAAGTAATGAAACAAATATTCAGCAAAAACAAAAAGAAATAGATATAGAAGCTGCTAAAAATATAGGTAAACTTTTGTTTGATAAAGTACAGGAAAAACAATTAAAAGTTGATTTAAATAATCTTGAGCAGGCTATTAGTAGTGATAATATTAATAGAGTAAATAAAGCTAATGATTTTATGCAAAGAAAATTAGAACCTATATTAAATGATAAAGAAAAACAACAAATACAGAAAACTTTATATGACAATAAAACTAAAACAGATACAAAAAAAGAAGACTTATCTACATCTGAAACACAATATATTGAGAATAATAGTGAACAGTCAGATATAAATAGGTCTTCTTTTGATTTAAAAGCAAATGAAGTAGAACAAAAGAATACAAATAATAAACAAAATAAATCATTTGATTTAGCATATGGATATTTAACAGAAAGTGGAAAATCTTTAGCTGAAGCTAATGAAAATGAATTTATTATAAAATCTGATGGAAGCAGGGATTTTGGAGAAATCACATCGTCTATATCAAAGGCTACTGGCGGTGAATTGACACCAGGGAAAATTCGACTTCGTGTTGGTAATGAAAAACAAGGCTTAATTCATGCTAAAAAACATGAAAAACAAGCTAAACATATAGGGTATAATTCGATTGAAGATATGATTGCAGATGTTGCTGAACATTTTGATGTAATTTATAAAAAAGATAATGGAAAAGGAAAAAGAGCGACATATTCTTTAGTTAAATTAAATGATGATAATGTAAAAGCTAAACAAAATGTAGTACCTACTTATTTTGAATTACAAAACGAAGATAATGGTTATTATATTATTATCACTGCTATACCTAAGAATATAGGGAGCTTTAAAAATCAAATAAAAAAAGAAACATTGATTTATAGCAAACAGGGACAAGATATTGCCACTATTTCCAGTGATAGTGCGGTTCGATTATCCCAAAGTAACAATAAAACTGGAGTTACAGAGGAACGGCTCCCGATATCCGTAAAATCAAATGTTTCTTCTAATAATATTATATCAAATGATAATATTAGCGACAATCAAAAGAAAAGTGAGGTAAATGAAAATGAGCTTAATGACAGCTCCAACACAGTGGTTACACGAGATAAGCAGGGGAACGATAAAGACAATGTGGGGACAGATGATGAAAGCCACAGATCCAGTAGAGAAGATGGACAAGATATACGAACAAATGGTGGAGAGGGGCCACGACAAGATAGTAGCACTAGCATTCGTGGAGATAGCACCAATATTGGCGGAAAGACTAGCGATAGCACAATACGCCAAGAAAAATCCGCAAATACGGACAATAGCACCAGAGATACTAAGCTATCAAGAAGCGTTACAGATAGCTACGAAAGACCATTGGTTGACGAAACGACAACAGAAGGAATTACTGACTTTGTTAATGAATCATTATTCGATGAAAGCACTATAGATAAACAAAAACAAATTAATACAAAAGATATAAAGGTAGGCAATCTTGAATCTATCAAGAATGACCTACCTTTATTATTGCCAGAACAACAAGATGATGTCTTCAAAGCAGAAACACGTATGTTTGTGAAGAATAAACCAGGAATGTTATTTACTAATGGTACAGGTACAGGGAAAACATTTACTGGACTGGGAATTATTAAACGTTTTGTAGAACAAGGGAAAAAGAATATTTTAATTGTATCGCCAAGTACAGGTATCAATGATGGTTGGATTAATAGTGGCAAAAAATTTGGACTTAATATAGTGCCATTAAAGAATAAGAAAGACAATGGTGATAATAATATATCTATAACCACATTAAATAATTTTACATCTAATAAAACACTTGTTAATCGTAGTTGGGATTTAGTAGTTATTGATGAATGTCATAAATTAATCAGTAATCAAAATAATAAAGAAACAGGTGCTATTAAGAATTTAAGAGCTATTACTCTAAATGAAAGAGGCTTTAACACACGTTTTGATTATTTATATCCAGAGGAAAATTCTAATTCGGAATTAAGAATAGAATTAAAAAATCAATGGAAACAAATACAAGAAAAAGATAAGCCAAAAGTATTATTTTTATCAGCAACACCATTTAGTCATGTTAAAAATATCGATTATGCGGAAGGATATCTTTTTAATTATGATAGGAAAAATGGAAATTTAAGTACTGAAGAAGCACATGATAAATTTTTTGTTAAAAATTTTGGTTACAAAATAAGATATAACCGATTAGAACAGCCTGATCCAGATGTAGATAATAGCATAATGGAAATGGAATTTCATGAGAAATTAAAGAATGATGGTGCTATATCTAGCAGAAGATTAGTAATTGATAAAGATTATGATAGAGGTTTTATTCTAGTAGATGGTGGAATAGGTAAAAAAGTAGATGAAGGCTTTGAATATCTATTTAATAGTAAAAATAACTATACAAATTTAGCCAATTTCTTTAATAAAAGTTATGGCTATTATAATAAATTATTTTTATTAGAAGCTGTGAAAGCTAGAGAAGCTATAAAATTAATAAAAGAATACAAAAAAACTGGTAAAAAAATAGTAGTATTTCATAGATATTTAAAAAATGAAAGCAAACATCCATTTAAACTATCTTTTGATGATGAACAATTTAAATCACTTACTTCTTATACTAAAAATCGTATCAAAGATGAATATGAAAGATTTTGTAAAGAAAGACCTGATTTAGTAAATCTTGATTTATCTGAATTGACATCGCCTATACAGACATTAACCGAAGCTTTTGGCGATAAAATAGCTATTTATAATGGAAGTTTATCTGCAAAAGAAAAGAATGATAGCTTATCAAAATTTAATGATGATAATAGTGAGGTTGATGTAATCTTAGTACAAGCAGACGCTGGTAGTGCAGGAATTAGTCTTCATGATAAAACAGGAAAACATCAAAGAGTATTGATTAATTTAGGATTGCCGACTAAACCTGTAGAAGCTATTCAAACAGAAGGCAGAATTTATCGTGTTGGTCAAAAATCTAATGCTATTTTTCGTTATTTAAATACAGGAACATCAATGGAGCGTACAGCATTTGCTACAAATATTGCTCAAAGAAGTGAAACAGTAGAAAATTTAGCTTTAGGAGAAGAAGCACGAAATTTAAAACAATCGTTTGTTGAAGCTTTTCAAGAAACAATTGATAGTGATGAGTGGAAAAAGAATTTACCAGGTAATTCATCAGAGGGGACTGGCGGAAAAGAAAAAGATTATGCTAATCAAAATATAAAAACAGCATATGATAAGGCAAAAACTTTCTATTATGCCAATCAGAAGAAAACAAGTAAGAATAAATCTAGTGAAGGTAAAGATTATTTTGCTACTCCAGAACCAATCGGTCTAAAAATGGTTGAATGGTCTAGATTGAAAGATGGAGAGTCTGCTTTAGAACCAAGTGCTGGACATGGAGCTATTGCGAGATGGTTCCCTGCAACAACTAAAAATGTAGCTATTGAACCAAGTTCACAATTAGCAGATTTAACTAGAATGAGCTTTAATGGTAAGGTTAGAGATATTCCATTTGAAAATCTTGATACTATTAATAAATTTGATGCAGTAATAATGAATCCACCATTTGGTCAAGGTGGTAAAACAGCTATTGAACATGTAGCTAAAGCATTTAAACATTTGCGTGATGGCGGTCGAATTGTAGCTATAATACCTAATGGCCCAGCTTGTCAAAAACATTTTGATAAATGGTATGCAAGTGAAGAAGCTACATCAGCTATATTGATAAAAGAAATTATCTTACCAGGTATTGCATTTAATAAAGCAGGGACATCTATTTCTACTAAAGTTGTAATAATTGACAAGCAAACGACAAAAGAAGGACAACAAGCTACAAAAATAAATGTGTCTACATCACTTGATTTATCACATATAAAAAATATCAATGAATTATTTGATACTATAGAAAACCTAGAGATAGTGGATAGAGTAAATCCATATAATATTGAGTATTCATTAGATGGAAGTACTGATGATAAAGAGAAAAATGAAATCAATGTAAATAATGATATTGATAGTGAAAGTTATGTGAAAAAAGATGATTCTTCTATAAATGATGAAGTATCATCTGAAGAAAATACAGTCAAAGAACATGATGATGAAAAATCAGTCATGGAAATTGTCATGGAAAATGAGGAATATTTTGACCAAGTTATAAAGCAAATAAATCCTTATTATGAAGTGCCTAAAAATAAAGAAACAATTAATAAATTAAAGGAAAAAGAAGATGCTATTGCTAAAAAAAGAGAAATACTTAAGAATTTCAATAGTGTTAGAACGGGAGCAATGTTAAGTGAAAGAGCAGATAGATATATATTTACTATAAGAAATCCTTTAATTTTAGAATTGACAGCACAATATGAATCAGCTGATTTAGATAAAATATTTCATGACTTAGCAATAAAGAATAATGGACGAGATGAAAATATTCATTATGGAAGCGATAAAGGAGAGTTTTATAGCTGGTTTAAAAGAGATGCATTAAACTATTGTCAATATTCTTTTAAGAGTTTAAGTGATATGGAAGCTTTTTCAACGGAAATAAGTGAATTTTATAATGACTTTTTAAATAAAGATTTTGTTATAAAACAAGTATTACCAGATAAAATATTTGTTTATATAACTCCTAAATCTAGTGCAAGAGAATTATCTATCACAGAAATAGATAAAATTGCTAAAAAATATGGCAATTTAGATGCATTTGAAAGAATTAGAGCATATGCATATCCTTTTAAAACACAAGAACAAGCTAGTAATTTTGTAAAAGAACTAAAGAATATTGCAAATAGCAAACCATTTTCTATAGAACAAGAAGGAGCATTAACAAAAGTTACTATATCTAATAATTTTAGATTTAGAAATTTAATTACTAATATTAATAAAAACAGAAAAATAAAAGCCATTGTTGAAAAATATAATGGAACTTATAAGGGTATAGGTTCTTCAAGTGTAATGGTTCTAAAAAATACGCCTTATTATTTTGAGAGCCAACAAAAAGCAGAAGCATTTTTAGAAGAATTGAATGATATAGCCAAACGTAGGGAATATACGGATATTAATATAGATGATGGGAATACTAATAACAGTAATAATTATTTTGTTTTAGATGATTTTAAACATACTAAAACTGGAGAAATTTATAAAAGAGCATATCCTATAAAATATGTAGATGATTTTAAAACATTAATAACTTTAGCTAAAAAAGCAGGTGGGTTTTATAGTCGTTATCAAAGTGCAGGTTTTTTATTTGCTACAGAGCAACAACGAAAAAGTTTTCTTGATGCCGTAAATAATGTAAATAATGAAGAACAAGATATTAGTAATAAATTATTGAAATCTTATATAGGTACTCATAAAGATAAGGAAAGTGGCGGTACTATTATTGGTATAAAAGTTCCTTTGAATAATAGAAATTATATAAATTATATTGAGCCAGCTCTAAAAAAATTAGATTATCAATATGTTGTAAAAAAACCAAATAATAGTAGATACCATAGTGTTTTATTATTTAAAAATGAAAAAGAAGCTAAATATTTATTAAATGAAATAAAAGAAAATATTCGCAAGGATAAATTTAATAAGAAATATTCTGGTGTAGGGCAAATGATACCTAGCTTGATTGATTATGACAATCTTTTAACTGAAGATAAACTTAATCGTCAAGAAAAAGCATTAAGTGATTTTGGTAAAATAATAGGTTGCCCTATTTTATATTTTAATAATGATAAAGCTAAAAATATTAGAGGTGCGTTTTCTGGCGGTATTATGTATTTAAATCGTGCTAGTAATATTAGTCCTAGATGGACATTTTATCATGAGTTTATACATTGGCTAAAAGGTACTAATCCAGAAGTATTTGCGGAAATAAGAAAAGCAATAGGTGAAGTATCAGCTAAAAGAATTTTAGAATATCGAGATGAAATTGTTGGCGGTAATGATACTTTTGATGGAAAACCACTTTTGACAGATGAAGATATTATAGAAGAAATGATAGCTGACCATATGTATAACACATCTACTAGAGTATCTTTAAATAAACTTATGGTCAAAAATAATCCAACAATATGGCAAAGGTTTGTAGCTTTTTGGCATAATTTATTAGATAAATTCCGTGCCCTTTATTCTATACCTTTAGGTCTTGATAAAGAACAAGGCAAGAATATGAATATTGCTATGGAAAAACTTGTTACATCAATAAAAAATAAAGATGGCCAACTTTTATTTAAACGTACAAAAAATGGTTTAGTCTTTGCTAATAATAATGAAACAGTATTAAATAATAAAGAATTTAAGATAAAACCAGCATCTATAGAAGTCTATTCATCTCAAAAAGAAAAATTGTCATCTAGTAAAAGTAATGGATTTTTAGATAAGATGAAATTGTATTGGAATGGTAGAAAATCGACAGCAAAACCGATACAGATAAAACAAGCTTTGGAACTGATCAGCGGATATACATTTGAAATGGGGAGAATACAAACAAAGGACGATGTAGTTACCAATCATGTGGCCAAAATTATCAGGACGAAGAAAGCCTTTGATTATCCTGCAATGTTAGAAGCAGTATCACCTATTCTGGCGGAAAAATTAGGCTTTAAAAATGATATGGCTATGCAACAATATATTGCTAATTATATTTTTGATGTGGCTTCAGCTAGAAATGATGAAGCAAATTATCATAAATTAGTAACAGCAATTAATAATCAACAAATGATGAGTAAATTTAATCATTTACAAAGTTTATTTAGTGATTTAAAATCAATGTCTGTTCGTGATAAACTTAGAGAAAATCGTGTCAGTGATGATAATATGCCTAAATCTGGATTAAAGAAATTATTACATGAAATGTATTTAAAAAATCATGACCAATGGGTTGATAGATATGGGCCAGTAAAAAGAATGGTAGATAAATTTGAGAAAACTATAGGACAAAAGTTAGAAATAACTAATCCTTATAAACAATTTAGATTAGTTGCTGGAAGTGCAGGTACAGGAATAGCTTTTATCGAAGGGAAAAAAGGTGTTGTAAATCAATCATTACAAGCAATTTTCCCTAATATTGATTTTAGCAATTTTAAATCGTTGCAAACAATTTTGATAGATAATGGTATAAATAAAGATAGTGAAAAATTAGAAGAATTGGCTGATTATTCATTGGCTATGTATTATAAAGATAATCCTAAAAATAAACCATCATTTATGAAAAATAAAGATTTAGATGAAGTTATTAATACTACTGATGATAATATAAAACAAGCACATAAAGAACTTATAGATTATCAATTTAAATTGTTTGAATTAATGACTGATGCAGGATTGATAAGTAGACAACAATTACGAGAGATGAGAATTACTCACAAAAACTATGTTCCTATGTATAAGTATTTTGATGAAAATGATAATTTACTATTTAGAAAGGAAATAACAAAAGAAGAAAATAATGATAGGTTGACTGTTAACCCTATAGAAGGTGTAGTTGTTAATACTTATAAGACAATGCGTATAATAGCTAAAAATAAAGCTAAGTTATCTTTAACAACATTGGCAAATGATAAAATGATTGCTCCATATATAAAAATAGAACAAGTTGCAAACAAAGGTGAAGATGCTAAAACAACATTTTCAGTCATGATAAATGGCAAAAAGCAAACGTATAAAGCTGATAAAGACATAATCGATATGATGAGAGATTTAGATACTGAAACAGGCAGTAATTTTTTGAAGAAGATAATATATAAAATTTCTAGTATTATGCGTTCAGTATTTACGATTTCTAATCCTGAATTTGGTTTTTCAAACTTTTTTAGAGATTTAGCTTCAGTAACTTATTATAATAAATATTCTATGCGACCAATGGATATATGGCATGGCTTTTCATCATTCTTTCATAAGGATAAATATTATTGGGAATATATAGCTTCAGGTGCAGCCCAAACAGCTGCTGTATCAATGGATAGAAATTATACACAGGCAAGCTTAAATAAAATTTATAAACATAGCTGGAAATCTATGGCTAAATGGAAAAATTTACCACAGGATATATTAAATATATTTCAGTATATATCTGAAGCATCTGAAATGGGATTGCGTATTGCTCATTATCGTGCAGGTCTAAGAAAAATGAGTGTAGATAAATCTATAAATCGCCAAGATATTGCATATGACACAAGAGATATCATGGATTTTTCCCGTGGCGGAAAAGCTGGTAGAGAATTAAATAGATATGTCTTATTTGCCAATGCTTCTATTCAAGGTTGGTCTAAATTCTTTAGAGATGTAGAAAGCTATGGTCTAAAATATGGATTGGCTAAAGGTGGAGCGTTATTGGCTTATAAAATAACTAAATATGCAATTTTACCTGCTTTAATATTATTTTTACTAAATAAAGATGATGATAAATATAAAGAAACTCCGCAATGGTTACGAGATACACATTGGATATTACCTCTTGGTGATAAGATTATACGTATTCCAAAGGCAATGGAACCTTCTATTCTTATAATAAGCAGTCTAATGGAAAGAGCTTTAAATTATAGTTACAATAAAGATAAAGAAGCTTTTAATAATGCACATGTTTTGTTGTTTGACCAATTACCAGATATATTTCCAACACTTTTGAAACCTTTAATGGAGACAGCAGCTAATTATTCATTATTTAGAGAAGGTAATATAGTGCCTTTATCTAAACAAAACGATATGCCATATATGCAATATGATGAACATACTTCAGGTGTATCTAAGATGTTAGGTAAAGCGTTTAATATTTCTCCAATGAAGATGGATTATTTACTTTATGGTTATACAGGTAATTATGGTAGATTAGCAACAAAAGTGCTTGATGTGAGTGTTATACCTAAAGAATATGCTCAAAAAAAATCATCTTATGATAATTTAGTATCTAAAGAAAATCTTTTAGCATGGCCATGGGAAGATGTTGTATTTTTACGTCGTTTTATGTATACACCATATAAAAATGCACGCAGTTTAACTCAATTTTATGAGGATTTTCATTATCAGCAAGCTTTATATAATGAATATAAAGATACTGGTATAAGACCTAAGGAATTTAATGAACGATATTATGAACGTTTAAAAGAAGCTCAAAAGAAAATGAGAGATATCAAAAAAATGCAACAAAAAATAATAGATAATACCACTCAATCGGCAAATGCAAGACAATTATCTTTAGATAATGTAAATAAGAAACGATTAGATATAGCTAGAAAAGCTTTGCAATATAAATAAAAGAGAGTCTATATAAGACTCTCTTAACTGGACTAAAACTTTTCGCCATTTTATCTAAATTTGTTGCCATTTTGTTGCCATTTTTATTTATTAATATATTTTTTTATATAAAATATACTTAAAATAATATTTTTTTCATTAAGAAATACTTTATTTTACAATATTTGTATTTATAATACTAAAAAAAATAGAAACAGTACGTTCTGTGATTATTTCCATGACAGGTGCTGTAGCGATTTTCTATTTCGTGAATATCATTGCAAGTTTATTCGGTTTCCATATGATGCCAACAAGTGGTATTTTTGGTATAGCTATTGGCTTTATTATCGCAGGTGTAGCAGCATTTAACTTGCTTTTAGACTTTGATAATATTGAACAAGCTGTAGCTTATGGGGCTCCGAAGTACTACGAATACTTCTGTGCTTTTGGTTTACTCTTAACTCTTGTATGGCTCTATATCGAGATTTTAAGACTCTTACAGATGATCATGGCTATGTTTGGCAATGATGACTGATAAATAAAATGATTAAAGATTAATAAAAAAGCTATTTGAGATTATCCTAAAAAATGGATATATGCTCAAATAGCTTTTTTATTTGTTAATTATTAAATATGAAAGAATGTAAATACTAAAAATCCGATACAACTTGCAATAATACCTGCACAAGAAGGCATGAAATATCTTGTTCTAACTAAGCAATAAAAAAGGCTGATGGTAAAAATAGGAATGAAGATAAAAGGTATACATAAACCTAAAACCATAGCTATGGTTTTGTTAGCTAGAGCAATTACAATTAGAGGTACGATATTAAATAAATGTCTAAATTTTCTTAGCTTGAGACTATATTTATACATTAAGAAGATACCTAGTGGATAAAATAAAAGCCATGTAATGATGATAAATGAATCTTTTTTATAAAATTTATCTTGTTTTATATTAGCAAGATATAAATCTGTTTGTTCTTTGTGAGCATCACCGAAATTGATTAATTTTTTAGTTAAAAAGTTTGGTGCTTGTTTGTTAGAGTTCTCCATGATAATATTCATCTCTTTTCATAACTTTTTAGTAAATTTCATTGGAAGCTTAGCGTAATATTATTTAGATTAATAAAATAGAATATCACTGGAATTTAATAGAGAATGATTAATTGCAAATAATTTATATTTGATGATTTATCAACATTAATAATTAAAAATTTCTCTAAAAGATTAGCTTCTTGATTAGTACATTAGTTAGCTTGAAAATAATATGTTTAATTGTCATTTTAGTGAAATACTTATTTAATTAATCTTTGTGAATATACACTCCTTTGAAATTTATTAATAGTTTTAAGAGATTTGTTAGAAAAAGGGATATTTATTTTGTTTTTATCTAAGTATAAACTAATGTACTATTTAAAGTATATTCGTTTTATTCTAATAATTCAATTAAATTTTCAAAAATGATTAATAAAAAATAAAAAGACTTAGTTTACTAGATGAAAAACCAAGTCTTAATTAAAATTTTAATTGATTAAATTTAATATTTTATGGTTTACATACTTTGCAAGGTACATATCCATAGCTAAAAGCTTCTTCACGACTACTAAAATATATGGCATTATCAGGATTGATTTTTTTAGCCCAGCGACAATCTGTATAGTGAAATTTATTGCTTTGAGATGAACCAATATAAGTTGTAGCTGTTGCTATATTTAAGGTCATCAATAAAGTAACTAAAGTTAATAAAATAATGGCAGTTTTCTTTTTAGTTTGTTTAAACATAAAATACACCTCTCTTATTATTTTTATTTTAATATATTATATGTAGTATATAAATATTATTAGAGAAAAAGATAGACAAATTTGCCTATCTTTTTCTTTTTTTTATTGTACTCGTTTAAACATCTTTTCCAAATCATAAGTACTAAATTTTATAATAGTTGGTCTGCCGTGTGGGCAGGTGTATGGTAAAGTTGTTTGAGCGAGTTCATTTAAGATTATCTTCATCTGTGTGATATTTAAGATATCGCCTGCTTTGATAGCTGCTTTGCAAGCTGTCATAGCTAAACAGGAATGACGGATTTCTTGAGGAGTAGGTGTGTGCAACTGAGAAAGTGAAATTAAAATTTCGCGGAAAATATCTTCACTTTCTTGTGGTTTTATATCAGCAGGAACTTCTTTTAAACGGATTTGATTTTGTCCTGCTAATTCTACGTTAAAGCCTAAATCATATAAAATTTGTTGATTTTCTTCGATTAGAGTTAATTCACTATTATTTACATCTAAAAATAAATGCATCAATAATGGTTGAACAGGAATTCGCTCAGTTTGTTTAGCAAATTTATCGTATAAAATGCGTTCATGTGCTGCATGTTGGTCAATGATGTACATTCCTCCATTAGGGCCTTGAGCAACAATGAAGCAAGCATCAATTTGCCCAATTGGTGTTAGATTGACAGCTTCTTTTAATAGTTGGGTAGAATTTTGACAATCTGTTAAGTTTTCTTTAGATGAAATATTTATATCTGTTTGAGGCTTTGTGGTAGTATTTGTTTGGTAATCTTGAATGGCGGTTTCTTGAATAGTATTGCTGTGATGATTAGATAAATTAGGGTGAAGTGTTTCTCTTGCTTGGCGAAATTTATTTAAATCTGCTGTTAAAGGACTTGTATTATTTTTTAATGATGATATATGGTTGATTGAATTTTGTTTAAATGAATTTGATGGAGTAGATGGCATATTTTCTGATAAATCCATATTGATTTGTTCAGGCACTGTTTTTTCAATATGCAATGCTTTATCTGTTACAGGAATAGCAAAATCACTTAAAGCTTGATTATCACTAGGTTTTACAGCTTCTAAAACAGCATGGTATATAGTCTTGAATAATAAGGATTCATCTTCAAATTTTATTTCCGCTTTTTGAGGATGTACATTGATATCAATAGTTCGTTTGTTGATTTCGATATTTAAAATAACAAATGGATATCCAGATTTTGGCAGTAATGAATGGTAAGCATTGTCGATTGCTTTGGAAATAATTCTGCTATTGACCACGCGACCATTGATGATGAATGTTTGCCAAGAACGAGAACTACGGATAATAGCAGGTTTAGAGATGAAACCTGTTACTTTGATATCATCAGTTATCGCTTCGATGGGCAATAATTCTTCGCTGACTTTAGTACCATAGATACATTCAATAGCATCATATAGAGAGCCATTACCTGGGGTAGTGATAGCTATTTTATTATTATTAATCAATTTAAAAGCAATATTAGGTTTAGATAAAGCTAATTTTATGATAAAATCATTTATTTTATTTGCTTCTGTGGTAGTGGTTTTGAGAAATTTTTTACGAGCAGGTACATTGAAAAATAAATCTTCTACTTTGATGGTAGTACCGATATTACAGCCCATATCTTCAATTTCATCAATGCGACCACCTGTTAATTTTATAGTAGTGCCTAAATCATCCTGAGGGCGACGTGTAATCAAATTAAATCTTGATACAGCAGCGATAGATGGCAAGGCTTCACCACGGAAACCTAGAGTATCTATAGACATCAAATCATCTACTTGTTTGATTTTACTAGTAGCATGACGCAAGATAGCTAGTCTAGCATTTTGATTATCCATGCCATCGCCATTATCTGTAACGCGCATAAAAGATGTTCCACCAGCTAAGATTTCCACTTCGATTTTATCCGCATGAGCATCTATGGAATTTTCTACAAGTTCTTTAATTACAGAAGCTGGTCGCTCGACAACTTCACCAGCTGCTATTTTATCGACAGTGATATCATCTAAAATATGAATAGAAGTCATAATATCACTCCTCTTGTTTTGCTTGTTGTTGCAATTCGTATAATTTATTCATAGCATCAAGTGGTGTCATACTCATTAAATCTAATTCTTTTAATTGAGTGCTTATACTTACGCCGAATAAAGTTGGCATTTCTGCTACTTGCATGAATTTCAATTTTTTAGTTGAGTTAGCAGTTAAAGTTGGTATTTTTTCTTGATAATCAGCTATTTTAGTATCTTCTTGATTATCTTGAAGATAATTTACTTCTTGGGAAATATCATTTGTGATAGCTATATCTTGTTTTATTGTAGTATCTATATTGTTTTCGTCAGAAATATCTTTAGAAATAATAATTTTTTCTTTAGTTGGAGCTGTATTTTCTAAATCAATGAGAATTGTTTCCGCACGTTTTACGACTTCTTGAGGTAATCCAGCCAATTTAGCAACATGAATACCATATGATTTATCAGCACTACCGCGAATAATGCGACGTAAGAAGGTTACATCAGAACCTTTTTCTTTTACGGCAATACAGTAATTTTTTACATGAACATCATCTTCTAGGTCAGTTAGTTCATGGTAATGCGTAGCAAATAGAGTTTTAGCTCCAATATGGTCGCGTATATGTTCAATAACAGCACGAGCAATACTCATACCATCATAGGTACTTGTACCACGTCCAATTTCGTCTAAAATGACAAGACTTTTATTTGTAGCGTATTTTAGAATATGAGATACTTCATTCATTTCTACCATGAAAGTACTTTGTCCGCTGACTAAATCGTCGCTAGCACCTATACGTGTAAAAATTTTATCCACAGGGGAAATGGAAGCTTCACGAGCAGGTATGAAAGAGCCTACTTGTGTCATCAATGTGAGTAGAGCAGATTGTCGCATATATGTTGATTTACCAGCCATATTAGGGCCAGTGATAATCATGATTTCATTTTGAGCATTATCCAAATGGGTATCATTTGGCACGAATAAATCTCGATTTAAAATGCGTTCAACAAGAGGATGTCTTCCATCTTTGATATGGATAGTGCCATCATCTAATAATTTTGGACGAATGTAATTATATTCATCACCTGCTTGAGCTAAGCTTACTAAAACGTCTAAAATAGCTATTTCATGAGCAGTATTTTGAATGGAGCTTATTTTTGTTTTTAAAATATCGCGAAGCTCTGTAAAGAGATTATATTCTAATTGAACAATTTTTTCTTGTGCACCAAGAATTTTAGTTTCAAATTCTTTGAGTTCTGGTGTGATATAACGTTCAGCATTGGCTAAAGTCTGTTTACGAATATAATTTTCAGGAACCATTTCTGTGGAGCTATGGCGGACTTCGATATAATAGCCAAATACTTTGTTATAGCCGATTTTTAAGGATTTGATACCAGTTTTATTTTTTTCGTCTTCTTCCATTTGCTGTAAAAGACGTTTACTGTTTTTAGCGATATTGCGATATTCATCTAATTCTTGATTGTAACCATCTTTAATGAAGCCACCTTCACGGATAGAGAAACTAGGATCTTCAACGATTGCCTTATCGATTAGAACTACTAAATCATCATAGGTAGAAATCTTTTGATGAATGTTTGCTAATAATTTAGCAGTGGCTTTAGCTAAGAATTCTTTTATAGCAGGCAATACATATAATGAAGATTTTAGGGCATTCATATCGCGGGCATTAGCTGTGCCGACTTCCATACGAGTCAATAATCTTTCAAAGTCATAGATTTCTTTTAATTGTTCACGAAGATTATTACGCAAGGAAAAATCAGATACAAGATTAGCTACAGCATCTAAGCGGTCATTTATCTTTTTAGGGTTAAGTAATGGATATTCTAGCCATTTACGTAAAAGACGGCTACCCATAGCTGTTTTGGTGAAGTCTAAAACATCATATAATGTATCTTTTTTGCCACCATCGCGAAGATTGCGAGTTATTTCTAAATTACGCAAAGTATACGTATCAATAAATAGAGATTTTGAAGAGTCTAAATAAGTTAATTTATTTAGATGAGTTAAATCTGTTTTTACTGTTTCATGTAAATATTCAAGTAAAGTAGCAATTGCCTTGTGAGCAATTTTATTATCTGGGCGATTATGCACATCAAAATGTTGTAGCATGAGGTCCTCGACTTGTGATGTGATTTCAGTCAATTCATTAACTAAGCAATTATTTAAACGGAGAGATAAGAAATTTTTTAATTCACGTTCATAAGAAAAAGGCTTAATTAATAATAATTCTGGCATCATCAAGCGATAAAGTTCGTCAAATAATAATTGGCAACGGTCAGGGCCATCATAAATACTATAGAAGCATTCTCCAGTGGAGATATCAGCACCAGCTAGATAAATAGCATGATTTTCTTCATAGATTAAAGCTATATAATTGTTTTTACTGCTAGTTAAAGCTGATTCGTTCATCACTGTACCAGGAGTGATGATTTTGATGACTTCACGTTTTGTAAGTCCCTTTGCTTTAGGGTCGCCGATTTGTTCACAAATAGCTACTTTATAGCCTTTATTTACTAATTTATTGATATAAGATTCAGCAGCATGATAAGGCACTCCACACATAGGAATGCCATCACCTGCTGTACTTCTTTTAGTTAAAGTGAGTTCTAATTCTTTGGAAACGAGTATAGCATCGTCCAAAAACATTTCATAAAAGTCACCTAGACGAAAGAATAATATTTGGTCTGGGTGTGCATTTTTTACAGCTTGATACTGTTGCATCATTGGAGTGAGTTTCAAAATTTACGCCTCCAATTCACCTTTTAATACCCATGTCTGTGGATGTGTGATTTTTACTTTAACTAAATCGCCGATTTGTTCATTTTTATGTTCCCAAAGCACAATTTTATTAGTGCGAGTATGACCAGTATAAACATTTGGTTCAGTTTTACTAGGGCCTTCAACCATTACTTCTACTGTTTTATTTAATAAAGATTGATTTATTTCTAAGCTGATTTCATTTTGAGCGTCCATTAATTTATGAAGACGTTCTTTTTTGAGTTCTTGAGAGACTTGATTTTCCATAGTAGCTGCTGGTGTACCAGAACGTTTGGAGTACAAGAATGTATAAGCAGCGTCATAGCGAATTTCTTTTAAGAATTCGAGCATTTGAGCGAAATCTTCGTCTGTTTCTCCAGGAAAACCTACGATTAAATCAGTAGTGAAACTAGCTTCAGGGAATTGACTGCGGATTTTAGCTACAAGTTCTTTATAATAAGCTGTAGTATAACCACGATTCATAGCTTTGAGCATTTTGTCAGTACCATATTGGACTGGTAGATGGAAATGTTCACAGATATGTTTGCTATTTTTTATAGTTTCGATAACTTTATCTGTTAAATCACGAGGGTGAGAAGTCATATAGCGAATACGTTCAATGCCTTCGATTTTATCTACCATAGCAAGTAAATCGGCAAAATCAGCATCATCTCTATCTTTTCCGTAGGAATTAACATTTTGACCGAGTAAAGTAACTTCTTTTACACCATTTTGAGCGAGTTTTGTTATTTCAGCAACGATTTCTTGCGGTGCACGACTGCGTTCACGACCGCGAACATAAGGAACGATACAGTAAGTACAGAAATTATTGCAACCATACATAATAGGCACGAATGCAAATAGAGAATTATTTTCCGCTGGTTCTACATTTGGTGGCATATCATAATCGCCAGCTAATTTGACGATATGACCACGAGAAGCATAGATTTCTTCTAATACAGCAGGTAAATCATACATTTTATTTGTGCCGAGGACAAAATCTACATGAGAAGCTTTTTTGAAGATAGCATCACCATCTTTTTGTGCCATACAACCTGTGATACCTAAGATTAAATCTGGTTTTTGTTGTTTTAAATGTTTGATTTCGCCAATTTTGCCGTAAATTTTCTTTTCGGCACTTTCACGAACACAGCAAGTATTGATGATGATGATATCAGCGTCTTCTAATTTTTCAGCAGGTTTATAGCCCATGCGTTCTAACTGACCTGCGAAGCGTTCACCATCAGAAAAATTCATCTGACAGCCATAAGGTAAAATTTTATATAATAATTGTTTATGATTTAACAAAAGATACATCCTTTCTAAAAATAAATTGAATTGTAATTAAATAACTAAGATAAGAATAGCCACCAGCTAATTAATACTGGTGGCTATATCCACAATAAAATAATTATATCATTTTCTAAAATGGACTTCAATACTTAGTGATTTTGAAGTCGGCAAGTATAATTTTGCAGATAAGATGTATTAGTATGATGAACTTTAACATAAATTTTTATTTTAGATTTTTGATGATTGAAAAAAATGATTTTAATTTTTATCTTAAAATCTTGATTTTGTTACGAAAAATAAAATTTTAAATACAAATGTATATTATAAAAAGAAAAAATATAGAGTGTTTATTATATCGCGTATATCATTGACAATATGAATAAGTTTGGTATAACTATACGATAAGATATAAGATAAATGCAATTAATTAATAAAACTTAAAAGAGGAGTGGTCGATAGATGAAGAAAAATATGAAAAAAGATATTTTAGTTATGGGTTTTGCGATGTTTGCCATCTTTTTTGGTTCAGGTAATTTGATTTTTCCACCAATTATAGGTTTAGTATCAGGTGAACAAGTTGGCTGGGCAATTATTGGTTTAGCACTTACAGGAATTTTATTTCCTATGATGGCTTTAGCTTCTGTAGGTAATGTAGGATATAATCTGCAAGATATGATGAAACATATCAATAGTTGGTGGCATTATTTATATATGGGACTTGGTTTATTAGTTGTTATCTTTGGTACTATACCTAGATGTGGCGGTGTAGCTTTTGAGTCTGGTATGCAAGGCATTTTTGGTGAATTGCCATTTATGGCGAGAATTATTTTTCTAGCTATATTTTTTGCAATATCATATTATTTTGCTATGAACCGTTCCACTGTTATTGATAAAGTGGGCAATTATTTGACACCAGCTTTACTAGTAGCTCTATTTCTACAGCCAAAGAGTCATTTTTGAATGGATTTTTTACAGGATATAATACAGGTGATGTAGGTACAGGTATTATTTGTGCAGGTATGTTTATCACTGCTTTTCGTGAAAAAGGTTATTGCAATAAACAAGAATATAATAAAATGATGCTCGGTATTATCTTAGTAGGTTTTACTTTATTATTTGTTGTTTATGCTGGCTTAGCATATTTAGGAGCTCAAGGTGTAAATTATTATAGTTTAGATGTAAATGCTACATTTTTACTCACTGATTTAGTGAAAAATTTAGCAGGTTATGAAGGTAGTTTTATTTTAGCTGTTGCTGTTATTTTGGCTTGCTTGACTACTGCTATAGGTATGATTGCTACTGCTGGTCAATGGGTGGAAGCATGGTTTAAAGGTAAAATTTCCTATAGACAAGCTTCTTTGATGATTACTATTGCTATTTTTATGATTTCTTGTCTTGGTGTTAGCAATGCACTTAAAATATCTGGCCCTATTTTTATGATTTTATTCCCAATGTCAGTAGTATTGACTTTCTTAGGTTTAGGTAAAAAATGGGTGCCAAATGATGGTGCATGGAAAGGTGCTGTTTGGGTAGCTTTTATTATGTCATTATTTGATGCTTTAAATTTAGCTGTGATGACAGGATTAGTGAATATAGATATTTCTGGTTTAATGAATATTATCAATCAAATTCCATTAGCTAAGCAAGGTTTTGCATGGTTAATTCCTACAATTTTAGGTTATGTCATAGGTGCTGTTATCTATAAATTTAAGAAAAAAGAAAGTATTGCTTATGAAGTTTGGGATAATTAATTTTAATTAGTATTTGGAGTATATTTTATGGAAGAAAATAATTTTATTTATGAGAATGGAAAAATTTTCACATCAGATGAAGATAATCTTCATGCTGATAGTATGATTGTGGAAAATGGATATATAAAATGGATTGGGAAAAAAGAAGATAGACCAACTTGTGATTTTCCAATAATAGATTTAAATAATGCTTGCGTATTGCCAGGATTTGTAGATGCACATATGCATCCTGTAATGCTGGCTGACTTTAGCAAAGAAATATCAGCATTACCTCCAAAAGTGAATTCTATAAAAGACTTGATTGCAGAAATAAAAACAAAAGCTCAACAGTTGAGAAAGGACAATAAGAATGAATGGATTTTGGGCTGGGGTTATGATGAAGGAAAATTCGCTGAAAAACGTTCTATAACTCGTTGGGATTTAGATGAAGGAACAGAAGATTTTCCTGTGGCAATCATTCGCACTTGTGGTCATATAAGATGTGTAAATAGTAAAGCGTTAGCTTTAGCAGGAATAGATAAGAATACGAAAGACCTAGAAGGTGGGCAAATTGAACGTGATGAATTTGGTGAGCCTACAGGTGTTTTAAAAGAAAATGCTAGAAATTTAGTTTTGCCTTATATACCTGAATTAAATGAAGCTGAAAAAGTGCAGAATTTAGTGGATTTAGGCGATTTATTGACTTCACAAGGTATAGTGGCTGTCTGTGATATGGGCAATTTGGATAAATCAGATAATTATACTTATTATAAAGAAGCAATAGCAAAAGGTTTTAAGCAAGAAGTTTCTATGTAGTATATGTGGGATTTCTTTATGCATGACAAGGATTTTGCTATTAGCAAGGAAAAGCAAAATAATGATAATCAAGTATTTGTTGCTGGATTGAAATTAATTGGTGATGGCAGTGTATCTGGTAAAACTGCGTGGATGGATAAGCCTTATTTAAATAGCGATAGTTGCGGTATAAGTGTATGTTCTGATGAACAATTGGAGACTGCAATTGATTTTTGTAAGCAAAATAAATGTCAATTATCCGTACATGCTATGGGAACAAATGCCATAAAACGCGTAGTGGATAGAGTTTATGCAGAAAAAGATTGGCTCAATCAAGATAGACCATATGTAAGAGTTGAACATATTACTTTACCTAGTCAAGATAGCATTAATAAAGCTGTAGAAAAAAATATTGGTTTTGTAACTCAACCTATTTTCCTTTATGCAGAGATAGAAAGTTATTTACAAAATTTGGGCGAAGATATCATGAAAAAATGTTATCCAATAAAATCTTTATTAGAGCAAAAAGTAAATCTATGTTTTTCTACTGATGCACCAGCTACATCATGGGCAGTGCCTTCTGATCCTTTTGTTTGTATCAAAGGGGCTGTTACGAGAAAAGCATATGATAATACAGATTGTGGTGATGACCAAATCATAGATATGAAAACGGCGATAATCTTATATACAAAAAAATCGGCACAAATTGCAGGTTTTAAAAATCTTGGTCAATTGAAAATAGGATATAAAGCAAATTTTATAACACTTGATAGAGATATTTTTGCTATAAATCCTCAAAATGTTGATAAGGTAAAAGTTAATAAAACTTATATTAATGGCAAATGTGTTTTTGCTAGATAAGCTGAAAATATTAAATAATATTTAATAAATATGAGAAAATAAGAGAGAATTCTATAATATTATGGAATTCTTTTTTATTTATATTGATGTATTTGTAAAAATCAGATTATTTTTATTTAAAGAGTAGAAAATAAATACAGCTTGCTATATAATATTAAGGAATATAACTTTTATTTTTGTAAAAAGAAATGAAGTATATTAATAATAGAGAGGGATTTATAATATTTTTGTTATAAATTTGAAAGGAAGTTCTTTATGAATTCAAAAAATGAAAATTTAGCCATGTTATGTGATTTTTATGAATTTACAATGGGAAATGGCTATCTAAAAAATAATTTACATAAAAAAAATGTGTATTTTGATGTATTTTTCCGTAATATTCCTGATGATGGTGGTTTTGCTATAGCAGCTGGCTTACAACAAGTAATAGAATATATAAAAGATTTACATTTTGATAAAGAAGATATTGAATATTTTCGTTCTAAAAATATGTTCAGTGAAGATTTCTTAGAATATCTAGCTGATTTTAAATTCACAGGGGATATTTATGCTGTTCCTGAAGGAACTTGTATTTTCCCTCGTGAACCAATTATGACTATCAAAGCTCCTGCTATTGAAGCACAGATTTTAGAAACTTTTATTTTATTGACTTTAAATCATCAATCTCTTATCGCTACAAAAGCAAATCGCATAGTAAGAGCTGCTCAAGGTAGACCTGTATTAGAATTTGGTTCTCGTCGTGCTCAAGGTGCAGATGGTGCGGTAAAAGGTGCTAGAGCTGCATATATTGGCGGTTGCGCTGGAACAGCTTGCACACTTACTGATGAACTCTACCAAGTGCCAGCTAGTGGTACTATGGCTCATGCTTGGGTACAGATGTTTGATTCTGAATATGAAGCATTTAGAGCTTATTGTGAAATTTATCCTCATAATGCAGTGTTATTAGTAGACACTTATAATACTTTAAAAAGTGGTGTACCAAATGCTATTCGCGTATTCAAAGAAATGCTTGTGCCACAAGGTATTACTAATTTTGCAATTCGTTTAGACTCTGGGGACATTTCTTATTTATCTAAACAAGCTAGAAAAATGCTTGATGAAGCAGGTCTTACAACTTGTAAAATCGTAGCATCTAATGCTTTAGACGAACATTTAATCCGTGATTTATTAATGCAAGGTGCTAAAGTAGATGTATTTGGTGTAGGTGAAAGAATGATTACTTCAAAATCTGCACCAGTGTTTGGCGGTGTATATAAATTAGTAGCTATTGAAAATGAAAATGGTGAAATTACACCAAAAATTAAACTCAGCGAAAATATTTCTAAAATAACAAATCCACATTTCAAAAAAGTATATCGTTTGTATGATAAAGAAACAGGTAAAGCTATCGCTGATGAACTTTGCTTATATGATGAAACAATTGATACAACAAAAGAACATACTATTTTTGATCCAAATGCTACATGGAAACAAAAAACTCTCACTAATTTCACTGCTAGAGAATTGCAAGTTCCTATCTTCAAAAATGGTGAATGTGTATATGAAAGCCCATCTATAGAAGAAATAAAAGCATATTGTCAAAAAGAAGTGGAAACTTTATGGGATGAAGTAAAACGCTTTGAAAATCCACATCGTTATTATGTAGATTTATCTCAAAAATTATGGGATATTAAAAAAGAATTATGCGTTAAAAATGCAATGAAAAGCAAATAATAAATAAAATTCATTTTTCTTTTGTTTAAAAGAAAAACGAATCAAAAAGAAAATATCCCGCAATATTGATTTTACTTTGGCAAAAATAAAATCACGCCTACAACGCTCTAAACTCGCTACGCTCAAACAGTAGGACTAAAAACGTAGTCATAATTTTATTTTTGCCAATAGCTTTCAGCTACCGTAAAAGTCTGCTAATGCGGGAATGGTTAGGTATTATTGATATTTAAAAATTTATTTTCAATAATCTATGGTTACCACTAAAATTTATAATGCGGAAGTAGTTTGGTATTATGATGAATTAAAAATGTAGTCATAACTTTATTTTTGCTGATAACTTTCAGTTACTGTAAAAGTCTGCTAATGTGGTAAAGATTTGGTATTATTGATATTTGACAAAGTTATTTTTAATAATTTATGGTTATCACTAAATTTTATAATGTGGAAGTAGTTTGGTATTGTATTTTTGTAGTGTGTAAATTAAAGGCTAGAGTATAGGTTACTCTAGCCTTTTTGTTATTTTATGGGGTTGGATATGAGGTAATGGGGTTTTGTTCTGATGATGAAAGATGGAGTGGGGTTGTAATGTAGGTATAGTTGGTGGTTGTAGTAGTTAAATTCTAGGGTATCAATGAAGATGCCTTGGTTATAAACTAATTTTAAATTTAGTTTGTTATTTTGCCAGCCATAGTTGGTGTAAGGGTTTTCATAGAAAATTGTTGTACAAGAATCAAAGTTATCATTTTCGGAATTAGTATTATTCTTTTGCCAAGCGTTTAGTTTAGCTAATAAATTATATTTTCTAGTGCTTAAAGAGATATTAATTCTGATGCAATCAGGGGCAATTTGGGAGAAAGAAATAGAATTTAAATTTAGAGGATTGTGAGAGAACTTAAATTCTTGTTGAAAGATTTCGGGAATAATGGAATTGTCATTAGGTAAATATGGTAAATGGAGTTTAGAAAGATAGTTATTTAAAGATGATAAATCTTGAGTAGAGGATTTATTATCTTTTTTTATTTGAGCTAAGAATTTCCATGTAGCAGATAAAATAGCTTGTTTTTGTTCATTTTCAGCATTGCTAGTTATAGATATGACCATATTTTCTTTGGGCAAGATAATGCAATATTGACCGAAAAGACCAGCACAGCGAAAGGCTTTTTCAGGTTGGCATTTCCAAAAATAATAGCCGTAACCTAATTTGCTATCTGGAAAAACTTTATCATCTGTATTTATATATACTGTGAGTAATTTTTCAATATATTCTGGGGCTAGTAATTGTTTATTATTCCATGAGCCTTTATTGAGTATAAATTGACCAAATTTAGCTAAATCTTCTGTGGTCAAGCTTAAACCCCACGAGCCTTTATCGTAGTTTTGAGTATTTTTTTCCCAACTTATATTAGTTATATTTAAATGAGAAAAGAGTTTTTCTTGTAGATAAGTCAAAAGATTTTTGCCAGTTAATTCTTGAATGATGGCACTACATAGAAATGGGCAACGATTATTATAAAAGAAGGAAGTGCCAGGCTTTGTCTGCAATTTTAAAGAAAATGCTTCACTAATCCAATCATTTTTTAAGTAAAAATCTTGAATTTCTTTGTCGATGAAGCCATAAGTCATGGATAATAAATGATGTATGGTGATGCTTTTAATATCTTCAGTAGGTTCAAAATTTAATTTGTGCTTTAAAAGGGAATAAATTGTGGTATCTAATGTAAATAATTTATCTTGGAGAGCAAACATCATAGCAACGGCGGTAAAAGATTTGCTCACAGAAAATAAAATTTGTTTTTCATCTTCATTATAAGGGGCAATATGAACTTTGGAGAGTAATTTATTATCTTTATAGATTACAAGTGAATGTAAGCTTAGATTAGTTAAGGTATCAATATATTGAAAAAAATAAGAAGGTGAGATACCTTCTTGTAAAAAATTATTGTTTATCATATATATTCCTCGATTAATAAAATAAATTTTTGCGTAAACGAACAGCAACATAGCTGGCAATTAAAGTTTTGATGATATCACCAGGTATGAAAGGTAAAGCACCAATGGTGATGCCTTCTAAAATGGAAAGTTTCATAATGAAGCAAAGCATAGCTACACCGAAAATATAAGTGATAGGAATGACAGCAAGTCCTGCTAGAAAGAAGTTTTTGAAGGAGTTTTTATTTCCTTTTAGATAACTAGCGATAGGATAGCTGACGATGAAGCCCCAAAGATATCCACCAGTTGGGGAGAATAAACAGTTGAAACCACCTGCGCCACCAGAGAATACAGGAAGACCGATAGCTCCGATTAGCGTATAGACAATCATGATGATTAGAGTTTCTTTTGGTGTGGATAAAAATGCTGATAATAACATAGCTAAAGTAAGACAAGTAAACGGAACAGCAGTGATAGGGAAAGATATGTAAGCTGATATGCAAATGATAGCTACGCAAACAGCCATTTTTGATAGGGTTTTTGTTGTTAATGATGATGATGACATAAAATTATCTCCTTATATATTTATAAAATTGAATTTTATAAAGTATGTTTTGATATGATTATAAGAAAATAAAAAGATATAGTCAACTCTAAAGATATTTTTGGTTTACTATATTGTTAAGTTTTGATATTTTTATTTGATTATAAAAAAGTTTTTAATTACAATAGATTGTATAAAATCAACAATAGTATAGTAGGTGATTTCATGGAAATTATTGATAATATAAATAAAACGATGAAAGATGATTTGATAAAAGAAATAAAAAAGAATAGTAAAATATCTATAGCTTCAGCTTGTTTTTCTATATATGCTTATCAAGAATTAAAAAAGCAATTAGATAATATAGAACAATTAAGATTTATATTTACATCACCAACTTTTATAAAGGAAAAAGTGGAAAAAGAAAAAAGAGAGTTTTATATACCTAGATTATCCAGAGAAAAAAGTTTATATGGAACAGAATTTGAAGTTAAGTTAAGAAATGAATTAACGCAAAAATCCATTGCAAAAGAATGTGCTGAATGGATAAAAGAGAAAGTCATATTTAAATCAAATACAACGAATGAGAATATGGCTGGTTTTATGAATATTGAAACTAAGGATAAAAAGATTACATATATGCCCATACAAGGTTTTACAACTGTAGATATTGGTTGTGAACGCGGTAATAATTTTTATAATATGATCAATAAAATAGATGCACCATATAGTGAAGCTTATTTGACTTTATTTGAGAATATTTGGCAAGACAAAGATAAATTACAAGATGTTACAGATATTGTAATTGATAGTATTTCTAATGCTTATAAAGAAAATCCTCCAGAATTAATTTATTTTATAACTTTATATAATGTATTTAGTGAATTTTTAGAGGATATATCTGAAGATATTTTGCCTAATGAAGCCACTGGTTTTAAAGATAGTAAGATATGGAATTTATTGTATGATTTCCAACAAGATGCGGTATTGGCGATTATTAATAAATTGGAAAAATATAATGGCTGTATATTAGCAGATAGTGTAGGTTTAGGGAAAACTTTTACGGCATTAGCAGTTATAAAATATTATGAGAATAGAAATAAAAGTGTATTAGTACTTTGCCCTAAAAAATTAGCAGAAAATTGGAATACATATAAAGATAATTATATAAACAATCCTATTGCTGTAGATAGATTAAATTATGATGTGTTATTCCATACCGATTTATCAAGAAAACAAGGTTTTTCTAATGGCTTAGATTTAGATAGAATTAATTGGGGGAATTATGATTTGATAGTTATTGATGAAAGTCATAATTTTAGAAATGGTATGGGGACTCATGCTAATAATAATGAAAATCGCTATGCAAAATTGATGGATAAAGTAATTCGTGCAGGGGTAAAAACTAAAGTATTGATGTTGTCAGCAACACCTGTTAATAATCGTTTCATTGATTTAAAAAATCAATTAGCATTGGCATATGAAGGAAAAAGTGATTTATTAAATAAAAAATTAAAAACAACAAAAGGAATTGATGAGATTTTCAAAAAAGCACAAAAAGCTTTTAATGAATGGGTAAATTTAGAGCCAGAAAATAGAACTACACAAGTTTTATTGCGTATGTTAGATTTTGATTTCTTTGAAGTTCTAGATAGTGTTACTATAGCTCGTTCAAGAAAACATATTGAAAGATATTATAGTGCAGAGAAAATAGGAAAATTTCCTGAAAGATTAAAGCCTATCTCAAAAAGACCTATGCTCACTGATTTGAAGGAAGCTATTAATTATAATGAAATATATGAACAATTAATATCATTGAATTTGAGTATATATACTCCATCTGATTTTATATTAGATAGTAAAAAAGTAAATTATATAGATTTGACGCAGAAAAAAGGACTTACACAGCAAGGTCGTGAACAAGGTATTCGCCGTTTGATGAGTATAAATTTACTCAAAAGATTAGAAAGTTCAGTATACTCATTTGAAGTAACCTTGAATAGAATAAAAGATTTAATAAATGATACTATTAATAAAATAGATGAGTTCGAACAATCTGGATTAGGTGATATTGATGCTATGAATATGAATATGGATAGTGATTTTGATGCTGATGACCAAAATACAGATTTATTCACTGTAGGTAGGAAAGTAAAAATTAGCCTAGCTGATATGGATTATATAAGTTGGAGACATTATCTAAAAAAAGATGCTGAAACGTTAGATTTACTATCTTTAATGGTAGGAGATATTACAGCGGATCACGATATGAAATTGCAGTCATTATTAGAGTTGATATCAGAGAAGATAGAAAATCCTATAAATGAAAATAATAAAAAAATAATGATATTCTCGGCATTTGCAGATACTGCAATGTATTTGTATGAAGAAATAAGTCAGTATGTGAAAACAAAATATAATTTAGATGTAGCAGTAGTAACAGGTTCAATAGAGGGAAGAACTACAATAAAGAATTTCAAAGCTAGTTTAAATAATGTATTGACTTGTTTTTCGCCTATATCTAAGGGAAAAGATATATTAATGCCTCAAAATAGCGATAATATTGATATATTGATTGCTACAGATTGTATTTCTGAAGGGCAAAATCTACAAGATTGTGATTATCTAATAAATTATGATATTCATTGGAACCCTGTGAGAATTATTCAACGTTTTGGACGTATTGACCGTATTGGCAGTAGAAATAAGGTTATTCAATTAGTTAATTTCTGGCCAGATTTATCTTTAGATGAATATATAAATTTAAAAGGTAGAGTAGAAACGAGAATGAGAATTTCGGTAATGACTTCTACTGGTGATGATGATTTAATTAATCCAGAAGAAAAAGGTGATTTGGAATATAGAAAAGCACAATTAAAGAAATTACAAGAAGAAGTAATAGATATTGAAGATATGTCAAATGGTATATCTATTATGGATTTGGGATTGAATGAATTTCGTTTAGATTTGTTAGAATATATAAAAACTCATGAGGATTTAGATAAAAAACCGTTTGGTATGCATGCTGTAGTGAATAAAAGTGATGATTTGCCAAATGGAGTAATTTTTGTATTAAAAAATCGCAACAATAATATAAATGAAGATAGTCTAAATCGTATTCATCCATTTTATATGGTTTATGTAAGTGAAGAAGGAGAGGTCGTTTGTGATTATCTAAATCCTAAAAAATTATTAGATACAATGAGACTTCTTTGTCGAGGAAAAGACAAGCCAATTACTCATTTATGTAAGATTTTCAATGAGCAAACAAATGATGGTAAAAATATGCAAGAGGTATCTCAATTATTAGATGAAGCGATTAATTCTATTATTGATGTGAAAGAAGAAAGTGATATAGATAGTTTATTTACAACTGGCGGAACGAGTGCTTTATTATCAACTATAAATGGTATAGATGATTTTGAATTAATTTGCTTTTTGGTGATAAAATGAGGTGGGTGTTAGTATATGCTTTTTCCAGAAAAAACAGAGTTTAAAAAGAGAATACCAAAGCAAAAGTTTTATACAAATATGGAGATAACATCTAATTTAAAAAAGGCTTTTGTGGAGCAGATAAAGATAATTTATTGGCAAAATAAATTGACATCTACAACATTGAATATAGATAAAGGTAAATCTGTATTAGAAATTGAAGTCATAGAAATAAAATTAAATAGTAAAAATTTAGATGAGATGGTTTTATCTAAAATAGATAAATGTATACCGTACCATATATTGTTTTTATTAGAGTATGAAGGTATGTATCAGGCTTTTATCAGTTATAAGGAGATAGAAAATGAGAAGATAAAAGTAAATAAATACTATCATACGCAATGGCTAGAAAAAGAAAATCTTCCATGTAAAATAGAAGGTTTGAATATGGATAGTGTATATGAAAATTTTATACGTCAAATTGCAGGGGCAGAATTAAATGTAGGTTCAGAGGAGAAGAATAATTTAAAAGAAGATATTGAACAAGCAGAAGAAAAGAAACAGTTAGAAAAACAGATAAGTGCTTTGCAGGCAAAAATAAGAAAGACAAAACAATTTAATCGAAAAGTAGAATTGAATAATGAGTTAAAAAGATTGAGGAAAATTATGCAATAAAATATAAAAAACTATAATGAACATAATTTATTAAAAATATGAAGTAAATAAATAATGTATATATTTACAAAATAAATGATAGCATATTTACAAAAATCTATCATGTGATATAATGATGATAGAGATATTAAAAAAAAACATCATTTGTAAAAGGAGATGTTAACTTGGTAGTTACAGAAGATGAAATAAATGACTATTTATTAAAAGTAAAAGACGCAATAAAAAAAGATAAATATAAATTAGAACGAAATAGAAATAGAGTAGATAATAATAATTTATTCATAGATTATGTTATAGATGAAACAAAGGTAAAAAATATTTTGCTAAAATTAACAGCAAAAGACTTTTCTGAGATATTACAGAATGAACATAAAGGTTATGAGCACGAACTTTTATATGTCTTTGGCAAAGACGTTGAACTTTTGGAAAGATTGGGCGGTTCTAGTAGGCTAGTTTCTTTGTACATAAAGTTTAACAAGTTGGATAGTTGTTATGTAATTGTAATATCATTTCATGAGCAGAAATATCCAATGAAATATTATTTTAAATAATGATATTATTTTTTGAGGAGGATTTATTATGAAGGACAGAGAAAGAACAGATTTTTGCACAATATGCAGGAAAAATACAGGATATACTTTAAAAAAAAGAAATATAAAAAAAGTTATTAGAGAGAAAGAGTATATTTTTAATATTACAGTAGCTGTTTGCAATGAATGTGGTGAAGAAATAAATATTAAAGGTTTGATTGATAAGAATATTCAGGAAGTAGATAAGCAATATAGAGAATATGAAGATATTGTATCTATTGAAGATATAAAAAAACTCATGAAAATTTATAATTTAGGAAAAGCACCATTATCTCTTGCATTAGGATTTGGTGAAATAACAATCACGAGATATTTATTAGGACAAATTCCTTCTAAAGAATATTCTGACATTATAAGAAAAGCATTATCTTCTCCAACATATATGAAAAAGAAACTTAATGAAAACAAAGATAAAATAGCTCCAACAGCTTTTAAGAAATCAATGGAAATAATAAACAAACTTGAAGATTTATTTTCTATATCAGGTGAAATGGTAAGTGTTATATCTTATATTTTTAAGAAATTAGAAGAAGTTACTCCGCTTATGCTTCAAAAATTATTATATTTTGTTCAGGGAATATCATGTGTATTAAATAAAAAACCTATGTTTACAGAAGATTGTCAAGCATGGGTACATGGTCCAGTTTATCCTGATGTATATGAATTATTTAGAGATTTCAAATATAATCCTATAGAAGATGTACGATTTGCAATTTTTGATAAAGCAGAAGAACATCTTAGTAAAGAAGAGCGTATAGTAATTGATTTAGTTATAGATACTTTTGGTGTATATGGTGGAAAAATATTAGAAAAAATTACTCATTCAGAGATACCGTGGAAATCTGCTAGAAAAGGATATGAAGATAATATTCCATCAAATGAAATAATATCTATAGAAAGCATAAAATTATATTATTTAAGACAAAATGAAATATATGATTTTTCTTCTGAAGAAGGATTACGAAAATATATAAAAAATATATTAAATAATTAATACTTTAAAAGAAAAGTATAAAAAAGCTTATTGTTAAAAAAATATATAATTATTTGCTAAGTGTGGAAATAATAAGATTGATATTAATTTATTCTAAATATAATATATTACTAAAATAATAGATTTTTAAATAAAAAAATGATATAATAATTGTTTGAATTTTGAATGGAAAAAGAAGCCACTATCTCAATTAAATAAAGTTGAGATAGTGGTTTTTTTATGTAGAAATAAAATAAGGTATGGAGGGTTAAGTTATGGAGAAGATGAGAATGGAGTCTATGGATATAATAGCTCAAAATGTGGAAAATATAGGAAATTTATTTCCTGATTGTATTACAGAAGCTAGAGATGAAAATGGTAAAATACAGAAAGTAGTTGATAGAGATAGGTTAATGCAAAAATTTTCACATAAAATAATCGGGGGGGGGTACAACGGAACGTTATGAATTTACTTGGGTAGGAAAAAATACTTCAAGAGTGGAAGCAAATACGACTACAAATAAGACTCTACGCCCATGTATAGAGGAAAGTAAGGATTGGGATAATACAGAAAATCTCTATATTGAAGGGGACAATCTTGAAGTACTCAAATTGTTGCAAAATAGTTATTTTAATAAGGTAAAAATGATATATATTGATCCTCCATACAATACTGGTAATGATTTTATTTATGTAGATGATTTTGCACAGAATATAGATGAATATGAAGAAGCCAAAGGTTCTTTTGATGAAGAAGGCAATCGTTTATTTAAAAATACAGATACTAATGGTAGATTTCATTCTGATTGGTGTTCTATGATTTATCCTAGATTAATATTAGCTAGAAATTTATTAGCTGATGATGGAGTTATATTTATTTCTATTGATGATAATGAACAAGAAAATTTAAAGAAAATATGTGATGAAGTTTTTGGTGAGAAAAATTTTATTGCACAGGTTATTTGGGAAAGAGCATATGCACCAGTAAATTTGAAAAAACATTTTTCAGAAAATCATGATTATATAATTTGTTATGCTAAAGATATTGATAAGGCTATTTGTAATGGATTACCACGAGCTTCAGAAGCAAATGATAGATATAGTAATCCTGATAATGATCCTAGAGGTGTTTGGCAAAGTGATAATTTATCAGTTGGTCCAATTGTGCAATCAAAAATATATGAGATAATAACGCCAGGTGGAAGAAAAGTATTACCTCCAGAAGGATATTGTTGGAGGCTTACCAAAGAAAAATTTAAAGAATATATAGAAGATAATAGAATTTGGTTTGGTAAAGATGGAAATAACGTACCAAGAATAAAAAGATTTTTGTCAGAAGTAAAACAATCTGTAACACCAATGACTATTTGGAAATATAGTGAGGTCGGACATTCTCAAGATGCAAAACAGAATTTGAAGAAACTTTTTGATGGTAAAAGCTTTTTTGATTATCCAAAATCAGTAGAATTAATAAAAAGATGTATACAATTGTATTCTAATGAGTCATCTATTATTTTAGATTTTTTTAGTGGTTCAGCAACAACTGCTCATGCTGTTATGCAGTTAAATGCGGAAGATGGCGGTAAGCGTAAATTTATTATGGTGCAATTACCAGAAAATATAGATGAAAAGAGTGAGGCTTTTAAGGCTGGTTATAAAAATATCTGTGAAATTGGCAAGGAACGTATTTGTCGTGCTGGTGAGAAAATAAAAGAAGAAGCAGGGCTTAATGGGCAGGATTTGGATATTGGTTTTAGAGTATTGAAATTAGATAGTAGTAATATGAAGGATATCTATTATAGTGCTGATGAATATGATCAAGGAATGCTTGAAAATATGCAGTCAAATACAAAAGAAGATAGAACGGATTTAGATTTATTATTTGGCTGTTTAGTAGATTGGGGATTGGAATTAGATAAACCATATACTACAAAAGTAATCAATGGTCATAAGGTGCATATTTATAATGATGGAGATTTAGTAGCTTGCTTTGAGAAAGATTTGGATATGAAAACTATAGATGAAATTGCAAAATTACAAGCATTAAGAGTAGTATTTTGTGATAATAGTTTTGTTGATTCAGCTACAAAGATAAATGTAGCTGAACATTTTAAAATGATTGTTCCTGATACTGATATAAAGATTATATAATGAGGTGAGCAAATGAGATTACAGTTTAAACATCAGAAATTTCAACAAGATGCTACAAATGCTGTTTGTGATATTTTTGCAGGACAGCCTTATAGTTCAATTAATTATAGATTAGATAGTGGCGATAATATCGTTTTACATGATAATGCTTGGGCAAATGCAAAAGTACAGATAGATGATAATACTATTTTAGAGCGTATAAATAAAATCCAGCGTGAAAATCAAATTGCTGTATCTAAAAAATTAGAAGGTAAATATAATCTCACCATTGAAATGGAAACTGGTGTAGGCAAAACTTATACTTATATAAAAACTATATTTGAACTTAATAAAAGATATGGTTGGAGTAAATTTATAATAGTGGTACCATCTGTTGCTATTCGTGAAGGTGTATATAAATCTTTGCAGATAACACAGGAACATTTTGCTCAAGAATATAGTAAAAAGATAAGATTTTTTGTCTATAATTCGCAAAGATTGAATGAAATAGAAAGTTTTGCGTCAGATAATGCCATTAATGCAATGATTATAAATTCACAAGCGTTCAATGCCAAAGGAAAAGATGCTCGTCGTATTTATATGGAATTAGATGAGTTCCGTTCGCGTAAACCGATTGATGTCATTGCAAAAACAAATCCTATTTTAATCATAGATGAACCACAATCAGTAGAGGGACCAAAGACAAAAGAAGGATTGAAAAAATTTAATCCTTTATTTATATTGCGTTATTCTGCTACACATAAAAAAGATAGTATTTATAATATGGTTTATCGCCTTGATGCAGTGGAAGCTTATAATAAAAAATTGGTAAAAAGAATAGCAGTGAAGGGAATTATGCAAAAGGGGATAACTGCTACAGAAGGTTTTGTTTATCTTGAGAAAATAAATTTATCAGAAAAAGCTCCAACTGCTATGTTGCAATTTGATGTAAAAGGTGCAACGACTATTCGCAAAAAAACCATGAAGGTAAATGAAGGTTTTAATCTTTATGATAATTCAGGTGAGCTAGACGAATATAAAAATAATTATGTAGTCAGCAGTATCAATGGTAAAGAAGACTATATTGAGTTTTTAAACGGCAAGCGAGTATATATTGGACAAGTATGTGGTGAAGTCAATGAAGAACAGTTGCGACGTATTCAGATACGAGAAACGATTTTATCACATCTAGATATGGAGAAAAAACTATATAACAAAGGCATAAAAGTATTGTCTTTATTTTTCATTGATGAGGTAAGCCATTATAAGCAATATGATGAAGCTGGACAGGCTCAAAATGGTATTTTCGCCAAAATGTTTGAAGAAGAATATGAAAAAGTTTTAAACGAATTCCAATTGGATTTAGATAGTGATAGTTATAGAGAATACTTAGAAAATATAAGTGCCAATAAAACTCATGCAGGATATTTTTCAATTGATAAAAAAGGTCGTATGCAAAATGGTAAGATAAATAAGAAAGAAAATACTTGTGAAGATGTTGATGCATATGATTTGATTATGAAAGATAAAGAGAGATTATTATCTTTTGATGAACCTGTTAGATTTATTTTTTCACATTCAGCACTTCGTGAAGGTTGGGACAATCCAAATGTATTTCAAATTTGTACATTGAAGCAAAGTAATAGTGAAATCCGCAAGCGTCAAGAAGTAGGTCGTGGTCTTCGTCTATGTGTAAATCAAAAAGGTGAACGTATGGATGAAACTGTATGGGGAGAAGATGTACAAGATATTAATACATTGACTATTATAGCTAGTGAAAGTTATGATAGCTTTGCTAAAGCGTTGCAAAATGAATTAGCAGAAGTCTTAGAAAATAGACCAAAAGTAGTAAGCAGAGAATTATTTGAAGGTAAAATTATCAAAAATAATAAAGGTAATCAAATAATCATAGATAAAGATATGGTAGATACTATTTATTATGATTTGGTAAGTAATAAATATATAGATAGAAAAGGAAATTTAACGGATAAATATTACGAAGATAGAAAAGAAGATAATATTGAATTTTCCCCAGAAATAAAAGAGTATACTTCATCTATTTTGGATATTATAGATAGTATATATAATGAAAAATCTATTGATATTGCTAATGCTTATAATACTAATGTTGAGTTAAAGTTGAATGTAGAAAAATATAATATGAGAGAGTTCCAAAATCTTTGGTCAAGAATAAATAAAAAAGCTATTTATGAAGTAGAATTTAATAGCAAAGATTTTATAAATAAGGCAATAGATGCATTAAATCGAAAACTACATGTAACGAAGATTTATTTTAAAATTGAAAAAGGACAATTGGATAAGATAAAATCCAAAGATGATTTATTATCAGGTACAGCCTTTGTCAAAGAAACACGCAATGAATATGATAGTAAAAATATTTCTGTGGCTAATAGTAGTGTAAAATATGATTTAGTAGGCAAATTGGTAGAAGGTACTGGGCTTATACGCAAAGATATTGTATCTATATTAGTAGGGCTTGAGAAAAATGTATTTAATCAATTTAAAAATAATCCAGAAGAATTTATTATCAAAGCTACTAATTTAATCAATGAAGAAAAAGCAACGACTATAATTGGTCATATAGAGTATAGTTTATTAGATAAAACGTATGATATAGATGTATTTACAGAAAATACGTTAAAAGGAAAACTAGATGTGAATGCAATGAAAACGCGTAAGCATTTATATGACAATTTAGTATATGATTCTAAAGTTGAAAGAAATTTTGCTACAGAATTAGAAGCATCAGATAAGGTAGCTGTATATGTGAAATTGCCAAATAAATTTTTTATTCCTACACCTGTGGGAAGATATAATCCAGACTGGGCGATTGCTTTTTATGAAGGTAGTGTAAAACATATTTATTTTGTGGCGGAAACAAAAGGTACAATGTCTTCAATAGAATTGCGAACAATAGAAAAATCTAAGATAGATTGTGCTAAGAAATATTTTGAAAAACTAAAAAATGATGATGTAATCTATGATGTAGTAAATAGTTATGATGAATTATTAAATATCATAAGTAAATAATAAAAATAGCCTTTATACTAAGAGAAGACAAGTTCTCAAGTATAAAGGCTATCTTTAATTTATAAAGTATTTAATTTTAAAGGAGTTGCAGGAAGAAGGATTAAATTGTATTAATCTATATCAATTTGAGTAGTTGTTGATTGTGGTTGAAGTTTTGGCAATGTCATTTTTAAAACACCGTCAGTATATTCAGCTTTAGCATTAGCTTTATCTATCTGATCTACATAGAAAGGATTTCTATTATAATAAAGATTGACAAAATATGATATAATTTAGATAAGAAATATATTTAATTAAGTATTTATTTTTAAGGATTTTAAATGATAGAATTAGTAGGATATCATGGAACAATAAAAACTAATGCAGAGAAGATACTTTCTAGTGGTATTTTTAAAGAAAGTAATGAAAAAGATGATTGGTTAGGTCATGGAATATATTTTTTCGCTGACGTAGAAAATGCAATTAAATGGGCGAATGAAAGAGCTAATAGATATAATGAAGAAGCAGTTGTATTATCTGCTAATATAAAATGTGACATGAATAGGTATTTAAATTTAGATTATCAGTTTAATCGTAGAAAAGTTTCATTATTTTTTAAAGATATAATAAATAAATCTGATAAAGATATTAGTTTTTATAAACGTGATGAAGAGAAAAGATGTATAGCTTGTGATTTATATAAAGATTTTTTTGGAATATACGTAATAGAATTTACTTTTTCAAGAAAGGTAAAAAAGGTCATTCAGAAGATAAAGATATATTAGGATTTAGTAGTGTACCAGAAAAACAAATTTGTGTATCTAATCATCAGTGTATAAGTAATATCAAGATTGTTAGAGGTGATAAATATGTTGAAGGAATATGAATATAAAAAAGCACTTAAACTTTTAGATGAACTTTTGGATAAGTATAATATTCCAAATAAAAAATCTGAAGATGGTATTGCTAGAATTGATGGTTTAGTAGTAGATGAGTATTTTGATAAAATAGATTTATTTGATGATATTATAGATGATAAATACGATATGCCAACTCAAGATATAGAAAATATAGCAGAAACAAGTTATGAAGATGATGTAGAACTTAATGAATTTGTTTTAGCTGCATAAAAGGGAAAAAGAAATGATAGTTAATCAAAATGAAGTGAAATCAACAGCATTAGAAAATATAAATATGTATTTTGAAAATATAAGTTTTCAAAGTAGTGGTAAAAATATAAAAGATAATACAAATGAAATAGATGTTGGATTTAAAGAAAATCATAAATATGAAGAAAATAAAATATTTATAAAGTTATATTGTAAAGTAGAAAAAAAAGATAGCTTTGAGTTGAATTTATGTTTGGTAGGTATTTTTATAGTAGGAAAAGATTTTCCAGTTAGTAAATTACTACCAAATGCTATAGCAATAATGTTTCCTTATTTAAGAAGTCAGGTAACTATTATGACAACTCAGCCAAATGCGACTCCAGTAGTAATACCACCTATAAATATAAATAGTTTTTTAAAAAGACAAAATGAAAAAATAAATAAAAAATAAATATTATCTTTTATGTTTGAATAGTTATGATGAATTATTAAATATCATAAGTAAATAATAAAAATAGCCTTTATACTAAGAGAAGACAAGTTCTCAAGTATAAAGGCTATCTTTAATTTATAAAGTATTTAATTTTAAAGGAGTTGCAGGAAGAAGGATTAAATTGTATTAATCTATATCAATTTGAGTAGTTGTTGATTGTGGTTGAAGTTTTGGCAATGTCATTTTTAAAACACCGTCAGTATATTCAGCTTTAGCATTAGCTTTATCTATCTGACCTACATAGAATGAACGTTGCATTGTGCCATAATAGCGTTCTTGATGAATGTAGTTACTTTCTTCATTTGGATTTTGTTCGTTTTGCATTGTAGCTTTGATAGTTAAATAACCATTTTGATAATCAAGAACGATATTTTCTTTTTTTACTCCTGGTAATTCAGCAGTGAGTTCATAAGCATTATTTGTATCTTTTACGTCAACTTTGAATGCATTGAACATGGAATTTACTGGAGCAAATGCGTTTTGGAAAAATGGTTCATTGAAAACATCAAAAATAGATTTGAAAGAATTATCTCTAGATGCAAGATTATTTGTAAATGTAGGAATTAAACCAAACATGATAAATACCTCCTAAAAGTTTAAAAGTCAAATTCTATTTAAAAGAAATTAGTCAATATTAATTTGGGTAGTTGTTTCTTCTTTAGTAGCTTTTGGTAAAACTACAGTCAAAATACCATCTTGATAAGAAGCTTTGATATTTTTTTCATCAATATCGTCAATGTAGAAAGAACGTTGCATTTCACCTACATAACGTTCACGGCGAATATATTTTTCTTGAGGTTTTTCATTTTTATCATTAGCATTTTCAGCAGGTTTTTCTTCTGTGGAATTTGTAGTAGTTGTTTTAATTGTTAAATAACCTTTGTTGTAGTCAAGAGAAATATTTTCTTTGGCGATGCCTGGTAATTCAGCAGTGAGTTCGTAAGCTTTATCAGTATCTTTTACATCTACTTTAAAGGATTTTACATAAGAATTCATTTTTGCAAATGGTTCATGAAAGAAAGGTTCATTGAAAACATCGAATAATTTATTGAAATCATCATCACTTTTAGCAATATTTTTGGCAAATGGAACTAAACCGAACATAAATAACAACCTCCATGTATAGAGCAATAAATAAGGTCAAAAAGTCAAAGTTTGTTTTGAATTAAACGGACTATCAAGTCCGCATTTAACTTTTATTTATTGTTATTAGTAAAATTATAAGATTAAAGTTTAGATTTTGTAAGTATCTTAAGGAATACTTCTTATCTTTTGTATCTCTTAACGTCCTTACAATTATTATTATACTCGAATTAGTCAAAATGTCAACGATTATTTTTGACTTTTTGACTAATTTTTATACTTATTTTATAAGCCTTTATAGAGTTTTTGTTATTTTAAATTTGACTTTTTGTTATTTTAAAAATATATGAGAGGTACCATTTTGGTACCATCTCTTTATGAATTTAAATATGCATCAAATTTTGAAGCAGCATCTACTTTTCTGCTTTTAGTAATATGCAAATAAATTTGACGTGTTGTAGAGTCATTGGTATGCCCTAACCGATCTTGTATTACTTCTAATGATTCACCTGCTGCTGCTAATAATGATGTGTGGGTATGGCGGAATGTATGTGGATGGATCCAACTTAACCCGATTTTTTTGGCTATCTTTTTTATGAAGCCGTATAGATTACAGGTTAAAATTGGTTTTCCTGGATAATATCGAGAAGTAAATATAAAATTATATGTTCTATCCCAATTATTTGCATTTTTTATTTTTTGTTTATTTTGTATTAATCGCCATTCTTTCATCACATCTATAAAAGATTGTGAAATAGAAATTTCTCTAATACTATTTTTAGTTTTTGGAGTTTGTACATAATAATTTTTTTGACTGCAACCATAGATATTTTGGGTAATTTTTATAGTCTTATTTTTTATATTAAAATTATCCCATTCCATAGCACATACCTCGCCTAATCTAGCACCAGTATAGATTAGAAAATATACCATATAATAATATGGATATGCATATGCATCATTTTTAGCTTCATTTAAGAAAGTGAGTAAATCTTCTTTTTCTAGATATAATGGTTTAGGTTTTTGTTGTAGCAGTTTAGTTTTTTCGACTAAAGTCATTTTAGGTAAATCAATATTTTCACAAGGATTATTAGTGATAATATTATTTTTTAAAGCATGTTTAAATATCATTTTTATATAGGTTAAGTTTTTTGTAATAGTTTTACGTTTTTTACCCATATCGAGCATATTTTGTATATATGCTTGAATATTTAGAGCGGTGATATGTTTTAATTTAACATCTTGCCCCCAGAATGATATTAATGCTTTTAATAAATATTGTATGCCCTTTTGTGTAGATATCTTAGTATAATGTTGATATTCTTTAAACCAAATTTCTTGAACATAATAAGCAAATGTTATATCTTTAGGTTTAGCAAATACCTTTCCCGCATAATATTGGGACTCTATTTCTGCTATTGCTTTTTTAGCATCGCTTTTTTTAGTAAAGCCACAGCGTTTGATACGGATACGTTTTCCTGTATCATCTCTACCAACATCTATAATGAACCAATATGTTTTGCCTTTTGTCTTTGTAAGGCGTTCATGTATTCTAGCCATAGTTTTCCCCTTTCACTATGCCTAGCTATTACTATGTATGATTTTAGTATGTAAGAAAAGTGAAATTATGTCAAATAAGAAAAAAATTAGTTGTAAAATTATTTAAGTAATGATAATATAAAAATAGGGATAGTGTATTATTTTTTAGAAAGGATGTGTCGTCGTGTGGTGGAATATGTTTCTTCATTTAAGAAAAAAGATTTCATATATTGCCATTTTTATGGCGATATGTTCATTATTTACGTTTATAATAACAATAATTTGGTGGATTTGTCCGATAGTTTCTAAAGAAATTTTGTTAGAATATCGATGGGTTTTAAGTATAATATTAGTTATTTATTTAATTCGTAGTAGAAAAATTAAAATTAATTAAGGAATAGGTAAAAACCTATTCCTTTTTTTGTGTTTCGCGAGGATCTTTTATTTCCAATCGTTGCTGTGTTTTTTTCATATTTTCAACACCAATAAAGTCCTTTTCAGAATATTTATTCCATATTTTTAATATTGCTCCTATTAGACCATCAGTACTGGCTTCCATTTCAGTTTTTTCTTTATCTTGTTTGAATGTTATTTTACCACCAAATAATCCTATAATAAGTAAAGCTAAAACACCAATGAAAACAGGGTCGCCGAGTAATTCAATGATTCCAGCAGATTGAACATTTATACGGGAACGAATATTTTTGCTTTCTTGATTAAGTTTTAATTCATCTGCTATCTCATTAGCTCTAATTAATAATCCTTGCATATATAACGGAATATCAATAGCATTAGGGCTTTCTGATGTTTCAACAGATAATGTTAGATGTGCTATATCATTTTTTATATAAAAAGGATTTAAAGCTCTTTCTATAAATTCACTATATTCATCAACACATGATAAAGTTTGTTGATTTCTAAAAAACGTATATAATTTAGGATCCACTCTGCTTTTTGGAATTCCTCGAATCCAATTTATTTTTCTTCTACGTGTAAAAGTACATTTATCTTCATCAATATCTTCATTTGAAATATTAACTTCAAAAAATGTATCATCTTCTATATAACCAAAAGCAAATGAAGCTGATGAAGCCGATGGGATAATAACAACATCGCCTTTTTTTATTTCTTTACAAAATTTATATACTTGATTTAATATACGTGTAGCTTGTGGATGATTAATTTTTATTTTATCTATTAAATCATCTGTACGTTTCTCTTCAGGTACACATGGGACATCTTCATGACCTATTGCAACAAAACCATCTAAAAAGAACTCATCAAAATAACTGCCACCTTGAGTTCTAATAAACCAATATTTGCGATTAGAATCAACAATATTTGGTATAAGATTTTTTTTACGCATTAGATTATAAATTTCTTCTTTTAAATCCATAAATGTCTTCCTTTTTATTAATTATTTATAAAATTTGTTAGCACCAGTTTTTACTGGTGCTTTTTTTATTATATGTTTATATCTTTATTAATGTTGCATACGTTTGAAGTATTCAATTGCCTGTGGTGTAAATTCGATATAAGTATTACCATCAGCAAATGATGCTAATTCATAGGGTTGATAGATAAGGTAAATTGTTCCATTGCCACCTAAATAATAATCTTCGCTAACTCTATCTACATCCCAACCATTACGAAGTGGAATTTGTTTCATTCCTTGATTATAAAGTTTGGTAACATGTCCTCTTATGCCTATATTTTCAAGTTGTTCAGCTGATTGAATTGGTACAAAATAGCTTACAGGGATTTTATTACCAGTATGTTTATCATATACTAGACCAACTGTTTCATACATACCGTGTGCAGCACCAGCGTTATACCAATAACTTGTAATTGTCAAAGAAATATAGTTCTCATCTTCAAATTTAAGACTATATTTCATGCTTCCTTGATAAAAATTACCAGCATCATAACGACCTTTTAAATTATATACATATGTTGCAATATCGGTATTAATCTTGTTTTGTACATCTTGGTCATTGAGGTATACAATAGGATATTTTAATTTTAAATTAGTATAGTTTTGTTCACCAGAATCAACATATGCTAAGCATAGACTAGGTATTAGCATTACCACAAACAAAGTTAATAAAAATAATTTCTTCATAATATCACTCCTAATAATTATTTAATGGTTTTTGAAACTTTATTTTTCTCAACTCAATATCTTTATTTAAACTATCAGCATGAGTAAATAAAGTTTTAGCTAATAATACATAAGTACCGTTATTTATAGTTTCATGATAATGAGATGGATTTAAATTGTTCGCAGAATAAGCTTGAATTGCCTTTATATTATTGTTGCTATCTAAATCATATAATACATACATCGGAATTAAATGATTATTACCATGCCATTTCCCTAAATTTTCATCTACACTGTCTTTATCGTCATTTATTACAGTCATAGTAAATATTACAGGGTCGTAACTTTTTGAGCCATTACTATACATCTCATAATTATTTTTTAAATAAAAGTATTCTGTGGTGTATGGAACAGAAGCAATCATATCGTTGGGCTTATTGTAGATAATAATTTCTTTATCGCTAGTTAAACCTACAAAGCCATTTTCATCGAATTTTGATATGGCTATTACAGGTTTATATCTTTTTATTAAAATTTGATTAGCTTGTTCTAAGAGATTTTTTTCGTTGCTAGGTATTACTATTTTATTAGAATCATCTATATATTTTGGGGAATTATTTTCTTTATTCTTTAATTTGTTATCTCTATCAACTAAACCAGCAGCAACTTTTTTCAGAGTTTCGTAATCAGTGCTTGGAATTATAGTTATAAATTCACCCATAGCATTGTCATGACTAATTTCGAAACCACCTCTTATTGGATATAAAGCTATTTCAAATATTTGTACTTTATTGGTCTTAAAATGTATCTTCATATGCATTAATCTTTTCTTTTGTTCGTTAGGAATATTTTGCAATATCCAACAATCTGCGATGTCATTACTAGCATCATATGTCAGTGTCTCGGTATCTACATATTCAGTTACTTCAGAATTAGAAAAAAACCAATACCAGCGTTTATCTAATTCTTTAGCAGAACATAAGCTAGTAATTAATAAAAAAATTAGTAGAATTAAAGGTAATATTTTTTTCATAATATGACTCCTAAGGAATTATGCAGATTGGGTTTGTTCTTCTTCAATAGACAATGTTTGTCTATATTGTTCTGCTACCATAGTTTTATTGAATTCTGCTGCTGGGTCAAATTTATAAACTAAATTTTCTAGGTCATCTATTGATATCTTGAAAAACTCTTTTCGATTATTTACCTTATTAACACGATTATTTTCTAATGCTTGATGTAAATCTGATTCTAATTGAACAGCGTCATTTGAAAAAATAAAACTATGCACATCAAATTTAAATGGAACGCTAGCACTACCAAGTTCATCAATACGTTCTTGAGGATCAAGACGTCTAGTCATCCCAATTTTAAATATATTATCACCAAATGATCCTAAATTACTTATAACATAAACATAACCGGCTTTACCATTTTGAAGATTAGTAATTTCTTCTTTCTTTTTATCTATGTCATTAAGCTGTGATTCTAATTCTTTAATTTTGGCTAATAATTGCTTAGTCTTTTCATCGTCTTCAGAAGTTTTTAGTTGTTCATTTATATTGGCAATCTCTGTTTCATATTTAGCCGCTTCTTGTTTCATTTGCTCTTCTTGCTCTTTTAATCGACGGCGTTCTTCTGCTTCTTGTCGCATTTGTTCTCGTAATGCAAGCTGTTCTTGTCTAGCTGCTTCTTTTTTTACATAATATTCATACTCTATTTTAACAGCATCTATAAATAAAATTTCTAATTCACCGATAAATTTAGTTAATGTTGATGATATAGTTTGGTTGCCACTTCTTGCAATATTTAAGTATTTATTAATTATTTCTCTAATGTTATTTAATGCTTCATCAAGTTTTTTATAATTCAGTGTATAAAGTACATTTTGAAGTTCTGAACGTAATGCAATTACCATTAATTGATAAATTGCTTGATTGGTTTTAGTGGTATATCTATTTGCATATTTTTCTAATAATTCGGTAATGATTTTTTCGTTGGCTTTAAAAGCTGTATTTAATTCTTTATAATCCATGTTATGTAATTTTAAAATTACTGATGGTGCATAAGTGTTAATATCCTTAATTAATTCTGCTGGAAGAGTAATAGTACGGTCGTATGGTTCATGAGAAAATTCGAAATATTTTTTTAGACAACCATTGATGCTTTTTTGAATGGTATCTAATTTTTGTATTTTTTTTATGCGATTATTTTGCTTTTTCTCTAATTTATTTATTTCGTCTTTTAATCTATCAATTTCAGATAGATAGAAAGCTTTTTTGTCAATTTCGTTATTAATATTACTTAATTTTTCATTAGCTTGAGAATTAGCATTGTTGATTATTTCCTGAATTAATTTCTCCTTATGATTTATTTGATTATCTAATTGCTCATTTTTTGATAATAAGGCTTCTATTTTACGTTTACCTTCTAAATTAGCTTGTTCGATTATTGTATTTGCTTGTTTTTTAGCAGATTCTAATAATTCATTACTTTGCTTTTTTATATCTAGATAATTATTGGTAAGATACTTAAAAGCAGACCTCTTTTTAAATATGACTAAAATAAATGCTATAAAATTAAAAAATGGATTTTGTGTGCCAAATAATAGCATAATACCAATAAACCAATTCCGTAAAAACCATTTTTCCTTATAAATTTCTTTGAATTCAAATCCTTTATTATTCACATATAACAACTCCTTATTTTAAATATTAAATTACAATCTATAAGTTTTTAAGATGTATAAATTTTTTTGGAATACCTTGTGCTGTAGCTAGATTATAAATGCTATAATTGGAATTTTCTTGTAAGTAGATATCTGGTAGTAATAATTCAACCGCAAAGGTATTCGCAATTTTTTCTATTTTATCACTGTTAATACTCATGGTATATGTTTTTAACCATTGTGTGTTTTCTTTTGGGGTACAAAGTGCGTGTCCTAGTTCGTGGGCGCATACAAATTTTAATAAATTATCTGTAGTCTTTCTTTTATCAATAAGAATAAATTTTTCTCGCTTATATTTTACATAGTTTCCTAATTTACCGCCTAAATCTATGTATATGATATGTATGTTTTCCTGTTCAGCTATTTGGAATGGGTCATTTGTTCCGTATTTTTTAATAAGCTTAGTTACTATATTTTTTATATTCATACATAATACACCTTCAATCATTTGCGATATTTTTTAGGAGTGTATTTCTTTTTAGCTATTCGTTTCGCTTGTACCATAGCTACTTTTATAGCAGATTTAAAAGCTTCTACGTCTTCAAAGTCATCGTCACCTTCACAGGCAGCAGAAGCCATAGAGTTCATCATATCTTCCAAATCAGATTCAATTTCACGTTCATCTTTTTCGGTTAATTCTGGTAAATCGTCGTCATTGTCTTCAATAATATCACTTTTTTTTATACCAAAAAAATCTGCTATTTTTTGAATAGTTCCCATTCTAGGTTCTTTGGTTCCGTTTTCCCAGGTAGATACAGCTTTGTCTGATACGCCAGCAATTTTAGCAAATTCTTTTTGAGATAAATTATGTTCTAGTCTAAGTTTTTTTATATTTTTAGAGATACTCATCATATTACTTCCTTTCTTTATTTATTTATATACTAAACTAAAAGTAGAAAAAAATCAACTTTATTTATAAAAAAATCTACTTTACGTAGTTGACATTCTACTTTTAGTAGATTATAATAAAAATGTCGAAAGGAGGTATCCAAATGACAATAACTTTAAAACAAGCTAGATTAATAAAAGAAAAACGACAAAAAGATTTAGCCAAATTATTGGGCATACACGTTCAAACTTATCGTAAATTAGAACAACATCCAGAGGAATTAACTATAAAACAGGCAAAAAAAATATGTGATTTCTTAAAAATATCTTATGACGATATTTTTTTTACTCTCTAACTCTACCTAAAGTAGATGGAGAATAAAAATAAAAGGAGATGATTTGATGAATAAAGACCCATTAGAAATTGCTTATCAGGATTTAAATATTCACGACATTATAAAAGAAAGGTACTTTTGTTATGTATATATTTTTGATAATCATTATTCTTTTATTGGGAATTAAAGTATTAATTTCTAGTATACAAATTCATGCTTTAATTTTGTATATGTTAGAAAAAAAATATACACCACCCACTAAGAAAGAATTAGATGACTATAGTACAAAATGGGTGATGTTTCTAATTAAGAAATAAAATGTGATTTTATTAATTCAGAAGTAACGTTTTCGGCAACTTGAACAAATGAAGATAAAGATTTTACACCTAAATCTTTGCAAATACGTTTAGTTTTTTCAAAAACAGAATCATAACGAATATTAGCTATTAATTGATGACCTTTTGGTGTTAAATCTTCAACAATGATTGCGATAGAATTGCTATCATTACGTAAATCAATAAGTTTGTCTTTTACGCAGTAATTTAGGTGATAAATAAGTTCTTTATTAGAATATTTAGTTAATAACTGATATTGATAATCCTCTATAACTGAATCATTAGTAAATCTTAAAGTATTTTGATTAGTTTTTTTTAAAAGTTCAGTATCAATAAAAACGGCGAATTTTCTAGGTTCAACTATTTCTTCAATACAAAGAAGAATATCTCTAATACAATCACAGTTTAATACCATACAATCATCTCCTCATAAGATGATTATAGCATAAAAATATTTAATATATGCTTAGCTATTACTAATTATTCCCTTATCGTAACGAACGCTTGGCGGTGGGTTATTGATGAAACCGCTGTATCAAAATTTATAGCTTATGTATGGGTAGCAACCAAATAAATTGAAAGGAGATTATGTATATGCCTGATTGGAATTTAGAGTGTGAAATAAAAATTCGAGCTTTAGAAGCTTTAAAAGAAAATCTAGATAAAGAGATTGATGAACTAATTAATATCGCCAAAAAGGTTCAGCAAGAACATTTAGAAGTCATAGAGGTACAACAAAATTTAAATGATATAGAAAAAGGGCCGTTGACTATAAGTGAATTTGCTAAAAAAGCAAAAGTAAGTTATGGAGCTATTTATGAAAGAGTACGTACTGGAGTAATAAAAGCCAAAAGAGATGGACGTATTACACGTATACCTTATTCAGAATATGAAAACTATATGCAAAGGATTTGAGAATATGTAGACAATCTATGAAACGAATGAGAAAAATAATATAAAAATTTAATAAAAATTATTAAATCATAATTAAAATTGGTGCGTAGCAAGCCATAGCAGAAAGGTTATTAATGTAACAAAAAATAAAAAAAGAAAATAGCAAATCTTTAACGATAATCTTCTTAACAAATTTATTATGGCAGGGAGGTTTGCAAGTGGATTCTGCTATGGTGCTTGGTACGCACCAATGAAAGAGAGAAAAGAATAAATGAAATGTTGGCGTTGTGGTAAAAAATTGAATAAAGGGCAGGTGCATATATTGCATTTAATATGCGGTCTTGCTGTTCCAGTATGTGCTGATGACCGTCAATGTTATTCATTTGCTCAAGAAATAAAAAGGAGAAGAAAAAAATGAGAATACGTACTGTAAAAAATAATCGAGGCAAGAAAACAAATTTATTTCCATGTAAAGCAAAAGATGTTTTTAAAAATTTATTAGAGATAAATAGTTTATTACTAAAAGCAGGATATAGCAAAGATTGGCATTATAAAGCTAATGGAGAAGTACTTCCATTTTAAGAGGTATATACAATGGATAGATTAACAATAAAAGAAGCAATTTCGTTTTGTAAACAAGGTGAAGAGGTAATATTACGTAATGATGATTATGAGGACTTAATTTTAGTAGATTATGAAGATGGGTATTTAAAAGATATTGCTGGTGATTATATAAATCCTTATAAAGATTTATTAAAAGGTGATTATTTCATAAAAAAAGTTGCTTGAAAGACAACAGGTCAAACAAGCAACCACATAAAAAAATATTTGTAATTTAAGTATAACAGAGGAAAGAAAAATGGTCAAAAAAATTGTATTTCCTAAAATTAATAATTTTACTTCTGAAGAAGTTAAACAAAAATTTTTAGAAATTCTAAAAAGTATTAAGTTAAATATTAAATATGTAAGATTAGTAAATATTAGAGAATCATTAACAGGTTTAAGATTTTATATAAAAACTAAAAACTTTTTTGCTATTGGTGAGTATGATTGCATTGCTAATATCACAATGGCTAGTAGACAAAGAATAAATACTAAAAACTATATAAGCTTCTTATATAAAAGAAATGATTTAGTAAATAAATTGTCATATTTTGTAAAGGTGGAATAAAAATGATTAAAAAAGCAAGTGAAATTATAAATACTGATAAGAAAATTAGATTGTTAATTGCAGGATATCCAGGTATAGGGAAAACGACTCTTGCTTTGTCTGCACCTAAACCATTATTGATTGATGTTGATAGAGGAACTGACAGGGTAGAAGCAAGATACAGAACAGATTTTATTCAACCTGATACTTATGAAGAATTGTTGGAGGACTTGGTACCACTTAATTTAATTGATTATGAAACTCTTGTAATAGATACAGGCGGACAACTTATTAAATTGATGTCGGCATATGTAATAAAACAAAACGCTAAAAATGGTCAAAGAGATGGTTCTCTTAGTTTAAAAGGATATGGAGCTGTTGGTAGAGAGTTTGCAAGATTTATAGATTATTGTTATTACCAATTAAATAAACATGTAGTAATAGTATTTCATGCTAAAGAAGAAAAAGATGGAGATAATACTCGTCTTAGAATTTTAGTAGAAGGACAAACAAAGGATAATGTATGGCAACCAATGGATTTAGGTGGGTTCATGGAAATGCAAAATAATGTTAGAACGATAGGTTTTACTAATTGTGAACGTTATTATGCTAAAGGAACACATGGTATACATGGTGTGCTTACAATACCAGAATTAAATGGAAATCAAAATGGATTTTTAACAAATCTTTTTCATCAGATAAATGAAAATATAAAAGCTGAAGCTAAAGATGCTGAAAAAGAGAAAAAAGCATATCAAAAAATAATTAATACAATAAAAGAAGCAACAGAAGCAATAACAACACCAAGTGAAGCAATGGAAGTTTTAGACTTAATAAATAATCAAAAACATATATTGACTAGTGAAAAGGAATGTAAATCTATATTGTTCGATAAAACAAAAGAATTAGGCTTTAAATGGAACAAATTGAAGGGAGAATTTGTTAATGAAGTATCTGATGACACAAAGTCTGCTTAATTCCTATTTGTATCAATTTAATTGCATTGATGATTATACAGAGGAAGCTCACCGAAGCTTCCTCAATACACTTAATAAAATATATAGTCCACCAAATGAAGCAATACAGCGTGGAATAGATTTTGAAAGATTAGTGTATGAGTATACTGACCTTAAAAATATGACTGATATATCTACAGATGAAATAACTGCTGCTATAAATATTGCAGACTATATACAAGGTGGAAGATTTCAGTATATAGCTAGTAAAACAATAAATGTTAATGGATTGGATTTAGTTTTGTATGGAAGATTAGATGCTTTAAAAGCTGGTGTTATATATGATATCAAATATACATCAAAATATAATGTGGGCAAGTTTATAGATAGTCCACAGCACCCAATGTATTTAGAGCTTATTCCTGAAGCAAAAGAATTTATTTATTTAGTAAGTAATGGAAAATACGTTTGGACTGAAAAATATACAAGAGAGGAAACACCTTCAATTTATCCTATAATACAAAACTTTTTTGAGTATCTTAATAACATGAATTTAATGCAAGTTTATAAGAATAAATGGAAAAGTAGGTATTAATTATGGAGATAATACATGGGAAAATCATAGATATTACACCAGAGGGGCTATTAATAAAAGCACCTTATACCAATATAGATAGGGCTTGCTTTCGTAAATATAGTATGGTTGATATTGGGCTTAATGATGGTAGATATATTAGTAATGAGCAAAGAAAAAAAGCTTATGCATTAATGAAAGAAATTGCTGAATGGAGTGGATATCTTCCTGAATATGTAAAAAGATTGATGAAAACTGAATTTGTAGTAAAACGAATGCAATCCTTAAATAAGGAAATATTTTCTTTATCAAGTTGCGATATGACTACTGCAAAGGAATTTATTACTTATTTAATAGATTTCATCATAGAATATGAAATCCCAACAAAACAGCCATTAAGAGAATTATGTGAGGATATTAATAAATATATCTATATGTGCTTACTTCATAAAAAGTGTTGTATATGTGGCACTAAAGCAGAATTACATCATGTATCTGCTATTGGTATGGGTAGAGATAGAACCGAGGTATTTCAAATTGGTATTCCTGTATTACCATTATGCAGAAAGCATCATATAGAATGGCATACATTAGGTAGTGATACTTTTAATGCTAAATATCATGTAGAGTCCGTTAAATTAACTAAAGAAATTGCTAAAAAATATAATTTAACTAAAAAGAATATGGAGATAAGAACAAAATGAGCAATGTAACTATTAATAAGATTAAATATCAGGAAAGTTCAGGTAAATTAACTATTGAATATATGAGGACCAATGAAAATAAAAAGCCATCATATCATACATCTATATTTAATGATGAACCTGCACCAGAATTTTTTACAGCATTAAAAAATTTAACCAAACCAACATTAAATATTTTAGGATTAGGAGCATTATTGATAAAACGTATAAAACCTTATGCGGTAAGTTTCAAGTATGCAGAAGATAAAACAATGTCAGCAGTTATTTCTAGTATGTTTTATGTGCCTTCTGCTGATAGAGAGATAGTAGTAAATACACCTCTTATGAAATGTCCTTCTGATGAGGTAGAAGCAAGTCAAGCTGGGTTCTTTAATCAAGAAGCGGTTGACGCTCTTTGGGCATTTGAACAAGAAGCACGCAAGTATTTAGATGGTAAGAGAAATCAAATTTCCTTATTTGGAGAAGATACTGAAGCTGAAACAATAACTGATGATGTGTCTGTAGTTGATGTACCAAAACCAAATAATGTTGTACAAATGCCAACAGTGGCACAATAAATAGGAATAGGTGCTTGCCATAAAGACAAGCACCTATCCACGAGGTAAAAAATATGGAATTAAAAGCTCATAATCTCTTAAACTCTTTTAATGATAATTATGCTGAACAATTTAATTTAGATGAAAAAACACAATTATTATATTTTAAGCTTGTATATATATGGAATAAAGCAAGAAGACCAGAAGTTTTTTATGTAGATAATAAAAGATTAATGGAATTAGCACGAATTAACTCTGATAGCTCTTTAATATCTCGTAGAAAAATTTTAATAAAATTAAATTTAATAAAATATACGCCTAGTAAAAAAAGAGGTCAAGCCTCAAGTTATTCTCTATTAAAAAATTATCATGATAATTTCGCTAGTACAACTACTAGTACAAATGCTAGTGTAACTGCTAGTACAATCACTAGCACAACTGCTAGTAAAAATAAAACGCTAGAAGCCAACAATGATAAAGGATTGAGAACACATCATGATAATTTCGCTAGTACAAATGCTAGTCCAATTACTAGCCCAATAACTAGTACAAATGCTAGTGAAAACGCTAGCCATAATAAGAGTAATAGAGATATAGAGAATAATATATATATATATAATAACGCGCGTGATAATAACATTTCTCCAGCAGAAAGTCAAGTACTTATTTTCTATCAAAATCGAATCTGCTCTAATCTAGGAGGAACACCAGGAGCTAATGAAATAGCCTGTCTTAGAGAATATGCACAAGTTTATGGAGCAGAACAAACTATACAGGCTCTAAAAAAAGCATTGCAAAGCTCTAGAAAATTGCAAGGAATATACTTTGTTAAGTATGTAGGTGGAATATTAAGAGGTTGGGCAAATTTGAAAATAGCAGGTGGTGAATCTAATGGACAATTACAATCTAGCAACCTATCAAGAACTGCAACGCAGGCTCAAAGAAAGACAGGAACAGATATCAATTGGGCAGAGCTTGATTGATGGGAAATTGGTATGTAAAGAACTAGGAATAAAATATATACCATGTGAGTTTTCTAAAAATGAAATGGCATTAGTTGATGCTATGTATAGACAAGAAAAATGTAAGATTTGTAATAAGCATGGTATTGATTGCAAAAATTGTTTTTATGTAAAAGTAGATGAACAAGCTGGTAAATATTTTATAAGCTACAGTAATTGTGAACGCTGGAAAAATTATAAACAGCAAGAAAAAATAAATAGGCTTATGGAGCAAAGCAATGTGGGGAAACTTTTTGAAGGTAAGACCTTTAATAATTTTAAAATATTGCCAGCAACAGAGAATGCTTATAATGATTGTTTAGATTTCTGTACGAATTATATTCCTAAATGTAGGGGATTGAGGTTACACGGTAGATATGGGTGTGGTAAAACACATCTTGCAGCAGCTATATTAAATAATTTATTAAAACAAAATATACCAAGCATGATGATTGTTACAGCAAATTTATTTGATTGTATAAAACAAGGCTTTAATGACAAAGAAAAAGCTTTAATAGCAACGGAATTAGTAAATAAAGCTAAACAAGTTGATGTATTAATTCTTGATGATTTTGGAGCAGAAAAAGATAGAAATAGCAACGGAAATTTAAAAATGGTGGGTAGTTGGGAACGTGAAAATTTATTTTTGTTAATAAACACTAGATATGAAAATAATCTTACAACGATAATAACAACTAATTACAATATGCAAGAACTATTTGAATTATTTGGAGAACGAATAATGAGTAGAATTGCAGAAATGACAATATCTGTTGGAATGAAAGGTGCAGAAAATTATCGTATAAGATTAGCACAGGTGGTATAACTATGAAAAAGATATGCATTTGTGGTAAGGAGTTTGAGGGTAAAGCAAAATATTGTTCACAAAAATGTAGGGTAAAGGAATATTATCAAAAACATAAAGAATTATGGCATTTTTATAATAATAAAAATAGAATAACGAAAAAAGAACAGAAAAAAATAGAAGCAGAACAAAAAAGGATAGAAGCGGAAAATAAAGCTAAGAGGGAAAAACGTAGAAATGACATTAATCGTTTAATGGCAGAAATAGGATTAAAAAATAAATATGGTTTAGTAGCAAGTTTTTATGATACTAACAACTTAGAAGGACTATATAAATATGCTGATTATCTTAAATCTATAGGTGAGATTAAAGAAGAAAGCACAGAACCTAGAATAGTTAAATCGCATGGTGGAAAAATTACAGGCGGGTTTGATTATTTCATGATATCGACAGAATAGGAGTGAATTTTTATGGAAGAAAGAAGATTAAAACTAATTAATGATTCTATAAGAGCTATTAGAAAATTTTGCGACGAATTAGATATAGATTGTACAGAGGAATATTGCCCTTTTAAAACTAACTGCCCAATGCACACTTCTGAATCGCCTAGCAATTGGACTTTTATAAAAAATGTTAAAGATATTGAATAAAATTAATGGTTTAAGGAGTGGTAAACGTGGACGATATGAATTTAAAAGGAAAGCTTGAATATATAGATATCGCAATGAAACTATTATTACAGTATGGAAAGAAAAATCCAGAGGTAGTTGATTTTCTTAATAAAAATATGATGATTGCTGAAGATGAAGAAAGTGGTTTTCGTGTAGTGCTTAAGTTTAAAAAAGATGAGAGATAAGGCAAATGATATGGGATTTGAGAAAAATATTTACCAAAAGCAATATAAGCTCTTAATGGATACTAGACTAAGAGCAGAAGAACAATACAAAAAGTTGTTAGCTAGATATGTAAATCTTTGGGGAACTGCTATAGGCTCCATAACTTACGGAAAATTAATTTGCGTAGGAGAGATAATGGGATATACGCATCAAGAAATACAAGCAGATATAGACATGAAAAGGAGAATTAAATATGAGTAAATTTATAAGTGGAAACGTAGGAATACTAAGAAAATCTGATGTATTTAGCTTAGAAATGATAAAACCAGATGAGCTTTCTAAGGATAATGAATATAAAATAATAGCTACTTCATATAACAAAAATGAAGAATATCAGATAGTAACATTAGAATCTGGAAATATTTTTAGAGATATATCAGATAGTTTTGAACGAATGAAAAAAGAATTAGAGGATATTGAAGAATGATAAATTTGGATAAATTTTATGCTAAAAGACGTACTCGAATAAGAAATAAAATTAAGGCTGATAAGTTAGTAAATATAGATATAAAAACGGATATAAGAATAAATAATAGATGGTATTGCTTGCTTATCTACGGTTGCATTCCCATGTTGGTATTTTGGGAATAAATACGAAACAATGTTAATGTACTATGATGAAAATAGAGAAAGGCACTGCATAGAGAATAATTTAACCAAAAGACATTATTCTAAAGCAGAAGCATTGAAATACCATAGAGAAATAATTACAAAATTAAAAAATAGGAGTAAAAAAAGATGAATAATTTACCTTTTAAATTTGTTCTATTAGGACAACCAGCAACTAAGAAAAATAGTGCAACAATGATAAAAATTAAAGGAAAGAAAAAAGAGATGCCTTCTCTTGTACCTAGTAAGGCTTATAAAAAGTATGAGATTAGTTGTAAAAAACAATTAATAAAATCTTATGCTCCTGATAGATTGCCACATTATACAATGCCAGTACAATTAACATGTAAATATTATCTACAGGACAAAGCACATTATCCTGACCTTGTAGGATTAATGCAAGCTACGGCAGACATTCTATCTGATGAACAAAAAACTATAAATGGTAAGAGGCAAACTACTTGTACATGGCTCTTATCTGATGACAGGATAATAAAAAGCTGGGACGGTACAGAAATAGCAGGATTAGATAAGTATAATCCTAGAGTGGAGATAACAGTAACTCCATTAATTACAGATATTACAACAGAAACAGACCCATATATAATTAAACAGCTTCAGGGAGAAAATAATTTGTTTGAGTGATGTGTCGTGGATGAAGAAATATTTTTAAAAGAATGTGAAGAAAAAGTAAGTATAGAAGCAGATTATGTACTTAAAAATTTAGAAAAACTAGCTGAAAAAGAATGTCTTGAATTTGACTGGGTAGTATTAGAATTCAGAAAACAATTTAATAGAAAACTAGAAGAACGAGGTTTTGAGGAATGAGATGAGTTTTCAAGAAAATCTAAAATATTATAGAGAAAAATCAGGTTATAAAACTGCTAAAGATTTTGCTGATGTTTTAAATATTCCATATACTAGCTATGTTGCTTATGAAAATAAAGGTCGTGAGCCAAAATATGAAATGCTTTGCAAGATAGCCGACTTATTAGAAGTATCTACAGATGATTTATTAGGACGAAAAGAGCCACGATTAAAAGATAATTTAATGAAAATAAAAAATAAAGTTATGTTAGAAGTAAATAAGCAAAATAAGCAGTGGGGCGATGAAAGCGAGCTAACACCTCATCAATGGCTCGGGCTTGTTCAAGAAGAAGTTGGGGAGATAGCTCAAGCCGTTAATGAAACATATTTACCTAACAAAACAAAAACCAAACTAGGTGGCAAGGAAAATATACAAAAAGAAATATATCAGGCTGCTGCACTTTTGATAAGGTTTTCCGAGAAAATAGAAGGTGAGTAATATGCAATGTGATGAACGATATTATGAAGCCGACACAGGGTATATGTGTTGGATAAATAAGAAACCATGTAGTAAAAATAACTGTACATTAAAACATAAATTTGCAAAAGAATTTTCTAAAAAGGTAGTAAAAAATATAAAGGTTGGTGAGTGAATGAGAAAGGAAGGGATAAATCCTCTTACAAATGATGGACAATATGCAGATACAACATATAAAAAAGCTGTTGAGAAAATGGACCGTAGAAAGTTTTTTAAATCCATTTGTAGGAAGGTATTTAAACGTGGTAATGATTTTTTATGGAAGCATTTTAGTATAAAAATGGAAAAAGTAGTTTTTCGTGATGGAGAGACAAATGATAAAAAGGTCATGAAAGAAGGTCAATATGAATAATAAAGAACCTAAGTTGGTAAGAATACCACTAAAGACAGAGCATGAATTTTACGAAAAAGATATTACTATATTAGGAATTGCAGGCATTGTGTTTACTTTAATAGTAGCTGCAATATTTTTAATAGGATAAATCCACTAATTAGGATAGCTAAAATAAAGCTATCCTTTTAGTGTTTATATAGATGGAGGTATTGATTGATGAGAAAGATAAGCAGAATAAAAGTTAATAAGGCTAAAGAATATCTACAACAAGCTTATACAGCCAATGAAAAAATTATTCAATGTAATTATATTTTAGAACAATTACAAGCCTCACCAAGCAAGATGACAACTTCTTATAAAGAAAATATCGGTCATAGTGGTATAAATAATGATGTTAGTGGATATGTAGCAAAACTAATAGAACAAGAAGAAAAAATTGAAGCAATGAAACAAGAGTATCAAAGCAAACAGTTTGAGATAAGTAATTTTATATTGAGCTTGAGTTTTAAACCAGAAGATGAAATTCTTAGACGTTTGCTCATATTAAGATATTTGAACTTTAAGTCTTTTGATGAAATATATAGTATGCTTAACTACTCATATAATTATATAGTTCAAACTATGCATCCTAGGGCTTTGGAAGTTGTAGAAAGAGCATTAAGTAAAAAGAGTGTGGTCAATAATGGTTAATCGTGGTCGATCGTGGTTAATAATGGTTGATAATGGTTTTGGGTTTATGGTATATTATAATTGCAAACAAAAAAGATAAACCGTTGGTAAAAATACCAGCGGTTTTACTATTTTATAAGTTGATTTTGTATAAATATTGGTATATACCCTTATATTTTAATAATAATGTGTATTTTTATAATTTATATTAGAATAATAACCTTCATGTTGCAAAATCTATGTAATATGCTATACTAAATATAGGCAAAACATGATAAATTGTCATATGGACAGCAAAACCCCATGAAGCTCGCACCTTCATGGGGTTTCTTGCGTTATATAGCTAACGCTGAAGCTAGGCTAGTTGCCACATAAAACCGAAAGAAGCTTATCTAACCCTTTGCAAATATAGTAGGCAACTATACTTGCCATGACAGCTTCTAAAAACATGATAAATCTTGACACATGGACACCTCCTAACTGTTACCAGTATAGGAAGGGCAACGAAAGATATTATAACATAGAATTATATTTGATGATATAATAATGATATCTTTTATTTGAGGTGATTTTATTATGGAAATTTCTACAGGGTCAGTTTTAGCAACTGCCTTTGGAGGAGCAGCTCTGGGTGCGCTTATTACAGGAGGATTCTCAATTTGGCTAAATAGAAAAAATTATAAAAGAGATTACTATAAAAAAATAATTGATAAACGAATAGAAGCGTATCAAGAATTAAATAATTTTCTTAATTATATGAGAATATATAATTATGTACAGTTAGATGGTAAGAATAAAATAATTCAAAAAGCATTTATTTCAGAAGATGAGTATAATACTGTTCTTGATAAATTAAAATCAATTCATGAGAGTACAATATGGTTGTCAAAAGATTTAGCAGATATGTTTTATGATTTTAGTAATTTATTAATTTATATAAAGGATTATATATATAATGAAGATTATAAAATAAAATATTGGCTTTCTGAAAATAATAAAGATGATTTATTAAAAAAAGTAGAGGAAGAAAAAGAGAAAATAAAAAATAATTTTCCAAATCAATTAAAGAGTATAAGTAACATGCGGTCTGAAAATAAAATTGATATAAATGCTACAGGTATTGTTTTTTTCGATTTGATAAAAGAAAGAAATGATGCTATAAAAGTATCTCTTTTAAGAGATTTTAAAAATTTATATGATATAGAGGATTTTTTTGAAAATAAAATGGGTAATAAAACTTTTAAAATCCTTAAAATTTTTAATTGGTGGTAAAGCTAAGATATTATGATATGAAAAATAATTTCCTGTTATATTTGCAGTGGTTTTTTAGTACAAAAATTTAGGTGGTGAGGTGATTTGACAAATAAAAATATAAAAGATTTAGCTTTTGAAGATTATTGTGCAGGAATGAAATATAAAGATATAGCAGAAAAGTACGATATTAATTTATCAACAATAAAATCATGGGCTAGTCGTCATTGGAAAAAGTTGCAACCTAATACCAAAAAGGTTGCAACTAAAGAAGTTAAAAAGTCGCAACCTAAATTAATAGAAAAAATGAATGCAGATTTGGTTAACAATCTGCGTGAGGTAGTGTATGATGAGCCTCAATTAACTGAACGACAGCAAGATTTTTGCGTATATTATGTGATGAGCGGTAATGCTTTGCAAAGTTATTTAAAAGCTTACAAATGTAGTTATGCTACAGCTTGTGTAGAAGCGTATGTTACCCTAGAAAAGCCTAGAATAAAAAATAAAATAAAAGAGCTTAAAGAAATCATGCGTCAACATACGGACATTGATGTTGATGATATGATTTCTTTTTTTATTAAAGTTGCTAAATCTGATATTCGTGATTATGTATCATTTAATAAAAATAGTGTGAAATTAAAAGATAGTGAGTTAATTGATACATCTATTATTCAAGAGGTAAAACAAGGTAAATTTGGGACTTCTATAAAAATGATGGATAAGTTTAAAGCTTGGGAGAAACTTGAAAAATATTTTGGTTGGGATAAACAAGAAAAGTGCAATATTGAATTATCTATAGAAGAACAAAGACTTCGAATTGAAAAACTCAAGAAAGAAATAGCAAAAGATGATAGTCAAGAAACATTGATGGAAGATGATGGCTTTACCAAAGCCATAGAAAATGCAACTAAAGAGGTATGGCGAGATGATTAAAAAAATAAAAAATATTATCAAGCCCGTTATAAAATTTAATACTTTTAGTAGAAAACAGTTGCAGATACTTACATGGTGGGAAAAGGAAAGTCCATATAGTAAATATAACGGTATTATATGTGATGGTTCTATTCGTGCGGGCAAAACTGTACCAATGGCAATATCTTTTGTTTTATGGGCAATGAAATATTTTGATGCCCAAAATTTTGCAATGTGTGGAAAAACGGTTGGTAGTTTTAAGCGAAATGTGTGGAAATGGCTTAAGCCAGTATTAATACTTAGAGGATTTACGATCGAAGAAGATAGAACAAATAATATGATATATATTCAAAAAGGTTATATAGTAAATTATTTTTATATCTTTGGTGGTCGTGATGAATCCAGTCAAGATTTAATACAGGGTATTACTTTAGCTGGTCTGCTACTAGATGAAGTAGCACTTATGCCAGAAAGCTTTGTTAACCAAGCCACAGGTCGTTGTTCAATTTTAGGTGCTAAATTATGGTTTAATTGTAATCCAGAAAGTCCTGTACATTATTTTTATACAGATTGGATACAGAAAGCTAAAGAGAAAAAATTCCTTCATATACACTTTATGATGGAAGATAATCCTTCATTATCACAAGAAGTGATACAGTCTTATAAAAGCAGATATGCAGGAGTATTTTTTCAGCGTTTTATTTTAGGATTATGGGTAATGGCACAAGGTGCTATTTATAAAGATTGTTTTGATGATGATAATTTATTTGGTGATGAATTAATAGATTATATAAGTCGAAATATATTTAGAATGAAACGTTATATATTTATTGATTATGGTACAGTAAATCCTATGGTTTTCTTAGATGTATATGATGATAATGAAAAATTATATGTGGTGAACGAGTATTACTACGACAGTAAAAAAACTGGTATTGAAAAAACAGACCTTGAATATGGAGAGGATTTATTAAAATTTGTAGGCGATAAAAGCATAACACCTGCTTATGTAGTAATTGACCCTTCGGCTGCTAGTTTTAAAGTTTTGCTTCGTAAAAAAGGATTAAGAGGAAAAGTAGCAGAGGATACTATAAATGCAGATAATAAAGTATTAGAAGGTATTCGCCATGTATCATCTTTACTTAAAAAGAAAATACTATTGTTTCATAAAGATAATTGCAAAAATACTATAAATGAAATGAAGTCTTATGTATGGGATGACAAAGCTTTGAAAAATCAAGCAAAAGAGAAACCCTTAAAAATAGCAGACCATGGACCAGACGCAGTACGTTATGGTTGCTTCACTCTTATAAATCCAAGGAGGTATAATAATGCGTCGTAATAAAAATAAAAAAATGATACGTGCCAAAGCAACGGACGCATTTCAAAATATGTTGGCACGTATGGGTGCTTTTACCCCTAGCTTACTAGAGGGTACTAATTATCCACTAACTAGACTTACAAGAAATTTCAACTTAATGAATTCTTTATATCGTAGCCATTGGATAATTAGAAATATCATTGATGTTATTCCGCAGGATATGACCAAAAACTGGATTAAGATTACATCTAACTTAACACCAGAAGCGATAACAGAATTAAAATCTGTAGAACGTAAAACAAGTATTATAAAAAAGATAACACAAGGCTTACGTTGGGGAAGGTTGTATGGCGGTGCTTTAGGTATAATGCTAATAAAGGGGCAAGGGGAAGATTTAAGTAAACCTTTAGATTTAGATAGTATAATGCCCGGAGATTTCAAGGGAATGCTTATTCTTGATAGATGGAATGGTTGTTATCCTGGTACAGGATTAGTAACAGATATATCAGACACTGAATATGGATTACCAGAATATTATTATGTAACGGATCCGGAAACTAATATAAATATCAATATTCATCACAGCCGTGTTATTCGATTTACTGGAGATGAGTTGCCTTATTGGGAATGGTTAGCCGAGCAATATTGGGGAGCTTCAGTAATAGAATCAATTTTTGATGAATTAAAAAAGCGTGATAATGTTAGTTGGAATATAGCCAACCTAACATTTTTAGCTAATTTAAGAGTACTTAAAATGAGTGATTTAGGTCAGCTTTTATCAACTACAGATGTTAATAGCCAAAGAGAGTTATATGATACAGTACAATCTCAAAATTGGTTGATGAATAATTTTAGTATGCAAATACTGGATAAAGAAGATGATTTTAGTACTCATCAATATACATTTAGTGGATTAAGTGATGTTTATCAACAATTCATAATGGATATAAGTGGTGCTGCTGGAATTCCCGTTACTAGATTATTTGGTCGTTCTCCCGCTGGATTAAATGCCACAGGGGAAAGTGATTTGCAAAACTACTATGATATGATAGAAGAAAAACAAGAAAGTACATTGCGACCAATAGTAGAAAAGTTGTTACCAATAATAGCTATGAGTACATGGGGAGTTATTCCTGATGATTTAGATTTTAGATTTAATCCAGTACAACGAGCAACAGAAGAAAAACTTGCGGATATCGTTGCTAAGAAGTCAACTGCTATTCGAGAAGCTAGAGATAGTGGAATTATTTCAGATAGAATAGCACTTAAAGAATATAAACAAATGAGTGATACTACAGGTATGTGGACAAATATTACCGATGAAGATATAGATAAGGCAAGTAATGAAATTGATATACCTGTAGAAACAGATTTTGGATTAGAACCTAATATTAATGGTGGTTTAAGTAATGAAGTACAACAAATGGAAAATGAAAAGGACAATTGAAAAAGCTTATGCTAATGCTATAAAAAAGCTAATACAAGGACTACAAGATGAATTAAAAAATCTTGATAGTCCTTTTTTAATTACAAGCACGATAAAGTCCTTAGCTAGACAGCCTACATTTATAAAAAAAGCAGAAGCGTTGGCTAAAGGAATGATTACTCAACTTTTTTCCGACAACGTAAAATCTTGGAGACAAGCTGCTAATAAAGGTAGTCAAGGTAAGATGATATATAAAGAATTACAAAAAGGATTAACTGGACAAATAAGAGTTACTTTTAATGAATTGATAAACCAAAATGCAAATTATATATCATCTTTACCTTTGGATATTGCCAAATATGTCGATAGGCGAATAGCAAAAGGGGTATTAGAAGGAAAACGTGCTACAGATATACGAGATGAAATTCTTAGGTATTATCCACATATAAGTGAAACTAGGGCACAATTAATAGCAAGAACAGAAACAAGCAAAGCTCAAACTGCATTAACAAGAGTAAGAGCTCAAGCTATAGGTCTTAATTGGTATGTATGGCGAACTAGTGAAGATAGTAGAGTGAGAAAAAGTCACTCTCATATGGAAGGAGTACTTATCAACTTTAACTATCCTCCTAGTCCTGAAAGATTAATAAACAAAAAATCCTATGGAATTTATAATGCCGGAGATATATTTAATTGCAGATGCTATCCAGAACCTTTAACAGACATTAATGATATTAAATTTCCGCATAAAGTTTATTATGGTGGAACTATTCGCAATATGACTAAAAATCAATTTTTAAAAATAATGTGAGGTGGTGAGAAAATGAAATGATATCTTATTATGGCTCTAAAATATCCGATAATTTAACTAAAACTCCAGAAGGTTTTTTAATTTGTCATAATGTACCAATTGCTAGAACTGGACAACAACTATATTTAGGCAGTGAAACTCCTTTTAAAGAATTGCCTAGCAATGATACTGTAAAAATAGTGAGACACCCAGAAGAAGTATTTTCCAAAGCTACCCTTGCTTCTTTTGAAGGAAAACCTGTAACGGATGACCACCCGCTAGAAGATGTTACTCCACAAAATAGTAGAACATACTTAAAAGGTATTTGTAGAGATGTAAGAAGAGGCATTGGTGAATATAATGACTGCATTGTTGCTGATTTAATGATTTATGATCCAATGCTAATTGATGAGATAATATCTAAAGAAAAACGAGAGGTGTCTTGCGGATATGATTGTTTTTGGGAGTTAGGGAATGATAATACTATTATTCAAAAACAAATAAGAGGTAATCATATCGCTATCGTAAAAAATGGTAGGGCTGGGCATAGGGTAGCTGTTAGAGATAGTAAACCAGAAATTAAGAATAAAGTTAATAATGGAGGCAAAAAAATGAGTTTAAAAGCTATAAAAAATAAAATGTTTGCCATGTTTGCGAGAGATGAAAATTCTACACCAGAAGAAATTGCAGAAGCAAGCAAACTTTTACATGATGAAAAAACAGAAATGAAGCCAGAAGAAAATGTAAAAGATGAAGGTCCATCTGTTGGTGAGCTTATGGCAGAAATAAAATCTTTAAAAGAAACAATGCAGGCTATTATGCAGGCAGAAAAACGTGAACCTGAACATAAAGAAGATGAAATTTCTACTTTAGATGAATTAGAAAATCAACTTATTGGTACAAATGATGAAAGTATAACAGAGCAGGAAGAAGCAGTTACCGTAGAACCAGAAGAAATCAACGATGAAGAAAGCATGATTAATAAACCTGCATGTGATACTCTTGCAAATTTAAAAGTTTTAAAGCCTATCGTTGCAAGTATTAAAGATAAAGATACTAGAAAAAAAGCTATTGATAGTTTAGCAAATCTTGTTCGTGGAAATGTACAAGATAACCAATATGCTACTGTGCTAAAAGCTAGTAGAAAAGCACAAGATAACAATAATACAGTTAAAAATGAAGATTTAGGGAAAATGTGGGCTAAAAAATATAATCCACAATATAAGGGGGGTAAATAATATGGCAGGTTATGCAATTGGAAAATCCATGAATTTAGGTTTCCCAGGAACTTATGCACGCACACCAGATGATGTAATTATGTCTAGAGCAGTGAAGGAAGATAGCAAGGCTATTCCTTTTGGAGCTCCTGTTATTTTAAATAGTGATAATACTTATTCTGTGGGTGATGCTACGCTTACAGCAGATAATTTTGCTGGTGTAGCAGTAAGAATTGTACAGCAAGCTGTGCAGTATTTAGCACAAAACAGTGGAGCATATCAACCAACTCAACCTTGTTCTGTTATTCAGCGTGGTAATGTAATGGTTATTTGTAATGTTGGTACACCTACAGCAGGCGGAAAGGTTTATGTTAGAACAGCAGGAGAAGATAGCGGAAGTGGAAAAATAATCGGTGGATTTGAGGCTACAGATGATAGTGGTAATGTAGTGGAATTGCCTAATGTTTGTTGGGCAACTGGAAAAATTGATGCTAATAAGGTCGCTGAAATTTGTATTAAAACTAGAAATAATCCATAAGGGAGGAATAATTTAATGTCTACACCAATTATTATTAATCCAGCAAATACCATGAAAAATGCTGGTAATTTAGCTAATTTTGCAATGAAACAAGGTGGCGGACTTTATGGCGGAGCATATGATGCTGCAACTGCTTCAGGTATGGCTTACCTTGTGGGTGAACTTGAAAAAGTAGACCCTAAAATTCGTGAACCATTAACAGCTGTTACATGGCAACGTGATATAGTTGCCGAGACTGGCGGTGGTTGGGTAGAATACACTAGCACTTTTGATGTAAATTATGGTATTTCTGCTCCTAATGGTGGTGGTATTCAAGGTGGTAGTTCCACAGCTATTCCTGCTGTACAGGTAGATATTGGCAAAAATCAATATCCTGTACACACATGGATGAATGTATTAAAAGTGCCACTTGTAGACCAAAATAAACTCCAACAAATTGGAAGAAATTTAGAAGATTTATTAGATAGAGGTTTGCGATTAAACTATCAAAAAGCTGTAGATCAGAATGTCTATGTAGGTTATGACGAATATAAAACAACTGGTATTATCAATAATCCTAATGTTGTAACTGCATTGGTTGCAGAAGGTGCACAATCAGATACAACATGGAAAAAGAAAACAGCAGACGAAATCTTAAACGATATTAATACAGCTTTAACTGAAGCTTGGACTGCTGCTGAATATGATATGCGAGGAATGCCTAATCAAATTTTAATACCTCCACAACAATACGCGTATTTAGTAAGTCAGAAAGTTAGTGAAGCAGGTAATGTTTCTATTTTACAGTTTTTATTAGAGAATAATATTGGTAAAAATCAAGGTATTGATGTTCAGATTTATCCTTGTCGTTGGTGTATTGGTTCAGGTCAATCTAAAAAAGACCGTATGATGGTTTATGTAAATGATAAAGATATGTTGTATTTTGATATGACAGTACCACTAACTCGTGCATTAACACAACCAAGTGTAACAGATGCAGCTTATTTAACATTATATGCTTCTCAATTTGGTGTTCCTAAATTCTTATTTTATCAACCAGTTCGTTATTATGATGGTATTTAATAGGAGGATATTATGCGTATTTTAACTAAAAAAAGATATCAATTTGGTCATGGTGATACTAAGGTAATAACTACAGGTAACTATGCAATTGAGGATGTTCCTGATTGGGTAGAAAAGGATCCATTATTTAAATTAGCAAAGGAAGATGGAGATATTGAGGTATTAGAAGCAAAAATTCAATCTTCATCTGTGAAAGTAGAAGCTGAAGATAAATCTAAAGAAGTAAAAACTGATGTAAAAGCAAAAAAATCTAAAGAGGAGTGATGACCTATGGTTATCACTTCTGCTTCTAATATAAAATGCGGGGATAATCCTGCATACACATTGGATAATTTTTTTAAATTTTATCCGCAATTTAAGGATATAATACCAGATGTAGTAGCAAATTCTTTTTTAGAGTTAGCCAATAATAATTTGCAGTATAGAAGATATCATGGGCAATGGGAGTTTTGTATGAGTTTATTTATAGCTCATTTTTTAACTTTATATCTTGAGTCTATGAGCGATAGTAATACGCCTTCTGCTGATGAAGTTATATCTTCTGCGGCAGTTCGTGGAATAATTACAGGTGAGTCTGTTAGTGGTGTATCTTATTCACAAGATGTATCTACAATAACTAATGATTTAGATGGTTGGGCTCAGTGGAAACTTACTAAATATGGAGTTCAATTTGCATCTATTGCTAAACTCATGGGTAAAGGTGGTATGTTGGTATGGTAAACATGATAAAAGTAAAACATAAAAGTAATTTAAATGCTTTAAAGAAAAGTATAGAATTACTTGGAAAAAGTCGTGTTTATGTAGGTATACCAGCAGAAAATGCAAGTAGAGATAATGGAAACGACATAAATAATGCTGAACTATTGTATATTCAAACTCACGGTGTAAGAAAAAAATCTATGCGTGAAGAAATGCAATTATCATTAAATGAAGGTAAAGCATATTCTAAAGCTTATGAAATGTACATTAAATCTCATGGTTCACCATTGTGGCATGTACCACCAAGACCTGTTATTGAACCAGCAATAAATTATAATAAAAAAGAAATAGCTAAAAGATTGATAACTGCTTATGGCAAGGCTATGGAAAATATTTATGCTGGTGATAGTATGCAGACAGCTATGCAACATTTAGAAGTAGTAGGTATGTATGCACAAAATATTGTTAGAGCATGGTTCACAAATCCTAATAATGGTTGGGAACCAAATTCGCCTTTAACTGTTTCTAAAAAAAGAAGTTCTAATCCACTTATTGATACTGGCGAAATGCGAAAATCTATAACTTATGTGGTGAAATCAGATGAGTAGAGTAAATGTAAAACAAGTTATATTATCACCTAAATTCAGACAAGTATATACTGTTACTAGAACAAAAGGACATTATGAAAAAGGTAAATTTATATTAGATGAGCCTATTAAATTTGATATATCTGGTGTTATAACAGTAGCTAGTGCTAAAGAAGTAAATATGATACCAGAAGGCGATAGAATAAATGGAGCTATGGTATTTTATAGTTTAGTACCTTTACACACTACTACAAATAATCCAAATGCTATATCTGATATCATTGAATGGCAAAATAATAAATATAAAATAATGCAGGTTAATCCATGGATTGATTATGGATATTATCAAGCGATAGCGGTTCGCATGGAGGGCTATTGATATGATTACAACCTTAGATGAACTAGAAGATATATTATGGGAAGAGTTAATGTCTATTTTAGGATATGAAATAGATAATCCTGCATGGTCTATTAATCCGCCGGTTAGAAGAAGTTGGCAACAACAAGGACAACCAGGTTGGAGCATTAATGATGATATTTTATTTTTTAAAATATTTGATGAATCAGGTCAAGATATAACTATTCCTGTAGATACTATTATTAATAATGATTTAGCGGAAGATATCCAAATTAGTAAAGGACAAACGAGAGTTTTAAGAGTAAATCTTATAGCTTATGGTCCTAATTCATATGATAATCTCATTAATATAAGAAATTACTTTCATGCTAATAGAAGTGAAATTTTAAAAGAAAATAAAATCTATCTAATACCAAGCTCTGATGCTCCTTTAAGAATGCCAGAGCTTTTTTTACAACAGTGGTGGGAAAGGGCAGATTTAAATTTAAGATTTAACTGTCTTATGACATACACTACACAAATTAATGAAATTAAGACTGTTCCACTTAATGTATATGGTAATGCTAGTGGAGAAACAGTTATTGAAAATCATAGAGAAATAACGAAAGGGGATTAATCTATGGCAACAACAAAATCTTTAAGTCTTACCCCTATTGTAGATGTGCAAATAACATTAGGTGCTGTTTCTGCTCCTAGGAATAGCTTTAATTTAGGTCTTATTATTGGTAGTTCTACAAAAACTGAACCTTTAAATGAGACAGTAATTCCGACAGCAGAACGTATTCGTATTTATACAGATTTAGATGATATGTTATCTGATGGATATACAACAGATAGCCCAGAATATAAAGCGGCTTTATTAATGAAATCTGCAACTCCATTGGCACCTAATCGTATTGCTATTGGGTGTTGGGATAAAGCAAATGATGAGGAAGCAGTTGATGCTGTTCGTGCTTGTCGTATTGCTAATGCAGAATGGTATGCTTTTACAGTTTGTGGTGCTACTAATGATGATATAAAAGCGATAGCTCAATATACAGAAACAGCAGAACCAAGTAGTACTTACTTTTATACAGTAGCTACAGAAGATGTATTATCTAGTTCTGGTAATAGCACTGACATATTTATTTTCTTAAAAGATAAAAATTATCGTCGTTCATTTGGTCAATATTGTGGACAAGAAGATACACCAGATGCCGTAGCAGCAACTATGGGCTATGCTATGGGTAATAATACTAGTCTTGCTAATAGTGCCTATACTTTAGCTTATAAATCACTACCAGGAGTAACTACTGACGATTTAACTAATACACAAGTTGAATATATAAAAGGTAATTATGGCAATGTTTATATAAATCGTGGCTATTATTATGATGTATTAGAGCAAGGAACTATGGCAGATGCAACAAAATTTGATGAAATTTTAAATCTTGATATGTTAAGTAATAATATTCAGTTGAATATTATGGATTTACTGTATCAATCTACTAAAGTTCCACAAACAGATGCTGGTGTGACTAGCATAATGAATGCTATTGCGGTTGCTTGTGATCAAGCTGTTAAGATTGGTTTTATCGCTCCTGGTAAATGGAATGGTTCAGCAATTTTAAATTTAAAAACTGGAGATACTTTACCAGATGGATATCTTATTCAAGCAGAGTCAGTTAATGACCAATCACAAGCAGATAGAGATGCACGTAAATCACCACCAATTTATGTATCTGCAAAACTTGCAGGGGCTATTGAACATGTAACTATTGGTGTTACTGTTAATAGATAGGAGGTTATTTAATGGCTTTATCAACATATTCTTTTTTAGATTTATCAGGTTCTATCTCACATCCTACAATTGGTTCATATTTATTTACTGGTGAAGGTGTTGGAGATATAAATATATCCATGAGTACAGACCGTTCAGCTCATGATGTTGCATCTGATGGTTCTGTAATGGTAAGTAAAATAGCTGGTAATAATGGTACCATAACTATTACAGCACAACAAACTAGCCCTTTACATTTTTGGCTTCTCGATTGGTATAATACCCTTTGGAATTTGCCAACTAGTGAATGGGCTACAACATCAATGTTATTAAGAAATACATCTACTGGTGGAAGTCATACAATAAAAGGGATATCACCACAAAAGGTGGGAGATACACCATATCAACAACAAGGTCAAAGGATTACATGGACCTTAATGGCGGCAGATATTCAACATAATTCTAAATAAGCTACATCAAAATAGATGTAGCTTTTTATTTTAAGGAGTAAATTATGATTAATAAAACAAAAATAATTGAATTAAATGGATATAAATTTAAAATTAAAAAATTAAACGCTTTTACAGCATCTTATATAGCCGTGCAGATAGGTTTTTCTTTAGCAGGTGGTTTAATTAATGCGGGTAATACAAATAAAGTAGATATGTTACAAAAAGCAATAAGTGGCATTGATAAAGATAAATTTATTGAAATACAGAAAGATTGTTTATCTGCTGTAGAAATCCTGAATAATATAAATGGTTCAGAAATGCCTGAAGCTTTAATATTAAATAATGGTAGTTTAAGCCATAAAGAATTAGAAAATGATTTTATGACAATTATATTATTAACGATTGAAGTGGTAATGTTTAATGTTGAGGGTTTTTTCGGAGAAAAAGGCTTGCAGAGCTTGACGAACTCCCTGCAAACCAATTCCAAACAGTAAAAGCAGATACATTAAATGAATTCCTTTATAGACCTGTTCTTGCAGGTTTATGGAAACAGCATGAGCTTTGGGACGGTACTTATGATTTAGATGATTTGATTGCTATACATGAAATGCTAGATATAAAAGCAGTTAATGACTATAGAGCCAGTATCGTAAATAATAATAGTCAGTGAGGTGAAACCATGGCAAATACTAATGTAATTGAAGAATATTTGGTATCTCTAGGTGCAATAGTTAATAATGCACAGTTTAGCGAATTTAACAATACACTTAATAAAGCTAAATCTGCTGTAACTAAATTAAGTGATAGTGCTATGGATACCACCACATCACTTGGCAAAATGGTAACAGGTTTGAGTGCTGTTGCTTCTGCTATAACTGCTGTCGGTTTTGCCACAGCTAAAACTATAAAATCTGTAGCGGATGCAGACATGAAATATCAAGTACTAGCTAAAGATATATGGACCACGAAGGAAAATGCTAAAAGTCTACAATTAGCATTGGATACAATGGGGGCAAAACTTGAAGATGTTGCATGGATTCCAGAATTAAGAGAACAATTCATGCGTCTTAGAACAGAAATGCAAGAACTTCAAACTCCAGCAGATGCAAATAATCAGCTTAAGTATATTCGCTCAATCGGCTATGAATGGCAATCGTTTATGCTTAAATTAAAGATGTTAAAAGAATGGGTAGCTTATTACTTAATAAAATATTTAGCAGGACCAATAGAAAGAGTACGTCAAGGGCTAAAAGACATAAACGAAAGCTTAAAAATGAATATGCCAAGCTGGGGTAACAAAATAGCTAAAGCATTAACAATAGTAGTTAATTTAGGTATGAACCTTGCACGTTTTGGTAAAACTGCTATAGATACCATTTCTAGGTTTTTTGATATGTTATCAGAAGGAGCACAAAAGGTTATTAAGTTTATATCTGTTATTGGCTTAGCTATGAAGTTAAACCCATTTATGGCGGCAATGACAGCTTTAATTCTTCTTATAGATGATTTTTATGCTTACATCGACGGCAGAAAATCTGCTAGGACTTTAGCCCCAGTATGGAAAAAATTACTTAAAATTTGGGATAATTTACAAGTTTATTTTGAAAAAGGTGAGAATTATTTACAACACATTATCTCCTTGATAAATACTGAAGCACTACCAAAGCTAAAAAATTGGTGGTCTACTTTTAAACAGATTATGGAAAATTTAGCTGAAATATTTTTCCGTATATTAGAGATATTAAAATATATGTTCCAAGATTTTGATGTAATTGGATTATTTATGCTTATGGGTGATAGTGTCTCTAGTCTAGTTGGTGGTGTGCTTGATTTAGTAGAAGCTATAGTAGAGCTTCTTGCTAAATTGTTTGGTTTAAGTGTAAAAGGTAAAGATGTTTGGTGGGCTTTTGGTAAAGGTATTGAAAATACCATAAGATTAATGTTAAGGTTGGTAAAATTAACAGGTGATTTATTTAGTGCTTTATCTATAGCTAAAACAGGTGATTTTAAAGGAGCTTTTAAACAAGTAATTCGTGCCTTTGGTAATTTTGGCGAAGGTGTTCTTGATGATGTAACAGGTGGAAGAAGTGGTAAAGGTTTAGCTAGTGAAGGTGTTGAAGATATGACTAAATACCTTATTGATAATGGTGTATCTACTGTTGCAGCTTTAGGAATAATGGGTAATTTAGGTGGTGAGTCTGCTTATGATCCTACAGCTTATAATCCAAATGATAATGGAGGCCCTTCTGGTGGTCTTGCACAATGGCACGATACTGATTTTAACGGCAATGGTAGATTTAGTGCTTTAAAAAGATTTGCTGAAGCTAGAGGTACGGACTGGACGGATAGAAAAACACAATTAGATTTTTTACTATACGAATTAAAAACTGGATATAAAGATGTATTAGACGCAATGAACAATGCAAGTAGTGTAGAAGAAGCAGTTGAAATATTTTTAAGAGGATTTGAAAAACCAGAAAATCCAGAAGGAGTATTACAAGAAAGGATAAACAACGCATATGCTGTAAAAGATAGATATCTAGGTTCAGCACACAATTACACAGATACTAATAAATCTAGTGGACCATTACATCTTAAAAACGATAAATTAGAAGTAGATGACTTCTATACACCACCAAAAGAAGATTATAGTCAATACTTTGAAAAGACTGGATTTAGTAGTTTTTTAGGTCAAGGAACTTATGCACATAGTTTAATAGGTGGTAGCGGTATGCCGATAATGACAACAGCTAATAATTATAATGGTTCAAGTGTCAATATAGGTCAGATAAATGTTACAGCACCAAATGGAACAGAGCCAATGACAGCAAAAGATGTAGCAGGAGCTGTTAAAAAGGTAATACCAGATGTAAATATTGGTGGTATTGGCAATAATGCACGAGATATTAGAAATATTAGTGGGGTGATAGTATGAGTTTATTTTCTACAGGCTCTATTAATACTTTATCCGCATTATGGCAATTAGGAAAAATAACTGTAGATAGAGCAAATGGTGGTACAGGGTTTTTCTCAAAAGGATACCGACCTAAAGAATGGAATGTTGCTGGCGGTGTAGATAATGGTCAAATTGATATATTAAAAAATACCAATGTTGATAATGTTTTAATTGATACAGGATTTTCTTTGGGCGGTATTTTAGGTGCTTATGTAACAGGTGCATTTGATACTAGTAAAATAGGTGGTTCAAATAGTGAATTAGTTTTAGTCAAAACTAATATTGGAGGCTTCTTTTTTGATGCAGTTTTAAATGAACAACATGATAGTGAACTTACTATAACACAACACCCAGTACAAACCGGAGCTAATATAGCTGATCACAGTTTTTTAAATCCGTCTACTTTAACTATGGAAATAGGTATGAGTGATGCTATGGCAACAATGTTAGAAGGTCAATTTACGGAGTATTATACAAAATCGGTATCTGCTTATGAAAAGTTAAGAGAATTGCAAGCTTTAAGATTACCGCTAGCAGTTCACACTAGATTGCATCATTATGATAATATGCTGATACAAAATATTACAGCACCAGATAGTTATAGGACACAATATGGTCTGCGTTGTACAGTAACATTACAAGAAATTTTCGTAGTAAATGTGGCTACAGGTACAGTATCAACTCGAAACTGGGCATCTAGTGGTACTACAAACAGAGGAGAAGTTCAACCTCAAGAAACGGAACAACCGGGAAGCGGTTTGTATGAAGCGGGGTTTTAATTATGCTATATACGATACCATTAACAAATACAGCTAACCAAATGCTTAGTTTTAAAATAAATATAAACAAAACTAATATACACATAAAACTTTTTTTGCGTTATTTAGAGGAATACAAGCACTGGACAGTTGATATAAGTAATGCAGAAACTGGTGAAATGTTAATAGCAAATTTACCTCTTGTTCCAGGAAGTGGATTAGCAAGTAATATATTAGCTCAATACGAATATTTGAATATTGGAGAAGCTTATATTGTAAAATCTGGTGAAACTCAACTTGAATATCCAGATAATGAAACGTTAGGTTCAACTTTTTTATTGTTGTGGGGTGTATTAGATGAGTAATTTTTTATATCTTAGAAAATATCGTATAGTTGTTGCTTCTTCAACTGCGGAAATTGACAATACACAACCAACAAAAGGAAATGAGAAAAGCGATACGTCTAATGAAAATAAAGAATATGCATTAGATGTATCGCTTTTGCATTGTGTTTTCAGAGTTCGCAGAGGTATGGATTTTAATAATCATGCTGAAGTTAAAATTTATAATTTGAACAAAGATACCGAAGAAAAAATAATAAAAGAAGGAGACAGGCTTATTATTTCTGCTGGATATGAAGGTTATTTGAATACAATAAATTTAAATCCAGAAGATACTAAAAAGGCTGTAGGTTCTAATTTTGTAAGTAAAAAAGATAGTAAAAATAAAACGAAAGAGGATAATAATCCTCAGCAAATACAAGAAAGTCAGCCAAAACAATATGGAAAAATATTTGATGGTCAGATTGTACAAGCTGTTAGAAGTAAAGAAAATAATACAGATTATGTGCTTACTTTAGTATGTATAGATGGGGATACTTTTTTAAATATGAACTTTATATCACTTAGTTGTGTTCGCGGTCAAAATCCTCGAAATGTAATAGATACTGTAGTATCTAAGGCAGAGAAGCCAACACAAGTAAATAGAGTATCACCAACAATAAGTGGGCAAACATTACCAAGAGGAAAAATTTATTTTGGTAGACCAAAAGATATTCTTACAGATGTGGCACGGGGTAATAATGCTAATGTTTGGATAAATGATGGTCAGGTAAATGTTACAAAAATTACAGATACTTACACAGATGAAGCTTTAATATTAACTCCTAAGAATGGATTAATTGGATATCCACAACAAATACAATATGGCGTTTCATTTAGGTGTTTATTAAATCCTAAAATAAATGTATTATCTATGGTTCAGTTAAAAAATACAGAAATAAACGGTATGCAATTACAGATGAATATGCCAGGAAAAAGTCAACCACAGACACTGCAATTGGATGAAGAAAATATGTATCAAGCTTATGAAGTTGAACATACTGGAGATACTAGAGGCAATGATTGGTATACAACAGTTAATGCTTATAGTAGATATGGAAAAGATGTAGTTCCTGCAATGATGAAAGGAATTGGCTCTAATCCAAACAGTATATAAGAGGTGAAACAATGATTACATTACAAGAAATGATGAATGGTACACCTGCAAAAGATGAATTACTGCAACGTAATACATCTACGAAAATAAGAGTTGCTGTTCCTGGAATAATAAAAGAATTTAACTCATTAGAACAAACAGTTATAGTTCAACCGGCAATAAGAGAGTTAGTAAATATTAATGGCCAACAGCAATGGCTTGATTTGCCGTTACTTTTAGATGTTCCTATAGTATTACCACGTGCTGGTGGATTTGTTATTACAATGCCTATAAAAATTGGTGATGAATGTCTTGTTATTTTTGCAGATAGTTGTATTGATGCATGGTGGCAATCTGGAGGAACACAAAATCAAATTGAGATTAGAAGGCATGATTTATCTGACGCATTTGCTATATTAGGTTGTTGGAGTCAACCTAATGTTGTAGGTGAATATAACACTAATGCTATGCAGTTAAGAAATACAAGTGGAAGTTCTGCAATAACTATTTCAGATAGTGGAATAGATATAACATCATCTAGCATAACACTTAACGGAACAACTACAATTGAAGGTATTGGGTTTATGGGGCATAAACACAGTGGAGTACAATCTGGCGGAAGTACAACAGGAGGTGTAAGTGGGTGAAATATAGACGACTTGATATAAGTGGAGATTATACACTTGGTAGAAATCGTCAGAACTTTTTAACGGATGTAGACGCCGTAGCACAAGCAATAAAAACACGACTTCTTTTATTATATGGCGAATGGTGGGAAGATTTAACAGACGGATTGCCATTGTGGCAAAGAATGATAGGTAGTGTAGGCAGTGATGAGAATAAACAGGTGTTAGATTTAATTGTTAAAGAAAGAATAAATGGAACGACTAATGTAAATAGTGTAGTGAATTTTATATCAGAAATAAAAGATAGAAAATATACTTTTACTTGTTTAGTGGTTACTGATTATGGAAACCTTACAGTTAGTGTTTAAGGAGGGATATAATAATGGCATATTTTGCACCATACATTGATGACGCTGGATTACATATCCCTACTTATCAAGATATTAAAGATGATTTAGTAACTGAAGCGAAAAAAATTTTTGGTGAGGACATATATCTTGAAAATGATAGTATGGATTATGAATATATATCTGCTATAGCTTTAAAAATGTATGATACTTTAAATAGTATTGTATATGCATATAATAGCCGTTCCCCAGTTACTGCTATAGGTTCCGGATTGGATACAGTTGTTAAAATAAATGGTTTAAAACGAAAAGCTGCTAGTTATTCTACTTGTGTAGTAACTTTAACAGGAATACCTCAAACAGTTATTAAAAGTGGTGTAGTACAAGATATTTCGGGTAATAATTGGAATTTACCTAGTAATATAACTATTCCAGAAGAAGGAGAAATTGAAGTATCCGCTATATGTACAGTCTTAGGTTCAATATCTGCTTTAGTTGGAGATATAAATAAAATAGCTACTCCACAATTAGGTTGGATATCTGTTACTAATAAGGTTAATGCCGTTTTAGGTCAACCTGTGGAGACAGATGCACAATTAAGAGCAAGGCAGGCTGTAAGTACAGCATTACCAAGTCAAACTTTATTGGAAGGTACTATTGCGGGTATTGTATCTGTAGAGGGTGTAACACGTCAACGAGTATACGAAAATGATACTAATGACAATAGTGAAACTGAGGAAAACCCATATGGATTACCTGCACATAGTATAACTGCTGTAGTAGAAGGTGGATTAGATGCAGACATAGCAGAACAAATTTATATAAGAAAAGGTGTAGGGTGTTTGACAAATGGAACAACAGAAGTGCAAGTAATAAATAAGTACGATATTACTACACCAATAAGATTTTATCGACCTTCATATGTAGATGTTGATATAACTGTTAATATTAAAAAATATGCTGGTTATACAGATAATGTAGTAGATAATATCAAGAATAATATTTTAAATTACCTAAATTCACTTGGTATAGGAGATAATTTACCTACATCTTTACTTTGGAATAGTGCGTTAATAGCAAATCCGAATTTAACAAGTCCTATTTTTTCGATAACAAGTTTAACAGCAGGAAAACATAGTTCTAGTCAGGGAACAGCTGATATAGAAATAAATTTTAATGAAGTAATACAAGGAAATATTGATAATATAACAGTAAATGTCAGTTGAAGTAGGTGAATACATTGGAAAATATTTATTATTTAAATTTAATACCAAGTCAGTATCGCCTACAACCTAAATTTATGAAATGGCTTGAAGCTGGAATACAAAAGTTACAAGATAGTAATTCTACTGCTCAAGAAATTATATCTAATTTTGATCTAGATACAGCTACTGGTGTGCAATTAGATATAATAGGTAAATTAATAGGTCGCTCTAGGCAATTAGATTTTCAACCGCGTGCGGACGTATCTTCTGTACTAGATGATTATTATTATAGATTATTATTGAAAGCTAAAATTGTTTGGAATCAATGGAAAGGTACGCTTCCAGAATTATATACTGCTTGGCAAGAAATATTTCCAAATGGGAATCTTTTAATATTGGATAATCAAGATATGAGTATGGATGTAATTGTATCGGGAGATTTTTCTGTTTTAGAGAAGGATTTAATATATAACGGATTAGTTGTTCCAAAACCAGAAGGTGTGCGTATAAATTATATAATAATTGCACAAAATGCAGATGTACCTATATTTAGTTATGGTTATGATAATGAATTTTTGGGTGGTTATACTACTAATTGGATAAAAGAAGAAACAAGTTTAATTTTTGGTTATGGCGAAGAAACACAAGATATATCTGGATATGATACTGGTAGTTGGTTATAAAAGGAGTGTGAATTATGGCTAGTACTAATTTTTTAGTATTTGATGAAGGTAAACAAAATATGATGAGTGATGGGGATTATAGTGCTAATACCCAAAGAGCAAGAGGTGTAACACCTGGTATTGCTTATCCAAATCTACACAATAAACTTTATTATCAAGTATCTGTTATGGCAAAGGCTATTGCAGATTTTATGGTAGCACAAGGTGCAAATGCTAGTGATGAAGATGTTGAACAATTAACAGCTGATATATCAACTGCATTTACTAATTTTGTAGATAATAAAACAAAAGATGTGTATTTACCGTTATCTGGCGGAACTATGGAAGGTTTAGTAAGTCTATTTACAGGTTCTACAGTTCCTACGCCAGCAGAACAAGATAAAAGTGAAAAAATAGCAAATACAAAGTGGGTTCAAGAATATATAGATAATTTTCTTGTTGGTAATGTAATTTATAGACCGTTCTTACAAGAAGGTTATGTAAAACTAAATGGAGCAACAGTACAAAGGGAAGATTATCCACGTCTTGTGCAATACGCTACAGATAACAGTTTATTTACAGCAAATAATTCTGCTACTCCATGGCTATTTGGGCAAGGGGACGGAGAAACAACTTTTGTTTTACCAGATTACAGAAATATATTTATAGAAGGTGGAGATACACCAAACAAAATAGAAGCAGGACTACCAAATATAACGGGTGTTGCTAATGGAATATTACAAGGTGTACCTTATAGTTATAGTGGTGCTTTTTATAATATAAGTACAGGAGATGCTATTCAAAGCACTACTACTGGAAATGTAAATAGAGGTATTGGTATAGACGCTTCTAAATCTAATTCTATTTACGGAGCAAGCAATACAGTGCAACCACCAGCTATTGTATTAATTCCACAAATTAAATACTAGGAGGATAACATGGAAATTAAAACAGTATATGTAATCGGAATAGATAAAAAATATGCAGGTGAATTAACATTAGACGATACAGATAAAAGCCCTAGCGGTAGATGGAATATTCCTGCAAATTGTACAGAATTAAAGCCATTAGAGAAAAAAGAAGGTTTTAACGTTGCGTGGAATGGTACAGGTTGGGAATATGTAGAAATACCGCAAGAACCTATAGAACCAGAACCCACTGAGAAAGAAAAATTACTTAATAAAATTAATGAAATTATGGCAGCTAATGATGAACAAATTGCTGATATCAAAGACGCTATGTTGGTAGCAGTATTGACTAATGATACCGAATTACAAGAGGAACTAAAACAAGAGTATGCAGCTGTTATTGAAGATACAAATAATAAACTAAAAGAGGTGAATGTAAATGATTAAAAGATGTAATATTTGTGCTAAAAAATTAAACGAAGAAAATAAATGTACAAATGAAAAATGTCCCAACTGTTTAAAAGAAAAGTTAATATCAGAATTAGAATCTAAACAAGAGGAATAGTAAAATGAATGAATTTTTATCTAATGATTGGCTGGCTGTTGTAACTTTAGCAATACAAGCAGGTTTACTAAAATTTGCATATAACATTTATAAAGATTATGCGAATAAAGAAAAAAATAGGGACAGCGCAATTCGAGGACTTTTGCGTGTGGAAATTATAAATATTTGCCACAACGCAGAAAAAGAAGGATTTTTACCCATATGGGCATTAGAAAATCTAACAGATATGTATAATACTTATAAGGCTCTAGGTGGTAATGGGGCTATAACTGGATTATATAATAAAACAATCCAGTTGCCTCAACGCAAGGAGGATTAAAATGCAATATGAAAAACTAGATATAGTAAATTTAGTAGTCGTTATCGGGCTTGTAATAGCTTTAATAACGGCTATTTTTTATATGAATAATGAATTATCTACAACAATAAGTGCTGGCTTGTTGGGTTATCTGGGTGGGCTGGTACGAGTTAATAATAAAGATGTTACAAAATAGGCACTTTTTGTAATGTGTATGCATAACATATTGCAAAAAGTGCCTATTTTTATAAAACCTAGCACATTTGCTAGGTGAATAGTGTCGATTTCGACGCGGTTAATTTATGTAATATAGATTAACGTTATCTTATAGTTAATTGGTAAATAATCGGTTGCTAATCGGTAGATAATTGGACAGTAATTAGAAGATAAAAACCTAAAAACCGCACAGTTAAAGGATTTAATTGGTAGATAATAGGAAGGTAATCGGTAGATTTATCGGCTTTAAAAACCGACAAAAGCCGATAAAAAAACCGATAAAAAAACCGAAAAAAGGAGTGTATGCATAATGTTAAAAATTTTTATCAACCCTGGACATGATATGGATTTAGACCCTGGAGCATGTGCGAATGGAATTAGAGAAGTAGATATTGCTTTAGCTATTGGGGAGAAAGTAAAAAAGATAATGGAAGTTATCGGCTATCCATGTCAAATTCTTCAATCTGATAACCTTAACGGAGAAACAGAGGGTAAGCCTAATGTCTGTGCCACTGCAAATAATAGTGGTGCAGATATTTTTGTATCTATTCATTGCAATAGTGCAGTTAATGCTAGTGCAAAAGGAACAGAAACATTAGTTTATGCATTAGATGGTGGGAAATCCAATATCTTAGCAAAATGTATTCAAGCTCAAATTGTTAATTCGCTTGGTATGGTGGACCGTGGTATTAAAGAACGTTCAGATTTGTGTGTATTAAGGGATACAAGTATGCCTGCGGTATTAGTAGAAACAGCGTTTATTTCTAATGAAGAAGACGCTTATAAACTTATGTATAGATTAAAAGAATTTGCTAATGCCATTTCTCGTGGAATTACTGACGCAGAAAAATTATTTTGATAAGGAGCAAGTATGAATATACTAAAAGAATTTGCAAAAATTTTTATAAAATCCAAGCTTGAGGACGAAAAACAAAAATTAAAGGATAAATTACAAAAACAAATAGCTACAACTACCAGCACTTCTGTAGTAGCCAGAAATACAGCCTATCTTAGAATAGTAGATAAGCTAGATGGTAAAGGTGTTGAAGAAATAAACAAGGTCATAGATAAAATTTAAGAAGGAGTAAACTTCTAGTATAATTAAATAACGTTTTCTTTTATTGCTAAAAAAACCCCTATTACCTAGATCTTTTCTAAGTAATAGGGGTTTTTTGTTGTTATAGGGAAATACAACATTTGTTAAAGTTAAATCAAATATGAAGTGAATCGAATATTCAAATACAATTATTGTTAATATTAAATTTAATAAAATTAATTTTTATGGTTTTTATTATACTGCTAAAGGTGTTTATATACAAGGAGTTTAGTTGTTTATTAACAGTAATAATAAATTTTTGAGGTACCATTTTGGTACCATTTTTATTATGAAGTACCATAAATAGTAACAAAAATAAAAAAATATAAATAATAAGTGATAGAATAAATATAATAAAATAGTAATAGCAAAGGCATATTATTAATATGATATAAATTGACAATTATTTTATAATGTAGAAAGTTGTTATTATTATACTCGAATTAGTCAAAAAGTCAATAATTATTTTTGACTTTTTGACTAATTTTTTATACTTATTTTATAAGCCTTTATAGAGCTTTTGTTATTAGAAATTTGACTTTTTGTTATTTTTAAAATATATGAGAGGTGCCATTATTTTATAAATTTTGTAGAAATATGATGTTTATTATAGATTATTTTTTATAGGAGTATCATTTTAGTAATGGAAGATTATAACATAGAAAATATCTATAAAAAATATTATAATTTAAATAAATATATTTTAGGAGAGTGGGATTATGGAAAATTTAAAGAAACTTGGTTTTGGCTGTATGCGTTTACCTATGCTTGATGTGGAAAATAATAAGGTTGATATGGAACAATTTTGTAAAATGGTTGATACTTTTATGGCAAAAGGTTTTAAGTATTTTGATACTGCTTATATGTACCATAATTATCAAAGTGAGCTATTTGTAAAGGAAGCTTTAGTTAAAAGATATCCACGAGAAAGCTTTTTATTAGCGGATAAATTGCCTACAATGCAGTTGAAATCCATAGAGGATAATAAACGTATTTTTGATGAACAATTAGAAAAATGTGGCGTGGATTATTTTGATTATTATTTATTGCATTGTTTAGATGTTGATAATTATGCAAAGGTCAAAGAATTTAAATCTATGGATTTTGTGCGTCAAATGAAAGCGGAAGGTAAGATTAAAAAATTAGGTTTTTCTTTTCATGATACAGCAGAATTCTTAGAAAAGATTTTACTTGAAATTGGTGAAGATATTGAATTTGTACAATTACAGATAAATTATCTTGATTGGGAAAGCGATAGCGTGCAATCTCGCAAATGTTATGAAGTATGCCAAAAATATCATAAACCTGTAATTGTCATGGAACCTGTAAAAGGTGGTAAATTGGTAAATATTCCGCAGGCTGGTATAGATTTATTGAAAGCTCAAGATGAAAAAATGTCAGTGGTTTCATGGGCAATTCGTTTTGCTAGTAGCTTAGATGATGTATTTATGGTGCTTTCTGGCATGTCAACATGGGAACAATTGGAAGATAATTTAAGTTATATGGAAGATTTTAAACCGCTTACAAAAGAAGAAATTGAAACAACTTTTAAAGTGGCAAAAATCATCAATGATACAACAGCTATTGCTTGTACAGCTTGTAATTATTGTAAAGAAAATTGTCCAATGCAAATTCAAATACCAGAGGTTTTTGAGTTATATAATAATGAAAAACGTTTTGGCATGGCGTCTGGCAGTAAGAAAAAATATCAAGATATGGTAAAAACTCATGCGAAAGCTTCTGATTGTATTGAATGTAGAAGTTGTGAAGGTCATTGTCCGCAACATTTGACAATTGTTGATTATCTAAAAACAGTTGCTAAAACTTTTGAAGATTAAAATTTAAAAGTTTTAAGGAGAGGGTTTTAATGAAAAAGATTTTAGTTTTATTTATGCTATTAATGGCAATTACTGCTAATTGTTTTGCTAGTAGTATTAATCAAGAATTTGAAAACACAAATATCGAGCAAGTGAAACATGGTATAGTCAAAGCTATAAGTATATTTTCAGCAAAAACTAATTTAGTAGAAAAAGATGATAATACAATAGTGTTATTTAATGTTGTGGATACTGTAGATAAAAATAATAAATTCATGTATCGCGATAAAAAAGATATTATTTGTGAATTAGTACAAAAAGGCAATAATGTAGAAATGACACTTTCTAGTAAATATGAAAGAATTTATGCTGATGGCACTAATGAAATTGAAGAATATGATAATGTCAAAGAATTAAAGGCAGTATTAAATTCTGTGAAACGTGTATTTTTTGATAGTTACGTTTATGGAATAGCTTCTAGTCGTGAAATTAAAGATAATGGAGTTATTATAAACGTAGCGGAAAATTCTCCAGCAGCAAAAGCTGGTATGAAAACAGGTGATTGTTTAATTAGTATCAATGGTAAAAGTGTAGTCGATAATTTTGAAGATTTTAATATGGGACAATTAGTCGATATATTTTCATCTGAACCTGCAACTTTTGTAATTGTTCAAGATGGTACAGAAAAAACTATTGTAGTAGAGCCAGATAAAATAAATGCTATAGGTGTAAAATAAAAAAATTTTGATTTTGTATATATATTGGTATATAATACTTTTTATAAGACACTGTCTTGTAGTTGACACAAGATAGTGCCTTTTTTGTTGGAATTTGAATTTTGTGTTATAGATATTTGAATATTAATATAAGGAGGAGTTTATTTAATGGAAGAAAATATGCAATATGATGATTTAGGAACACTTGCTCAATTAAATTGGTTCCCTGGGCATATGGCAAAAGCTAAACGCATTATTGTAGAAAACTTAAAATTAGTTGATGTGGTCATTGAGCTTCGTGATGCTCGTATTCCTAACAGTAGTGCAAATCCAATTTTAAAAGATTTAATTGGCAAAAAACCGCATTTAATTGCTTTGAATAAAATTGATTTAGCAGATAATAATATCAATAATAAATGGGAAGAATATTTCACATCTATGGGTAAATCTGTGGTGAAAATCAATTCTTTAGATGGTAAAGGTATTCGTCAATTAGTAACTGTAGCAGATGAATTGGCTAAGGTAAAAACTGCTAAATTCGCTAATAAAGGTGTAAAACCTCGCAATGCTCGTGTAATGATTGTAGGTATTCCAAATGTAGGGAAATCTTCTTTGATAAATAGATTATCTGGCAGTGCTTCATTGAAAACTGCTGATAAACCTGGTGTTACACGTGCAAAGCAGTGGATTAAAATAAAAAATAATCTTGATTTATTGGATACTCCAGGTATTTTATGGCCAAAATTTGAAGATCCTGAAGTGGGATTGAATTTAGCTTTTACTGGAGCTATCAGTGATGAAGTTTATGATATTGAACGTGCTGCTGAAATCTTATTATGGCGTTTAAAAGATGATTATGCTAAAAATATAAAAGAACGTTATAAAATAGATGAAATTCCACAAACTAGTGAAGAATTATTTACTTTGGTAGGCAAAAAACGTGGATTTTTACAAAAAGGCGGTATTGTAGATACTGAAAAAACTGCTATTGCTGTGCTTAAGGATTTTAGAGCAGGAAAATTAGGAAAAATCTCTTTGGAAAGACCTTGAGTCTAAAGAAAAATTTTTAGCTATTTTAGTATTTTAATTTGACATAAAGATATTGATATACTACACTAGTAAAGAGATATTTTATCTTTTATATGATGTAAACATAATATATTCATTAATACATTGGGAGGAATTTTTTTGTATACTAATAACAAATTGAGAAATGTCGCTATCATAGCTCACGTTGACCACGGTAAAACAACTCTTGTTGACGCAATGCTTAAACAAAGCCATATTTTCCGTGCTAACGAACAGGTAGCAGAAAGAGTAATGGACTCTAATGCTATTGAACGTGAACGCGGTATTACCATTTTGTCTAAAAATACAGCTGTAATGTACAAAGATATAAAAATCAACATCGTTGATACACCAGGCCATGCTGATTTCGGTGGCGAAGTTGAACGTGTACTCAACATGGTTGATGGCGTTTTATTATTAGTTGACGCTTCTGAAGGTCCTATGCCTCAGACTAAATATGTTTTACGTAAAGCTTTAGAACAAGGTTTAAAACCTATCGTTGTTATCAACAAAATTGACCGTCCTGACCAGCGTATTGATGACGTTTATGACGAAGTTTTGGAACTTTTCATGGAACTTGGTGCTGATGATGATCAGCTTGATTTCCCTGTTGTATACGCAATTGCTCGTGATGGTATTGCTAAACTTGACCTTGATGATGAAAGCGATAGCTTAGAACCATTAATGGATTTACTTATTAAAGAAATTCCAGCTCCACAGGGTGATGTAGAAGGTCCTCTTCAAATGATGGTAACTACACTTGATTCTGACGAATATGTTGGTCGTGTAGCTATTGGCCGTATCATGCGTGGTAAAATCAAAGAAGGTCAAAATGTAGTAGTTATCAGTGGTGATGGCGAAACTAAAGAACGTATCGGTAAAGTATATGTTTACCAAGGTTTAAAACGTATGGAAGTTAGTGAAGCTGAACTTGGTGAAATCGTAGCAATTACTGGTCTTCCTAGTGCAAGTATTGGTCATACTGTTGCTGATGCTGAAAATCCAGAAGCTTTACCTAGCATTAATATTGATGAACCTACATTGTCCATGACTTTTGGTGTTAACACTAGCCCATTTGCTGGTCGTGAAGGTCAGTTTGTAACATCTCGTCATTTACGCGACCGTTTATATAAAGAAACTGAAACAAATGTAAGCTTACGTGTTGAAGAAACAGATAGCCCTGATACATTTAAAGTTTCTGGTCGTGGCGAATTACATCTTTCTATTCTCATTGAAACAATGCGTCGTGAAGGATACGAACTTCAGATTGGTAAACCAGAAGTTATTTATAAAGAAATCAATGGTCAACTTTGTGAACCAATTGAAAACTTAACTATTGAAGTGCCTCAAGAATTCATGGGTACAGTTATGGAATCCCTTGGTACTCGTAAAGCAGAACTTTCCAATATGACTGAATTAAAAGGTTACTTACGTCTTGAATTCACTATTCCTGCACGTGGACTTATCGGTTTCCGTTCTGAATTCTTAACTAATACAAAAGGTAATGGTATTATGAACCATGTATTCCGTGGATATGCTCCATATAAAGGTGATATTCCAGGTCGTAGCCGTGGTTCTTTAGTAGCATTTGAACAAGGTGAAACAACTCCATACGGTATTTATACTCTTCAAGACCGTGGTGTAATGTTCATTTCTCCAAACCAAATGGTTTATGAAGGTATGATTATTGGGGAAAATACTCGTGAACTTGATATGGACGTAAATCCATGTAAGAAGAAAAATGTTTCCAATATGCGTTCTTCTTCTTCTGATGAAGCTATTCGCTTAACTCCACCTCGTCTTTTAAGTCTTGAACAGGCTCTTGAATTCATCAACAAAGATGAAATGGTAGAAGTTACTCCAGAAAGCATTCGTTTAAGAAAAACTATTCTTGATAAATCTCAGCGTGGACGTTTACGTAAAAACGCAAAATAATTTTAAGTATAGTATATAATGTGTTAGAAGCGACATTTATATGTGTCGCTTCTTAGCATATTTATGAATTTATTTGATTAGTTAAACAATCAAATAAATTTTATGAAAATAATATTTATTACAGTTTTTTGCAGGATTTTTTTATTTTATATAGAATTATCCTAGTATGGGTTTATTTTAATTTTATATAAAATGCATTTATGGTTTATAAAAGAGATATTTGAGGTGAGATTATGGCGGATTTTTTATCAAAAATCACTAAGTTTCTAATTCCAGAAGAAGTTGAAGAAATAGAAGCTAAAGTTGATGAAAAACAAGAAACTAGAAGACAAACAGTAAAAGTAGCTCCTAATGTTACTCGTGTAGCAAATGGACCTTCCATTTATACAAATACAGCTGAAGCTACAAGAGATGAAGCAACATCATCTGCTACTAATAACTATGAAGAAAATAATCGTCGTCCTAGTTTAAAAGTATATAAACAGCCAAATATGAATGTACTTGTATTTGAACCTACTAATTTCAATGATACAAGAATTGCTGCTGATGCTTTAAAAGCTTCTAAAGCTGTACTTATCAATTACGAAAAAATTGAACAAAGTGAACAAGTTCGTATTTGCGATTTTATGAATGGTGCTTGCTATGTATTAGATGGTTCTGTAAAAAGAATTTCTGCAAAAATGGTATTATATGTGCCAAATGGCGTATCTATCGAAGAAATTATTCCAACAAAATAAAAAAAGACATCTATGGAAATGGAAGTTTATGAAACTTATCATTTTTTATAGATGTCTTTTTATTTTAAACGGTTACTGTTGTAAGATAATCAAAAATATCTGCTCTAACAGGTGTATCTAATTTATAGAGAATTTTAAAACCATTATATTTAGGTGCAAATTCTGGCTTACCTTGGGCTATGATTTCACCTAAAAAATAAAATTCTTTAGCTTCTTTATCTTCACTAGGTTTGCGTACAAATAGATATAATTTATTTTGTTCTTCATTCGCATTATATATATGTTTAGCATCACTAGAGTCTAATTTTCGATTGCTTTTGGAATAGGCTGTAATCAAAGTATTGCTTAAAAATTCATTAGTATAATCTACTCTTTTTTTATCCGGAGCTATATAATTGATAAATACTGGCATGGTATGTGTTGTTTTTTCATAAAAATAACCAGCCATGGCATTAGGGTTTATTTTTTGAGGCCAATTTAATAGATAACAAACTTCTTCATAAGTGTATTTTTGATAAAGAACAAGATTAGTATCTTTGTATTTATTTTGATAGTATTTTTGATATCTTTCTAAGGCAAAATCAAGAATTTCATTTATTTGAAAATAAAACTTTTCATCTTGTAAAACTGATTTAAAAATATCACTGATGATATAATCATTATCACTTTTTTTGATGAAAATGCAATTACTAAATTTAGCTTGCTCATTGCTAATGGTAAATAGATTAGTTAAATTGCGTATTAATGAAACTTTTATTTGCTCAGTAAATTCTTGATGGTATTTTGTAGTTAAGATATGTGTTATATCCATTAATAAATGAGAGGTATTTTTTAATAATAATTTTAAAGCTAATAGTTCATGAATTCTTTTGCCTTTAGCAAAGCGATATGAGATAAAATAAAGAATTTCTTCTTGAATTGTATTAAATCTAATTGTGTAATCTTTATCATATTTTTGCAAGAAATTATGATATGTTTTAAATTTATCAAGGAATTTTAAAATGTCTATACTACCAAACTGGGAAAAATCAAAGATAGAAGGAATTTTTCCTAATTTTTGTTTTAATTGTAGATATTCATTTTTTAATAAGGCTGTATCGCTTAATTTGGCACTATCAATGGCTTGATAGATTTTTTGACGAGCTATTTTATCAAAATGAATGGTAGATGAACCAAAGATGAAACGATTGCCTTCTGCTATATAATGACGGATATTATCTTTATTATAAGAAGTATCACCAGATAGGGCTATTGGTATCATAAAGTTATTTTGATAGTTGCCGATAAAGTCGAGAATTACTACATAATCTTTTTGTGGATATTTGCGAAGCCCACGACCTAATTGTTGAACGAAGATAATGGCTGATTTTGTAGGTCTGAGCATAATTATTTGATTTATAGCAGGAATATCAATACCTTCATTCATAATGTCTACAGTGAATATATAATCAAGACCTGTAGAGCGTTCTTTTTGTTCTAATTTATGAATGGCATTAGTTCGCGTTTCTTGACTATCTTTACCTGATAGAGCAATGGTATTAAATCCTCGCTCATTAAATTTTTGTGAAAGTATTTGGGCTTCTTCTATTTGACTACAGAATATTAAACCGCGCAGACGTTCTCCACTGAAACCATAGTATTGAGATTGATTGATGATATGTGTTACGCGAGCGTCTGTAGTTAAATCATTAAATGTTGAATTATCATTGATTTCTTGATCATCAACTGTGATATCAGTGATGCCAAAGTAGTGAAATGGGCAAAGTAAATTTTCTTGCATAGCTTGATTTAAACGAATTTCATAAGCTATATTATGGTCAAATAATTGGTAGATATCAAAGCCGTCTGTGCGTTCTGGTGTCGCTGTCATACCTAATAAAAATTGTGGTTGAAAGTAATTTAAGATTTTTAAATAACTACTAGCACCAGCTCGATGAGTTTCATCAATGATTATATAGTCAAAATGTGTTGGAGCGAATTGCGTTAAATTTTCTTCTTTGCTTAGCATATTTATGGTGGCAAATAGATAAGGTTTATGAAAATCTTTATGGTTAGCCGATAAAATACCATATTGGATATCTGGTATTATTTTGGCAAAAGTTTTACAAGCTTGTTTGAGAATTTGTTCGCGATGGGCTAAAAATAATAAACGTTTAGGATTGGCTTTTTTGACAGCAAAGGCACTTAAATATGTTTTTCCTGTGCCTGTGGCAGATATCAATAATGCTTTATGTTTATTATCTTGTTGTAATTTTGCTAATGCTTTTAATGCTTCTTGTTGCATTTTGTTAGGAGTAACATTAGTAGAGATATTTTCTTGAGCTGTAGCAAATTGTCTTTTTAATTTTTGTAAAGAATAATATTTATCAGTATATTGTTTAAGCCAGATATCAGTCAAAGGCAGGGCTTCTTGCCACATTTGTTGAAATTGAGATAATGTATTGTTGATTAAAGCACCATTTGCTAAAGAATTTATTTTTAGGCTCCATTCTTTATTTGCTTTTAAGGCTGTTTGCGTTAAATTATTACTGCCTACAATTAAAGTGTAATAATCGTTTTGTTCAAAGATATAGCCTTTGATATGGAAATTTTCTTTAGTATAGATGCGAATATTTAAATTAGGATATTGTTGCAATTCCTGTAGAGCTTTTGGTTGATTGAAATATAGATAATCAGTGGTTAAAATATCGCCAGTGATGTTTTTTTCTTGAAGGCATTTTAAACATTCTTTAAGACAAATTAAACCACTTTGAGTGATAAAAGCTATGGCAAAGTAAAATTGTTTACAAGTTTGTAGTTCCTGAAGTAGTTCTACTAATAGATTAGAGCCACTGTTGTAATCATTATAGATTATCTGTGGTTGTAAATCAGGCAAGGAATTAATTTTATCATCTATAAGAGCGCTAGCAAGACTTTGTTGGAGTTCTTGAGCTAAATAATCTTGTGTTTGCATAGAGTAACCTCATAATTTTATATTGAATTTATTGATAAAAAAGGCTGAGTTTAAATCTATAAAGGATTTTAAACCCAGCTTTTTATTTTAACGTAATACATATTCAGCTAAAATAGCTTGTAGTTGATAAATATCTAAACTTTTATCAAATTTTTTGCTAATAGGCATATCCATACCAGCAACATATATTTTTAATTCAGCATCTAAATCAAAATGACCAGCTGTTTCAATGCTGAAATGTCTTATACTTTTATATGGTATAGAATGATATTGTGTTTTTTTACCTGTAATACCTTGTTTATCTACAAGGATAAGGCGTTTATCGGTAAAAATAAATAAATCACGAAAAATTTCATAAGCCTGTTGAATGTTTTCGCCATTAGCTAATAATTTAGCGTAATCTTGGCGGATATCATCAAGATTTGCTTTAGAGGCATTGCCTAAAAGATTATCAAATAATCCCATAAAATTTCCTCCTATACTTATATACATATTTTTATATTATAGATATTTATATAATATAATTCTGTGTATCAAGGAAGAATACCTTTATTTATTGTAATACCAATCACAATCATCATGGTAAATCATTTGTTTCGTCATGCCACCATCAACGACGATATCTTGACCGGTGATAAATGAAGATTTTTCACTGCAAAGAAACATCACAGCATTTACAATATCTTTTGGTACGCCAACACGATTTACTAAATGTTGAAGTTTATCTGCTGAGGAAAATTCACTATTTGTAGTATCTATCCAACCAGGAGAAATACTGTTTACACGAGCTTTTCCACGCAATGTAACTGCCATAGCATGAGTTAACGAAGAAATTGCTCCTTTAGCAGCAGTGTAACTTTCAGTATCTGCTTGACTCATCAAATAACGGCTAGAAGAAATATTTACAATGCTAGCATTGTCTTGAAGATGGTTCATAAATAATTTAGTAAGCATAAAAGGAGCTACAGCACCAACTTTTAGTACGTAGAGAAAATCTTCATAAGAAGCAGTAGCTAAGCCACCTTTCATAAGACAAGCGTTATTGATTAAATAATCTATTTTTGTATGCTCATCAATTACTTTTTGGGCAAATTGCGTCAATATTTTTTCATCAGCAATATCGCCAACAAAATAATCATTAGGTAAAACATCAATAGTACATACTGTAATATTTTGGGCTTTGAATTCATCACAAATGGCTTTGCCAATACCTCTAGCGCCACCAGTAACAACAGCAACTTTATTCATATAGTTCTCCTTTAATTGATAGCTGAATAAATAGTATATAAAGCACTGAATAATAACATAACGAAGACGAGTCGATTAAACATTTTTTGAGAAATATAAGGAAATAATTTATTACCTAGCCATAAAGCGATAAAACAGAATGGAACGATATAAATACTTTGTTCAATAGCAAATGAAAAATCTTTTCCTGCTAAGTAAAAAGCTAAGATACCTAGGTAGTTAATAATAGTAAAATAAGCAATACAAGTGGCACGCAAAGAAGTTTTATCACGATTAGTAGATGTTAAATAAATAATAAGCGGTGGGCCACTCATACTGGTAGAAGTATTTAAAATACCAGATAGACAACCAACAACACCAGTTTTACAGGAAGTTTCAGTCAGTTGTTTACGATAAATTTTGGTAAGAAATAAAAATGATAAAATAACACAAGCAATGAAAATTTTTAATCCTATAGTAGGCACAAATAGATAGATGAGAATACCAATAGGATGACCTATTACTGAACCAATCAGCAATGGTTTTAGAAAATGCCAATCAATATTATCTTTGACAAAAAAGACAAAAACAGTATCAAGAACGACAGATAAAAATTGTAAAAGTACAACGACTTCTTTGGCATCATAGACCATTAAAAGCAATGGTGTAGAAACAATAGCAAATCCAAAACCCGTCAAGGATTGGATTAAGGTAGAAATGAAAGCTATACCAATAGCTAATAATAACGAAGTATCAGAAAATATCTCCAACATAAAAAATCGCCCACTCATAAGAGATTATTCATTTTTCTTTTATTTAAAAGAAAAACGAATCAAAAAGAAAATATGCCCGCAATATTAGATTTTACTTTGGCAAAGATGAAATCATGTCTACAACGCTCAAAACTCGCTTCGCTCAGACAGTTGGACTAAAACCGTATCCATGATTTCATCTTTGCCAATAGCTTTTAGCTACCGTAAAATCTACTAACGCAGGGAATTTTGGTATTATTAAAAAAACAATTATAAAATAATAATTTGTAATTTTTATTTTCCGCATTATAAAATTTTAATGGTAATCGCAAGATTATTGAAAATAATTATCACTGAATACGGTTTTAGTCTGAATGTTTGAGCGAAGCGAGTTTCTAAGCGTTGTATGAAGTGATAATTATTTTCAAAATTAAAATTTTATCTGCGGTGATTTCTTTGGCATCAAAGAAATGAATAAATCCCTATTTTTTGTCAGTTAGTTCTAGATAAGGGATAGCATTTAGATTGCTATCGGCAAAGTCTCCTGCTTGGGCTTGGTAGTAGCCACGGCAGGCTATCATGGCAGCGTTGTCTGTGCATAAGATTTTGCTTGGGTAGTAAAATTCTAAGCCGTTTTCTTTGCAGGCTTTTTGAAGATGTCCTTCTAAGGAGCTATTTGCTGCTACACCACCGGCAAGTACTAGTTTTGTCATGTTGGTTTGACGAGCTGCTTCTACAGCTTTATGCACTAAGATATTAACTACTGATTTTTGGAAGGAAGCAGCAACATCAGCTTTGTTGATTTCGATGCGTTTTGCTTTCATATTGTTTAAATAATTGAGCACAGCCGATTTTAGACCACTGAAGCTAAATTCATAGTTACCTTTTTCATTTAATGCCATAGGGAAATCAATAGCATCAGGATTTCCTTCTTTAGCTAATTTATCAATTTGAGGGCCACCTGGATAAGGTAATCCCATTACACGAGCTACTTTATCAAAAGCTTCACCAGCTGCATCATCGCGAGTTTGTCCCATTAGGGAAAAATGATTATAGTCTTTTACGTGAACTAAGGAAGTATGTCCACCAGAAACTACGAGAGCCATAAATGGTGGTTGAAGTTCAGGTGTGGATAAGAAATTAGCGAAGATATGACCTTCTAAGTGATTTACGCCAATTAGTGGTTTATCTAAAGCAAAAGCCAAAGTTTTGGCAGCAGATACGCCTACAAGTAAAGCACCTACTAATCCTGGGCCATACGCTACAGCAATACGATCAATATCTTTTAAAGTAACATTTGCTTTATGAAGTGCTTCATCTAAAACAGGCATGATATTAACAATATGTTTACGAGAGGCGATTTCAGGAACGACACCTCCGAATTTTTGATGAATTGGAATTTGAGTAGAAATTACATTAGCTAGTATTTCTCTGCCACCACGTAAGATAGCAACAGAAGTTTCATCACAGCTAGATTCTATACCTAAAGTCAATGAATTATCTGTAGTAGTCAAATTTTTATTCCTCCTCTAATTTTTATTAAGTAATTTATTATAAACCTAAAGCTTGTTTAGCTAATTTGTCAGCAAGTTCATTACCTAATACTCCTGTATGACCTGCTACTTTTTTGAAGGTTACTAAATGTAAATATGGTTTCATAAATTCAGCATATGCTTTGGTCAATTTTTTATTTGTTTTCCAATTGCCTAAAGCCCATTCAGATAAACCGATATAATCATGGCAGATTACAATTTTTTCATCATGAGCAATAGCCCATTTGGTAGCTTCCATAGCACCTTGAATTTCTCCAGCTACGTTATGTAACTCGCTAGCATCTATGGAAGTGCCTTTTCCATTGAAAGTATCTATTAATTTACCTTTATAAAAAATAGCCATACCCCAGCTATATTCACCATTTATATATGAACCATCTACATAAATATAATAACGATCATCATCTTGTTCAGAAATATTGACAGATGGTTTATCTTCTAAATAGTTTTGAGCTTCTTCTTTTGTAGGAAAAGATTTAAATAATGCTCCTTTAAAACCTTGTGTCTGTTTTTGACATTCAGCCCAAGTAGTGAATATTCCTGTTTGATAACCTTTTTTTACTGCGTAAAATTTTTTCTTTGTAGCCATATGTCCTCCTTTACAATATGTTTTATTATAGCATTTTTGTTTTATTATAGCTATTTTTTGAAGCGTTTTATTTATAAAATAAGAGTTATAAAATTTAAACAATAAAAAAGCACTTTAAAAGTAGTTAAATTACTTCTAAAGTGCTTTTTTTATTTATATTATGCTAAAGTATCACCTTTAAAATTATTTTGGTAAGAAGATTTTATTTCTCCACGAGAAATTTCACGTTCCCAAAGACCAACAACAACTGTAGCGATACAGTTACCAAATATATTGCAGAATGTACGAGCCATATCCATGATACGGTCTACACCTAAGATAATAGCGATACCTTCTGTTGGAATACCAAAAGAAGCAGCTGTACCAGCAATTACAATGATAGAAGCGCCAGGAACACCAGCTATACCTTTAGTGGAAATCATGAGTGTAAGTAACATCATGATTTGTTGAGTAAGACCAAAATCAATATCATACATTTGAGCTAAGAAAATAACAGCTAAAGAGCTATATAAAGTGGAACCATCAAGGTTGAAGGAATAACCTGTTGGCATAACGAATGTGATGACATGTTTTGGTAAACCTAATTTTTCTAAACATTTCATAGCAAGTGGTAAAGCAGCTTCACTACTTGCAGTGGAATAACCTAATAATAATGGTTCACGTAAAACTTTGAAGATATGCCAGAAATTTAATTTAGTGATGATAGAAGCAATAATTGCAAGGATAATTAAGAAGACGATTATTGCAAAATAAAGTGAAAATACTAATTTTCCAAGAGGAATAAGCATTTCTAAACCGAAAGTACCAACAGTATAAGAAATCATGGCAAAAATACCAATTGGTGCAAAAAGCATAACATAATGTGTAACTTTGAACATTGCTTCTGCTATACCACGACAACATTCAACAACAATTTTTCCTTTTTCGCCGATATGAGCAAGAGCTACACCGAAGAAACAGCTAAAGAAGATGATTTGTAACATATCGCTTTTAGCGCAAGCTTCAACAATGTTAGCAGGAATGATATTTAATAAGTGCATAGAAATACTGAAAGATTCTGCAGTAGCGGCAGCATTAGCTCCAGCAGAAGCTCCAATGGAAGGAAGAGAAACGCCAACACCAGGTTGAAGTACATTTACGACTACAAGACCAACAACTAAAGCTAAACTACTAGCAACTTCGAACCAAATGATGGCTTTACCGCCTAAACGACCAAGTTTTTTGAAATCACCAGTACCAGCAATACCAATTATTAAAGTACTAAAAATAAGAGGTACAACGATCATTTTAATCATGCGAATGAACGCATCGCCTAATGGTTTTAATTGTGACCCGATATCAGGTAAAAAATAACCAAAGATAGCACCTAATACTAGCCCTAAAAATATTTGAGCTGTTAGATTAATGCGCAACTTTTTCATTAAAAAGACTCCTTTTTGAAATTTATTTTTTGCATAAAAACTGATTATATATTGTTATTTTATGCAGTTAACATATTAACAATATATTTAAAAACATATTTATCATTATAGTAGTAATGTTATGTTAAGTCAATGTAAAATCTAGATAAAACATTGTATACATTGTTTTAAGAGTAAAATTAGTTTGAATATTTATGAATTAATAATTTGCATAAAAACTCTATGGATAAATTTTAAATATATGTTAAAATAAAAAATATATTTAAATGAATAGGAATGAGATTAATGTTAATTTTAAAAACAGGTATAAAAGGACAAGCACAAGTTAAAGTGGTTGAAGAAAATACAGCGAAAATAATGAAAAGTGGAGCCTTGCCAGTTTTTGCAACTCCAGCAATGGTGGCGTTAATGGAAGAGGCTTCTTGTATGGCTTTAAAAGATTATTTGGAAGAAGGAGAAGGTACTGTAGGTATAAAATTAGATATATCACATATTGCACCAACTGCTTTAAATGATGTTGTGACAGCTACAGCTACTTTAGATAAAATAGAAGGTAGGAAATTAACTTTTATAGTTGAAGCAAAAGATACGCATAAAGTTATTGGTAAAGGAATACATGAAAGATTTATTATAAATAATGAAAAATTCATGAATAAATTACAAAAAAATTAATAATTAATAAAAAAGCTTTCTATTTATAGTTTGTACTAAATAGAAAGCTTTTTTGTTTGATTTATTTGCTATTTTCGGCTAATTCTTCTAAATATGCCCAACGTTCCATTAAATAATCTAATTTTTCTTGAAGAGCAGTTTCTTCTTTTGTTAGTTCATTTAATTTGCCATAATCAGAAGCATTTTGACTCATTTGAAGTTGTACTACTTTTAGTTTTCCTTCTGTTTCAGCAATTATGGCTTCAATTTCAGCATATTCTTTTTGTTCTTTAAAAGAAAGTTTTTTTACGGGCTCAGTTTTAGTTGTGGTATTTTTAGATATTTTTTCTGTATCGGAAATGGCATTTTTTGTTTCAGTATTTTTTCCTTTTTCTAATGTAGCTAATTCTTTTTCTTCAATGCCTTTGTAATAAGAATAGCCACCAGGATATTGACGAAGAGAGCCGTCTTGTTGATAAACAAAGACTTTATCTGCTAAGCGGTCAATGAAAAAGCGGTCATGGGATACAAATATAATAGCACCATTAAAATTATCAATGAATTCTTCTAAAATAGACATGGTTTGTAAATCTAAATCATTTGTAGGTTCGTCTAGTAATAAAACGTTAGGAGAACTCATTAAAACTCGTAATAGGAATAAACGACGTTTTTCACCACCAGATAATTTACTGATAGGAGTCCATTGTAATGTACCTGGGAATAAAAATCTTTCCATTAATTGAGATGCACTTAGTTGTGTACCATCAGCTAATGTTATGTGATGAGCAACTTCTTTGATATATTCAATAGGGCGAAGTCTTTCGTCCATATTAATATTTTTTTGAGCAAAATATCCAATTTTTACAGTTTGACCAATATTTACATTTCCTGTTGTTGGTGGCAAGATGCCAGCTATTATATTTAATAAGGTAGTTTTACCAGAACCATTAGGTCCTAAGATACCTATGCGGTCATTTCGTAAAACTGTATAAGTGAAATCTTTAATGATTGTTTTATTATCTACAGTATAATTTACGTTTTCTAATTCAATTACAGTGCGACCTAGACGAGAGCCTGCAAGTCCCATTTCAATTTTGCTATTATCAATATTTACTTTTTGATTTTTTACTTCTTCAAATCGTTGTATTCTTGCTCTTTGTTTAGTAGAACGAGCTTGAGCACCACGACGTATCCATTTTAATTCATTGCGTAAAAAGTTTTGACGTTTTTGTTCTGAAGCTTCTTCGCGTTCTTCTCTGGCAGTTTTTAATTCTAAAAATTGAGTATAGTTACCGGTATAAACATAAGATTTGCCTTTATCCAATTCTAAAATTTTAGTAGCAACAGAATCAAGGAAATATCTATCATGTGTTACCATGATTAAAGCACATTTCAATTTTTGAAGGTATTCTTCAAGCCATGCGATAGTTTCACTATCTAAATGGTTAGTAGGTTCGTCGAGTAATAGTAAATCACATGGCTGAATTAATGCTGTAGCTAAAGCTAATCGTTTCTGTTGTCCTCCAGATAAGGTTTTTATTTGGGCAGAAAAATCCATAATACCTAATTTAGTTAGAATGGTTTTAGCATCACTTTCTAATTGCCAGCCATTTAATTCATCAATTTTGCTAGTTAATTTAATGATTTTTTCTTGTAATTTATGATCATGAGGATTTTTTTGACTTTGAGCTAGAGTGATTTCGTAGTCATAAAGCGCTTGCATAATAGGTTGATTACCTTGAAATACTTCCATTAAAATTGTATTTTCAGGATTGAAAATTTTATCTTGTGATAGATATTCAATTTTTATATTTTTGCCAGCGATGATATTACCACTATCTTGAGGAATAAGACCTGCAATAACTTTGATAAAAGTAGATTTACCCGTTCCATTGACACCAACAATACCTATTTTATCACCTGAAGATAGGCTGAAATTTACATTTTCAAATAAGACTTTTTCTCCATAAGTTTTACATAAATTTTCTATTGTTAAAATCATAATAAAAACACACTCACTTTAAATGTTTTATTGTTTGTATATTATATCATAATTTATTTAGCTAAATAAAATTTTTAATTAAGTAAAAAAGAACAACATAGATACAATTTTTAGAAACATAAAACATTGATTTTATTTTTTATAAATATTATAATATTAGGCAAGAAAAGCGAAAACGTTTACAGATTTATTTGTATTGAATTTTGCAAAAAATCTTAGCATTTTTAATTTAGTTATTAATGCAAGAAATTTTTTAATTCAAGGAGGATAAAAGATGATTTTATTTAACCAAGAAACAAAGACATTTCATTTAAAAACTTCTAAAACAAGTTATTTGATGAAAGTCTTAGAAACAGGGCATTTACTCCATCTTTATTGGGGGCGTCCTTTAAAATCTGAAAATCTTGATTATACTGTACGTAGAAAAGATTGGTTTAGCTTTGTTGCTAATACAGATAATATAGATGCTTTCCATTTAGAGTCTAAAGAACAAGAATATCCGGGATATGGTTCTACAGACTTACGTAGTCCTGCTATTGAACTTGAATTTGCTGATGGTACAAGTGCTACAGATTTTAGATATGTAGATTATAAAATTGTTGTTGGCAAACCTGCATTAGAAGGTTTACCTGCAACATATGTGGAAGCAGATAAAGAAGCTCAAACTTTAATTATTACATTAACTGATAAAGTAAAAAATGTTGATGTAGAATTATCCTTTACTGTTTTTGAAGAATATAATGCTATCGCTCGTAGCGTTAAAGTAATAAATAAAAGTGCTGATGATGTAAAAATTCAACGTGTATTGAGTGCAAATGTTGATTTTAAAGATAGTAAATTTGAAATGATTCAGCTTTCTGGTTCTTGGGCTAGAGAACGTCATATTATTCGTACACCACTTCGCATTGGTGGACAATGTGTAGAAAGTCGTCGTGGTGCAAGTAGCCATGCACAAAATCCATTTATGGCTCTTGCTCGTAAAGATGCTACTGAAACAAATGGCGATGTTTATGCTATGAGTTTAGTATATAGTGGTAACTTCTTAGCTAATACAGAAGTTGATATGTATAGCAAAGCTAGAATGCAAATTGGTATCAATCCATTTGATTTCACATGGTTATTAAAAGCTGGAGAAGAATTCCAAGCACCTGAAGCTGTACTTGTTTACTCTAACGAAGGTTTAACAGGTATGAGTCATACTTATCAGAATTTATATGGTAAACGCTTAATGCGTGGTGTATGGCGTGACAAAGCTCGTCCTGTTCTTATTAATAACTGGGAAGCAACATATTTTGATTTCAATGAAACTAAAATCAAAGAAATTGCTAAACAAGCTAGTGAATTCGGCATTGAATTATTCGTTTTAGATGACGGTTGGTTTGGTGAAAGAAATAATGATGACCGCTCTTTAGGTGATTGGTTCGTAAATGAAAATAAAATCCGTGGCGGTTTGAAAAAACTTGTTGATGAAATCAATGGTATGGGCATGAAATTTGGTTTATGGTTTGAACCAGAAATGGTATGTCCTATCAGTAAATTATATGAAGCACATCCTGATTGGTGTTTGCATATAGAAGGTCGTACACGTTCTACAGCACGTCGTCAGTTGATTTTAGACCTTTCTCGTAAAGAAGTTTGCGATTATATTATTAAATCTGTATCTGATGTACTTGCTAGTGCAAATATCGAATATGTAAAATGGGATATGAATCGTAATATGACAGAAATTGGTTCTGCTGTATTACCAGCAGAACGTCAACGCGAAGTAGCTCATCGTTATATGCTTGGTTTATATCATGTAATGGATGAAATTACTAATCGTTTCCATAATGTTTTATTTGAATCTTGCTCTGGTGGTGGCGGTCGTTTTGACCCAGGTATTTTATACTACATGCCACAAACTTGGACAAGTGATGATACTGATGCTATTGAACGTTTGAAAATTCAATATGGTACATCTATGGTTTATCCTAATGTTGCTATGGGTTGCCATGTTTCAGCAGTACCAAATCATCAGGTAGCTAGAATTACACCATTTGCTACTCGTGGTATTTCTGCAATGTGTGGTAATTTTGGTTATGAACTTGATTTAACAAAATTAACTGATGAAGAAAAAGCTCAAACTAAAGCTCAAGTAGCATTTTATAAAGAAGTTAGAGAACTTATCCAATTTGGTGATTTCTATAGAATTCAAAGTCCATTTGAAAATAATGAAACAGCATGGAGCTTTGTAGCTAAAGATAAATCAGAAGCAGTTGTAAGCTTCTTTAGAACTTTAGCAGTGCCAAATGATAATTTAGCAACTATTTGTGCTGTAGGTTTAGATGCTGATGCTATTTATGAAGATATGCGTACTGGTAAACTTTATGGCGGAGATGAATTAATGTATGTAGGCATTAATGTTCCAGATAAAGTTGTTGGTGGCATAGCTGAAGAAGGCAAAGAATTATTTGCAGGCATGCCAAGTCCTGTTATTGAAGGCGATTATGCTGCATTTATATGGCACTTCAAAAAAGTTAATAAATAATAAAATAAATTATATAAATGAATTTACTAGAGATTGAGATTTTATCAATCTCTAGTAAATAAAAGATAAATGATTGAATATTTTTAATATTATTTTTATAGGCAAAAACTTTATTTTAAATAAAAATTTTATATTTTAGGAGAGAATTTATTATGT